>ERZ1673744.40-NODE-40-length-198053-cov-18.227836_pt1 | contig 198053 bp, 178 predicted proteins | sample MGYA00580207_ERZ1673744 | MGnify/ENA primary metagenome ERZ1673744 (study PRJEB41218, sample SAMN15661751) | gut metagenome | host: Homo sapiens | place: Canada: London | collected 2015-08-20/2019-03-30 | study: EMG produced TPA metagenomics assembly of... | reverse complement strand
TGTCAGCAGCCCCCGTTTCGTGGTCTGCGTGTAGTTCCTTGTAAACTGACCTAAAGACAGTAATAAACAACAGGAGGAGAGACAATTATGAAACAGGTTCGATGCAGCAGAGGGCACTTTTACGATGCGGACAAATATGATTCGTGTCCGCATTGCGCTAACATTCATGACAGTTTGACCCCGCCGAATGTAACTATGACGAAAGTGCCTAATGATGACGGGGTAACGGTGACACTGCATGATGAGGGAAAGGAACAGGGCAACTCTGTCGTGTCTGAAGTAATCACACCTCCGCAGAGTATTTCGCCTGCTTGGGAAAATAAAAATGTGGGGGATGAGCCGAAGACCATCGGCCAGTTTAAGAAGGATGGCGACCCTGTAGTTGGGTGGCTGGTCTGCACCAAAGGGTCGCATCGCGGCGAAGATTTCCGCTTGAGAAGCGGGCGCAACTTTATCGGCCGCGGAGCGGATATGGATGTTTGCCTGAAAGGAGAAACAACGGTATCTCGTGACAAACACGCTATCGTGCTTTATGAGCCTCGGCAGCGTATATTCCTCGCCCAAATGGGAGAATCCCACGAATTGGTTTACCTTAACGGGGAGCTTCTTCTCAGCAGCGCACAGATGAAAGCAAAGGACCGCCTGCAGATCGGAGATGTAGAGGTGATGCTAATCCCTTGTTGCGATGCGGAGTTTGACTGGTCTGAAACGGATACAAAGGACTGACAGCGGAGGCTTCCACGATGAAAGGATTGCATGACAATAAAACGGTGCGAAACGCTGCTGCCGGCTTGCTGTTTCTGCTTTCCGGAGTAATGTTCTTCTTGGATTGGTGGTCTGCGTCATTCATTGTCTTTAAAGAGGGAATAGCTCCTCTTGAGTTGGGTGAGCTGTCCGACCAACTGAGTAACGTGGCGGCATGGCTCGGAACTTCCACAGGAAGCAGCTTGCGGCCATGGATAATCACACTGCTTGTTATTGTATGGGGGGCGATTATCCACGCAGTCGTGTGCCGCGTTCTGCGAAAGACATACCGTGGCGGTGTTGTACCGGTAGTAGTTTTAGCATCTGTAATCGCTGCGGCTTTTTTTGCCGCAAAGATGGATATGAGCATAACGGCGGTTCCGTTTTTGGCATTGACTTTTGCTGTGGCTGGGTTCGTTTTAGCTCCGAGCAAAAAAAGCACCAAGGAGGAAACATCACCCAAGAGAGATCCAAATCTTGGCGTTATCGAGGGCGTCAGCGGAGTCTACAAGGGGGCGACTTTTACAATTGGAGATGGCGAAACCTTGACCTTCGGTCGAGACCCTGCAATCTGCCATGTGGTCTTTGAGACTTCAAATATCAGCAGAGCACACTGTACGATTCGTTATAGCGCGGCTGAAAACAGCTACTATGTGAAGGATACATCCCGGAATGGGACGTATTACGCGGATGGTATTCGGATGCAGCCGCAGCGAGAAATGCCGGTCACAGCCGGAGAAAAAATTTATCTTGACAACCCCAATGAGATGTTCAGATTAGGCTGAAATATGCCGCTCACACCAAAAGACGAATGTAGATAAGGAGAAAAATATGGATTACTTTGAGTACGGAGATTTTTCCGGATTGTACGATCTTTTTCAGTCCATACTGGCACTCGGAGCCTTGCTCGTGATCATTGGCATCGCAGCCGCCATTGCAGTCTATCTCTACGCCGGTTATGTGCTGATGTGCATTGGCCGGAAAGCGGGCTTGCGGAAAGAAAACGATTGGATGGCGTATGTTCCCATAGCGAGAGACCTCTATGCCCTGAAAATGGCTGGCAGATCATGGTGGTGCGTCTTTTTCTTTTCCGGTACCGGCTATGCCTGTGCCGGCATACTGTCGCTTCTGCTTGCTCTGATACGACTTGGGACTGTAGGAGCCATTATCTCGGTCCTATTTGCGCTGTTCGTTCTTGTCGTTACTTTATATGTGTGGGCCAATATCTACGGCGGGTTCGGTTTTAACAAGCTCATCGTTTTCTGCGGATTCCGTCCTATACTGGATACGCTGATCGCTTTCTCCAGCCGCATCACGTTTGATGGCGCAGCATCCGTTCCCAGCAAAAAAGCTGGGGCAATCATCGGTACAGGCGGTGTTTACGCGGGGCAGGAGTTTCCCATTGAAGATGGTACAGGTATCACCATCGGCAGAGATCCTGCGCGGTGCAGCCTTGTATATCCTGATGACAGCACCAGCGTCAGCCGGCGTCACTGTGCGATGCGGTACTATGCGGATACGAATACTTATGGCATCACCGACTTCTCTAAAAACGGTACATTTGTTAATGGTTTGAAGCTGGAGGCTGGCGTGGAAAAAGAGTTCTCAGCTGGCTCTGTGGTAACGCTTGGCGAAAGTGGTGAAAGTTTCCGCTTGAAATAAACGGACAAATACAACAGGAGCATTCCGCAGGGAGAGGTGTCTCCCTGCGGAATGCCGACTGTAAACAACGACCATAGGATACAAAGAGTAGCCGTTGTGCTATCGTATTGGAGGGAGACAAATGTTGGATTATTCTGCCTGCTGCTGTCAGGGAGGGCGCCCATATAACGAGGATAGTATTGGTATCAGCGACAGTATTGATCCTGTGGGGACATTTGCATTAGCTGATGGCCTCGGAGGGCATGGGATGGGAGATATCGCGTCTTCCACGGCCATAAAGTGCGCCATGGAAAGCAGCCATCTGCTTCGTGGAAATGATTTTTTGGCAGAATGCTTTATTACAGCACAGGAAGCGATTTTGAGTGAACAGCTCCGTCTGCATGCGAAGTCAAAAATGAAGACCACAATGGTTGTTCTCCACATCGAACATGGTCGGGCGTATTACGCCCACATTGGAGATTCAAGACTGTATCATTTCTCGCGAAGAGGATGTAAACAACTAACGATGGATCACAGTGTTCCGCAGATGCTGGTTGCCGCAGGCGAGATTAAACCCAGCGAGATCCGCCATCATCCGGATCGAAACAAACTTCTTAGAGTCCTGGGTGTCGAATGGGAATCCCCGCGATTCACCCTTTGCAAAAAACCAATGCATGTATGGCCGGGAGACGCATTTTTGCTGTGTTCAGATGGGTTTTGGGAATATATTGAAGAATGCGAAATGCTTGACCTTTACCACGAACATAGGCGTCCGGACGCTTGGCTGGCTGCCATGAAAGAGATCGTTGAGAAACGAGGGGTAGAAAACGAAGGGACTGCCGATAATTTCTCTGCAATCGCAGTCGTGAAATAATCAGAAGGTGTTGAGGGGACAGAGATATGAGCACGAACAAGAAACACTTATGCATGAACTGTATGAGTGATATGGGGCCGTATGAGGTCTGCATGATGTGCGGCTGGGCAGATGGTTCTGAGGCACGAGAATTGTATCATCTACAGCCGCGCACGATTTTGGCCGAAAGATATGAGGTCGGCCTAGCTGTTGGTTTCGGCGGGTTTGGCGTTATTTATCGTGCCTGGGATATGCAGTTGGATACCCAGGTCGCCATCAAGGAGTTTTATCCGAGCGGGCTGGTAAATCGTGTCCCAGGAGAATGTCGGATAGTCGTATATTCCGGAGACAGACGCACTCAATTCGAAGAAGGGAAAACTCGATTCCTCGCAGAAGCTCGAACGATGGCAAAATTCAGTCAGCACCCGCACATCGTCAATGTTTATGATTTTTTCGAAGAAAACAACACTGCCTACATCGTTATGGAATATCTGGAGGGGGTATCGCTGAAAAACTATTTGAAAAGCGTCGGCGGTAAGCTCTCTATTGCAGATACATTACAAATTATCGATCCCGTAATGGATGCTCTGAAAGCTATACATAAGGAAGGAATCGTACACCGCGATATCAGCCCGGACAATATTTTTATTTTACCGGATGGCCGCATAAAAGTCATCGATTTCGGTGCAGCTCGTCTGTCCATGGGCGACAAAGAGCAAACCCTGTCCGTTGTGCTGAAACCTGGCTATGCCCCGCCGGAACAGTATCGTTCTAAAAGTAAACAGGGTCCATTCACGGACATCTACGCTTTGGGCGCAACTATGTATAGGATGGTAACAGGAGAAGTGCCGGAAGAGTCCGTAGATCGCCTAATAAAAGATGAAATCAAGCTTCCGAGCGAGTTGGTCCCCCAACTGCCGAAAAAATATGAAAATATTATTATGACGGCCATGGCTGTCAATGCTTCTTTGCGCTTTCAAACAATTGACGCAATGGAGAGAGCTCTGCATGGTGATGCAGAAGTGTTGCTTCCTGAAGAACAGCGTAAGCGCATTGAAAAAAAGCGTAGGGGTATCATAGCGGTCACCGCAGCAGGACTATCTGCTATTGCGGCGCTGATTGTAGTCGCGGTCTTGTTTTTTGCACCGCAGCAGAGATTGTCCATGAAAGACATTGAACCTTGTACCATTACCACGCATTTTGACGAAGGACTACCCATAACGAGTGATATCCGGAAAATGGCAGATGAGATGCTTCAGGAAGATGGAGATGTTGTCAGTGTAGATGGCGGGAACAATGAAGGGACGGGCAATGTGTGCTTTGTTACGCAACGGGAAAGCGTTCCTTCTAACGCAGCGAATCTCAATAAATTGATACGGTCTCTGGACGAAAGTGATTATCCTCTTTTGCAAAAGTATAGCGACAGATTTTCAGGTGAGAATTGGATAGCACTTGGTTTTGACGTTCCTGTTGTTTTTTATAATGCCAAATTGATGTCGCTGTATGATATTGATATCCCTTATACAGAAAATAAAGACAGCTATAACGAAAAGCGAACCATTGAAGACTTCGTATCAATGGTGGAGCCGATCGTTCAGGTCGAAGAGTGCTTGTCTGTCGTTGCCGCTGATAGCGCAACGGGCATCGCCGGGCTGGATGATTATATACAAGAGCAAGCATTGGATATTTTCTGCGCCAACAATGGTGCAGTCATGTATATTGGGATGCTGAGCGATATTCCGTATGTGCAAGAACATCTGCCGGGCTACTATGCGGTGGGGCCTCTTCCATCCGAATGCAATTTTATGGAACACATTTCGTATGACTGTATCGCTTATATTCCGGAAAATGAGAACGAAAACATTTTAGATGCGTCCATGTGCTATCTGAGCTACTACCTCAGCGAGGATATACAAACTGAAATGTATATCACAAATACAAGCGTTCTACCAATGGAGAAAGCGGTGCTCAGCGCATATATCAACGAAAAGTATCCAGGCACAGGATGGTTGATGGATTTCTTCAAATAATGGACTTCCCGGCTAAACGCCGCAGATTTCTTGCAAGGAGAGAAGGAAATGGCTATTAGACGATGCATGGGATGCATGAGTACCTACGAGGCTATTGATGAGATGTGCCCATTTTGCGGCTACATAGAAGGAACGCCCGCAAAAGAGGCCTATCATATCAAACCGGGCAGCTTGCTGCATGACCGATATACCGTTGGTCGCGCCATCGGCTTCGGTGGCTTTGGCATCACTTATATCGCGTGGGATAACAAGCTCATGCAGAAAGTTGCCATCAAGGAATACATGCCCAGTGAGTATGCCACCCGTGTTCCAGGCAATCTCACCGTCACGATCTACGATGGTGAACGTTACACGGAGTTTATGACCGGTCTGCAAAAGTTTTTGGACGAAGCACAGCGGCTGGCAAAATTTCAGAACGTGCCCGGCATCGTGCGAATACTGGACAGCTTTTCCGAAAATCTGACGGCCTACATTGTCATGGAGTATCTGGACGGCATGACACTGAAACAGTATCTGGCAGAACACGGCGGGAAGTTGCCCTACGAGGAAGCCGTGGAATTCATCCTGCCCGTTTTGGCCGCGCTGCAGGCTGTCCACAAAGAGGGCATTATCCACCGGGACATCTCTCCGGACAACATTTTCATCACCAAGGACGGCGAGGTGAAGCTGCTGGACTTCGGGGCGGCGCGTTACGCTTCTACCGGGTACAGCAAGAGCCTTTCGGTCATTTTGAAACCGGGCTATGCCCCGGCGGAGCAATATCTGTCCCACGGAGAGCAGGGCCCATGGTCGGATGTCTATGCCACCGCCGCCACACTGTACCGAATGATCACAGGCGTAGTGCCGGAGGAGGCTCTGGAACGCAAGGAAAAAGACACCCTCAAGCCGCCGTCTGCGTTGGGGGCAAAGCTGCCGAAAAACGCGGAAAAGGCGATTCTGAACGCACTGAACGTGCGTGTAGAAAATCGAACCGCGTCGGCGGAGGAATTTGAAGCACAGCTGCTGAGTACGGCAAACGTGATCCGCGTGACGGAAAAGGGGGAAAAGAGATTTAACGCAAAGATGCCCCTTTGGATGCGAGCCTCACTGATTGCGGCAGCTGGATTAGCCGCTGTTTGTATTGTGCTATTTGCAACCGGTGTACTCAAACTTGGCGTCGGCAATCGGTTGATTTTCAGCTCCACGCTCTTTGACGGAGGAGATGTGAATACACCGGGCGTCATTAATTTGACGCAAGAAGAAGGGAGCGATGCTGCTGCACGACAAGGCATGACCTTCTATGTGATGGGTGCCTATGAATCGACTACCGCCGCTAGGGGAATCATCATGTCTCAGGATCCTGCTCCCGGCACGAAAGTTCCTGCGGGAAGCCGCCTAAAAGTAGAGGTAAGTACCGGGCCGCAATACGCCTTGATTCCGGATATTATCGACACGCTTTGGGTAGATAGCGAGGCAAAAATCACATCAGCAGGATTCATTCCTAAGATTTTTTACGAAAATAACAACTTGGTGCCGGAGGGCGCGGTCATTTCTTTGGGTCACCCAGCCGGAGAAAACTTCCAGATTGGTGAAAAACTAAAAGTTGTTGTTTCGCAGGGGCCGGATGGTGAACTGACGAAAACGCCGGTGAATATGCCAAACATCGCAGGCATGGATTACGCTGAGGCGAAGGGACTGCTAAATAAAAATGGACTTCGTGTGATTCGGGAGAATGACCAGTACAGCATGACGGTTCCCAAGGGGGAAGTTATTGCCCAAAGCACATCAGCCGGTAAGCGCCTGATGACTGGCGATATCGTATATGTCAGCATCAGCATGGGCGTAGAGCAGACTAATGTTCCCAATGTGCAGTATCTGGAACGACAGAATGCCATTTCTGCCTTGCAGAGTGCAAAACTGAATTACACCGTGAAAGAGGAGGAAAGCGACACTGTACGTGAGGGACTTGTTATCCAGCAGAGTGTGGAGGCTGGTTCAATTGTTGATGTTAAGACAAATGTGATTATTACAGTCAGTCTGGGCAAGCTGGCAGACATGCCGTCACTGGTCGGCACTACATTGAATAAAGCGCGTTCGGAAATGGCTGCTCTCGGATTTGAAAACGTGACATATACCGGGAAGTATGACGCCTATACTGCAGAAAACGTGATTATGACGCAGAGCGTGCCCGCTGGCAGGCGAATCAATGTAGAAGAATACATTGAGATCGTCTATAGCATGGGAAAGATGCCAGTAAATATCACGCTGGATGCCAATGGTGGCAGCGTCAGCACGACGAGCTTCACAGCCCACTATCCCGATACATATGGAACACTACCAACGCCAACGCGGGATTACTATACATTCCGGGGATGGTATTCAACAGTGCTGGGAAGTGCTGTTACGGCCAACTCTACCGTACCCGAAACGGAATATGAAACACTGTCCGCCATGTGGGAAGAAAATCCTTTGTCCGGCTGGGTACAGGCAGACAATATGCCACAGGATGGACAGGTCGTAAATCGAAAGTATAGCTATAGCCTGACAGAGTATACAACATCTCAAAACAAAAGTATGTCGGGATGGGAAATGTATGATAGCAAGCGGGAACTGAGTGATTACGGTAGCTGGAGTGCATGGTCGACCACGCCGGTAAGCGCGACAAATAATCGTAAAGTGGACACAAAAACAGAGTCAACGCAGGTGCTGACGAGCTATAACATGGTGGAGTATAACACGATGGGGGGAGGAGAACGGCAATATAGGAGCTATAGTGTCGGCGGAAACTATTCGGGTTACGGCGTTGCAGCCAGTTATGGGGAGTTTCATAGAACAGGCACCTACTCTATTGATGAAGTAAACAGAGCCACGCAAATTGCCCCAGGCGGTCGCAGTTCCGGTGCTGCAGCCGGTATCAACAAAGATAGCCGAACAGGTTATGTGCTTTACTGCGAAGGGCACAATGTCATCATGTTCGTCGACAGTGAAAACTATTCCACGCAAAGCACCACTTACTATCGTTATGCGGATCGAACAGAGACAACCATCTATTACTTTAAGCGCACTGTGCAGCAGGAAAGCATGTCCCGTCCGTCAGGGAGCGATGTGAGCAACGTCGTTGAGTACGTGCAGTACAGAAACAGATAATCGAAGTGCATCTACATTGACTCCGCTGTAGGAGTCAATGTAGATGCACACTTTGGAGAGAACCCGCAAAAGGAGTGACCTATATGGAGCAAAGACGATGCATGGGATGTATGCAAACATACACGGCATACGATACGGTGTGCCCATTTTGCGGCTACATAGAAGGAACGCCCGCAAAAGAGGCCTATCATATCAAACCGGGCAGCTTGCTGCATGACCGATATACCGTTGGTCGCGCCATCGGCTTCGGTGGCTTTGGCATCACTTATATCGCGTGGGATAACAAGCTCATGCAGAAAGTTGCCATCAAGGAATACATGCCCAGTGAGTATGCCACCCGTGTTCCAGGCAATCTCACCGTCACAATTTACGATGGTGAACGTTACACGGAGTTTATGACCGGCCTGCAAAAGTTTTTGGATGAAGCACAGCGGCTGGCAAAATTTCAGAACGTGCCCGGTATCGTGCGGATACTGGACTGCTTTTCTGAGAATCTGACGGCGTACATTGTCATGGAATATCTGGACGGTATGACGCTGAAACAGTATCTGGCAGAACACGGCGGGAAGCTGCCCTACGAGGAAGCCGTAGAATTCATTCTGCCCGTTTTGGCCGCGTTGCAGGCTGTCCACAAGGAGGGCATCATCCACCGGGACATCTCTCCGGACAACATTTTCATCACTGAGGACGGTGAGGTGAAGCTGTTGGACTTCGGCGCGGCGCGTTATGCCTCTACCGGATACAGCAAGAGCCTGTCGGTCATTTTGAAACCAGGCTATGCCCCGGCGGAGCAATATCTGTCCCATGGAGAGCAGGGCCCGTGGTCAGATGTGTATGCCACTGCCGCCACACTGTACCGAATGATCACAGGCGTAGTGCCGGAAGAGGCTCTGGAACGCAAGGAAAAAGACACCCTCAAACCGCCATCTGCACTGGGAGCAAAGCTGCCGAAAAATGCAGAAAAGGCGATTCTGAACGCACTGAACGTGCGTGTAGAAAATCGAACCGCGTCGGCGGAGGAATTTGAAGCACAGCTGCTGAGCACGGCAAACGTAATCCGCGTGACGGAAAAAGGGGAAAAGAGATTTACGGTACGGATGCCGACAGGGATGAAGGTACTGTTGATCTCAACACTAGTGCTGGCGCTGACCGCAGAGGGGCTTTTCTCCGCTGGCGTGCTTAAGCTGGGACTTGGCAACCGTATTGTGTTCAACACATCTCTGTTTGACTCTGCCGAGATCAATGCCCCCGGGGTTATCAACATGACACCGGAAGAAGGGCAGGCGGCTGCCGAGGACTGCGGACTGACCCTGTCCGTGCGGAATACGGTTGCATCTGCTGATGTGCCGCAGGGGACTATCGTGACGCAGACGCCACAGCCGGGCAAGAAGATCAGAAAAAACGCGGCGCTCTCCGTCGATGTAAGCGCCGGTCCGTCTTACGAGCTGATTCCTGATATAGTAGATACCGTTTGGGCAGAGAGTGAACGGCAGATAGAAGATGCAGGCTTCGTCCCTAAAGTGTTTTACGAGTATAGCGATTCTGTGCCGGAGGGTGTCGTGATCTCGCTGGGACGCGAGGTTGGAAGCATATTCCAAAAAGGCGAAAAACTCAAAGTCGTTGTTTCCAAGGGAGCAGAGCATTCGCTGACGGTCGTACCTGTCGCCATGCCGGACATATCGGATATGCTGTATAATGAGGCAAAGGCGCGGCTGAATGCCGTCGGGCTGGGTGTACTCCGCAAGGGGGATGCATACAGCGATACGACACCCAAGGGAACTATCCTACAGCAAAGTGTTGAGACGGGCACAATGCTCCAAACAGGAGATGTCGTTACGCTCAGTGTCTGTCTGGGCACAAAACAGGTAGTTGTTCCCTCGCTCCAATATATGCCCGAGGGAGAGGCTGCTGATCTGCTGGCGAACCTTGGGCTGACCTATACAACCACAGAGGAAGAGGACAACACAGTTAAAGCGGGGCTGGTCCTCCGGCAGACGCTTGAAAGCAATAAGGTCGTGCCTACGGGAACTGTCGTGCCGATCATCGTGAGCTTGGGTAAATGTGAAGATATGCCCGCCACCAGCGGGGAAAAGCTGAGCCGTGTCAAAACGGAGATGGAGACACTGGGCTTCTCCAATGTGAGCTATGTGGGTGAATACAGCGCCGATGTGGCGAAGGATGTTGTAATTTCACAGAGCATTTCAGCAGGCGAGCACATAAATGTGGAAACGGCAGTAGTCATCACTTATAGCTTGGGTAAACGACCTTGGCCGATGACTATGAATTTGAGCAGGGGTTCGATAGAGGGTGATTTTACAGGAGCCAGAATTACTGGCGGTGTGTGCGATGTTGTTGGCGGCAATCTTCAGGTGACACTCTACTATGAGGTCGACGAAGAATTTAGCGGAACCAGTTATGGCTGGTCATGTTTCTCTCCGCCAAACGGCGAGCAGTTCATGCGAAGTTCAATGGACCAAGGCTCGCCGCTGAATAATTCAGACACGTCCATGACGTTCACGATTTCAGGGCAGGCGATCAAAAATTCTACCGCTATGACTGTGAAGCTATGGATTAACCGCGACAGCGGCGCAGAAAGATCCACATTTTGGTCTGTTACAAACTTTGCAGGAATTAGAGATGCTATGACTAAAAGTACCAGCTAAAGCATTATTTGTACTCCAGCACTCTTTGACCACGATAAGCCCAGTTTCAGACCAGACGATAGGCGAAATAGTGCGTATGGAAGGAGAATACAATGAACACCAAAAATGAGAAAGACAGTTTTAGGAACGTCATTAGTAAAGGCCCTCTTTCCCACAAAAGAGCAGCGAAAAATAAAGACCTTTGGAACATAGGGAGAGAAGGTATTTACCGCGATGCCGTATATGAAGCCTATTTGGATATTTGCCGGACTTGCAAGGGCATCGGCAACAGCGGCGATGATAAGGATGCTGTTTTTCAAAATCTTGCCCAGCAGCTTGAACGGCTAATCCGCACAGGGGTCAACAATCAGGATGAATTTGAAAACGAACACGAAAATCTCTGCGGTAGCTTTATCAGCGGCTTTCACGGCTTCGAGATGAACTATGGCAAGGCGCAGAAGGTCGTCAATATGGCGTTCAAGTACCTGTATTGCTGCGACGGCTGTGACAACACTGTATTTCAGTATTGTCATATGCCGCTGGACAGTAAGACCCTCACATGGTGCAGAACCTGGTGCAATAACAAAGACTACCAATTGGGCATCCGTGCCGACATCACCCTGAGCAAGTTGGATAAGCAGACATATCTTTCCATTCAAAATGCGATCCGCAACAGGTTAAAAGATGGTAAGGCAGTACATAAGATGAACGAAAGGGAAGAACCCCTCCCGAAGACGCCGCTTGATGCTGAATTCGTCATCTGGGCGAGGGAGATGCGCAAAAATCAATAGATCCACTGCTAAAAAACACGGCTTTTTACCTTTCGGCAGAGTGTCCCAATGACAGCTGCTCCCACTACCAGTTGAGAGATGGCGATACAATAGAGTAGCGTTAAACCTGCGGCATGGGGACTGACAGAGAGAACACATCTGCGGGGGTGAAATTAGTATAGAGAACGCTGGTATAGGCGGCAAGATTCCAAGAGCGCACTGGCCTCTGGAAATATTTGAGAGGCCGCCTAACCATGCCGTCAGACAACATAACAAAGCGGGCAAAAAGCCAAGGATGACCCTTTGCGGCCATCCTTGGCTTTTTGTCCGCTTTTTATTATGCGTATACAGAGCACATTGCCGTGACCCGCCGTTTCCGTCATTTGCGATTTTCAAAATGACGAAACGGAGGTAGCGAAATGCACTTTGACCGAAAATCATATGGAGCAAGGATCCGGCAGCTGCGGATCAGCAAGGGGCTCACACAGGAACAGCTTGCGGAAAAGATAAATGTCAGTAGAACCTACATAGTCAAAATAGAGAATGGCTTGCAGACCGGACCGATTGAAATTGCCATTGAACTGGCAGAGCTTTTCGATGTATCTTTGGATTTTCTCTTGCTTGGGAAGGAAAACCGACACATAGGCAGAAGACAGTGTTTGAGAATGGCAATCGATATTCTCTCTGAATTGGAGACAGAACTGTAAATGTTCCATTTTGGGCATGTAATGTTCCAAACTGTTTCTGTTCCGTGGCTTTCCTTCAAGGTACAATTTACTCAAGCCAAACAAAGGGCCTATTGTACCTTGAAAAACGCCGAACGGCTACATCCGGCAACTGGATCACATCAGCAGATGAGCCTCCGTAAGAAAGAGGACAGCGATACGGAGAACGCGCCATGACCACCTGCACGGGAGTTTCCCGTGTCAATGCAGGTCCCAAATCGGAAGGTGCCCAGCGATACCCGTTCATCCAAAAGCAGCCGCGGCAGGCTGTCTCGCCATGACCTCATCTGCCTACAATGGTACTTCTGCATAGCGACAGATACAAGCAATCGGTGCAGCTCGGAGAGATCCTCGGAGGGGTGAGATTCCCATGTGCGGTGCCAGCCGCAGACCAGTTGACCGCCCAGCAGTCCGGGAAGTAGTGTCGAATAGGACTGGACAAACGACAGAAACGGCGTGGGCCGTTCCGGGAAACCGGGGCGGCCCCGCCATGACCTTTGCCTGATGGCAGAAATGCGGCTGCTGCACTTTCCCTCCCCCTCACATACCTACTACCTATACCCCATTACCTCTTACCGCAGCACCCGTGTTTGTGCCATCAGATATCAATACAACCGTAAGAGGAGGGATACTCATTAAAATTTCCGAAAGCTCTTATACCATTGGCGATGACGGACGCCTTGTGATCCCGGCGGATGACTTGACCGAAATGGGGTTGACTGCCGGGAAGGACGTGCTTGTGGCGTATATCACCGATGATGACCTCGCAAACCGATACCATGAGTTCACAGTTTCAACGGTATCTCTTTCTGAATTGGATACCACCCAGCAGATTGCCATACCGCAGCAGTTGCTGGAACAAGCAGGCATCGACTCGAACGCAGAGGTGCAGATCGCCTGCATTGACGGAGCTATCATCATTACGGGGGACACACCCCTGACCGAAGATGAATTGAGCGAGGTCATTGGCCGTCTGCGGGCGGTCAATGACCTCACTGAGCATTTCCCCGATGAATCGGATAGTGAAGAAGGAGGGACAAGCTATGGCAGCTTCTAAAAACATGATCGAGCTGGAAGTGAATGGGCTTCATGTGCATCTCACCTTTACACCATTTCCTGCGGATGATACCGTGGCCGCTGTCCGAGCAATTTTGAAGAACAGCTACGTTCGGACGCTCCAGGCGTAAGGAGGTTTGACCTTGGGCAAAAGAGTTTGCTGCCTGTACCGCGTTTCCACGCTAAAGCAGGTCGAGAAGGATGACATCCCCATGCAAAAGCAGCGATGCCATGAGTTTGCCGCGCAAATGGGTTGGGACATTGTTCGGGAGTTCTCGGAGAAAGGTGTGTCCGGCTTCAAGGTCTCCGCAAAGCAGCGCGACGCTATACAGGAGATTCAGCGTGAAGCCGCACTAAACACCTTTGACATTCTCCTTGTTTTCATGTTTGACCGCCTTGGCCGCCGCGATGACGAAACGCCCTTCATTGTGGAATGGTTCGTCAACAACGGCATCGAGGTTTGGAGCGCCGAGGAAGGCCAACAGCGGTTTGATAACCATGTAGACAAGCTGCTGAACTACATCCGTTACTGGCAGGCATCCGGTGAGAGCATTAAGACCTCCATCCGTACCAAGACGCGGCTGGGGCAGATCGTCATGGAGGGCAGATTTCGTGGTGGTTACGCACCCTATGGCTACCAGCTGGTGAAGAAGGGACGCATGGGCAAGAAGAACCGCGAGCTGTTTGATATTGAGGTCAACCCCATGGAAGCCGCCGCTGTGCGCCGCATTTTCGATTTGGCCGACCAGTACGGCTACGGTGGCCGAAAAACCTCCACCGCGCTCAAAGAGGAAGGCTTTCTCAACCTCCGCACGGGTGAGCCGTTCCATTACTCCACTATCCAGAACATCCTTATCAATATCGCTTACACCGGCGTACTCCGAAGCGGTGAAAGCATCTCTGAGATATTTCCGGATTTGCAGATCATTACGCCGGAGCAATTCCAGCGGGTACAGAAGGGCCGGGAGCAGCGATCTGCGGATTATCTGGCCAAGTGTGCTGCCGCTTACGGAACAGAGACAATCTCGCTGAAGGATGGCAGCGAGGCAGAAGTTTCCCGTCCATTTCGCAGCTATCCCCGAATGAATACTGGCAGCGCTCTGCTGTCCGGCAATGTGTATTGCGGTCACTGCGGTGGCCGCATTTTTGCGTCAACAGCACGGAAGACCCATTACCCCACCGATGGCAGTAATGGACGTGTGGCCATCTACAAATGCTACAACCGAACCCAGCACAAAGGAAACTGCGATGGCCCTACCACCTATCGTGCTGAAAAGGTGGATGCCGTTGTCAGCAAGCTCATCCGGGATATTCTGCAAAAGGCTGGAGCTGTCAGCGAGTACGACATTGTCCAGAATCAGATCGGTGCAACGGCGTCTGATTTGCAGCAACAGATCCGCCAAGCCAAGCTGGAGCTTTCCAAGAAGCACATTGAGCAGGGCCGCTGGGAGGGCTTGATGCTGGACTCGCTGGATGGCAAGTGTCCGTTCACACCGGAGCAGGTCAAGAGCCGGTTGGATTCCGTGAAAGACGCCATGACGGCACTGACTGCCAGCATCGAATCGCTGGAAACTCGGTTGGCTGACAGCGACAGACTTACACAGGAGCTAAAGGAACAGCACCAGCAGCTTCTGTCCTGGGCGGAAATGTTTGACAACGCGACCCCTGCCGAGCGCAAGCTTATCGCGTCCCATTTGATCAGAGCCGTGACCCTGACCCGCGGCTACGGCATTCAGATCGACTTCAATATCTCCGAGGCGCAGTATTTGAATGGGATGGAGCTGTAAGCGGGCTGCATGGATGTGTGCAACATCTTCGGTTTAGGACATCATGAAAGCTGAAACCTTACAAGGTGCAATCTGATTGAGAGAAGTAGGCAAAGTCAACTACTATATTTTACAAAATTGTCATTGATTTCTGCCTTAAAATGTTATATTATGTATATTGAAAATTGGAAAGGTCACGTTTTTGCTTGAGGAGGACTATTTATGATAGATATTGCAACTTTTGCGCTGTTCGAATCGTCACAAAACATCTCTAATGGCCAAGGAGGAGTTGTCCAACAATTAACCGGACCTGTTACGATACTGCGTCCAAAGTTTGTCCCTAGCAATTATTCTTTCGCGGTATCGATTGGCGTACGTGGGCTGGATATGCATAATGAAAATTCGATGCACATTATCTTGAAAAATCCTTCCGGGGATGTTTTGAGCGATTTAGGCGAAAAATTGCTGCCAATTGCTGGAGAAGATGATATTCTTCCGATAGAGTATAGCGGATTTGTAGCGTGTATAGACTTTCGAAATGTAGTTATTGAAACTTCTGGTGCATATATACTTGAAGTATATGTCAATAACAGTTTAATTGGCACAAAAGAAATTCCTGTCTATGTTAGAAGTGTAAATCAATGAGTTCATTATCTATTTCACTTGCTGAACAAACAAAAAGCCAAGCTTTTCTTGAAGTTGGTAAGAAAGTAGCTGCAGTATTTACAGCTGCTGTTGTAAGTCTGCCAAATGGGGGTAGCTCTCTATCTCCGATAGCGCAATATGTTGGTGAGGTACAGCAAGTTTGCCAATATCAAAGTCAAGGAATAGAACCCGTAACTCCAGCCTATAATGGCATTACTGTTAGTCTGACGGAGAGTGTGCCTATGCTGGAGTCGAGTAGAAATATCCAGAAGTTGAGGGAATTTGGCGAGTACAAAGCCAATTGGAATGGCTATGGAGCAGAAGCATTTGATAGCTCTTACATTGAAAGTGCAATTCGATTGATTAAAACTATCCCTATTCAACCTGACATCTATCCCCTCACAGATGGCCGCATACAAATGGAGTACTCTAAAGAGGCCGGACAGTATCTTGAATTTGAACTAAACAAAGATTCTACAGTAGAAGTATTTAGAATCAACGAGGATTCATCTGAGGACGAATTTGAAGATGTAACTGGTAACATTGCTAAAATAGTAGCTGAATTTTATGGATGAAAATTTTTCTTTAACTGAAGCGCTTTTTCGTGCTGTAAGGCCGGATGAGAAGTATTGGAGAAGTGATGGGTCATTATCAAGCGCTGCATTTAAAGACCCACACGGCCTTTCTGTTAACCGATCAGGGAATCTTCCTTTGGCCGAGGCTGTTGAAATTATGCGCGCTGGGCCTCTGTTTGGTACGATTGTCTATGTTACAGTACACGATTGCTATGATGTAGGGGCTACTGTTATTTACGCACCTGAAAACGAGAACATATATCACTCCGAAATTCACAAAGATCAAACAACTGTGCAGTTAAGCAAGGGACAAGCAAAAAAGCTTGCGGGGCTTGCGCGCAAAGTAGATGAAGTTGCTTTTGCATAACGAAGTGCGCTGTGTGGATTTAACACAGTGCTTCGCAAAGGAGCTCAAACATATTATTGCTTTTCTACTCTAGGTTGGCAAGGGATAGCGATTCCGACGTTCTTAAATAGCGGAAACAGCACTCGCGGTGTATCTCTAAGGAGTTCACTTAGGGAGGACAGATGCGTCTGTCCTCCTTTTTCTGTCTTGCGTGTAGCAGAACACAATGGTCGTTGTCCGTAGGGAGAGGCAAAAGATAATTGACACTTGTATTTTTTTGAACAAAGCGGGCCATATATGTCGAACTGCGGATATAACATTTTCCTGCTGAATTAGCCTCGAATTTAATAAAATAGTGCAAAAATTCAACGAATCAAACGTATGTGGATGCAATATATCAGCCTTGGTAGAGCGTTCGGTTCGCATCCGAGAGGTCGAGGGTTCGAATCCCTTCAGGTCCACCAAAAATAAACCACCCGCAAGGGTGGCTTTATTTTTGCTGCGCCCTGCCAACGCGCTGCCTCACTGTGCGTCCTGTTGCGCTTTGCCCCGCGCTGTGGTATACTGCACATATCTATCCCCACATCGCCTTCATAAAGGAGGACTGCCTGTGTCTACAATGTTGGAGCGCCGCTACCGGCGGCAGCACCTGAACTGTGTGCGGCACATCACCCTGGACCCCAAGGGCCGGGGCGTGGTGCGTATCCACATGATCCCACCCCGTGAGGACGCGGAAAACGCGCCCTTTCTGCTGCTGCTCAACGGCAGCAAGCTGGTGCCCCTGAACCTGAGCTGGGCCATCCTGCTCTCCTGCTTCATGGACCGGCTGGAGCCCTTCGCCGGGCTGGAGATCACTGAGAGCGACTGGAGCGCCATGGCTGCCGGCGCGGTGGCCCGGACCCATAAGGTCTACCCCTTCACGCCCAAGGAGCGTCTGGCGGAGGACCTGCAAATCATGATAGAGTCCCTGGTGGCCATCGCCCGGGGACAGGCGCCGGAGGCGGAGGTCGCGCCGCTGACGCTGGGGGAATACGCCCCCGAGATGACCGCGCCCCACCGTATGGACCTGATGGTCAGCGCCATGACCCGTGACGGCGCGTGGCACTGCAACCAGAAATGTCTGCACTGCTATGCGGCGGGACAGCCCCTGTCCGACACGCCGGAGTTGACCACCGCCCAGTGGAAGGAGGTCTTGGATCGGCTGCGCGCGGCAAATATCCCCCAGGTGACGTTCACCGGCGGCGAGCCCACCCTGCGCGCCGATCTGGTGGAGCTGGTGGATGCCGCCCAGTGGTTCGTCACCCGGCTGAACACCAACGGCCGCCTGCTGACGCCGGCGCTGTGCCAAAAGCTGTATGACGCCAGCCTGGACAGTGTGCAGGTGACGCTCTACAGCCATGATAAGGACATTCACAACGCCCTGGTGGGTGCCGACGGCTTTGATGACACCGTGGCGGGCATCCGTGCCGCTGTGGCGGCGGGGCTGTCCGTGTCCGTGAACACGCCCCTGTGCAGCCTGAATACCGCCTATGACGAGATGCTGCGCGTCGTCCACGGTCTGGGCGTCCGCTACGTGACCTGCTCCGGGCTGATCCCCTCCGGCGGCGCGGTGGGAGACGAGAGCCGCGCCACGGCGCTGACCGAGCAGCAGCTCACCGACGTGCTGACAAAGGCTGTGGCGGCGACGGAGGAACTGGAGATAGAGCTGGATTTCACCAGCCCTGGCTGGCTGAAGGAGGAGACGCTGCGCGCCCTGGGCCTGACCCTGGTGCCCAGCTGCGGCGCCTGCCTCAGCAATATGGCCATCGCCCCGGATGGCGGCGTGATCCCCTGCCAGAGCTGGCTCAGCAGCCAACCCTTGGGTAATATCCTCGCCGACGACTGGGACAAGATCTGGCAGAGTGAGCGCTGCGCGGCCATCCGGGCCAAGAGCGCCAAAATGGAGCAGCTGTGCCAACTGCGTGAAAGCAACCGGGAGGAGGGCACCCTATGCTGAAGAAACTGCACGTTCTGCTGCTTGTCTTACTGGCGGCGGTTTGCTTTACCGCCACCGCATGGGCAGATTACGACTACATCGAGCAGTACGGCGTTATGGTGACGCCCAACACGGAGGATGGCAGCCTGCTTATCACCGTGAAGCTGGAGTGGACGCCGCTGGAGGAGCTGCCCTACGGTCAGGAGCTGAAGATCGGCGTACCCAACGGTTCCATCCGGGACGCGGTGGCGCAGACGGACAACATCGAGCGCCTGGACTTCGACAACAGCTATATGTACGTCTACCTGACCCAGGGCTACGACGAGGGAGAGACCTTTACCTTTGCCTACTCCTGGGTGCAGGAGTATATGTATCAGCTCAGCACCAACGGCGTTATTGAGGACTATGACAATGTTCACTATGACTATGTGACCTACGACTACACCCCCGGCTGGTTCGATGAGGCCAGGATCGGGCAGATGGTGCTGGTTTGGAACGACCCGGAGGGACTGACCGGCGATTTCACCGAGGGCACGGTCAGCGGCGCTGACAGCGTGACGGTGCAAAACGGCATGACCATCACCGCCTCCGATCTGGACTACGGCTACAAAATGAACGTACAGGTGCGCTACACCGACTGGCCCACCCAGCTGTCGGAGGAATACAGCGCCGACAACGTCCCCGACGGCGGCTGGAACGGCAGCGATGACTATTACTACGACGATGACGACACCGGTGACGCCATCATCGGTATGATGGTGATGATATTCGTGGTGATATTCATCCTCGTGCTGATCTCCGCCGCCCGCCGGGGCGACGGCTACGCCGGCGGCTTCGGCACCCGGTATGTGTTCGTGAACCACCTGTGGTACCCCGCCGGGCCGGACGGCAGGCCCCGTCCCGGCAGCGTGGGCACCAAAACAAAGCCCAGACCGCCCAGAAGAGGTGGCGGCGGCTTCGGCGGCGGAAGCCGTGGCGGCGGATTTGGCGGAGGCGGTTTCGGCGGCGGCAGCCACTGTGCCTGCGCCAGTAGCTGCGCCTGTGCGTGCGCCTGTGCCTGTGCCGGCGGCGGGCGCGCCGGCTGCTCGGCCAAGAACCTCTACGGCGTGGGCCTGGACGAGACACTGTCCGAAAAGCTCTGATACAAAAAAACATCCCCCAACCGGGGGATGTTTTTTGCTTACGAGTATTGGAAGCCTCTGCCCGGCTCCCTGAACTCCGCCACACGTTTATTAAAGCTGGCGAAGGCCGCGTCCTCGAAGGCCAGCGTGTCCTCGGCGCCCAGCTGCCGCAGCAGCCACTTGCACAGCGGAGGATTTAGGATCAGCAGCGGACCGATCAGCGCCGTGGCGTACAGCCCGCCCCGGCGGAAGCCCTCCGGCTTCGACTCCGGTGTGCGGCCCACGCCCCGCACGGTGTCAAACCAGCCCTCCGCCTCCGCTGCGTCGTAGTGGAAGGCGAACAGGCTCTTGAAGCCGACGACCTCCATACCGTCAAAGGTGCCCAGGAAGAAGCTGTTGTGCCGCTTCATCATGGTGTACCGCACCCGTCCGGGCAGAATGCCCAGCCCCTCTATGGTGTCGGCGCTGTCGCTTTCTATGGCGGCGGAAAACACGTCCGGCGCATTGCCGGTCAGCAGGATCAGCTGTCCCGCGTCCGCCCTTGCGGCGATGTCCGCGGCATAGGGCCGCAGGGCGTCCGCCGCCAGACGCAGCCCTTGTTCTGTGGTACTGCCCATATAGACCAGCGCCACATCCTCCGTGAGGAACCGGGGTTTGCTGTGCAGGTCCGTCTCTATGATCTCCAGCGCCGGGCAGCAGCGCTTCAGGTAGTAAATGTTCTGCAGATCGCCGTACAGGTTGCAGACCTCCGGAAACAGAATTTCCGCCTTCATTGCGCGCCCTCCTTTGCCAGCAGCTTTTCCTTCAGCTTTTCCCTGACCCGGAAGGCCAGGGGCGTGCCGTCCACGCCGTAGAGCAGATACACGTCGTCGCCGGGGGTCAGCGGCAGCAGCTCCAGGGCGGCGAACTCGTCCTCGGCCAGCCGTATCTTCTGCCGGGGGATGCCCGCCAGCAGCAGCCGCAGCTGGTAGTCATAGGCCCGCGGCCCGGCGCAGACCAGGCACGTCACATCGTCACTGTTCAGGAATTCAAAATCCGTGTCGTACATCCAGCTGGGGTTCTCCGACCAGTTTTTGGCCACGCCCAGGCAGTTCATCATCAGCAGCAGTTCCTTCTTCCCCGGCTTGGACCGGATATAGTCGAAGTTGCGGGAGCAGGCCAGAGCGTTCTTGTCCTTGGACATCTGCATAATGACCTTCACGCCGCCGATATCCTCCTCGGACAGCCGGCTGGCGGGGATCTTCACCTCCGCCATGCGGCGGGCGATGGTGCCGTGGTCATAGCCCAGCTGCCGCAGGGCGGCGATCACCGTCACCATGTTGTAGATGTTGTGCAGGCTGTCGGTGATGAGGGTGTACGGGTACTCCTGCCCCGCCTCCCGTATGCACATGGTGTGGGCGGCGGTGTCCACCTTTGTGGCCAGATAGTCGCAGTCGGGGGAGTGGAAGCCGCAGCTCTCGCACACGGCCCGGCCGATGTGGTGGTAGCGGCGGTATTCATACCGCAGCTTCCCGGCGCATCGGGGGCAGATACGCATATCGTTCAGCAGGTTCTCGCATTCCGTCACGTCGGTGGGCAGCCGGTCGATGCCAAAATATACCCGCAGGTTCTCCGGCGCCACCGTGCAGGAGATCAGGTCGTCGGCGTTGAGGATCAGCCTGCTCTCCTTAGGCAGGGACCGGGTCAGGATGTCCGCGATGTAGCCCGGATGGGCGTTCCGCATGATGGAGTCCCGGAACAGGTTGGTGATGACGATGTGCTCCGGCTTCACATAGGGATAGATCCTGGGCGCGGAGCGCTCGTCGATCTCCAGGATCGCCAGGTCGTACTCCGGCCTGATCCGGCCCAGCAGGCCGCAGCCCTTCAGCAGCGCCGTGCTGACGCCGGAGATAATGTTGCTGCCCGCCCGGTTGCTGAGTACGGTCTTGCCCTCGGCAGTGAGCACGTCGTTCAGCATATTGGCCACGGTGGTCTTGCCGTTGGTGCCGGTGACGGCTATGATGTGCTCCGGCTTGCCGATATATTTCAAAAAGTCCGGACACAGCTTCACCGCCAGACTGCCGGGAAAGTCCGTGCCGTTGTGGCGGGTGATCTTCAGCGCCGGGATGGACAGCTTTGCCATCCACAGCGCAAACAGGAACCGCAGTTTACCCATTGTCATTCCTCCAGAGCGATGGCGCGGCAGGAGCAGCCATCGGCATTCTCAAATTTCAGGGGCAGCGTAACGAACGTGAAGCGTCGGCCCAGCAGCTTGTCCAGCCCCTTGAGGTTCTCGGTGTTCACAAAGTCCGCGCCCAGCAGTGTCATGTGGTTGGGAAAATCCACGCTGTCGCAGGGGTCCAGCGAGATGGTGTCCTCGCCCACGCCCTTCAGCGGCAGGCCGGCCAGATATGCCGCCGCCTCCGCCGTCAGGCAGGGAAAGCCCTCATAGTAGCCCGGCGTGCCCCACTTCTTGTCCCAGCCGGTGCAGAACAGCACGAAGTCCGCGCCGTTCAGGTCATAGCTCTGCAGCAGCGGCAGGGTAATGGCGCGCTGCCCCCGGCAGTCCACCACCACGGCGGGACCGGCGAACTTCGCCGCGTCGTAGCGGTCCAGCGCCGTACCGTCACGGAGCATATGGGCCGGGGCGTCCATGTGGGTGCCGGTATGGGAGAACATATGCAGCAGCGTCTCCCGGTAGCCGCACTGGTCGATCGTGCAGGCGGTGGTCAGCCGGGGCTGCTCCGTGCCGGGATACACCGGCATATCGTTCCGTATGGTGTGGGTCAGCTCATGTGCCGTCATGCGTCCGCCTCCTTGTCGTGTGTCTGCAGCCAGATCAGCAGCGCCGCCACATCCGCCGGTGACACGCCGGACACCCGCCCGGCCTGCCCCACGTTCAGGGGCCGCAGCGCGCTGAGCTTCTCCCGCGCCTCCAGCCGCAGACCCTGAATGTGGTCGTAGTCCATATCCGGCGGCAGCTTCCGGCGCTCCAGCTTCTCAAACTCCGCCACCTGCCGCTGCTGCCGCTGGATATAGCCCTCGTACTTCACGGTGATCTCCACCTGCTCCCGCACCTCCGTGGGCAGGTCGGGTCGATTTGCGTCGAATTCTGTCAGGTCCGCGTAGGTCAGCTGGGGCCGCCGCAGCAGATCGATCAGGCGGCAGCCGCTGTCCACGGCGGCGGTGCCCCGTTCTGTTAGCAGGGCGTTCAGCTCCGGCGTGCCGGGTATGCCCGTGCGCTCCAGCCGCCGTATCTCCTTTGCCACGGCTTCGTACTTGGCCTCCACCGCCGCCAGCCGTTCATCGCTGACCAGCCCCAGCTCGTGCCCGATAGGGCACAGCCGCGCATCGGCATTGTCCTGCCGCAGCAGCAGCCGGTATTCCGACCGGCTGGTCATCATGCGGTATGGCTCCTCGGTGCCCTTGGTCACCAGGTCGTCGATCAGCGTGCCGATATAGCTCTCGCTCCGCTTGAGCACCAGCGGCTCCCGGCCCTGCAGCTTCAGCGCCGCGTTCACGCCGGCCACAAAGCCCTGCACCGCCGCCTCCTCATAGCCGGAGGAGCCGTTGAACTGCCCCGCGCCGTACAGGCCGGGCACCGCCTTTACCTCCAGCGTGGGCAGCAGCGCCAGCGGGTCGATGCAGTCGTACTCAATGGCGTAGGCCGGCCGCATCATCACTGCGTGCTCCAGTCCCGGCACCGTGTGCAGCATCTCCAGCTGCACCTCCTCCGGCATGGAGGACGAGAAGCCCTGTACATACAGCTCCTCGGTGTCCAGCCCCATAGGCTCGATAAACAGCTGGTGCCGGGGCTTGTCCGCAAAGCGCACCACCTTTGTCTCGATGGACGGGCAGTACCGGGGGCCGATGCCCTCGATAACGCCGGAGTAAATGGGACTGCGGTCCAGATTTTCCCGTATGATCCGGTGCGTCTCCTCGTTGGTGTAGGTCAGGTAGCACACCGCCCGGTTTTCCGGTACGTCCTTTGTCTCAAAGCTGAAGGGCAGCGGATCCGGGTCGCCCTCCTGCAGCTCCATTTTGCTGAAGTCCACGCTGCCCCGGTGTATCCGCGGCGGCGTGCCGGTCTTGAACCGCCGCAGGGGCAGCCCCAGTGCCCGCAGGCTGTCCGTCAGGGCGTTGGCCGGGTGCAGGCCGTCTGGCCCGGAGGACTCGATGCACTCGCCCACGATGGTCTGCCCGGTCAGGTAGGTGCCCGTGCACAGAATGACCGCCCGGGCGCCCAGCACCGCGCCGGTGCGGAGCACCACGGCGGCGGCATGGCCGTTCCCGTCGCAGCGTATCTCCGTCACCTCCGCCTGCCGCAGCGTCAGCCCCGGCTGCAATTCCAGCGTGTGCTTCATCACCTGCTGGTATTTCCGCCGGTCCGCCTGAGCCCGCAGGGACCACACGGCGGGGCCCTTGCCCCGGTTCAGCATCCGATACTGGATGCAGGCCCTGTCCGCCGCCCGGGCCATCTCGCCCCCCAGTGCGTCCAGCTCCCGGACCAGGTGCCCCTTGCCGGTGCCGCCGATGGCCGGGTTGCAGGGCATATTCCCCACCGCGTCAAGGCTCACCGTCAGGCAGACGGTCTTCATGCCCATCCGGGCCGCCGCCAGGGCAGCCTCGATGCCCGCGTGCCCCGCGCCGATGACGGCCACATCATAGTCGCCGCCGTGAAACTCTCTCATCAGGTGCTCACCTCACCACATAAGACTGCTTGAACACTTTATTATACTATAGAGCACACAACAGCGCAAGAGTGTTACACAGAAATAACTCATAGGTGTTGTGCAATGTGCAATAAAAGTTTACAAAAGCTTTATACAGAATATCCAATTTTGCCCTTGTTATCCGGGCTGCCGCGGCATATAATAACACTGTAAAACGGAAGAAAGGAGCGTGATATCACCATGACGACAACTTGGATCTGGGGTGACCTGGATGACATGATCTTTGCCGACAGCGACTGGGAAGTGAGCCAGCGGTAAGGCATACCGATGAGGAAACCACGCGAAAGCGTGGTGATTTGCTTTTTTTGGGTGTTTTTCGACAGAAAACGCCTCCTGCACATAGATCGCAAAGCCTGATCCCCGCGCAGCAAAGATGAAAAGAGACGGCCAACGCCGTCTCTTATTTGTTATTTTCGGTTGCTCTTAATGAGATATTCGTGATACCTTAACGATATCTTAGCGTCACCTTAGCGACAATGTATGTTATAATAGCGTCATCAAAAGGAGGGGAGGGCGGCTATGACCGGTAAACAAGCCCGCCGGAGACAGTTGCTGCGGACCATTGGCCTGCGCTTTTCCGGCATGGATGTGCTGAAAGCACTGGGACTCTACCTGGTAGCCGTTATGTGCTGTCTGCTGCTTCGCAGCTTCGATATGCACAACGACACCAGCTACGTTGCCATGATCTTTCTGCTGGATGTGTTCCTTACCGCCTACTGGACGGACGGCTATCTGCTGGGCATCATCATGGCAGTGGTGGGGATGTTCAGCGTGGACATCATCTTTACCTACCCCTTCTGGCATATCAGCTTTACGCTGACGGGCTTTCCGCTGACGTTCCTGGTGATGATGACCATCTCCATCCTGACCGCTACCGTTACCAGCCGGGCCAAGCAGACCGAGCAGGTGCGCCGGGAGGCCGACCGCGAAAAGATGTATGCCGACCTGCTGCGCGCCGTGTCTCACGACATCCGCACGCCGCTGACCGGTATCGTGGGCGCCACCAACGTTCTGCTGGAGCAGGACGGCGGACTGACGCAGGAGCAGCGCCAGCAGCTGCTGCGATCCACCAACGAGGACGCCCAGTGGCTCATCCGCATTGTAGAGAATTTGCTGTCCATCACACGCATAAGCTCTGAGGAGGCTAAGGTCAAGAAAGAGCCGGAGCCGGCGGAGGAGGTCATCGAGTCCGCCGTGGCCAAGACCCACAAGCACTACCCGGAGGTGGATATCCGTGTCCATCTGCCGGTTGAGCTGATGATGGTGCCCATGGATCCCCTGCTGATGGAGCAGGTACTGGTGAACCTGATGGAGAACGCCGTCATCCACGGCGAGACCCACCATATCGACGTGACCCTGTCCAGCGAGGGCAACTGCGCGGTGTTCACTGTGGCGGACGACGGCCGCGGCATTCCCCAGCACCTGCTGCCTCGGCTGTTCGACGGCTCCGCGCGCAGCGACCGCAGCAGTGACGGCAAGCGCAGCATGGGAATTGGTCTGTCCGTGTGCCGCACCATTGTGCTGGCCCACGGCGGTGTGATACGGGGAGACAACAGACAGGAGGGCGGCGCGGTATTTACCGTGACCCTGCCCATGAAAGGAGAAAACGATGAAGATTAAAGACAAAGTCCTGATCGTGGAGGATGAGCAGTCCATCAGCAACTTTATCTCCATGATCCTCACCGCCAACGGCTTCGACACCATCATTGTCCGCACCGGCGAGGAGGCCCTGACCATGATCGCCTCCCATTGCCCGGACATGATCGTCCTGGACCTGGGCCTGCCCGACATGGACGGCATGGAGGTGCTGAAATCTGTCCGCAAGTGGTCCAATCTGCCGGTGGTGGTGGTTTCTGCCCGCAACCACGAGCACGACAAGGTGGAGGCCCTGGATTACGGCGCCGACGACTATTTGGTCAAGCCCTTCGGCACCTCCGAACTGCTGGCCCGCATCCGCACCGCCATCCGCCACACCCGCACCACCCTTTCCAATACCCAGATCGCCCAGTCCGGCAAGTTCGTCACCGGCGATCTGACCATCGACTATGATAAGCACCAGGTGCTGATGAACGGCGAGAACGCCGGATTGACCGTCAATGAGTACAAGATCGTGGCCCTGCTGGGCAAGTACGCCGGCAAGGTCCTGACCTACGACTTCATTATCCGGGAGCTGTGGGGGCCCAAGGCCAAGACCGACAATCAGATCCTCCGGGTAAATATGGCCAACATCCGCCGCAAGATCGAGCCTACCCCCGGCAACCCACAGTATATTTTCACCGAGGTGGGCGTCGGCTACCGTATGCGCGAGGGAGACTGATACATACCGAGAAGAAAAGACCGCCTGCGGGCGGTCTTTTTCATATGCGGGGCGTTTCTTTTAGAGAAAATATCTGCCGACACGAACCGGCGCTTTACGGAAATTTTATAATGTACGGATAAAGAAAAACCGCATTTCCGCTGTCACCGTGTTAAGAAACGCCTGCCTGTATTTACAGGACGGTTTTTTCGCAGTAAGATACAAACACGCCCGCCGCGGCGCGGCGGGGGAAACTTGTAAGGAGAGAAAACAATGGAAGAAAGAAAAGGCTTTGGATCCAATTTCGGATTCCTGATGGCCGCGGTCGGCTCGGCGGTCGGCCTGGGCAACATCTGGGGCTTCCCCAATAAGATGGGCGCCTGCGGCGGCTTCACGTTCCTCATCATTTACCTCATTTTGGCTGTTTGCTGCGGCTTCATCGTCATGGTGGGCGAGCTGGCCATTGGTCGTAAGACAGGCAAGGGCGCTGTGGCAGCATATAAGGCCCTTAGCAAGAAGTTCAGCTGGATGGGCTGGATGGGCATCCTGTCCGCGTTCTTCATCCTGTTCTTCTACTGCGCTCTGGGCGGCTACTGCATTAAGTATGTGGTGCTCAATGTAGGCGACCTGTTCGGCGCGGGCTTTGGCGCCAGTGCCATCGCCGCCGCGTCGGCGGACGCGGCCAGCGCCTCTTTGGGCGACGCGGTGTTCGGCGCTTTCATGTCCAGCACCACCGAGGCCATTATCTATGGCTTGATTTTCGTGGTGCTGACTATGCTCATCGTTCTCGGCGGCGTCGGCGGCGGCATCGAGAAGGTCTGCTCCGTGGGTATGCCTGCCCTGTTCGTGGCTCTGCTGATCTGCATCATCCGCGCCTGCACGCTGGACGGTGTGGACACCACCGTGCAGGTGCTCCAGGCGGACGGCTCCCTGGTGGAGCACGTGATCCACGGCAGCGCCCTGGATGGCCTGAAGTACATGTTTGCCCCCGGCTGGGCTACTGAAAATGGATACTATGTTCCCGCCTCCGCCGTCATCGATGGCGTGAAAATGTCCGCGGTGGAGATCAACGGCGTCATGCAGCGCATCGTGACCTTCAAGCAGGAGACACCCGACGTCCTGACCGTGCTGGCTACCGCCGGCGGCCAGATGTTCTTCTCCCTGTCCCTGGGTATGGGCGCCATGATCACCTACGGTTCCTATCTGCAGAAGAAGGAGAACATCCAGAAGAACGCGCTGCTGATCGTGGTCATGGATACGATGGTGGCTCTGATGGCCGGCCTGTGCGTGCTGCCCGGTCGCTTCGCTCTGGATCCCTCCGGCGCAGTGGGTGGCCCGTCCCTGCTGTTCGTCACCATGCAGAACGTGTTTAGCCGCATGGGCGGCCTCGGCCCCATCTTCGGCATCCTGTTCTATCTGCTGGTGGTCTTCGCCGCCATCTCCTCCTCTATCTCCCTGCTGGAGGTCATCGTGGCTCACTTTGTGGATAAGGCCCGCGACGAGGGCAAGGGCGACAAGCGCAAGAGCTATACCCTCATCGCCGCCGCCTGTGTGGGCCTGGGCTGCATCCTGGTCTGCGCTGACCGTCTGGGTGCCAGCAGCTTCTCGCCTGCGGAATTGCTGAACATTGCAAATCCCAAGACCTGGGCTGCCGACTGGCTGGACTTCTGGGATGCGCTGTCCGAGGGCGTTATGATGCCGCTGGGCGCGCTGCTGATGTCTCTGATGATCGGCTGGGAGATCGGCCCCGAGTTCGTCAAGGAAGAGACGGAACAGTCCGGTCATGTCATGGGCAGCTACGGCTTCTTCAAGGTCTGCGTCAAGTTCATCACGCCGCTGATCATGGTCCTCATCCTGTACGGTCAGATAAAGGAATTCTTCCTGTAAAGTCTCTTGACGAATTGTTAATAAACAAACTCTTACTTAACAGAGGGGACGCCGGTGCCGCCGCACCGGCGTCTCTTTTTGCGTCCGCGGACCCGGAAAGATTTGTGCCGCCTGCCGTAAAAAGCACACGATGCTGTGTTTGCCGCCCGGTTTCTCTTGTAAAAACGACGAAAACGGAGTTCACAATTTGTTAAAATAATGGAATATGACGTTAAGAACTTGACAATATCTTGGCGTGACGGTATGATACAGGAGGTTGGCGGGGCAGATACGCTGTTTCGCCGGCTGATGGTATTCACCACCAATTTGTGAGGAGGTAAATCACACACATGGAAAAGAAAAGCACTAAAATAGCGTATTTCGTAGCGCTGGGTGTTTTCATTGTCCTGCTGGTCATCCTGGGGATCCAGTTTAAGGGCAAGGAAAACCCCGTCTTCGTCGGCGACGGCGCGTTCTACACCACCGGCGACGGCGTGTTCCTGGATGGCATCCAGCGGACCGTGGATGACAGCGAGGGCTCTAAGTATGCGCTGGACGGCTCCTACTATGTGAGCCCCGAGGCCGGCACCTACTTCGAACTGTCTGAGGATGGCAACACCATCGTCGGCGCCGACGGTACCGAGTACGTCAAGTCCGAAGAGAAGTCCAAGGACGTCAACGGCGTGGAGTACACCACCTATGAGGAGCAGGTCTACTCCGAGACTCCGTTTGCCGGCACCTTCTGGTCCCTGCTGCCCCCCATCGTGGCCATCGTGCTGGCCCTGATCAGCAAGGAAGTGTATTCCTCCCTGTTCCTGGGCTGCCTGGTCGGCGCGCTGCTGTACACCCAGTTCGCTCCCTGGGACACCATCGTGACCCTGGTGGGTGCCGATTACGGTATCATCTCCGTGCTGGCTGACAGCGGCAACATGGGTATCATCGTGTTCCTGGTCACCCTGGGCATCATGGTGGACCTGATGAACAAGGGCGGCGGCTCCGAGGCCTTCGGCCGCTGGGCCAAGAAGACCGTTCACACCCGCTGCGGCGCGCAGCTGCTGACCATGCTGTTGGGCGTGCTGATCTTCGTGGACGACTACTTCAACTGCCTGACCGTGGGCGCCGTTATGCGTCCCGTCACCGAGTCCCACAAGATCTCCCGTGCCAAGCTTGCCTATGTCATTGACTCCACTGCGGCACCCGTCTGCATGATCGCCCCGGTGTCCTCCTGGGCCGCCGCCGTTTCCGGCTACGTGCAGTCCCCCAGCATCAACGGCATTGAGCTGTTCCTGAAGCAGATCCCCTGGAACTACTACTGCCTGCTGACTCTGCTGATGATCGTGGTCATCTCCGTGCTGAACATCGACTACGGTTCCATGCTGACCCATGAGTACAACGCCCAGGTCAAGGACGACCTGTTCACCACCCCCGAGCGTCCCTTCGCCGGTGCCGACGACTATGAGGCTCCCAGCAAGGGCAAGTCCTCCGTGCTGGACCTGCTGGTGCCCGTGATCGTTCTGATCGCTGTCTGCATCATCTCCCTGGTCTACTCCGGCGGTTACTTCGATGGCGGCATGACCTTCATGGAGGCCTTCTCCGCTGCCGAGGCCGGTCCGGCGCTGGCCATCGGAGGTCTGATCGGCTGCGTGTTCACGTTCGTCTACTTCTGGCTGCGCGGCGCCATCGGCTTCGAGAAGTCCATGGAATCCGTTCCCCAGGGCTTCATCCAGATGATCGCCCCCATCCTGATCCTGACCTTCGCCTGGACCCTGTGCTCCTTCACCCGCAATGCCATGTACTCCGCTGACTTTGTCAGCAACGCTATGGCCAACGTTGGCGATCTGCGTATGTTCCTGCCCGCCATCATCTTCATCATCGGCGCGGCTATCGGCTTCGCCACCGGTACGTCCTGGGGCACCATCGGCATCATGGCTCCCATCGTCGTCTCCGTGTTCAACTACGACGTGGAGCCCATACTGTGCACCATCGGTCTGGCGGCTGCCTGCTCCGGCGGCGTTATGGGCGACCACTGCTCCCCCATCTCCGACACCACCATCATGGCTTCCGCCGGTGCCCACTGCTACCACCTGAACCACGTGTTCACCCAGATCCCTTATGCGCTGACCGTGGCTGGTGTGTCCTTCGTCAGCTTCATCCTGGCCGGCCTGATCCAGAACGTGTTTGTCAACCTGCTGATCGCTGTGGTGCTGATGGTCGCTACTCTGCTGGTCATCCGCGCTATCGTTGCCAAGAAGCACGCCGGTATTTTCCAGGAAATGGCCGAGGCCGACAAGGCTCTTGCCAAGTAAGCTATACCCCACCTAATAAAAAGAAAGCCCTCCGTTGGGGGCTTTCTTTTTTTTGCGTATACTATGTCGGTATATCGCTATAAATTCCGGTAATATTTGCTAAAATAAACATATATTTCCAAAAAAGGAGGGGAGAAGCGCGCTAAGAAACTGTAAAGGTTTATAATAATGTCATAAATATTCCGAAAAATGGCCGCTAAATTGGATAAAAGGGAGAAAAACCGGTTCATAATTTGTTCAAAATTACCCACTCCCGGCTTTGCTGAAATGTTGACAATCTGCCAGGAAAACGTTAGGATGGTGGCACCAATTTGTGAGGAGGTAAATCACACACATGGAAAAGAGAAGCACCAAAATAGCGTATTTCGTAGCGCTGGGTATCTTCATTGTCCTGCTGGTCATCCTGGGCCTGCAGTTCAAGGGCAAGGAGAACCCTGTCTTCGTCGGCGGCGGCGCGTTCTACACCACCGGTGACGGCGTGTTCCTGGATGGCATCCTGAAGACCGCGGACGACAGCGAGGGCTCTAAGTATGCGCTGGACGGCTCCTACTATGTGAGCCCCGAGGCCGGCACCTACTTCGAACTGTCTGAGGATGGCAACACCATCGTCGGCGCCGACGGTACCGAGTACGTCAAGTCCGAAGAGAAGTCCAAGGACGTCAACGGCGTGGAGTACACCACCTATGAGGAGCAGGTCTACTCCGAGACTCCGTTTGCCGGCACCTTCTGGTCCCTGCTGCCCCCCATCGTGGCCATCGTGCTGGCCCTGATCAGCAAGGAAGTGTATTCCTCCCTGTTCCTGGGCTGCCTGGTCGGCGCGCTGCTGTACACCCAGTTCGCTCCCTGGGACACCATCGTGACCCTGGTGGGTGCCGATTACGGTATCATCTCCGTGCTGGCTGACAGCGGCAACATGGGTATCATCGTGTTCCTGGTCACCCTGGGCATCATGGTGGACCTGATGAACAAGGGCGGCGGCTCCGAGGCCTTCGGCCGCTGGGCCAAGAAGACCGTTCACACCCGCTGCGGCGCGCAGCTGCTGACCATGCTGTTGGGCGTGCTGATCTTCGTGGACGACTACTTCAACTGCCTGACCGTGGGCGCCGTTATGCGTCCCGTCACCGAGTCCCACAAGATCTCCCGTGCCAAGCTTGCCTATGTCATTGACTCCACTGCGGCACCCGTCTGCATGATCGCCCCGGTGTCCTCCTGGGCCGCCGCCGTTTCCGGCTACGTGCAGTCCCCCAGCATCAACGGCATTGAGCTGTTCCTGAAGCAGATCCCCTGGAACTACTACTGCCTGCTGACTCTGCTGATGATCGTGGTCATCTCCGTGCTGAACATCGACTACGGTTCCATGCTGACCCATGAGTACAACGCCCAGGTCAAGGACGACCTGTTCACCACCCCCGAGCGTCCCTTCGCCGGTGCCGACGACTATGAGGCTCCCAGCAAGGGCAAGTCCTCCGTGCTGGACCTGCTGGTGCCCGTGATCGTTCTGATCGCTGTCTGCATCATCTCCCTGGTCTACTCCGGCGGTTACTTCGATGGCGGCATGACCTTCATGGAGGCCTTCTCCGCTGCCGAGGCCGGTCCGGCGCTGGCCATCGGAGGTCTGATCGGCTGCGTGTTCACGTTCGTCTACTTCTGGCTGCGCGGCGCCATCGGCTTCGAGAAGTCCATGGAATCCGTTCCCCAGGGCTTCATCCAGATGATCGCCCCCATCCTGATCCTGACCTTCGCCTGGACCCTGTGCTCCTTCACCCGCAATGCCATGTACTCCGCTGACTTTGTCAGCAACGCTATGGCCAACGTTGGCGATCTGCGTATGTTCCTGCCCGCCATCATCTTCATCATCGGCGCGGCTATCGGCTTCGCCACCGGTACGTCCTGGGGCACCATCGGCATCATGGCTCCCATCGTCGTCTCCGTGTTCAACTACGACGTGGAGCCCATACTGTGCACCATCGGTCTGGCGGCTGCCTGCTCCGGCGGCGTTATGGGCGACCACTGCTCCCCCATCTCCGACACCACCATCATGGCTTCCGCCGGTGCGCACTGCTTCCATCTGAACCACGTGTTCACCCAGCTGCCCTACGCCCTGACCGTGGCCGCAGTGTCCTTCGTCAGCTTCATCCTGGCCGGTCTGATCCAGAACGTGTTTGTCAACCTGCTGATCGCTGTGGCCCTGATGGTCGCTACTCTGCTGGTCATCCGCGCTATCGTCAGCAAGAAGCACGCCGGCATCTTCCAGGAAATGGCCGAGGCCAACAAGGCGCTGGCTGCCAACAAGTAAGGTATATCCATACATCAAAAAAAGAAAGCCCTGCGGGGCTTTCTTTTTTGTTCAGAGCAGGGAGACTGCGGGAATTTTGCGAAAAGATGTGACAAACCGCAACGAATGTGGTACAATGTCCCTATTGAGTACATAGGAGGTGTCGCTGTGCGGCAATATCCCCAATTAGAGATCGATCTTTCTCTGCTGCAAAGCAATGCCAGGGCGGTGATCTCCCGCTGCAATGCCGCGGGAATTAGCGTCTGCGGCGTTATCAAGGGTGCGGATGGCCTGCCGGAGGTCGCCCGGGCCCTGCGCGCTGCCGGCGCCGCAGAGTTGGGCACCAGCCGCCTGGAGCAGGTGGCCAAATGCCGTGCCGCCGGTGTGCCCGGCCCCTGGCTCCTGATCCGAATCCCCGGTCTGACGGAACTGCCGGACGTGGTCGCTTTGTGCGACACGTCCCTGCAAAGCGAGTGGGCCACCCTGATGGCGCTGGAGGAGGAGTGTCTCCGCCAGAACAGGACCCACCGCGTCATCGTGATGACAGACCTGGGCGACCTGCGTGAGGGCTTCTGGGACAAGGACGAGCTGGTGGACGTCTGCCAGCGGGTGGAGCAGGACCTGCCCCATGTACACTTGGCCGGTATCGGTGTTAATCTGTCCTGCTATGGCTCCACTAAGCCCACCCCGGACAAGATGAACGAGCTGGTCGCTTTGGCTCACCGGGTGGAGGCGCGTATCGGCCGATCGCTGGAGGTCGTCTCCGGCGGCGCTACCAGCTCCTTTACGCTGGTCCATTGGGGCACCATGCCCGCCGGTATCAACCACCTCCGTATCGGCGAGGGCATCCTGCTGGGCAAGGACCTGCAGGTGGACTGGGGCATCCGCGATATGGATTACCTCCGCATGGACACCTTTACCCTCCGGGCCGAGGTGGTGGAGGTCAAGGACAAGCCCACCTATCCCATCGGCGAGCTGGCCATCGATGCCTTCGGCCGCAAGCCTACCTATGTGGACCGTGGTGTCCGCCGCCGCGCCCTCCTGGCCCTGGGCCGGGCCGACGTGGGCGACCTGGAGAGCCTGCTCCCCCGTGAGCCGGGGCTGACGGTGATCGGCGGATCCTCCGATCACTGCATCGTGGACGTGGAGGACTGCCCCCGCCGTCTACAAGTGGGCGACATCGTGGAATTCTCGCTGTGCTACAGTCATATGCTGTACGCCACATCACGGAGCGATATGCGGCTCCTATTCAAACATCAACAGGAGGAAGTGTAAGACAATGGGAGATTTAGGGATTTTGATCATCGGCGTCGTGGACACGTTTTTTGCCTTTTTTGTGGTGGCGCCCATGATGCTGCAGGCGGCCAGCCTGTTTGGCGTACAGAAGCAGTTTGCTAAGGCCATGGTCCAGGAGGGCGTCGTCAAGCAGGAGGACGTGGACCGCATCCACCCCAAGAAGCAGATCGCCGGCGTGGTGATCTCGCTGATCATGCTGGCGGTGCTGGCGTTTACCTGTGCCAAGGCCTCCCCCTGGGGCTATATCTGCGGCGGCGTGGGCCTGGTGGTGGGCCTGCTGAAGTACCGCGCCATCGTCCAGTACAACAGTGAAACGGTCAAGCGCTTCAAGAACACCTATAAGGACGAGATGGATGTGGCCAAGTTCAACAAGTTCGTGGAGACGCATTTCTGATAAGTTCAAGTGAATAAAAAAACTCTCCGGCGCCATGCGCCGGAGAGTTTTTTATTCACTTTTTTCAATGGTGCCGCCGCCCAGTACCTCGTCGCCGTCATACAGCACCACCGCCTGCCCGGCAGTGATGGCCCGCTGGGGCTGATCGAACACCACCCGCAGTCCGCCGTCTGGCAGGGGATAAGCGGTGCAGGGGGTCTCCACCTGGCTGTATCGCGTCTTGGCGGCGCACCGCACCGGCGCCGCCGGTATCTGGCCGCTGATCCAGTTTACGTGGGAAGCCAGCAGGGAGGAGGCATACAGCGCCGCGTCGTCTCCCAACACGATAGCGTTGCGGTCCCGGTCCTTTTCCAGCACATATACGTGCCGCCCCACCGCCACGCCAAGGCCCTTTCCCTGGCCGATGGTATAGCAGGGCAGGCCCCGGTGCCGTCCCAGCACGCGGCCCGCTTCGTCCAGGAAGTCTCCCGGCGTCAGTGTCAGCCCCTGCCGCTGCAGAAAGGTCACATAGTCCCCGTCCGGCACGAAGCAGATGTCCTGGCTGTCGCCCTTGTCGGCGTTGTCCAGCCCGGCCTCCCGCGCCTTGTCACGGATAGCCGGCTTGTCATAGTCTCCCACCGGCAGCAGCAGATGGGCCAGCTGGTGCTGCGTCAGCTGATACAGCACATAGCTCTGGTCCTTCCGCCGTTCCGCACCCCGCAGCAGGCGGTATCTGCCGCTTTCCGCGTCATAGGCCACCCGGGCGTAGTGCCCCGTGGCGATATAGTCATACCCCAGCGTCAGCGCCCGGTCCAGCAGGGCACCGAATTTCAGCTCCCGGTTGCAGTCGATGCACGGATTGGGCGTCCGCCCGGCCGCGTATTCCGCCGTGAACCTGTCCATTACGCACCGGCGGAAGCGGTCTGTCTCGTTGAATACATAGAACCGCATCCCCAGACGTGTGGCCGCCTGCCGTGCGTCCTCGGCGTCGTCGGCGGAGCAGCAGCGGCTGTCCTCGTTAGGGGCCAGCTTCAGCATGGCGCCGTCACAGTCGTAGCCCTGCTGCACCAGCAGCGCCGCCGCAGCGGAGCTGTCCACGCCGCCGGACATGGCCACCAGCACCTTTTTCTTGCGCATACGATCGTTCTCCGTAGTCTATGTCTCCCACGCCCGCATGGGGCGTATGCGCCGCCATTCAGCGGCGGCGCATACTTTCGGGAAAATGTGGAAAGCTATCGGGCGAAGAGCGCCATAGCAGGCAGGGGCGCGTCCCTGCCGTTCCGCGGCGGCCCTCCGCCCGACAGCGTGTTCTTATTCGTCCAGATGCTTTGCCAGGAATGCCTCGTCGGGCAGCGCGTCCGCCAGCTCCAGCAGTACCCGCTGGAAGCCGCCGGTGTAGTCCTCGATGTTCTCGCCCAGCGTCCCCAAAGCCCGTACCATCGGCAGCGCGATGGTGGCAGTGGTGCCCTGGTCCTCCCGGCTGTTCAGCAGCAGCTGGCCGCCGTGCAGCCGTGCGATCTGATGCGCCAGGGGCAGTCCCAGCCCCACGCCGCCGGCGACATAGTCCAGGGTCATGGGCCGCATATGCCAGCGAAACAGCATTTCCTGCCGGTCGGCAGGAATGCCGCAGCCGGTATCCTTCACCTTGATAAGCACATGGGGCTTCTGCACGGCCAGCGTCACCGTCACCTTTCCACCGGCGGAGCAGGCCTTCAGCGCATTGGACAGCAGCTGCCACAGGGCCTGGCTCAGCCAAGGCTCGTTGACGGCGGTGATGGCGTAGCGTTCCTCGCACACCATTTCCAGCTGCACGCCCTTCAACTCAAAGGGGACCTCCGCCTCCCGGATGATCTCGTCCAGCCACACCTTCAGGTCCGTGTTTTCGGTGGGCAGCAGCTCCTTGCGGTTCAGCATAGAGGCGGACTCCAGGTTCTTTGCCAGCCGCAGCAGCCGGAAATAGCCATGGTAGAGCATGGCGGCGTTCGCGTCCAGTATCGGATCCTCGTCCCGTTCATCGGCGGGGGCCAGCTTCTGCATCCCATAGTAGATATTGCCCAGTGCGGACCGTATCTGCATCGCCACCAGCGGCAGCCGCTCCATGTATACCTTTTCCTGCTGTGCCTGTTCCATGAGACCAGCCTCCTTCTGTTGTCAGCATACCAGTTTCCCGGCGCCATCAACCGTGCCAACTTCTGTCAGCTTGTTCACATCATATCAAATGCGGTGCAAGAATACAAGATTTTTATCAAATTTCCGCGAAACGAAAAAAAGTTTCAAAAAAGGCTTGCATTTTGCGGAACAACTGCATATAATTCTAAACATACCATACATTTAGGATATTCCATCAGAGAGGAAGATGTTTTATGAGCATTAAAGTCGGTATCAATGGTTTTGGCCGTATCGGCCGTATGGTCATGCGCTGCTGCATGGATCACCCCAACATCGAGATCGTGGGCGTTAACGACCTGTGCCCCGCCGATTACCTGGCCTATATGCTGAAGTTTGACACCATGCACGGCAAGTTCAAGGGTGAAGTTTCCTCCGAGGGCAACAACATCGTTGTCAACGGCAAGGCCATCCCCGTGTTTGCTGAGCGTGACCCCGCCAACCTGCCCTGGGCCAAGGTCGGCGCCGAGTACGTTATCGAGTCCACCGGCCTGTTCCTGACCAAGGAGAAGGCCGCCGGCCACATCGCCGCGGGTGCCAAGCACGTGGTCATGTCCGCCCCCTCCAAGGACGACACCCCCATGTTCGTCTGCGGCGTCAACCTGGACAAATACACCAGCGATATGCAGTTTGTCTCCAACGCCAGCTGCACCACCAACTGCCTGGCCCCCATCGCCAAGGTCCTGCACGATAATTTCGGTATCACCGACGGCCTGATGACCACCGTGCACTCCACCACCGCCACCCAGAAGACCGTTGACGGCGTCTCCCTGAAGGATTGGCGCGGCGGCCGTGCTGCCTCCGGCAACATTATCCCCAGCTCCACCGGCGCTGCCAAGGCCGTAGGCAAGGTCATCCCCAGCCTGAACGGCAAGCTGACCGGTATGTCCATGCGCGTTCCCACCCTGGATGTCTCCGTGGTGGACCTGACCGTCAACCTGGCTAAGCCTGCCAAGTATGAGGATATCTGCGCCGCCATGAAGAAGGCCAGCGAGAACGAGCTGAAGGGCATTCTGGCCTACACCGATGAGGACGTTGTTTCCTCCGACTTCCTGGGCGACACCCATACCTCCATCTTCGACGCCAAGGCCGGAATCGCACTGACTGATACCTTTGTCAAGGTCGTCAGCTGGTACGACAACGAGATGGGCTACTCCGACAAGGTCCTTTGCCTCATCGAGCATATGTACAGCGTGGACCACAAGTAAATCGCTTACTACCGAAAGGTTTTCCTTCTTTTTGTTCCGCAGACAGCGCCGCGTCACGCGGCGCTGTCTGCATACAGAGACGCTGCGCGCCGCCTGTACAGAGGGGGAAAGCGCTTCCGGCGGTTTTTGAAAGAAAATCGACAGCGTGACAAATATTTTTCATTTACCCCCTACCATTCCACCGGATTGTATGGTACAATAGGTACAACTTACCTAAGGGTAACGCAAGGGAAAGGAACCCCGCCATGGAACAGAACTCCATTCTGCATACTACGCTGTCGCTGGACAGCGATATCCCCCTCTACGCCCAACTGGTGGGCATCATCAAGCGCAGTATCTCCACCGGCGCCCTGCCGGTGGGCGCCCTGCTCCCCAGCGAGGCCGAGCTCTGCCGCTGCCTGAGCATCAGCCGCAACACCGTCCGTCAGGCCATCGGAGAGCTGGAGGACGAGGGTCTGGTGGTCCGCAAGCGCGGCCGCGGCACCTTCGTGGCCGACCCCGCCACCAACCGCCGGGGTGTCCGCTATTCCTTCACCACCGAGGTCTCCTCTATGGGAAAGGTCCCCTCATCTACGCTGGTGGACTTCGCTGTGGAGGTCCCCAAGCCCACCGTCTGCGAGAAGATGGAGCTGCGGGAGGGAACGCCGGTCTACTGCTTCACCCGTGTCCGCAACGTTGACGGCGAGCCTCTGATCCTGGAGACCAGTTACTACCCGCAGTACATCTACCCCAATCTGACCCGCGATATGCTCCAGACCCACAGCTTTTACAGCCTGCTCTACCATGTGGGCATCGTCCCCTTCGCTGCGGACGAGAGCTATGAGGCCGTTATTCTGGATGACAGCTGTGCCGCCCTGCTGGGTGTGCCCTCCGGCAGCTGTGCCTTTTTCCACCAGCGGCTCACCCGCACGGAGGATGGCCGTATCTACGAGTATACCCGCAGCTACATACGCGGCGACCGGGTCCGCCTGGACGTACATATGCAGAAAAGCGGCATGAACTTCGTCCGCACCATCGACTGAATAGAAAAGCACCCCCGACAGGGGGTGCTTTTTTCGCACAAAGCCCCGATCAAAGGGCGGGGCAGCGCTATTTACGACAGCAACAGGCGTATCAGCACACGGGCGATGGCATAGCCCAGCACACCGCCGCCGATGCCGGCGACCGTAGCCCACACCCGCTTCCGCTTGGCATGGGGTACCTGCTGGCTGTACAGCCGCTGATTTTCCCGGTTCAGGCCTACCAGCGCCTCCGGGTTCCGGGCGGACACCGCCTGTACGATAGCGTCCGCCGTCCGGCGGCTGCCGCCCCTTTCGAGCCGCAGTGTGATGCTGCGCCCGTCATAGGTCAGCAGCTCCACCACCGTGCTTTTGGCCCACAGCAGCTTTAGGTCGTGACGATAGACCCACAGCACGTCCGCCAGGGGCAGAACGATGTTCTGCCGCCGCCCGTACAGGAACGCCGTGCTCACCAGCGCGTCAGAGCGCCGGTCACCTTCCAGATAGTGGAACTCGCTCTCCGCCCGTTCCAGCAGCTTTCCCTTTTTCAGATGCTTCAGCGTGCTGTTCAGTTGTGCGGTGTACAAGGCGGCGCTCGCCAGCAGCACAAAGGCGGCCAGCCCGAGGAAGCTGGCGATGAAGGACCAGAAGCTGCTCCCCGTGTCCGGTGTCAGCTCGCTGTCGATGTAATAGTCGCCGTAGGTGTACACAAAGTCCTCGGCGGTCATGCCGACGGCGGCGGCAATATCGTCGATATATGCCTCCGGCGTCTCACAGATCACGCCCGCCAGACGTACCGGTGCCGGCGCGGTGGTCTCCGTCAGCGGGATATAGACGGCCAGCTCCGAGGGCGCGGCCGTATCGTCCGGCACTGCGCCGTCACCGCTGTCGTCAGCATAGGTATAGTCCACAATGTCCGCATACCGTGCGTATTCGGCGTCGTTCAGCTGCACCAGATAGCCGTATCCTTCCGTGTCCTCCGCCAGATAGAAGACCAGCTTGCGCCCGTCGCCCAGCGTCACCCGATAGGCCCAGGTGGTCATGTACTGCACGTCGATGTAGTTGTAGTCGCCCAGATAGATCTCGTCCCCGATGGGCACGGCCTCCGCTGCTGCGCTGTCCCGCTGCGCCAGCAGCCCCAGCACGATACACCCCGCCGTCAGCAGGGCCAGTATGCCGCCCACGATCCACCAGGCAGAGGAGTGTCTTACGTATCGGCGCATTTCCATATGTTGCCCCTCCAAATTTGTTGTGGTACGACATATTGTACCATATTCTGCCAGAATGTGCAATATTATTTCCCATAAACGGCATAAAAACGCACCCCGGGTCTGACCCAAGGTGCGTTTTTACTCACAGTGCCGCTGCGCCGATGATGCCCGCCTCATTGCCCAGCCGGGCACATTCAATGACCGGCGGTGTCCGGTCGTGCCCGCCGAAGCAGTTGGCCGCCACATACGCCCGTATGGGGGCCAGCAGTCTCTCGCCCTGGCGGCTGATGCCGCCGCCGATGAGCACCTTTTCCGGCCCCAGAATGTTCACCAGGTCCGTGATGCCCGCCGCCACGTACACGCAGTAGCGGTCCACCACAGCCTGTGCCGCCGCGTCTCCGGCGGCCGCCGCGTCAAATACGTCCTTCCCGGTCAGCCCCTCACCGTATCCGGCCAGCAGGGACTCCGGCTGCGCCGCGGCCGCCCGCTTTCCCTGCCGTATCAGTGCTGTGGCGGAGGCATACGCCTCCCAGCAGCCCTTCCGTCCGCAGGTGCAGTCCTCGCCGTCCAGCACCAGCACGGTGTGGCCCACCTCCGCGCCGGTGCCGCCCACGCCCTCCAGCAGTTGGCCGTCGGCCACGATGCCGCCGCCTACGCCGGTGCCCAGGGTGATGAGTATCATGTTCCGGCAGCCCACGGCCCCGCCGGCCACTGTCTCCGCCAGCGCGGCGCAGTTGGCATCGTTGCTCAGATGACAGGGGAGCCCCAGCCGCGCCGTCACCATGCTGCATACCGGCACATTGAACCAGCCCAGGTTATAGGCCCGCACCACCACGCCGTTGGCGCTGTCGCAGGTCCCCGGCGAGCCGATGCCAACGGACGCGCAGTGCGCCGCCGTGATCCCGGCCTTCTCCATGGCCTTCTCCGCCGCGCGGCAGATATCCGCGACAACGGCCTCCGCCGGGCGTTCCGCACCGGTGGGCAGGCTGACCTCCGCCACGATGTGCTGGCCCTCGTCCACCACGCCGGCGGCGATGTTGGTGCCGCCCAGATCAATGCCAATACGATACATATGCTGCCTCCTTGCGCTTTCTGTCCCCGCGTTCCGGGGAAATAAACGGGGCGGGCGTATCGCCCGCCCCAAGTGCGTCTCTGTCTCAGATATGGGTCACAAAATCGGTGTTCACCGCCACCGGCCGTGCGATGTCGGAGGACCGGATGCTGCCGAAGATGGTCCGCATGGTGGTCAGAGCCTCCTTGCCGGATACCTCCGGCTCCCGGTCGTGGACCAGCGCGTCCACAAACTCGTCGATGACGCCGGAGTTGTGGGACGTTGTCTCGAAGGCGAAGCTGGTGCGGTTGCCCTCCAGGTCATTGATGATAATGGGGGCCGACGGCTCGCTGTAGATCATCATCAGGCCCTTGGTGCCGTACAGCACCGTGGACTGGCACTCGTGGCCATACACCGTCCAACTGGCCGCCATGGTGCCCAGTGCGCCGCCGGACATTTTCAGGATGCACAGGGCGTTGTCATCCACGCTGATGAGCTTGCCGTTGTCGTCACGCTTATTCAGGGTGACTACCTTGGCGGTGGTCTCGATGACCTTCTGCCCAAGCAGGTACTGGATCAGGTCCACCTTGTGGATGCCCATGTCGGACAGGGCGCCCATGGCCGCCTTGTTCTTGTCAAAGAACCACGTACCCTCCAGAGACCAGCCCTCGGGGCCGGAGTTGCCCAGAATGGTGCGGAAGGTGATCACATCGCCGATGATGCCGCTGTCCAGCATTTGCTTGGCCTTGCGGTGCACCGGGTCAAAACGCATGTTGTGGCCCACCATCAGGTGTCTGCCATTGCGCTCAGCGGCGGCCACCATGGACTCGCACTCCGCCAGCGTTACCGCCATGGGCTTCTCCACCAGCACGTGCTTGCCGGCGTACAGCGCAGCCGTGCAGATCTCCGCATGGCTGCGGTTTTCCACGCATATGGACACGGCGTCCACGTTGGGATCATCCACCAGCTCATAGAAGCTGTTGTACACCTTGCCGCCGTACTGCGCCGCCATCTCCTGCGCGCGCTCCATGTTCTTGTCGTAGAATGCGACGATCTCCGCATTGGGGTTGGCTGCATACTCAGGCAGATGGCGCACCTGTGCGATCTTGCCGCAGCCGATAATGCCGACTCGGATCATAAAAAGCGAACCTCCTCTGTCCGTCCTCAAACCGCCGGGCGCCGTGCGCTCCGACGTATGTTTCTGCCCCTATTGTACCAAAAGAAAACGGGAAAGAAAAGCCTTTTTTGCCAACTTTGCAAAATTTTTCACAAAATCTGCGCCGCGATGGTGAGGGCGCAGCCCTTTTGTGCCGTATAGTCCAGCGTTACGCCTGCCGGCAGGCTGAAGCGGCTCAGCGCCAGCAGCGGACCCTTGCCCGTCAGCTTGAACAGCGCCTCCTTGGCCGTCCATATCTCCCAGAACCGCTGGCAGTCGCCGTCGTCCCCGGACCGTATGTACGCCATCTCCTGCTCGCTGCATACCCGGCGCATGAACTTCTCCTGGGCCGAGCGTACCACCTCCACGTCCACGCCTACCGGCGCGTCCGCCGTTACGCATACCGCCCACGGGCCGGAGTGGCTCACGGACACATACACGCCATCCTTTTCCACGCTGGGCTTGCCCAGCTCGTCCCACTGAAGCGGCACGTCCTTCTCCGCGCAGCCCATCGTCTGCGCGAGCATCCGCCGCGCCAGCAGCTCTCCGGCGATGGTGCGCTTCCGGTCGTCCTCGCCGGCGATGTCGGCCACACGCCGCCGCCGCGTCTCATCCATCATGCCTATCACGGTCTGGGCCGCGTCCTCCGTCAGCTCCCGGATGTCAAACCACTGCAATTCCATATCCCGCGCCTCCCGCGTCATATTTTTCGCACCCATTGTATCACATCCTGCCGCGCCGCGCTACTGCTTTTTCGCCGCCGCAGGCTTTTCTCTGTACTTTCCGGTACTTCCACCCCTTGCCCAGGGGACGCGGCGGTGGTATACTATCCCCGTATCTGTAGTTTTCCATGAAAGGAGATGACGCCATGACCCGTGATGAGCTCCGCGCCAAGGCCAACGACCTGCCCCTGCTGCCCGGCGTCTATCTGATGATGGACAAGACCGGCCAGGTCATCTATGTGGGCAAGGCCAAAAAACTGAAAAACCGCGTCAGCCAATACTTTCAGGACACCGCCAGCCATAATGAGAAAACGAAGATGATGGTGGCCCATGTGGACCGGTTCGACACCATTATCGTCCGATCGGAGTTCGAGGCCCTGGTGCTGGAGAACTCCCTCATCAAGCGCCATCAGCCCCGCTACAACATTCTGTTGAAGGACGACAAGGGCTATCCCTTCGTGCGGCTGGACAGCGGCGGCTACCCCCGCTTTACCCTGGTGAACCGCACCGCCGACGACGGCGCGAAATACTACGGTCCCTTCGGCGGCCGGCACGAAACGCGCCTGGCACTGGACGCGGTGTGCGCCGCCCTGCGCCTGCCCACCTGTTCCCGAAGGTTCCCCCGCGACATCGGCAAAGAGCGCCCCTGCCTGAACTTCCACATGGGCCGGTGTGACGGCTTCTGCCGCCCGGACGGCCCGGACGCGGCGGAATACCGCCGCCGCATGGCCCAGGCCACCGCCCTGCTGGAGGGCAAGCTGCGCGCCGTCACGACCCAGCTGACGGAACAGATGAACGCAGCGGCGGAGACCCTGGACTTCGAGACGGCTGCCGCCCTCCGCGACCGTGTGCGGGCCCTGTCCGTGCTGACCAAGGACCAGCAGGTCATTGCCGGTATCTGCGCCGACACCGATGTCTGGGGCGCGTATACCAGCCCCGCCCGGTCCGGCTGCGCCATTCTCCACATTGAAGACGGCGATCTCCTGGCCCGGCAGACCGAGGTGTTCCCCGACGCTGCCGACAGCGAGAGCGCCCTGCTTTCCGCTGTGGTGCCCCAGTACTATCTGACCCGCCAGTCTCTGCCCCGTGAGATATTGCTTCCCGCCGCCATCGAGGACGCTGACGCGCTCTCGGCCCTGCTGACGGAGCGCAGCGGCCACGCCGTGGCCCTCCGGGTCCCCCAGCGAGGTCAGCGCCGCGCGCTGATGGACATCGCCCACCGCAACGCCCGGGAGGAGGTGGAGCGCGTTACCGACGCCGTACAGCGCATTAACGGCACCCTGCGCCTTTTGCAGGAAACGGCTCAGCTGCCGGTCCTGCCCCGGCGCATGGAGAGCTATGATATCTCCCACACCGGCGGCGCGGACCAGGTGGGCGGCATGGTGGTCTTTCAGGACGGCAAGCCGCTGAAGTCCGCCTACCGCCGCTTCCGTATCGAGTCCTGCGCCGGCGCCGACGACTACGGCGCCATGCGTGAGGTGCTCACCCGCCGGTTCCGGCGCTATCTGGACGGCGATGAAAAGTTTGCCCCTCTGCCGGACCTGCTGCTGATCGACGGCGGTCAGGAGCACGCCCGCGTGGCCGAGCAGGTGCTGGCAGAGACCGGGCTGGATGTGCCCGTGCTGGGCATGGTCAAGGACGACCGCCACCGCACCCGTGCGCTCATTACCGCCCGGGGCCATGAGCTGGGCATACAGCAGACACCCGCCCTGTTTGCCCTTATCGGCACGGTGCAGGAGGAGGTACACCGGTTCGCCATCGCCTACCATCACCAGAAGCACACCCGTTCCGCCAAGCGCTCGCAGCTGGACGGTATCCCCGGTGTGGGCGAGGCGCGGAAGAAGCGGCTCCTGCAGCACTTCGGCACCGTCACCGCGGTAAAAAACGCCGCGCTCGAGCAGCTCTCCGCCGTGGTGCCGGAGGCGGCCGCCCGGGCGGTATATGAGAAGTTCCACGGATAAAAAAGTGCCCCCGGCAGAGCCGGGGGGACGTCGTACGCAAAAGAAAAGAGAGACGGCGAAGCCGTCTCTCTTTCATTGTGTTTACTCGTCCAGGTTCTCGATCAGCTCAGCCAGCGCATCCACAGCTTCCTTCTCATCGCTGCCGTCCGCGATCAGTGTCACTGTGGTGTCCTTCATAATGCCCAGGCTCAGCACGCCCAGCAGGCTCTTCGCGTTGACGCGGCGTTCTTCTTTTTCTACCCAGATGCCGCTTTTGAACTCGTTGGCTTTCTGAATGAAATAGGTCGCGGGTCTGGCGTGCAGACCGACCTCATTTTTCACCGTGATCTCCCGTGTATACATGAACCAGCACTCCTTACGCACATTTTTACTCTCGCGCCAGAGGGTGCAGCGCGCAGAAACTAACCCTCACCATTTCCTATTATACTGGATTATGGCAGGATTGCAATGGGCATTGATACAAAAATCCCGCGATTTGCTCTATAATTCCCGCTGCAATTTGTGAAAAATGATGTATCTTGCAGACAAATTCCGGTATTTGTCCAATCGAAAGCTCACATCCTGGCCTCTGCCCAGTCGCTGAGCTGCTCCAAAATGGGCAGCAGTGCCCGACAGCTGTCCGTGGGGCCGTATTCCACCCGCACCGGCACCTCCAGATACTCCCGCCGTGTCACCAGCCCATCGCGCTCCAGCTCCCGCAGGGCCGAGGCCAGCACCGTGTTGGAGATGCCGTCCAGCTTGCTCCGCAGGGCGTTGTAGCGGATGGCCCCGGCGTTGGCCACGGCGCACAGGATCTGCACCTTCCACTTGCCGCCGATCAGCTGCATGGCGTGGTGCAGCGGACATTTCTCCATACAGGGACAGTCGTAGTGGCTTTGCGGCATGGCCTGTGACATGGTAAGCCCCTCCTTACTTGCCCATAAAAATCTGCGCTCTTGCATTTCTCCAAAGCTATGGTATCATTATAGCAGGTAAGAAAACCGGAGTAAATAGCATGAGGAGAAAATCACAGCCATGAATATCTATCTTCAGGGGCTGACCATGGGTCTGGCCTACGTGGCGCCCATCGGCCTGCAAAACCTGTTCGTCATCAACAGTGCCCTGACGCAGAAGCGCAGCCGCGTCTACATCACCGCGCTCATCGTCATTTTCTGGGACATCTCTTTGGGTGTGGCCTGCTTCCTGGGCGCCGGCGCACTGATGCAGGCGCTGCCCTGGCTGCAAAAGGTCATCCTGGGGCTGGGCAGTCTGATCGTCATCTATATCGGCATCGGCCTGCTGCGGTCCAAGGCCAGTCTGGAGGGCGGCCGGGACGTGAACGTGCCCATATGGAAGCTGGCCGGTTCCGCTTTCGTGGTCACCTGGCTGAACCCCCAGGCCATCATTGACGGCACCATGATGCTGGGCGCCTTCCGGGCCACCCTGACCAACGGCGGCGACCTGTTCTTCATCTGCGGCTTTGGCTCCGCCTCGGTGATCTGGTTCCTGACGCTGTCCACGGTCGTCTCCCTGCTGGGTAGCAAGTTCAACGAGAAGGTGCTGAACATCATCAACAAGGTCTGCGGCGCCGTCATCATCTTCTACGGCCTGAAGCTGCTGTACAGCTTCGTCCAGATGATGGGCTGGCTGTAAAACACTTCACAAATCACGTCCTTTCTGTTACAATAAGGCAGAAAGGGCGTGATCTTTTTATGGAACAGAACTACCGGCTCACCATCGCCTACGACGGCTCCCGCTTCTTCGGCTGGGAGCGCCAGCCGGACAAGGATACCATTCAGGGCAAGCTGGAGGCCGTGCTGGGCGCATTGCAGGGCCATCCGGTGAACGTCATCGGCGCGGGCCGCACCGACGCCGGTGTCCACGCCCGGGCCATGACCGCCAGCGTGGTGCTGGACGTGACCGAGACGCCCGACGCCCTCCGCGACTATCTGAACCGCTATCTCCCCGACGCCATTGCCGTCCGCGAGGTGAAGGAGGCCGCGCCCCGTTTCCACGCCCGCTATAACGCCCTGGGCAAGACCTACCGCTACACCTGCCACACCGGTCCGGTGAAGCCGGTGTTTGACCGGAAGTACGTCACCCTGCTGGACTACGACCCGGATGTGGAGAAAATGCGTCAGGCGGCAGCGTATCTGCTGGGTGAAAACGACTTCGCCAGCTTCTGCGGCAATCCGCGGATGAAGAAGTCCACCGTCCGTCTGGTGGACCACATCGCTATCGAGCGCCGGAAGGACCGGGTGGTCTTCACCTTCCACGGCACCGGCTTTTTGCAGAACATGGTCCGCATCATGGTGGGAACCCTGTTGGAGGTGGGCCGCGGCTACTGGACGCCGGAGCACGTGCGTGACATCCTGGCCGCCAAAGACCGCAAGCAGGCGGGCCCCACCGCGCCGCCGGAGGGCCTGTGCCTGATGAAGGTGGATTATTGAGCAAAAAGCATCCGGGCGCTATCCCGGATGCTTTTGCTGCGTAAAAATGACCTAAGCCTTGGCTTAGGTCATTTTTGTTACATATTGTGGATATCGTCCAGCAGATCGTCCAGCGACATGGTCCGCACCTCGTCCTCGTCGGCCTGGGTGGGCTCGTCCTGGGCGGAGCGCTCTGCGGTCGCCGGCTCCTCCGACGGCGCGGCGGGCGTCATAGGCGCCGCCGGGGTCTTGTCGGGGATGACGGCAGGTTCGCTGTCGCTGCTCTCCTCGCGGGGCACCAGACGGGGCACCCGTGCCGTGTGCCGTTCCTCGGGGAGCAGGGGCTTCGCCGGGGTCCGCGGCGGTTCGTCGTCGTATTCCTCGTCATCGCCGCCGCCCGTGTGGCCGCGGCCGATCAGGAAGCCCAGCAGGAACAGCACCACCACCAGCAGCACCGCCGCCGCGATGGCCACATACACGGTCTTGACCTCGCCGATCAGCGGCATCGCAATGGTCCCGGGGATCTCCAGCGGCGGTACCTCGGGGATGGTGGCCGGGTCGATGACCTCCACCGTGGGGACAATACCGGTATAGGCCGGCATCCGCAGCACATGGATGGTATAGTTCTGCTTGGTCTTGCCGTCCTCGGCGGTTCCGGTGACCGTGAGCACCGTCTCCGCCTCGGTGGCGGACAGCCGCACCTCGCCGGTGCCGGTGATGCCCTGGGCCTTTTCATCCTTTGCCGTGGCGGCGATGGTCACCTGCTTCGTCTCATAGGGGACGTAGGCGATGTAATCCGTCACCGTGGGCGTGAACGCCGGAGACAGCGTGGCGCCCTCCAGCGTCAGGGCGGCGATGGACGCGTCGGTGGAGGGTTTGTAGTTGGGGTCCTGCTGGCGTGTGGCATCGATGGTATAGCTCTTGGTGGCGCCGTTGGCCGCCGTGACCTTGATGGTCACGGTGTTGACGCCCACCGCCAGCTCATTGCCGCTGACAGACACCGTAGCGCTGTTGTCGGCCTTTTTGTAGTTCAGGTCCAGTTTTTCCACCGCGAAAGGCACCGTGCAGGTGTAGTACGTGGTGCTGCTGGAGAAGGACGGGCTCAGCGTGGCATTGGAGCAGCTCAGCGAACTGAGGTTGCAGTTGCCGCTGGGTGCCGCGCCCACCTTGCCGGACCAGCTGGCGCTGTCCAGACTGGTGTCGCTGTTGCCGTCGGACACCACGATGTTGGAGAACGTGGCGGTCAGGGCGTCGCCCTCCTTGGCGCTGCCGGATACCTTCATTTTGATGGTGACCAGTCCGCCGCTGGAGCTGGACGTGCCGTAAACACTGAACTTGTTGTTGTTGACCACGATGCTCCATCCGCTGACGGAGCAGTTGTAGTTGGTAAAGGACAAATTGCCGCTGTAGCTCAGGTCGGCGGTCAGACCGTAGACCTTGTTGGGCACGGACAGCGTCAGTGTGACGGTGTCGCCTGCCTGCGGGGCGGCGGTGCCGGTCAGCGTCGCTCCGGCGGCGTGGGCCTGCACGGGCAGCAGCGTGACCACCAGCAGCAGCGTCAGCAGCGCGGAGGCCGCGGCGCGGAACAGTTTGTTTTTCATAGGATGTTTCCTCCTCAGCCGATGGTGCGCTGGCCCACGGTGACCTGGGCGGCCTGCACCACGTCGGTGATGGTGACCTTGCCGTCACCGTTGATATCGGCCGCCTTGGCGTAGGCGCCGGACAGGCTGTTGGAGCCCACCACGTACTTCTGCAGCTTGACCACGTCGGTGATGGTGATCTTGCCGTCGCCGCTGACGTCGCCGGTGACCACGATGGTCACGGTGGCGGAGCTGCTGACAGCGGTCATACCGGTACCCACGAGGCCGGAGGTCACCTTGGCGCTGCCGTTATAGATGGTGTAGCCCGCGCTGTTCATTGCGGAGACAGACGTGCTGGGCGATACGCCGGTCAGATAGTTGCCGGAGGGCTTGGGCGTCTCGCCGCCGGTACTCCCGCCGGTGCTCCCACCGGTGCTACCGCCGGTGCCGCCGCTGTTGGCCGTCTTGGTAAACACGGCGGTGTAGGTCACATCGGCGTCGGGCATGACGGTGCCGCTGGTATAGCGCTTGCCGCTGGCATCCGCCCAATAATCGAAGCTGTACACGTACTTGCTGTCAGCCTGCATGACCGGATTCGTCGCAGGCAGCGTGATAATGTCGTTCTGGGCCAGCTTGTAGGAATCCCACACAGCGCCCTGAGACATGAATTTCACGGTGTGTAGCGTACCGAACTTGGCCGTAACGGTATGATTCTTGGGTGCCACAGGCGTGCTCTGGGATATCTCGCGGTCATTGTAGAACCAGCCCTGGAAGCCCTTTTCGTTCACCTCAGGCAGCGCGCCGTAGGGTTGTGCCTCTTTATAGGTGCGCGTTTCCAAGGTCTTACCGTTGACCACGAAGGTCACCGTGTAGGTGTTGTTGGGGGCCTCGGGCGTGGTGGTCGTGGCCGCGCCCACGGTGAAGGTGGTATCCAGCAGTGTCACAGTGCTGCCGCTATCGGTGGTGCCGGTAATGGTGAGATTATACTTCCCGGCGGCGAGCGCACTGAACTTTAGGTTCTCATCCAGTTCCCACAGGTCGAACCACTTGGCGTTGATGCCGCTGCGGCTGGCGTAGGTAGGCGCTGCCCCGGTAGCTGTGTTGGTGACCACCGCTTTTACTGTGCTGATGTTTTGGGTGCAGGTGACGATACCGCGCAGGGGGAAGGAGGAGTTACCCTGGGTCAGGTTGTGGACGATGCTCTTGCCGGTTTCGTCCTTCTCCGCCTTCTGGGGATAGAACAGACCGATGGTGTTCCAGGCGTCCTGTCCGGCCGCGGGCTTCATGGTCACAACAGCGGCGGTCTTGCTCTCCTTGCTCAAACCGACCTTATAGGCGGTGACAGTGGTGTTTGCAGCCTTAGCCTTCAGGTCTTCTCTTACCATGTCGGCCACGACTTCCTTTTCGATATCCTCGAGTTTTTTACCTGCAAAAATTTCGAGGAGCTTCTGCATCTCGTCATCCGTAAAGTCGGGGATATCCTCGGGTTTTGTCTCTTCACTTACAGCGGCAAGCGCCTTTATCCTTGTGATAAAGTCTTGCTTCGCGGTTTCATCCATAGTGTCGCCGAGCCCATCATTTACCATTTTGATGATCTCGTCATCCTTCTTGCCGTCAAGATTTGCCGCCATGAGGGTAATTATTTTCTCCGTCAGCGCGTCCACGTAGGCCTGCGCTACCTCACTGACAAGTTTTCCTGTTTCCTCGTCAGCGCCTTTCGCAAGTTCGCTTTCGATCTCCGCCCGCTTTGCCGCGATCTCATCTTCCGTAGGCTCCGTGCGGGCGTTGGGATCAGCGACCTGTGTCTGGCTGACCGTGATGGTCAGATAATAGCCGGTGCCCACGTTGCACAGTATGTAGCCGTTGCTGCTGCCGGTCAGTGTCCAGAACTGTCTGCTGTCGGCGGCAGCGTTTTGCAGCATCAGTGCGCCGTCAACGACCGCCAGACGCTTGCCATCCGTGGTGGCCATGGTGTATTTGTCGGAATTGTAGTAGGTCAGGATCAGCTGAGAGGCCTTCTCCTCGGCCACCAGGTCGGTGCTGCCTACGCTGTAGCTGAAGGTCCTGCCGTCGGAGTTATAGCACAGGGTGTATTTGCCCTCCAGGTGGGAGGTGGTGTTCTGATAGCGCATGACCAGCGCATCGGCAGGCTCGTTGATGTGCAGGCGGCTGTATACCGAGGACTGCACATCGCCGTCCGCTGCGCTGTAATAGGCCATGGAACGGTTCTTCACGCCATAGCGGTCAGACAGCTGGGTCTGCATATCCCGATACTTGGGGATATCCTCCGCCAGCTTGCTGCACTCAGTGTAGATGGCCTCGATCAGCTCCGCCTCACTCTGCATCTTGAAGCCGCCCAGCCGGTTGTCGATGGCGCGGGTGACCACGTTATAGGCGCCGTCCACGCCATGCTGGACGCTGCGGCTCCACAGGACGTTCTTCAGGGCGATGGAGTAGTCGTTCAGGTTCAGGGAAGGGTATTTGCTTTGCAGGCGGCTGATCAGGGTCGAGTAGCGCTCGGTACCCCAGTACTCTGTCTGGGCGTTGGCAAACTCACCCTTGTTGACGCCGTGGCCCAGCTCCCTCCAAGCACTTTCAAAGTTGGGGCCGTAGCCTGCTGCGGCTGCGCCGCTGGTGTTCTCGCCGTAGGCCTTATCCAGCGTGGCCGCGAAGCCATTGTATATAGCATTGCCCTGGTAGTTCCGCAGCCAGGTGCGGAACGCGTCCAGCGTTCCCGCCTTGCTGGAGAACATATACAGGCCGAAGGACGTGCCGCCAGGGTCGCCGGGTACGGTGGAAACAGCGCCCGGGTCAGCGTCCGCGCCCGTCTCATAATATTGGCTCAGTGCGCCCAGGTCCTTCAGGCTGCTCCAGTTCTTACTGGCAGCCAGCAGTATGGTGGTCGCGCAGCTCACCGCCATCACCGCCGCCAGGATCAATGCCATTCCCCGTTTCGTCCTTTTCATGTCGATACACCCTGCCTTATCTCTAAGTTGTATGGGAAGCGCCGGCGGCGGGAAAGCCCCTCCACCGATTTACATAACAATAGTCATGTGTAGTATACCATCGGTCTGCGTCGTTGTCTACCAAAAAAACGAGAAAAACACAAAAAATATGAAAATTTTGTCACCGGCTCCACAAGATTTGGGTGGATTTATGGCGCGAAATGGCGTATAATGGCCGCAGGCTGACAAAAATACGCAAGGAGAAATCAATTTATGTCAACGAATACGAAAAAGAAACACGGCACCGGCGCGGCGGTGGTGCTCATCGTGCTGTGCCTGCTGGCGCTGGGCACGCTGGGATATATCATTTGGCGGCAGTTTAATCCCGTGGTGCCGGAGACGGCGGCGGGCTATGTGGCCGCTGCTGGGACCACCGCCCCTGTGTATGACGAAAACGGGACTCAGCTGGGTTCCCTGGTCCGCGGTGCGGAGGTACAGTACGTGGTTGAGGACGCCGAGGGCGGCGCGGACCGCGTCCGCGTGGTCAACGGCGAGGGCTACGCCTATCTGGACGCGGCCAACCTGACCGCGGACTACAACGGCGCGGTGCTGACCGATACCGTCTACGCCCTGCGGGGCATGAGCCTGACGGACGAGACGGGCGCGGTCCCTGGCTGCGCCGTGGAAAAGGGCATGGCGCTGACCGTCACCGGCTTTGACGGCCTGGACGAGAACGGCGAGGTCCTGCGCTGGGCCGTCAGCTGTGACCGGGGTCAGGGGTACATCGACAACGCCAACGTCCGCCTGACGGCGGAGGAGGCCGCAGTCCAGTACAACGATACGTTATACGCGCTCCACGCCTCCCGAGGCGACAGCTGGGGCGGCGGCGACGCGGCCGGTCTGGACTACTACCCCACGGAGAAGCCGGCCTTCACGGACAATGTGATGCCCGACGAGGTGCGGGCCCTGTACCTGAATGGCAGCGCCATTCAGTACGCGGACAGCTATATCCGGCTGGCCCAGGGTACCGGCATCAACGCCTTTGTGGTGGACATCGTGGACGGCACGGCTGTGTCCTACGCCTCCCCGGTCATGCAGCAGTACAGCCCGTCCGCCTACGCCGCGGCTCAGGACACTATGGAGGGCTTCAAGGCCAACGTGCAGAAGCTCCGCGACGCCGGCTACTACGTCATCGGCCGCATCACGGTGTTCAATGACGCCCACCTGGCCGCCGACCACCCGGAGTACGTCATCTCCGACCTGAACGGTACGCCCCTGAAGATCAGCTCCATGTACTGGCCCAGCGCCTACAACCGCACCGTGTGGCAGTACAAGGTGGAGCTGGCTCTGGAGGCCGCCGCTCTGGGCTTCAACGAGATCCAGTTCGACTACATCCGCTTCCCCGACGGCGCGTATAAGTACGAGCAGGCCGGTACCATCGACTACAAGAACACCTACGGTGAGAGCAAGGCACAGGCGGTCCAGCGGTTTCTGATCTACGCCGCGCAGCGGCTGCATGACGCCGGGTACTACATCTCCGGCGACGTATTCGGCGAGTGCGCCAACGCCTATGTGACGGCCTGCGGCCAGTACTGGCCGGCCATCAGCTCCGTGGTGGACGCCATCTCCGGCATGCCCTACCCCGACCATTACAGCGCCCAGGGGGACTATAAGCCCTGGGAGCACCCCTATACCACGGTCCACAACTTCGGCGAGAGCGCCATGGCGCGGCAGAGCGAGACGGCCTCCCCCGGCGCGGTACGCACATGGATACAGTGCTACAACGCCATCCGCGAGCCGTATAACCACTACGGCGCGGCAGAGCTGGCCGATGAGGTCCGGGCCCTCCGCGACGCCGGGTGCACCGGCGGCTTTATGACCTGGAACGGCGCGTCCGACATCGACAAATACGCCGAGGTCATCTCCGCCCTGAGCTGATATGAACGCAAAAAAGAAAGCCCGCATGGGCTTTCTTTTTTGCTTATTGCGCTTCCATGGCCTTCTGGGCAAAGCTGTTGTCCACCAGCTTGTCGAAATCCACCCACTGGTCCTTCTCCAGCTCGCCGGCCTCGGTCATCACCGTCTCCAGCCGTTCCAGCGCCGACCGCGCCATCATGGGCCCCGCGTTCCATGCATCGATCTGCCGGTGCCGGGCGGTAACGGCCTCCAGGGTATCCAGGTCCGTATCCGGGAACTGGTCGATGATGGCCTCCGCCACCTCCCGGTCTGTGTGGTCCACGATCCACTGTTGCGCCCGGGCAATGGCGTTGGCAAAGCCCTGAATGATCTCCGGATGCGCCGTCATATAACTCTGGCTGGCGAAATAGGCGGTGTAGGGTATCTCCCCGGACTCCTCGCCGATGGAGCAGAGGATATACCCGTGTCCGGCGCGCTCCACCTCCGTGGCGGTGGGCTCAAACAGCGTCACATAGTCCCCCTGTCCGCCGGTGAAGGCCCCCGCCATCATGTTGAACTGCACCGAGGTGTCCACCACCGCGTCCTCCTGGGGTACGATGCCGTGCTGCTTGAGGACGTATTCCAGCGTCATCTCCGGCACGCCGCCCTTGCGCCCGCCGATGATGGTCTTGCCCTTCAGGTCGTTCCAGTCGAAGGCCTCATCACTGCGGCCCACCAGGAACGAGCCGTCCCGCTTGGTCAGCTGGGCGAAGATCACCGGCAGATCGTCCTTGCCCTGCGCGTGGATATAGATGCAGCTCTCCGGCCCGGCCAGGCCGATGTCCGCGCCGCCGGATACCACGGCGGTCATCACCTTGTCGGCGCCGCCGCCGTTGCTCAGCTCGATGTCCAGCCCCTCATCGGCGAAGAACCCCTGGCTCATAGCCACGTACTGCGGTGCGTAGAACACCGAGTGCGTCACCTCGCTGAGCCGGACCGTGACATTTTTCGCCTCCGTGCCGACGGTATCGCCGGTATCGGTCCTCGCGCCGCAGCCGGTCAGCAGGCTGAGCGACAGCAGCGCGGCCATACAAATGCAGATAAGTTGTTTTTTCATGCACGTACCCCCCATAGATGATTTAAGAATGCTTCTGCCCGCAGCACCAGCAGGTACATTCCCACCGCCGCCAGCCCCAGCACCAGCACGCTGGCCATGACCAGGTCCATGTTGAATACCTGGGAGCCGTAGACGATGAGATACCCCAGCCCGGCCCGGGACACCAGGAACTCGCCCATGATGACCCCCACCCACGAGAGGCCCACGTTCACCTTCAGTGTGGAGAACAGCGTGGGACAGTTGGCCGGGAACACCAGCAGCCACAGGATCTGGCGCTTGTCAGCGCCCAGCGTCCGCATCAGCCGCAGCTTCTCCGGGTCGGTGGTGCGGAAGCCGGTGTACATACTCAGGATGGTGACGATGAGTGAAATGGCCAGCGTCATGGTGACGATGGCCCCCATGCCCGCGCCCATCCACACGATGAAGATGGGCCCCAGGGCTGTTTTCGGCAGTGCGTTCAGCACCACCAGGTACGGGTCCAGAATGCGGGCGGCGGTGTCCGACCACCACATGGCCACGGCGACGGCCGTACCCAGCACCGTCCCGGCGGTAAAGCCCAGCACCGTCTCACCGATGGACACCGCCGCGTGGTGCCACAGCTCGCCGGAGGCGCACAGCCGCCACAGGGTCTGCACCATGCGGCTGGGACTGCTGACCAGAAAGCCGTCGGACAGCCCCAGCCGGCAGCTGAGCTCCCACACGGCAAACAGCACCGCCACCAGCGCGATCTGCCAGATACGCACCCGGCGCTTTTCGCGGCGCACGGTCCTCAGGTACGCCGCACGGCGGGGCGAAGGCGTTTTCTCAGGCATGAACGTCCAGCTCCTTCCATATGGCGTTGAAGTACCGGTGAAATTCCGGCGTGTCCCGGCGCTCCAGCGGCGGCAGACCACGCAGCGCACCCATGTCCATCTCCGCCTTCACCACGGCGGGGCGGCGGGACAGCACCACCACCCGGTCGGACATACTCACCGCCTCAGCGATGTCATGGGTGACCAGCAGGGCCGTTTTGCCCTCCTGCTGCAATATGCGCCAGATATCCGCCGACACCGCCAGCCGTGTCTGGTAGTCCAGGGCGGAAAAGGGCTCATCCAGCAGCAATATCTCCGGCTCAGTGGCCAGGGTCCGGATCAGGGCGCAGCGCTGGCGCATACCGCCGGAGAGCTGGCAGGGCCGCTTTTTGGCAAAGGACGCCAGCCCATAGCGCTCCAGCAGCCGGGACACGTGTGCATAGGCCGCCGGGTCCTTCTCACCACGGACCGTCAGCCCCAGCGTCACGTTGTCCCATATATTCCGCCACTCGAAAAGCTGGTCCCGCTGGGGCATAAAGCCGATCTTTGGCGACGTGCCCTGTACCGTCCGGCCGTCGATCTCGATAGCGCCGCCGCTGAGGGGCTCCAGCCCGGCAATGGCGCTGAGCAGGGTGGATTTGCCGCAGCCGGAGGGCCCCACTAAACTGACGAACGCGCCCTCCTCCACCGTGAAGGACACGTCCCGTACCGCCTCCACCTCGCCGTCCGGGGCTTGATAGCAGGCGGCGGCATGACGGAGCGTAATGCTCATATCCTATGTGACCTCCTGTCGGGAATGATGGGAGACTTCTCTCCGTGGTCATTCTACGCAGGAGGGACCCTCGGGGTGCCCTACGGCAGCAGATACGGTGCCAGCAGCGCCGCCAGTCCTGCTGACAACGCCGCCTGCACCGCCTTGGCCGGCACATACAGCCGCAGGGAGATGCCGCTGCCCGCCGTCACCGCCGCCGTCTGGCAGTGGACGCTGAGCCCGCCCCAGCCCAGCAGCGCCGCCGAGGTGACGAAGCCCCGGCGGTCCGGCGTCAGGCGCAGGATGCCGTTGGTCAGCTCCAGCACCCCCGCCGCCAGCGGCGGCAGGGGACCGATGAGCCCCTCCGCCAGGCGCAGCAGCACCAGAAAGAATACCACGAACCCGCACACCCGGGCCATGGCGGACACCGCCCCCTCCACCGCCCGGAGAAACTGCCCCGTCAGTCCGGCCCGCGGCGGCACAGGCCGTTTCGGCATGGCGGTGACGGGCAGTGGGCGGCGGCAGAACAGCAGGCCCGTCAGCAGCGCGGCGGCGCAGTGCAGCAGATATAGCCAGACCCCCGTCCGGGCGCTGCCGAATACCGACACCCCCGCCACGCCGATGGCAAAGGCCGGGCCGGCGTTGTTACAGAACGTCAGCAGCCGCGCCCCCTCGGCAGGGGACAGCTCGCCCCGGCGCACCAGCTCCGCCGCCGTCCGCGCCCCCACAGGATAGCCGCCCACCAGCCCCAGCAGCAGGGCGGCGCACCCCGCGCCGCCGCAGCGGAAGAGCCGCCCGAAGGGGCGTGCCAGCGCCCGGCCTGCCGCCTCCGCCGCCCCCAGCGCCACCAGCAGGGACGAGGCGGCGAAAAACGGGAACAGCGCCGGCACCACCGACGTCAGACACAGCTGTATGCCGTCCCGCACCGCCTGGGCCGCCGTCTCCGCCTGCCGCAGCAGCAGTATCGCCAGCGCCCCGCTGCCCAGCAGCGCCAACACGCGCTTTATCATCACCATCACCGGTCCCCAGCCTATGCGCGCCGCCGCCGGGAAATACCCCGCCCCGGACAGGCAAGTTCCGGTGCGTCCGCGCATAGCGTTCTGTATCATCCGCAGGGAGGTGACGGTGTGGCGGGACTGAAAAAGAAGCTGGCCCAGGTGGGCCAGGAGGCGCTGGAGCGCCTGGAGCTGCCGGTGAACATCGCCGCCGGCGTGGCCCGGATCGAGCTGCTGGGCAACCGGGAGCTGTATATGGACCGGCACCGGGGCGTGCTGGCCTACACCACCGAGGCGGTGGACGTCAACGGGGGCGGCGTGGTGGTCCGCGTCCGGGGCCAGGACCTGCAGCTGCTGGTGATGACGGGGCAGGAGCTGCGGATTACCGGAAAAATATCCGGCATCGAACTGGTGGAGTAAGGGGGGCGCCGTGTACCGTAAAGCAGTGAATTATCTCCGCGGTCAGGCGGTGGCTGAGGTGGTCTGTACCGCGCCGGAACGCGTGGTGAACCTGTGCGCCGCCCACGGCATTCCTTTCTGGGACCTGACTTGGCTGACGGAGACATCCTTCCGCGTGACCACCACCCTGTCCGGCGCGCGGCGCCTGGCCGAGGTGACGGCGGACATCGGCGCACAGGTGACCGTGTGCCGAAAGTCCGGCGCGCCGGAGCTGTGGCGGCGGTGCAGGCACCGGTATGTGCTGCTGGCGGCGGCGCTGGTGCTGCCGCTGCTGCTGGCGGTGGGTAGCGCCTTCATCTGGGACTTCGAGGTCACCGGCAACGACACCGTCCCCACGGAAAGCGTATTGCAGGCACTGGAACGATGCGGCGTGCGCGTGGGCACGCATGGTGTGGGTCTGGACCAGGACGAGCTGCGGAACCGGGTGCTGCCGCTGCTGCCGGACGTGGTGTATCTGGCGGTGAACGTCAGGGGCTGCACCGCCCATGTGCAGGTGGTGGAGCGCGTCCGCCCGCCGCATCTGTACCGGGACAGCGACGTGCAGAACATCGTGGCGGCCAGAGACGGGCTCATCACGAAGATCGAGGCGCTGGACGGGGTGACCTGCGCGGCGGTGGGCGAAACGGTGCAGGCGGGGCAGGTGCTGCTGTCCGGGGTGGCTGACTCGCCCCGGGGCTGCCGGTATATGCGGGCCACCGGGCGGATCTGGGCCCGGACATGGTATGAGTGGACGGTGCCCGTACCTCTGGAGACGGTGCTGAAGGACGGCACGGAGCCCGTGAAGACCCGCACCCATACCGCGCTGGACCTCGGACGGCACCGAATTGCGCTGCCTGCGGGGGACAGCATATTGCAGGGCCGGGAAAACTGTGATAAAATAATACGATACCGTGGCGTGCAGCTGCCCTTCGGGCTGCGCCTGCCGGTAACGCTGGTAACAGAGACGGTGGCCGAGCGCGCGGTGTACGACGGTGAACGTCCGGAGGATGAGGCCCGCGCCGAGGGACAAAAGCAGCTGGAGGCCCAGTTGGCGCAGACCATCGGAGACGATGGCCGTGTTCTGAAAGCGGACGTATCCGCCCGGCGGCAGGGCGCGTACCTTATGGTGACGCTGCGGGCGGAGTGCGAGGAACAGATCGGCGTGGACGCGCCGCTGACTATAACAAGCGATACAGGGAGGTAAACCCAAAACATGGAACAACGTATCGGTATTGAACGCATGGAGGAGGCCGTCAATCTTTTCGGCTCCTTCGACGAGAATATCCGGCTCCTGGAGGCGGAATTTCAGGTGCAGGCGGTGAACCGGGGCGGCGAGATCGTGGTGTCCGGCGAGCCGGAAAACGTGATGCTGGCGGTGAAGGCGGTGCAGGCGCTGCTGACCCTGTCCAATAAGGGCGAGACGATCACCGACCAGCACGTGCGCTACGTCATCGGGCTGGTGCGCTCCGGCCAGGCCGAGCGCATCAGCGAGCTGACCCAGGACGTGATCTGCATCACCAGCAAGGGCAGGCCCGTCAAGCCCAAGACCATCGGCCAGAAGGAGTACGTCAACGCCATCCTGAAGCAGACCGTCACCATCGGTGTGGGCCCTGCCGGCACCGGCAAGACGTACCTGGCGGTGGCGGCGGCGGTGGCCGCCTTCCGGGACAAGCAGGTGAACCGCATCATCCTCACCCGTCCGGCGGTGGAGGCCGGCGAACGGCTGGGCTTCCTGCCCGGCGATCTGCAATCGAAGGTGGACCCCTACCTGCGCCCGCTGTACGACGCACTGTTCGACATGCTGGGCGCGGAGACGTACCAGAAGTATCTGGAGCGCGGCAACATCGAGGTGGCGCCCCTGGCCTATATGCGCGGGCGGACGCTGGACGACAGCTTTATCATTCTGGACGAGGCCCAGAACACCAGCCGTGAGCAGATGAAGATGTTTCTCACCCGCATGGGCTTTGGCTCCAAGGTGGTCATCACCGGCGATGTGACCCAGATCGACCTGCCCACCGACAAGGTCAGCGGTCTGAAGGAGGCCATGAAGGTGCTGCGGGACGTGGAGGGCGTGGCCATATGCAGGCTCACCAAGGAGGACGTGGTGCGCCATGTGATGGTGCAGCGCATCATCGAGGCCTACGCCAAATTTGAGGAGAAAAAGAAATGAAACGACACTATATCCCGGTGACCGCCGATGTCCCCGGTGTCAGCGAGGGCACACGCAGCTTTCTCCGCAGGGTCATCCGCACAGCGCTGGCCGAGCAAGGGGTGGACTTCCCCTGCGAGGTGGATGTGCTGGTGACCGGCGACGCGGGCATCCACTCCATCAACCTGGAGATGCGTGGGGTAGACCGCCCTACGGACGTGCTGAGTTTTCCGGAGTTTGAACTGACTCCCGGCGAGCTGCCCGGCGCGGAGGACGCCGACCCCGGCACCGGCTATGTGCCCCTGGGGGACATGGTCATCTCTCTGGAGCGCGTGAAGGCGCAGGCGAAGGAATACGGCCACGCCAACCGCCGGGAGTTGGCGTATCTGGCGGTACACTCCGTGCTGCACCTGTTGGGCTACGACCACCTGGACGAGGGCCCCATGAAGGCCCAGATGCGCGAAAGAGAAGAGGCCATCATGTCCGTGCTGGGCCTGGAACGAAAATAACGCTGCACGAAAATTGCTCAAATGAAAGAAAGTTGAGGATCACCTATGAACATCACAAAAACCGCAATGATCACCGTGTGCGGACGGCCCAATGTGGGCAAGTCCAGCCTGACCAACGCCCTGGTGGGCGAGAAGATCGCCATTGTTTCGGACAAGCCCCAGACCACCCGCAACCGCATTTACGGCGTGGTGAACCGGGGCGATACCCAGTATGTGCTGCTGGATACGCCGGGCCTGCACAAGCCCCGTTCCCGGCTGGGGGACTATATGGTCAAGGTGGTGCGGGAGAGCCTCAGCGACGTGGAGTGCGCGCTGCTGCTGGTGGAGCCCATCCCCCATGTGGGCGAGCCGGAGAAGGTCCTTTTGCAGCGCATCCGGGAGGAGCAGCTGCCCTGCGTGCTGTGCATCAACAAGATCGACACGGTAGAGAAAAAGGAGGCCCTGCTGGAGGTCATCGCGGCGTACAGCGCGGCCTATGACGGCTTTGATGCCATCATTCCCATCTCCGCCCGGACCGGCGACGGCCTGGATGAGCTGATGCGGCAGCTGTCCCAATACGCCCAGGAGGGCCCCCAGCTGTTCCCCGACGGCATGACCACCGACCAGGCGGACAGCCAGGTGTGCGCGGAGATCGTCCGGGAGAAGATGCTGCGCTGCCTTGACAAGGAGATCCCCCACGGCACGGCGGTGGAGGTGACGAAGTTCTCCGAACGGGAGGACACAGGCATCATCGACCTGGACGTGACCATCTACTGCGAGAAGGCCAGCCACAAGGGCATCATCATCGGCAGAGGCGGCGAAATGCTCAAGCGCATCAGCTCCGCGGCCCGTCGGGATATTGAGAAATTCATGGGCACGAAGGTGTACATGGAGACGTGGGTGAAGGTCAAGGAAAATTGGAGAGATAATCCGAATTTCATCAGAAGTCAGGGCTACAACGAGGAGTAAGGCTGCGGTCGCAGCATGCACTCCGGCCAGTTTTCCTGCGAGCGGAGCGAGCCGCCGCGCATGCGGCGTGAATTCGAAGAATTCCGTAGGCGGAATTCATTTCCGCCGTAAAGCGATAAAATGCGGGGTCCCCGCTCGATGGGACATCGAGTGGGGCAAATTGGAGAGATAATCCCAACTTCATCAGAAGTCAGGGCTACAACGAGGAATAACATCAACAAATTTCCAGCCATAAAACCGGCGAAAGCTCCCATGCTAACGACATGGAGGTGTTCGCGTGGACTACTGGGAATTATTTTTGGACACCGGCGCGCCGGAGGCGTATCTGCTGTACCGCGGGGCCCAGGAGGCTGTATGCAAAGTGGAAAGACCGTGACCGGCGGCGTGGTGCTGCGGGTCACAGACACAAAGGAGACAGATCGGATATTGACGGTGCTGACGGCGGACCGGGGGAAGATACCCCTGATCGCCCGGGGTGCGCGGCGAAAGAACAGCCGCCTGGCGGCGGCCTGCCAGATGCCGGCCTATTCCGAGCTGACCATTTTCAAGCGGGGCAGCTGGTATATGCTGGATGAGGCGTCGCCCATCGAGCTGTTCGACGGGCTGGGCCGGGACATCGAGCTGCTGGCGCTGGCGGCGTGGTTCTGTGAGCTGACGGAGGCGGTGTGCGCCGAGGAGACACCCTGCCCTGAGATACTGTCGCTGCTGCTGAACGCCCTGTACGCCCTGTGCCGCACGGGGAAAGACCCGCGGCTGGTGAAGGCGGCGTTCCAGTTCCGACTGATGGCGCTCTCGGGCTTTGAGCCGCTGGCGGAGGAATGCGCCGTGTGCGGAACGGCACAGCCGGAGGGACCGGTGCTGGACATCTCCGGTGGATTTGTGGCGTGCGGAACGTGCAGGGGCCCGGAGCGCAGCTTCCGGCTGCCGCTGACCGAGGCTGGCCTGGCGGCGCTGCGGCACGTGCTGTACGCGGACCCCAGGCGGCTGTACAGCTTTACGCTGGAGCCGGGCGCCCTGCAGGCGCTGGATCAGACGGGCGAGGCGTTTATCGCCGCCCAGCTGGAGCGCGGGTTCCGGACGCTGGACTATTACAAGGCCCTGTTGGGATAACAGGAGGACATACATACATGAGCGAGTTATTTGAAAAATCTATCCGCACACTGGAGCTGCCGGCGGTGCTGGAGCTGCTGGCGCGCCATGCGGTCAGCGACGAGGCCAAGGCCCGGTGCCTGCGGCTGCGTCCTGCCACAGACGCGGCGGCGGTGGAGCACCTGCTGGATGAGACGGACGCGGCCAAGACGCGGCTGGGCCTGCACGGCAGTCCGTCCTTTGCGGGCGTGAAGGACGTATCCCAGGCACTGGACCGGGCGGACCACGGCGGCGTGCTGAACACCCGGGAGCTGCTGGATGTGGCCGGCGTGCTGACCGCTGCGCGGCGGGTCAGCGACTATGACGCGGAGCGTCAGGGGGAGGCCACGGCCATCGACCGGCTATTCTCTGCCCTCCATGTGAACCGCTATCTGGAGGATAAAATACGCGGCGCCATACTGGACGAAGAGACCATCGCCGACACCGCCAGCCCGGAGCTGGCGGACATACGGCGGAATATGCGCGCTGCGGCCAGTAAGGGACGGCAGATCCTGCAGCGGATCATCTCGTCGCCCTCCTACGCCAAGGTGCTGCAGGAGGCGCTGATCACCCAGCGAGATGGGCGGTTCGTGGTGCCGGTAAAGGCGGAGTGCAAGGGCAGTCTGCCGGGTCTGGTACACGACATCTCATCCTCCGGGGCCACGCTGTTCGTGGAACCCATGGGCGTGGTGCAGGCCAATAATGAATTGAAGGAATTGCAGGCCCGTGAGGAAAAGGAGATCGACCGGGTGCTGCGTATACTGTCCGGCGAGTGCGCGGCGCAGCGGGAGAACATCCTGTACGACTACGACCTGCTGGTGCAGCTGGACACCATTTTCGCCCGGGCACAGCTGAGCTATGCCATGGACGCGGGGCGTCCGCTGGTGCGGAAGCGGGGCGGCATCGACCTGAAGCGGGCACGGCATCCCCTGCTGGACCCGGCCAGGGCGGTGCCGGTGACGGTGGCGCTGGGCGGCGCGTATGACACGCTGGTCATCACCGGCCCCAACACCGGCGGCAAGACCGTGACGCTGAAAACGCTGGGGCTGCTGTGCCTGATGGCCCAATGCGGCCTGCACATCCCCGCCGGAGACCAGAGCGCCGTGCAGGTGTTCGACCGGGTACTGGCGGACGTGGGCGACGAGCAGAGCATCGAGCAGAGCCTGTCCACCTTCTCGGCGCACATGGCCAACACAGTGGAGATACTGAAGCTGGCGGACGAGAAGAGTCTGATCCTGTTCGACGAGCTGGGGGCGGGCACCGACCCGGTGGAGGGCGCGGCGCTGGCCATCGCCATCATCCAGGATGTGCGGCGCAAGGGCGCGCTGACGGCGGCCACCACCCATTACGCGGAGCTGAAGACCTTTGCCATGACCACGGCGGGGGTGGAGAACGCCAGCTGTGAGTTCGATGTGCAGACGCTGCGGCCTACCTACCGGCTGCTCATCGGCATACCGGGCAAGTCCAACGCCTTTGCCATCTCCCGGCGGCTGGGGCTGGACGAGGGCGTCATCGAGGACGCCAAGGCCCAGATGGACAGTGAATCCGTGCGGTTCGAGGACGTGCTGACCCAACTGGAGGAGAAGCGCCAGCGGCTGGAGAAGGCCCAGGGCGAGGCGGATCGGCTGTGGCGCCAGCGGGAGGAGGACGCGCGGAAGGCGCGGACCTTCCGTGAGCAGATGGAGAAGGCCAAGGACAACGCCCGGACCAAGGGCGAGGCCGAGGCGCGGCGCATCGTGCAGCAGGCCCAGCGGCAGGCGGACCAGGTGTTCGCCGAGCTGGACGAGCTGCGGAAACAGCAGCAGCGGTCGGACTATCAGACTGTGAATGACCGGAAGAGCGATATACGCCGCCGTCTGAACGAGGCGGAGACGGCGCTGCACCAACGGGACGAGGATACAGAGCCGGTACCCGCGCCCAGCCGGCCCATCGCCGTGGGCGACACGGTGGAGCTGGCCGGTGTGCGTACCGGCGCCGCGGTGCTGGCGGTCAACGGCGATGGCACGCTGCTCCTGCAGGCGGGCAAGATGAAGATGACCGTCAAGGCCGCGCAGGTGCGCCTGCTGGAAACGGCGGAGGAGATCGAGAAGAAGAAAAAGCAGTCCGCCGCCGCGCAGCAGCGCAGCGGACCGGCGGTGTCCATCAACACCGGGGCGCGGGCGTCCGCCGAGCTGGACATCCGGGGCCTGGAGACGCTGGAGGCCGAAAGCGTGGTGGAGAACTACCTGGACGCGGCATCCCGGTCCAAGCTGGGCACCGTGACCATCATCCACGGCAAGGGCACCGGCGCGCTGCGCGCCGCCGTGCACCAGCTGCTGAAGAAAAACAAACAGGTCAAGTCCTTCCGCCTGGGCCGATACGGCGAGGGCGAGGCCGGCGTGACCGTGGTAGAGCTGAAATGAACAACACCCTCCTGCGCCGGCAGGAGGGTGCTGCTTTTTCAGCGGGAGATAAAAAGGACCGGCCGAGCCGGTCCCTTTTATGTATCACAGCTGCTTGATGAAGCAGCGGCGGCGCTTATGCTGTTCGGTCTGAAAATCCTTCCACTGGGACTGGACCTTGTCGTTCAGCTCCAGCATGGGGCCGGTCTCGGCCTGCTTGATGCCCAGCTTGTGGCAGCCTTTCATGGCCTTGCTGAGGATAATGGCGTTGACACCCTTTTTCTGGTAGTCCGGGTGGACGGCGATGAGCAGCAGGTCCACGGTGTCGTTCCTGTGGAAGGCCTTGAGAACGTCGATCCAGCCGGTGGGCATGAGGCGGCCCCGGTGCTTCTGCAGGGCGGAGGCCAGGCTTGGCGCACCTACGCCGAAGGCCACCATGCGGTCGTTTTCATCCATGACGAAGCAGGTGGTGTTGGGATTGATGAGGGGCGCGAACTTGGCGGAGTACTTTTTGATCTGGCGGTCAGAGAGCTCTACAGTGCCGTACAGCGGCGCGTAGGCCAGGTTGACCAGCTCGAAAAACGGCTTGAGCAGGGGCAGATAGGACAGGCGGTTCCTGGCCTCGTGAATGTGCAGGCGGTGGCGCTTGAGAACGAAGTCGGAGATCTTCTCCCAGCGCTGTATGGTGGCCTCGTCCTCCGGGACGGTGATAAGCTCCTCGATCCAGTCCACGTCCTTCACATAGCCCAGGGCGGCCATGTGGTCGATGTAGTAGGGATAGTTGTAGTATGTGAAAAAGCAGCTGCGGCGGTCAAAGCCCTCTACCAGCATACCCTCGCGGTCCATGTCGGTGAAGCCAAGGGGACCGTGAACGGCGGTGCAGTCCAGCTCCTTCGCCCAGGCCTCCACCGTGCGGAACAGGGCGGAGGAGACCTCCGGGTCGTCAATGAAATCCACCTGGGTAAAGCGCAGGCGGTTGGCACCCCACTTGTCGTTGGCCTTGCGGGAGTGGATGGCACCGATGCGGCCCACGATCTCCCCGTCGCGCATGGCCAGCCAGCAGCGGGCGTCGCAGTATTCAAAGGCGGGGTTCTTGCTGCGGTCCCAATCGGAGAGATCGTCGCCATAGGTGGCGGGGACGAACTGAGGCACGTCCTTATACAGCTCATTTGGGTAGTCCACGAACCGGCGCAGCTGGGCTTTGTCAGTTACTTCTATAATGGAGACCATTTAGTATACCTCCTGTATCATGCAAACACACATATAGTGTACGACATTATTTCACAAAAAGCAAGGATAGTGACATTAAGAACACATTAACTTTACCCCAATGTTACCCACTGCAAAAAATCAGAAAAAACGTTTGACAAACCGGACAGGCAGGTGTACAATACAGTTGAGCACGAATAGAGTCACCCCCCTCTGTCCGTGCCACCCCCCTGTCGGGTATTCCCCCTTTTACCCGACAACACACCACCACAGGGAGCGCTACGGCGCTCCTTGTGGCCGTCTTGGGGAGGGAGAAAGAGCAGCCGAAAGGCTGCTCTTTCTTCATTTCCGGGGGAATATCTGCCCCATGCCGCCGGGCAAACGGCGCGGAGACAGCAGAGAGCAGCGGCGCCGGAACATCGTTCCGGCGCCGCTGCTTATTGCCGGCATTTCAAGCGCGGAGAGAGTGCCCTGCTTCAGTTCAGAGTGCCGTCCTTTTGCCGGAACAGGGCCTGTACCCGGCGGCGGAGCACGGCGTGCTCCGGCCGGGTCAGCAGCGGGTCGCCGGCTAGCAGCTGCTGCGCGGCATCCCGGGCCTCGGCCAGCAGGGGCATATCGCAGCTGAGATCAGCGGCCTTCAGTGTGGGAAGGCCATGCTGGCGGCTGCCGAAGAAGTCGCCGGGGCCCCGGAGCTTCAGGTCCTCCTCGGCAATGCGGAAGCCGTCGTTCGTCTGGGTCAGGGCTTTCAGCCGCCGTTTCGTGTCGTCATTCTGCACGTCGCTGAGCAGAACACAGTAGCTCTTGGCGCGACCGCGGCCCACCCGGCCGCGCAGCTGGTGCAGCTGGCTCAGGCCGAAGCGGTCGGCGTTCTCCACCACCATCAGCGTGGCGTTGGGCACATCCACGCCCACCTCCACCACGGTGGTGGAGACCAGAATGTCGCTCTCCCCGGCGGCGAAGGCGGCCATGATCTTTTCCTTCTCCTTTGGCTTCATACGGCCGTGGAGCACGGCTATCCGCAGCTCGGGGAAGGTATCCTCCTGCAGGGTCTTGGCGTAGGCCGTCACGGCCTTGCGCTCGTCGGGCAGAGCGTCATCCTCGCCCACCAGCGGGCAGACGATGAACACCTGATGGCCCTCCTGCACCTGCTTGCGGATAAAGCCGTTGAGCCGCGCACGGTATTTTTCGCCCAGAGCGAAGGTCTCCACTGTCTGCCGTCCCGGCGGCAGCTCGTCGATCACGGACACATCCAGATCACCGTAGATGATAAGAGCCAGCGTCCGGGGGATCGGGGTGGCGGACAGCACCAACGTGTGTGGGGCGGCGCCCTTATGGGACAGGGCGGAGCGCTGTTCTACGCCGAAGCGATGCTGTTCATCGGTGATCACCAGACCCAGGCGCGCATACTGCACGTCCGCCGTCAGCAGGGCGTGTGTACCGATGCACAGTGTGATATCCCCGCTTTGCAGGCCGGCCAGAATGGCGCGGCGTTCCCTGACGGGGGTGGAGCCGGTGAGCAGAGCGCACGGCAGGCCGAAGCGGGCGAACAGCGGGGCCAGATTTTCGTAATGCTGGCGTGCCAGTATTTCCGTGGGGGCCATCAGGGCCGACTGCCAGCCGCTTTGGGCGGCGAACCACACGCAGGCGGCGGCCACCATGGTCTTGCCGCTGCCCACATCGCCCTGGCACAGGCGGTTCATGGGCCGGCCGGAGGTCATATCGCCTACGGCGTCCGCGATTGCCCGCCGCTGGGCGGCGGTGAGGGCAAAGGGCAGGGCGGCATAGAAGGGCGCCATGTCCGCCGCTTGACAGGGCAGGCCGGCCACCGTCTCCCGCCGCTGCCGCAGCAGAGACAGACCGCAGCTCAGCAGAAACAGCTCCTCAAATACCAGACGCCGACGCGCGGTGTTCAGCGCCTCCTCCGAGGCAGGAAAGTGGATGTTCTCGTAGGCAAACCCGGCATAGCACAGATGGTGCGCCTGCCGGATCCCGTCCGGCAGCACATCTTCCGGCAGGTCGCGGCACTGGTCCAGCCCCTGGCGTACGGCCTTGGCCACCATAGTCTGTGTCAGCCCCGCCGTCAGGGGATAAATGGGCATGATGCGGCCGGTGAGCAGCTGCTTCCCCTCCGTCTCCAGCAGGGGATTGACCATGCGGCGGCGCACACCGCCGCCCTCGACCTTGCCGTAGAAGATGTATGTCTCTCCCGGATGCAGGACATTTTTGCGGTATTCCTGGTGGAAGAAGGATACATCCAGCACGCCGCCCTCGTCCACAGCCCGTACCTGCACCAGCGTCTGTCCGCCGCGGATACGGGCGGCGGTGGGAGGCTGGGCGATCATGGCCTTGCAGCAGGCGTACTCCCCCTCCGGTAGGTCCCGGATAGGGTAGAGCTGCGAACGGTCTTCCCATCGGCGGGGATAGTAGGCGATCAGGTCGCCCAGGGTGAAAACGCCCAGCTTTTCAAAAGCCTTGGCCCGGGCCTCGCCCACGCCTTTGATATAGCGGATATCGGTATTGAGATCGGCCATGGGTGCCCCTCCTTTGCGGTTTTGTACATTGTACCACAGCCGCACGGCAAAGACAAACGAAAAACCGGGGCGGCAGCGCCGTCCCGGTTTTGTATCTCATTCGTGCTCGGCCAGATAGCGGGCCACATACACGCCGCTGGCGCTGGCGTGGGACAGGGAGTGGGTGACGCCGCTGCCGTCGCCGATGACGAACAGGCCCTTGTGCGGCGTCTCCAGATTTTTATCCAGGGCCACCTCCATGTTGTAGAACTTCACCTCCACGCCGTAGAGCAGCGTGTCGTCGCTGGCGGTGCCGGGGGCGATCTTGTCCAGGGCGTAGAGCATTTCGATGATGCCGTCCAGGATACGCTTGGGCATCACCAGGCTCAAATCGCCGGGTGTGGCGGCCAGCGTGGGGGTCATGAAACCCTTTTCGATGCGCTTGGGGGTGCTGCGCTGGCCGCGGATCAGGTCGCCGAACCGCTGGACCATCACGCCGCCGCCCAGCATATTGCTCAGGCGCGCGATGCTCTCGCCGTAGCCGTTGCTGTCCCGGAACGGCTCGGTGAAGTGTTTGGATACCAGCAGGGCGAAGTTGGTGTTCTCCGTGTGCATGGCGGGGTCCTCATAGCTGTGGCCGTTGACGGTGACGATGCCGTTGGTGTTCTCGTTGACCACCGCGCCTCTGGGGTTCATGCAGAACGTGCGTACCTTGTCCTGATACTTCTCGGTCTTATAGACGATCTTGCTTTCATAGAGCTCATCGGTGATGGGGGCGAACACCTCGGCGGGCAGTTCCACCCGCACGCCGATATCCACACGGTTGGACTTGGTGGGGATATCCAGCGACTGGCAGACGGACTCCATCCATTTGCTGCCGCTGCGGCCCACAGAGATGATGCACTTGCGTCCCGTGAACACGCCCTTGTCCGTTTCGGCCTCGTAGGCGCCATCTTCGGTGATGGACAGCGCCTTTACCGGGGTGAGGAAGTGGAAGTCCACATGGTCCTTCAGCTTGGCGTACAGGTTCTCGAGGACCTTGTAGTTGATGTCCGTGCCCAGGTGCCGCACGGAGGCGTCCAGCAGGTGCAGATTGTTTTGCAGGCACAAGCGCTTGAAGCCGCTGTCGGCGGTGGAGTAGAGCTTCGTCCCCGCGCCGCCGCAGGCCACGTTGATGTCGTCCACATAGTGCATCAGCTCCATGGCCTTCTGCTTGCCGATGTACTCGTACAGTGTGCCGCCGAACTCGTTGGTCAGGTTATATTTGCCGTCGGAAAATGCGCCGGCGCCGCCGAAGCCGTTCATAATGGCGCAGGTCTTGCAGTGAATGCAGGACTTCACCTTGTCGCCGTCGATGGGACAGTGCCGCTTTTCCAGCGGGTTGCCAGCCTCCAGTACGGCCACCTTCCACTCCGGCCTGCGCTGCATCAATTCATAGGCGGAAAAAATACCGCCGGGGCCGGCGCCGATAATGATCACATCATAAGTCATGGAGATACCTCCTTATATTTTATCCGCAGAATATTATAACAAGGAAACGGAAACTTGCAACCCGCAATTTCTTATGGCAGGTATATCAAAATGTAATTTCACTTTTCTTATCGTAAAGCGCTGGTGTTTCGGTTTATCCTGTGCTACAATAGAAAAAATCACACAGGAGGACGCCGCCATGAGCTACGCAGACCGTATATTCAAGGACAATTGCCGGGAGATCCTCACTCACGGCGTATGGGATACCGACCAAAACGTGCGCCCCCACTGGGAGGACGGTACGCCGGCCCACACCGTCAAAAAATTCGGCATTGTAAATCGTTACAACCTGCGCCAGGAGTTCCCCATCCTCACCATCCGTCGAACGTACTTCAAGACCTGTATCGACGAGCTGCTGTGGATATGGCAGCAGAAGTCCAACAACATCCACGACCTCCGCGGGCATATCTGGGACAGCTGGGCCGATGAGAACGGCTCCATTGGCAAGGCCTACGGCTATCAGCTGGCGGTGAAGCACCAGTATCCCGAGGGGGAGATGGACCAGGTGGACCGGGTGCTGTACGACCTGAAGCACAACCCGGCCAGCCGCCGCATCCTGACGAATATCTACAATTTTCAGGATCTGCACGAGATGGCACTGTACCCCTGCGCCTACTCCATGACCTTCAACGTCTCCGGCCATACGCTGAACGCTATCCTGAACCAGCGCAGCCAGGATATGCTGGCGGCCAACAACTGGAACGTGGTGCAGTACGCTGTGCTGGTGCACATGATGGCGCAGGTGTCGGGGCTGGAGGCCGGTGAGCTGGTCCACGTTATCGCCGACGCCCATATCTATGACCGCCATGTGCCCATTATCGAAAAGCTGCTGGAGAAGGACGAGCGTCCCGCGCCTAAGTTCAGCATCGATACGTCCGTGACGGATTTCTATCAGTTCACCCGTGACAGCTTCTCGTTGGAGGGGTACGACCCCCAGCCCTTTGAGGACAAGATCCCGGTGGCCATTTAAGGAGGGAACGCCATGTATGCCATCGTCGCCGTGGATGAGAAGTGGGGAATCGGCAGGGACAACGCCCTGCTGTTCCACCTGCCCGCCGACCTCAAGCGGTTCAAGGAGTTGACCTCCGGGCATACGGTCCTCATGGGCCGCAGGACGCTCCAGTCCCTGCCGGGCGGGAGGGGCCTGCCGAACCGGCGCAATATTGTCCTGACCGGGCAGCGGGGCTTCACGGCAGAACGGGCCGAGATCGTTCACTCTCCGGCGGAGGCACTGCTGACTGCCGATGAGGACAGCTGGGTCATTGGTGGCGAGAGCGTCTATCGGATGTTCCTGCCGCTGTGCGATCGGGTCTATATGACACGAATTGCCGCCGATGGCAGCGCGGACGCCTTCTTCCCTGATCTGGAGCACGATCCCGGGTGGAGACTGGACAAGCGCTCGGCGGATATGGAGGAAAACGGCCTGCGGTTTCGTTATGAGGAGTATGTTCCGGTAAAAGGTGAATAAAATGACCCCCCGATACCGTCGGGGGGTCATTTTATTCTTCCATGTCCACGGTGATGTTGTCGGTGCCGTGCTGTTCAAACTCACCTAAGTACGTCTCCATCCGGGCCATGATCTCATCGTAGTTCTCCGGCGTGATGGGGGGATCGTCCATGTCCCGCAGGGCCAGCTCCTGGGCCAGTATCTCAAAGAACGTGGCGTCCTCATAGGCCATGATGGCCTCATGGATACCGCCGTCGGCAAAGGCGCGGGAGGGGATCAGCTCTCCCTGGTATAGCTCCGTCAGGGGCGCCATGCCGTGGTCCAGGCAGTGGGCAAACACCAGGATCTCCACCTGGTCGTACTCCTTGATGCGGTCGTCGCCACGGGTGGAGTTCAGCACCCAGTTGCCGATATACACCAGATCCAGCAGACGCCGGAATTGCTTTTCCGTCATGTTCAGTTCCATCATACCACCTCCATCACGGGCAGAAATTCATTTCCACGATTATAGCACGTTCCCGCAGGGATTGCCACAGAAAAAAATGAACAGGTGCGCCAATTTTTAGCTTGTAACGATAGGGGAAACATAGTACAATATATGAGTTAAACTATGCACTGCCGCCGCGGCGGCAGGAAAAAGGAGGGCGCGTATGGATCAGCGGCCTATCGGGGTGTTCGACTCCGGCTCCGGCGGATTGACCGCCGTGCGGGAGATACGTAGCATCCTCCCCTCTGAGAACATTATATACTTCGGCGACACGTCCCGTGTGCCCTACGGCGGGCGCTCGGCGGAAATATTGCTGCGCTACGCCCGGCAGGATGTACATTTCCTGCGGAGCTTTGATGTGAAAGCGCTGCTGGTGGCCTGCGGCACCGTATCTACCAACGCTCTGCCGGTGCTGGCGGCCGAGAACGATATCCCCGTTCTCGGTGTGGTGAAGCCCTCCTGCGCGGCGGCCGCCGCGGCGACCCGAAATAAGCGGGTGGGCCTGATCGCCACGGCGGCATCCGTGCGCTCTGGGGCCTATGAGCGCTGTCTGGCGGCGCTGGACGGCGCCATTCAGGTGTATGTCAAGGCCTGCCCTCTGTTTGTGCCGCTGGTGGAGAACGGGCGTTTCCGCCCCGGTGATCCGGTCATCGAGACGGTGGCCCGGGAGTATCTGGAGCCGCTGCGTGCCACGGGGATCGACACCCTCATCCTGGGCTGCACCCACTATCCGCTGCTGACGGAGATCATCGCGGACATCATGGGCCCTGGCGTGACGCTCATCGACTCCGGCGCTGCGGCGGCGCGGGTCTTGCGGCAGACGCTGTCAGACCGGGGTGCGCTGGCCCAACGTGACCACGGCACACTGACACTGTATGCCAGCGATCAGCCGGAGGACTTCGGTGCGCTGGCAGGGCAGTTTCTGCGGCGACCGCTGGAGAGCGCGGTACAGCACGTAGACATCGAGAGATACTGACATGGACAAGGTACAGGTACTGGCTCGCAGCCACAGTGATTTCGCCGGCGGCGTGGACGAATTGACCTTCCGGGGCACAGGGACGCTGGAAAAGACCGACTATGGCTATCGCCTGCGCTATACGGCGCAGAACGAACTGGACGGAAGCGCCGTGGCCTCGGAGATGCGGCTGGAGACGCAGCAGCATCGGGCCGTTGTCATCACCGAGTCCAAGGACGGCGGCTACGGCCTGCTGCTGGACCCTCAACGGCAAACGGTCACGCAGATCGCCGGCGGCGACGGCGGTGCGCTGACGCTGCACGTGGACACGAAGGAGGTGTCCTGGCACCTGCCCCGAAAGGGCGATGGCCATATCACATTGACGTATACACTGCTGCTGGGCACGCAGGCGCTGTCTGCCCTGCACCTGGCACTGACTTTGACAAAAGAGGAGAAGGACGCATGAATATGATCGAAAGCGCCAAGGCGCAGGTACGGCAGCTGACAGTGGCTGCATATGAAAAGGCTGCGGCCGCAGGGCTGCTGCCTGCCGGTATCACCGCCGAGCCGGCGGTGGAGATCCCCAAGGACACCGCTAACGGCGACTATACCACCACCTTCTGCCTGGCTGCGGCCAAGGCTATGAAGATGAACCCCCGTCAGGTAGCCCAGACGCTTATCGACCATACGACGCTGACGGACAGCTATTTCACCTCCGTGGAGATCGCCGGTCCCGGCTTTATGAACTTCCGCCTGGGCGGCAAGTGGTTCGCCGACACCGTCTCCGGCATTGAGACGGCAGGGGAGAAGTACGGCGAGAACGACACGCTGGCTGGCAGGAAGTACATGGTGGAGTTTGTCTCCGCCAATCCCACCGGCCCCATGCACATGGGTAACGCCCGGGGCGGCGTGCTGGGAGACACTTTGGCCAGCGTGCTGCAAAAGTCCGGTGCGGACGTGTGGCGTGAGTTCTACGTCAACGACGCGGGCAACCAGATCGAAAAGTTCGCCAAGAGTCTGGAGGCCAGGTACTTCCAGATCATCAAGGGCGAGGACGCGGTGGAATTCCCCGAGGACGGCTACCACGGCGACGATATCCGGGAGTTGGCTCAGGCCTTCTACGAGAATGAGGGCGATAAGTATCTGGACTGCGACGAAAAGACCCGCCATGACGCCCTGGCCCAGTTCGGTCTCAGCGTCAATATCCCCAAGATGAAGGCCGATCTGGCCCGGTACGGCATTCAGTACGACCAGTGGTTCTTCGAGTCTTCCCTTCACGACAGCGGCTATGTGGCTGACACAGTGCAGGCGCTGACGGACAGGGGCTATACCTATGAGAAGGACGGCGCGCTGTGGCTGAAGACCTCCGATATCCTGGCCGCCCAGCTGCGGCAGGAGGGCAAGAGCGACGAGGCTATCGAAAAGCTTGGCCTGAAGGACGACGTGCTGCGCCGCGCCAACGGGTTCTATACCTACTTCGCTGCCGATATTGCCTATCACCGCAACAAATTCGCCGTCCGCGGCTTTGACAAGGTCATCAACATCTGGGGCGCCGACCACCACGGCCATGTGGCCCGGCTGAAGGGTGCTATGGACGCTCTGGGCCTGGATGGCCAGCACCGGTTGGACATCGTGCTGATGCAGCTGGTGAAGCTGGTCCGCGACGGCGAGACCGTCCGTATGTCCAAGCGCACCGGCAAGGCCATCAGTCTCACCGACCTGCTGGACGAGATCCCTGTGGATGCCTGCCGCTGGTTTTTCAACGCCAAGCCGGAGACGCAGATGGAGTTCGACCTGGGTCTGGCCGTCCGGGAGGACAGCGAGAACCCGGTCTACTATGTCCAGTATGCCTACGCCCGTATCTGCACGCTGGTGAAGGCGCTGGCGGCGGAGGGATATACCGTTCCCGCCGCGGCGGAGGCTGATCTGTCCGTCCTGACCGCCGACGAGGAGAAGGCCCTCATCAAGCAGCTGGCCCAATACCCTGCCGTGGTGCAGTTGGCCGCCCGGGACTACGATCCCAGCTTCATCAACCGCTATCTGGTGGAGCTGGCTGCCGCGTTCCACAAATTCTACAACGCCTGCCGCATCAAGGGCGAAGCGGAGAACGTGCTGCTGGCACGGCTGAAGCTGGCGGACACCGCCCGCGCCGTGCTGAAAAACGGCATGACGCTCATTGGCTGCTCTGCACCGGAGAAGATGTAAACTATGAAAAAGCCACCCCATGAGGGGTGGCTTTTTCACGTCTCAAAGAACAGTCGGACGGCCCAGGCCGCGGCCAGGTAGGCAGCCAGGTCCGCCGTCAGGGCGGCAGGAATGGTGTAGCGTGTTTTTCTGATCCCCGCCGCGCCGAAATAGACGGCGACGGTGTAGAACGTCGTCTCGGTGCAGCCCAGCATCACGGCGGCGCAACGCCCGATGTAGCTGTCCGGCCCGTATTGGCGCATGATATCGCCGCCGGCAGCCAGCGCGCCGGAGCCGGACAGCGGGCGTATTACCAGCAGCGGCGCCGTCTCCGGCGGTACGCCCAGAACGGTGAGCGCCGGGGCGAGCAGAGCCGTCAGGGCATCCAATGCGCCGGAGGCCCGCAGCATATACACCGCCGTCAGCAGGGCGGCCAGCGCCGGCAGAATGGATACCGCTACCTGCAGGCCGCTTTTTCCTCCAGTGACAAGGGCGTCATAGACATCCACGCGCCGCCGGGCGCCCCACAGGGAGGCGCCGGACAGCAGCAGCGGCAGTATCCAGGCGGAAAATGGCTCCATCTCATGTCCTCCACACCCGGCCCAGCACCCGGGCGCAGGCCAGGCCCGCTGTCACCGACAGCGCCGAGGACAGCCACACCGCCGGCAGGATATCCAGCGGCGCGGCGCTGCCCAGTCCGCCCCGCAGGGCGGCCACGGTGGAGGGCAGCAGCTGCACCGAGGCGGTGTTCAGTACCACCAGACGGCACAACTCGTCGCTTGCGGTGCCGCTGCAGCCCACCGCCATACGCCTGGCGGCCTGTATACCCGCCGGCGTGGCGGCGTTGCCCAGCCCCAGCAGATTGGCGCTGACGTTAGCACTGAGGGCATCCAGCGTCTCCTCGTCCCGCCCTGCCTGGGGCAGCAGACGCCGCAGGACCGGGCGCAGCAGGCGGCTCAGTCCCGCCGCCATGCCGCTGCGCCGCATCAGCTCCAGTACACCGGACCACAGGCACAGCGCCCCGGCCATGACCAGTACCAGCTCCACCGCAGCAGCGGCACCCTCCAGTGTCGCCGCTGTCACCGCCGACAGACGGCCGCTGACTGCACCGTACACCAGGGACACCGTTACCATCAGCGTCCAGAATATCCCCATCACCACACCGCGCACCTCCTTACGGGAGAAGTCTACGCGGCGGTCTGTGCGGTTATTTGCAAAAATTCTCGACACGTTTCGAATTGTTGTTGACATGCTTCGTTGAATATGTTAAAGTACAGGTATAAAATTTGCGGGGATTTTGTTATTACTGCATAGAGGGGGGGGAGGACATGAAATCTACCGGTATTGTCCGCCGCATCGACGAGCTTGGCCGGATCGTGGTCCCGATCGAAATGCGCCGCGCGCTGGATATCGGCGAGCGTGAGACAATGGAGATCGGCGTGGAGGGCGACGGCATCGTGCTGCGCCGCGCCCATGTGGGATGCGTGTTCTGCGACGGGAACAAGGACATATCCACGTTCCACGGTAAGAGCGTCTGTGCCAAGTGCAGGCGCGAGCTGCAAAAGACCTGAAAACAAGAAAAAACAGTGCCGCCCACTGGGGCGGCACTGTTTTTTTCGTCTTATGCTTTCAGCGCGGTATCGTACAGGGCGTTGCGGGGCAGGCCGGTGTCGTCCGCTACCCGACGCACGGCCTCTTTCAGCTTCATACCGCCGTCCCGCAGGGCCAGCACCCGTGCTGCGCCCTCTTCCAGCGTCAGGGCCGGCAGGTTCTGCTTCTCCCGGCCCGCTACCACCAGAACGTACTCCCCCCGTGGCTCGTTGTCCCGGTAGAAGGCCGCGGCCTGGGCCAGTGTGGTGCGGACAGTGTCTTCATGGAGCTTTGTCAGCTCACGGCACAGGGCGGCGGGCCTGTCTCCCAGCAGCTCCACCATGTCGGCGAGGGTTTGACGCAGGCGGTGGGGCGCCTCGTGAAACACCATGGTGCGCGCCTCACCGGTCAGCTCCTCCAGAGCAGCACGGCGCTCTTTTTTACCGGAGGGCAGAAAGCCCTCGAAGGTGAAGCGTCGGGTGTCCAGCCCGGACACGGCCAGGGCGGCGATGGCGGCGCAGCAGCCGGGAATGGCCTGTACCGTCACGCCGTTTTCGGCGCACAGGGCCACCAGCTCCTGCCCCGGATCGCTGATGGCCGGGGTGCCGGCATCGGTGACCAGCGCGCACGTTTCGCCGGAGAGCAGACGTTCCAAAATGGCCTGACCCGCCGCAGCGCGGTTGTGCTCGTGGTAGCTGACAAGCGGCTTTTTGATGTCAAAATGGTTCAGCAGCTTCACGCTGACGCGGGTGTCCTCCGCCGCGATGAAGTCTGCCTGGGCCAGCGTTTCTGCGGCGCGGGGCGAGAAGTCGCTCAGGTTGCCGATGGGCGTGGCCACCAGATACAGGATACCTGCCATTGGGAATTACCCCCTGTCCTTGAAATAAATGCGGCGCAGCTCGCCGCCTTCGCCGCCGTCTGCTTGTAGCAGCAGCGGCGTGTGCACCGCCAGTCCGGCCCCGCCGTGACGGCGGCAGGACAGCAGCACCAGCCGCGGCGGCGTCTGTGCGTCCTTCTGCACGAAGCGCAGCACCTTCGGCTCCAGCCGGTGGCGGCGCAGGACGTCCATCAGCTCCGCCGTCCGTTCCGCCCGGTGGACCAGGCAGAACCGTCCACCGCTGCGGAGCAGATACGCTGCCGCAGCACACAACTGGTCAAAGGTGCAGGCGGTTTCGGACCGGGCCGTGCCCCGGCTTCCCTCCGCCACCCGTCCTGTGTGGGGCGGGAAATAGGGCGGATTGGCCACGCACAGGTCGAAACTCCCGGCTTTTGGCAGAGCTGTCCGATCCCGCAGGTCGGCCCGCAGCACGGCAACGCGGTCCTCCAGACCATTGACGGCGGCGTTTTCTTCCGCCAGCGCACAGGCAGCACTGTCGATATCAATGTTGGTGATGTGCAGTTCCTGCTGCCGCGCCAGCAGCAGGAGGCCCAGCAGGCCGATCCCGGCGCCCAGGTCACAGACGCGCTCACCACGCCGCACTTCGGCAAAGTCTCCCAGCAGGAACGTGTCGGTGGAGGGCTTGAACACGTTGTCGTCAAAGCGGAAGCGAAAACCGCCCGGCCACAGCTCATCCCAGTGCTCCATGCCGCTTCCTCCTCTGCACATAGCTGTACTATCCGTTGACAAAGGGGTGTCTGCCCTTATCGGCGGATGATATCATGGTGACACTGCGTTGATACCATGTTGATACCATGTTGATACCATGATGACACCATTGTAATACAAAACCCGGGGGGATACAACAAAAAAGTGACCGGCGGTGCCGGTCACTTTTCCTCATCGTTGTGCTTCGTTCAATTACTCAGCGGGGCTGATAGCGCCGTTGGGACAGGTGTCAGCGCAGGAACCGCAGTCCAGGCAAGCGCCGGCGTCGATGACGTAACGATCATCACCCTGAGAGATAGCGCCCACGGGGCAAGCATCAGCGCAAGCGCCGCAGCTCACGCAAGCAGAACCGATCTGATAAGCCATAGTAAGTACCTCCATTAAGATTGTAAACACATTGTACCATGAAAAATGAAAAAATCAACCCCATTTTCCGTGGAAATTCAAGGTTTTTAGTTAGCATACACTAACTCGCGAAATCCCGGGAAACGCCCGTTCATCCGCCGGTGACCACCATGTACAGCAGTGCCGCTGTCTCCCTCGCCCAGTAGCCGGCGGTCAGGAACCAGGGGCTGGCGCAGCCGTCGGAATACGGTGTCAGTCCGCTGCGTTCCGCCCAGATGGCGGCGCGGAGCTGGTGGAAGTTGTCCGAGGCGATGGCCACATCCGTGGACAGGCCCTTCTCCCGCAGCAGCGCGGCGGAGAAGGCCAGGTTCTCTTCGGTGGAGGCGGACTGGTCTTCCAGCAGGATACGCTCTGGCGCGATACCCATGGACACCAGCGTGTCACGGATACATTGTGCCTCGCTGATGGGCTCGCTGCCGTTCTGCCCGCCGGAGGCGACGCACAGGGCGTCCGGGTGTGCGGTCAGATAGTCATAGGCCGCGTTGATGCGGCCCCGCAGCATCAGGCTGGGGTGGCCGTCCGGGAACACCTGGCAGCCCAGCACCACCACGGTGCAGTCCTGTCCGTCGGCGGGCCGGTCCGCGGCGGCCATGGCCATTTTACCCAGCGTTACCAGAATGGCCGTCATACACACAGTGATCACACAGCCCACCAGCGCGCGAAGCCATTTTGGCCGCAGCAAGCGGCGGAAGAAGTCCGGCCATGTGAGCCACGCGGCGCACAGCAATAGCAGCGCCGCCGGCCAGACCATGCCGAAGTGCAGGATACCTATGCCCAGCGGCAGCAGGAAGAACACTGCCGCCAGCAGGCAGAGGACAGCCAATATATGCCGTAGGACCTTTGCCATGTCAGTTCTCCTTGATATGTCCGGCGATGCGCTGCATGATCATATCCAGCGCCACCAGGTTGTGTCCGCCCTCCAGCACGATGATGTCCGCAAACTTCCGCGTGGGCTCTACAAACTGCTCGTGCATGGGCTTCACGGTGGTCAGGTACTGATTTACCACGGACTCCAGCGACCGTCCGCGTTCCTCCACGTCCCGCAGGGCGCGGCGCAGGATACGCACGTCGGCGTCTGTCTCCACAAAGATCTTGATGTCCAACAGGTCACGCAGCGCCTTGTTCTGGAAGATCAGGATGCCCTCCACGATGACCACCTTGGTGGGCTTGATCTCCACCGTCTCGTCGGTGCGGTTGTGGATGGCGTAGTCGTACACGGGGCAGTGGATGGTCTCGCCCCGCTTCAGCGCCTTCAGGTCCTCGATCATCAGGTCGGTGTCGAAGGCGTCGGGATGGTCGTAGTTTTGCAGGCAGCGCTCGGCGAAGGGCCTGTCCTGCCGCTTGTAGTAGTTGTCGTGGTGTACCACACTGATGTCGCTGCCGAAGCGTGCAGCCAGGTGCTCGGTGAGCGTGGTCTTGCCGCTGCCGGTGCCGCCGGCGATGCCGATGAAAATGGTGTTCATAGTTGCGCCTCCCCGCATTTCTCTGGCTCTATTATAAGAAGCACGGCCGGGAAAAGCAAGTGCCGGCGTGAAGTGTTGTAAAAAAAGGATGAATTTCCTCGAAATGCAGTTGACGGGCGGCACAAAAATGAGTATGATATGTATTATGTAAATCCAATGCCCGGTACGGAGGTTTTCTATAATGAGTCTGATCAAATGCCCCAAGTGCGGAGAGATGTTCTCCGATAGCTATAAGACCTGCCCCTTCTGCGAGGAAGACGAGGCCTATTACAGCGGTAAGCTGCGGAAGAGCCGTGGCCGCCGCGCCGCCGAGAGCCGCCGCCGCAAGGCGCCCAGCATCCTGGGTCCCGTGGCCGTCATCGTTCTGATCCTGCTGGCGGCGCTGGTGGTGTGGCTGATCTTCGGCGACCAGATCAAGGAGGCCATCACTGGCGAGAAGCCCCCCATTACCGATGTGGACAAGCCCGACGACACCATCGACAAGCCTGACGACACGCCCGTCACGCCGACTATCTCCCTGAACCGCACCGTTCTGGTGCTGAATGTGGGCGACAAGGACGAGCTGAAGGTCAACGGCACGGAGGACGCTGCGGCCTGGAGCAGCAGCGCGCCCACCGTGGCCAGCGTCACCTCCGCCGGCGAAGTGACGGCGCTGACCAAGGGCAACGCGGTCATTACCGCTGAGGTGAACGGCGAGTCCGTCACCTGCACCGTCACCGTCAAGGAAGAGAGCGACGCGCCGGATAACGGCACCGATACGCCAGACAACAACAGCACGACCACCAAGCCCAATAACAGCAACAAGCCCAGCACCGGCAGCGTGGATGTGAGCAAGCTGCGGATAGAGACGGATCTTGGAACAAAGCCGATTGAGCCTATTGATGGTGCGTTTGACGTGTCTTTGCCGGAGGGGATCAGTTGTACCTTTACAGTGACGGGTACTGATTTGAAGGCATCGTGGAGCAGCGCGAACAGCTCTATTGCCACTGTGAGTGCAGACGGTGCGGTGAAAACTGTGAGCCGCGGTGAGACTACACTGACCATTAAGATCGGCAGCACGGAAGTCAAGTGTTTGCTGCGCGTGACCAAATGATACACGAAACCGCCGCCATACCCGTGTATGGCGGCGGTTTTTTCCATTTGTTTCCGGGATTTAGAATATCTGATAATTGACGGTTTCTCTGTGGAATGATACAATAGAAAGAACGGAAACCGACGGCGGCTGTTCCGCCGCAAAATACAAAGTGAAGGAGCCGTGATGTATGTACCGTATCGTCAAGAAAGAAGCGCTCAAGCCCACTGTGATCCTCTATGAGATCGAGGCACCTATGGTGGCCAAAAAGGCAGAGCCGGGCCAGTTCATCATCCTGCGCGTGGATGAGAACGGCGAGCGTATCCCCATCACTATCCATGATTATGACCGCGAGAAGGGCACCGTGACCATCATCGTCCAGACCGTGGGCGCCACCACCGAGAAGCTGAGCCACAAGCAGCAGGGCGAGTGCCTGCATGATTTCGTGGGTCCCCTGGGCAAGCCCACTGAGACCGAGGGCAAGAAGAAGGTCTGCGTGGTCGGCGGCGGCGTGGGCTGCGCCATCGCATATCCTGTGCTGAAGAAATTTCACGACTGCGGCGCCGAGGTCCACGCGGTGGTCGGCTTCAAGAGCAAGGACGTGGTCATTCTGGAGGATAAGTTCAAGGCGGTCTCCTCCGTGCTGAAGGTCTGCACCGACGACGGCTCCTACGGCCGCAAGGGTCTGGTCACCGAGGCGCTGAAGGAGCTGCTGGACGAGGGCAATGTGTACGACGAGATCTTCGCCATCGGCCCCATGGTGATGATGAAGTTCGTCTGTAAGACCACCGCGCCCTACAATATGCCCACCACCGTCTCCATGAGCCCCATCATGATCGACGGCACCGGTATGTGCGGCGGCTGCCGCCTGACCGTGGGCGGCGAGACGAAGTTCGCCTGCGTGGACGGCCCCGATTTCGACGGCCAGAAGGTGGACTGGGATCTGGCGGTGAAGCGCAACCAGATGTACCACGACTTCGAGGTGCGTAAGCACGAGGAAGTCTGCAATCTGTTCAAGCAGGAGGTAAAGTAAGATGGCTGCTAAGATCAATATGCGTTTGGACAAGAACGAAATGCCCTCCCAGGACCCCAATGTCCGCAACAAAAACTTCCTGGAGGTGGCCCTGGGCTACACCGAGGAGCAGGCGCTGGACGAGGCGGCCCGCTGCCTGAACTGCAAGAACCACCCCTGCGTGGACGGCTGTCCCGTGAACGTGCGTATCCCCGAATTCATCCAGAAGATCGTGGAAAAGGATTATGAGGGCGCCTATCAGGTCATCCACCAGACCAGCTCTCTGCCCGCTGTGTGCGGCCGTGTGTGTCCCCAGGAGAGCCAGTGCGAGATGCACTGCGTCCGCGGCAAGAAGGGCGACCCCGTGGGCATCGGCCGTCTGGAGCGCTTTGTGGCTGACTGGCACAACGCCCACAGCACCGAGGCCGCGGCGGTCCCCGCCCCCAACGGCCATAAGGTGGCTGTGATCGGCTCCGGCCCCGCGGGTCTGACCTGCGCCGGCGACCTGGCCAAGAAGGGCTATGAGGTCACGGTGTTCGAGGCGCTGCATCTGGCCGGCGGCGTGCTGGTGTACGGCATTCCCGAGTTCCGTCTGCCCAAGGCCATCGTCCAGAAGGAAGTGGACGGCCTGAAGGCCATGGGCGTCAAGGTGGAGACCAACACCGTGGTGGGCCGCACCATCACCATCGACGAGCTGATGGAGGAGTACGGCTTTGAGGCCGTGTTCATCGGTTCCGGCGCGGGCCTGCCCATGTTTATGAACATCCCCGGCGAGAACCTGAAGGGCGTCTATTCCGCCAACGAGTTCCTGACCCGTATCAACCTGATGAAGGCCTACCGCGAGGACAGCGACACCCCCATCATGGACCTGAAGGGCAAGACCGTGGCCGTGGTGGGCGGCGGCAACGTGGCTATGGACGCCGCACGCTGCTCCAAGCGGCTGGGCGCTGAGGTGTACGTAGTGTACCGCCGCGGCATGGAGGAGCTGCCCGCCCGTCACGAGGAGGTGGAGCACGCCATCGAGGAGGGCGTCATCTTCAAGACGCTGAACAACCCCGTCCAGATCAACGGCGACGAGCAGGACTGCGTCAAGTCCATGACCTGCATCGAAATGGAGCTGGGTGAGCCGGATGCCTCCGGCCGCCGCCGCCCCGTGGAGAAGAAGGGCAGCGAGTTCGACCTGAGCGTGGACGCCGTCATCATGTCTCTGGGCACCAGCCCCAACCCGCTGATCAAGTCCACCACCAAGGGACTTGAGGTCAACAAGAAGGGCGGCATCATCGTCAACGAGGAGGGCCTGACCTCCCGCCAGGCGGTGTATGCCGGCGGCGACGCTGTGACCGGCGCGGCCACCGTCATTCTGGCCATGGGTGCCGGCAAGCTGGGCGCCAAGTCCATCGACGAGTACCTGAGCAAGTAAGTACATCGAAAAGGCCCGCTGCAAGGCGGGCCTTTTTATGCCGGGAAGCGGCAAAATTTTACGTTCTCCTTATGGAAAGCGCCGCCGCGCTGTGGTATACTGGGAGCAGCAACAGACGGGAGGGGCCATTATGCCGAAAGACTTTATCGACTTCAACCAGAAAACAGGCTTTATCTGCGACATGGACGGCGTCATCTACCACGGGAACCGGATCCTGCCCGGCGTGGCGGACTTCATCCAGTGGCTGCATGAGGAGAACAAGGAGTACCTGTTCCTGACCAACAACAGCGGCTACACGCCCCGTGAGCTGCAGCAGAAGCTGGCCCGGATGGGACTGGATGTGCCGGAGGAGCATTTCTATACCAGTGCCCTGGCCACGGCGGCCTTCCTGAAGGATCAGGCTCCCGGCTGCTCCGTGTTCGCCATCGGTGAGGCGGGGCTGCTGAACGCCCTGTACGACGCGGGCCTCACCATGAACGACGTGAACCCGGACTACGTGGTGGTGGGCGAGGGCCGCACCTATTCCCTGGATACGCTGACCAAGGCGGTGAACCTGGTCATGGCCGGTGCCAAGCTCATCGGCGCCAACTCAGACGTGTCCGGCCCCATCGAAAGCGGCATCGCTCCGGCCTGCCGCGCTCTGGTGGCCCCCATTGAAATGGCCACCGGCAAGCAGGCCTATTTCTGCGGCAAGCCCAACCCCCTGATGATGCGGACCGGCCTGCGGCTGCTGCACTGCCACTCCGCCGACGCGGTGATGGTGGGCGACCGCATGGACACCGACGTTATCTCCGGCCTGGAAAGCGGTATGTCCACGGTGCTGGTGCTCTCCGGTGTGTCCACCCGTCAAACGGTGGAGACGTATGCCTATCAGCCCAACGTCATTCTGGACGGTGTGGGCGACATCGCCCGTCTGGCCCGTAAAAACAAGAAATAGGCGCTACGGCCCGAGGGCCGGGAATGAAAAGAAGTGACCGCGGAAGCGGTCACTTCTTTTCATTCGTTTTCCAGCAGCAGGGTGTATATCTCGCCCTCCACGGCGAACACGCGCTCCACATCGGTGTCCATCTGCTCCAGCATCGGCTCCGCTGCCTCGTAGTCCACGCAGGTGCCGCAGGAGGCGCTGAGCTTCCGCGGTACCGGCATCATCCGGGCCCGGACCCCCGCCGCCGTCAGGCGCTGGCAGGTCAGCAGGGCGGACAGATGGGTGTGGAACGTGGCGATATAGCGGCTCATTTGGACAGGGACAGACGGAAGTCCTGACCCTCCGGCGCCACGGCGACCTTGTAGCCGCTGTTTTCGGCGAAGCGGGTGACATTCTCCACAGAGCACTGGTTGTCCACCAGCACCTCCAGGGTGGCGGGGGCATCGGCCTTTACGGCCTTCTGCACCATCACCACGGGCATGGGGCAGGAATAACCTCTTGCGTCAACAGTCATTGTGATGTTCCTCCTTTACTTGGCGGCCTCAACAGGCGCGCTGACAGCCTTGGGCATATTCCACAGGGACACACCCAGCATGATGAGGATACCCAGGCACACGGCTACCTTGCCGTTGTTGGAAATGCCGCCCACCACGATCTCCTTGGCCTCGTTCATGGCGTCGGCGTTGCCGGCCAGACCGAAGTTGTGGGCAAAGGCCGCGCCCACGATCATGCCGAACACGGTCACGGCGCTGTCACCGTTGCCCTCGCCGGCCAGGATCAGCTGACGTAGGGGGCAGCCGCCCAGCAGCACGCTGCCCCAGCCCACCAGCACCATGCCCAGCAGGTTCCACAGCTGGCTGCTGTGGGCGATGGGCTGCAGTTCAAAGCCCAGCTTGAAGCTGCCGGTGATGAGGCTGCCCGCCAGGACGACCACGAAGATGGCCACAAAGCCGTACAGCAGCTTGAAATCCTTGAACAGCATGGCGTCGCGGATGCCGCCCACCATGCACAGGCGGGCGCGCTGGGCCAGAGCGCCCACCACCACGGCGATCAGCAGTGCGGCCAGCATGGGCGCGTGCTTGGAGCCGGGGCCCTCCTCACTGAACTTGAACAGGCTGGGCACGGCGATGACCAGGATCAGCAGTCCGGTCATGATGATGGGCAGCACGCCGCCCTCGCCCTTCCCAACGGGATAGGCACGCTTCAGGGAAAAGCCGCGCTTGAGGAACTGGATGCCGATGAAGATGCCCAGGGTGAAGCCCACCAGGCCCACCACGGCGTTCAGGTCGCCGCCGCCGATACGCAGGACCATCCGCAGGGGGCAGCCCAGGAAGGCCAGTGCGCCGATCATGACGAAGGCGCCCAGCACGAAGCGTGTGGCGGGGGAGGAGCCGGCCTTGGCCCGGAACTCCTTGGTGGCCACGGACATGACGAACGCGCCCAGCACCAGACCGATGATCTCCGGCCGGACGTACTGCACCTTGGCGGCGCTGTGCATACCCACCGCGCCGGAGATGTCCCGCAGGAAGCAGGCGATGCAGAACCCCATGTTGGCCGGGTTGCCCAGATGGGTCAGCACCACGGCAGCCAGACCGACCACCGCGCCGGCGATGACCACGATCCAACTTACTTTTTTCATGTGATATGTCTCTCCTTTGCGTTATTTCTTTTAAAGAATAGCGATGCCATTATACGACACTGTACCGGAAAAGTCAAGACCGTGACAAACTTCACTTTCTGTGGTATGATGGGTCACGAGCTGTGAGGAGGTGCCTGCATGGAGGCCATTTATCTTGACAACGCCGCCACATCGTTCCCCAAGCCGGCGGGGGTCAGCGACCGGATGAAATACTATCTGGACTGCGTGGGGGCCAACGTGAACCGTTCCGTGTATACCGCCGCCCAGGAGGCGGGGCTGGTGACGCTGACACTGCGGCAGCGGCTGGCCCGGCTGTTCGGTTTCCCGGAGCCGCCTACCCACGTTATTCTGACGCCGGGTGCTACGGCGGGGCTGAATATGATCATCTCCGGCCTTCTGCGTCCCGGAGACCACTGCATCGTCAGCAGCATGGAGCACAACGCGGTCATGCGGCCGCTGCTGCGCCTGCCGGGGGTGGCGGTCAGCCGCGTTCCCTGTGACGCCGAGGGCTTTGCAGATCTGGACGCCCTGCCGGGGCTGTTCCGGGAGGATACGAGACTGGTCATCATGGCCCACGGCTCCAACGTCTGCGGCGCGGTACAGGACGCGGCAGCTATCGGCCGTATCTGCGCGGAAAAGGGCGTGCCCTTTGCGCTGGACGCCGCCCAGACGGCGGGACACCTCCCTGTGGACTTTCAGGCTTTCGGCCTCAGTGCCATGGCGGTACCGGGTCACAAGGGGCTGCTGGGCCCCGGCGGCGTGGGTGCGCTGCTGCTGCGGGACGATTTCGCCAAAAAGCTGACGCCTCTGATCGCCGGCGGCACCGGCAGTGCCTCGGACAGCGAGTACCTGCCGCCCTATCTGCCGGACCGGTTTGAGTCCGGTACAGCCAATCTCCCCGGCTGCTACGGCTGGGAGGCGGCCCTGCGCTTTATTGAGGAGACGGGCGTGGACGTTCTGCGGCAGCACGAGAGGGCGCTGTGCGCCCGGTTTCTGGACGGTCTTGCGGATATTTCCGGGGTCCGGCTGGTGGGTCCCCGGAATATGGACCGTCGGGTGGGCGTCATCTCCGTGGACTTCCTGCGCCGCGACAACGCCGAGATGGCCTATGCGCTGGAAGCGCAGTACGGCATCCTGACCCGCTGCGGCCTGCACTGTGCGCCCTCGGCTCACAAAACGTTGGGGACTTTTCCCCAGGGTACTGTGCGGTTTTCGCTGGGCTGGGCCAGCACGGAAGCGGACGTGGACGCGGCACTGGCGGCCATACGGGCCTTGGCATGAATTGAACCGGGCGGCACTGCCGCCCGGTTTTTGGTTATCGCAGAAGAATACGCTTACCGCCGTGATATTCGCCCACGGTGCCGATGCGCTGGGCGCTGGGCACTACCGGTGTCAGCTCCGCCAGCAGCGCGTCCGCGTCCGCAGGGTCTACGGCCATCAGCAGGCCGCCGGAGGTCTGGGGGTCGAACAGCAGGTCCTGTACGGCCAGCTCGGTGGTGCCTGCGTCCACACCGGCTTCAGCGAAGCTGCGGTTGCGGTACATACCGGCGGGCAGCACGCCCATCCGGGCGAATTCCAGTGCCTCCGGGATCAGGTCGATGGCGGACACGTCGATATGCAGTGCCACGTCGCTGCCCTGGGCCATCTCGAAGCCGTGGCCCATCAGACCGAAGCCGGTCACGTCGGTGCAGGCGTGGACCCGATAGCGGACCATCACGTCCCGGGCGGCCTTGTTCAGGGTGGTCATCATCCGATTCATGAAGTCCACTGTCTCTTTCGTCAGCAGGTCGGCCTTCCCGGCGCTGGTCAGCACGCCGATGCCGATGGGCTTGGTCAGTACCAGCACGTCGCCGGGCCGCGCGGCGGAATTGGTGAGCATTTTGTCCGGGTGAACAAAGCCGGTCACGGCCAGGCCGTATTTCGGCTCATCGTCCAGGATGCTGTGACCGCCGGTGATCAGGGCCCCGGCCTCGTAGACCTTGTCATAGCCGCCCCGAAGGATGTCATGCACGGCCTCCTTCGGCATATCCTCCGGCACGGCCATGATGTTCAGACACAGCTTCGGCTCGCCGCCCATGGCATACACGTCGCTGAGGGCGTTGGTGGCGGCGATCTGGCCGAACAGGTAGGGGTCGTCGGCGATGGGTGGGAAGAAGTCCACCGTCTGCACCAGGGCCAGCTCGTCGCTGATCTTATACACGGAGGCGTCGTCGCTCTTGTCGAAGCCCACCAGCAAATTGGGGTCGTGGTGCACGCGGATGCCCTCCAGCAGTTGGGCCAGTACGCCCGCGCCCACCTTGGCGCCGCAGCCGGCGCACTTGGTCAGCTTAGTCAGCTTGATGTTCTGCTCTTCCATGATTTGTCTCCTATCGCAGTGCACCGGTCAGGTGCAGTATGGCCTCCAGCGCGCCGCCGCCAACGGCCAGCGCCTTGTCTGAGGCGGTGGTGCAGTATTCCGGTTGGCACCGTGGGTCCACGTCGCCGGATTTCATTCCCAGGTGTACCGGCGTGCCGCTGGGCAGGATACCCCGCACCACGCCGCCGATGGTGCATTTCATGGGCTGGCCGTTCACGGTCCCGGCGATGTCACCGGGCTGCACCTCATCGCCGATGTCCAGTATCCGGGTGAAGATGCCGTCCGCCGGGGCGCGGAGCACGCGCTCGCCGGCGTAGCCGCCGATGAGGCCGGGGATGTTGGTGTTGGGCAGGGCGCTGCCCCTGTAGATGACGCGGCCCAGGGTGTGGCCGCGCATGGTCTCCACTACCGCGTGGCAGTCCTCTCCGGCGGTGAAGCCGGGCCCGATGCCTACCACCACGGGGGCGTCGGTGATGCGGGTGCCCAGATTGCGCTTGGCCAGTATGGCGTCCACCAGGGCATCCGGGTGCAGCTGCTCACGGCACAGGCACTCCGGGTCGGGGAGGACGGGTACCGCACCCTGCGCCAGCAGGGACAGCGCCTGCGCCGGACTGTCGGCGCGGACGGCCCGCACATCCTCTACCACCGTTTCGCCGTCGGTGATGGCGGGGGAGAAGCACACCGTCCGCCGTATGGCGGTGGGGCGGGGCAGGTCGGTCATGACCACCTGTATCCCGGTGCGGTACAGCCGCAAAGCGATGCCGGTGGCAATGTCGCCTGCGCCGCGTATCAAAACAAGCATAGCTAACCATCCTTTCGTTATCCGTACAATAACACAACGAGAGAGGGTTGTCAACAAAGCCCCGTTGACGGGGGGACGCAGGTCTGGTAAAATGGACCCACGAAAGGAAAGAAGGTGCTTCAGTGAACGACAACATCATCGTCCATATCACCGCCCGCCTGTTCGCGGAGGAAAAGTGCTACGGTCCCGGTGTTCACCGGCTGTTGGGCGCGGTGGCGCAGAACCATTCCCTGCGCGCGGCCGCGGCCTCCATGAACATGGCGTATTCCAAGGCGTGGAGCATCGTCCGGGCGGCGGAGCAGGGCTTCGGCTGCAAACTGCTCCGGTCCACCATCGGTGGCTCCGGCGGCGGCGGCGCGCAGCTTACCGACGAGGCCCGACAGATCATGGAGGCCTATGACGCGTACTGCCGAAAGCTGGATGCCTACGGACAGGAGCTGTTTCGGGAATTGTTCGGCTTCTGCACAGAGAAATAAAAAAGGCCGCCCGTCCGGGCGGCCTTTTTGCGGGCATCAAATGGTGGGCATCTCCATACCCAGGCGGCGGTACATGGTCTTTTTCACCGCTTTGAGAATGTTCTCATATCCGGTGCAGCGGCACAGGTGACCGGAGAGCAGCTTGCGGAGCTCCGCATCGGAGTAGAGCTTGCCGCTGTCCAGGATCTCCACGGCAGTCATCAGAAAGCCGGGGGTGCAGAAACCGCACTGGATGGCGGACTCCTCCATAAAGGCCTGCTGGATGTCGCTGGGCTCACCGTCGGGGCTGAGCAAGCCCTCCAGTGTGCGGATGTGCTTGCCGTCGGCCCACACGGCCAGATAGATGCAGGAGTTGAACGTCTCGCCGTCGATGAGGACGGTGCAGGCGCCGCACTCGCCTACCTCGCAGCCCTTTTTCACGGAGGTCAGGTGATAGTCATTGCGGAGCATATCGGTCAGGCTGGCGCGAACGTCCACCATCTTCTCTACGTCCTTGCCGTTGATATTGCAGCGGATCAGCTTATACTGCTTGCTCATGCCAGCTCACCTCCTGCCAGCTCAATGGATTTTACGAGACAGCGCTTGGCGATCTCCACGGCGATGTGCTGCCGGAAGGCCTTGCTGGCGCGCCAGCTGTCACGGGGGTTGATATCGTCCAGGATGGCGTGGGCAAAAGTCTCCACCGTCTCCTCGGTCAGGGGCTTGCCCTGGGCTGCCGCTTCAGCGCTGGCACACCGCAGGGGCACGGGGCCGGCTACGCCGTAGGCGATGCGGGCACGCTCAATGGTCTTCTTGTCCTCGCTGAGCCGGACGTTGACGCTGCACCCCAGGGTGGCGATGTCCATGGCGTTCCGCATGGCGTACTTGATGTAGTGGCCATAGCAGCGGTCATAGCTCTCTTTGGGGATAAGGATGGCGGTCTGAATTTCGCCGTCCTCTGCGCGGATGTCCACCTTGCCGGCCTTGATATAGAACTCATGGATGGGCAGGCGGCGGACGCCGTTTTTACCGGTCAGCTCCACGATGGCATCCCATGCGTGGAGGGTGGAGGAGGAGTCGGCGGAGGTCACGCCGTTGCAGGTGTTGCCGCCGATGGTGCCGATGTTGCGGATCTGGGGGCCGCCCACCATATCCACGGCCTCACCCAGCACGTTGATATACTGCTGGATGATGGGGTCGCGGGTAATGTGGGAGAAGCTGGTCAGACTGCCGATGCGGATGTTCTCGTCGGCGTCAATGGTGATGCCGCGCAGCTCGTCCAGCCCGTAGATGGAGATCAGCTCCGCACCGGCGCGCTTGCCCTCGCGCATCTGCACCAGTACGTCACTGCCGCCGGCGATGATCTGGGCTTCCGGATGCTCCAGACGGAGGGCCACCGCGTTTTCCACGCTGGAGGCCTCGTATAAGGCTTTCATATCATACATGGCTTAGTTGCCCTCCTTTTCATTCCAGCTGTCGTGGATCAGGCCCGCCTTGCTGAACTCGGCGAACAGCACGTGGGGCGTGATGGGTGTGCAGTCGATGGCCACGCCGGTGGCGTTGAGAATGGCGTTGCGGATGGCCGGCGCGCCGGAGCAGGCCGGCGGCTCACCCAGCGCCTTGGTGCCGAAGGGGGAGGTGGGCTCGGGATTCTCCACGAACTGCGCCTCCAGATGGGGGTGATCCATAAAGGTGGACAGCTTGTAGTCCAGCAGATTGTTGTTCAGGGGCTTGCCGGTCTTTTCATCGAACAGCAGCTGCTCGCTCATACCGTAGCCGATGGCCATGGACATACCGCCGTGGACCTGGGCCTCCGCCAGGGCGGGATTGATAAGACTGCCGCAGTCATGAACGTTGATGATCTTGTTCAGCTTGACCTTGCACAGGGCGATGTCTACCTCCACATCGGCGAAGGTACAGCCGAAGGAGTAGGCGTTGTTGCGGATGGTGTAGGTGGATTCGGCGGTGATATGCTCGCTGTCCGCCGCGTTGTACTGGGCGGTCATGGCCAGTTCACTCAGGCTCATGAGCACCGCGCCATCCTGCTTGCGGACGATATTGCCGTCCACGATGTCCATATTATCCACGGCCTGGCGGGTCAGCTTGGTGGCGTAGGCCAGGATCTTCTGCCGCAGCAGGGTCGCCGTCTGCCGGATGGAGAAGCCGGCCACATAGGTCTGGCGGCTGGCGTAGGCGCCCAGCCCGGTGGGGGTAACGTCCGTGTCCTGACAGGAGACAACGCGGACGTCCCGGTAGCTCTTCAGGCCCACGGCCTCGGCGGTCATCTGGGCGTAAGCGGTATCAGCGCCCTGGCCGATCTCCGTCTCGCCGCACTGCATGGTGACGGTGCCGTCCAAATTCAGCAGCATACGGTTGCTGGAGGTCTCCAGCGAGATGGGATAGACGGCGGTGTTGTACCAGAACGCCGCCACGCCGATACCCCGGCGGATGTTGCCGGTGTCCTTGGCGTACTCGGCCTTCTTTTTGTCGTACTCTATGTATTCCTTACCCTTTTCCAGGCACTCACGGAAGGAGTCGTAGTAGTTGGTGTTGCCGGAGAAGCCGTCGTGGAAGCCCTTGGGCATGATGTACTTCATGCGGTACTCCAGCGGATCCATGCCAACAGCCTTGGCGCACTCGTCAATGTTGGCATCGTCGGCAAAGGAGGCCTGAGGCATGCCGTAACCGCGCATGGCGCCGGCCGCGGGGCGGTTGGTGTACACCGTCCAGGCGTCGCCCTCGAAGTTGTCGCAGGGGTAGATCTGGGGGAAGGAGCCCATGGCCTTGGCCACGATGGAGTGGCCGTGGGAGGCGTAAGCGCCCTGGTTGGAGAAGCACTCTACCTTCCGCGCGGCAATGGAGCCGTCCTTGTGCAGCCAGGTGATGATGTGGAAGCGGATGGCGTGGCGCACGCGGTTAGAGACGAACGTCTCCTCCCGGGTGCAGTCGATACGGACGCAGCGGCCGCCCACCTGCGTGGTGCACCAGGCGCACAGGGGCTCATACAGGGCGTCCTGCTTGTTGCCGAAGCCGCCGCCGATGTAGGGCTTGATGATCTGAATGTCCGCCCAGGGACGGCCCAGGGCCTGGCCCACGATGCGGCGGATGATATGGGGGATCTGGGTGGACGCCACCACGACGATACGGCCGTTTTCCTCATAGGCAAAGCAGCCGTGGTTCTCGATGTGGGAGTGCTGCACGGTAGGCGTGTCGTACCAGCCCTCCACCTTGATGAGCCCCGGCTCCTGAATGGCAGCCTGATAGTCGCCCTTGCGGATATCGGAGTGCTTGAGGACGTTGTTGGAATATCCCTCATGGAGCTGGGGCGCGCCGGGCTCCATGGCCTTCTGCACGTCCAGCACGAAGGGAAGCTCCTCATACTCTACCACCAGCGCGCGGACGCCCTGCATGGCGGACACCTCATCCTCGGCGATGACCACGGCGATATCATCGCCGTAGTAGCGCACATGACGGTTCAGCAGGTTGCGGTCGGCCACGTCCTGATGGCCGGGATCCATGGACCAGGGATGACCCGCCGTGGGGAAGCAGTGCTCCGGCACGTCGAAGCAGGTCAGCACCTTCACCACGCCCTCGATCGCCTCAGCCGCGGACGTGTCAATGGACTTGACGTAGCCGTGGGCGATAGTGGCGTGCTTGATGCGGGCATACAGCGCGCCCGCAGGCATACGGTCCTCGTAGTATTTTGTCCGCCCGGTGGCCTTGTCAAAGGCGTCCACACGGATCTCGCTCTTTCCCACCTTACTCATAGTAGGCAGCCTCCTGTTGCAAAACTTGGAAATGTCGTCTATATTTTTTGCTAATGATACATATTCACGAAAATTATAGCACGGGACAGGGGAAATGTACAGCGAAAGCGTGATTTTATTTTCGGAATAACGATACGGCGAAGCTTGACGGGGCATACTGAAGCTGATACACTGGAACACACGAAAGAGGGTGGTTTGCATGGCGGAGCTGCGGATCGGCTGCCTGGTCATGGCGGCGGGCAACGGCAGCCGCTTCGGGCGCAATAAGCTGGAGGCTGTGGTGGACGGAAAAAGTCTGCTGCGCCGTTCGCTGGAGGCGGTGCCGGCGGAGGAATTCGCGCAGGTGACGGTGGTGACGCAGTACGATGCCGCCGCGGCACTGGCAGAGGAATTCGGCTTTACGGTGGTGCGGAACGACCGTCCGGAGGACGGCCTGAGCCGCACGGTGCGTCTGGGCACCGAGGCCATGGCCGGCTGCGACGCTATTTTGTATCAGGTGGCGGATCAGCCGCTTCTGGAGCAGGAGACGGTGCGGCGGGAGCTCGAATATTTCCGGACGCATCCGGACCATATCGTGGGCCTGGCCCATAACGGCGTGCGGGGCAACCCGTGTATCTTTCCCCGGAAGTTTTTCCCGGAGCTGATGGCGCTGGAGGGCGATGTGGGCGGCAACGTGGTCATCCGCGCACACCCGGACGCGCTGCTGCTGTATGAGACGTCCGCGGCGGAGCTGCGGGACGTGGACACGGTGGAGGCGCTGGCCGCGGTACAAGAGGATAGACAGATATGAAAGAGCACCCCTTTGGGGTGCTCTTTTACGTTTATTTCTTGGGTGCGTAGGGGGTGTTCTTCAGCGGCAGACTGAATTCCCGTTCGCCGGTGAGGCGGTAATAGGCGTCGGCAATGGCAGGGGCGGTGGGGATGGAGGTGATCTCACCGATGCCGATGGCACCGCCGGCCACATTCAGGCCGGGCTTCTCCACCACGATGGCCTGGATCTCCGGCGGGATCTGGTTGGCGCGGAACAGGCCCAGCATACCGTATTTGGCGGTGGGCTTGCAGTTCTCGTCGATGGGGTATTTCTCTGTCAGCGCGTAGCCCATGGACATGACCACGCCGCCCTCGATCTGACCCTCCACGCTCAGGGGATTCACGGCCTTGCCCACGTCATGGGCGGCCACCATCTTCTTGATGCGGCCCGTCTCCTTATCCAGGATACACATCTGGGTGGCGTAGCCGTAGGCCACGTGGCTGACGGGGTTGGGCACGTCGGCGCCCAGCGGGTCGGTCTTGGCCAGATATTCGCCGTAGAACTCCGTGCCCTTCAGGTCGGCAAGGGATTTGCCGGCGTCCAGCTCCGCCTTCAGCTTTTCGCAGGCGCGGCGGGTGGCCTCGCCGGTGACAAGGGTCTGGCGGGAGCCGGAGGTGTCGCCGGAGTCCGGCGCGATCCAGGTATTGCTGCGCTCATAGACGATATCGTCCCGGTGCAGCCCGGTGTTGGTGACCACCACCTGCACCAGCACGGTGCCCAGTCCCTGGCCGATGCAGCTGGCGCCGGAGTAGATGTGCACCTTGCCGTCGCCCTCCACGATGAGCTTGCAGCGGCCCCAGTCGGGAATGCCTACGCCTACGCCGGCGTTCTTCATGGCGCAGGCGATACCCACCGGATCGCCGTTTTTCACCGCCTCGTCATAGGCGGGCTTGATGGCCTCCAGCGTTTCCACAAGGCCGGTGGACTCGTCCACGATCTGTCCGTTGGGCAGCACGCCGCCGGGGCGGATGGCGTTGCGGTAGCGGATCTCCCAGGGGGAGATGCCCACCAGGTCGGCCATCTGGTTCAGCAGCGTCTCGGTGCAGAAGCAGGTCTGGGTGACGCCGAAGCCCCGGAAGGCGCCGGCGGGGGGATTGTTGGTGTAGTAGGCGCGGCCCTCGATCTCGAAGTTCTCGTAGGCGTAGGGGCCGGCGGCGTGGGTGCAGGCACGTTCCAGCACGGGGCCGCCCAGAGAGGCAAACGCGCCGGTGTCGGACACCACGCTGGCCTTGACACCCTGAATGATGCCGTTTTCGTCGCAGCCCATGGTGAAGTCCATGTCCATGCTGTGGCGCTTGGGATGGACGAGGATGGACTCCTGGCGGCTGAGCTTGAACTTGACGGGGCGCTTTGTCAGATAGCACAGCAGCGCCGCGTGGTGCTGCACGGACATATCCTCCTTGCCGCCGAAGCCGCCGCCCACCAGGCAGTTCTGCACCTGGCAGTGGTCGTAGTCCACGCCCAGCATGGACGCGCACTCATGCATGGTGGTGTGGGCACTCTGGTCAGTGGTCAGCAGCTTTACGCCGCCGTTGTCCAGCGGCAGCGCCACGCAGCACTCCGGCTCCAGGAAGGCGTGCTCCGTCCACGGGGTGGAGAAATGCTGGGTCAGCACATATTTGGCGTTTTTGATAGCACCCTCGGCATCACCGCGGGAGACGTGCTTGTAGGCCTGGACGTTGCTCTCCTCCTCGTCGAACACCAGCGGCGCGCCGGGGGCGGCGGCCTCGGTGGGGTTGTGGACGGCGGGCAGGACTTCGTACTCCACCTTCACCAGCTTCTTGGCGGCCTCCACCGTCTCCTGATCCACGGCGCAGACCAGTGCCACACTGTCGCCCAGGTAGTGTACCAGCTCGCCCACGCCGATCAGGGTGGGCTGGTCCTTCTTCAGATGGCCCACGTTGACCTTGCCGGGGATATCCTTCTGCGTGGCCACGCAGATCACGCCGGGCAGCGCTTCAGCTTCGCTGGTGTCGATGGAGAGAACGCGGGCGCGGGCATACTGGCTGCGGACCGCACCGCCGTAGCACATACCGTCCACATAAATGTCATCGGGATACTGGCCATAGCCCAGGACCTTTTCCTCCACGTCCAGTCGGTGGACGCGGCTGCCCATCTGCCAGTCGTCGGCGGAGGGGGCGGGCAGCTTGCCTTTGCGGAATATCTTAGCCGCCAGCAGGATGCCGTCGATGATCTTCACGTAACCGGTGCAGCGGCAGATATTGTTGCGGATGGCGAAGGCGGCCTCCTCGCGGGTGGGATCGGGGTTCACGTCCAGCAGCCCCTTGGCAGAGATGACCATGCCGGGAATGCAGAAGCCGCACTGCACCGCGCCGGCCTCGCCGAAGGCGAAGGTGTAGACCTGCTTTTCCCAGTCGCTGAGCCCCTCTACCGTGAGGATGGTCTTGCCCTCCAGCTTGTCCGTCTGGGGGATGCAGGCCTTGGTGGGCTTGCCGTCGATGAGGACGTGGCAGGTGCCGCAGGCACCCTCGCTGCATCCGTCCTTTACGGAGGTCAGGTGCAGCTCGTCCCGCAGAAAGCGGATGAGTTTCTGGTTCTTTTCCACAGTGACGGACTTGCCGTTCACGGTAAATGTCGCCATAGTGTATCTCTCCTTTGCGCCCGGCCGGGCTTATCTCTGGTATTTGCAGAAATTATAGCACGGGAACGACGGAAAAACAAGGTGAGAACCGCCGCATTTTGTCCAAGGCGTGATAGTATATCGAGAATATCGGATAAAAAGAAAGAAGCCGCCCAAGGCGGCTCCTTCAAACAAAAGATTTCTTACGTCTCCAGCACCGGAAGCATGATCTGCAGCAGAAACTGGCCCTGCTGGGCGGAAAACACGCACAGCCCGCCGTTGCGCTGGGCGATGGCCTGGATGCTGCGGCATCCGTAGCCGTGCCCTTCCCGGTCACTGACAGGCAGGCCGTCCCGCATGGCTATCGGTCCGGCGCAGGGATTGCGTATCTCGATGAGAAGCTTGTTCTGCCGCACACCGCAGTACAGGGAGATCTGCTTCCGGTCGGCGGGCAGGTCCGCCACGGCGTGCAGGGCGTTTTCCAGACCGTTGCTCAGCAGGGAGCACAGCTCCGTGTCCGAAATGGCTACATCGTTGGGCAGTGAGGCATCCACGGTCAGCACGGCGCCCTGCCGCTGGGCTTTGTCGGTGAAGGAGGAGCACAGCAGGTTCACCAGATGGTTTTCGCAGAAGCGGCGGGGCGTGATGGCCTCGATATCCGCCTGGACATTTTTGATATACGCTGTCGCCTCGTCCGGCCGTCCCGCGGACAGCAGACCGTCCAGCATATTCAGGTGGTGGCGCATATCGTGCTGATAGACGGCGGTCTGGGTCTCCAGCCGGTGAAGGGAGTCCATCTCGGACTGGGACTGCTCCAGCTCCGCCTCCAGCATGGAGCGCTGCATCTCCGCGTCGGCGCGCCGCTGTGACTGCAGGTGAAAGGCGGGCAGAAACAGTACATAGAATGTTATCAGCACTGTGGGCAGAAATTCATTCAGCGCCTGAATGCCGGAATAGAGTGCATCGGAGTAGATCGTGGTGGCATAGTCGAAAATATAATAGGTGACGGGCAGGCTGCCGAACAGCAGCAGCGCCGCCGTTGAGGAGGTCATGGTGTTATAGGCCGCGGCCACGAAAAAGCGGCGCAGGAGATAATACATCACCGGCATCAGCAGGATATAGACCAGCTCGGCGGCCAGCGTGCTCTGCGTCAGCGCCTCCACGGCGATGCGTCCCCAGCGGGGCGGCTGGCAGCACAGATACGCGGTGCAGGTGCTGACAATGGCTACGCCCACCGATTTTTTCATAAACAAAATCAGGATTAGCACCAACGGCACATGGGTGACCAGCGGGTAGAGCTGCTTTACCGCTCGTTCGCCCAAAAGCACCAGCCCCAGTCCCTGCATCAGCAGGAACAGCAGGCACAGCAGCGTCAGCAGGTACTTCTGCTGCCGGGAGACATAGCCGCCGGTGGAGAGATCCGCGCTGAGCGCCAGTCCATAGATCAGCACCAGCACATAGCAGAATATATCCAGCGCGGACTGCATAGATAAATCAAACATATTATGCGTCCCTCCCGGAAAACAGCAGGGCCAGATAGTCCTTTTGCAGCTGGCCGTACAGCAGGCGGGACACGGGCACGTTATGGCCGCTGAAGGTGATGACCCCGGCGGGGGAGAGCTTTTCGGCCTGGAGCATATTGACGATGTAGGACCGGTGGACCCGCATGAACTCCGGGCGGGCCAGCAGCGCCCCTTCATACTCGCGCATGGAGGCCGCTACCTCGTGAACAGTGCCGTCGGCCATGTTGAAGAACAGGTGTTTGCCGTTGACCTCCACATAGCTCAGATGGGAAAAGGGCAGACGCACCAGCATGCCGTTGGACTTGACGGTCAGGCCGTCCTGCGGCTTCTGGTCCCGCAGATACAGCTTGTCCAGCACCGGATAGAGCAGCTTGGCATTGATGGGCTTGAGCAGATACTCCGCCGCCCGGACGCCGTAGCTTTCGTAGGCGAAGCCGGGAGAGGTGGTGAGAAAGATGATGTCCGCCGCCGCGTCGAAGGAACGGATCTCCCGTGCGGCGTCCATGCCGGTCATGCCGGGCATCAGCACGTCCAGCAGGTACAGGGTGAAGCGCTCGGCGCGGGCAGCGTCCAGCAGCTGGCCGCCGCTGCGGAAGGTCTGAAAGCGGACATCGGAGCGCCGGTCAGACTGCCAGGCCTGCAAAAGCGCCGTGAGCTTTTCCAGCTCCTCGATCTGATCATCACATACTGCGATATACATGGCGCCGCCTCCTTGTGCTTTTCTTGTGCTTCACGCGGCTTTATTTTATCATAAGAAAATGGAATTGTCACCGCAAATTTTACATTTCGCGGACGTGTATGTGCATTTCGCGGCATACGCGGACGCAATCCTTCCCGTATCTGTTACGATATCCACAGCAGGGGTCGCTGTGCCCTGCGGAAGGGGGCGTTTGCGTATGAAATGGGTCATCTGGCTCGTGGCGATCGCCAGCACTTCAGCGCTTGTCGCCCTGTGGTTCTGGGAGGTCCGCCGTCTGCTGCGTCAGCACCGGAGCATGGTAGAGAGCGCCCGGTGCCAGCTGGCCGCTTTTGAAAAGCGGGCGGCAGAGGCTGCGGGCAATGCTGATGTGACGGAGGTCCTGCGGCGCAGCGAGAGCATTTACCGGCAGGCCGCCGGCAACTATAACGAGACACTGCATCGGCCATGGATCTATATTCCCGGGCGGCTGATGGGCTTCCACTATGAGGAGGCCGCGAAGGTCCCCGGCCGGGTACATATATAGATGAGCAGGAAAGAGAAGCAACAAAAACCATTGGGAGGGTATTGCTATGCGCGATGAAATGAAACGGACGATGTTTGAACTGTTCGGCGTGGGCAGCGAGGATGACAAGGTGCTGGCCGCCGGCGGAAAAAAGCCTGTCGCAAAGCCGGAGCCTGTGAAGATCGCGCCGGTGCAGGCACCGGCACAGCCTGTGGTGAAGGCCAAGGCCGCCAGCTATCTGGCCGCGGGCACTTCGCTGGAGGGCACACTGCGCTCTGACGGCGATGTGGAGATCGCCGGGGCATTCAAGGGCGAGGTCATTACCACCGGCACGGTGACGCTGCGCTCGGTCATCCAGAGCAATATCACCGCCGGCAGCCTGAACCTCATCGGCTGTACGCTGACCGGTGATGTAAAGGTCACGGGCACCGTTACCGTCAGCGAGGATTCTCAGGTGACGGGTAACATCAACGCCAAGGAGCTGCTGTGCGCCGGTAAGGTCAACGGCGATCTGGAGATCACCGGCGGCACTACCCTGGAGGAGAAGGCGCAGATCAGCGGCGGCCTGGTGACGGGCACTCTGGCGGTGGTCAAGGGCGCGGTCATCCGCGGCGGCGTGGAGATCAAGGCGTTCTCCGGCCCGGCCAAGCAGGAGCCCAAGCAGGAGCACAAGCAGGAGCACAAGGCCAACTGACCGCGATCATGTGATATGGGCGAGTAAGCTGTGATAAAAAAGGAGCACCCGGCCGGGTGCTCCTTTTTGCTTTTTTATTCTTTCGCCTCGTCCGCGTCCTCTGTTTGAGGCAGCAGCGTTACCTCCGCCGCATTCACCTGATGGTCCAGAATGGAGGTCACATGGATCCGCATCCCCTCAGCCTCCAGCGTAATGTCCTGCGGGCCGTCGTCGGGTATCATGCCCAGCGCGTCGAACACCAGGCCGGTCAGGGTGTCATGCTCCTCCTGGTCCAGCTCGATGCCAAGTGCGTCCTCCAGATCGTCCAGCTCTACGTTGCCGGTGATGGCCAGGGAGCCATCCTCCCGCTTTTCGATGCGGGGATCATCATCGTCCGGGATGTTGCTGTCGTCGCTGCCCAGGTCGCCCACCAGCTCCTCAACCAGGTCGTTCAGCGTCACGATGCCCACCATGCCGCCGTACTCGTCCAGCACCACGGCCAGCGGGTTGCCGGTACGCTTCATGTTGCGGAACAGGGCGTCGGCCTTAATGGTCTCCGGCACGAAGTACGGCGTGCGGACGGCGCCGGCCATTACGCTCTCCCGGCTCTTATCCGCCAGACGGAAGTACTCCTTGGCGTTCAGAATGCCCACCACATTGTCCGCACTGTCCTCGCACACGGGGTAGCGGGTGTGCCGCGTGTTGTGGATGGTCTCGGCCCAATCGTCCATGGTGTCGTCCAGCCACAGCAGATCCACATCCGTGCGGTGGGTGGCGATCTCTTCGGCGGTCAGGTCGTCAAACTCAAAGACGTTCTGGATGAACTCCTTTTCCTCATGGTCGATGCCGCCGTGCTCGCTGCTGGCGTCCACCATCATGCGGATGTCCTCCTCGCCCACCTGCTCCTCGGCCTCGTTGGGATCAATGCCCAGCAGCCGCAGTATGCCGTTGGTAGACGCGCTCAGCAGCCACACGATGGGCGCGAACAGCTTGGAGATGACAGTGATGAGCCCGGAGATGTTCAGCGCTACCTTCTCCGACTGCTTCATGGCGATCCGCTTGGGAACCAGCTCGCCGAACACCAGCGTGAAGAAGGACAGGATCAGCGTGATCAGGATCACGGCGAGGGTGTTCAGCGTGGCGGGGGGAATCGTTACGCCCAGCCCCACCAGCCAGTCCACCAGCGGGTCGGAGAAATTCTCCGCCGCGAAGGCGCTGCCCAGAAAGCCCGCCAGGGTGATGGCCACTTGAATAGTGGCCAGGAACCTGGCCGGCTGGGCCGTCAGCCGGCTGAGCCGCTTGGCCTTCCGGCTGCCCTCCGACACCATTTTGCTCAGCTTCACCTCATTCACCGAAAGTACGGCGATCTCCGCGCAGGCGAACACGGCGTTCAGGGCGATAAGCACCACCTGTAAAAGCAATAACCAACCTATTGAGGTATCCAAATTCTGTCTCCTTTCCCGGGCTCCGCTGCTTTTGCGGAGCGCCTCCTCTCGCTTTTTGCGCGATGTAAAAAGCGCAAAAGACACGGCCTGTGTGCCTCGCGCACAGGTCATGTCTCACGTCATTCTCTGTTGTTCTGATCTCGTTCAGGGCAAGAGTCGCTACCGGCTGTGTCCATCCTGTGATAGAACCTCCCTGTATTTTTGGTTATGTTTTATTATACAGATGTGTAGGGGATATGTCAATATGACCGTAGGGAAAAGTGCCGCGGACGTCATGTCCGCGGCACAGTCATGTTACTCTGTCAGCAGCGCTTCCAGCCGCGCGCGGATCAGGCCCAGCAGCGTGTCGTTGTCCGGCTTGTCGGTGTATTCCGACGGGTCGCACAGCATGGTCAGATCCTCGGTAAAGTGGCCGGCCTCGAATATATCCAGCCCCGCCTGCTCCAGGCAGCCGGCAAAGCGCACCAGGTCGGCGTTGCCGTCCAGCTCACCCCGCTTCCGCAGGGCGCCGGCCCAGGCGAACATGGTGGCCAGGGGGTTGGTGGATACCTTTTCTCCCTTCCGCCAGCGGTAGAAGTGGTCGGTGACGGTGCCGTGGGCGGCCTCATACTCGAAGCAGCCGTCCGGAGACACCAGCACGCTGGTCATCATGGGTAAAGAGCCGGAGGCCGCAGCGACCAGGTCGCTCATCACGTCGCCGTCGTAGTTCTTGCAGGCCCAGACGATGCCGCCCTTGCTGCGGAGGACCTTGGCCGCGATATCGTCGATGAGCGCATAGCGGTAGTGAAGACCTGCCTGTTCAAAGGCGGCCTTGAATTCCTCTTCATAGACCTGCTGGAACAGCAGCTTGAAGGTCTGGTCATAGTCCTTGGAGATGGTGTCCTTGGCGCCGAACCACACATCCTGCCCCACGGACAGGGCGTAGGTGAAGCAGCAGCGGGCGAAAGAGAGGATGGAGGCGTCCCGGTTGTGCATGGCCTGCACCACGCCGGGGCCCTTGAAGTCGAATACCGTCTGGCGGCTCAGCTCCCGGCCGCTTTCATCGGTGAACACCAGCTCGGCTTTGCCTGCACCGGGGACACGGTATTCCACCGCCTTGTACAGGTCGCCGTAGGCGTGGCGGGCGATGGTGACAGGCTTCTCCCAGCAGGTCACCACAGGCTTGACCCGCTTCAGCAGGATGGGTGCGCGGAACACGGTGCCGTCCAGCGCCGCCCGGATGGTGGCGTTGGGGGATTTCCACAGCTGGGTCAGGCCGTACTCCTCCTGCCGCTGCAGGTTGGGGGTGATGGTGGCGCACTTCACGCCGATCTTCAGGCGCTTGATGGCCTCCGCTGCCTGTGCGGTGACGGCATCTGCCGTCTCCTCCCGGTGGGGCAGGGACAGGTCGTAGTATTCGGTGTTCAGGTCCACGAAGGGCTTAATAAGTGTGTCCTTTATCATGCCCCACAGCACATGGGTCATCTCATCGCCGTCCAGTTCGGCGATGGGGACGGGCATTTTGATCTTTTCCATTCAGTTCACCGCCTTTGCCGCGTAATAGTTGATGAGGCACCCGCGCAGCAGCAGCTCGCGCTCCTCCGCGTTGGTGTTTTTCAGATAGAGGAGGAGGTCCGTTTTCCTGCCGTCATGCAGCAGTACTGCGGGAAATTCCTCGTCGCCCCGGGCCACCTTCTCCCGCACCTCCGGGACGTAGATAAAGTCGCCGGGTGCGCCGTCAAAGCTGTCGTCCGCCGCCAGTGTAAAAGGCAGCAGGCCCCAGTTGACGCAGTTGGAGCGATAGCGCTTGGTGGCGAATTCGTAGCAGATGTTGGCGCTGCCGCCCAGCACCCGCTGACAGGAGGCCGCCTGCTCCCGGGCAGAGCCGTCGCCGGGCTTGTTGGCAAAGATAACGGAGCCGATGTGCAGCCGGGAGAGGTTGTGTGTATCCAGACCCAATGCGTGCAGCGTATCTGCCAGCGCCGCCGGTACCTCACCTGCGGCCCGGGCGCTTTCCAGCGCCGCCGCGGCCTTGGCCCGGGGCACGTAGTCCGGGTCGCGGCGGGACAGGGTGAACTGCGCCAGCTTCATGGGGTTGGAACGGTAGGAGGACGTCTCGCCGGAGGGGATGAGCTCGTCTGTGGTGGTGACCTCATCCCGCAGAACGGAGGCCACCTGTAGGAGCAGATCATCGGATAGGGCGGGGATGGCGGGCCATTCGGCGATGTTGGGACCGTATTGCAGCGGGGCGTCCGGCTGGGGGTGGCCGAAGCCGCGGTAGACCCGCTTGTCGTACACGGAGGCGTCGAACCGGCGCTCCGCGGGAGAGGGAGCGTCGTAGTCCACATCCGCCGCAGAGGTGAGCACGCCGTGATTCCGCGCGGTGGCGGCAATGGAGCGGGCGTCCATGAGGATCACGCCGGACAGCTGGCCGTCGCCGGGCTTGGAGCCCTCCCGGTTGGGGAAATTCCGGGTGGTGTGACGGATGGATAGGGCATCGTTGGCGGGCACATCGCCCGCACCGAAGCAGGGGCCGCAGAAACAGGGCTTGCACACCGCGCCGGCGCGCAGCAGCCGGGCGGACACGCCGTTTTCCACCAGCTCCAGCTCCACGGGGACGGAGGGGGGATACACGGAGAAGTCAAAATTCCCGCTGCCCACATCGCAGCCGTCCAGAATGGCAGCAGCCTCGGCGATGTTGTCATACAGGCCGCCGGCGCATCCGGCGATGACGCCCTGCTCTACATGGAGCTTGCCGCCTTTTACCTTGTCGGTGAGATGCAGCTGCACCTTGCCGCCGAACTGGTCGGCGGCCCGCTTCTCTACCTCACGCAGGATGTCGCCGGGGTCGGCGATCAGCTCCCGCAGCGTCACCGCCTCGGAGGGGTGGAAGGGCAGGGCGGCCATGGGCTCGATGGCGGACAGGTCCAGCTCGATAAGGCCGTCATAGTACGCGCCGTCCTCCGGATGCAGGGGGGCAAAGTCCTCCGCCCGGCCGTGCAGCGCCAGATAGTCCTGCACGGCGCCGTCCGTCTCCCAGATGGAGGTCAGGCAGGCCGTCTCGGTGGTCATGACGTCGATGCCGATGCGGTAGTCCATGCTGAGACGGCCGATGCCATCCCCCACGAACTCCAGCACCTTGTTTTTCACAAAGCCGTTTTTATACACCGCGCCGCACAGGGCGATGGCCACATCGTGGGGGCCCACGCCGTGGCGGGGCCTGCCGGTGACGTGTACCAGGATCACCTGGGGCGCTGCCAGGTCGTAGGTGTTACGCAGCAGCTGCTTGACGATCTCACCGCCGCCCTCGCCTACGCCCAGGGTGCCCAGCGCGCCGTAGCGGGTGTGACTGTCGGAACCAAGAACCATTTTGCCGCAGCCGGCCAGCATTTCCCGGGCATACTGGTGGATGACCGCCTGGTTGGCGGGCACATAGTCGCCGCCGTATTTTACCGCCGCCGACAGGCCGAAGGCATGGTCGTCGGCGTTGATGGTGCCGCCCACGGCGCACAGGCTGTTGTGACAGTTGGTGAGCACATAGGGCACCGGGAACTCCGTCAGACCGCTGGCCTTGGCGGTCTGGATCACGCCCACATAGGTAATATCATGGGAGATGAGACTGTCGAACGTCAGGTGCAGCAGGCCGTCGCCGCTGCCGGTGTTGTGGGCGCGGAGGATGCGGCAGGCCATGGTCTTCTCCCGGGCTGCCGCCATGGCGGGTGTGGCCTCACGGACGGCGCCGCCGGTCCAGAGGACGGGAAGATCGTGCAGCTTGATCATAGGATAGCACCCCTTTCGGGAAATCAGAGTGTCGGGCACAGGCGGCCCGTGCAATAATGTAGTCAGTATAGCACGATGCTGGGAAAATGCAAGAGGAAAATCAAGAAAATTGCAAGTTTGAAATTTGCGTTTTGCAAAAAACTCGAATACAGACGGATAAATTTGCGTTAAAATAAAAAAATTTGAAATTTTGAAATTTTGCTCTTGCAAAATGAAAGCGGCGGACGTATAATCACCCATGAAGCAACGTACCGCCCTGCGGCGAAAGGAGAAACCGATATGACCGAGAAAGACACCACGATTTTAAAACAGTATACCAATCCTCTGAGCCGCAGCATCCAGGAGCAGTACGCCATCAGTCCGGATCACTACCGGGGCGATATAAAGCTGGGCCTGCGGAATAACGATGGCACGGGCGTTTTGGTGGGTGTGTCCAAGGTGGGCAGTGTTCAGGGCTATCTGATGCAGGACGGTCAGCGCGTTCCCGCCCCCGGCAAGCTGTACTACCGCGGCATCGAGCTCACCGACATCGTGGAGGCCCACCGCAAGGCCGGCACCTTCGGCTTCGAGGAGGTAGCCTACCTGCTGCTGATGGGTTATCTGCCCTCCAAGAGCGAGCTGGCCTACTTCGACAAGATCATGAACCAGGCCCGCAAGCTGCCCGAGGGCTTTACCGAGGGCATGATCATGCGGCACCCCAGCCACAATATCATGAACGAACTGGCCCGCAGCGTGCTGAGCCTGTATTCCTACGATCCGGACCCGGACAACACCTCCATCGACAATATGCTGCTGCAGTCCGTCAAGCTCGTTGGCTATTTCCCGTCCATTGTGGCCAATGCCTACGCGGTGCAGCGCCACTACTTCCACGGCGACTCCCTGCATATCCATTTCCCGGTGCCGGAGCTGTCCACGGCGGAGAACTTCCTCCGCATGATGCGCCCGGACAAGAGCTACACCGATGAAGAGGCCCATCTGCTGGACATGATGCTCATGGTCCACGCGGAGCACGGCGGCGGCAACAACTCTACCTTCGTCTGCCGCGCCATGTCCTCCAGCGGCACGGACACCTACAGCGCCATTGCCGGGGCTGTCGGCTCCCTGAAGGGGCCCCTCCACGGCGGCGCCAACGCCAAGGTCATGGAGATGTTCCGCTATATCAAGGAGAATGTGGATCCCCACGACGACGGCTCCATCAAGGACTACTTGAACAAGCTGCTGGACGGCCAGGCGGGCGATCGATCCGGCAAGATCTACGGCCTGGGCCACGCGGTGTATACCATGTCCGATCCCCGCGCCGTGCTGCTGAAGAAGTACGCCCAGCGCATGGCGGAGCTGAAGGGCTACGCCGACGACTTCGCCCTGCTGCAGAAGGTGGAGGAGCTGGGCCTGCCCATGGTCATGGAACGCAAGCACAGCGACACGCCCATGTGTGCCAATGTGGATATGTACTCCGGCCTGGTGTATGCCATGCTGGGCATCCCCGAGGAGGTGTTCACGCCGCTGTTCGCCTCCGCCCGTATTGCCGGCTGGTGCGCCAACCGCATTGAGGAGGTGGTCACCTGCCACAGGATCATGCGCCCGGCCTACCGTGCCGTCACCACCCACGAGGCGTATATCCCCATGGACCAGCGCGGCGAGCATCTGCACCTGTCCGCGGCGGACTGATACAAGAAAAGAGCCGTCCCCATGGGGGACGGCTCTTTTTTACAGGACCAGGTTTTCGTCGGTGATCTCGCCCTTGCAGACCACATTGGTGGGGCCGGTCAGATACAGGTCGGTGACGCGGCCGGCCGCGTTCCGTTCCACGTCCACATACAGCGTGCCGCCGGTCATGTCTACCCGTACATGCTTGCCGGAGACCTTTCCCAGCAGCGTCAGCACCGTCACCACGGAGCCGGTGCCTGTGCCGCAGGCGTAGGTAAAATCCTCCACCCCGCGCTCATAGGTGCGCTCGTACACATGGTCCGGGCCGATGATCTCATAAAAGTTCACGTTGGCGCCCTTGGGGAAATCCGGATAGTGCCGCAGGGTCCGGCCCAGCCGGAGCAGCGCCGCCGCGTCATAGTCTCTCAAGCCGGCGATGGGTACCGCCGCGTGGGGGATGCCGGGGTCGCCCAGCTCCACATAGGCACAGTCATAGGTGATGCCGTCCACCTCCGCTGTGCCGTCCAGCCGCAGATGGCAGGGATCATTGAGCCGTATGCGGTATAGCCGTTTGCCCATTCGCCAGCCCGTCACAAGACCGGCGGTGGTCTCTACCCGCTGTGTTTCGCCGGCCAGGCCGTTTTCATAGCCGTAGCGGCAGATGCACCGCGCGCCGTTGCCGCACATCTCGCCTATGGAGCCGTCGGAGTTGAAGAACAGCATTTTGTAGTCGCCGCCACAGGTGGGGGGCTTCACCACCATGAAGCCGTCTGCGCCGATGGACATATGCCGCTCACACAGGACGCGGACGATCTCCGGCCACCTGTTCTCGGGGATGGCGTTCCGACGGTCGTCCACCACGATAAAATCATTGCCTGCCCCGTTCATCTTCCAGAATTCCATGATAGCCCTCCCTCGCGGTATTTTCTGCCATTGTACAGGGAACTGCCGCCATTGTCAAATACGCTGTCCCTATCGCCCGCGCCAAAAAGAAAAGCCACCCTTTAGGGTGGCTTTTCCGTGACTGCCCACAGGTTTTGTTGTCCGTACTTCCACATACCGCAGGGAAGGGGGAGTGTGAGGGGGAAACCTTTGCGGGTTTCCCCACTCGCGTTCAGTCATCCGCCCACAGGCGGCACTTTTGCACAGCAAAAGTGCCGCACCAAAAAAGAAGAGGCACACGAACGTGTGTCTCTTCTTTTTTGGTGCGAGCGATGGGACTTGAACCCACACGACCTTACGGACACAAGCACCTCAAGCTTGCCTGTCTGCCGATTCCAGCACGCTCGCGGACAAGATACCTGATTATTATAGCAAAACTGGGCAGTTTGTCAAGTACCGGAGGAAAATTCGCCTGCTGCAGATAAAAAAGACCGCCTTTCGGCGGTCTTTCTTATACCTTTTTATTCGTTCCCCGGGAAACTGGGGATGGTGGCGAAGCCCCGCTGCAGGTCCTCGTCGGTGGGGATGACGTCGCGCATCTCGCCATCGTTGTACTTGCCGTAGGCCACCATGTCGAAGTAGCCGGTACCGGTGAGGCCGATGACGATGTTCCTGGCCTCGTTGTTCTCCTTGCACTTCACCGCCTCGTCAATGGCCACGCGGATGGCGTGGCTGCTCTCCGGCGCGGGCAGGATGCCCTCGCAGCGGGCGAACAGCTCCGCCGCCTCGAACACGGCGGTCTGCTCCACGCTGCGGGCCTCCAGCATACCGTCGTGGTACAGCTGGCTGACGATGCTGCTCATGCCGTGATACCGCAGGCCGCCGGCGTGGTTGGCGGAGGGGATAAAGCCGTTGCCCAGGGTGTACATCTTGGCCATGGGGCAGATCTTGCCGGTGTCGCAGAAGTCGTATTTGAACACGCCACGGGTCAGGCTGGGGCAGGAGGCCGGCTCCACGGCGATGATCTTATAGTCCGCCTCACCGCGGAGCATCTCGCCCACGAAGGGGGAGATCAGGCCGCCCAGATTGGAACCGCCGCCGGCGCAGCCGATAATGATGTCCGGCTTGATGCCGTATTTATCCAGCGCCGCCTTCGTCTCCAGACCGATGACGGACTGGTGCAGCAGCACCTGGTTCAGCACACTGCCCAGCACATAGCGGGTGTTGGGCGTGGAAGCGGCGCACTCCACGGCCTCACTGATGGCGCAGCCCAGAGAGCCGGTGGTGTCCGGGAACTCCGCCAGGATCTTGCGGCCTACCTCGGTGGTCAGGGAGGGAGAGGGGGTCACGTCCGCGCCGTAGGTCCGCATGACCTCACGGCGGAAGGGCTTCTGCTCATAGGAGCACTTCACCATGAACACATGGCAGTCCAGCCCCAGATAGGCGCAGGCCATGCTCAGCGCCGTGCCCCACTGGCCGGCACCGGTCTCCGTGGTCACGCCGGTCAGACCCTGCTCCTTGGCGTAGTAGGCCTGAGCGATGGCGGAGTTCAGCTTGTGACTGCCGGAGGTGTTGTTGCCCTCGAACTTGTAGTAGATGTGCGCCGGGGTACCCAGCTTCTCCTCCAGACAATAGGCGCGCACCAGGGGAGAGGGACGGTACATTTTATAGAAGTTCCGCACGTCCTCCGGAATGGGGATCAGGGCAGTGTCGTTGTCCATCTCCTGCTTTACCAGCTCGGCGCAGAACACCTGACCCATCTCCTCCGCCGTCATGGGCTTCAGGGTGCCGGGGTTCAGCAGGGGAGCGGGCTTCGTCTTCATGTCGGCGCGTACATTGTACCAATACCGGGGCATCTCGTCCTCGGAGAGATAGATCTTGTAGGGAATGCTGCGGTTTTTCAGTTCTTTCATGGTGTTTGTCTCCTTTCAGTATTGGTCAGCGCGGTGCGCTGTGTTACGCAAAATAGTCGATCTGCATGGCGTGCTTGACCTTGGCCAGGGTATCGGCCGCGGCGGCCTGCGCCGCCTCGGTGCCCTGCCGCAGCACGTCCATCACATAGCCGGGGTCCTTTTCCAGCTCCTCGCGGCGATTACGGATAGGCTCCAGCGTCTCCTGCAGGACGTTGTTCAGGAACTTCTTGACCTTAACATCACCCAGGCCGCCCCGCTGATAGTGGGCCTTCAGCTCATCCAGATTGGCGTAGTCCGGCAGGTATTTGGCAAAGTGCTCATCATTGCAGAAGGCGTCCAGATACATGAACACCGGGTTGCCCTCGGTCTGGCCGGGGTCGCTGACCTGCAGGTGATTGGGGTCGGTGAACATACCCATGACCTTGGTGCGGATGTCCTCCGGCTTGTCGGCCAGATAGATGCAGTTGCCCAGGGATTTGCTCATCTTCGCCTTGCCGTCGGTGCCGGGCAGACGCAAGCAGGCCTCGTTGTCCGGCAGCAGGGCCGTGGGCTCCACCAGCGTCTCGCCGTACAGCTCATTGAAGCGGCGGACGATCTCGCGGGCCTGCTCCAGCATGGGCAGCTGGTCCTCGCCTACGGGCACGGTGTCGGCCATGAAGGCGGTGATGTCCGCCGTCTGGCTCACGGGATAGGTCAGGAAGCCCATGGGGATGCTGTGGTTAAAGCCCCGCAGCTGGATCTCCGCCTTCACGGTGGGGTTGCGTTCCAGCCGGGCCAGCGTCACCAGGTTCATGTAGTAGAAGGTCAGCTCCGTCAGCTCACACACCACGGACTGGATGAACATATGGCACTTGGCGGGGTCCAGACCGCAGGCCATGTAGTCCAGCGCCACCTGGAGGATGTTCTCCCGCACCTTACCGGGGTTGTCGAAATTGTCGGTCAGGGCCTGGGCGTCGGCGATCATAAAGAACAGCTTTTCAAATTTGCCGCTGTTCTGCAGGATGACGCGGTTGCGGAGGGAGCCCACATAGTGGCCCACGTGCAGGCGGCCGGTGGGGCGGTCGCCGGTGAGGATGATCTTACCCATAATCGTGATTCCTTTCTGTATGACAAATGTTTTTTTCGAGACAACAAAAAAGTCTGTCCCATGGAAAATCCATGGGACAGACTGAAAATACAAGCCTGCGGTACCACCCACATTGGCGTAAAAACGCCCACTTTGCACGCACTGTCATGCGTTCCGCCGGGATAACGGCCGCGGCTGCCGTCGGGTATTACTCGCCATCTGGCTTTCTCCCCGCCCTCGTAAGTCCATTCACCGCACGTTCCGCTGCCGCGCTTTCACCGATACGCGGCTCTCTGAAAGTTTCCTGTGCGATTACTCCTCTTACTCAACGGTTTTTGAAGTATGGGGTTATTGTATCACCTTTTTTGCAGATGTCAAGCAAAAATTTTATCGGACGGCGCTATCTGCACAGCATTTCCAGCAGCTGCGGGGCGGTGTCCGCGATGTGTTCCGCGCCGGCAATTTCCAGTTTTTCACGGCCGCGGAAGCCCCAGCTGACGGCGATCAGCGGCAGACCGGCGTTGCGGGCCGTGGCCACATCCACCTCGCTGTCGCCCACATACACGGCATTTTCCGGGCGGACGCCGAGAGCTGAAAGCGCTTGTGCCACAAGGGCTGGCGATGGTTTCGGGTCCACGCCGTCCCGCTGGCCGAGGGCCGGCATACCGGGGAAAAACTTTTCCGCCAGCGCCTTGGTGGTGGCGTCCGGCTTGTTGGAGACAACGGCGGTCTTCACACCCATTTTTTCCAGCTCCGCCAGGACCTCCGGAATGCCGGGGTACGGCGCGGTCTTTACGCAATTATGGGCCTGGTACCAGTCCTTGTAGGTGCTCAAAATCTCTTGAAACCGTTGGGGTGCAATGGGTTCGGGGATGGCGCGCTCCATGAGCTTCGCGGCGCCGTTGCCGACGAAGGCGCGTATTTCCTCGAGGGTGCGCTGCGGCCAACCATTTTCAAGCAGGATATGGTTTACAGCGTCCTGCATATCCGATAGAGTGTCTAAAAGTGTGCCGTCCATGTCGAAAAGAACGGCCTGAAAGCGGGGGGAAAGAGGGAAATTCATGTGGCAGGTTCCTTTACATTCAGGTTATTTTATGTTGCGCTAATGGTCACTTTATCTTGCTCTTAATGAAACATTATAGCAAACTGCAAGGCACATTGCTATATGCAGTTGTCGTTTTTTTGCGGCATGGCACATTTTTGGCCGGACAGATGGGTCGGCAGGTGGGGCAGGAGGATACTGCCCGGGATCAGCGGGATGCCGACGCCCCCCCAGGAGGGTGATCTGCTCCTTCAGGAGCACCGCGCCGCGGCCCACGGTGCGGCGGCTGAGGCGGCCGAAGGGCGCGCTGCCGCCTGCGGAAAAGGTGGGACGGACGCCGGCAGAGCCGACGCCCGTCCCAATGCAAAAGGGGAACACACATGGACGTGCGTTATACGCTTGTTACGCCTTCCTGCCGCTCTTGAAGAACGCGCCGATGACCTCAATGACCACAAAGACGATCAGGTAATACACCACGTTTATCTTGTGAGAGTAGATAGCGGCGAACACCATGAACAGGGAGCACAGGATGGCCAGCACGGGCATGACCTTGCCGCGGAAGCCGGACAGATCCTTGCGCTTGAGCAGGGCGATGTAGATGGGGATGTAGATGGCGTACAGGGTGATGATGGGCAGCTCAGAGGAGTCGAACTTGAAGGGACCGAAGCCCCCCATGATGGTGCCGCCGTAGAAGTACAGCAGCCACAGGGAACTGACCAGCAGACCGAACACGGCGGAGTTGTTGGCCATGTTGGTGTTGGCGTCCACGTTCTTGAACATGGCCAGCTTGGGGCTGCCGCTCTCAACGGCCAGATCGAACATGCCGCGGGTAACAGCCATTGTCAGGCCGTTGCAGGTGCCCCAGCAGGAGATAACAACAAACACGAAGATGGCCGCGCCGCCCACCTGGCCAAAGATGTTCTGGAAGGCGATCTTGGCGCCGGCCTCGCCGCCGGCCATCATGACTTCAGACTCTACGGCGCCGGCCAGGCCGATATAGTAGATCACGTACACGATGGCAACGATCACCGTACCGATCAGCAGCGCGCGGGGCATGTTCTTCTTGGAGTCCTTCAGCTCGCTGCCGATGGAGGTGGCGCAGATCCAGCCCTCAAAGGCGAAGGCCAGGGAGACGATAGCGCCGAACAGACCCTCGGTGAAGGGCATCTCGGTAACGACATTGGAGAAGTTGAACTCGGTCATGCCGCTGGTCAGACCCACGATGGTGCCGACAACGGCCATCAGCAGCAGGGGGATCAGCTTGATGATGGTGGTGGCGATTTGGAACTTACCGGCCAGCTTGGGAGCCAGAGCGTTCATGGTGTAGGTAACGACCATGAAAACACCGGCCAACATCATGGTGCGGCCGCCGACCACAGGGTCGTCCCAGCCCATGAGTACGCCGAAGTAGCGGGCGGGCAGCCAGCTCAGCACGGACACCAGGGAGGGGTAGTAGATGACGGCCATGAACCAACCCACATAGTAGCTGTACCACTTGCCGCAGGAGGCACTGGCGTAGCCCACCAGACCCTCCACGCCCTCGTGACTCTGTGCCACGACGCCGAAGGTGCAGGCGCTGATGATCATGACAACGCCCATGATGATGAATGCCAGAATACCGACAGACAAATTACCGCCGGTCTTCGTCAGGACAGCTTCGGCCTTGAAGAACACGCCGGAGCCGATGACAGTGCCCACCACCAGCGCGATGGCTACGGGCAGAGTATACCGTTTTTCCATAATTCCGTTTTCCTTTCTGATCTCTCCTCATAATTGGATCGTGAGACTTTTCACAATCACAGCATCATTATAGCGCGTTCACGATTTATTCACAAGCCTTTTTTGTCTGTGTTTTGTAGAAAAAATCACAATATTTTTAGGTAATTCGCCAATTCGCGCTTTACACCATTAAGGTTTTTAGCGGGTTTCCGCAGAAGAAAACCGCGGCGCACCGCGGCAGGCATACAGCTGCTTGAAAAACCGCGAAAAAAGCAGGACCGGCGGGGCCGGTCCTGCATGGCAGGCAGAGATCGTTATACGTTGAAGCGGAAGTAGATCATGTCGCCGTCCTTGACTATGTACTCCTTGCCCTCGGAGCGCAGCAGGCCCTTTTCCTTAGCGGCGGCCACGCTGCCGCCGCAGGCCATCATCTCGTCGAAGTTGATGGTCTCGGCCCGAATGAAGCCGCGCTCGATGTCGGAGTGGATCTTGCCGGCGGCCTGGGGAGCCTTGGTGCCCTTTTTGATGGTCCAGGCGCGGCACTCGTCCTTACCGTAGGTCAGGAAGGAGATGAGACCCAGCAGGTCATAGCTGCACTGGATGAGACGGTCCAGACCGGACTTTTCGATGCCCAGGTCCGCCAGGAACATGGCGCGTTCCTCCGGGTCATCCAGCTCGGCGATGTCCTGCTCCAGCTTGGCGCAGATGGGCAGCACCTGGGCCCCCTCCCTGGCGGCCAGATCGCGGACGGACTGGAAGTACTTGTTGTCCTCGTAGTGGGCGAAGCCGTCCTCGTCCATGTTGGCGGCGTAGATGATGGGCTTGAGGCTCAGCAGGTCCGCCGTCTCGACGATGGCGCGGTCGTCCTTATCGCACTCGAAGGTGCGGGCGGACTTACCGCTGTCCAGATGCGCCGCCAGGGCCTTGAACACCTCGGCCTCATGGAGGAACTTCTTGTCGCCCTTGGCGGCCTTCGTGGCCTTCTCCACCCGGCGGTTGACCATCTCCAGGTCCGCCATGATCAGCTCCAGGTCGATGGTCTCGATGTCGCCCAGGGGGTCCACGGGGACGTTCTGGCTGGCATCAGCCACCACGTGCATGATGTTCTCGTCGTCAAAGCAGCGGACCACATGGACGATGGCGTCCGTGCGGCGGATATTCTCCAGGAACTTGTTGCCCAGGCCGGCGCCCTGGCTGGCGCCCTTTACCAGGCCGGCGATGTCCACGAACTCGATGACGGCGGGGGTCTTTTTGTCCGGCTGGTACATCTCCGCCAGCTTGTCCAGCCGTGGGTCCGGCACGGCCACCACGCCCACGTTGGGCTCGATGGTGCAGAAGGGGTAGTTGGCGCTCTCTGCCCCGGCGTTGGTGATGGCGTTGAACAGGGTGCTTTTGCCAACATTTGGTAATCCGACGATACCCAGCTTCATAAGGTGAGCCTCCTTTGTATTTCTGTCCGGCGCAGGGGGCCGGGGAAGTTGTTTCTCAACTTGATATAATACCATTTTTTGCGTGGAAACGCAAGGGCGGGCGCAAAAAAGTGCGCCGCCTTTCGCACGAAAGGCGGCGCAGCCATATGTGTTATGCCAGGAAGCCCTTGAGGATCGTCTCCTCCGCCTCCTCCGGCGTCAGGCCCAGCGTCTCCAGCTTCAGCAGCTGGTCGCCGGCGATCTTGCCGATGGCGGCCTCGTGGATCAGTTGGGCGTCGGGACAGTTGGCGGTGATGGCCGGGACGGACTCGATGCGGGCGTCGCCCATGATGATGCTGTCGCACTGAACGTGGCCGAAGCACTGGGCGTTGCCCACCATCACCGGGTGGAAGATCTGGTGGGAACGGTCCTGGGCCACGCTGCGGGAGATGACGCGGCCGCGGGCGTCGTGGCCGTTGAGTTCGATACGCATATCGCTCTCGGCCTCCTGAGCGCCGTGGGTCAGCAGGCGCTCGGTGACCACCACCTCGCTGCCGGCTTCGCAGAAGAAGTCCGTCTCGCGCTTGGTGGAGTCGATGCCGCGGATCTGGATCGTCTCCATCTGCATGGTGGAGTTCTCGCCCAGATAGACCACGGTCTTGGGGTTCATGATGTTGCCGCCGGTCTGGCCGGGGTCTTTCTCGCCGAAGTGCTTTTCCACATAGCGGACCTTGGAATTTTTGCCGATGTGGAAGGTGTGGATGCCGTCGTGGCGGCTTTCGTCACAGCCGGAGTTGTGGATGCCGCAGCCGGCGATAATGTCCACGTCGCAGTCGTCGCCCACATAGAAGTCGTTATAGACCAGCTCGCTGAGGCCGCTGTGGCTGATGATGACGGGGATGTAGCATTTCTCACCCTTGGTGCCGGGCTTGATGCGGATGTCAATGCCGGACTTTCCGTCGCTGCGGGGATCGATAGCAATGTGCTCGGTGGACTGACGGGCCTCGCAGCCGGAGTCCTTGCGGATATTGAAGGCGCCCACGGGCTTGCCGGTCAGATCGGCGATCTTTTCCAGCAAAGCGGCGTCGATATCGGTGATCATTGCGCGCCCTCCTTTCTCTCCAGTACGGGACAGCTGCCCAGCGTGTCGGCCAGGATCAGGGGGAAGATCTCCTCCGTGGTGCCGCGGTGTGCGATCTGGCCGCCGGCGATGACGACGATCTCGTCGGCCAGCTTGATGATGCGCTCCTGATGGGAGATGATGACCATGGTGGCCGCGCCCTCCCGGTGGATCTGCTCGAAGGTCTCGGTCAGCCGGGCGAAGGACCACAGGTCGATGCCGGCCTCCGGCTCATCGAAGATCATCAGCTGGCCGCGGCGGGCCAGGATGGTGGCGATCTCGATGCGCTTGACCTCGCCGCCGGACAGAGACACGTCCACCTCGCGGTCCAAGTAGTCGTTGGCGCAGAGGCCAACCTTGGTAAGATAGGCGCAGCACTTGTCCTTGCTGAGCTTGTCCTCGCCCGCCGCCAGAAGCAGCAGGTCATGGACGGTGATGCCCTTGAAGCGGGGCGGCTGCTGGAAGCCGTAGCTGATGCCGCGCTTGGCGCGCTCGGTGATGGACAGGTCCGTCACGTCCTCGCCGTTGTACAGCACGCGGCCGGAGGTGGGCTGCACCAGGCCCATGATGACCTTGGCCAGGGTGGTCTTGCCGCCGCCGTTGGGGCCGGTGAAGACGACCAGCTTATGGTCGGGGATGGTGATGGATACGTTTTTCAGGATGTCCTGCTCCCCCTCGGGGGTGGACACCCGGTAGCAGATATTCTGCAATTCCAGCATGGGATGGTTCTCCCTTCTCTGAACGTTTGTATTGTGGCTGTTCACACCAGCAAAGTGGTGGGCAGGTTCCGTAACCATGTCAGTGTAACAGATTTCGGCAGGAAATGCAATATGTTTCCGCCCATGGCGCACATCGGGCCGCGGCACCACATAGTATAGACAGAAAAGGAGGCGTTCAGTATGGAGCCATCACCGTTGGTATACGATACCGCCGCCGCGGCGGCGGTGTGGCAGAGGGTGGGGCCGGCGCTGCCGGCCTATGACGCGGCACCGTGTCCCGCGGGGGCCTGCTGCCCGCTGCCGCGGCGGGAGACGGACAGCGAGGCGATGCTGGGCGGGCTGATCGCCGAGGGCGCGGCGTTGTATGCCTGCTGCCGCCGGTGTGCCGTCCGTGCGCCCCGGCAGAGCCGGCAGGCGCTGGAACAGCTGGCCCGGGAGGAGCAGCGGGCGGTGCGGGCCCTGCTGGCGGCATATTTTCTGCATACGGGCCGATGGCGGCAGCCGCCCGCGCCGGCGGCGGGGGCGAGGGAGACGTGGCTGGCGGCCCTGCGGCGGGTGTATGTGGGCGAGGCGGTGGTGCAGCGGGGCTGCGCCGATCTGGCGGCGCGCATGGAGGACGGCTGCCTGCGGCAGCTGCTGGCGGCGGAGGCGGATCGCGCGGCGGAACGGGGAAAACGGCTGGCAAACTTGTTGGAAAAAGCCTTGACAACGGAGAATAACCTGCTAAAATGGTAGGAAAATAGGAAAAGGGGCGCGCCGCACCGGGCGCGCCAAATTCCGGAAGAGCATCAAGGGGGCGGGCGGCGCCCGTCTCTGGTATACAAAGGAGGCTTTACCCATGAAAGAATGTATCTCCCGCGAGGCGGCGCTGGCGGCGCTGAAAACGTACAACAAGGAGCCGTTCCACATTCTCCACGGTTTGACGGTGGAGGGCGTTATGCGCTGGTACGCCAATGAGCTGGGCTATGGCGAGGACGCGGATTTCTGGGCCACGGTGGGTCTGCTGCACGACATCGACTTTGAGATGTGGCCGGAGCAGCACTGCCGGAAGGCACCGGAACTGCTGAAGAAGGCGGGGTGCTCCGACGAGCTCATCCACGCCGTCTGTTCCCATGGCTACGGCCTGTGCTGCGATGTGGAGCCCACCCATGAGATGGAGAAGGTGCTGTTTGCCGCCGACGAGCTGACGGGCCTGGTCGGCGCGGCCGCCCGTATGCGCCCCAGCAAGAGCGTGATGGACATGGAGGTCAGCAGCCTGAAGAAGAAGTATAAGGACAAGAAGTTCGCCGCCGGCTGCTCCCGGGACGTGATCAACACCGGCGCGGAGCGCCTGGGCTGGACCATCGAGGAGCTGATGGAAAAGACCATCCTGGCTATGCGCAGCTGCGAGGAGAGCGTCAACAAGGAGATGGAGACGCTGGCCTGAGCGTATACATCGAAAAGAACACCCTGCGTGAATACACAGGGTGTTCTTTTTTGCGAATTATACGGAGAGTTGTTGGATATTGTGGAGGGGCGGAGGGGTTTTACGCCGCTGCGCAGCTACACCTCATCCGCCCCCTTCGGGGGCACCTGTCTCCCTGCGGGTCGGTCGGTCCGCGGATCTGACAGGCCACCGGCCTGTCATTCAACACTGCGGACCCCTCAAGGGGAAGGCTTACGGGGGTGCGCCCTCGGGGGGAAGGCTGACGGGGTGCAGGGGGAGAAAAAAGGAAGCGCCCGGGCGGGCGCTTCCCTGTATGTTATTCGATGGCGATGATGTAGTAGTATACCGGCTGGCCGCCGGGGAGGGCGGCGACCTCGGCGTCGGGGCAGATCGTCTCAAACACCTTGGCGGCGCGGGCGGCGTCATCCTCGGTGACACCCTGGCCGGAGTAGACGGTGACGAACTCGGCGTTCTTATCGGCGGCTACATGAGCCAGCTTATCCAGCAGTACGTCCAGGCTGCGGTCGGTGCCCAGGAGCTTGCCGTCACACAGGGCCAGGTAGTCGCCCTCGTTGATGGCGAAGCCGTCGAAGTCGGAGTTGCGGGCGGCGTAGGTGATCTGGGCGGTGGTGACATTGGCGGCGGCCTCGGTCATGGCGGCCAGGATGGCCTGGGGATCGTCGTTGTCCGGGTCCACGGCCATCATGGCGGAGATGCCCTGGGGCACGGTGGCGGTGGGCACCACGATGACCTGCTTTTCCGTCAGGCCCACGCACTGCTGGGCGGCCATGATGATGTTCTTATTGTTGGGCAGGATGAACACGATCTCGCTGGGGGTGCGGTTGACCTCCTGCAAAATTGCCTCGGTGGAGGGGTTCATGGTCTGCCCGCCGGAGACGATACGGTCCACGGTCAGGTCGCGGAACACGGCCTCGAGCCCCTCGCCGGCGCAGACGGCCAGGAAGCCGTAGCGCTTTTCCGGCGCGGCCACAGCGGTCTCGCCGCGCTCCAGCTCGGCCTCGACGGCGTCCAGATCGTCGGTGGACTGGGCCTTCTTGCCGGCGGCCAGGTCGGCGGCCTGGGTACGCATATTCTCGATCTTGGCCAGCTCCAGCGTGCCGTATTTCTGGGCCTCGTTCAGGGCGTCGCCGGGGGTGTCGGTGTGGACGTGGACCTTGAAGGCCTCGTCGTCCTCGCCGATGACCAGGCTGTCGCCGATGCTGTTCAGATAGGCACGCAGGCCGTCCAGGGGCTTGTCGGAGGTCTTGCGGACGATGAACACGGTGTCGAAGGCGAAGGTAATGTCCTCGTCGCCGATGGCGGCGAAGTCCGCCTTCTCCTCGGCAGTATCGGCCACCTCAGGCACGGGCTCGCCCCGCAGGGCGCGGAGCATACCCTCCAGAATAATGAGGTAGCCCTTGCCGCCGGCGTCCACCACGCCGGCCTTTTTCAGCACGGGGTTCATCTCGATGGTCTCCGCCAGGGTGGTGTAGCCGGTCTTGATGGCCTCGTCCAGTACGAACTCGGCGTCGTTCTTCTCGCCGGCGGCCTCCAGCGCACGCTGGGCGGCCAGGCGGGAGACGGTGAGGACCGTGCCCTCGGCGGGCTTCATCACCGCGCCGTAGGCAGTGGAAACGCCCTCCTGCATGGCCTCGGCCAGCAGGGCGCCGTCGGCGGTGTCATGGCCCTTGAGGACCTTGCTCATGCCGCGGAACAGCAGGGACAAAATGACGCCGGAGTTGCCCCGGGCACCCCGGAGCAGGCCGGAGGCCGTCAGCTTGGCGGCCTCGTCCACGGTGGCGGGCTCGGCCTTGCGGAGCTCGTTCACCGCCGTCTGGATGGTCAGGGACATATTGGTGCCGGTGTCGCCGTCGGGCACCGGAAATACGTTCAGGTCATTGATGGCCTGCTTCTGCGCGGTGATGCAGGCGGCGCCGAAGGCGACCATCTGCTTGAAGGCGCCGCCGCTGATCTTTTCTGTCATGTCTGTTCTCCTTCCGGGCGCGTCACACGGTGACGGAATCCACGCAGACATTCACCGCTTTGACGGTGACGCCGGTGTTGAGGTTGACCACATACTTGACCTCGCCCATAATGGATCGGCAGACTGTGGCGATGTTGACGCCGTTTTCCACGACGATGTGCAGCTCAATGGACACGGTGCCGTCATCATTGTATGTGACCTTGACGCCCTTGCTCATGGCCTCGGGCCGCAGGAGATGCACCAGCCCGTCAGTCATGCTGCGCTGGGCCATGCCCTTGACGCCGAAGCAGTTGGTGGCGGCCGCGCCGGTGATGGTGGTGAACACGGCGTCGCTGATGGTGATCTCGCCGTTTTCGGTGGGGACTTTTATCATAGCGGACTTCCTTTCTGCGGAAATGGCATAATAACACACGATAATATGGAGTATTATATACTACTTTCTCCGGGATTACAATAGAGATTTTACCGGGGCGGCATATGGGCAGGTTTCCCGCGCGGCTTTGAAGGCGCGGCGAAGAAAGGGAGCGCCCCGCGGGGCGCTCCCTTGTGCGTTACTGCTTGTAGGGCACGTGCCAGATGGTGTCGGCGTACTGGGAGATGGCCCGGTCGGCGGCGAAGACGCCGCTGCGGGCGATGTTGGTGAGGCTCATGCGGTTCCACGTCTCCCGGTCGCGGTAGGTGTGGCGCATCCGGGATTCGGCCTCGCAGTAGGCGGCGAAGTCGGCCAGGACCATGTACTGGTCCGCCTGACCGTCCATGCCGGTGACAAGGCGCTGGAACAGGTCCTCGTAGGTAACGCCGTCCCGGAAGCCTACCTTCAGCTGGTCCAGCACGCGGCGCAGCACCGGGTCGCGCTGGTAGAGCAGGTTGGGGTCGTAGGTGTGGCGCAGGTGCTCCACCTCATCGGCATGAAGGCCGAAGAGGAACATATTGTCGTCGCCCAGCAGGTCGTGCATTTCCACGTTGGCACCGTCCAGGGTGCCGACGGTCAGCGCGCCGTTCATCATAAACTTCATATTGCCGGTGCCGCTGGCCTCCTTGCCGGCGGTGGAGATCTGCTGACTGACCTCGCTGGCGGGCATGAGGACCTCGGCCAGGGAGACGCGGTAGTTCTCCAGGAACACCACCTGGAGCCGATCTTTGCACAGCGGGTCGCTGTTGATCTGGTCGGCCAGGGAGTTGATGAGGTGGATGATGCGCTTGGCCACGGCGTAGCCCGGGGCGGCCTTGGCACCGAACAGGAACGTCTGGGGCGGGAGGTCCAGGCTGGGGTCATCCTGCAGGCGCTGGTACAGGTAGATGATCTGCAGGGCGTTCAGCAGCTGGCGCTTGTACTCGTGCAGGCGCTTTACCTGCACATCGAAGATGGCGTCGGTGTTCAGCACCACACCCTGGTGCTTCCTGGCGAAGGCGGCAAAGGCCAGCTTGTTCTGATGCTTGATGTCCTCCAGACGCTGAAGGACCGCCTTGTCACCGGCGTAGGCCTCCAGCTTTTTCAGCTCCTGCGGATGGGTGAGATAGCCCTCGCCGATCAGGTCACGGAGCAGTCCGTCCAGACCGGGGTTGATCTGGGGCACCCAGCGGCGGTGGTCGATGCCGTTGGTGACGTTCTTGAACTTGTCCGGCATCATCTGGCAGGCGTCCTTGAACAGGTCCTTCCGCAAAATCTCGGAGTGCAGAGCGCTGACGCCGTTGACGGCCATGCTGCCGGCGATGCACAGGTTGGCCATGCGGACGCCGCCGTCCCATATAATGGCCAGCTTGGCGGTCTTGGCGGGATCGTGGAAGAAGTCCTCCACCTGCTGCTGCCAGCGGCGGGAGATCTCCTGCAATATCTGCCACACGCGGGGCAGCAGCGTTTCGAACAGCTGCTGCGGCCAGACCTCAAGGGCCTCGGAAAGCACGGTGTGGTTGGTGTAGGCCACGCAGTGGGTGGTGATGTGCCAGGCCTCGTCCCAGCTCATACCGGCGTCGTCGATGAGGATACGCATCAGCTCCGGGATCACCAGCGTGGGGTGGGTGTCATTGATCTGGATGACGTTCTTCTCATGGAAGTTCTTGAGGGTACCGTACTGCTGGATGTGCTTGCGGGTGATGGACTGAATGGTGGCGGACACGAAGAAATACTGCTGCTTCAGCCGCAGGGACTTGCCCTCGTAGTGGTTGTCCTCGGGGTAGAGCACCTGACTGATGGCGTCAGCCATGGCGCGCTCCTCGGCGGCGTGGAGGTACTGGCCCTCGCTGAAGAGCTTCATGTCGATGGGTTTGGGGCTGCGGGCCTGCCACAGACGCAGGGTGTTCACATGGTCGGTGTCGTAGCCGGCGATCTCCATGTCGCAGGGGATGGCCAGCACACGGGTGTAGTCCTCATGGACCACCATCAGGTGGTTGTTGTCCCAGCGGGTGCGGACCTTGCCGCCGAAGCGGACCTCCTCGGCCTCCTGCAGCTTGGGCAGCAGCCACGCGTCGCCCAGCTGCATCCAGTCGTCGGGCAGCTCCACCTGCTGGCCCTCCACGATCTTCTGCTTGAAAATGCCCAGCTCATAGCAGATGGAGTAGCCCGTCGCCGGGATCTCCAGGGTGGTCATGCTGTCCAGATAGCAGGCGGCCAGGCGGCCCAGACCGCCGTTGCCCAGACCGGCGTCCGGCTCCATGTCGAAGATGTCCGCCGCTTTGAAGCCCAGCTCGCCGATGGCGGCGGTCAGGGGCTCCAGCAGCGCCAGATTGAAGGCGTTTTTCATCAGGCTGCGGCCCATCAGGAACTCCAGCGACAGGTAGTGGACCTTGCGCTTTTCCTCGTGGGCCGTCTCCTCGCGGGTCTGTACGCCGTGCTCGGCCATGATGTCCCGCAGGACCATGGCGCAGGCCTTCATCATCTCGCCGTCGGTGGCCTGCTGCTCGGTGCAGCCGTAGTTGAGGCGCAGCTTCTGCACGATGGCCTCTTTCAGGGTCTCTTTGTTGTAGGTCATATCGGGTAACTCCTCCTTGGGTCAAAGATTCTCATAAATGTGCCGGTAGGCCGCCGCGCTGCGGCCCCAGCTGAAGTCCGCGGTCATGCCCCGGTATCGAACGGTGTCGAAGCCTGTCCGGTCGCCCCGGTACAGGCCGGTGGCCTGACCGATGACGGAGAGCATGGCCCCGGCGTCATAGTCGGCGAACAGGTAGCCGGTGCCGTCCTCCTGCCCCACCTGGCAGGAGCGCACGGTGTCCGCCAGACCGCCGGTGCTCCGCACGATGGGCACCGCGCCGTAGCGCATGGCGATCATCTGGCTCAGGCCGCAGGGCTCGCTGCGGGAGGGCATCAGGAACAGGTCCGCGGCGGCATAAATGCGCCTGGACAGGTCCTCGGCGTACAGGATCTGGGCTGACACGCGGCCGGGGTACTGCCCGGCTTTCCAGCGGAAGAAATCCTCATACTGCCCGTCGCCGGTGCCCAGAACCACGAACTGGCAGCCGGTGGCCATGATGCCGTCCATGGCCTGCTGCACAAGATCAAGCCCCTTGTGGCCCACCAGCCGCGTCACCATGGCGATCAGCGGCGTGTCCGGCTCCTGGGCAAGTCCGAGGGCAGCCTGCAGGGATGCCTTGCACACGGCCTTGCCGGCCGGGTCTGCCGCCGTGTAATGCGCCGGAAGCGCCGGGTCGGCGGCGGGGTCGTAGGTGACGGTGTCGATGCCGTTGACCACGCCGTGCATTTTCCAGCCGATGGCGTCCACTACGCTCTCCAGCCCCTCGGCATAGGCCGGGTCATGGAGCTGGGCGGCGTAGGTGGGGCTGACGGTGGTGACGGCGTCCGCCATGAGCATGGCACCCTTCATCAGGTTCACGTCGCCGTCCATGCGGAGAGTGCCGTCGTCGTACCAGCCACGATCCAGACCGAAGAGCTGGTCTACGCTGTCGCTGCCGTAGCGGCCCTGATACTCAATGTTGTGAATGGTGAACACCGTGCGGATATGGCGTATCTCCCACCAGCGGGTGGCCGCGTCCTTGAGATAGATGGGTACCAGCGCCGTCTGCCAGTCGTTGCAGTGGAGGATGTCCGGCATCCAGCCCAGGCTGGGCAGCAGGTCGATGACCGCGTGGCTGAAGAAGGCGAAGCGCTCGCCGTCGTCAAACTCGCCGTACAGGCGGCCGCGGCGGAAGTATTTTTCGTTGTCCACGAAGTACCAGGTCACACCCCGGTCATAGAGGGAGAACAGGCCGCAGTACTCATGCCGCCAGCCCAGGTCCACGTAGATATACCGGCGGAAGGTCATTTTCTCCCGCCACTGGGGGCCGATCTTGTCGTACAGGGGCAGGATGACGGCGGTCTCGACACCCTCCGCCGCCAGGGCGGGGGGGAGGCTGCCGGCCACATCGGCCAGGCCGCCGGTCTTGCAGAAGGGATAGGCCTCGCTGGTCACATACAGCAGCTTCATGGCAGGCTCCTTTCTCTTACACCGTCGCGCCCTTGGCGATGACGATGGGATAGCGCTCGTGGCCCATCAGGGTCACATTCTCGCTGACGGTGACGTATTTGTCGGTGATCACGCCCCGCAGTATGGCACCGCGCTTGACAACCGTGTCCTTGAACAGGATACAGTTTTCCACGCTGGCACCCTTTTCAATACGCACGTTGCGGAACAGCACACAGTTTTTTACGCTGCCCTGGATGTCGCAGCCGTCGGCGGCCAGGGAGTTGACGCAGCCGCCCTCCGGGTCGATGTAGCTGGAGGGGGAGTCGTTCTCCTTGCCGTATACCGGGCGGTCCGGGCAGAACAGGGCGCTGCGGGTGGCGGTATCCAGCAGCTCCATGCTGCGGTCGTAGTAGTTCTGCAGGGTGCTGATGTGGGCGGCGTAGCCGTCGTAGACATAGCTTTGCAGATGGAGGCGGCTGCTCATGCCCTGAAGGATATCCCGCCGCAGGCTGTAACGGTTGTGGCTCAGGCACTCCGTCACCAGCTGGATGAGCAGCTCGGTCCGCAGGACAAAGATGTTCAGGCAGCGATAGCCCTCCGGCGTGTGCAGGCCGTAGGCCGTGTCGGTGATGCGGCCCCGGGCGTCCAGCCGGAAGTAGGTATCCTGCCCGTCGCCGGGGACGGCGGTGCAGACGGCGGTGATGTCCGCGCCGGTGTCGATATGGCGGCGGAGCACGTCCTCCAGGGGCGCGTTGATGACCGTGTCGCTGTCGGACAGCACCACGTAGTCCTGACGGATGCTCTTCAGGTAGTTCATCACGCTGCCCAGGGCATCCACGCGGCCGCGGAACTGGCCGTCGCCGCGGTGCTGCTCATTATAGGCGAAGGCCGGCAGCAGCGTCAGACCGCCGAAGTTGCGGCTCAGGTCCCAGCTCTTGCCGCTGCCCAGGTGGTCCAGCAGCGACTGGCACTTGCCGTGCATGATGACGCCCACGTCCGTGACGCCGGCGTTCACCATGCTGGAGAGGATGAAGTCGATGATGCGGTAGTCACCGCCGAAGGGGATGGAGCCGTGGACGCGATTTTCGATGAGCTCCCGCAGACCGTTTTCCTTGTCGTAGGAGAAGATGATCCCGTGCATTCCGTTCATGGCCGCACCTCCTTGCCGTTTTCGCCCAGCATCATTTTCGGTTCGATGACCGCGCCGTCCGCTACGGAGGTCCGGGGCCCCAGCACGGCGATGCCCCAGTCCTCAAAGGGGACGCTGCCCGGGGCGCCGCCCACCACGGCGTTTCTGCCTACGCGGCAGCCCTCGCCCACGATGGCGTAGGACACCTTCGCGCCTGCCTCGATGACGGCGCCGGGCATGACCACGGAATAGGAGACGGACGCGCCCTCGGCCACGGTGGTGCCGGTGCTGAGGACGGCGTTCTTTACCTCGCCCAGCACGGTGCAGCCCTTGGCCACGGCGCTGTTGCCCACATCGCCCGTTTTACCGATGTAGGTGGGCGGGCAGGTGGGCGTGCGGCCGTAGATGCGCCACTTCTTATCCAGCAGGTTCAGCCCGGAGCCGGGGGAGAGCATATCCATGTTGGCGTCCCACAGGGAGTCCAGCGTGCCCACGTCCTTCCAGTAGCCCTCGAAGCGGTAGGCGGACATCTTCTCACCGTTTCGCAGCATAGCGGGGATGATGTTTTTTCCGAAGTCGTTGTCGCTGCGGGGGTCAGTCTCATCATCGATGAGGTACTGGCGCAGCTTTTTCCAGGTGAAGATATAGATGCCCATGGAGGCCAGGTTGCTTTTCGGTTCCTTGGGCTTCTCGGCGAACTCGGTGATATTATCATCACCGTCCACGGCCATGATGCCGAAGCGGCTGGCTTCCTCCCAGGGGACCTCCATGACGGAGATGGTGCAGTCGGCGCCGGTGGCCTTGTGGCGGCGCAGCATCAGGGAGTAGTCCATCTTGTAGATGTGGTCGCCGGAGAGCACCAGTACGTACTCTGGGTCGTACAGATCCACGAAGCCGATGTTCTGGTAGATGGCGTTGGCGGTGCCCTTGTACCAGACGGCGCCGGCGGCGCTCTGGTAGGGCGGCAGGATATGTACGCCGCCGTTGACACGGTCCAGCTCCCAGGGCTGGCCGCTGCCGATGTAGGTGTTCAGCTCCAGCGGCCGGTACTGGGTCAGCACGCCCACGGTGTCGATGCCGGAGTTGGTACAGTTGGACAGGGGAAAGTCGATGATGCGGAATTTGCCGCCGAAGGGCACGGCGGGCTTGGCCATGCTGCCGGTGAGCACGTATAGGCGGCTGCCCTGGCCGCCGGCCAGCAGCATCGCCACACACTCTTTTTTCATCCTTGCGTACCTCCTGTGTTCTGTTTTTTCCGGGGGCGTTTTCCCTCCCGGCGCAGCAGCACCGCGCCCAGGGGCGGAATGGTCAGGGAAAGGGAAGTCTCCCGCCCGTGGGATGGGATCTCGTCCACGTCGATCCGGCTGCCCGCCGGAAGGGCGCAGCCGCTGCCGCCCCAGCAGGCGTCGTCCGTGTTGAACAGTACCTCATACCGCGCCGCTGCCGGCACACCGAAGCGGTAGTTGTCCCAGGACACCGGCGCGAAATTCACCGCGCAGATCAGCTCGTGGCCCCTGCGGTCCCGCCGCAGAAACACCAGCACGTTGTTGTGGTTATCATCGGCCACCAGCCATGTAAAGCCGTCCCAGTCCCGGTCGTTTTCCCACAGGCACCGGTTGCGCTTATACAGCCGGTTCAGCTGCCGCAGGCACTCATGGCTGGCCCGGCAGGCGGGATCGTCCAGCAGATACCAGTCCAGCTGGCCGCGGAAGTCCCACTCATGCCACTGTCCCAGCTCGCTGCCCATGAACAGCAGCTTCTTTCCCGGATGGCACAGCATATAGGCCCAGAAACTCCTTACACCGGCCAGCTGCCGCCAGTCGTCGCCGGGCATCTTGCCCCGGAGAGAGCCCTTCATGTGGACCACCTCGTCGTGGGACAGGGGCAGGACGTAGTTTTCCGAGAAGGCGTAGACCATGGAGAACGTCACGTCCCGGTGGTGGAACTGGCGGAAGTAGGGGTCCATCTTCAGATAGTGGCACAGGTCGTTCATCCAGCCCATGTTCCACTTCAGGTTGAAGCCCAGACCGCCCTGCTCCGGCGGATAGGTGACCAGCGGCCACGCGGTGGACTCCTCCGCCACCATCAGTGCCGCCGGGTCGGCGGCAAAGGCTGCCCGGTTCAGCTCACGCAGGAAGTCGATGGCCTCCAGGTTCTCCCGGCCGCCGTCCTTGTTGGGACGCCACGCGCCGCCCTGCCGGTCATAGTCCAGATACAGCATGGACGCCACCGCGTCCACCCGCAGCCCGTCGATGTGGTATTCCTTCAACCAGTAGACGGCGGAGGACAGCAGGAATTCCCGGACCTCCGGCTTGCCGAAGTCGAATACACGGGTGCCCCAGCCGGCGTGCTCCCATTTCAGGGGGTCGCCGTACTCGTAGAGGCAGGTGCCGTCAAATTCGATAAGCCCGTGGCTGTCCTTACAGAAGTGGGCGGGCACCCAGTCCAGTATCACGCCCAGCCCCGCCCGGTGCAGGGCATCCACCAGGGCCATGAAGTCGTGGGGCGTGCCGTAGCGGCTGGTGGGGGCGAAGTAGCCGGTGCACTGGTAGCCCCAGCTGTCGTCCAGGGGGTATTCCGTCACCGGCAGCAGCTCTACGAAGTTGTAGCCCATGGCCTTTACATAGGAGGGCAGCTCCTTTGCCAGCTCCACATAGCTCAGGGGAGAGCCGTCCTCGTGGCGCTTCCACGAGCCCAGATGCACCTCGTAGATCAGCAGCTCGCCGTTCACCGGCGGCTTTTCCAGCCGCTGCCGCCGCCAGTCATCGTCCCGCCACTGGTATCCGGACAGGTCGTAGACCTTGCTGTCTGTCCCGGGACGGGTGGCCGCGTGGAAGGCGCAGGGATCGGCCTTCCACACCACCCGGCCGTCCGCGCCGGTGACCACATACTTGTAGGCGTCGTAGACCTTGGCGTTCTCCGCCGCCGTTTCCCACACGCCGGTATCCAGCCGGGTCATGGGCTGGGGCTGCCAGCCGTTGAAGTCCCCGGCCAGCGCCACGGCGCGGGCGTTGGGCGCCCACACGCGGAAGGTGAAGCCCTGCTCCGCCGGGTGCGCGCCGAGGTAGGTGTAGATGTCGTGGGCCGGGTGCCGCGTCATGTGCTCAGCTCCTTTTCTCTCACTCTGCTCGTCTGCTCTATGGTAGCACGCCTGTTCCGTCAAAGGGCGCGAAACAGGTCGCTGGTAACGTTACCGACATTGTACCCCATTTTTCCCGTCCCGTCAACAAACAAGGCGCTTTTTGTGCCGCGGCGGGGGCGGAAAAGGGCCGCAAGCACAAAAGGGAAACGCAGGCGCGCTGCGTTTCCCTTTTCGTTTACTCATCCCGCTGCTGCACGGCGCTGCTGCCGTTCAGGCCGAAGTCGTCCGCTACGCTGGCGGTGTCCCGGCGCAGCATGGTCTCCATCACCCGGATATCGCTGTCGATATCCATGGCATCGGTGCGGTACAGCTCGTCCAGCTGGTGCTCGAAGCCCGCCACGATGCTGTCCATGGTCTTTTCGATCTTGGCCTTGGCCTGGCTCAGGTTCTCGCCGCTGACACCGGCCTCCTCGAAGCTGGCGTAGTTTTCCAGCAGCTTCAGGGTGGTGGGCAGGTAGTAGTTCAGGAACGTGCCGGCGGCGTCACGCTTGGCCTCGTCCTCTTCAATGAGTTTGAAAATACGGCCGGACACCTGCTCCATGCGGTCCAGCTTGGCGCTGATGGCCTCGTCGGCGATGCGGTCGTTCAGCTCGCGGATCTGGGCCAGAATGGCGGCGTAGCCCGCCGGCGCGGGCGCGGTCTGTGCGGGCTGACCCTGCTCCGCCTTGGCGCGGTGGGCGGCATCAAAGTACGCCGTGGCGGCGGCCTGGGACTTGAAGAGCATACCGCTGCCCATGTCGATATAGGCCTCGTCACCCCAGAGGCCCTTTTCCAGCATCAGGTTCACGTCCTTCTCCACCCGGCGGCGGGACACGTCGGCGGCCCGGGCCAGATAGTCCAGGGGCACGGCCTGCTTCTGCCCGACGGTGCGGAGGTAGGTGGCAAAGCGCCGCTGGCGGCGCTTCATGGCGCCGCTGCCCAGCAGCAGGGACGCGCCGCCGGCCATCATGCCCAGGGGATAGAACAGCTGCCGCAGCAGGTCCATCCATTCATGCCATTTGATGGCGTAGCGCAGTTCAAAGTAGTCCACCTGCTGCACCAGGAAAAACACGCCCAGAATACCCAGCACCGCGCCGATGATCTTCATGGTTTTGGCGCCCTTGTCGGAGTAGTTCGGCGTCTCTGTGACCTTGCGGACGGTGTTCTTCGCCGCGGAGGCGCGCGCCTGCGCAGGCTTCGCCTCGGCGCTGCCCGCCGCCGTCCGCTGCCACGCATCCCGCGCCTGCTGGCGCATTTTCCTGCCGCCGCCCTCGCTGAGCTTGCTCAGCAGCAGGATCAGGCCCACAGGCCAGGCCACGGCAAACATCACCGCGATGAATATCCACGAACCCAGGTCATTATCGTTCTTTTTCGGCGGCTTCGGCTGAAGACCGTTGTTCTCGTCGTATTCGTAGCTCATGCTTCCCCTTCTCCCTTTCCCCGCAGCTTTCGCTTGTTGCCCTTTTCGTCCACGATATAGGTATTCTCCAGCACGCTGCGGGCATTGGCCATTACCGCGTTCAGGTACTCCTGCCGCAGTGCAGCGCGCTCCTCGATCTCCGCGTCTGTCAGCCCCTCGGCCTTGGCCTTGCGGGCCAGCTCGTTGATGCGTGCTATCTTCTTCTCGTCCATAGCTGTTTCTCCCTTATATGTATCGCCGTATGGCCACCGGCAGGCGGCCCTTTTTCGTGGGAGCGCCCACGCTGTCCAATACGCATTTTCCCAGACCGCGGCAGGTGATGGTATCCCCCGCCGACACGGACTTGTCCGGCTTCACACAGGTGACGTAGTTCACCTGTACGGACCCCTTTTCCACGGCCTCCGCCGCCCGGCCCCGGCTGAGAGAAAATCCCGCCGCCAGCACGTTGTCCAGCCGCAGGGAGGAGACGGTGTCCCGCAGTTCCTTCACCGCCGCATGGGGGACCGCCAGCGCCGAAAGCGGCAGCGGTGTTACGGTGAGTTTCTCCCGGCCGGCGCTGTCCCAGTTCTGCAGCAGGAAATCCGTCATGGACGGGTCCAGCAGCACCTGACAGCCGCCCTTTTCCACAAGTATATCGCCTATCTTCTCCCGGGTCAATCCCAGAGCCATCAAACTGCCCAAAAAATCCCGGTGGGTCAGGTCGCCGCCGCTGCGGCATACGGCCCGCACCGCCGCGATCTCCGCGCCGTCCGGCTCCGCCATCCACTCCGGCAGAAACAGCAGCCGCTTTCGCTCCGCGCCGTCATAGCCGCCCCAAAGCACATAGCCCTCCCGGCACCCCAGCGCGTTCAGCAGATGCTGCGCCGCCGTCTGTTCCTGGGGCGAGAGAAAGCCTGTGGCCGTGGGAATGTTCCGCGTGCGGCACTGCTCACACTTATCCCACACGCGGCTCAGCAGCAGCCGTTCCTCCGGGCTGTGGGCGGTTCTGTCCAGCAGTTCACGTCTGTCCATGTTATTCTCCCAAATTCTGCGTGCGGTACAGTGTGGCGTACACGCCGTTCTTCGCCAGCAGCTCCGCGTGGCTGCCCTCCTCGGCGATCACACCGTCCTGTATCACCAGTATCCGGTCGGCCGAACGAATGGTGGACAGCCGGTGGGCGATGATCAGTGTCGTGCGGCCTCGGGCCAAACGGTCAAAGGCGCCCTGGATGCGGGCTTCCGTCACGCTGTCCAGCGCGGAGGTGGCCTCATCCAGTATCAGAATGGGCGGGGCCTTCAGAAACACCCGGGCGATGGCCACCCGCTGCTTCTGCCCGCCGGAGAGCAGCGCGCCCCGCTCGCCCACATAGGTGTCGAACCCGTCTGGCATGGCGCAGATGTCGTCGTAGATCTCCGCCTGCCGCGCCGCCTGCTCTACCTCAGCGTCGGTGGCGTCGGGACGGCCATAGCGGATATTCTCGCGGATAGTGTCGGCAAACAGGAACACATCCTGCTGCACGATGCCGATGGCCCGGCGCAGGGAGCGCTGGGTGACGGCGCGGACATCGCGGCCGTCGACGGTGATGCTGCCGCTGTCCACGTCGTAGAACCGGGGCAGCAGCTGGCACAGGGTGGTCTTTCCGCCGCCGGAGGGCCCCACCAGGGCCACCGTCTCGCCGGCGGGGATGTGCAGCGTCACGTTGTGCAGCACCTCGGCCTTTTCGCCGTAGGCGAAGGAGACGTCGTTCACGTCCACGCGGCCCTGTACATGTTCGAGGGGCCGCGCGTCCGGCGCGTCCTGGATGGACGGCTCGGTGGCCATCAGCTCAATGAAGCGGTGCAGGCCCGCGAAGCCGTTGGAGAACATCTCGGCGAAGTTGGCCAGCTTGCGGATGGGACTGACGAAGGCGGTGACGTATAGGGAGAAGGTGATCAGATCCACATAGTCCATTTTCTCCCCCATGATGAGCCAGCCGCCCACGGCGATCACCGCCACCGGCAATATGCCGGTGCAGAACTCCATCACCGCGTTGAAGCGGCCCATCTCCTTGTGAAAGCCACGCTTGGCGGTCTTGAACACCTCGTTGGCCTCGTCGAACCGCTGCTGCTGGGCTTCTTCGTTGGCAAAGGCCTTGGTGGTCCGCACGCCGGACAGGCCGGACTCGATGGCGGCGTTGATGGTGCCGGTCTTGACCTTGGCGGCCCGGGAGGCGGCGCTCATCTGCCGGCGGCGGCGCAGGGCCATGGTCAGCAGGACAGGCAGCAGCACCAGCAGTACCAGCGCCAGCTCCCAGCGCAGGGTGAACATCACCGCCAGCGCGCCCACGATGGTCACCAGGGAGATGAACAGATCCTCCGGCCCGTGGTGGGCCAGCTCCGTCAGTTCAAACAGGTCACTGGTCAGGCGGCTCATCAGCTGGCCGGTGCGGTTGCGGTCGTAGAAGTCGAAGCCCAGCTCCTGAATGTGGCGGTACAGATCGCGGCGGATGTCCGCTTCCACCCGGATGCCGAAGGTGTGGCCCCAGTAGGCCACCACGAAGTACAGCGCCGAGCGCAGCACATAGGCGGCCACCACCACCGCCATGGCGATGAAGAATACCCGGAACTGCCGCTGGGGCAGCCAGGTATACATGGCGGCGCGGGACACCAGCGGGAACGCCAGGTCGATGCAGGCGATGAGGAACGCGCAGGACAGGTCCAGGGCGAAGAGCCGCCGGTGGGGTTTGAAGTAGGAGAGGAATATCCGCAGGGGGCTGCGGGTCTGATAATCTTTCGTGGTCATGCTATGCCTCGCTTGGTGTTTTTTTGAACATATAGTATAGCACATCGGCACGGCGTTCGCAATAGCACGGCGCCCCGGCTTGCGTGTCGGGGCGCTGCGTGTTATAATTGGGCCATGACCTGGCCGATAGGGCCGTCGATGGTGACGGCGGCGCCAAGACCGCTGCCGGCCCCGCCCTTGTTGATGACCGCCAGCTTATGGCCGCGGTAGTACTGTATCAGCCCGGCGGCGGGATAGACCACCAGCGACGTGCCGCCGATGATGAGCACGTCTGCCTGCCGGATATAGTGGATGGCGCGGGCCATCACGTCCTCATCCAGGGACTCCTCATACAGCACCACGTCCGGCTTAATGATGCCGCCGCAGGTGCAGCGGGGAATGCCGCGGCTCTCCGCGATGCGCTCCACACCGTAGAATTTCCCGCAGCGGGTACAGTGGTTCCGCAGCACGCTGCCGTGGAGCTCAAGGACCTCCCGGCTGCCGGCCTTCTGGTGCAGGCCGTCGATGTTCTGGGTGATGACGGCCTTCAGCTTCCCCTGCTGCTCCCATTCCGCCAGCTTGCGGTGGGCGGCGTTGGGCTGGGCGTCCAGGGCCAGCATTTTGGCCCGGTAGAAGTCGTAGAATTCCTCCGTGTGCGTCTCGTAAAATGTGTGGCTGAGCATGGTCTCCGGCGGGTATTTGAATTTCTGGTGATACAGGCCGTCCACACTGCGGAAGTCCGGTATCCCGGACTCGGTGGATACGCCGGCGCCGCCGAAAAACACGATGTTGTCACTGGCGTCTGTCAGTTCTTTCAGTCTGCGGATGGTGTCGTCCATACTGTCCCTCCATTTCTTTTGTAAGGAGCATACGCTATGAATATTCAGATCTTCGGAAAAAGCAAGTCCTTCGACACGAAAAAGGCGGAGCGCTGGTTCAAGGAGCGCCGCATCAAGTACCAGTACATCGACCTTGTGAGCAAGGGTGTATCGCCGGGGGAGTACCGTTCCATCCGGGCGGCCGTGGGCAGCTTCGACGCGCTGGTGGACAAGGACTGCCGGGCGTATGAGGCGCTGTACATGGCCTATATCACGCCTCAGGCGGCGGAGGAAAAGCTGCTGGAATACCCGGAGCTGTTCGCCGCACCCATTGTCCGCAACGGGAAGCAGGCCACCGTGGGCTATTGCCCGGAGATATGGCAGACGTGGGAATAGGAATAAGGGCTCTCATCCGTGCGCCGCAGGCGCACGGTTTTTTTCGGGCAGCACCGCGGCTTTCACTGTGCGGTGTTGCCCTTAGTCCGTGTAGCTGTGCTCCACCGTGACCACGGCGTAGTAATTGCCGTCCATGGCGCGGACCAGAGCGCGTATCTCCTGCGCTGCCTGGGCTGGGGTCTTGCTGCTGGAGAAGGGCAGCACCGCGTCGAAGATCAGGTTATCGTGTGTGGTGCCCCGCACCACCCGGAAGTCGTGGATGGTCAGACCGGGATCCACCTGCTTCACCAGCGCGGCCACCTGTTCCTTCAGTGCGGTGACGGAGCCGTCGGTGACGATGGGGTCCATGTGGATGACGGCGTGGCAGTGGAGCTTCTCCATCAGTTCCTTTTCAATATTGTCGATCACATCGTGCATGGCCATGATGTCCCCGTGGGCGGGGACCTCCGCGTGGAGGGTGATCATCAGACGGCCGGGGCCGTAGTCGTGGACCACCAGATCGTGTACGCCCAGCACTGTGTCGTTGGAGAGGACGATATCCCGTATCTGCTGCACCAGCGCCGGGTCGGGCGCCTGCCCCAGCAGGGGGGACAGGGTCTCTTTTGCGGCCTTGTAGGCGGAGAACAGGATGAACAGCGCCACCACCAGGCCCACATAGCCGTCCACCGCCAGACCGGTCCATTTGCCGATGAGCATGGCAAGGAGCACCGCCAGGGTGGAGACGGTGTCGGAAAGGCTGTCCGTGGCGGTAGCCTCCATGGCGGCGGACTTGATCTTCCGGCCGACGGCCCGGTTGTACAGCCACATATAGACCTTCACGCACACGGAGGCGGCCATGATGGCGATAGCCATCAGGGAAAAGGTGACGGCCTCCGGATGGAGGATCTTGTCAAAGGAGGACTTGGCCAGCTCCACGCCCATCAGCAGGATCAGACCCGCTACGATCAGGCCGGATATGTACTCGATGCGGCCGTGGCCAAAGGGGTGGTCGGTGTCCGGCTTTTTGCCCGCCAGACGGAAGCCCAGCAGCGTCACCGCCGAGGAGCCGGCGTCGGACAGGTTGTTGAAGGCGTCCGCCGTGACGGCGATGGAACCGGACAGCTGTCCGGCGAAGAATTTGCCGATGAACAGCAGGATATTCAGCGCGATGCCCACGGCGCCGCACAGGGTGCCGTAGGCGCGGCGGACGGCGGGGGAGGACACGTTGTCCCGGTCAGGAATGAGCCAGCGGCTCAGCAATCGTATCATAGCAGTCGTCTCCTTTCGGCGGGTAGACCCGGCGCTTTGTCAGCCAATAGCACAGAGGGATGGCGTACAGCAGTATCTCGTAGGGGATGGCGGACATGTCCGCGCCCAGCATGGCCAGCGGGATGGACACGGAGATGTTCCAGGGGATCAGCGGCGAGAGGACGATGCCGGAGTTCTCGATGTCAAGGGCCATCTCGCCCCTGCCGTGGCCGCGCTTGGTGTAGTCGTCCTCCAGCAGTTGGTTGCACACCACCGCGCAGGTGGACTGGTTGCAGAACACCATGCTGCACACCACGGAGATCGCCGCGCAGGCGGGGAACCGCCCGGCTCTCCGGGCCAGGCGCTGGGCCAGATGCGCCGCGCCGTTCAGCACGCCCATGCCGCCCAGCAGCCCGGCGTACAGCCCGGCGCTGACGGCCATGATGGTGGCCGAGACCATGGACATCATGCCGCCGCCGGAGAGCACGTCGTGCAGCGCGCCGGGGGCGGGGAGGTAGCCCAGCACCGCATCCCGCAGGGTGGGCAGCAGAGCGCGGCCCTGGGTGAACACCGTCACCAGCAGCGCCGTCAGCGCACTGACGGCCATGGTGGGCCGGATGGGGACCTTGCACAGCGGCAGGATCAGGATCAGCAGCGCCGGGATGGCCGTCCACCAGCTGAGGCTGAAGGTGCCGGACAGCTGGTCCAGCACACCGCTGTCCACCATGGCCAGCGGGTGCGTTACGGACAGGGCGGCGTAGGCCGCGAGGCTGACCAGATAGGGCAGCCAGCCGGTGCGGTGCATCATGTGCAGGTTGTCATAGAGCTTGGTATCGGTGGCGGCGGCCACCAGCGTGGCGCTGGAGGAGGCCGGCGAGCAGCGGTCGCCGAAGTAGGCGCCGGCCACGATGGTCCCCGCCGTGATGGCCACGCTGACGCCGCCGGAGCGGGCCAGGGCCATCAGGATCACGCCCAGGGTGCCCACCACGCCGAAAGACGTGCCCAGGGCGTAGGAGATGAAGCTGGTCAGCAGGAACGTCACCAGCAGGAACAGCTGCGGCGTGATGATGCGCAGCCCGTGATAGATGAAGAAGGCGATGGTCCCGGCGCTGCGCCACAGGGCGGTGATGGCGCCGATGAGCATGTAGATCACGATCACGCAGCACATTTTGCGGCCCTGCTCCCAGGCGGCGTCCCACATGGCCCGCACGGTCATCCCGCGGCGCAGGCCCAGGGCGGCGAAGGCTGCTATGCCCACCCATATCGCAAGGATCAGGGACTGGCCCAAAAGGATGCAGAGACCCACTGCGGCCAGAAACAGCAGAAAACAGAAGACAGCGCCCATGTTACCTCCCCGGGATGGTCAGCGTCATGCGGCAGCACAGATCATCCAGGTCGCTGTCGGTGGCGGCGGGGAGGCGCAGGCGTCCCCCGCATTTGGCACAGGTCAGGTCCACCGCGCCGCGGCGCACCTGCATGGTATATTCGTGGCTGCCGCAGGCGCAGGCGATACCGCCCCGGGCGGCGATGTCCTTCAGCTCCGACAGCACCTCATACATGATGACATTGTCGGTGAAGGCCTCATCGGGGGACGCTTTTTCCTTGGCCACGCGCAGGGCCAGACCCTCCATGGCCTTTCGCACCTGGGCCTCCTCGCCGATGTAGCAGCACAGCTCCTGCTTCACCGGGCAGGCCAGGCCGATGCCCCGGCCGTGCAGCACCGCACCGGCGTCGCACTCCGCCTGGTGGTGCCCGCCGCACACGCCGCAGGGCACGTTCAGCCGGAAGCGCAGGCCGTCCGTCTCGGCGGTCAGAGCTTCTTTGCCGCATTCGCATTCCATCCGCGCCGCGGCGGCGTTCAGGGCGAAAACGCTGCGGCTGTGCAGCACGGCCTTGCCGCAGGCCGGACAGATATATCCAAAGCTACGCATTTCTTCCATGACATACGCTCCTTTGTCAACCAAAAGTCACAACAAGTTCCTGTATTATATACCATTTATTCGCTGTTTTCCAGTATTGCGGGAAAAAGAGTTTTACATTATAATGGCGCCGTTATCCCACGCTTCAAAGGATGTGATACCGTGCAGAACAGGAGCTTTGCCGCGGCGGTGAAGGCGGCGTTTCCCCATACCATCCCCATTATGACCGGCTATCTGGCCGTAGGCATGGCCTACGGCGTGCTGATGGCCTCCAAGGGTTACGGCTTCCTGTGGGCCGGCTTTGTCAGTGCCTTCGCCTTCTGCGGCAGTATGCAGTATGTGGCCATTACGCTGCTGACAACGGCCTTTGATCCACTGCAGGCCTTTGTGCTGAGCCTGATGGTCAACGCCCGGCACCTGTTTTTCTCGCTGGCGCTGCTGCCCAAATACCGGGGACTGGGCAGGCTGCGGTATTTTATGATCTATACCCTCAGTGACGAGAACTTTTCCCTATCCTCCTCGGTGGAGCCGCCGGAGGACACGGACCCCACGCTGTTCTACTTTGCCATGAGCTTCCTGACCTGGCTGTACTGGGTGGCGTTCTCTATGCTGGGTGGCCTGCTGGGCGGGCTGATCACCTTTGACATCACCGGCATCGACTTTGCCCTGACGGCGCTGTTCGTGGTGCTGTTCATCGAGCAGGTCGTCAAGAAAGAGAACCGTGCCCCCGGCGCTGCCGGTCTGGTGTGTGCTGTGGCGGGTCTGGCCGTTTTCGGCGCGGACAACATGGTCATCCCGGCCATGGTGCTGACCCTGGCGGTCCTGCTGCTGGGAAGGAGGAAGCTATGCGCCTAGACACGATACATTCCCTGATCATCGTGGCGATGGTGGCGCTGGCCACCCAGATCACCCGATGGACGCCGTTCCTGCTGTTCTCTGGGGACAAGAAGCTGCCGAAGGTGGTGGAGGACCTGGGCAGGCTGCTGCCGCCGGCCATGATGGGCCTGCTGGTGGTGTATAGCCTGCGCAGCACCGACCTTCTGGGCGGCAGCCACGGCATTCCGGAGGCCATCGCCGTGGCGGTGACAGCCGGGCTGCACCTGTGGCGGCGGAACACGCTGCTGTCCATCCTGGCGGGCACCGCCTGCTATATGCTGCTGGTACAGCTGGTGTTTTGAAGATCTGCGAAAGCGCCGTCCCGCGGGACGGCGCTTTCATATTTTCCCGCAAACAGCGCACACTACGGTCAATGCTATGTTTGCGAGGTGCGTATCATGGATGTGAAGCGCTTGAGCCGGCAGACCTACCGGTTTTTGCAGCCGCCGGGAGTGGTCAGCTTTGCGGCGGTGGCGGGAAAGCTGGAGGGCGAGGGGCCGCTGGGCGGCTGCTTCGACGCTGTGGGGACGGACGCCTTCTGTGGGAAAAAGACCTGGGAACAGGGCGAGGCACAGATGCAGGCGGATGCCCTGCGTCTGGCCCTGCAAAAGGGCGGGTTGGCGGCGGAGGACGTGGACTGCGCCTTCGCCGGGGATCTGCTGAACCAGAACATTGGGGCTACGTTTGCCCTGCGGGATTTCAATATTCCCTTCTACGGGGTATATGGGGCCTGCTCTACTATGGGGGAGACACTGTCGCTGGCCGCTATGGCCGTGGCCTCCGGCGCGGTCCGTATGGCGGCGGCGCAGACCTCCTCCCACTTCTGCACGGCGGAGAGGCAGTATCGGATGCCTCTGCCCTACGGCAGCCAGCGTTCTCCTACTGCCCAGTGGACGGCCACGGCGGCGGGGTGCTGCATTCTGGGGGCCCAGGCGGAGGGACCGTATATCACCCATGTGACCCGGGGACGCATCGTGGATCTGGGTGTGACGGACATGACCAACATGGGCGCGGCCATGGCACCGGCGGCCTTCGACACCCTGCAGGCAGTGTTCCGGGACACCGGCACCGCACCCGGGGACTATGACCTGATCCTCACCGGCGACCTGGGCGATGTGGGCAGCCGCATCGTGCTGGAGCTGTTCGCCCGGGAAGGCGTGACGCTGGAGAATTACACCGACTGCGGACTGGTGCTCTATGACCGGAAGAGACAGGATATGCACGCCGGCGGCAGCGGATGCGGCTGCTCTGCGGCGGTGCTCTGCGGCTATCTGCTGCCGGAGATGCGCCGGGGCCGGTGGCGGCGGGTGCTGTTCGCCCCCACCGGGGCGCTGCTGAGCCCCACCAGTTCATTTCAAGGGGAGAGCATACCGGGCATCTGCCACGCGGTGGTGCTGGACCGGACGAAGGAGGATGCGTGATGGAGTATCTCAATGCCTTTCTCTGCGGCGGGCTGCTGTGCGCCGTGGGCCAGATCATTCTGGACAAGACAAGCCTGACCCCGGCCCGTATTCTGACGGGCTATGTGGTGGCAGGTGTGCTGCTGCAGGCTGTGGGTGTGTATCAGTATATCGTGGACTGGGGCGGGGCGGGAGCCACCGTGCCCCTGACGGGCTTTGGCTACTCCCTGGCGAAGGGCGTGGCCAAAGCGGTGGCGGAGGACGGCTTGCTGGGTGTGCTCACCGGCGGGTTGACCGCCACCTCCGGAGGCATCGCCGCGGCGGTGGTGTTTTCCTTGTTGGCGGCGCTGCTGGTGCGGCCCAAAGAAAAACGTTGACAAATACCCGGTGGGGGTATATAATGCGACCGTGATCAAAAATACCCCCAGGAGGTATACGACTGTGGAAAATACTTGTTGCTGCTGCCAGGGAAAGACCAAGCACCGCACGGTGGAGGAGCAGAAAAAACTCCTGAACCGCCTGTGCCGCATTGAAGGGCAGGTGCGGGGCCTGCAGGAGATGCTGCAGAAGGACGCCTACTGTCCCGACATTCTGATACAGGTATCCGCCGTGGGCGCGGCACTGAACAGCTTTAGTAAAGAGCTGCTGGCTACCCACATCCGCACCTGCGTGGCGGATGGTATCCGACAGGGGGACGACGAGGTCATCGACGAACTGGTGACCACGCTGCAAAAGCTGATGAAATAAGGAGATGGCAGTATGACAGAGAAATTCGTCATCATCGGCATGACCTGCGCCGCCTGCGCCGCCCATGTGGAAAGGGCCGCGGCTTCGGTGCCCGGCGTACACAGCGCGTCGGTAAATCTGATGCTGGGCTCCCTGGTGTGCGACAGGGACGAGAATGTGGACCCCGCCGCCATTGTGGCCGCCGTGACGGCGGCGGGCTACGGCGCGGCGCCGGAGAGCGAGGCCCGGCGGGACCTGCACGCGGAGCAGGACGCGGCGGTAAAGGCCATGGGCCGCCGGCTGCTGTGGTCGGTGGTGTGTCTGGTGCCGCTGTTTTACCTGAGCATGGGGCACATGATGGGGCTGCCGGTGCCCATGTTCATGCACACACAGCCCTTGCTGTCGGCCTTTGTGCTGCTGGCGCTGACGGTGCCCATACTGATTTTGAACCGCAGTTATTTCACCGTGGGATTTTCCCGGCTGTTCAAGGGTGCGCCCAATATGGACTCACTGGTGGCGCTGGGCGCGGCGGCGGGGCTGGTGTACAGCCTGATCGAGATGGGCCTGCTGGCGGCGGGAAAGGTCACGGGTATGCCGGACCTGTACTTCGAGTCGGCGGGCATGATATTGGCGCTGGTGACGGTGGGTAAGTACCTGGAGGAGCGCTCCAAGGGCAAGACGACCGGAGCCATCACCGCCCTGCTGGCGCTGGCGCCGGAGTCCGCCGTGGTGCGCCGGGACGGCAAGGAGGTCACCGTCCCCACTGAGGACATCAAGGCCGGCGAGACGGTCATCGTCCGGCAGGGGGGGCGTATCCCCGTGGACGGCACCGTGACGGCGGGCAGCGGCACCGTGGACGAGTCCGCCCTTACCGGCGAGAGTATGCCGGTGGAGAAGACTGTGGGCGGCAAGGCGGTCTCCGCCACCATCCTCACCGGCGGCTATCTGGAGCTGACGGCGGACCGGGTAGGTGCGGATACCACTCTGTCCCAGATCATTCAGCTGATGGAGCAGGCCGCCAGCGGCAAGGCACCTATCAGCCGTCTGGCGGATAAGATCAGTGCCGTGTTCGTGCCGGTGGTCATTTCCATCGCGCTGCTGGCGGCTATCCTGTGGGCTGCGGTGGGCGGCATGGGTGTGCGCTTCTGCCTGTCCATCGCCATCGCCGTGTTGGTGATCTCCTGCCCCTGCGCTCTGGGCCTGGCCACGCCGGTGGCCATCACTGTGGCCACGGGCAAGGCGGCGGAGCAGGGCATTCTGGTAAAGTCCGCCGCCAGCCTGGAGCTGATGGGCCGGGTGGATACGGTGGTGCTGGACAAGACCGGTACCGTCACCGAGGGTAAGCCCCGGGTGACGGATCTGCTGTGCGCCGGCGGCATGACCGAGGATACGCTGCTGTCCGCCGCCGCGTCGCTGGAAAAGCCTTCCGAGCACCCGCTGGCCGGGGCCATCGTGGCCGAGGCGGAAAAGCGCGGTTTGGTCCTGCGGCCGGTGTCCGGGTTTGCCGCTGTGGCCGGCGGCGGTGTTGCCGCCCGGGCGGAAGGTACATTACTGCTGGCGGGCAATGAGGCGTTTATGGAGACGTCCGGCGTGGCCGTCAGCGAGGAGATGAAGTCCGGCGCGGCCAGACTGGCGGAGGACGGTAAAACGCCGCTGTTTATCGCCGCAGGTACATCGCTGCTGGGGGTCATCGCTGTGGCGGACGTGGTCAAGGCGGACAGCGCCGCCGCCATCGCCGCCCTGCGGGAGATGGGCTGCGACGTGGTGCTGCTCACCGGCGACAACCAGCGCACGGCGGACGCCATTGCCCGGCAGGTGGGCGTCAGCCGGGTCATCGCTCAGGTGCTGCCCCAGGACAAGGCCCGCGTGGTGCAGGAGTTGCAGGCCGAGGGCAAGAGGGTGGCCATGGTGGGCGACGGCATCAACGATGCCCCGGCGCTGGTGACGGCAGATGTGGGCCTGGCCATCGGCGCAGGCACAGATGTGGCCATCGAGTCGGCGGACATCGTGCTGATGAAGAGCAGCCTTATGGATATCGCCGACGCGGCGGCCCTGTCCCGGGCTACCCTGCGGAATATCCGTCAGAACCTGTTTTGGGCGTTCTTCTATAATTCTGTGGGCATCCCGGTGGCGGCGGGTGTGCTGTACCCGGCCTTTGGGATCACCCTGAACCCCATGATCGCCGCCGCGGCCATGAGCCTGAGCAGCGTGTGCGTGGTCAGCAACGCCCTGCGTCTGCGGGGCTGGAGGGGCCGCAGACGGGAGGGAACGCCGACTGCAAAAGAGCCACAGCTGGTGCAAAATATAAATAATAACGAAAGCAGTAAGGAGGATACCGCTATGAAAAAGACCATCACTATCAAGGGTATGATGTGTGCCCACTGCGTCTCCCACGTGGAGAAGGCGCTGACCGCCCTGGGCGTACAGGCGGACGTGGATCTGGCGTCCGGGACCGCCGTCGTCACCGGCGACGCCAGTGACGAGGCGCTGAAGAAGGCTGTCACCGACGCCGGTTACGAGGTCGTGGAGATCAAGTGATGAAAAAAGAGCACCCCCGCAAGGGGGTGCTCTTTTTTATGCGCTTTTACGCGGCACCGTCAGTCTCGGTTTCCTCGACAACGGGAGCGGTCTGCGCGGCGGTGCGGGTGACGCTGTCGGCGGTGAGGATGGTGCCCTCGCCGTCGGCGAAGCGGATGGTGACACGGTCGCCGGTGTTGTAGATGACCACCTCTGGCTGGTCGGCGGCGGAGATGACGTAGTAGTGCTCGTCACCGGTCAGGCGCAGGTAGTAGAGGGTATTGCCGTCCACCACGGCGGAGCGGATATCCGCCAGCACACCGCTGACTTCGTTCTGGCCCGTCAGGGGCAGATCGGCGTCATCGGCGGATACCAGACCCTTCTCCGCCAGGATGCGGCGGTAGTTGGCCTCACACTGGGCCACCGTGTCGCCGGTGGCCACGATCTGGTACTGGCTGACGTTGACCATGGCGTACATCTTCACCAGTTCGGCGGCGTCCTTCAGCGCCATGAAATACGTGGGCTGGTCAGAGATATTCAGCAGCAGGGGGAAGGTGGCCGTGTACTTCATCTGCTGTACCTGCCCCTGGGCGCTGTCCATGGCGGAGTACTCCTTGGCGCCGGCCACCAGATAGAACCGCGTCTCCTTCGTGCGCTGGTTGGAGAGAATGAAGCCGATGTTGGACTCGTCGGACACCACGGAGGTGACACCGGTGTACATATACACGTCGTCACCGATGGCGATGTAGTTATAGCCCTCGGTGGTGACGGTCACATCCCGCTGGCCGAACAGGGAGTTGATAAAGCCGTTGACATACGCGCCGTGGTAGTCGTACTGCTGCATGATCAGCTCGGCGGTGTAGACGTGATCCACCCAGTTGGGCACGTCGCCGGTCTTGTAGTAGGCGCTCTCGCCGGTGACGGCGTTCACCAGCACGGCACCGATGATATCACGGCCGCCGAACAGACCGATGGTGTGGCTGACACGGGGGCAGACCCACCACGGGTCGCCGTTCTCGTCGATCTCGAAGGCCGGCTCGTCGAACATATAGGTGGGGTAGTGGAAGCGCAGATGGCGGTACAGATTGCGGCTGAAGTGCTCGGCGGTGGTGTAGTGGATGCCCTCGTCCAGACGGATGACCTCCACGTTCTGGGTCACCATGTCGATAAGCAGATAGGCGGGCAGGCCGTCGGCACGGTTGTTCAGCCACTTGATGATATCGCCGTAGCGCAGGGGCGTGACGCGGACAGGGCGGCCCTGGTAGTTGATCTGGGTATAGTCGTCGGCCACCTCGAACTGGGACACCATGTCCGCCAGCTCACCCAATTTGCGGTTGCCCAGCTTTGTGGCGGAGTTGGCATCCAGCATGGGGATCTGGTCATAGCTGATCTCCTCCACTTCGGCGGCAAAGTCGCCGTCGGTGACGGTCAGCAGGTCGCGGTAGTCCCCGGCACGGAACAGCTGCCAGCCGATCACCGCGCCCACCAGCGCCGTGGCGATCAGCGCGGCGGCCGCGATGAGGGGCACGGTGCACTGCTTTTTCAAAAAGGTGAAGTAGCCCTTGGCACCGGTGCCCTGAAAACCGGAGGTCAGTATGGCGCAACCGCCGTACACGGCGCACACCAGCAGCACAAAGACGTAGAAATCCTCACTCTTGAGACTGATAGGCGGCAGAACGATATAGAAATACACCGCGGCGAACACCAGCGTGACGGCGATGTTCAGCAGCGTGCGGCCCAGGGGCGTGCCCACGGCTTTGCGTTCCTTTTTCGGGCGGGGCTGGCGGCCGAAGCCCTGAAAGTCGGGGTCATTCCAATTTGTATTCTTCATAGACGGTTCCTTTCTCTGTTGATATGCCTGTTGGTACTATTATAACCGATGCATCTTCGTTTGTATAGCAACTTCAGGTTGCAAACGGCAAAATTGCCGCAGAGAGATGCATTTGGCTGTTCACAAATTGTTTACAATAAAAGTCAAAGAAAGTCAAATTACCCTATTGACAAAGCAGGAAAGGCGGTGTAATATATGTTCAAGGTCAAAGAAAGGCAAAGTCAAATGAGCCGAGCTTGACCGAGAGATGCAAACGAAAGGCGGCGAGGATTTGGGTATTTCCGATATTATCGCTGGATTTATCCAGCAGGAGTTAGACCAGGCGGGCGGTGCGCTGGAGCTACAGCGAGCCGACCTGGCGCAGCGGTTCAACTGCGTGCCCAGCCAGATCAACTACGTGATGTCCACCCGGTTCTCGCCGGAGCATGGCTACATCGTGGAGTCCCGGCGGGGCGGCGGCGGCTACATTCGCATCACGCGGGTGCAGGTGGACCGCCAGACGCTGCTGATGCACGTTATCAACAGCATCGGCGACAGGCTGGACGCGGCCAGCGCACGGGCGATCGCCCAGAACCTGGTCCAGTCCGAGGCTGTCAGCCACGAGCTGGGACAGGCGCTGCTGTCCGCCACCGGCGCACGAGCCTTGCAGGCGGCGCCGCCGGAGAACCGCGACGCGCTGCGCGCCGATATATTCAAGCAAATTCTGATCCATTCCGTCTGACGGCGGAGCAAGGAGGTTATGATTATGAAATGTGATCGCTGCGGTAAGAACGAGGCTACGTTCTACTATAAGAGCAATATCAACGGCAGAGTGACCGAGACGCACCTCTGCCCCGACTGTGCCCGCGCCATGGGCTATGCCGGTTCCATGTCCGGCCGCATGAGCAGCTGGTTCAACGATGACTGGTTCGACCGGCCCTTCCGTATGCTGGAGCCGTTTTTCGGCGGCTTTGGCAGCCGGATGCTGACGGAGTTCCCCCAGCCGGTGGACGTGCTGGAGCAGGCGCAGAGCGCCGACCCGGAGAGCAGCGCCGCCGAGGAGCTGCTGCCGAAGGACGAGGCTATGTCTCTGGCGCTGGAGCGTAAGCGCAACGCGCTGGAGACACAGCTGCACAACGCGGTGGCGGAGGAGCGTTATGAGGACGCCGCCCGCCTGCGTGACGAGCTGAAGGCTCTGGGCGGCAAGGCGTCCTGACGCCGTTCCGCTATGTTAAAATAACAAATCGAAGGGAAGTGTTCCTTTATGTCTGAGAATAAATTTACCCCCCGTGCAGAGGAAGTTCTGCGTTTGAGCCAGGAGGCTGCCGAGGATCTGGGCCACGGCTATGTTGGCTCCGAGCATCTGCTGCTGGGCCTGATCCGTGAGGAGGAGGGCATCGCCCACCGCGTGCTCAGTGAGTTCGGCGTCACCGATGAAATGGTCTGCTCCGTGCTGCAGCGCAGCGTGGGCAAGGGCGTTTCCGGCGCCGCGCCCAGCCAGGGCCTGACGCCCCGCGCCAAGAGCGTGGTGGAGCTGGCTGTGTCCGAGGCGTCCCGCATGGGAAGCAGCGCCATCGGCACCGCCCATCTGCTGATGGGCTTGCTCCGCGAGGGCGGCAACATGGGCCTGCGTATCCTGCGTACCGTGGGCGTGGACCCCAATAAGATGTACAGCGCTGTGCTGAAGAAGCTCAACGATATGCCCCGGGCTGCCGCTGGCGGCGCCTCCGCCCCTAACCGCGAGGCGGACAAGAAGAACAAGACGCTGGCTGAGTACACCCGCGATCTGACCGAGGCCGCCCGCAGCGGCAAGCTGGACCCCGTTATCGGCCGGGATACCGAGATACAGCGGGTCATCCAGATTTTGTCCCGCCGCAGTAAGAACAACCCTGTGCTCATCGGCGAGCCCGGCGTAGGCAAGACTGCCATCGCCGAGGGACTGGCCGAGCGCATTGCCGCCGGCGATGTGCCCGAGGAGCTGCTGGACAAGCGCATCCTGTCACTGGACCTCAGCGGCATGGTGGCCGGAACCAAGTACCGCGGCGAGTTCGAGGAGCGCATCAAGAACACCCTGAATGAGGTGAAGAAAGACGGCAACGTCATCCTGTTCATCGACGAGCTGCACACCATCGTGGGCGCAGGCTCTGCTGAGGGCGCCGTGGACGCCGCCAACATTCTGAAGCCCGCCCTGAGCCGCGGCGAGATCCGCGTTATCGGCGCCACCACCCTGAACGAGTACCGCAAGTACATCGAGAAGGATGCCGCGCTGGAGCGCCGCTTCCAGCCCGTCACCGTGGGCGAGCCCACCCCCGAGGCCACGCTGGAGATCCTGAAGGGCCTGCGCGACCGCTATGAGGCGCACCACAAGCTGACCATCACCGATGAGGCGCTGGACGCTGCGGTGCAGCTGTCCAAGCGGTACATCGGCGATCGGTTCCTGCCGGATAAGGCCATCGACCTGATGGACGAGGCCGCTTCGCAGGTCCGCATGACCGCCGAGAGTTCCTCTCCGGACCTGAAGGCCCTGGAGGAGAAGATCACCGCCCTGCACCGGGAGAAGAACGATGCCATCGCCGCCCAGGACTTCGAGAAGGCCGCGCAGCTGCGCGATATCGAGAAGGACTACCAGGAGCAGGTGGACATCGAGCGCGACAAGTGGCGCAAGAGCCTGTCCCAGAATCGGGGCACCGTCACCGCGGACGACATCGCCAAGGTGGTGGCCGGCTGGACCGGTATTCCCGTCACCCGCCTGACCGAGGATGAGTCCATGCGCCTGCTGAAGCTGGAGGAGAAGCTCCACCAGCGTGTGGTGGGGCAGGACGATGCCGTGACCGCCGTGGCCAAGGCCATTCGCCGCAGCCGCGTGGGTCTGAAGGACCCCAAGCGGCCCATCGGCTCCTTCCTGTTCCTGGGCCCCACCGGCGTGGGCAAGACTGAACTGTGCAAGACCCTGGCGGAGTCTATGTTCGGTGATGAGAACGCCATGGTGCGTATCGATATGTCCGAGTACATGGAGAAGCACACGGTGTCTCGCCTGATCGGCTCGCCTCCTGGCTATGTGGGCCACGAGGAGGGCGGCCAGCTGACTGAGAAGGTGCGCCGTAAGCCCTATTCCGTGGTGCTGTTCGACGAGATCGAGAAGGCCCATGAGGATGTGTGGAACATCCTGCTGCAGATCCTGGAGGATGGCGTTGTCACCGATTCCCAGGGCCGCCGGGTGGACTTCAAGAATACCGTCATCGTCATGACATCCAACGTGGGCGCCCGGAACATCACCGATGCCGCCGCCAAGCTGGGCTTTGACGGCGACGAAAAGGGCGGGAAGGAAACTGAGGAGGCTCGCTTCGCCCGTATCCGCGAGGCGGTCATGACCGATCTGAAGCACACCTTCCGCCCCGAGTTCCTGAACCGTATCGATGAGATCATCGTGTTCCGTCAGCTGACCCAGGAGAACATCGTGGAGATCGCCCGCCGTATGCTCACCGTTACCGGCAAGCGCATGGCGCAGCAGGGGATCACCCTGATCTCCGACGATGACGCCGTGGCCGAGTTGGCCCGTGACGGCTTCGATCCCCAGTACGGTGCCCGTCCTCTGCGCCGGGCCATCCAGAACCAGGTGGAGGATGCCGTAGCGGAGTTGATGCTGGAGGGTAAGCTGAAGTCCGGCGATACCGCCCATGTCCGTCTGCGGGACGGCAAGGTGGTCATCGACAGCGAGGCGGTTCCTGCTGAAGCTGCGCCTGCGGCGACAGCGCCCGCCGAGACGGCCGCTATCCCTGCGGAGAAGTAAACAAAAAGGAACGCCCTTGGGCAATGGCCCAAGGGCGTTCCTTTTTTGTCCTATTGCTTCTTCGCGCGGAGAGAAGGTTTACAGGGTGTCCAGCGCCTGCTTCAGGTCGGCGATGAGGTCCTCGGCGTTCTCCAGACCCACGGACAGACGGATCAGGCCGGCGGCGATGCCGGAGGCGGCCAGTTCCTCCTCGGTGTAGGTGGAGTGCGTCATGGAGGCGGGGTGCTCGATCAGCGTCTCGGCGTCGCCCAGAGACACAGCCACCGTCACCAGGTGCAGGGCGTTCACCAGCTTCACGCCGGCGGCACGGCCCCCCTTGACCTCGAAGGACAGCATACCGCCGAAGTCGCGCATCTGGCGGCGGGCGATGTCATGGCCGGGATGGTCGATCAGGCCGGGATAGTAGACCTTCTCCACGGCGGGGTGGTCATACAGGAACTCTGCAACGGCCTTGGCGTTGGCGCAGTGCTTCTGCATACGGATCTCCAGGGTTTTCAGGCCGCGGAGGATCAGGAAGGAGGTGAAGGGATCCATGACCGCGCCGGTCATATCCTTCAGGCCGAACATACGTACCTCATTGCAGAATTCGGCGGAGCCCACCACAAAGCCCGCGATCACGTCGCCGTGGCCGTTCAGGTACTTGGTGGCGGAGTGCACCACCACGTCTGCGCCCAGCTCCAGCGGCCGCTGGAGGTACGGGGAAGCGAAGGTGTTGTCGCAGATGACCTTGATGTCCTTGTTGTAGCCGTGGGCCAGTGCCGCCACGGCGGAGATGTCCGCGATCTTCAGGTTGGGGTTGGCGGGCGTCTCCAGATACACCGCGCAGGTGTTGGGCTTCAGCGCCTTGCGCACGGCATCCAGGTCGGAGGTGTCCACAAAGCTGACCTCCACGCCGTAGCGGGTCATGCCGTGGTTCAGAAGGGCGAAGGTGCAGCCGTACAGGGTGCCGTCGGCCACGATATGCTTGCCGGCGCCGGCTACGGTCCACAGCGCGGAGGAGATGGCACCCATGCCGGAGGCGGCGGCCACGCAGGCCTCACCGCTTTCCAGGGCAGCGACCTTGGCCTCCAGCACCGAGGTGGTGGGGTTGGACAGGCGGGTGTAGATATAGCCCGCTTCTTCACCGGCGAAGCGGCGCCCGCCCTGCTCACAGCTGTCAAATACGAAGGTGGAGGTCTGGAAAATAGGGGTGGTCAGTGCGCCGTACTGGGTGTCCTTCACGTTTCCGGCGTGAATGGCTTTTGTACCGAAGCCGCAATCCTTGTTCAGCATGGGTCGTCCTCCTTGCACTATAATGTAACAATAAAGTGTACAGGACCATACGGCCCTTTGCCATAAGGGTAACATATCTGAACCCGACGGTGGTAGCGGCAAAATGCGCCAGCTCGCTATCAATTGGAATTGTAGCCAAAACAGATAATTTCGGAATATATTTTTGTGCAGAATGCTGTATTGCGTGGAAATCGCAAAAAATTTTAGCGGAAACTAGACATCGTGCCGAAAAATACGGCAAAATGGCGGCGGATTTTTGTCGGGGAACATGATAAATGAAACAGATAACGATGGGCGCGATTTGCGGGAAACGGTTGCCATTTCCCCCGGAATGTGGTATAAGAGAGACAGAGAGTGCGCCCGGTGTCCGCCGGGTACATGCAGCTTACAGGAGGTCATCACCATGAAAAAGATCATTGCCACCACCAATGCCCCCGCCGCCATCGGTCCCTATTCCCAGGCCATCGACTGCGGCAGCTTCCTGGTCACGTCCGGCCAGGTGCCCTTTGACCCGGCTACCGGCGAGTTCGTCCCCGGCGGCATTACCGAGCAGACCCGTCAGGTACTCACCAACATCAAGGCCATCCTTGAAGCCGCCGGTCTGACCATGGACAATGTGGTCAAGACCACCGTATTCCTGCAGAGCATGGGCGACTTCGCCGCCATGAACGCGGTCTACGCCGAGTTCTTCACCGAGGGGCAGTACCCTGCCCGCAGCGCCGTGGAGGTCGGTGCGCTGCCCCGGGGCGCACTGGTGGAGATCGAAACCATCTGCGTGAAGTAAAGAATCCGGCAAATAAAGAGAGCCGCCCCTTAGGGGCGGCTCTCTTTATGCCTCCTGGTTCAATTCCGAGACGATATCCTTCAGAATGGCGATGAACTTCTCGCCGTAGTCCGTCAGCGGTACGTCCCGGGGCCGTATGACCCCAAGGCGCATATCCGGCACGTCGCCGATCAGCGGCAGCGTCATCAGCCGGTCATCGCCGTAGCCGTCCGGCAGTACGCCGCTGCCGGTGGAAACGCAGTCCGTGTGGGCCATGACATTGTAGGCCGTGGCGCGGTCGCTGACGGACACTACCCGGTCAAACTCCGCGCCGGTGCCTACCACTGCCTCCTCGGCGAAGTGGTAGTTGCTGTCCGACTGGGTAAATACCGCGTAGGGGTAGGCATACAGCTGCTCCAGCCGCACGGCGCGTTCGCCGGACAGGGGGTGGCCCTTCCGCAGAAACACCCGGGGGCGGATGTCCACCAAAGGCTGGAACGTCAGGTTCTTCTCCCGCAGGATACGGCCGATGAAATGCTCTGTCATGTCCGACACGAAGATGACGCCGAAGGCGCTGCGCCGCGCCGTCACCTCGTCGATGACAGCCGCCATCTCCATCTCCTTGAAGCTCACCTGGATATGCGGCTCGTCCAGCAGGTGCAGGAACTCCACGAATGCCTTGGCGCAGAAGGGATAGCGCTGTGATGCTACCGACAGGGATACCCGGTCGGCAGCCCGGCGCTCACTGTAATAGCGCTCCAGCTTCCGGCTGCGCTCCACCAGCGGTGCGATCTGCGCCGTCAGCTCTCGGCCCTCCTCCGTCAGCGTCACGCCCCGGTTGGTCCGCAGAAAGATGGTCACGCCCAGCTCCCGTTCCACCTCGGCGATGGCCGCCGACAGGGCCGACTGAGACAGAAACAGGTTCCGCGCCGCCCGGTTCATGGACCCGCAGCGGTCCACCTCCAATATATAGCTCATTTGCAGCAATGTCATCGTGCCGCGCCCCTTTCCCGCCGTTTCTTGCCTTTACTATACCAAAAACCGCGTCCCCTGTAAATAGAATTGACAGATATACGGCCCATCGTGTATAATCGCCGGTGATATACCGTATATATTGCTCTATATAGGAGGCGTACTATGAAACGAGTTATCACCGTCCTGTTGGCGGCCCTGCTGGTCCTGTCACTGGCGGCCTGCGGCAGCGGGGTCGAGACAAAGAAGCTGGCGGGCACCTGGACGTGTACGATCGATGTGACTGACCGCATGAACGCGGCGGCGGAGCAGGCGCTGGGTCTGTCCGCGGCGGACGGCGCGGCGAAGATGCCGCTGCAGCTGGTCCTCACCGTGACCGAGGACGGCGCCTATACCCTCCGCTACGACAGCGACGCCGCCCGCACGGCGTTGGATGCCTATGCCGCGGCGCTGCACCCGGCGGCGGTGGAGAGCGTCTATGCCGCTGCGGAGGAGCAGGGCCTCTCCCGTGAGGAATACGACGCGGCCATGGAGAAGGCCGGCATCACCATGGACGATATGGTGGCGGCCATTTTCGCCGGGGTGGACGAGGAGGAGCTGCTCTCCCTGCTCACCGGCCGCAGCGCCGCGATCACCGGCTATTGCAGGGCGGAGGGCGGACAGCTGTACCTGGCGGATACCGCCGCCGAACTGGCCGAGACGGCGGACTGCCTGAGCTATACCCTTTCCGATGGGACCATGACCTGGACCGACGCGCAGGGTGAGCTCAGCAGCCAGCTGACGGAACAGGAGCAGGAGCTGCTCCGCGTGCCCCTGACCTGGACGAAGCGGGCGGAGGAGAGCAAATAAAAAAGAGCGCCCTGTGGGCGCTCTTTTCCTTTGCCTCATGTCTCAAAAATCCAGCTCCGTGCGGGTACAGACCTCCTTGATCTTGGCCTGCAGGCGTTTCAGATCCTCGAAGGTCTCCGGCTTTTTCCGGGGGTCCCGCAGCAGGGCGGCGGGGTGATACAGCGCCATCATCAGGCAGCCATCCTTCTCGAAAAACTGACCGTGCTCCTGACTGATCTTAAAGTCCGGGCGGATGATCTCCATGGCGCTGACGCGGCCCAGACACACGATGATCTTAGGCTGCATCAATGCCCGCTGCCGCTGGAGGTAGCCCTTGCAGGCGTCCTTCTCCGTGTTCATGGGGTCCCGGTTCTCCGGCGGGCGGCACTTAACGGAGTTGGTGATATACAGGCGGCTGCGGTCCAGCCCGATCATCTTCAGCATATCGTCCAGCAGCTTGCCGCCCCGGCCCACGAAGGGCTCGCCCTGCTTGTCCTCGTTAGCGCCGGGGGCTTCGCCGATGATCATGATCTCCGCATCCTCCCGGCCCACGCCGAAGACCACGTTGGTGCGCGTTTCCGCCAGTGTACAGGCGTGACAGTGCAGACATTCCTGCCGCAGGGCTTCCCACTCGGTCATAGTCGTTTCTCCTTTATCTCTCTGCGAACGGGCTTACTTTTCCAATCTGGACAGCAGCCACGCTTCAATGTTCTTCGTAATATCCGCAGTGTATGCCTTTTCGTTGAGTATCTCATGCCGCAGGCCCGGATACAGCTTCAGTGTGCAGTCCCGCATACCGGCAGCCCGGAAGGCGTCATAGGTCTGGCGCACGCCCTTGCCGCAACTGCCCACAGGGTCCTTGTCGCCAGCTACGAACAGCACCGGTATTTCCCTGTCCATCTGCCGCAGATGGCTCTGCCGCTGGTTGAAGCGTATGCCATGCAGCATCTGGCGGAACAGGCCCACCGTGGCGTCCGCGCCGCAGAGGGGGTCGGCGATGTAGTCGTCCACATTGCTCTCGTCGGCGGAGAGCCAGTCCACCTTCGTGCGGTTGGGGGCGAACAGCTTGTTGTAGCTGCCGAAGGCCAGCTCCGTCACCAGCTCGCTGGTGGCGTTCTCGCCGCTGACGGCGGCGATGGCATTGGCCAGCGCCAGCCCGCCGGTGATGGCTGCCTGGGGCTGCCAGCCGGTGCCCATGATGACCGCCGCCTTCACCGTGCCGGGATAGCGGATCAGGTATGTCCGGGTCAGAAAGGAGCCCATGCTGTGCCCCATGATGCACAGCGGTGCGTCCGGATAGCGCTGCTTCAGCCGCTGGTGCAGGATATAGATATCGTCCACCACCGTATTCCATGTGCTGCCCTGACCGAAATACACCGGCGTTCCGCCCTCCGGCAGCGACTTGCCGTGGCCTAAGTGGTCGTGTCCGGCCACAACGATGCCCTGCTCGTTCAGCGCCCGGGCAAAGCCGTCGTACCGGGCGATATGCTCGGCCACGCCGTGACAGATCTGCAGTACAGCGCGGACGGCCACGCCCTCCGGCTCCCACAGCATCCCGTGGAGCTGGGTCTTGCCGTCGCTGGACAGAAACGTGAATTCACTCAAATTTGTCATGGTGTATCCGCTCCTTTCATGGTATAATTCTTATCATCATACAGTGTACCACAAAAATCCGGAAATGAAAAGAGGGTTCGCCATGTCGCAGTACATATTGGCGCTGGATCAGGGAACCACCAGCTCCCGCGCCATCGCCTTTGACCGGTCGGGGAATATCGCCGCCCTAAGCCAGCAGTCCCTGCCCCAGCACTATCCCCAGGCGGGGTGGGTGGAGCACGACCCCCTGGAGATATGGGACACCCAGCGCCGCGCCGCGGCGGAGGTCATCGCCCGGCTGCCGGAGGGCAGCGTGGCGGGCATCGGCGTCACTAACCAACGGGAGACGACGATCCTCTGGGATAAGGCCACCGGTGAACCGGTGTACAACGCCATCGTCTGGCAGTGCCGCCGCACGGCGGAGCTGTGTGAGGACCTGAAGCGCCGGGGGCTGGAGGAGCGCATCCGCTCGGCCACGGGGCTGCTGATCGACGCCTACTTCTCCGGCAGCAAGATCCGCTGGATACTGGACAATGTGCCCGGCGTCCGCCGCCGGGCCGAACGGGGCGAGGTGCTGTTCGGTACCGTGGAGAGCTGGTTGATCTGGAAGCTCACCGGCCGGCATGTCACCGACTACGCCAACGCCAGCCGCACCATGCTTTTTGATATCCACCGCCTGGCCTGGGATGAGGAGCTGTGCGGCATTCTGGGGGTCCCTACGGCCATGCTGCCGCAGCCCGTGCCCAACAGCGCCGTCTACGGCACGGTGCAGCCCAGTATCCCGGGGCTGGAGTCCCTGGCGGGCGTCCCGGTCTGCGGCGCGGCGGGCGATCAGCAGTCCGCTCTGTTCGGCCAGACCTGCTTCGCTCCCGGCGAAGCCAAGAACACCTACGGCACCGGCTGCTTCACCCTGATGAACGTGGGCGAAAAGCCTGTGCGCTCCCGGGCGGGCCTGCTCACCTCCGTGGCGTGGCAGGTGGACGGAAAGACCACCTATGCCCTGGAGGGCAGTGTGTTCAACGCCGGCAGCACCATCCAGTGGCTGCGGGATGAGCTGAGTATCATTTCCTCGGCGCCGGAGATCGACGTGCTGGCCGCCACAGTGCCGGACAGCGGCGGCGTGGTGGTGGTACCGGCCTTCACGGGCCTGGGTGCGCCTTACTGGGATATGTACGCCCGGGGCGCTATTCTGGGCGTCACCCGGGGCACAGGACGGGCGCACATCGCCCGGGCGGTGCTCAGCTGTATCGCTGCCCAGGTCACAGACCTGATGCTGGCCATGCGCCAGGATGCCGGCTGCGATATTGCCCTTCTGCGGGCGGACGGCGGGGCCAGCGTTTCTGATGTGCTGCTACAAATGCAGGCAGATCTGCTGCGTATCCCTGTGGATCGGCCGGAGATGGTGGAGACCACCGCCTTCGGCGCGGCGGCGCTGGCGGGGCTGAGCTGCGGCTTCTGGCGGGATATGGACGAGATCGCCGCCCTGCGCCGCAGCCAGAGGATGTTCCTGCCGGAGCGTCCGCAGGCGGACTGCGATGCCTATTACCGTCTGTGGAAACGGGCTGTTTCCCGGGCCGCTGACTGGATAGAGCATTAAGTAAACAGTGTGTAAATTTCGCCATATAGCGCTTGCAACCGCTGAAAAAACGCGCTATACTGGCGTCAACAGGAATATATGCCGTGCACTGTCCCGCGTGTGTACGCGGGGGGAGAGCCGGGAGATATGGAAAGGAGCTATTATCTATGGGTATTCTCAATGACATCAGCAAGAAGGCGCAGGAGTACGCCGGCATCGCCGTGGACAAGGCCAAGGACCTGGCCGAAGTGGCCGCGGACAAGGCTCAGACCCTCAGTGACACCGCCAAGACCAATATGGCTATTATGAACGAGCAGCGCGAGCTGGAGAAGAACTACCGCGCCATCGGCGAGTGGTTCGTGGCGGAGCACCAGAGCGACGTCCCCGACGCCGTCAAGGACGTGGTGGCTGCCGTCAACGCCAGCAAGGAGCGTATCGCCCAGCTGGAGGCCAGCAAGCCCCGGAAGGACGAGCCGGCGGTGGACGAGTCTGAGGTGACCTTCAAGGTCTGCCCCGTCTGCGGCGCCGCCAGCGACAGCAAGTTCTGCCCCCACTGCGGCGCGCCCATGGGCGAGTAAAATACAGAAAAAAGAGGACCGCCGCCGGCGGTCCTCTTTTGCAAGCGCTTCATAAAAAGGAAGGCCCGCGAGGGCCTTCCTTTTACTTTTCGTTGGGCATCTTCCAGCCGTTGTGGTCGGTGTGCAGCAGATGGTGGGACTTTTCGCCCAGCGGAGCTTTCAGGAATTCCCGGTACAGCGCCTGCACGTCCTTGTTCCGGTGGGAGAACCGCACCTTGGCACTCTTGTCGATGCTCCACAGGATATCGCCGCGATATGCCGCCAGCTCCTGCCCGTCATGTATGGGCTGCCCGCCGCCGCCGGCGCACCCGCCGGGACAAGCCATCACCTCAACGAAGTCGTAATCCACATCGCCCTCGTCGATGGCGTGCATCAGCTTACGGGTGTTGCCCAGTCCGCTGACCACTGCCACGCGAACGTTGCCCGCGCCGGGGATGGTGAATACGGCCTCCTTCCAGTTGTCCATACCGCGCACGGCGGAGAAGGCGTCCGGCTTCGGTTCCTTGCCGGTAATGAGATAGTACGCGCTCCGCAGAGCCGCGTCCATCACGCCGCCGGTGGCGCCGAAGACCACCGCCGCGCCGGTGCCGGTGCCCAGCGGACTGTCAAAGGGTGTTTCTGGAAGCACCGCGGGATTGATCTGTTCGCCCCGCAGCATCCGCACGATCTCGCGGGTGGTCAGCACAACGTCCACGTCCGGGTCGCCCTGCTCGTCCTTCATGGTGGGCAGCGCACACTCCGCCTTCTTGGCGGTGCAGGGCATGATGGACACCACAAACAGCTTCTTGGGGTCCACGCCGATCTTCTGGGCAAAGTAACTCTTGGCGACGGCACCGAACATCTGCTGGGGGCTCTTGGCGGTGGACAGGTTTTCCGTATATGACGGGAATTGTCCCTTCAGGAACCGCACCCAGCCGGGACAGCAGCTGGTGAACATGGGCCAGTGATATTTGTTCCGGTGGGTAAAGCGCTCGATGAACTCACTGCCCTCCTCCATGATGGTCAGGTCGGCGGCGAAGTCTGTGTCGAATACATAGTCGAAGCCCATGGTCTTCAGCGCCGTCACCATGCGCTCCGCCGTGGCAAACTTGGGGTCCAGATGATAAAACTCTGCCCAGGCCGCCCGCACCGCCGGTGCGACCTGCACCACGGTGATCCGGTCCTTGTTCGCCAGCGCATCGAACACCTTGCCGGTGTCGTCGTGCTCCTGCAGACCGCCCACGGGACAGTGGGTGATGCACTGGCCACAGAAGGTGCAGTCGCTCTCGCCCAGAGTCCTGGTGTGGGCCACGCCCACGGTGGTGCGAGTACCGGTGCCCATCAGGTCCCAGATGCCCATGCCCTGGATCTTTTCGCATACCTGGATGCACCGCATACACTTCACGCAGCGGTTTTCGATACGCACCACCGGATTGGAGTAGTCCGTGGGGATGTTCTTCAGGTCGTCGATATAGTGGTCGCCCAGCAGGTTATAGTCGTTGGTCAGCTGCTGGAGCTTACAGTTGCCGCTGCGGGTGCACTTGGTGCACTTCGTCTCATGCTGGCTCAGCAGCAGCCGCAGATTGACTCGCCGGGCCTCGCGGACACGGGGTGAGCTGGTGTACACCACCATGCCCTCGCTGACAGCGCTGTCGCAGGAGGGCACCAGCCGTGCATAGCCCTCCACCTCCACCATGCAGATGCGGCACGCGCCGATCTCGTTGATGTCCTTCAGATAGCACAGGGTGGGGATGCTGATCCGCAGGGTCTGGGCCGCCTCCAGAATGGTGGTGCCTTCCGGCACCGATACGGTCCGCCCGTCGATGGTCAGAGTTACCATTTTTCGTTCCTCCCTCCCCGGAAAATGCCGTAGCCGTAGTGGTCGCACCGCAGGCAGCGGGACGCCTCGGTCCGCGCGCCCTCCTCGGTGAGCCCGCACTCGATATCCTCAAAGTCGCACCGGCGCTCGCAGGCCTCGCGCTCCGTGGTGTTGATGCGTCCGTGGGGTGCGCGGTTGTTCAGCCGCGGTGCCGGGATGTCCAGCTCCACCTTGATCTCATGCTGGAAACCCAGATGCTCGTCGATGTTGGCCGCCGCCACCTTGCCGGCGGCAATGGCGCGGATGGCGCTGGCGGGCCCGGTGACGCAGTCGCCGCCGGCAAATACGTTGTCCATGTCGCCCACTTGGCCAGACAGTCCCGCTACGAACGTGCCGCGCTTGATGGGTACGCCCGCCTGCTCGAAGCCCTGGATCTCGATGCCTTGGCCGATGGCCACCACGATGATATCCGCCGGGATGCGTACCTCCGGCAGGTCGGCCTTGTTGGGCCGGGGCCGCCCGGACTTGTCCGCCTCGCCGATGATCTGGGGCTGCACCCACAGCGCGGCGGCATTGCCGTCCTCGTCGGCCTCGATGTGGGAGGGGGCCATCAGGGCGGCGATTTCCGCGCCCTCGGCCATGGCGCCCGTCACCTCGTCCGGCAGAGCGGTCATGTCCTCGATGCGGCGGCGGTACACGCACGTCACTTTTTCCGCCCCCAGGCGGATAGAACTGCGGGTCACGTCCATAGCCACGTTGCCGCCGCCGATGACCACCACCCGCTTGCCGGTGAAGTCCGGCATCACGTCATTACCGATGGAGCGCAGCATCTCCACCGCGGACATCACGTTCTTGCTGTCCTCGCCGGGGATGCCCACTTTCTTGTCCTGATGGGCGCCGATGGCGATGTACAGGCAGTCATACTCCTTCAGCAGGTCCTCTATCCACAGCTGGGTGCCCACGGTCACGCCGGTGTGTGCCTCAATGCCCAAAGAGAGGATGGAGGCGATCTCCGCATCCAGCAGGTGCCGGGGGAAGCGGTAGTTGGGGATGCCGTAGCGCAGCATACCGCCCAGCTTCTCCCGTTCCTCGAATACCGTCACCTTGTGACCCATCAGGGCCAGGTAATAGGCGCAGCTCAGGCCGCTGGGCCCGCCGCCGATAATGGCCACCTTCTTGCCGGTGGGCGGCGCGCAGGGGGGCTGGGGCACGTCTCCGGCATTATCCACGGCGTAGCGCTTCAGCCCGCGGATGTTGATGGCATCGTCGATCATATTCCGGCGGCACCGCGCCTCGCAGGGGTGCTCGCAGATGTAAGCACAGGCCACGGGGAAGGGATTGTCCTTACGGATCAGCCGCACCGCATCGGCGCAGCGTCCCTCGCCTATCAGGGCCATATAGCCGGGTACGTCCACACCGGCGGGACACAGGGCCACGCAGGGCACCGGCAGCTGCAAGCCCGCCAGACAGCGGTGGTGCAGGATGTGTTCCTCGTAGTCATCCCGGAAGCCCTCCAGCCCGTCCAGCACCAGTCGGGCGGCGTCGCGCCCGATGGCGCAGTCGGCGGTGTTCACCACGGTCCGCGCCGTTTTCTCGATAATGGCCAGGGTGCCCATGTCGGCGGTGCCATCCAGCACGGTGGCGATGAGCTTGCTCAGCTGCCCCAGACCGATACGGCAGGGCACGCACTTGCCGCAGGACTGGGCGTGGCACAGCTGCAAAAACGACAGGGACATATCCACCGGACAGAGGCCCGGAGGACTGGCGGCGATGCGGCGCTCCACATCCCGGTAGAGATTATCCACCACCGTCTGGGCGCGGCTTGGGTTCTTGATGTCGAGTCTGCTCAAGGGGGTCACTCCTTCCGTCTGCACTGCGCGGAAGCGTGTCCGCGCGGCGCTTGGAAATTATAAGTTAAACAAAAGAATGACACAAAATCCACCAAAAGTCAACATAAGAAAAAAGATTGTTTTCATAAGAGGAAATTATCGTAAATTGCCTGGTTTTTAACGTTATTTACAGCACAAACCGATAGATTTAAAGCGCGAAAGTTTCTTCAAGGGAAACGTCCGAAGACTGCCTGCGCAGGGAACGGCGTCCCGCGGCGTCCCGATCCGCGGCCATCAAAAAAGAGCACCGCCGCAGCGGTGCTCCCTTTTAGGTTCTTATGCTCTTATACGCGGCCACTGCGCAGGTAGCCATAGTTCTTCTTGAGTATGTTGCGGAAGAAGGGGATGCACAGTACCGTATCCGCCGCGATCCACGCCATGGGGTCGGCGGCGCAGAGGGCGTAGAAGGCCATGGCCGGTGCATCGGCGCTGACGGCGCCGCCGGCAAACAGCCCCGGCAGCACCAGACACACGGTGATACGCGCCACCAGCTCTGCCGCGCCTGCGCCCAGCACGAAGCCGCTGCGCCCGATGCCCTGCACGCAGTTGCGCACCACAAAGACGAAGCCCAGAAACAGGTACATGGAGAAGTCCACATACAGCAGCGAGTTGCCGTAGCGCACCGCGTCCGGCGTCACCTTGTCGGCGCTGAGGAACACATGGTAGCAGAAGTCGCCCCTTGTCAGCAGCAGACCCGTGCCTGCCGCCAGAATCGCCAGAATGGACACCATGCCCAGTGCCTGCAGCGTGCCCCGGCGAATGCGGTCGTACTGACCTGCGCCCAGATTCTGCGCCGTGAAGCTGGTCATGGTGCCGCCCAGCGCGTTCATGGGCGTTGCCACCAGATTGAACAGCCGGTTGGCCGCACCGAAGCCGTTCTGCGCCGCGTTGGACACCATCACGCCGTCCCGCATGTCGAACTTCACCACGCCGCCCTGCATGACGATGATGCCGATGGCCAGCACGGAGAATTGCAGTCCCAGCGGGATGCCCCGCGCCAGATGGCGCTTCACGTCCATGAGGGTGATGCGCCAGTCCTCCCGGTGCAGGCGCAGCACCGGATAGCGCACAAAGGCGTAGATAAAGCAGCCGATGGTGCTGACCAGCTGCGCCAGCACCGTGGCAAGGGCTGCGCCCGCCACGCCCCAGCGGAACACCAGAATGAACGCCAGATCCAGCCCCACGTTCAGCACCGTGGAGAACAGCAGGAACAGCAGCGGTGTCACGGAATCGCCCATGGCGCGCAGGAAGGAGCAGATGAAGTTGTAAAACAGCTGCGCGCCGATACCGGCGAAGATGATGGCGCAGTAGGTGTGCGCCGCGGTGTACACCTCGTGGTGGGCGGGCGTCACGTTGATCCACGCCAGCATGGGATCCAGCAGCACCAGCGCCAGCGCCGTCAGTGCCACCGTCAGCGCCGCCGACAGAAGGATCTGCGTGGCCAGAGAGCGCCGCACCCCGCGCTCGTCGTGCATGCCCACATAGTAGGACGTGATGACGCAGAAGCCTGCGCTGACGCCGAAGGCGAACTGCAAAAAGATGAACACCAGAGAATTGGTATCGTTGACGCCGGCCACCTCGGCGGCGGTCAGCGTCTGACCAACGATGGCCGCGTCGCTGATGGAGTACACCTGCTGCAAAAGGTAGGACAGGATCACCGGCAGAGAAAACAGGAGGATCACCTTCCAGCACGGCCCCTGGGTCAAGTCGATGGGCTCCCTTCTTTTATGTGCTGTTTTCACAGAAATCGCTCCCTTCTTTTGTGTAGTATAGACAATTATCTCTCTCAGAGCGCCGATTATAATACCTTGCGGCGCCATTGTCAAGAGCTCTTTTGTAAAAAATCCGTCCACCGGTCATTCCCGGTACCGCGCTGCCGTTCTTCACGCATTTTGCGGCGCATTTCCGCTTTCCGCCAGTGGACACAGCCGGTATTTCGTTGCACTTTCTGTCACTTTGTGGTAAGATACCATTGACACAAATGAAACGGGGAGGTCACTTGATATGAGATCCGATGGCACAAAAAAGTCGCCTGTGCGTATGCTTATCTACCTGCTGCTTCTGGCGGCGGTGGTGGCCCTGGGCTATTTCACCGACATCGTTGACTTCACGGAGCTGAAGGCTGTTTTTTCTCTGAAGCTCACCGCCCTGCTGAAGCTGGCTGTCATGGTCCTGCTGGTGCTGCTGGTGTCCAACCTGGTCATCTTCATTCTGCACGGTATCAAGCCCCGCACCCACCGCGGCGGGTCTGTGCTGTCGCTGCTGAGCAGCCTGGTCAAATATGTGGCCGGCATCATCATCGTCTGCCAGAGTCTGTCCCTGCTGGGCGTCAATGTGGGAACCATCATCGCCAGCGTCGGCGTGCTGGCCCTGGTGGTCGGCTTCAGCGCCGAGAGTCTCATCGCTGACGTGGTCATCGGCGCCTTCATGCTGCTGGAGAACCAGTACAACGTGGGCGACATCGTGGAGGTCAACGGTTTCCGGGGCGTGGTCACCAAGATCGGAATCCGCACCACCTCCATCACCGACGGCGGCGGCAATGTGAAAATCATCAACAACTCGGAGATGAAGAATATCCTCAACCGTTCCGATAACAACTCCTGGTCTGTCAGCGATATCTCCATCCCCTATGAGACAGACCTGGAGAAGCTGGAGGCGCAGCTGCCCGCCCTGCTGGAGAAGATTTTCCGCGCCCGGGGCGACGTGATGCTGGATACGCCCCAGTACCTGGGCGTCCAGACGCTGGACGCCTCCGGCATCGTCCTGCGCTTCTGGGTGAAGGTGGCGGAGAAGAATATCTACGCCGGCGCCCGCGCCCTGAACCGTGAGCTGCTGCTGGGCTTCCGCCGTCTGGGTGTGGAGTGCCCCTTCCCTCAGATGGACGTACACATGAAATAAGCCATGGAAGAGAAGAACAAGGAGTTCACCCTGGCGCAGGAGCACGCCGCCCCTCCACCGGAGTGCGCTGCCCTCCCGCCGGAGGTCCTGCCGCCGGACACCGTCCTTCCCGGCGAGGCCTCCGCCGCGGAAAGTGCCGCCGCGCTGAAAAAGAAGACCGCCAAGTGGAAAAAGATCGCCATTATGCTGGTGGGCCTGTCGGCCATGACGGCGGTGGCCGTCACCGGCGGCGGCACAGCGGAGGATCCCGTCCCCGCAACGCCGGACACCCCGCCGGTCCAGCAGGAGCCGTATGTTCCGCCGGAACCGGAGCCGGAGCCCCTTGCCGGTGTTCTGCACTATACCATATACAACGATACCTTCGACGACAGCGGCGTGCCCCTGATCCTGGCCGAGGGTACCGTGGACATGGCCGCGCTGTCCGATACGCCCCTGGCGCTGCCCCAGCCGGAGACGCCGTCCGATGGCAGCTATGCGTTCCTGGGCTGGGCGGGCCGGTATGACACCGCCGGCGGAAAGGTCTGGACGACGGTGCCGGACCCCCTGACAGCGGACTTCGCGGCGTCCATCAGACCCGGAGATACAGGGGAGAGGTCGATCGTGCTCCGCGCCGCCTGGCGGCTGACGGAGCAGAGCCGCTATCCCTGGTCCCTGACCCTGGATGACGGTGTCACTGCCGTCACCTATGAGGCGGCGGTGCCTATGGCCTCCGGCGGCAGCGTGTACCTGTGCGCCTACCCGCAGCCCACCCGCGACGGCTATCGCTTCGCCGGCTGGCTGGACGCGGCAGGAGAGAGGGTGGAGCTTCTGCCCGCCTCCGCCTTCTTTGCCAAAACCGCCGACGGCGAAACGGACTGGCGTACCACCGTCTCTGTCACCCTCACCGCGGAATGGGAGAAAGCATAGCAAAAAAAGAACAGTCCCTTTAGGCCGCCTGGCATAAGAAAACATACGCCGCAAAAGGCGCGTTTCGCGCAGCCCCATCGTTGCGCCGCCTTGACAGACATCCAGTATGCCTGCGGCGGCGCGCCTCGGTTCTGCACAAAACGCGCTCTTTTTCGGTGCGAAGCAGTTTTGCCAAAGTAAATTCGAGCTGAAATTGGCTGCAAAAACGCCCGCATGCTGACGCATGTGGGCGTTTTTGCGGTCGATTTCAGCCGGATAGACACAGGCAAAACCGTGTGTTTTCTTGTGTCAGGCGGCCTTTCGACTGTTCTTTTTTGATTCTTCTTAGTACGCCACGCCCCAGTAGATGTCGGTGGTGCACGCCTTGCCGCACACCACGCACTTGCCGGTGGTGCCGGACTGCTTCAGCGGCATGCAGCGGCTGGACACGCCGGCCTTCTCCTTCATGGCCAGCTCGCACTCCAGGCTGCCGCACCACTTGGTACGGGCGAAGCCGCCCTTGCCCTGGGCCATCTCCTTGACCTCCTCCCAGGAGGTCATATCGAAGGTGTTGTCCTCCAGGTTCTTTTCCGCCATGGCGTACAGGTTGTCGTGGACGTCCTGCAGCAGCTGCTTCACGGCGTTCTCCAGCTCCGTCAGGGGCACGAAGGTCTTTTCACCGGTGTCGCGGCGGGCGATGCAGCACTGCCCCTTCTCCATGTCCTTGGGGCCGATCTCCACACGCAGGGGCACGCCCTTCATCTCATACTGGGCGAACTTCCAGCCGGCGGACTGGTCGCTGTCGTCCATGCTGACACGGATACCCGCGGCGGTCAGGCGGTCGCGCAGACCGGCGGCGGCCTCCAGCACGCCCTCCTTGTGCTGGGCAATGGGGATCACCACCACCTGGGTGGGAGCGATCACCGGGGGCAGCACCAGACCGTGGTTGTCGCTGTGGGTCATAATGATGGCGCCGATCAGGCGGGTAGACGCGCCCCAGCTGGTCTGGAACGGGTATTGCAGGGTGTTGTCCCGGCCGGTGAACGTCACGCCGTAGGCGCGGGAGAACTTGTCGCCGAAGAAGTGGCTGGTGCCGGACTGCAGGGCCTTGTGGTCCTTCATCATGCACTCGATGGTATAGGTGGCCTCGGCACCGGCGAATTTCTCCTTGTCGGTCTTGCGGCCCTTTACCACGGGCATGGCCAGCGCGTTTTTGCACACGTCGGCGTAGCAGTTCAGCTGCTGCTCCGTCTCGGCCTCGGCCTCGGCGGCCGTCTCGTGGATGGTGTGGCCCTCCTGCCACCAGAACTCGCGGCTCCGCAGGAACGGGCGGGTGGTCTTCTCCCAGCGGATGACGGAGCACCACTGGTTGTACAGCATGGGCAGCTCACGGTAGCTGTGCAGCACGTGGCTCCAGTGGTCGCAGAACATAGTCTCGGACGTGGGGCGGAAGGCCAGACGCTCCTCCAGCTGTTCGCTGCCGCCATGGGTGACCCAGGCCACCTCCGGGGCGAAGCCGGCCACCAGCTCGCCCTCCTTCTTCAGCAGGCTCTCGGGAATCAGCACCGGCATGGCCACGTTCACGTGGCCGGTCTTCTTGAACTCCGCATCCATGTACTTCTGGATATTCTCCCAAATGGCATAGCCATAAGGTCGAAGGATCAGAAAGCCCTTGACGCTGGCGTAGTCCACCAGCTCCGCCTTCAGGCAGATATCCGTATACCACTTGGCGAAATCCTCCTCCATGGGGGTGATCGCCTCTACATTTCTCTGATCCTTAGCCATAGCTTTATACCATTCCTTTGTTAGTATATAGGGTGTGTGCCAACTTCACATTTTACCCGCCGCCATGTGACTTGTCAAGTTGCCGCCGCAAAAAGGCCGCAAAAAAGCGCCCCGCAGGGCGCTTTTTCAGCAATCCCGGCCCAGCCGCCTGTCGCGGCGCCGGCCAACGATGACATACACGAACACATAGGCGATGGCGCCGGTCAGCAGTCCGGCCAGCACATCGATGGCCGCGTGCTGCTTGACGAACACGGTGGCCGCCATGATGAGGATAGCGTACAGCGTTACGCCCCAGCGCCAGCCGGGCTTCCGCAGTCCCGGCGTGTGCCACACCGCCGCCACAGCCGCCATGCAGCCCAGAATATGCACGCTGGGGAAGACGTTGGTGTTGGTGTCGATGGAATAGGTGTACTCCACCAGCCAGGTGGCGGCATTGTGGTGCGCCATCACCGCCGGACGCAGATCCTGCCCGTTGGGCACCAGAATGCAGAACACCACCGCCGTTGTGAACGTCACCATGATGAACCACATATACCGGCGGAAGCCCTCGGCGTCCTTCAGGATCAGATAGATGCCCAGCACCACCAGCAGCGGGCTCCAGGACACATAGGGGAAGATGAACCACTCGCAGAAGGGGATATAGGTGTCCAGCACCGTCTGTGTGGCCCAGTAGTTATCGGTAATAAAGTGCTCTATGGTAAAAAACATCGCCAGATAGACCGGCAGATACGCGCCCCACCAGGCGTGGGGATGGGTCTTGAAGAATTGCTTGATCGCCTGCATACGATCCCTCCGACAGACTTGATAATTTCGTATCCCGTATTGTACCAGAACCGCCCCGGAAAAGGCAACCCCCGCCCCGCAAATATCACAGAATTTTTACAACTCAGGCAAATCACCGCAGGTGTTGAACGGACTGGACAAACCGGGGCGGCGTATAGTATACTGTCTCCAATACAGACACAGGAGGAACTGCCATGCAGATCATCAAGCGGGAGGAGCTTCCCGAACAGCGCCAGGTGCGCCTGACTATCGCCGTGGACAAGGACACCTGGCAGGCGTCCCTGGCCAAATGCTACCAGGGTGTCAAGTCCGTCTGCCCCGTGGCCGGCGAGCCTACCCGTGAAAACCTGGAACAGGCCTACGGCCCCGAGTTTTTGTACCAGGAGGCCGTCAACGACACCTATCCCCAGGCGCTGGTGGAGGCCATCAGCCAGAGCGATATCCAGATCGCCGGGACCCCCACCCTGTCGGTGGAGACCATCGGCCCCGACGGCTACACCTTCGCCGCCGTTATCGATCTGTACCCGGAGGTGGAGCTGGGCCAGTACAAGGGTCTGTCCGCCGTCTATCCCCAGGTGGAGCTGAGCAATGACGATACCGAGGCCGCCCTGGACGAGTACGCCCGGGCCAACCCCGATGTGCAGCATCCGGAAAGAGCCGCCATGGGCGACGAGGTGACGCTGGACTTCGAGGGCTTTGTGGACGGCGTGCCCTTTGAGGGCGGCAAGGGCGAGCAGTATCCCCTGCTGCTGGGCAGCGGCTACTTCATTCCCGGCTTTGAAGAGCAGGTGGCCGGCGCCGCCGTGGGCGAGGAGCGCGACGTAAAGGTCACCTTCCCCACGGAGTACGTCCCGGAGCTGGCCGGCAAGGACGCGGTGTTCCATATCAAGGTCCACCAGATCACCCGGCGGGCCATGCCGGAGTGGGACGATGATTTCGCCCGCCGGCAGGGCTTTGCCGATGTCTCCGCCCTGCGCCGGGCCGTAATGGAGACGGCGGTGCAGAAAAAGCAGGCGCAGGCGGCGGAGCAGTTCGCCAATGACCTGATCCGCCAGGTGACGGAGGCCATGACCGTTACCATTCCCGCTGCCATGGTGGAGAACCAGCTGGACGGGCTGATCAACGAGCTGCGCGGCCACCTGCAGGCCCAGGGCGTGTCCCTGGAGCAGTATCTGGAGATGGGGAACACCACGATGGAGCAGCTGCGTGACCACGCCCGCGAGCAGGCCGCCGCGGCGGCGCGCTATGAGCTGGCCATGACCGAGATCGCACGCCGCGAGGGAATCGACATTTCCGAGGCAGACGTGGACGCCAAGTACGCCGAGATGTCCAAGCAGTACGGTCTGTCCGTGGAGCTGCTGCGCCAGCAGCTGCCGCCCCTGCGCCTGCGCCACGACCTGAAGCTGGCCGCCGCCCAGGCGGTGGTGGTGGACTCCGCCAAACGCAAATGACCGTCCCGCGGGCAGCAGCCTGCCCGCGTACCGATCAATGAAAAGCAAGGGAAGGCCCGTACGGGCCTTCCCTTTTTGTATATCGAAAGCCACTCGCCCAGTGAGTGGTTTTCAGGATACAAAGGGCGGCGGACAGATACTGTCCGCCGCCAGATCGCTTTGTCGCTTATATGCCCTACCAGGGATAGAAGTAGATCACCGTGTCCGGCTCCATCTGAATGGGCAGATAGGAGCCGTGCTGTCCCTTGTCAACGGACAGATAGGTGTAGTCCTCAAAAGCCATGGGAACCTGCACGATGAAGCCATCGTGGATGATCCGTTCCGTCTCGCCGGGCGTGTATCTCTTGCCGCCGGTGCGGGTCATATCCAGCATCAGTACGCCGGAGTATTCCCCGTTGGCGGTCAGCCCCCATTCGCCTTCATAGACCTCCTCCGGTGTGACGAAGTCACTTTCGTACCACCAGGTGAAGGTCGCCGCGCCCCAATAGTCCTCCTGACTGCTGTTGGCGTGCAGCTCCAGAGTGGCCAGAGCGGGCTTATCCGTATGACCCTGCCACGCCCATATCTCCTGCGTCAGCTGGGAGCCGGAGGGACACGTCCAGCCGATGTCGCTGCCGAAGCCGTCGTTCCCCTCCTGCGAGTAAAAGGTGAAGTCGTAGCATAAAGAGAACTTCCCCGCAACAGCATGCGATAGTCGCCGTCCAGCCCGCTGTGATTAGTAATTCTGACCGCGAAAAATGTCATAAGGCCTTTTTGAAGATTTTTTTGAAGAAGAAACGGAGCAGGCGTAAACCTGCTCCGGACACGATAATAAAAAAGTGGATGTAACTGAAATCAGTTACATCCACTCAAGATGGTTGCGGAGGGAGGACTTGAACCTCCGACCTCCGGGTTATGAGGCGGTCTCAAGGGAGAATCGAAGTCATTTCGGCTCCGATTTTTGCTTTTTATCACCATTCGCTCGGCGGATCTTCCATTGTTTCCGTCCAGCCCTGCCCGCTCCAATCCTATTCTGGGTCAAAACTGGGTCAAGCGTGAGGATTCGATCATACAAACAATTAACGAGGACAAAAGATTCAGATTATTCTCCGCTTGATTATTCTTTGTGGGAATTTTCGTACGCCCTGCGGATATCCTCCGGAAGGTCATTGGGGACCATGGCAGAGATAGCATCTTCACTGCCGTCCTTGATTGCCTGCTCATAATACCAGCATTTGAATTTCAGCATATCCAGAGCACGGTTCATGTGTGCGATCTCCGATTCCATGTGGGCTTTCCGCTCCTCAAACATGGCTTTGCGCTGCGGATAGGTGGACGGACCCTCAGCGCACCAAGTCATGAATTGCCGGATGTCCTTGATCTCCATACCGGCCTTTTTCAGACATTCAATGACGCGGAGTGCCTCGATCTCCCGATTACTGAATCTGCGGGTGCCGGATACCCGCTCCATGTTCGGGAAAAGCCCCTGCTTGTCATAATAGCGCAGCGTAGAGATGGGCAAGCCGAACATCTCCGCCACCTGTCCAATCGAATACATAAATTTCCCTCCGAAAATTTTCAAAAAGCATCTTGACCTAAAGTCAACTTTAGGTGATACCATGAGAATACCATAGAGAATATCAAAACGCAAGGAGTGCTTTACGATGAATAAAAAGGTGCTGATCATTTCCTCAAGTCCCCGTAAGGATGGCAATTCCGAAACGCTGGCGGCAGCGTTTGCCAAGGGCGCACAGGCGGCGGGCCATCAGGTAGAAACCATTTATCTGCGGGAAAAGCAGGTTGGCTTTTGCAAGGGCTGCTTCGCCTGCCTGAAGCTGGGGCACTGCGTCATCCAGGACGATGCCGTGGAAATTGCCGCCCAAATGCACGATGCAAATGTGCTGGTGTTCGCAACGCCTGTCTACTATTACTGCGTCAGCGGTCAGCTCAAGACCATGCTGGACCGCGCCAACCCGCTGTTCGATACGGACTACGCCTTTACGAAAGCCTACTTGCTGGCAACAGCGGCAGAGAACACACCGGAAACCTTTGCGGGCACAGAGAAAGCCGTGCAGGGCTGGGTAGACTGCTTCCCCTGCTGTGCGCTGGTGGGCACAGTGTTTGCAGGCGGCGTAAACGGCGTGGGAGAGATCGCAGGTCATATTGCGCTGGAGCAAGCCTATCAGATGGGCAAGGATGTCTGAACAAGCATTTCCGGTACGAAGAACATATTTTAAGCCAACAGGAGTGAATCGTATATGAAAAAGATATTGGTAGCCTATTTTTCCGCCAGTGGAGAAACCGCGAAGCTGGCAAAAACCATTGCAGGCGTTGTTGACGGTGATTTATTTGAGATTGCGCCGGAGGTGCCGTATACCGCTGCCGACCTCGACTGGATGGACAAAGGCAGCCGCAGCACTGCGGAGATGAACGATGACAACAGCCGTCCCGCCATTGCAACTAAGATCACGGATATGGCGCAGTACAGTGCCGTGTTTGTTGGTTTTCCCATCTGGTGGTATCAAGCACCGCGCATCATTGAAACCTTCTTGGAAAGCTATGACTTTGCCGGAAAAACCGTGATCCCCTTCGCCACCTCTGGCGGCAGCGGTATGGGCAAAACAAACAGCATCCTCAAGGCGGTCTGCCCCGCAGCGGCGTGGCTACCCGGTAAGCGTTTGCAAAGCAATGAGAGCACCGCTGCCGTGCAGAAATGGGTCAACACACTGAAAATTTGATGGGAGGAACGGAATATGGCAGTCAAACAAACGGCAGGCAGAGATGCTCTGGGGGAATTTGCTCCTAAATTTGCAGAATTGAATGATGATGTGCTGTTCGGGCAGGTGTGGAGCCGGGAAGACAAGCTTTCCCTGCGGGATCGCAGCATTGTAATAGTGGTGGCGCTGATGGCGCAGGGACTGACGGATTCGTCTTTTCAGTACCATCTGACAACTGCAAAGAAGAACGGCGTGGCGAAAACGGAAATTGCGGAGATCCTGACCCACGCGGCATTTTATGCGGGCTGGCCCAAGGCGTGGGCGGCCTTCCGTATGGCAAAGGAGGTTTGGGCAGAGGACAATACCGTCGATGCAAAAGCCAAACACCAAAACGAGATGGTATTTCCTATCGGCGCACCCAATGACGCCTTTGCGAAATATTTTATCGGGCAAAGCTATCTCGCACCTCTTTCTACGCAGCAGGTTGGCATTTACAATGTGACCTTTGAACCGGGCTGCCGTAAACTGGATTATGTAGCATAAGAGTGTATAGCGTGTCTGTAGTCTGATTTTTGCCATAAATAAGTACAGGATACACAGAGAATAGAAAAGAATGTGTATTCAGTTAAATAAGAAATAGATAGCTGGTATGAGAGAACAAGGAGTCTTTCATACCAGTTTTTTTGTGGGAAAAGGGATAGGTTGCACAGGATCTGCCAGGAGATTTCAGTAGGTTTGGTGAATAGCTTTCTCCCAGAAGTGTGGTATAGTCTTGTGCTTGGAACAGGAAAACTACACAGAAGGGAGACACCGATATGACAGCACAGCCAGATATCATCTGGAATGAGCAATGCTTGGGGATACGGATAGGAGAACAGGTATGCACCTATCTGAAAAAGCATGATGCGGAATACCAGAGACTGCAAAAGAAAATACTGGAACTTACAGAGAAGTATCCAGTGATAGAAACATTTATGGAGTCGAATCAGTCAATCAGCCTAACAGAAGAAGAGCATAAGGCAGTACATCGATATTTTCAACTGGAGAGCGAAAAGGAAATGATAGAAGAAGAGTACCATTTTTATATGGGACAGGCTCAAATGATCTCTTATGGAGCAATGCTTGGAAAAATAAAAAAAGCAATACTGGGAAAGGATGACGGTGACACAAAGAAACTGCTGGAGCTACTAATGGATACCTGGATTGATGAGGTAGAAGATCAGCTGAAAGAAAATACAGTGTACCAGGGAATGCTGGAAAAAATATCAAAATATGAAGAACAGGTTCAGACAATGGGATTATCAAAAGAAAAGCGAAAAACGATAGACGCATATGTTACTGAAGTCAGTGAAAGATGGATATTATATGCGGAATCTTTATATCAGGCCGGTATGCAGAAAATCTTAGAACTACTGAATCTGTAATAAGGACGGATAAAATGGGGAAGCACGAAAGAAACTTCCCCATTTGTCACTTCTATTCGTCTTTGCCATCAATGAGAAATATGTATGAAACCTGAAAGATTTCAGCAATGGCTTTTAATTCAAGATCAGTGACATAACGCTTGTTTGTTTCGATTCTGGTGATTACATTTTTATCCATATCGTAACCAGCTAACTGGAGTTTATAGGCAAGATCACGCTGAGACATATTGTGAGTCCTGCGAAGCTCAATCAACCGCTGGCTGATCAGATTCTTTTCACCAGACTGTGTCCTTGGCTTTGGCATTTTAAATCTCTTCCTCTCTGGTAAAAGGATGGCCTGTCTCACTTTTTGCACCATCTGTATTGATTTTAACGATTGGACAAGATAGAATCGGTTGTAAAAGTGAGACAAAGCAGAAGAGAAGGGAGAAATATATGGAGCAGGCAAAAATAGAGCAGCTTGCATTTTTATATCTATGCAACGAGCATGATAAAAGGTTATTGCTGAAAAAAGAAAAAATGCCGTTAGCTGATTTTGACAGGTTGACCTACTTGATTTACCATTTAGGTTTTAAGGAATATCATATAAAAGTATGGATGGAATTTGCTGGGGACTTCCAAAAGGAATGGGATTGCCTGGAAGCACTTCAGGAAACAGGTGGGTGTGTTGGAAACATAGATGGTACAGAATCAGAAGTTAAACTCCATGAGATGTGGATTCAGGATTTTTGCAAAAGCACACCAAAAGAGATCGGAGAGTGGATACAAGACCTAGATTATAAATAAAAAATATGATATCATTAGTGGTAGAAATCGAATTTTGTTAGGAAATGATACAATAATGAGTAGTGATAAAGAAATTGCTCATAGCATTGCGATATATATATAGCTATAGGGGGATGTTATGACAGAACAGCAGTATAAGGATTTATTGATAGCAACAGCAAAGATGAGTGATTATGAGCATAAAGATGAGGTGGTGGAGGCGCTTAAAGTTGCTTCTGTTTCATTTCAAAAGGAATGGGCTTTTACATATCATTTGCCAGATCATCGTCAAGAGTATATTATTATTAGCGTTGTTCCAGATAAATTAATTGTCTTGAAAGAACATGAAGATTTTGTTGATGATTTGTGCAAACAGGTTTATGAACCAAACGATTATAATGAGTATAGCGGATTGGTATTAAAACCCGGAATACTTAATATTGCACCAGAAGAAGTAAGCCAAGAGATACTTTTTGATGATATACAAAATCGGATAATTGATGAAATTCGAGAAGCAAAGTTCTCAATTTGGATAGCAATGGCATGGTTCACCAATAAAAAAATATTTGATGAATTATTGAAAAAAAGAAATGAAGGGTTAGATGTAAAAATTATTATTGATAATAATCGTGTTAATAAGGAGAAACCTTCGTTCACTTTGGAAGATCACTTTGAGGTTTATCGGGTGGATGTGATGTCAGAGCGGTACAAAAATATAATGCATAGGAAGTTTTGTGTGATCGATTTAGAAGTTGCAATGCACGGTACTTTCAATTGGACAAACGCTGCAAACTATAATAAGGAACATTGGGATGTAGATCATAATAGAGAAACAGCAAAAACATTTGCAGAAGAATTTGTGAAAATGAGAAGAGATGCTGAATTGTCGATGTTGTGGCTTGATTTTTGAATGGAGTATGTTCATGGATTTAAAAGAATTTTATTTTCAAAATATAAAGGAATCCGAATACCATTATCGTTTTCTGGAATCTGTTAAAAAGGTAAATTATACATATAATATTTTTTGTGGTGAAGAGGAAACTCAGAATTATCAATTTGAGATTTATGATGTTGAAGAAGCAATAACTAAATTTAAAGAACTGTGTCAGCCAGATGTTGATTTTTCAGGTGAAAATAAATGTTGGTTTTATCTAATAACATATTATCTACATATGCTCGGTTATGAGATAAAAGAGTTTCCTAGAATACTAGCAAGGCCCCCTGTTGATCCAACAGACTTTACATATAGAGATATTAGAAATCGAATTATTGCTCTAGGTGGAGATGATAATGGAACTGTTCGTTATGCGACTAGAAGAACCTTTGTAGCAGATCTGACATTTGAGCAAAAGTCTTGTAATATTGAGGTGAACGATTCTATAAATCAGAAATTTATTGAAATTTCTACTAGACAGGCATCTTTCAATAGTATGCATATAGATGAAAAAATTGCTGAGATTGCAAACCTTATTGAAAACCTGTTGAAACAAGATGGAAAATTTATCACACCAGAATATGAAGATGTATGTTGTGGCTTCATTGACGATACGATAGTAAAGAATTATAGAAAGAAAATGCAGTGCTTTAGACATTGCACAGATGAAGCAATAGAGGAAAGAAAGACATACTCCGAAGAACAAAAAAATTTCCTTGTTGATTATGGACTTACAATGGTAAAAGCTATTCATGAATTGGTGAAATAAAGAATAGTAACATAGGCAGCTAGTAGGAACATTTTAAAGCAGTATTTATGTGCTACAAGAACAGAAATAGAGAATCCAAATTATAAATTAATTAAAAGTGATAGCATACAGTTATGCATATTTGTTTGTAAATATACATAACTGTATTTTTTATTACGGGCAGGGCTCTTCGGGGTTCTGCCCTTTTTCTCTTTTTCCAGACCAAAAGACCACCTGCTGGAAAAGAACAAGAAAAACCAGAAAGGATGTGGTGACTTATCATTATAGGAATTGACCATGGATATTATGCCATAAAAACTCCCCATGTATGTTTCCCGACCGGACTGACCGGATACGATTACGAGCCGTATACCATGCAGAATGTCCTGCAGTACAATGGGAAATTTTATGTGTGTGGAACCGGGCGGCAGACGCTGGTGAGAAGTAAGACTTCCAATGACAATTATTATCTTTTGACAATGGCAGCCATTGCCCAGGAAATCCGCTATCGCCGGGGAGAGCGGAAAACAGATGTAGTTCTGGCAGCCGGTCTTCCACTGGCAAGTTTTGGCAGGGAGAAAAAAGGCTTCCGGGAATATCTGTTTCGGAAAGAGCAGCCTCTGCGTTTCCGGTACGAGGATGAGAGCTATGAGATCCGGATTCAGGATGTAAAACTGTTCCCACAGGGATACTCAGCCCTGGCTCTCCACCCGGAATGTGTTCGGGACGAGCCTTCTGTTCTTCTCGCAGATATCGGTGGCTGGACCGTAGACCTGATGCGGCTGGACAACAGTGTTCCAAATGCCGCTACCTGCCGCAGCCTGGAACTTGGTGTGATCCGGTGTGTGGATGAGATCACCGAGCAGGTACGCAGAAATACCGGACTGTCTGTAACGGATATTCAGATCGAACGTGTTCTGAACGGTCAGAGCTGCAGCATGGACCCGGCCGCAAAAGAAATCATTGTCCGGCAGGGAAGGCTCTACACGGAGAAAATACTGTCTGCAATTATGGAAGCCGGGTTCGATCTGAAGGCAATTCCGTCCGTGATCATGGGCGGCGGAGCCAGCATTCTGAAACGGCACGTGACACCGCAGGACGGGCTGTGTCGGCAGATTTACCTGACAGACGTACACGCCAATGCTTCCGGCTATGAGCGGATTGTGGGGCAGATGTGCGCGAAGTAAAGAGACCCGTTTTCTCGTTCCGCCTGAACCTTGATAACCCAGATCACAAAAAGGCATGGGAGATCCTGCAAAGTGTTCCAGATGGACAGAAGAGCAGCTATCTGGTTCAGGTGATCTTAAAAGATCAGGAAAACAACCAGCTGGAGAAAAGCATCCGGCAGGCAATCCGGGAAGAACTGGCAGGTGTTTCCATTTCTGGCTCCGGGGAGAGTGTTTCAAAAAAGGAAGAAATCCCGTCCCAGATGCTGGATTTTCTCTCCGGGCTTGAGGATGCATTCTGAAAAAGTCAAGTCTTTCCTGGTGATAAAATAGCCAAATTTCAAGCAGTCAAATTAGTATAAATCACGGATTTTTGAAAGGGGTGATGCCTATTGAATGTTATTGGATCTGCATCCTTTGGGAGCTTTTGAGAGCCTCATATTCGTTGGGTATTGTGAATAGCTTTCTGTCACGTTTTAGGGTATGTTGTATGTAGAAAAAAGAAAGGAGAACGAACACAATGGAGATGAAAAACATATGCGGAAAAATCCCGGTAGAGCTGCATGAAAAGCTAAAACTGGAAGTCGAAGAGTTAGGAATCAGCATACCAAAATACCTTGAAATGGTAATCGAAGAACACATGACAAGAAAAGGAGAAAAGGCGAACATGGCAGATTTAAGAACAGTAGCAGTACAGGTAACCGAGGATTTATTTTCCAGACTGAAAGCAGTCCTCGCTAGGAATGGCATGAAACAGAAAGACTTCTTAATCGGGCTTATCGAAGATGCAATCGAAAAAGAAGAAGCCAAATGGAAAGCAGAGTCAGAGGAAGCCGAAGAAACAGAAATGGAAGATCCTGAGACTGCAAAATCAGAACCGGATGAAGAGTCAGTAGAACCTGAAGCAGAAGAGCCTGAGACAGAAGCACTGGAAGCTGAAACAGACGGAGAAATGACAGAACCGGACGAAGCTGAAGCAGATGAAGAGCCGACAGAGCCAGAAAACGAAGAGCCAGCGGAAGCAGAGCCAACAGAACTGGAAACCGAAGAAGCAGAAGAATCTGAGCCAGAGGAAGCGGAATCAGAAGAATAGACATCACAAAACAGAAACCAAGAGACGGAAACGGTGCAGAGAAATCTGCACTGTTTTTTTCGCAGCGAAGGGAGGCTGATAGCCGGAACAATTCGATTTTTTGACCTGTTCAGTGGAATCGGAGGATTCCGAGAAGGGCTGCACAGGGCAGGGGGCTTCACCTGTGTCGGACACTGTGAAGCAGATGCATATGCAGACCACAACTACCGGGTGCTGTTTGATACGGAAGGAGAGTGGTTCTGCAATGACGCAAGAAATATTGAAACAGAACGAATGCCGGACTTTGATCTTTTATGTGCGGGATTTCCTTGCCAGGCATTCTCAATCGCTGGACGAAGGGAAGGATTTGCCGATGCAAGAGGAACCCTTTTCTTTGAAGTTGCCAGACTGGTTGCAGACAAACGACCTGCGTATTTTCTCCTTGAAAACGTACCCGGTCTGCTTTCGCATGACAAAGGGCGGACGTTTCACACCATCCTCAGTACGCTATCTGAACTGGGGTATCATGTCGAATGGAAAGTGCTTAACAGCAAGGATTTCGGAGTCCCCCAGTCAAGGAAGCGGGTGTATATTGTCGGATATCTTGATGGAAGATGTGCCGGAAAAATATTACCTTTCCCAAAAGCAAATGGAACACCTCTTATACAAGTCCATGCTGGCAAACAGGGAGAAAGAGTCTACGCAGAAGAAGGACTGAGCTGCACGCTGACCAGCGGGTCTGGTGGTATGGGCGGCAAGACCGGATTATACGAAGTCGGTATCCCAATCAAGGAAAACACCCGAAAAGGATACAAGATGGCCTACGAGGGGGACAGCATCGATCTCGGATATCCGGGAATCAACAGTCGCAGGGGGAGAGTCGGGCATGAGATCGCCCATACCCTGACGACCGGAAACCAGCAGGGAACACTGCATTTTGTAGATATCTCCCCTCCGCCGCTGGTGACAGACGTTGCAAGATGTCTGAATACCAGACAGGATTCCAGCATCCATAACCACAGAGGCGAAAGTTCCGGGGTGCTGGTGGAAGAACCGCCAAGGGCAGTGCTGACACCGGCCAAGGAAAAAGTCCGCCAGAATGGAAGAAGGATGAAAGAACCGGAAGAGCCAATGTTCACCATTACGGCAACTGACCGTCATGGAGTGATTTACCACGGCAGAATCCGCAGGCTGACGCCAAGGGAGTGTCTGCGGCTGCAGGGATATCGGGATGGTCAGATTTCCAAGATGGAAAAAGAAACATCGGATAACCAGCTTTACAAGCAGGCCGGTAATGGTGTCACTGTCAATGTCATTGAAGCAATAGGCAGAAATTTGAAAGCAGTAGATGAAGAGATCCAAAGCGGCTCACCTGTTCCAGAAGCGAAGGGTGGGTGAAGCAGATCGACCTAAAAGACCAGTATTTTGGTACAGAGATTGAGATGACAGGTATCAGCCGCTATGATGCGGCTGTTGCGATTGGAAGAATGTTCGGAACAGAGCCATATCATATCCGTTCTTACGATTCCTGGTGTGTAAAAGATTCAGATGGAAAAACGTGGAAATTTTCAAGAGACAGCAGTATCGACTGTGAAAGGCTGGCAAATGGTACTGTAATAGATGCCGATGGAGATTATTCGACAGAAATGGTATCCCCGAAATTGGAATATTCGGAAATGGGGAAACTCCAGGAAGTGGTGCGGTGTGTCAAAAACGCAGGTGCTTTTGTCAATTCATCCTGTGGCATGCATGTCCATGTGGACGCATCCAATCATACACCAAGGAGTCTGAAAAATGCACTGACGATCATGTACTGCAAAGAGGATATTCTGTTCAAAGCCTTAAATGTACAGACGAGAAGGGAAGATGAGTATTGCCAGAAAGTCCGTCCTATGGTATTGGAGAAGATCCGCCGGATGCCAAACAGCACCATCACGATGGAAAAATTCAAAAGGGCATGGTATGAGGGAAATGACGGAAGCTCCGAGCATTACAACTGGACAAGGTATTATGCCTTAAACCTACATGCTGTTTTTTCCAAGGGAACACTGGAATGGCGTTGTTTTGAAAGCACCCTCCATGCAGGAAAAGTCCGGTCGAATATCACACTGGCACTTGCCATATCCGCACAGGCGATCAACCAATCTTGTACCCATGCAAAAAAGACGGAGATCGGGGATAACCCGGCATTTACGTTCCGCACCTTTCTGCTCCGCCTCGGATTGATCGGGGACGAATACAAAAATGTACGGAAGCATCTACTTGCCAATCTGGACGGGGATAAGGCATGGCGGTATGACAAAAGTACCTATGCCTGTCTGCAGAATCCAAGACGGACAGATGATGCGAGATAACAGAATAATGAGAACAGACAGGCCGGGTGGAAACATCCGGCTGTTCTTATGCAAAATGAAGAAAAAGAAGAAAGAGGTAGAAAACATGAAGAGTAAATATCGATTCAGGCGAATCCTTTCAGGGGTGATGGCGGCAGTCACCATCTTATCCACGGTCATTTCACCGCTGACGGTGTATGCTTCGGAAGAGCCGAAAGCGGCGGAACCGCCAGCGTATGAATCCGTAAAGGATCAGCTGGATGAAAATGAAGTGGTAAAAGCCACCGATCTGGAGCTGGAAGTCGGACAGGACTTTGATGTTTCCACGGATTTTACAAATTTGGAAATCAAGGACGAAAGCAAAGTCAAAGTGACATTCCAGAAAGCAGAGAATGACGCCGGGGAGAACTTCAGCACCAGCCATGCAGACACTTACCATGCCGTTTATTATGTGGAGCCAGTCAACCAGAACCACCCGGTTTATCAGATTGGGAGAAACCTGATCGTAAAAGAGCCTGTGACAGCAGCTCAGAGTGAACCGCAGACAGAACAGGCAGTTACCGAAGAGGATACAGGTTCTGATGATGAGGAAGCTGCCTCGCAGGAAGAAACTGAGACAGTGCCTGTAGAGACAGAAATTGTTGAGCCGGAGACAGCTGAATCTGAAACAGAAGAACCGGAAGAAACAGAACCCGAATTTCAGGGTGGACTTTCTGAATCTGAGTTTGATGCCGCATTAGAGGAAGCCGAAACAGAAAATACAACCGATAAAGAATCCGGGCTGACACTCAGCGATGTTCTGGAGCAGGCAGGGGAACAGGATATTGACCTTATGGCAATGGAAGATGGGGAAACCGTTTCTTTCACCGCAGTCAATACCAGTACAAGAGCAACACAGGATGTAGATGTGACAAGAGGGACTGCATACTATTATGCAGACTACGGTCTGGGTTCTTATGTAACCTATAAATATACCGTAAAATTTGGAAACGTGTCTGCAACTGCCTACTGTGTGCAGCCGTCAAAAGCAGGACCTGGGGATGGTGTTTATAAGATCACCAAACTGGGTGACAGCAAAGCACTGGCAAAAGTATGCTACTACGGCACAAAGGCATCCGGCGAAAATGGATTCTTTTCAGAAAAACATCCTGATTTTTCCTCTGGAAAACAGTTTATCATTGTTCATCTGGCGGCATCTTATGCCAATAACAGCAGTGACGCTTTTTCCGGTACGAATGCAACCGGACAGGCACTGGCAATGGAACTCTACAATTACTGCATGAGCCAGCCGGAGATACCGGAAGTGGACATGAGTTTCTCCAATGCAGATGTTACCGCATATATCAGCGGCAACAGCCAGAGAACAGAAGAGATCACATTCAAGGCATCCGAACTGCAGACCATCACCATGAAGCTGCCTTCCGGTGTCAAACTGCATAATGTGACAACGGGAAAAACAAGCAGTGCAGGTGCATCCGTGGAGATCTGCGGCGGTACCAAATTCTACTTATCTGCACCGCTGACACAGGCAGTGGATGTCAAAGGGGAATGGTCTTCCACTATGAAAGGAAGCGTCATCAAAGACTACTCCGCTTACAAGATCACCACCGGAAGCGAGACACAGGACCTTGCCCTGGTATTTGGCGAGGGCGTGACCGATGAGAAGTATGTAGATTTTAAAGTGTCATGGGTAAAACAGGCAACTCTGGAGATCGTAAAGAAGGACCGCAAGAGCAACAAAGCCATCGCAGGTGCAGTTTATGGCGTTTACAGTGACAAGGATGGAAAGAACTTGATCACAAAGATGCCGGCCACAGATGCCAACGGAGCTTCCAGCGTTACGATCACCAAAACACAGGATACCGTATACCTGAAAGAGATCTCCGTACCAAACGGATATCTGCTGGATACCAAAGCCTACGATGTGAAACTGGTCATCGGAGATACTGTAAAACAAACCGTTACCGATGCAGAGCAGATGGCAAGCCTGACTGTTTATAAATTAGGAGAAGTCCTGACCGGAGCAAAGGTAACTGATGATGGTGTTTCCTTTGTTTATACCGAGCAGAAACAGAAGAGTGCGGTTTACAATGTTTATGCCGCAGCGGATATTGTATCCGCAGACGGAACCGTCATTTATAAAAAAGACGCACTGGTCAAAGCCGGACTTACTACCGGGGATGACGGAAGTGTCACACTGGATAATCTATATCTGGGAAAATATGTGGTAAAAGAAATGCAGGCACCACAAAATCTGGTATGCACAGGCGAAAGCCAGGAAATCACCCTTTCCTATGCCGGAAGCAATGTGGAGAAGGTCATGGGAAGCGTGACATTCAAAAATGACCGCCAAAAAGCAAGCGTAAGCGTATACAAACAGGATAAGGAAACCAGGAAATACCTTCCGGGCGGCACTTATGGCCTGTATGCCGGAAACGACATCAAAGCAGCGGACGGAACCGTTGTGGTCAAAAAAGATACCCTCATTGAGAAGGTAGTGACCGGAACAGACGGAAAAGCCGTATATCAGGCAGACCTGCCGATTGCTAACAGCTACTACATGAAAGAGGTTTCTGCACCGGCCGGATATACCAGAAACAGTGAGGATGTGTACTCTTTTACGTTCCAGTACACCACAGACAAAGAGGCAACCGTTTCTTTCAGCCACACGTTCCAGAACGAGCGTGTCAATGCGAAGATCAAACTGGTAAAAGAGGATTCCGAAACCGGAAAGACCGCACAGGGAGATGCAACCCTTGAGGGTGCGGTTTACGGACTGTATGCCCGTGAGGATATCGTTCATCCGGATGGACAGACAGGTGTCCTTTACCCGGCAGGAACGCAGATTGCAACCCTGACTACGGATGCCGAGGGAAATGCAGAAATCGCAGATCTCTATCTCGGAAAGTATTACGTGAAAGAATTGACGCCGCCTGTTGGATATCTGGCAGACCCGGAAGAACATGATCTGGAGTGTAATGACGAGGGAGATCTGGTTCAGACGGTAGAACGTACCGCAACTTCTCTGGAAGATGTGATCAAACAGCCGTTCCAGGTCATTAAAGCAGCCAACAATGGTAAGACCGATGCCGATCTGTTAAAAAGTGTGGGATTCAGTGCATATCTGGAGAGCAGCCTGAAGAAAAATAAGGACGGTTCCTATGACTTTGCATCTGCAACTCCGGTTGTACTGACCGCAGACGGACAGACAGAAATGTTCACGGATGAGCGTGGATATGCATGCTCCATTCCGCTTGCATACGGAACCTACATTGTAAGGGAGACCACCACACCGCACAACTTCAAACCAGTCGATGACTTTAAGGTTGTGATCTCGGAAAACAATCCGGATCAGCCGCAGGTATGGCGTGTGCTTCTGGACGAAGAGTTTGAAGCAAAATTAAAGATCGTCAAAAAAGATGACGAGACAAAGAAATCTGTCCTGGTTCCGAATACTGAGTTTAAAGTATACGATCTGGATAACAAGAAATATGTGGAACAGGTGACCACCTACCCATCTACTATGGTACATAAATCTTATTTTACGGATGAGAATGGATACCTGGTCCTGCCACAGAATCTGGCTTGTGGAAATTACCGCATCGAAGAAGTGACTGCACCGGATGGATACACCCACAGTGCCAATACCGTGGAAATCAAGGTAGACAGCGATACTGCATACCAGGAAGATCCGGTCAGCGGTGACCTGATCATCGAGGTGGAATTCGAGAACCACCCGGCAAAAGGCAGACTGACCATCCACAAGGAAGGAGAAGTAGTCAAAGGTTTTGACAAGGATTTCACCTATGAGGAAGCCAGCCTTGCAGGAGCCGTGTTTGAGGTTTATGCCGCAGAAGATATCTATACCGCAGACCATCAGAAAGATGAGAACGGCAACCGTTATCTGGAATATGCCAAAGACACACTGGTGGCAACGGTGACAACCGATGAAACCGGAAGTGCCGTAGTAGAGAACCTTCCGCTCGGCAAATACCGTGTAGAAGAGAAAAAAACGCCGGAGGGCTACACCTGGAATGCCAAAGGCGAAGAAGTAACTTTTACCTATGCCGGACAGGATACCCCAGTCGTAGACGAAGAAGTGACTTTTACCAATGAACGCCAGAAAGTAAGCATCACGGTAGAAAAACAGGATGCAGAAACCGGAAGCACAGTAGCCGGAGCTACATTCGGTCTTTACAATAAGAACGAGATCAAATCCGGTGATAAGGTAATCGTGAAAGCGGACACTTTATTACAGGAGATCACAAGCGATGAAAAAGGACAGGCACACTTCACCCTGGACCTGCCGCTTGGAACTTATTATGTGAAAGAAATTTCTGCACCGGATGGTTTTGTATCTTCTGACGAGATACTGGAATTTGATGCCACCTATCAGGGGCAGGACATTCCGACCATCAAGCTGAAATCTGTGAAGAAGAACCAGCCGACCACCATCGAGGTGACAAAATCCGACCTGACCACAGGCGTAGAGCTGAACGGGGCATCCCTTTCTGTTCTGGACAAGGATGGAAATGTGATCGACAGCTGGACTTCCGTAAAGGATGAGCCTCATGTGATCAAATACCTGACCGTTGGAAAAACTTATACCCTCCGTGAATCTCTTGCACCGCTTGGTTATTTAAAGACTACGGATGTGGAATTTACCGTTCAGGATACCGCAAAAGTACAGAAAGTGGAAATGAAAGACGATGTGCCGAAAGCCCTGCTGATCGTAAACAAGAAGGGTGAATTCCTTGATAAGATCACCCTGCTGGACAATGTCAAAGGCGTTGTAGAGCATCTGTTTGAGTACATCACAGGAAGCCTGTCAGACGTTACCTTTGAGATTTACGCTGCAGAGGATATCAAAGCAGCCGATGGTGTAAGCCCGGATTATTATGCTAAGGACGAGCTGGTGGCAACCGTGGCTACTGATGCAAACGGTGTTGCAGAAGTATCTGACCTTCCGGTTGGAAAATACTATGTCAAAGAGGTGGGCACAGCATATGGTTATGTGCTGGATGAAGAACCACGATATGTAGATCTTTCCTACCGTGACCAGGATACCCCGGTTGTCGTATACGATGAGGACTGGCAGAACAACCGTCAGAAAGTAAAAGTGAACGTCCTGAAGAAAGAAAAGGATACCGACCGTGTATTAAAAGGCGGCATCTTTGGACTGTACACCAGAAACGACATCCTGTCCGCATCTGGAAAGGTGCTGATGGAAGCAGATACCCTGATCGAGTTAAAAACAACAGATGCAGATGGAAAGATTTCCTTTATTGCAGACCTGCCGATCGACGGAACCTATTATGTGAAGGAGCTGTATGCACCGGATGGATTTGTCACCACCGGAGAAGAGCAGGAATTTGTTTTTGAGTACCAGGGGGATAAAGAAGCAGAAGCATCCTATGAATTTGTATTTGAAGATGAGCCGACAACCGTGGAGCTTTCCAAAACCGATCTGACCACGGGCGAGGAACTGCCGGGAGCCAGATTACAGCTGACGGATGAAAACGGGGCTGTTGTTGAGGAATGGACATCCACCAAGGAGCCGCACATCATCAAAGAACTGGTTGTAGGAAAATCTTACACCCTGACAGAAAACAAGCCGGCCGATGGATATGCCACTGCGGAAAGCATCACATTCACCGTAGAGAATACTGCGGAGATCCAGAAACAGGTAATGGAAGATGACGTGACCAAAGTGAAGATCAGCAAAACGGATATTACCGGAGATAATGAGATCGAAGGAGCCAAACTGACCATCACAGATGAAAATGGCAACATCGTAGAAACCTGGACTTCCGGTAAAGAGCCGCATTATATCGAAAAACTTCCGATTGGTAAATACACCCTGAAAGAAGAGCAGGCTCCAAACGGTTATGTGGTTGCAGAGGAGATCACCTTCGAGGTGGCAGATACCGCAGAGATCCAGAAGGTAGCCATGAAAGATGACACCGCAAAGGGACGCCTGATCATTGAGAAAACAGATAAGGATACCGGAGCAGCACTGAAAGATGCAGAATTTGAACTGAGGGATGCCGATGGCAAAGTGGTAGAAACCATGACCACTGATGAAAACGGCCATGCAACCAGCGGACTGCTTGCAATCGGAACTTATAAGGACGGCAAATTTGATAAGACAGCCACCTATTATCTGGTTGAGACAAAAGCACCGGAGGGCTATCAGCTGGATGAGATCAAACATGAGGTGACATTTACCTATGTAGATGACAAAACTCCAGTGATCGAAGTCATCCAGAAAGTGACGAACGAGAAGCTGCCGGAGGATACCCCGTCTGCAAGCAACCCGAAAACAGGTGATGACACCAACCTCTGGATTCCGGCCCTGTGCCTGATTCTTTCCGCAGGCGGTCTGATTGGTATGAGTGTGGCATCCAGAAGAAAGAAGAAAAAAGGGGGCAGATAGGCTGAAACAATTATATTTTGCGTATGGAAGCAACATGGATCTGGACCAGATGGCATATCGGTGCCCAAAGGCGGAGGTGGTAGAAACCGTCCGCCTGGAGGGGTATCGACTGACCTTTGCAGCCACAGGAAGCGGTCTTGCCACCATCTTCCCGGAAGAGGGAAGCCATGTGGACGGCGTCCTCTGGTCACTGACCGGGGACTGCGAAAAGAGCCTGGATCTTTATGAAGGCTATCCTGATTTTTACGACAAACAGGAAATCACCGTCAAGAATAAAGGCGGAAGAGAGATCAAAGCCATTGTCTATATCATGACAAAAGATTACATGCAGAACTTTAATCCGCCCGGACGGTCGTACCTGACTGGGATCTTAAAGGGCTGCAGACAGAACCAAATCCCGACAGAGCCGATCCTGAAAGCAGCAAGGAAACCGCCTGTGCCGGGAAAGACACAGAAGAGTCAGCCAAAGAAGCAGAGAAAAGCCGGACAGGAACGATGAAGAAAAAACCAAAGACAGGAATCTTACAGAGGTTTTTCAAGATCATCTGCCTTGCAGTGACGCTGACAAGTGCCGGGTTTCTGATTTACCACATGGTATATCTTCCAATGGAGAACAAAAAGCTGGTGGCAGAGCTGAAAGGGAATTTCCCGGAGCCGGAAGCTCCGGGAGCCTCAGGCTCTGAAAAGAAAGACCAACCAGCTGGAAGAAAATGCCCGGTGGCTGCGGTAGACCTTGTTTCTCTTCGGGAACAATATCCAGATGTGCAGGGATGGCTGACAATACCGGACACCGGGATTGATTACCCAGTGCTTCAGTCCGAACAGGAGAATGGGGAGTTTTACCTGAAACGGAATTACAAAAAGGAATATGACATCAACGGAAGCCTGTTTTTACAGGCAGACTGTAAAGTGTCTGAAAGTCGGAACCTTATCATTTACGGTCACAACATGAACAGTGGGGCAATGTTCGGAAATCTGGACTTCTATGCAGATGAAACATATTATCAGGAGCATCCCTTTGCTTATCTTCAGACAGAGGATAGCATTCAGGAATATCGAATTGTCACGGTGCTGAAAGCAGACAGGAATTTGTTCCCGTTCCAACAGAAACTTCCAGATGTGGCGGCAGTGCAGGAGTACTTAAAAGCAGCTAAGCAGAGGGAAGTGTTCGAAACCGGAGATGATTACCTGAAGTGTATATACGATAAGGTTTTGACGCTCGTCACGTGTTCATATGAATGGAGCGGTGCCAGGAACATCGTCCTGGCGGTGCCGGTTTCCGGGGCAGTGTGGAGTCAGAAGTGTTCGTAAGCACCCGAAAAGTGCAGAAAATGAGACAAATAATGACCGCACGGGCAGGGATGTGTTCAAAACAGGGGGATTATGTAAGGGTGTGCATTGGTAGTATTTAGGTTGAAAAAAGTGTCTGAAAGTACCAGAAAAGTGCAGAATGTGAGACAACTTATAACCCAGATCCGGCAGAAAGTGTTCCAGAAAGGAGCGTTTCCTGCCGTTATTATTTACTTGGAAAGGATGGTAACGATTATGAAACGATTTTATACAGCAGAATCCGTAACAGAAGGACATCCGGATAAGCTCTGCGACCTGATCGCAGACAGCATTCTGGACGCGTGTCTGAAAGAGGACGAAAATTCCAGAGTGGCCTGCGAGGTGCTGGCGACCAAAAGGAACATCATTGTGGCAGGAGAGATCACCAGCCGATTTGAGCCACAGGTGTTTGAAATCATCAAAAAGGTGCTGGAGAGTGCAGGCTATGAAGCAGAGGAAATCCACATGGATGCCCTCATCCACAAACAGAGTCCGGATATCGCCGGGGCAGTGGAGAGATCCAGAGAACGAAGGGCAGGGACTGTTTCTGTTCAGAGCGGACTTGCCAGCGGTGCCGGGGATCAGGGCATCATGATTGGTTACGCCTGCGATGAGACACCGCAGCTTATGCCGATGCCAGTGGTTCTGGCGAACCGCATTGTAAGGGAACTGTCTGCAAGCCGTAGAAGCGGATATATCACGGGAATCTTGCCAGATGGAAAGGCGCAGGTGACCGTGGAGTATGAAGATGACAGACCTGCCCGGCTGGATACCGTCATTGTGTCCTGCCAGCATGAAAAGGAAAAATCCCTTCGGAAGCTGGAGCATGAGATCCGGGAGAAAGTGTTACGCCCGGCACTCCGTATGCTGCCACCGGATGAGGATACCAAGATCCTGATTAACCCATCGGGCAGATTTGTGTGCGGAGGTCTGGATGCAGACACCGGACTGACCGGAAGGAAACTAATGGTGGATACCTACGGCAGCCTGGTACAGCATGGTGGCGGTGCATTCTCCGGGAAGGATTGTTCCAAAGTTGACCGTTCCGGGGCATACATGGCCCGTTACATCGCCAAAAACATGGTAGCTGCCGGACTTGCCAGCCGATGCCAGGTATCCCTTGCCTATGCCATTGGGGTTGCCCAGCCAGTCATGGTGCAGGTGGATACCTTTGGAACGGGAAAGATCTGTGCGGATGACTGCCTCGCCGCAGCGATCCCTCTGGTGTTCGGGCTTACCCCAAGCCAGATCTGTGACACCTTGCACCTGAAGCGGCCAATCTACCGACAGAGTGCGGTGTTCGGGCATTTTGGAAGAAAGGAATTCCCGTGGGAGAAAACGGATAAGGCAGAGCAGCTCCGGGATACCGTGATGTAATGCCGTGGATTCCGGAAGAAGAAATCAAACGTGCAAGGGAGATCACCGCCATTGAATACCTTAAGAAATATCAGCCAAACCGTCTGAAAAAATCTTCAGCCAGAAATGAATGGGAGCTGACAGACCACGACAGCTTTAAGATCAACGAGCAGACCAGCCAGTGGCACTGGAAATCCAGAGATATCGGGGGCACCAGTGCTTTAAATTTCCTGATTCATGTAGACGGGTGTTCTTTTTTGGAGGCAGTGCAAATGCTGAAAGATGAGTATCCCACCTATATCCCTCCTCCAGTGGAAGCAAAGCCAAAGAAGCCATTTGTCCTGCCTACGGCCAGCCCGGACTGCCGCAGGGTGTTCCGCTATCTGAAAGAGCGGGGCATCAGTGGCGAGGTCTTACAGCGGTGTGTTCATTTGGGAATCTTATATGAGAGTCTGCCCTACCACAATGCCGTGTTCATAGGCCGGGATGAAAACCAGGTGGCAAGATATGCTTTCCTGCGTGGGATTTACGATGCCAGCGGAAAGTCTTTTAAGATGGAACAGGCCGGAAGTGAAAAGGCATACGCTTTTTGTGTTCCGGCGAAATCGGGATGCAGACGGGTTGCTGTTTATGAAGCCTGTGTGGATGTGCTTGCCCACATGACATTGGAACAGAGACAGGGAAGCCGGGATAAGTACCGTCTGGAGCTTGGCGGGATCAGCGCACCAAAAGAAGGGCAGAGCCAGCGGAGCATGAAAAAGCCGCAGGCATTGGAACATTTTCTGTCCCAGCACCCGGAGATCACCGAGATCGAAGTGTGTACCGACAATGACTTTGCCGGACGGTGGGCGTGTGAACATATCCGAAAAGCCTACGAGGGAAGCTATCGGATCATCGAGAACCTGCCGGAAATCGAAGGGGCAGACTGGGCAGACATGGCAAAAATGGCTGCCCGTACACCGGAGAAACGGCAGAATAGGGAAGCGAGGTGATGCTTTGAAAGATAAAATAGAAGTGGAAATGCTGTCACCTCTGATGGCAGAGTTTATTCCGGACTATTCAGATATTGTGAATCTGGATGATGCGGAGCCATTGGAAGGACCTGACCTGGTGCAGTATCAGACATCCATCGCAGAAAAGGTTGACGAGATCAATCGGCTCGGTATGCCTGACAACCAGCCATGCAACCTGATCGATTATTTTGACCAAAACAAGGACATTAAGGAAAAAGTGGAACGCATTACAATGGCGGTAAAGGAACAGGAGGGCGTTTTATATGGCTGTGCAAACCTGACACTCCGGGAGAATCTGACACCAGAGGAATACCGTGTGGTGGGGCAGTATCTGAGAGGGCAGTACAGCGATGGCTGGGGAGAAAGTCTGGAACAGCGGGAGATCAAGGTAGACGGTGGTGAATTATACTTACATTTCTATGTTGGTGCCGGCTCGGATTTCCAGATACAGGTGAAAGCACCGGAAAACGGTGTGCAGGAAAAGCAGCCGGAACAAAAGCCGTCCCGTCCAGAACTTAAGCTCTTAGGGCATGACGGAAATATTTTCTCAATCCTTGGGGATGCCGCAAGACTGCTTAGACGTGCCGGGATGTCCGAACAGGCCAACGAAATGGCGGATCGTGTCCACAAGAGCAGCAATTACTATGAAGCGCTGGGAATCATCAGCGAATACGTGGAAACCGAGCTGTCGGACCACCGTGAACAGCCCAGAACGCCAAGAAAAGAAACACTGAAAAAAGAGGATACCTGCCGATGAGCAGTTCCATAAAGAAAAGCACTTCCAGAGAAATCTGGAAAATAAGCGACCGAAAGGATGATGCCTATGGGAAATACCCTGAAACTTGAAGATCTTTTAAAACCGGACTGTGTGCCGGATGAGTCTGCCGGAGGGGAGAACTGGCGTATCCTGCATGGAGATACCTTAAAACTGGTCAAAGGATTCCAGCCGGGGATCTTTGATGCAGTTATAACCGATCCGCCCTATGCGTCCGGGGGAACCAAGCAGAACGAACGCAACCGAACTACCAACCAGAAGTACAGCAGCATGAAAGCAGAAAATGCCCTGCCGGATTTTGATGGGGATAATAAAGACCAGCGTTCCTGGACCCACTGGATGGCAGAATGGCTGTACGATGTGCGGAAAGCCTGCAAGAGAGGGGCTCCGATCTGCCTCTTTATTGACTGGAGACAGTACCCGTCCATCACCGATGCCCTCCAGTGGGCAGGGTGGATCTGGAGAGGGACTGCCGTCTGGGACAAGGGGAACTCCCGTCCGCAGAAAGGCAGATTCCGCCAGCAGGCAGAATATATTGTATGGGGAAGCAACGGACCGATGCCGATCAACCGCCCGGTGTCCTGCCTTCCGGGTGTGTTTCGTTATGGAAATCCCCAGAACCGCATCCATGTGACAGAAAAGCCGCTCCAGCTGATGAAGGATGTCATCCAGATCTGTGAGCCGGGCGGCCTGATCTTAGACCCGTTTGCCGGAGCTGGTACTACCATCCTTGCGGCGGCAGAGTCGGGGTTTCAGGCAGTCGGCATTGAAGTGACCGATGCGTATTATAAGCTGGGAAGCGACCGTGTCCGCATTGCACTGGAAGCTGGGGAAGAAGCGGAAAACAAAGAACCACAGTAGCCGGATGTCTGGCAGACATCTGAAAAAGAGAAGAAAAGAATCCAGATGTCCACAAGACATCCACAGAGCGGAATGCTTTGTGGGTGTTTCTTTTTGGAAAAACGCCGGGCAGAGGAAACCTGTCCGGCCAGGAAAGGAGATGGTCGTATTGGAACAGGCACTTGCTTATGTCTGCTGTTCTGCAGAAGAAGGAAAGACCAAAGTACAGCGGTACTGCCGGAAGATCTACGAACTGGGATATGTGCCGATCTGCCCGCAGTACAGCTTTTCCCCATTCCTTGATGACGGGGATGCAGAGGATATGCAGGCCATGCGGAGAATGTCCCACCAGATATTAAGGCGGTGCAGGATGGTGGTCGTCTGCGGAAAAGAGACCACCGGGACGATGAACACGGAGATCAGCATGGCTGACAGGCTCCATATCATCTGTACCACACTGGATGGGTTAAGCAAAATCAAGGAAAACGAGTGATTCAGAGAAATAACAGGTTCAGAGGGGACGAAGCAAAATGCGACTGGTTTTGCAAGCATAGCGTTTGGATATCCAAACGCACTTTGGGGAGAACCCCAATCCCCCATACCAAGCCGTAAACAGACGAAAGGAGAACGAAAAAATGTTGGGATTTATACTTGGCACAATGACCGGAGGAGTAATGGGAGTTTTTGCAATGTGTCTTTTCATAGCTGGGAAGCGTGAGGATGAGGCACTGGAGCGGTGCCGGATGAAACGGAAGGAGATCATCGACCACGGCGTGTGCATCTGTTTTGTAAACAGCCAGGGAGAGGAACTATTCCGTCTGGCAGACGGGGAAAGCCTTGTGCAGAATGCCCAAAATGGAGAGCGGAATGTATCCACCTGCCATTATCTGGATGCCGATTCTGCCATGATCGATGGGAAGAAATGGAACCTTCTGGAATTTGCAAAAGAGATGGAAAAGAGAGGGATCATGTTCGCCCCGATGGTGCTGTGCCAGGTATCGGAAAGGGGGTGAGGCCCATATGAAGAAAAAAATCATTGCTGCAGCGGTAGCCATCGGCGTCCTGGCAGGTTTCCTGATCTGGAAAAATCGTGAAATGTAATGGAGCAACAACCAATAACCCGTTGGAAAGCAGGTGAAGAGATGAGAAAAAGAAACCATGTGATACCAGTCCGCCTCAATGCGAAGGAGCTGCGTTTTCTGGAAGAGCAGGTAGAGAAAAGCGGCCTGTCCCGTGAGGAATATATCCGTTCCCTTGTCATGGGCGGCGAAGTCCGGGCAAGACCCTGTGAGCATCATACGGAGCTTTTGCGGAAAATATCCGGTCTGTGCAACAATGCCAACCAGCTTGCCCATGTAGCTAACGGCTGTGGGATGGCCGGGGAAGAGAGCATCCGGGAAATGCTCCGCATGACAAAAGAAACATGGAGGCTGGTCAAAGAGGAATGGTAGCCGATGGCATACACCAGTATCATCCCGGTCAGCCGTCTGGACAATTCCATCACGTACATCCGAAACAAGGATAAGACCACAAAAAAAGGGCAAAGTGCCGGCTCTCTGGAAGAAGCCATTGATTACGCCATGAACCGGGACAAGACGGAGCGTTCCATTTTTGAGGATGCCATCGGCTGTGTCTGTGAGACTGCCTATCAAGATATGGTAGCTACAAAGAAACGATACCACAAGATGGACGGGGTGCAGGGCTTCCATCTGGTGCAGAGCTTTGCCAAAGGGGAAGTCACCCCAGAGCTGGCCCACCGGATCGGCATGGAGCTGGCAAAAAGGCTCCTGCAGGGAAAATACGAAGCAGTGATCACTACCCATCTGAACACGGAGCATTACCATAACCACATTGTGTTTAATTCCGTGAGCATGGAAGATGGGAAAAAATATCACAGCAACAGCAGGAGTTACTACGAAGATGTGCGGAAAGCTTCGGATGCCTTATGCCTGAAATACGGCTTATCCGTCATCGAGCCGAAAAACGGCAAGGGGAAATCCTACGCCCAGTGGATGGCAGAACAGGACGGAAAGCCGACCTGGAGAACCTCGATCCGTCTGGATATCCGGGATGCAGTGGCAGAGAGCTTCACATGGAAACAGTTCCTGGATCAGATGAAGCAGAGGGGATACCAGTGGAAGCTGAACCGGAAGTACATTGCATTAAAAGCACCGGGAATGGAACGGTATATCCGTCTGCGGAGCCTTGGGAAGAATTATTCGGAAGAGGGCATCCGACAGTGGATCTTGCAGCCAAAGAGCAGGACACCTGCTGGAAAAGAAGGAGCTTCCCGACCCCCGAAAAAGAAGTTAAAAGGGATACAGGCCCTGTACTATTCCTATCTGTACCAGATGGGTGTTCTGAAGCAGAAACCCAAAAGGATCTCCCCGGTGCTCCGGGCAGATATCCGGAAACTGGATGCCAGGATCGAGCAGATGGAATTTCTCCAGAAGCATCAGATCACCACCCGTGAAGAGCTGCTTGTCTACCGAATTCCATTGGAAGAACAGGTGCAGGCACTCACCAAAGAACGGAAGCGGCTCTACCGGAGCGAACCGGACAGTGCCAGGATCGGTCAGATCACCGAAGAACTAAAGCCGCTTCGGAAGGATATCCGCCTTTGTATCCGGATCGAACAGCAGTCCAGAGAGATGGAAGAAAAGATGCGTCTGGCAGAGCAGATCCAGAGGCAGGCAGAACAGGAAGAGCAGACGGAGAAAAACAGACAACCGAGAACAGAAAGCAGGTGAATGATATGAATTATGGAGGCGATGCGGCGGACCAGATCGTCCGGTATTCGCTGGACGGCGTGGACCACGGGCTCAGGCTTTCGGGTACGCTGGCAAAGCATCTGGCGGTATTTGTTGCCGCCGTATTAAAAGACCAGAAGAAAACGAGGGGCAGAACCCGGATGGTGCGGATGTTAAAGGAGAACAAGCCATTGAAGTTCTTTACCGTGCCGTCCGACCGCCTGAGAGAATTCTGCAGTGAGGGCAGGAAACGGGGACTGCTCTATGTGATCATCCGGGATAAAAAGAACCCGGAGATGAGCGAGGTCATGGTCTTTGCGGATGACGCAGCCAAAGTCAACCGTGTCATGGATAAGATGAACCTTGATTTTGTAAGAAGCGAAGTCGGGGAAGCTGTCCATGAGGTAACTGCCGGAATGGAAGCACCGGAAACCGAAGCAGTACAGGAAACCGTACAGATGCCGGAGGGCGAGGTGCAGTTCGAGATCAGCGATCTGGACGAAGCATTCCAGGTCGGTGATATGGATTTTTCGGAAGGGGAAAAGAATCAGAACCACCCCGAAAAGGAGTTTTCTGAACTGGAAAATTTTATCCCGGTGCAGGAAGAGGGGGAAGAGAATCTGTCCGGCTCTTCCTTGCACAGCAGAAATATTTCTACCGGGCAGGAAAAAGGGACTGATGCAGGGCAGAGGGAACAGGAGCGTCCCAGTGTCCGCCGGGAGCTGGAGAACATCAAACGGGAGAAAGCAGAGGAATCCCAGAAGAAGAGCCGGGAAAAGAACCGTGGACCAAAGAAAACGCAGAAGAAAGCGAGAAATAAACGAAAGGTGAAAGCGAGGTAGAAGATGGACCTGACAAAATTTTTAGGGCAGGACACGCAGGAGCAGTCCACCCAGCGGTTATCGAAAGAAGAATATGCCGCACAGAAAAAGCAGGAGAGGGAAGAAATCTGGGGTATGATCGATGGAAAGGCACAGGAGGTCTTCCAGAATGGGGACTCCTTAAAAGGATTCCTTGATTTTATGGGACAGTGCAAGCCGCAGAGGACAGACAACCTGTTCCTGCTTTATGCACAGAATCCGGAGATCCGGCAGGTCAAGACCTTTGAAAAATGGAAGGAAGAAGGTAAGGTAGTCAAGACCGGAAGCAAGGGATACAACTTCATTGTCGGACAGGAATATGAAAAGGACGGTGTCATCCAGCAGGGGTACTCCATCCAGAAAGCCTATGACATCAGCCAGATCCGTACCAAGCAGCCGGAAGAGGCAGAGCCAAAGCCGATGGACCAGCTGATGGAAGCACTGCTGACCGACAGCGAGGTACGGATTCAGATCGCAGACAATCTGCCGGATAAGGTACAGGCACAGTACATCCCGAATAAGCGGACGATCTATGTCCGAAATGGCATGAGCGAAAATGCAACGTTCCATTCCATCAGCCGGGAGCTGGCCTGTGCATCCCTTGACCATCACGATGGAAGCTACAGCCGGGCAGGGGTATCGGCACAGGCCTATTGTGCGGCGTATGTGACAGCACAGAAATACGGCGTGGATGTCTCCGGTTTTTCCTTTGACAAGGTATGCCAGATGCAGGCATTCGGACAGAAAGATCCGAAAGAACTCCGCTCCTTTATCCAGGATGTAAAGAGTGCAGCCTATTCCATTGGCAAGCAGGTAGACCGCAACCTTGGCAAAAGCGAGCAGGAATTTATGACCGATGAATTTGCCATCCCGGAGGAAAAAACGGAGAAACCTGCCAAGAGTAAAAAGTCCCCGGAACGCTGATAAAAAGGGGCTTTTCCGGCTCTTTTGCAGTAGCTTTCCGGGAGGAAGTGTGGTATGTTGTGGTTGAGAAAAAAGAGGAAAAAAGGAGGCTCGCCTATGACAAGAATGCGATATGTAAAGATGGACCGGATCATGAACCACATGCTGATCCATGCACTCCGGGAAGTGTTCCGGCAGGAAAAAGAACAGGGGCTTCCGGTGGATACCACACGGGATCTGGTTCTGAAGCTGGCAGAGCAGGAAGAGGGAAAGCTCTACCTGACAGAAGCCGAACACAGCAAATCCGTGGAAGCCTTAAACCAGCTCCGGGACACATACCTGAAAAACGGACGCTATTCCGATGGGATCGACAGCGTTCTGTTAAAGATCATGAAATCCAGATACCGCCCATACCGTGGAAGGGGAAGATGAAGAAAGGATGTGGTACAAATATACAGAAATATGACACAAGAAAGAATAGAAGCCATGCGGAGAAGATATCCGCCGGGAACCGAGGTCACGCTTAACAGCATGGAGGGGGAGAGCCACATGCCACCCGGCTTAAAAGGTAAGGTGGATATGGTAGACGATGCAGGGCAGATCCACGTAAACTGGGAGAATGGAAGCAGCCTTGCCCTCGTTCCGGGAGTGGACAGCTTCCACATTACGGACCTGCCAAGAGCAGAGAGGCCCAAACAGCAGCCATCCCGGTAACAAACAGCCGGAAGTCAGACTGGGTGATTTGGCTTGCCGGACTGCCTGTCATCTGGTGGGTAGCAATCCTGCTTGCGGATGCCATCCAGCCGGGCAGGAATCTTTTCGAGCTAATGGAGGTTCTCACAGAAAAGCTGAACCATCCCTTCCAGTTTCATTATACGGAATATACCATCAAGTCGATGCTGGTCTGCACGTTACTTTACGCAGCCGGGATCGGCATTTTTTATTCCAGTCAGAAGAACTACCGCAGAGGGGAAGAACATGGCTCTGCCAGATGGGGCGATGCCCGGCAGATCTGTAAGAAATATAGCCAGAAGCCGTACTCCCAGAACATCCTGCTGACACAGAACTTCCGCATTAGCCTTGACACCCACAAGCACCGCAGATGTCTCAACATTCTCGTAGTGGGAGGCTCCGGTGCAGGAAAATCCAGAGGCTTTGCCCTGCCAAACATCATGCAGTGCTGCTGTTCGATGGTCATCACCGATCCGAAAGCCGAGCTGCTCCGAAAGACAGGCGGTCTGCTGGAAAAGAAAGGATATGAGGTGCGTGTCTTTGACCTCATCAATCCCGACACATCTTTTTGCTACAATCCATTCGAGTATGTCCACGATGACAAAGACGTGCTCCGTCTTATTTCCAATCTGATACAAAACACCACACCCAAAGGTTCCCAGTCCTCCGATCCCTTCTGGGAGAAGAGCGAAACCGCACTGCTTCAGGCACTGATGCTGTATCTGCTCCACGAAGCTCCGCCGGAAGAACAGAACTTCGCCATGATCATGGAGATGTTAGGCTCGGCACAGGTAAAAGAAGAGGACGAGGACTACGAGTCCCCTCTGGACATTTTGTTTGACCGTCTGGAGATGCGGGACCCGGACAGCATTGCCGTCAAGCAGTATCACATTTACAAGCAGGCGGCAGGTGTTGTATGCTCTAAAAGACTTCTTAATCAAGCGGTTGGGAAGTCTCTTAGAACACACAACCTAAAACCGAAGAAAGGAGCGCAAGTTATGAGAAAAAACGAGAAAATCACAGCTCTGTACGAACGACTGAGCCGTGATGACTTTGGCAAAGATGATGACCAGCAGCGTGAGAGCAACTCCATATCCAATCAAAAAGCAATGTTGGAGGAGTTCGCCGCACGGCAGGGCTTTACAAACATTGTCCATTTCA
>ERZ1673744.34-NODE-34-length-204502-cov-20.281545_pt1 | contig 204502 bp, 230 predicted proteins | sample MGYA00580207_ERZ1673744 | MGnify/ENA primary metagenome ERZ1673744 (study PRJEB41218, sample SAMN15661751) | gut metagenome | host: Homo sapiens | place: Canada: London | collected 2015-08-20/2019-03-30 | study: EMG produced TPA metagenomics assembly of... | reverse complement strand
ATCGCCAAGCGGTAAGGCACAGGACTTTGACTCCTGCATTCGTTGGTTCGAATCCGACTAGCCCAGTTTGGACATATAGTATAATGGTGGCTAAGCTTAAAGAGATACTCAGTACACTGGAATGTCTAACCAGAGATTCAGGTTCGATTCCTGATATGTCCGTTGAGATGAAAATCTCACAGAAACATTCTTATTATGCTAATAAACTGTATAATCCATGTTTCACCACAATCCTTTCTGGCAGGGGCGTTTAATTACGCCCCATTTTTTATTTTATGGAGAATATAATATGAATGTTAAAGAATATATAAAACAATATAATGATAAATGTTATTGTGAAGCTATTATATATCCAAATGGAGATATAGAAGACGCTATTCCGGGACATATGTATAAGTTAATGTCTATAACAAATAAATCAAAAAAAGAACTAAATGAACTTATACCAAATATTGCTGTTCCTTTAGATTGGTTACTAGGATATACTGGATGCATTTCTATATGGTATAATTTTTTTAAATATTATTCTATTACACCTGAACAGTTAAATACTATTCAAGAATTAGTAAATCATAATGTTTTATCTAATGGAATTATTGGTAATTATACTGATGAATTTACTAGATGTGATTTACTTAATAAATTTTATAAAGGTGAAATAGAATGCAATAAAATACCTGAAAGAATAAATAAAACAATTCAAGTATGGAGAAAATAATATGGATATTATTACAAAAAATACTTCAATAAAAGAATGTATTAAAATATTAGATAATCATGGAATAAGTACTAAAATACATGGTTGGGAAATTATAATCGGTATGCTTTTATATGATTGTGATTATATAGAAGTACACGATTATGGACATAATGCATATTTTACAAAGAAAACGGAGGAATAATTATGGCTGATAAATTAGATACGTTACTTGAAAAAGATGATTCAAAAATAGAGATTCATCCAGAAGAATATTTCAATGCTGTTAAAGAAAGAAAGAATACAATTACAGATGAAGCTCTTGTTAAATTGTATGATAATTGTATTGAATTAATTAATAAATACATGATTACAGGACAGACAAGAGGTTTAAGAAAAATATTATTCTGTATTGACAGTATTGAAAGAGAAAGAGAGTTAGTCAAAATGGGAATCAATACATTTGTATATCGTGATGATGTTGATTTCTATATTGACCAAGTTGCTAAAAACACTGTTAAAATCATTGAGCTTGAAAGATATGAACGTGAAATACCAGATGAAATAGTAGAAATCATTGCAAAGGTTAAAGATAAATTTGACCAGTTATATATTGTATTTACAGATTATACTGGCAAGGAAGAACGTAAAGTCGAAGCTGAACGTAGACAAAAAGACCCTATTTTATTTGGTACATTTCAGGATAAAGAAAAGAAGGTTATTATCGACAGATTCTATTATCTTGGCGACTGGATTGATGAATATTGTGATTTAACATTGGATAAAATGGTTAATGAAACAGAAAGAATCGGCAAAAGAAATATTGTTAGAACTATTTCCACACCAGAAGATATTGAAGCATTAAGAGATTATCTTAATAATCATCTTGAAATAGAAAAGAACAGCGTAACAACTTTCAGAATGAAACCGGATAAAGAGAAAGAAAAAGCTAAGAAAAATGTATTTTCTAAAATTAAAACTTTCTTAAACAGAGATACTTTATAAGGTGATAAAAATGAAAAGAAATGTTGATTTAACAGATAATCAAATTTTCTCTTCTAATAATAATTTTTTAAATCTTATTGATATTAGATTATTATTAGGTTCTATTGTTGGTTTGCAAGAAATAAAAAGTGACTATGACCTTGTTGACCCTGACCATGAAGTATATTTTACTGGAAATCAAGCTCAAAGAGCAGAAAAAAGATACTATCAACAGGATAAATTGAATGAGTTGTATTGCGATTGTTGCGGTAAAAGATTAATTTATGTTCCATATAGAGAAATAAATTATTCATTATGTAAGGAATGCGGAAGCAGGTTCGAAGAAGAAGATTTTAAAATAAGTAAAAGATTCCGTATTCCATATTATGATATTGATATTGAAGATAAGCGTGATGAAAGACCGCTTGACAATATTTTCTTGTGGGATTAAAATAATCTTAAGCTCGTTTAACATTTACTTTTACACCTGACCTCTTATATACTTACCCCTTATTCGATAGAATATATCGAATAAGGGGTAAACTATTTTTACTATAAAGTGTATAATATTTGAAAAGGAGGATATTATAGTAATGGGAAGGAAGAATAATCGTATTGTAAAAACTCAAGATAAGAATTTTGATAAATTTGTAAAATCTTTTATGTCCGAACAAAAAGATAACAAAATTAATAAAGAACAACTCTATGCGAATCAAAAGAAGATACCAGTAGATTATAGAAAAGATAATCGTGATAAAAAACTTGATACACCTATTGATTATAGTAAACGCAATAAAGAACGGCTTGATTATGCTGTTAATCAATTAAAGATGAATAATATTGAATACCATATTATTAACGAAGATAAAACATTTATAGAATGTAAAAGAATTAGTGATAACTCATGGTTAAAGTATTATGCTTCTTCTGGATGTATTTTAGGTTATCCTGATTTTAGGGGGATTAAATCTTTAATAATGTTGTTAAAACAGAAAATTTAATATATCTTTCTGGTAGAAAAGGACACAGTTTCCCCAAGGAAGGTAAGAAACTGTGTCCATTTCTTTCTGTATAGATAATAGACAATATCTCCAGTGAGTATAAAATACTCCGTACATCATATCTATATTTCACAACCATATAGATTAACCAAAATAAATATAACCATTTATATTCATCAATATAATGTTCAAGTATATTTATTCTTAAAGGTTAGATGTAAGTTCCCCAAATTGTGAACCCAAAAACTTTTGCATAATCACCAACGCTTGTTCGTATTGAAATACAGGGACAACGTTAGAACCCTCTCAGCTATGTCATGTGAGATATGCCATGAACATAGGGACCCGTTTTTTTGCATTAGTGCGTGTTTACCACTTTTCGTTTATTATCCTGAGTACGGCATCTCAGTGTTTTTTAATAAGCGGTTCTGCTTAACATATACAGTTATATTATCTATGTTTAACGTAACATTACCGGAACACTCTATGTAACGTAGGTTCAATACCGTCATGCCTATAAGGTTAATTTATTATACGCAGCGTTTTAGGCTCGTCTGTGTATTGATAATAAAACTTTATCGTATATGATTTTCTATATGTGTATACATGTCTGTATATTTTTAAGAAAATAAAAATAGCAAGGTCAGTATCAAACTTAACCTTGCTATTTAGAGTAATTATATTGACAACAATAACAATTATTGCTATAATTTCTTTAATAGTTATTGAAAGGCGAGTTCAATAGCTAACCAATTCCTTAACAACCACAAATTGTTAAGGAATTTTTTTATGCTCTTTTTTATTAATTTAAAAAGATTATATAATATAAAATTCGATAAGTCAATTGAAAAAGACAATAAAACTTTATATTCCATTCGGAATATATAAAAGATTAAAACAGAAAGGAATGATTTATTATGGCTAATCTTATTCGCCCATCAAATAGACTTCAAAAAATTACATGGAGGCAAGGTTCTGATAAGAATGGTCAAGAAAAACTTCATTTTACTTTACATACTATTGATTCTAATACAGGTAAATCTAAACCTATTGCAAAAGCAAGTATGACAGCAGACCAAATTGCAGGATTTATATTAAAGAATAGTATACTAAAGGAGGAATAAAATATGTTCATATGATGTTGAATTTGGTTATACTGGATACCATTGATATATTATACCAGAAAAATATCTTGATTTTGCATAAGGAGTGAAAAATGAGAATAAGACCAAGAAATAATGCTGTTCTTTTTATAGAAGAGTATAAAATAATAATAGTATTAAAACCTCAACAAAGATGGAAATGTGTATTCCATAAAGATTATATTAGTGTAGAAAGAGATAACGTTACACTAAAGCTTAGCAAAGAAGAATTTGAAAAGTACTTTAAATAAAAGGGAGGTTTATATGATAAAACCTTTAAAAAAGATGCCTAAAATGATAGGTACGGTTCCACGTTTATATAATAGAGAAGTTGTTGCAGATATGTGCAGAGTTTCAAATGCTCATTCAGATGCAATAGACTATCTATATAATGTAATTTGTGAACAACAAAAAACAATAGAAGAATTACAGAAACAAATAGAAAGGAATAATAATGCTTAAATTATCAGAATGTAATCGTAAAAATTTATGTGTTGATTGCAATAATAAAGAATGTTTACATCATGGTAAAATAGAAGCAGATTGTCCAAAATATCATTGTGATAATGATACACATGATTGTAATAATTGTGCATTTATAAAACAATATCAACAAAATATGCGTAAATATTATGAAACAGGAGATGAATAATATGCTTTTTAATACTAGAATATTTATTCAACCAGAAGAAGTATATAAATACTTTTTGGAACATAAAGAAGAATTAGAAGATAGCATGAAAGTAATTGCATCAACAGATATAGATGACTTTGATAAAAAGTCATTTTTATTTTTAACAAATGAAGACGGAATTTTATTCTTATCACTTGAAGCACCAGAAGTAATAGTTGATAGTGAATATTGCTATGAATCTGATATAAAAGATACTGTAAATGATTTCTTAATTAAATTAGATAAACTATATCCTATTACTTTATCTAAGAAATGGCCTAATTCAAAATATGGAGATAAAGAATATATATGTCAATTTACAAAAGAAATAGATAAATATCTTCATGGATTAAATGATGTATATTATAGTTATTTTTATGACTATGGACCACGAAAAGAATTTGATGGTAATGAAGGATATATTTATAGTATAAGAAGTCCCGGAAGTACGAAAGGTCATATTTTTATTGATAATAAAGGAATTATTACTGAAGTAAAATTCTATGATGATACATTAAAATATTTTGACCCTGAAGTAAAAACTCTTGAAAAAGAATTTTTAGGTTATCAATTAATTAAGGAGGTATAATATGAGTTTACAAAATATATTTAATGAATTTAAAGACCAGATTATATTAAATCATGTTACTTATGAAGATAAATGTTTAGAGTTATTGATTGACAATATGGGTTTAGGAATTTTTGTTACTGTTGAATTCGAAAATGATAATCTGGATTCTATACAGATATATGGAACTGGTCTTGAAGATATTCTTACTGTTGAATTACAGAATTATCTTGATGATGAAGATTTATGTAGAGATATTCCTGTTGATTTATTTATTAGTGAAATGTCAAAACAAAGTCACGTTCAATTTAAAAGTTATGAATTTTATGATTTACAGGAGGGATAATTATTAGAAGACCATTAAGAGAAAGTGATTTTAAGGAATACGGTATTTTTGGTGACATGATTCATGCTACATATACTGGTAATTCAAAATATCTAGTTCAAGGCGAAGAATATATAGTTACTAAATCTAATCGTAAAAATAAAGTTACTGTTAAGTTATCTTACAATAATAAATTAAAAATGAGTAATGGAGGAGTTGAATTCTCTATTAATACATTTGAAATAGAAGTGGAGGATGAAAATAAAATGGTTTCGTTAGCTGAATTAAGTCCTGAAGATAGAGAACATTTATTAAGTCAGGCTCGTGAAATTATCGAACAGGAAAATATCGAAAAAAATGCTATTGCTATGTATACAATTAAAAGAAAAGATTACTTTGAAGATATTATTCAAGAAGTGTCTGATGCGTTAAACATAAAAGATTATAAAGAAAAGACTTATCTTGGAGAAAAAATAAAATCTTTAATATACGCATTACACAGGCGTGATAAATATGGTAATAAATATAATTTACAGAAGAATAATACAATTTCATGTGTAGAAGAATGGAATGATTTTGTATATATTGGCAACACAATTAAAGAAGCTGTAATTAAATCTATTAACAGTCAGGAGAAAATAAATGATAATTAATGGAACTATTATTGAAGATGTTTTCATGTTCACTACAATAAAAGATATAGCTTGTGAATCTGGTATTATAGATACTAATACAATTGTTGAAGTATATAAAGAATTGTATGATAAAACAGATGCTCAGGGAAAATCTTGGAATTGTAAAATGATTGATGAATTATTATCTAAAAAGCAGGTGATTTAATGACCCGTAAATTAAGATTTGAATGCTTACCCCAAGCTCTTTGGGGTAAGAATATTCGTAGTGAATTAGGACAAGACGAATGGGACATTATTCGAAAGAAAACATATAAGAAATACAATCATAGATGTGCAATATGTGGTAAAAGAGCTAAGATGAATGCACATGAAGTATGGAAATTAAAGATAAATTCAAAAAAAGGAGTTGGTACACAAATACTTGTAAATGTTATATCAGTATGTGATGATTGCCATAATACAATTCATATTGGTAGGTCATTATCAATTGGAATTCCATTAGAACAAGTATTGTTTTATTACAGAACAATGAATAATATCAGCGAAGATGAAGCTTTAGCTGATTTAGAATACATGGATGAAAAACTTGATAAGTTAAATAGAATATTATATTGGGATATTGACTTATCATTATTAGAAAATGACAAATACTTAAGTGTATTTGATATTCAATAGGAGGTAATTATGGAATTTAGAAATCTTGATGGAATATATTTTAGAGTACAAAGAAATAACAAATGGCAATCTATTTGTTTTTCTGATTTAACAGAAGAAGAAATGAAAGAAGTTATAAAAGATAAATCTAATGAATGGTTACAATCATTAGCTATTGGATTAGCCAAAACATTGAGAAATATTGGAGACCAGTTAGATTTGTCTATGGAGGAATCAGAAAATGAAGATTAATCCTGTTGGTTCTATTTCTCTTTCAGACGCTTCTAGTTTAATTAATAAATTTAAAGGTATGTCTAAAAGAGACCAAAAACGATTTGCACAATGTTTTAATTGTAAGAATCTTAATACTTGTACAAGAGATGAAACAGATGAAGATGAAAACGGTTTATGTAAATTCTATGATGAATTACCTAAAAGTAAACTTAAGGATTTTGCAGATGTATTTAACAGAGAAATGCAAAGAATTATAAAGGAGGAATAGAAATGCCTGATATTATACAACAGCTTGAAGAAGGTAAAAAAATCCAAGAAGAAAATGGCATTGATACTGATTCTCTTAGAACAAAAATAAGTTCTGAAGAAGAAAAAGATAAAGAAAAAACAAAGTCAAAACGTGGTAGGAAAAAGAAAGAAGAGAAAGATAAAGAACAACAAAAAGATGAATCTGTTCCAGAAGACCCATTCGCTCAAGCAGAAAAAATAATAAATGAATCTGAAGAAAAAGATTCTGATACTAATCAGCAAAGTAATAAAGAACAGAAACCTGAAAAATATCCGGGATTTGATTTTAATAACTTTTATGAAAAAGGACAAAAAATATTTTATATAAGAGTTATTGAAAAGCTTGGAATTAAAGAATTCTTAGAACTAAAGATTAGAACAATTTATCCAAAAATGATGGTAGCTTGTGAACCTAAAAAAGCAACACATTGCATTGGACCAGAAACACAGGATATGATTTTTACAGACAGATATTCTGCTGTAGAAGCATATAATAGCATTAAAATAAAATCTTACAAAGATGTTAATGTTAAAGATGAATTAGGAGATACAGAAGTAGAAGATATGGAGGATTAATTTATGAATTCATGGGCTAATGTTGGAGATTTAGTTTTTGTTTTAGGCAGAGAAAACGAAATCGTTCCATGTAAAGTAACAAAAGAAATAGGTACAGGACCAAGTACTCAGTTATTTTTTGAACCAATAGAAGATAAAGATAAGAGAAAAGTACCTAAGAATAGATTAAAATGTTTTATTACTCATGTTGGATGGAATGGTGGTTTTGTATTTAAAAAAAGACAAAATGCTGTTGACTATCTTGATGCTGTAACGAATGGAGATAATGTAAATATACCTTCAATGATTTCTAAGAAAACAAAACGTGTACAGCAAAATTTAATAAAACAAAATAGTAATATTGATATACAGAAAATTAAAGATGAAGCTACACAGGATGCTGTTAACAAAGTTCATAAAATTGTTATAGCAGCTATGTTAGTAGCATTGAACAAAGAACTTGGCATCGGTCCTAAACGTGGTGCTCAAGTTGTAGAAGAAATTAATCATTTAATAGAAGAAGTTGGTGAAGGTAAAATATCTCAGGAAGATTTATTTTTACTCGCTGAATCTAAAATGAAAATAAAGATAGGAGGTAATGATGAACATTGATAATGATTATAATGAAATCGTTATAGATGAATACAAATTTGTATTTGAAGAACCTGATAACGGTTGGTGGTTAAAAATAGATTCTGCTGAAAAGCTAATTGATTATCATAAGAAAACTGAAAAATTTTATGGTGATGCATTAGAAGATTATTTACATCATGATAGAAATCATTATACAAATCAAAGAACATATGCAATAGTAATGTATGCTGAAAAACATCATTTAACTATTATAGATGCAATTATACAGTTTAGATTAATGCTTGCACAAGAACAATTAATAAAGATTCATGAAGATGGAGCTATTTATATAAACAGTTCTGGTGGGTATCATTCTAATTCTGTATATAAACAATATGTTATTAAAAAAGATTTGATATTTCCACAATATGATAAAAGTGATATTAAAATAGAACAGTTTCCGGGAGGAACTCATTGGTATGCTTATGTTGGAAATATGCAAATAAAAAATGGTGACATACAAAAATGGAATAGCTATAAGGAGGCTTATAATTATGCAAAGAAGTACGTTTCAGAAAAAAATTAGAAATACTAGAATATTAACTATTACATTAGTTGTTGTAATTTTTATTCTTAGTATTACTTATTCTGTATTAACTAGTTTTTAATGACCATGATTATATCATCACTGTTACAGATAAAGACAGAATATATGAAGGTAATAAAGAAGATAGAGATTCTAAGTATCTTATATTTGGTGATGATGAAAATAATGAATCATTAGTATTTGAAAATACAGATACTATTATGAGATTTAAATGGGACAGTTCTAATATACAAAGTAAGCTTCATGAAGGTAAAACATACAAGATTACTGTAATTGGATATAGAGTTCCATTTTTTAGTATGTACGAAAATATTATTGAAGTAGAGGAAATTGAAAAATGAAATTAGAAAAAGAGATAAACGGTATAAAATTATACATTAATTTTCCTGTAGAAGAAATTCTAGCTGAAATCTCAAAAAACAGACTAACATGGGAAGAAGAATATAATCAAGAAATTGGTTGTGATTATGAAGAAGTTTATGATTTCAAAGAAGAAGTTGCAAAAGATATAGATAAACTAATTGAAAAGATTAGTTATTATCAGACTCCTAATGGCATTAATGAATTATTTAATTTACTTCCTTTAAAGAAGAACAATAAATTAAATAAAACTAAAAAGCCTATATTACACACATTAGATTATGGTTATTATATAGAAGATTGTTATGGTTGGAAAACACAGCAATTAAGATTAGCAGCTAAAAATGAATTAGAAGCAGAGGTGTATCTTGACAGCACAATCATTCATTACTAAAGAAATAGAAATTCTTGTTTATAATAATGACCAAACTATAAGTGTAATAGCAACAAAAGGTATATCGTTAATAGGTTCTGCTGATTGTTCTTTACTTAAAGATAATGTATGGTATTTCAATCGTTTGTTTATTCGTCCATTATTTAGAGGTAATTCATATGCAACTATTTTATTGGATAAATTATTATCAATAATTAAAGAAAGAAATTTAGTGCTAAAATTAGATATAAATCCATATGGAGATATGTCATATGAACAATTAGAAGAATTCTATATTAAACATGGTTTTATTAAAAAAGAAGATAGAGATTATGTATTCTATATCTTTAATGAGAAAGGTAAAAATGAATCAGGAATTAATGAACATTGCAAATGATGTTATACAAGCTTTAAAGTCTAAAGGATTTACAATTCATAGATATGATGCTTATTCTACAAATAGTATTTATCTTAAACTAGACTATGGAGTATGTAACAGCATAAGAATTAGTGACCATTCAGGAAAGAAATACCTAAAATATAGATATAATCTTATCTGGGATGGTTTAATATGCAATACAGAAGATACATATCCAAGATTTTATTATAATCAATATTCAATAAATGATATGATTAATAAGATTATTTTGGATAGAAACCAGAAGGTAGAGAAATATGGACAGGTTTCTTATAATAAGTTTATGAGAGACAATAATCAGCAATCAGCAAATAAGAAAGGTTTCTGGGCACAAGCAAAACTGGTATAAGGAGGAATTAAAATTAATATGATAACAGTTTTAAAAGTTCAGTTACCATTAACAAAAGTTTCATTATTATTTGTTCGTAACGCAAAAGGTACATTTCATCAATTTATTGACATGGATAAAGAAAAGGAATTAGTTAATAAATTACTGAAGAATAAAAAAGAATCTAATTTAGTTTGCTATTGCAAATGTAAAGTAGAAAATGATAAGATAGTAGACGTATTAGATTATGTATCTGACATAGAATATTTTTTGGAATTGGAGGACAAATAAAATGGCTAAAGTAGTAGCAAGATTTGAAAAAGTAAGTTTTGACCAGTTCATTAATGATATTAATGAACAGATTAAAGAAGGAGAACTCACTGAATTAATTGGTAAAGAAGATTTAAACGAAATGTATGAATCTATCGTATTACCATATAGAAAAACAAGAGGTTCAGCAGGTCATGACTTTATTGCACCATTTGATATTGTTATTCAACCCGGACAAACAATTGTAATTCCAACAGGAATCAGATGTATTATTGATACAGGTTATGTTCTTGACTTATTCCCTAGAAGTGGTCAAGGATTTAATTACAGACTTAGATTAAATAATACAGTAGGTATCATTGATGAAGATTATTATTTCTCAGATAATGAAGGTCATATTATGGTAAAACTTTCAAATGAGGGTAATAAGATTTTCAAATGTAAAAAAGGTAAAGCATTCTGTCAAGGTATTTTCCATGAATACTTTGTTGCAGAGGGTAATGAAGACCCTGAGCTTACAAGAAATGGTGGAATTGGAAGTACAGATAAACAGTAATTAGCCCCTTTCGGGGCTTTTTTACTGTTTAGATAAGGAGAACTGTATGATTGATGTAGTAAAATTAATAAATACATTTGAAGATTCAATCTATCACTTCATAGATAGTGATATGTATTGCATATGCTATGATGATGGAAAAGATAAAAGGCTAATGATAAATTATGGATTATTTTCAACAGAAGAAGCTTGTCTTAGATATATTAATTCTATTAATAATAGTAATCTTATAGCATATAATATTAAAGTGAATAAAAAAAGTCTTAGAGATTCTTTAACATATGAAGGAATCCAAGATGAAATTAGTTATTTGGATTATTATTTACAATATTTTCATAAAATGGAACTTATTGTTATTAATAGAATATTAAAAGATATAGATACACTATTATTTGAAGAAACTATGAATGGCCGTCAAATAATAGATTTTATCCTTGATAAATATAAACCATTAGTAGAAGATGATTTGATAGATATGATTCCAAATGAATATGATAAGCTTATTCGATATAATGTACCTAAAAAACAAAGTATCGAAAGCTATGACAAAGGCTCTGATGTAGCATCAGAATAAAAAAATAACTACAGAAAATATCAACACAAAATGTAGATATTTTTAGTTATTTTGTACAAAAGATATACTACATCTTGTAAAAAATATATATAGGTTCTATAATGAATTTTACCAGAAAAAATTATAACCAGAAAGGAAAATCATTATGGAAACAGAATTATTAGTACAAAAAAGAAATGGTAAAATTGATAACTTTGATGGACAAAAGATATACAATGCTATTATGAAAGCAATGAAATACGGTAGTGGTATTGTAAAAGAAGATGTTGCAACGACAATTACTCATGAAATTACTCAGGAATTAATGAGTTTAAATAAGAAAACAATTTCTATCACAAATGATATTGAACCATTAGTGTTTAATAAATTATGTGATAAAGGAGAAACAATAACTGCACGAATGTATGAAGGTTATCGTGCTAAAAGAGAATTACAAAGACAAGAAAATGCACTTGATGAAGCTGAAGCTGGTATAGTTGATGGATATAATAAAGAAGAACGAGAAGAAAATTCAAATAAAAATCCAGATATAGCAGCTACACAAAGAGATTTAATGGCAGGTACTTATTCAAGAGATTATAGCAGAAGAAAGAAATTACCGATTAATATAATGGCTGCACATGATGAAGGTCAAATACATTTTCATGATTCTGATTATTTTATGCAACATATTCATAATTGCTGTTTAATAAATCTTGAAGATATATTACAAAATGGAACTGTAATTAATGGTAAAAAGATTGAACCACCTAAATCATTTCAAACATGTTGTACTATTGCAACTCAAGTAGTTCAACAAATTGCTAATGGACAATATGGTGGTCAAACAATATCTTTAACTCATTTAGCACCATTTGTAAGAGTAAGCTATAAAAAGATTAAAGCGAATAAGATTGCCGAATGGAATGCCAATGAATTTATATATACAGAAAGTATGCTTGAAAGTGCTGTAATGAAAGAACTTAAAAAAGAAATAAAAGCTGGAGTTCAAACAATACAATATCAGATTAATACATTTTCAACTTCAAATGGTCAAGCTCCTTTCTTGTCTATATTTATGTATATAAACGAAGATGAAGAATATAAGAAAGAAACAGCAATGATTATAGAAGAAATGTTAAGACAACGTATTCAAGGGATTAAAAATGAACAAGGTGTTTATGTTACACCATCATTTCCTAAGTTATTATATGTTCTTGACGAAAATAATACTTATGAAGATAGTGAATATTTCTATCTTACAAAATTAGCAGCAGAGTGTGTTACAAAACGTATGGTTCCAGACTTCATATCAGCCAAAATAATGCGTCAAAATTATGATGGTGAAGTATTCCCATGTATGGGTTGTAGAAGTTTCTTATCACCTTGGAAAGACCCTGAAACAGGAAAATATAAATGGTATGGAAGATTTAATCAAGGTGTTGTTACTATTAATTTAGTTGATGTTGGATTATCAGCTAATAAAAACAAAGAATTATTCTGGTCTATATTAGATAAAAGACTTGAATTGTGTAAGCAAGCATTAATGCTTAGACATGAAAATTTAAAAGGAACATCAACAAGAGTAAGTCCTATTCATTTTAGATATGGTGGGCTTGCTAGACTTAAAAAAGATGAAACAATAGATAGTTTATTAGTCAATGGATATTCAACAATATCATTAGGCTATGCAGGTTTATATGAATGTGTTATGTCTATGCTAGGCAAATCTCATACAACAGAAGAAGGAGAAAAGTTTGCATTAGATATAATGAATTTTATGAAAAATAAATGTGAGCTATGGAAGAAAGAAACAACTATTGCATTTGGATTATATGGAACACCATTGGAATCTACAACTTATAAGTTTGCAAAGTGTTTAAAGCAAAGATTTGGTGTTATTCCTGAAGTTACAGACCATGATTATATTACTAACTCATATCATGTAAATGTAAGAGAAGAAATTGACCCATTTGAAAAACTTAAATTTGAATCAAAATTTCAATCAATAAGTTCAGGTGGTGCTATATCTTATGTTGAAATGGAAAACATGGTTGATAATGAAGAAGCTGTAATACAGGTAATGCAATATATTTATGAAAATATTCAGTATGCAGAATTAAACGGAAAGTTTGATTATTGTCATGTATGTGGTCATACTGAAATGAAAATAGACGAAAACAATGAATGGTATTGTCCTAATTGTGGAAATAGAGATAAAGAAAAAATGAATGTAGCAAGAAGAACTTGTGGTTATATAGGTGACAACTTCTTTAATTATGGAAGAACAGCAGAAATTAAAGATAGAGTAACTCATTTATCTAATCATATTCTTCAATTTCAATAGAAGGAGATAAAATGCTAGAACAAGACGACATTAGAGTTATTGTTGCTCTAATTTGTAAAGAACAAAATGAAATTATTAAGAATAATAATTATAACTCAGAGAAGTATTTAAAATTAGAACAGATTAAAGTAAAAATTAAATCAGGAGGAAAGAAAAATGAGGTATGCTCTGGCTAGGTCTATGGATATAAATAATGGACCGGGTATATGTGCTACTTTATATGTTCAAGGTTGTTCACATCATTGTAAAGGATGTTTTAATCCTGAAACGTGGGATTTTAATGGAGGACAATTATGGAATAGAAGAACAGAGCTTCAGTTTATTGAAGCTTGTAAGAAACCTAATGTAAAAAATATATGTATTTTAGGCGGTGAACCATTAGACCAAGGAAAAGACATGTATGATTTACTTATAAGAATAAAAGATGAAGTTGGAAAACCAATATGGTTATGGACAGGATATACATGGGAAGAAATCATTAGAGATAAAAATATGGTAACTCAACAAAATTTGAATCCGGAGAAAATGATTATGGAAAGTATTATAACAACATGTGATATTGTTATTGACGGTCCATTCGTAGAAGATTTATATGATGAATCTATAAAATATAGAGGAAGTTTAAATCAAAGAGTTATTGATGTTAAAGAATCATTAAAAAGAAAAGAAATTGTTTTATATGGAGAAGCCTGAAAGGGCTTCTCTTTTTGTTAGGAGGATTAATATGACATTAAATGATATGATGAATGAAATGGCACCAAAAAAGAACAAACCTGTTAGAGATAAAAATGATATGCTACAAATGGGTTGGTCTTTTACATGTACACCAATAGATGTTGAATGGAAAGAAACACTTAAAAAAAACCTTGGGCAACAAATTATGAAGGTGATGAAGTATTAGATAATAAAATTATTCAACTTCGTGATTTATTATTATCATTTGGAGGAGAAGAAGTCTGTATGCCTTATATTGAAGAAGATATAGATAATATTCTTACTTATGGTCAATTATGGCAAGGTGGAAATAAAATTAAAATGATGAAAGGTGAACCATCTCAATGTCATTATAATTCTTGTGCTTTATATAAAGCTAATTTATTAAACACAAAACTTGATGGAGACTTAACAATTGCAACTGGTTACGCATTATCGAAAGATGGTATGTGGAGACAGCATAGTTGGTTAGTATTAAGAAAATGTCGTAGTTATAAAATAGTAGAAACGACAGAAAAGAGAGAGGCATATTTTGGATTTGCAATGAATGCAGAAAAATGTCTTGAATTTATGAGAGATAATTTATAATCCCTTTCGGGATTATTTTAGTTTTTGAAGGAGGTAATAATATGGGAGGATTTTTCATTATGATAGGAATGTTTGCTATAGCTAGAGCATTCGTTCATTATGTAAATAAAAAATATAAATGAAAGTAGGTTGATAAAATGGCGGAATATCATGAAGATACTGTAGAAAAACATGAGATAACAAAAGAAGAAATATTATTTCTTAAAGAACTACAAAAAGAAATGAATACTCAAGATACTATTTGTCAGGCAGACCCCAGATTTTGGGTTATAGAAGGAAGTGAAAGAGTTTATACAGGAGCAGAATATGCAAATAACTCTTGTATGATTGCTTCTGATGACGGAACAGTTATAGCAGATACACTTGAAGAAGCCATAGAATATTTTAAGGATAATTATGATATGGATAATATTGAAATTATCAAAAATACAGAATATAAAAATATACATGGTTATGATATTAAACAGATTCGAAAAGATTATGACCCAAATAACCCATTTGATGTCTCATTTGGTAAATATGAAAAAGAAGCTGATTTAGTAGATGATTTTCAAGAATTAATAGATTTTTTGGAAGAATGCGGTATCATTGCAGAGAATGTTTATTCTGTTGCATATTATAATATAGAATCAAAAATATATCAGGATACTATGTTCTTAACAAATAAATCATGTAAAGAACATATTAGGTTAAACAATTATCATTATTCAAGTGATGCACATTCTTATGCTATGACAGCTTGGCGTTCACCAGAAGTTGAAAAGTTATTTAAGATACTACAGCAAGTTGATTGGGATAAAATGTTATAAACCCATGCATATGTCATATTTTTATGTTATACTATATATACAAATATATAGAAAGGATGATAAAATATGGCAAAAAGCATTGAAACATCAGTTGCATGGATGGAAAATCTTGCTAAAGATAATAGTCATGGTTATGACCAGACTCATAGAAATGGTCCGAACTATGATTGTTCTAGTGCAATAGGAACAGCACTAAACAAAGGTGGGTTTAATGTAAATCCATCTAGTACAACAAGAAACTTATATGCTCAATTAAAAGCAGAAGGTTTTGTACCTTGTAGTAAGCCTTGGAAACGTGGAGATATTCATTTATCTGTCGGTCATCATGTTGTAATGAGTACAGATGCAAATAATATTGTCCATGCAAGTATTAATGAAAAAGGCACTATTACTGGCGGTAAATCAGGAGACCAAACAGGTAAGGAAATTTGTGTTAGAAGTTATTATGAACATCCTAGTGGATGGAATTATCATTTAAGATATAAAGGTACTTCTAGTAATTCCAATACTTCTAATAAAACAAATGATTACTCAAAATTATTACAAGGTTATACAGGTAATTCAATAGTAGATGCCTTTAAATCAAAAGGATTAGATTCTTCTTATGCAAATAGAAAGAAATATGCACAAGCAGTTGGAATCAGTAATTACAAAGGCACTAAAGAACAAAACATAAAGTTATTAAAACTTTTAGGTGCTAATTAAAAACAAACAGTCCTGTAAAATACAGGGCTGTTTTTATATTATCAAAGAAAAGGAGATAAAGTACAATGGAAACAACAACAAAAAAAACAAATGCAGAGGCAGAATTATTAAACTCAGTAACACTAAACGGAGAAATTTGTTCAGAAAAAGAGTTTAGTCATGAAGTATACGGAGAACAGTTTTATACTTTAAAACTATCCGTTAAAAGATTAAGCGAAAAAGCTGATGAAATCTTATTAACAATTTCTGAAAGATTAACAAATCTGGATGAACTTACTATAGGTACGAAAGTATCTATTTTAGGACAGTTCCGTTCTTATAATAAGCACGAAGAAAATAAGAATCGTCTTATTCTTTCTGTATTTGTTCGTGAGCTTGTTATTATCAACGAAGAACCAGAAGAAAATAAGAACAGTATTACTTTAAACGGATATATTTGTAAAGCTCCAGTTTATCGTAAGACCCCTCTTGGTAGAGAGATTGCAGATGTTCTTTTGGCAGTTAATCGTCCATATGGTAAATCAGATTATATCCCATGTATCTGCTGGGGTAGAAATGCCAGATATGCTTCAGGACTTGAAGTAGGACAGGGAGTTACTATTAACGGTAGAGTTCAAAGCCGTGTCTATACAAAAAAGATTGGCGAAGAAGTAGAAGAAAGAACAGCATACGAAGTATCTGTATCTAAAATAGAACTCTTTAATTAAGACAAGAATGGAGGATAAATATTGAAACAAAAAGCCATTAATGCATTACTTAGTATGGGAATGCCTGCTAGTATTAAAGGGTTTGGCTATATTGTTGATACAATGGTATTGTTTGAAAGTGATAAAGAATATTATCATGGTAAAACAATGAACGTATACGAAAAGATAGCAAAACAAAATAATTCAACAGCTTCCCGTGTTGAAAGAGCAATAAGACATGCATTTTCTATTATTCTTACGAAAGGTAACTCACAAGAAGTTAGTAAATATTTTACTGATAGTAATACTACAAATAGTAATTTATTACATGTATTATATTTACGACTTACACAAAATGAATAGGAGGAACTATATGAAAATTGTTTCTTTAAATAAAAATCCAGAAAGATATGGTTATTTATCAGAAATGGATTATAAGAACCCTAACTTTCATGGACATCAAACTGCTTTAGCCATCGGTATCAAAAGACCTGATGGCTCATGGCAGGAAGTTTATACTTCAGGAGATACATTAGATGAAAAGATTAAAATTGCTGATGAAATCTTGAATGATAAATCTTTAATCATACTTGAAGATAAAATTACACAGTTAGAAAATGATAAACTTGTTCTTAAAACAATTTATTATTTTCCATATTATGTCGCAGACCATTCTGCATATCAACCAACAATTAACTTTGACCAGATTTCTTATGCTTGTAATGTGACAAATGATGTAAAAATTGAAGTATTGTTTGTACATGAAGAAGGATGGTATAATCGTTATGTTACGTTTAATTTAAGTACAGCAGGTTCTTATAATGGAGGACGTTCTTTATCATTGATGGATTTCATTGGAAGTCTTGAACAAGAAATTGAAGAAAGGACAGAAGAAAAGAAAGATTTCTTTATTGCTAATGAAAATACAGAAGATTATGATAAAGGAGATATTGTCTTAGACTTTTATGATAAAAGTGGTCAAAGATATTTATTTGGTGGTAATATAAATGATTACTTAGATATGGTATCATCTATTAGAATCATTGATATTAACAATAAAATCATTAAAGATGATAAAACAGATAATGAAGAGTAAAAAAACAGAAACTGATTTAGGTGAAATAAAGAATATGGCGAAAATATTTCTTTATCAACCTATTAAAGTAGATGACAATATCCCACCAGAGTTATGTGTTTATCACCCATTTTTATCATCAAGCTTTGTTTGTGTTAATTCTGAATTTATTAATATATTAAATGACGAAGAAGCACTGAAAAAATATCGTGAATTGATTGAATATGAAATTGATAAAAGTAATTTGCATAAAATTTATATTCTTGTTAGAAAGCCATATCGTTTAGCTTTTATAAAACATTGTGAACCATATTTATCAGAAGAAGATTTGGCAGAGTTATTTGCAGATGCTTGGGTTTCTAGTGAGAATCCAAATCAAGATGTAAATTGTTCTCTTTCATATTTAATTAAAGTATTTAAAAAATGTAATAAACATTATCTAATGCAAGAAGAAGATTACGAAGTATATAAATCTTTGCCGGATACATTTACGATATATCGAGGAGTTGCTGTAAATAGAAATCCAAAAGGATTATCTTGGACTCAAAACTTAGAAACAGCAAAATGGTTTGCTCACAGATTTGATACAGAAAAAGATAAAGGTTATATTCAAACTGCAATAGCTAAAAAAGAAGATGTTTTGGCATACTTTAATACACGAAATGAAGATGAAATAGTATACGATAGTAAAAAACTGAAAATATCTATTTTAGAAGAAGTATAAAATACATCATTTTTTGTTACAGTTATGTTATAATAAATAATGTAACTGTAACAAATTATTGCAGAAAGGATAGTTTTATGTTAACTGTAACTCAATCACAAGATGGGCAATATTTATTAATTAAAGCCCATTATTTTTATACACAAAGGATAAAAAATATTCCGTCAGCGGTTTGGAATCCTGATGGTAAGTTTTGGCAAATTAATTCTTCTTACGCTTATCAATTAGAAAATGAATTTCATGATGAAATTTATTATAAAACTCCATTTTGGGTAATATTTAAAAAACCCAAACCTGATTATACTCTTTTATATAATATAGATAAATCTATAATAGCTCCATCTTTGATGCAACCATATAAGTTATATGATTATCAAGAATATGGTGCTAGATTTGCTATAGATAGAATTAATAAACATGGATTTTGTATTATAGCTGATGATGTAGGACTTGGTAAAACTCCTCAAGCTATATCTGTATTATTAGATAGAGTAAATAATGGAGCAAAAAAAGTATTAATCATATGTAAAAAGTCTATTAAATCTCAATGGGCAGATGAAATAGATAAATTTACAGATTTACATTTAACTTTTGTAACAGAAAAGACAGGAGATACAAAAGCGAAGAGGACGAAAGCATATAATGCTATTTCTAATTCACAAAATGGAATATTAATTACAAATTATCAATCATTTCTTAATGATGAAGCAATTATAAATAGCTTGAATTTTGATTTTGTAATTATAGATGAAGCCCATGTAGTATCAGGTCATGGTACAAAAACAAATGATGCTATTCAAAGAGTAGTTTCTGGTAAACAATGTTTATTCTTAACTGGTACACCTGTAATGTCTAAACCAGAACAAGCATATGGAATTATCAGTATTTCGAATCCAAAATATTTTGGTTCGTGGAAATCGTTTAAAAAAGAGTTTATAGTAGAGCAATTTCAAGGTAATTATACAGCTACTATTGGAGCAAAGAACTTATCTAAATTAAGAAATATGATTCAAGATGTTATGATAAGACGTACAGAATATGAGGTATCTGTTTCATTACCTAAAACAGTTGAAATTCCAATAAATTGTCCATTAGACGGAACTCAAAATACTCTCATATTTGAAATAAATAAAAAGAGAGAAGAGCTTTTAAAAGAATTTGATTGTCTTATGACTCAATATAATAAAAATCCTAATCAAGGATTATATCAAAGATTACAACAGACAGATGCTCAAATAAAAGGATTAATAGCTGCTACGCAAGCAACAGCAGATGACCCTAGAATGTTTTATATGTCTACATCTCAATATTTGCAAAAGAATTTCTTACAATTTGTTCCTAATAATTATAAGTATTCTTCTAAAGTAGAAAAACTTGTGGATATTGTGGATAACATTGTGGATAGTGGGCATAAAGCAATTATTTTTACTAAATTTAGGACATCAGCTTTATTAATTCAAGAACAATTGAAAAAAGATTTGAAATTAGAATCTTTATTATATACAGGAAAAGAAAACGAATCACAGAGAGATAATAACATCAATTTATTCAAAAATGATGATGATTATAAAATACTTATTGCTACTGAAGCAGGTGCTGAAGGTTTAAATTTAACAGTAGCTAAATATGTAATAAACTTTAATCTTCCTGATACTGCTGCTATTTATACACAACGTATAGGAAGAATAAGGCGTGTATCAAGCACATTTAACAATGTTATTGTTTATAACTTATTAACGGATAATTCAAAAGATACAGAACGTTGGGAAAATATAGAACGTAACAAAAATCTTGAAGGAGCGTTGGTAAGTGTTGACGAAGCACAACAGGAAGCATTAATAAATGCTATGAAAAACAATTAAGGAGACATTATGGAAGAAAAAGTTATTGATTGGATGATTCATTATGTACAAGAACATGATTGTGAAATATGCGGTAAACATGAAGATAATCCAATAGGTTTTACTGGTTTTGCTAATATTCATACACATGGATTAAATAAATATAATCATAAGGAATTATGTATTCCACTTGATTTAGGCTATAAATTAGCTGTTACTATATTAAATCAATGTGGATTAAGAATAAAATTAGGGAACGAAAAATTTGTACCGGGTTTTAATGATTCTGTTATTCAGAATCTCCCGGTATTATTTTATGAGTTTGAAAATTCAAACATGATATATATGATTATGCCAGACCCTAATGGAAAATTTCCAGAAGATAATGATTGCGAATTTCCGTATAATAAGCAATTATTATATGCACAGATTATCGAGGAGGATAAATAATGAATGAAATAATAGAAATTAAACAAATTGGCGGTATTAAATGTGATAATCCAAGTTGTGATTTTAGAGACGAAAGTGTTCCAGTTAAAGATTATAAAAACTGGTTAAATAAACCTTGTCCTATATGTGGCTCTAATCTTTTAACAAAAAAAGATTATAAATCTGTTAAAAGATTATTATCTACTATAAAAATAATAAACAAAATTGGAAAAATTTTACCAATATCTAAAACAATGTTGCAACCTTCAACAACATGTCGTGTTGAATGGGATGGTTCTGGTAATCCGTCTTTTAGTGTGGATGTAAAAGAAAATTAAGGAGCTTAATAATGAATAATTTAGATGATTTAACATTATTGCAAACACTTATTAGAATTTACAAATCTTGTGATAGTGCTCATGAAATAAGTGTAATGACTAAAATTTCAGGAATATCAAAAGGATTAATGGTTCCTGAGATGTTAGAAAAGAATATTATAGAAACAGAAGAAGCTATTGATATGACAACAGAATTAATCTTTTGCATATTAAGTATAAGTACATGGCAACAGAAGAAAAGAGAAGAAGCGTTTAGAATAATGGATTCAAATGAAGATATTGAATACATTTCTAATAGACTTATAGAATTATCAAAGGAGAAAATTAATGAAGAACCTGAATCTACTGAATGATTACAGAAGACCATACCACGGTGTAATGGGTGATGAAACATGTGGTAATTTTATTATTCCATCAGAAAATGGAAGATTTAAATACCATGTTATTGCTTCTGCAAATATGGGATGGGACCATGTTTCTGTTTCACTTATTACAGTTGGTGAAACAAATCAATTAGAAAGATGTCCTAAATGGGATGAAATGTGTTTTATTAAAGATTTATTCTTTAATGAAGATGAAACTGTAGTACAATATCATCCTGCAAAGAGTGATTATGTTAATAACAATCCATATGTATTACATTTATGGAGACCTACAGACCAAGATATTCCGCAACCACCTACCTTTATGGTGTAATGTAATAAAAATATTAGCCCTTTCGGGCTAAAAAAGGAATTTTAAGAAGGAGGTAATAAAAGTGACGAAAATCTATGATATTGAATTTTCTTGTCCACATGATGAATTCATGGATGGATTAAGAAATTTCTTGAGTAACTGGGGAAATTGCAATATGAATGCAAATTCTACAGAAAATGCCACTAGAAATGGCAAGTACATGTATAAAATTGAAGTTACAAATCCAGATGACCCTAATGTGACTACAATGTTATTTGAAAAGAATTCAAATAATGGAGATATTATATTTGCTCCAACTGGATTCAGAAGTTTTGGAGGAACTTTCTATAAGATTGATAATCTTCAAGATGATGTAGAAAACACTGATGAAGATACATCTAGGGCATTTGTTAAATTCCTTGAAGAAAGAGCAAAAGTATCTAAAGGAAAGTTTGTATGCAAGACAGATAATGATGTTATCTGTATTGTAAACGGAAATTCAAAAGGTGGAAAAGAATGTATTGTTGACTCTAATGGAAATGTATATGGAGCAAAAGAAGTAAGTTCTGTATCAATTCTTGATGGTGGCAGTACACATGTTAGCTTTAATACACCAATTGGTGAATGGAATAAGCAAAGAAAACTTGAAGACCCGGAATTTGCAGCTATGTTAAATGACAAAACTACTTCTACTACTGATAAGATGACATACATAGGAAAGTATGTTGTATCTCTTAAAGCTAAAGATGAAATCGAAGCAGAAGAGTTTAAAGATATATTTATTCAGGCAGGTTTATTTACATCAGGTTTTAGTAACGATAAAACATTAAGTATGATATACAAATTATTAAATTAGGAGGCTAATGCAATGGCAAACGAAGCAGTAAAAGACATTTTTGATGATTTTGAAGGTTTATTCAGTGACTTAGGTAATCCGGCAACTAATGCCGAGGCAGAACAGGAAAAAGGTGTAACAGCAGAACCTGTTGCTACTGCAAATAAAAGCAGTATCACGATTCAGAATACAAACAATTCAAATTTAGTTACAAGTGCTCAGGCTAAACTTAGCATGATTAAAAGAGAAATGAATGAGCAATTCATGGAAAGAGATGCAGTAATTGATTGTATGATGTATGCTCTTGTATCAGGTCAGTCTATGCTTATGTTAGGAGACCCCGGTACAGCTAAATCAGCAATCACTTATGAATTATGTAGCCGTATTGAAAATGGTAAGTATTTTCAGTGGATGTTAAATAAGACTTCAGACCCTTCTGAAATCTTAGGACCATATTCTATTAAAGAAATGGAAAACGATAAGTTCATGAGAATTACAACAGGTAAATTACCGGAAGCTCATATTGCATTCATTGATGAATGTTTTAAGGCAAATGCTCCTGTATTAAATATTTTGTTACCAATCATGAATGAAAAGATTTTCTATAATGATGGTAAGCCAAATAACATTCCTTTGATGACTATGATTGGTGCTTCAAATGAAGGTCCGGAAGATGAAAGTTTGAACGCTTTCTATGACAGATTCTTATTCAGAATCAATGTTCATTATGTAAAAGATGCGGCTAATAAAAAGCGTATGTATACAAACTTTATCAATAACCGCCGTGGTCTTGGTAATCTTACAAGTAAGACAACAATTACTATCGAAGAGATTCAGGCATTAACAGAAGCAAGTAAGAGTATTGTTGTACCAAAAGAAATTATCAATAAATTTGTTAAGTTTATTAACGACCTTGATAAGCAGACAATTCATATTTCAGACAGAAGACAGAATGAATGTTTTAAAATTCTTCAGGCTTCTGCTATTGTACATGGAAGACAGCAGGTTGGTATTGATGATTTCAAATCTCTTATTTATGTATTATGGGATAAGGAAGAGCAGATTCCTCTTATTGAATCTACAATTACCAAGATGATTAATCCTTTTGATGACCAGTTCAAGGGATTTAAAGATAACTTTAACATTATCAAAAAAGACATTGAAAGCTGTACAGATGAAAATGAGAAGTCAAACAAATCTCTTGAAGCTAAAGGTAGCATAGAGAAGTTAACTTCTAAACTGAATAAGCTTATCAATGACGCTTCTAAGAATGGTAAAGACATCAAAGAATTCACAGATTTCAGAGATGAAATGGTAGCATATTCTAACAAAATTGTTCAGGATGCGTTAGGTGCTTCTCTTGGAATTTCTTCTGATGATGGTGATTTATTTTAATTTTGATTACCATTATATAAGAAAAGATGACAAATGTTATAGAGTAGCTTATGTATATGATAGTACTAATAGTATTAGTAATGTTAATATTACATTAAGTTACTCTTTTACAGAAAAAGAATTGGAGGATTTTTAAATGAATGATGATGAATTATTCGATGATGACTTGTTTGAAGATGAAGATGATTCTCCGGATGTTGATTCTGCAAAACCATCTGGCGTAAGTCAGATAGCGGGTAAATATGGTCTAGGCGGTTTTGAGAGTATGTCTGAAAAAGATGTAGAAGATTTTAAACAGTCTGATGACTATAAAAATTACAGTGCCGAAATAGATAATGATAATATCAAAGCTGATATGCATGGTAAAACAGTTCAGGAAATTTTAGGTCTTACTAATTTAAAAGAAAGTGTTAAACAATCTTTTAATGCATTTGAACATTATGATGTTGATTTGGAATTCTATCAGGATATTGTAGATACTTCACCTGTAATGCAGAATACAATAGAAGAAGGGTGCAAAATATATCCTGCTTTTGAGTATATGTATCAGGATATTTTCTTGTCTTTGTATAAGTATAAAGCAAGACTTCTTCCGGAATCAGATATTCACATGTCAACAAGACTTAATCGTAAGTTTGCGGAGTGTTATTTAAATACACCAGAATATATTAAATTGAGACAGACTTGTAGAATGGACCAGTTTAATGCTGCTCTTGGTACTGAAATTATTGGTAGCAAACTTCTCAAAATAGTAGAAGAAGTTATGAATAAATTAAAAGAGCAGGAAGAGTCCATAAAGAAAATGCAAGAACTCATGAAGAAAGAACAGGAAATGGATGAACTTATTGAAGAAAATGAAGAAATGGATGAATTACTTCAAAGTTTAATCCAAACTGGACAAGGTGGTAGTGCTCAAGCTCAACAATTACAACAACAGATTGACCAGAATATAGCAAGTAAGCAAGCAATTCAGCAGTTGGCTAATCAGATAGCTGAAGAAATGGATGACTTAATTGAAGAAGATGACCTTGCAAATGAAATTACTACAAGAGCAGGTAAAGCTTTTGATGAAGCATCTATGCAAGTAGCTGAAACTTCTGAATTAGTAGATGCATGGGGACTTGGTGAAGGAGAGAAAAGTCGTGTATCTTATCAGAATAAGAAAGATGCGATTGAACGTATTCGTAAATCACCAAAGCTTAAACATCTTACAGACCTTATTGGTAGATTTAAAGAATCTGCTATTACAGAACAAAAGAAAAAGACAAAACATGGTGCAGTTGAAATTTCTTCTGTAACTTTAGGTAACAAAATTGAAGATATTCTTCCTTCTGAAAAGATGATGTTATCTAATGAAGCAACAAAGAAGGATTTCTATAATAAGTATACTGAAAATCGTAATATGGTTTATTCAAAAGAATCTAATAAATCTAAAAATAAAGGACCTATTATCCTTTGTTGTGATGAATCAGGTTCAATGGATGGAGACAGAGAAACATGGTCAAAAGCATTTACAATGGGTGTACTTGAAATTGCACAGATTCAAAAAAGAGATTTTGCTTTTATTGCTTATGATAGTCATGCAAATGAACCTATTGTTATCAAAAAAGGAGAAGTATCTCCTGAAAAGGTAATTACTATTTGTGAAGAATTCTTAGATGGTGGTACGAACTTTGAAGCTCCGTTAAGAAAAGCTCTTGATTTAATCAAAGATTCTACATTTAAGAATGCAGATATTATCTTTGTAACAGACGGTGATTGTGGAGTTTCTGATAGTTTTAAACAGAAATTTAAGCAGGTAAAAGAAGAAAAAGAGTTTGCTTGTAAAGGAATTCTTGTTGATATGGGAAGTTGGCGTTCTAGTGATTCTACATTAAGAGAGTTTTGTGATGATGTAGTAAGAATTAGTAATATAGCTGACTTAACAAATGGAGACTCTGAGGTAAACAAACAATTATTCGGTTCCATTTAATATGGAACCGAATGGTTTTTAAGGAGGAAATTATGGACGTAGAAATGAAACAAAAATTATCTGTTGCAAAAGATTTTATTAAAGATTTTTGTAACAAGTTATCAGGTAATGAAATGAATGAATCTGCTAAGCAGGTATTCTTTTTAGATAATCAGCAGAAAGTTAAACAGACAATGGAAGAATTATCCGGTATAAAAGATGGATTTGATAATCTTGGTATCGAATTAGAAGACGGAAGTGAAGAACAGAAATGTTATGAATTGTGTACAGGTCTTATGAACAAGTTAACAAAAACACTTACGGATTATAAGAATTCTTATTCCGGAATTAATCCTAATGTTACAGTAGAAGATACAACTGCTGTTGTTACTGAAGAAACAATTAGTGATGCTGCTAAGAATAACTCTTCTACAAAGAAGATTATTAAAGATATGAATGAAATTAACGAGAAGGCAAGTATTGCTCAGATTCAGGAATTCACTCATGCGATTCTTGTCGGAAAAAAATTCATGTATGTAAAGGCAACAACAGCTCAGGAACTAAACACTCTAATAAACGAAGCCGTAGACACAAATCCAAACGAAAAGGTAAGCGTATATGAAGTAGAGTTCAAGCCAATGCCTTTAAAGAAGAAGACTATCTATACTGTATAATGGTGTAGATAGCATAAAAGGAGGAATATATATGGCAGGTGCAATATGTCAATCAAATAAAGATATTCCTATTGATATGACTTTAGGTAATCTATTATATTATTCTTTAGCTGATATGAAAATTACAGAAAAAGAGTTAATAGATTTATTCGCTATGAATAATATACCTGTAAGCTATATCAGAAAAATATCTGCTCCGGATGCTTTTAGAAGAGCAAGTTCTTCTATTAAAAACAGGACTATGTTTATCGTAGACCCTAACAATACTAATGAAAATCTTAAAATTAAGATTGAAGTAGATGAAGTAAAATCTGATTCTGATGGTGTAACAAGAATCATTGGAAGAAAAGTAATTGATGGAGACAATGAAGAAGTAAGCTATGAACAAATCGCAGAATTAATATATTCAAGAGATAATAATACAGTAGCTTATAATTTAAAGAATTCTGATATTATTAATACAATGAAATATTCTAAATTATGTATGGAAGTACAGGATAAATTTGATGAATGGTCTGTATATCATACTAAAGATACAATCAGAAATACAATTCTAAGAATTATCAATGATACACATCCTGTATCTTTAACTCCTACTGGATTATGTAAATTTGTTCCTAGAACTCATACAGATTTATTATATTCATTAAAAGAAGCATTAGGGGATATGGAACATTTCTGTCAAAATTCTGGAGAACATAATTTTATGGAGATTATCCCAGTTATAAATACAGAAGAACAACAGACTCTTATAAAAGATGCCTCTACGAGAGAACTTAAAGAAGAATTATTTGGATTTACTCAGGAACTAAAAGAAGTATTACAAGCAAGACAAACTCTTCCTGCAAGAACAGTTTCTTCTTACCTTGAAAGATTCAAAACATTATCTAATAAAGTAAGTGATTATGAAGGATTATTGGGTAATTACTTAGGCTTCCTTAAAGTGCAAATTACGGATGCTGTATCTTTAATAAAAGATAATTCCGAAGATAATGAAGATTCAGAGGAAGAGCCTGTTTATGTATGAGTACATTAAAGGTAAAAAGATAGAATGTGAAGAACATATGTTATCTGCATCTGAAATAGCTACAATGTATGGAATACAAACAGAGAATAGACAACCTCATAGTTTGATGGTAGCTGCTATATTAAGAGAATATGTTAATAAAACTAATCTTAATATAGCAGAGTACTATTATCCACATAGTAGAGGATGTATGAGAGTATATCCAGAAATGTTATGGAAGCCAGCAATGTCTGAATTTATATATTATAATAATTTAGACGTTGATAATAATAATCAGCAATCTAGGATATACAAAATTGATTCTGAAAAGAAAAAATTTGTATATGTTCATAGTAAAAAACAACAACCAAAAATTATTAGTTTAGAAGGAAGGAGAAAACGTAATGGGAATTAAAAGATGTCCTAAGTGCGGTAATACAAAATTACTTGCAAGAAAAATTACAGGAGTTCAAGTAGAATCTCTTGAAAACGGAGAATTTCAAATAAATGCAGAGGGAAAGAAACATCAGATTGAGATTATCGGATGTGCAAAATGTAAGGCAGAATTTGATGAATCTCAGCTTGTTGAAATGGTTCAGTGTAAGAAATGTGGTAAGTTCACAGAACCTGCTAATCTTGATGCTAATGGTGAATGTGATGTTTGCCGTGCATTAGAAGAAAGACCAAACCTTGCGAATATGTCAAGAGAAGATTTAATTCGTATGATGTTAAAACTTGAAAGAACAACATCTAATAATATAGATACTACAAAACAAGTTAATACAACATCTTCAACAAACGGTGTTGATACAGGTAATGAAACTGTATCTACAGAAATAAACGCAGTAGCTCAGGAAAAAATGAAAGCTGCACAGGCTGCAATTGAGAATGTATCAAATGATTTTTCAAAAGAAATCATTGAGGATACTGAAAAGGAATTGGAAGAAATAAAAGAATCTGTTGATGAAATGCAGAATGCAATGAATCCACCAGAAACTGAAAACTCTACTGAAACTGAAGTAGAAATCGAGAAGCCTAAACGTGGTAGAAGACCTCGTAAAAAGAGTGATGTAGATAATCAGGAAGAAAATGATTCTAATTCTGATGAAGAGTTAACAGAAAAACAAATACAGGAATCAGCAGATGAAATATCAGAAAATCAGGAAGCCCCTTTCCCTGAACAGGACGAACAAATGCAAGGAATGTTTAATGAAAATATTCCTCAAGAAAATGTAGAAAATTCTACACAGCAGACACAGGATTCGCCTTTCCAGATGTTTGACAACGAACAATCATTTTAGGAGGTAAGTTATGAGTTCTGATACTAAAATCGAATTTGAAGATAATAAAATTATCATTCATAGAAAACAAATACAAAATGAGCTTGTTGGTAAATTATCTGAAGATGATATAAATCTTAGTAAAGATATAATCAAAAAAAATATAGATAAGAGAAAATTATTTCTTGAAATATTAACAAGTAGTCGTTGTGAAGATTGTCAGGAACTCAATAATGATTATTCTACAAAATGTTCAAACAGACCGGGACCATATGGAACTATGATGTCTGATATTGTTTTTGTAAATAAAATACCAACAGTATTGGAGTGTGCAAGTATGCTTTCACATTCTGATACTGCTGGTCATTTTTTAATGTTAATCATTAAAAAGTTAGGATTAAATCCAGATAATCTTTATTTTACAGATTTTATAAAATGCCCAAATAGAACATTATCAGAAGATTCATGTTGGCATTGTGTTGTAAATTATTTCTTAAGAGAAATAGATTATATAAAACCAAAAGCTATTGTTTTTCAAGGTTTGACTGCCATGAATATGTTATATAATGATAAAATATTATTAAACAAACCAGAAAAAATAGAATATGGTATTATATATGATTCTTATTTTATAACAGAAGATAGACCTGTAAAAATACTTGGAATATATGACTTAGATATGGTTTTACAAAAAGAAGGTAATGAATTACAACAATGTAAAAATGTAATTTGGAATAATCTCTTAAGTATTGTGAAATCAATTCAGTCTTGATATAATATAAAGTAACATTTTAATACAGAAATAGGAGGATTGTTAATATGAAACCAGAAGAAAGATTTAAAATCTTAGGTGCAAGATGTCTTGTTCAGGAGATTAGACAAGATGCGGAAACTTCGAGTGGAATTGTAATTCCGGGAAGAGAAAAAGAACAGACTAATAAAGGTGTTGTTCTTACAGTTGGAGATGGTGCTATTCTTGAAGATGGAACAAAAGTCCCAATGAAAGTTAATGTTGGAGACCATGTATTATATTCAAGTTTCAGCGGTTCTCCTGTAAAAGTGAATTCAGATGACCCTGATACTTTTATAATTCTCAATGAAAGAGATATTTTATGTATATACAATCCTGATTAGGAGATGATGAAATGTTAATTAAAATTACAGATAGATGTAGTATGGGGTGCAATCACTGTTTAAGTGATTGCACCCCTAACTTATGTGATATGGATTTTAATACTTTTATTGACTCTATAGAATTCCATAAAAAATATTGTTGTTTTAATGGTTTACTTAAACCTATTATTATTTCAGGTGGTGAACCAACTGAATCTGATATTTTCATGAATGTTATAAGGTATTTAATTGATAGTGAATATTGTAAAAATATCTCTATAACTATTACAACAAATGGTTTATGGATTTCAGATAATGAATGGTTCGTAAGAGATTTAAAAAAGTATTTACCTAATTGTACATTACAGGTTGTAGTAGATGATAGGTATTATCCAACTCATGTAAATGAAAATAGTCCTACATTTAATTACGACAATGTAATTATCTGTAGAGACGTAATGAATATATATCCTCAAGGAAGGGCATTGAAAAATAATTTGCCCTTTCGGGCAAAAGCATCAAAGTGTTTTAACATAAGAGCTATTACTAAACAAAAGATAAATTCATCTTTGTCTGATATATTATGTACAATGACTTTAAGTAATTTTTTTTGTACGCCTCATATAGATATAAATGGAGACATTAAATTAGGTGAAAGCAGATTATGTCCTGTTTGTTCTAGTATATATAAGACAGAAAGAGAAATCATTAATGATATAGTTAATTTTCAATGTCATCAATGTGATTTCATAAATGATAAATTACCAGAAATATATAAAAATTTTGTTAAATAGGAGAAAACGTTATGGCAGATTATAAAGAATTTGATTCTATACAAAGATTTGATATGTTTGACGGAACGTTTGAAAGTATTAAAAATAATCTGTTCATGAGATTATTTAACAAACATAATTTACCGTTGAATAGAAAATTAGATGATGTTCCTCATATAAATTATATTGATTTAGCTGTTACATTCTCTATTGAGGAGAGAACATATATCAATAAAAATAAAGGAATATATTCTTATTTAATTACAAATGAAGATATGGAAATGTTAAAAGTAGATGAAAGGACTTTAAGAGAAGTAGCAATGAAGAATTTATTTGATAAAAATTCTCCAAGAATAGAAACAATAAACCAACATATTGTTAGGAATCATGTTTTTAGTCCTTTAACAAGAATACCTAGCAATGCTCCAACAATAGTTTCAATAGATGGTCCAAAATCAGAAAATCACAATTTATTTGATGGTAATGAATATGGACAGATACCTATTATAAATAGTTTAGGAGATACAAAAGATGTTCTATTAATATCTAATAGAACTCAAACATTTGCATCAGTAAATCTTATTATACCAGAAGTGCTAGATAAAGTTTTTTATGAATTTAAAGAAAATTTTTACATAGTTCCTTCTTCAGTTCATGAACTTATTTGTATAAAGTCTAGTTATGCAACAGACAACGGAGACAAATTAGAGAAGCAAGTAATAGAAGATTTAGAAGATATGGTAGAACAGATAAATGATGTAATCCATGAAAATACGTCTAATATATTATCGTATAACATTTATTATCATATACATGATGATAAATGTACTATGATAGTAACTTGAAAGGAGTAAATATTTTATGTTTGAAGTAGTTATTTTACAGGAGACTTTGAAAACTGTATTAAACTATTTAAGTCCTACAGTAGGAAAGAATTCTCAAAACTTAGGAGATGATTGTATTTCCTTAGAATCAACAGATACTGGTTCTTGTATTTTATATACAACGAACACATATGAATCAACAGCAATAGAGGTAATTTGTTCTAACTCTACACAGGCTGCTACTGCACCTTACGTTAACTTTAAGAGATTTAAAGGTATAATAGAAAGCATTCCAGCATCAGAATACGTTACTATTAAAGAAGGTGTAAATCAGTTATTGATTACATTCTCTATGAGAAAAACACCAATTGTAATTAATGCAAGTAATAATGGTATGATTCCAAAACCATCTATCATTAATAATTTACCTGCACAAATGGTTGATTTTCCAGTTGATTTCTTTAATCAGATAGTTACAAAAGGTGCATCTATCATTAATGATAGTCCTACTGTACAGATAATGAACTGTATTAAAATTACAGTTGGTAATCCTGAAGTAACAGCAGAAGCAATAGATATAAATTCAAAGAGAACATTTATGATGACAGATACTTTTGGTGTATGTAATAAACCAGAAGTATTTTTAATAGAAGCATCAAAAATGGTGAAATCATTAAAATTATTTGAAGATTTTAGTGATTTTGAAATTGGACATGATAACGCTTTTATTGTTATTAAAGGAGGTAATAGACCTGCCACTTATAACAGAAAACATCAAAATGCAAGTAATGATATTACTGGAGTTTGGTATGTATTAAGACAGTTAAGTGGAACATTTCCAAATGTTTCTCAGTATTATACTGCAACATATCAGCCAACAGAATATATTACAGTAAATAAAGCTGACATCATCAATTCAATTGCAAGAATTAAAGCTATTGGAGATGATACAAGTTTCCATACAGGTATTGCAATTAAAGCAGATAAGAATGAATTTACTGTATCATTTAATTCTCAGTATGGACAGTTAGATGACCCAGTAGATGTATTTAATGGTATTCAGGGTTCATTCGGTATGATATTCAATCATAAAGAATTTGAAGAAATTCTTAAGAACATTGAAGCTGATTACATTGATATTGGATTAATGAATGGTTCTACAAGTAACTTTATTATTAAAGGTAATTCAACTGCAAACGGTGCTTATACTGGAACGGATAAATTTACCATGATTTCAAAAGCAGGTCAGCAACAAACACCTTAAGCTATGATATAATGTTGCTAAAGGAGGTGTTTATATGAGTTCTAACAAAAAACCAAAAGTAATAGCTGTTTTAGATGTTAATGGAAATTTTTTAAGCTTTTGTACAAGGCAAAGAGCTAAAAAGATAGTACATGACCATAAAGGATATTTTATTGCAGAAAGAACATTGAAATTAAAGACTAGTAAAACAAGAGAAGCAAGAGAACGCAGAGAGGTCATAAAAGAATCTAAACGTATTTGCTATATATGCAATAGAAAAATATCTGAAAAAGAAACAGCTACAGTTGACCATGTAATACCTAAATCGAGAGATGAATTTGCATCAAATAAGTTTAACTTAAAATGTTGTTGTGAACGCTGTAACAATGACAAAGCAGACATGACTCTTCTTGAGTATGTTCAGCATATTAGGTATAATAGAAAAGATTATGATTACATTTCAGATAAAAGACTTAATTATTTAGAGGAATATGCTGAAATGTATGAAAAAGAATATTATAATTTTTATGTTAAACATATAGACGAGATAGGAGGTATCATGTGAGTAAAATTGATTTTGCACATATACATTGTCATACTTGTTATTCAATACAAGATGGTATGCCACAACTAAAAGATTATGTTAATGCTATTTATAATCAAAATCAAAATAGCAGTAAATATAATGTTGTCGGTTTTGCATTAACAGACCATGGTGTACTTCATGGTATTACAGACCATTATCGAGCTTGTAATGAACCAGATTTTCCTGAAAGAAAAACAAAAGCATTGTATGGAATTGAAATCTATCATTGTGAAGATGTTGATAATAATCCGAACAATGATAGATTTCATCTTGTTCTTATAGCTAAAGATAATATTGGTCTTCATAATATTTATCAAATAGCATCTCATGCAGGTACACATTTGATACATGGTAGACAGAAAAACTTTCCTACAACAGATATTAACTTTTTAAAAACACATGGAACGGGTATAATTGCATCCAGTGCATGTTTAGGTGGTAAAATACCAACGCTTATAACTGAAGGCAATATACCAGAAGCTGAGAAGTATGCATTACTATTTAATGATATTTTTGATGAATTCTATCTTGAAGTTCAGCCATTAGATATACCTGAACAATTGGTAGTTAATAATGAACTTGTTAATATGAGTAAGAAATTAAAAATACCATTAATTATAACTTCTGATAGTCATTATATAAATAAAAGTGACTCTGCTTATCATAATATTTTAAAAGATATAGCACATCAAATAAAGTTTACAGAACCAGCTTATTTGAGAACTCCAGAAGAAATGGAAGATTATTGTATATTGCATAATATACCATTAGATTGTATTTCTAATACAGGAGTGTTAGCTAGTCATTGTAATGCAAATCCAAAACCAGAAAACAATAGATATTTGTTACCAGTATTTCCATGTCCAAAAGGTTATACAGAGGAAACGTATCTAAGAAAATTATCATTTGAAGAACTAAAGAAAAAGATGATTAAAAATAAAATACCAAACCCTACTAAATACATTAAGAAAATGCTTTATGAATTAGAAATAATATGTAATGCAGGATATGCAGGATATTTCTTAATATTATGGGATTGGTTTGAATGGTGTAGAGCAAATGATATTCTTTGTGGACCGGGTAGAGGTAGTGCCGCAGGAAGTGTTGTATCTTATGCATTAAATATTACCAAAGTAGACCCAATCAAAAATGGATTCATTTTTGAAAGATTTCTTAATCCGGGTAGATTATCGTTCCCGGATATTGATACTGATATTCCAAGAAGTAAAAGACCTCTTGCTATATCTTATTTACAACAGAGATATGGATTTGATAATGTATCTCAGATTATTACGTTTGGAAAATACAAACTAAAGAATGTAACTAAAGATGTTATGTCTAATTTAGGATGTCCATTTCAAGAAGCAAATGCTATTACAAAAGATATTCCTGATTTACTTGACGGTAAAGAAGTAACGTGGGATTTAATAGAAGGTCTTGCTACAGACCCATCAAATGAAAAATATTCAAATTTTACAGAACAAGAAAAGAAACAAATTGCAAATATTTATGATAAATATCAAGATTTATTTAGAAAATATCCTACTGTATATGATGCGATAAAATCTATTTGTGGATGTATCAAATCAACAGGTATACATGCAGGAGGAGTAATCATATGTAGAGAACCTATTAAAAATCATATGGGTATATTATCTCCAACAGGTTCAGCAGTATTACCTATTATACAGATTGCAATGAATGATTTGGAGTTTTATGGCTTTTTAAAGATAGATGCATTAGGGTTATCTACACTTGATGTTATAAAAGAAGCAATGGATTTAGCAGGTCTTGATTATGATTGGTATGATTCAGAAGATTATATTGATGATGGTGTATACGAAATGCTTCGAAATGGAGAGACTACTGATGTATTTCAGATGGCAGGATATATGGCAACAAAGTTAATAAATGACTTTAAAGTTGACGATATAGAAGGTCTTACTGCTGTTAATGCTGGTAATAGACCGGGACCGCTTGAAAAAGATTCTAAGACTGGTAAATCTATGACAGACTTATATACTGAAAGAAGACAATCTGGTGTTATACCAAGTATTGACCCTAGAATTGACCCATTATTAGAAAAGACATTCGGTTGTATATGGTATCAGGAAGATTGTATGAATTTAGGAAAGCTTATGGCAGGTTATGATGCAGGAGGAGCAGATAGTCGAATTCGTACCGTACTTGGTAAAAAGAAAATAAAGATGATTCCAGAAATACGAAATGAGTTTGTATATGGTAAAGCATCTAAGTTTAATGAAAAACATGAAGTAATTGGAATGTCTGAAGAAAATTCTAAATGGTGTGTTGGTGCTGTTAATCATGGATATACAGAAGAACTTGCAAAACAGATTTTCGAATCAATGGAAGCATTTGCAAAGTATTCTTTTAATAAGTCTCATGCTTTCTGTTATGCTGTATTAGCTTATAAAACAGCATGGTTATCTTTACATTATCCTGTAGAATTTGCAATAGCAAACTGTACAGTAAATGAAGAAGAAGAAAAGATTGTTGCAACTTTATCGTTAGCAAAGAAAAGGAAGATACCTATTCTTGGACCAGACATTAATAAATCTGGTTCTGGATTTACTTATGAAATGAATGGCGTAAAAGAAAGTATAAGATATGGTTTAAAAGCAATTAAAGGCGTTGGTGTTAAAGTAATAGATTTTATTTCTAAATATAAAGATACTACAAAAACATATTTTACTAACTTTGATGACTTTTATTCTAAATTACATGCTGATAATAATATTATTAATAGTTTAATTAATGATATTAGAATACAAACAGGTAAGAATAGTCTAAATCCAATGAAAAAAGATGTTGAAGTTGCTTTAATTTTATCTGGTGCTTTTGATTATTATGAGCCAAATAGATATAAATTACTCAATCATTATTTGATTGACATTAAAAAAGAAAAGACTGTTAAATTAATGGGAGATGCTAAAGCACAATCTTTACCATTAAAGACAACAGATTATAATCGTAAGACTAAACTTGCACTTGAAAAATATTATATGGGTAGCTATATATCAGAACATCCTTTAGATGGATTCGCATATGAAGATTTTGAAAATGTAGCTGATAATCAAATGATTAAAAGTACATTTTTAGTAAGTGCAGCAAGTTTAAAAGAAACAAAAAAGAAAAAGAAATATTTGTCTATTAAATGTTCTGATAAAAATGATTCGGAAACTACAGTAAATGTATTTAACGAAGATTTAGCATTGAATCTCAAAAATGATATTAAGAAAAATAGTATTATCATTGTTGAAGGTAATGTTAATCATAGATTTTGTAACATAAATGCAAGAACAATTAAAATAGCAGTTAAGAAAGTTGTAGATACAGAAGATATGGATATTCCAGAATATAGTCGTCAGGAAAAAACTACTGTTTCAGAAGAACCAGAAGATATTCTAAAAACAATGTTCGGAATGTAAAAATTGATTATTGTAACATTTTGTGATAAAATTACAATATAAAGTTTAGAAAGAGCAGGTGTTTTATATGCAAAATAATTTAGATGTTGGTTTAATGAACTATATGTTATCAAGTTCATACAAACTTCATAGACAAGAAATAAAAAGTCCAAAGCCTTTACCAGTAGATGATTTAAATCCAGAGGAAACGCTTAAAATAGCAAATGAGTTAATAGAAGTATTGTCAAGTCATAATCTATCTTATAAAAATGCGTATAGAATATCACTTGCTCTAACAACTGCACTAGCTGAAGGCGGTGTTGAGCTTTATAAAAACGAGTATCAATAAATATATCCCTTTCGGGATTAATTTATAAAAAGAATAAGGAGTGAAAGTAAAATGGTAAATTTAAACAACATTTGTATCTTCGAAGGAAGAACTACACAAAATCAGAAATACTCTCAGATTAACGGTCAAAATGGACCTATTGATAAAGTATTCTTTAGTATCTCTGTGCCAAGAGCATTAACATCACAGCAGAGACAGGACCCAAATGTTAAAAAGGTAGACTTTGTAAACTTTTCTATGATTGGTGCTCAGGTTAAAACATTACAGCAGTATTTCCCGGCAGGTACTCCAATTAAAGTATTTGCAAGATATACAGAATACGAAACTATTGATAATGCAACAGGGCAGAAAAAGAATGGACATGTATTTGAAGTAGAAAGTATTTCATTTGTTACAACTCCTTCTCAGAATCAACAGGGTGGTAACAATAATTCTGGTAATTATCAGAATAATAATAATTATCAGAATAATAATTATCAAAAACCTCAACAGCCAAATACACAGCAACCTACTGATGGTTTCATGAATCAGCCACAGCAGAATAATCAGCAAGGTAACTTCCAAATGTTCGGTGAACAGGAATTTCCTTTTTAAGGAGTAAGTTATATGAATGATAATAGCAAAAATGCAGTAGTTGATATGCTGTTTTACTATATACATTCATTAATTAAACAAGGAGTTGAAGACCCTTTACAAGTTGTATCTACTGAACTTCCTAAAATGATTCATGCTTCTATGGAACAAATAGAGTATATTAAAATAAATACTCTACAGGATAATAAATTAGTAGAAAATCTTGACTCCTCTATAGAGCTTCTTAGTTCTATGGAGGAGTCTAAATCTTTAGACTTAGAAAGTATAAAGATTGTTAAGGGTATTCTTGAAATTATGCGTAATGATGCCAAAGTTTCATTACAAAAAGTGTTTAATGGTGATGAAAATGAATAATATAGAAGAACAGTATGAACCATATGATTATTCTCAGGATTTTAGTCCAGAAGAATTGTATGAAGAAAAAGAAGAACCTCAATACCAATCTCTTGAAGATAAATTAAGAGAAGTTGGTATGAGTATTCATGATTTTATATAGGAGGATAATATGGCTAAAAACGAAAAGCAGAAAGCACTTGATGAAGCTTTAGGAAAGATAAACAAAAAGTTTGGTGTCGGTACAGTAACAAAAGCTTCAGAAGCAGAAGATAAGTTAATTAAAAGAACCATTAAGACTCCATCTATAGAGTTTAATAATATGTTAGGAGGTGGAATGAAATCATTCATTGAATTGTATGGTCCACCTTCAAGTGGTAAAACAAGTATGGCAATTGAAACTCTTGCTTATAATCAAAAAATGGACCCTGAATTTATTGGAGCATGGTTAGAAACAGAGGGTTCTGTTACAAAAGAAATTCTTGAATTGCATGGCGTTGATTTAAATAGACTTGTGTATTGGAATCAGGAAGATGTCGATAATGCAGAAAGTGCATTAGATGTTATTCGGTCTCTTGTTTCTTCTGGTGCAGTAGATTTGGTAATTATCAATTCTATTGCAGGTTTAGCTCCTAAAGTAGAAACAGAAGATGATTTAGAGAAACAAAACATTGCTCTTGTAGCAAGATTGTTATCTAAGTTCTTTAGAGTTATTACAGGTCCTGCTAACAAAAACAAAGTTACTATGGTGTTTATTAATCAGGTAAGAGATAAAGTAGGTACTATGTTTGGTAATCCAGAAACAACTACAGGTGGTAGAGCAATACCATTTTATATGTCTCAAAGAGTTAGAATGAACAGTATAAAAATAATGGCATCAGACCCAATTAAAGATACAGAAGGTGTTAAGATTTCATGTATTGTTCAGAAAAACAGATTTGGTTATCCGGGAGCTAAAACAACTTATTATGCAAACTATAAGACTGGTATTGATAATATAGTTGTTTTACCTACTTTATTACAAGAAGCAGGTATTGTAAGACAGGCAGGAGCATGGTGGTATTATGAAGATGAAAATAAACAACCATTAACTGTTGGAGGAATTGAATGTAAATTCAAATCCAAGAATGATTTTCTTGATGCGTTAAGGAATAATGATGTGTTAAGAGAAGAATTGATGTCAAAACTTGATAATGTAAACTTAAAGACAGAATCTGTTTCTGATGAAGAAATGGCAGAAATTATAGCAGAAAATGAAGCCATAGAGTCCGAAATGGCAGCTATTGAAGAAGATTATGGAACAGATGAATAATTATCCATATTTTGTTGACGCTTTATTATCAAAACAAGAACAACAAATGAGAAACTTTTTAATATATGACTTTAATATAAGTCTTAAGTCTATGTTGTTAAAATATAACTATGAAGAATTTGATAAATATTTTTTCAATAGTTGTAGACAAACAGCAGTATTTGGTTCTTTGGTGTTAAATTTATATTATCCTGAATATGGATATAGAGCATATGAAGCAACTTTTAATGATACGTTATTTGGAAATCCAGTAACGTATCAACATTGCTTTATAATAGCTACTAATAAAGAATTAAACAGTAGAAATATTTTAATTGATATGGCAAGAACAACTAATCCTTTAGTTTTTGAACCTATTGATGATAATCATTTTTATCCTAATGTTGATAATTATAAAGATTTAGAAATGATTTCTTCTGTTGAAATTCCATATGAAGATTTATTGATTTCACCAGTTAGAGAATATATGACAGGACTTACAACAATAGAATTCTTAATTGAATTAGTGGAATTAATGGAAAACTATAAAAATTCCACTTCAAAAGATAAAAATGTATTAGTACAAAGAATATACGATTATCCATTTAAAAAGATGGAACAATTTAAGATTGAAAATAATTTATTAGGAGGTGAGTGATAAATGGCAACAGATTTAACAAGATTAAATGAACAACAGAGAAATGCAGTACTTGAATCTATAGGCTCAAACGTTGTTCTTTTAGCTGCTGCTGGTTCTGGTAAAACAGCAACAATCGTTAAAAGAACTGAATATCTTATAGATGATTTGAATGTTAAACCAGAAAACATTATGATGATTACATTTACGAATAAAGCGGCTAAAGAAATAGTTGAACGTGTTGCTAATATCACAAGTGATGCATATAAAATGTGGATTGGTACTTTCCATAGTATATGTGTTAGAATTCTCAGAAAATACGGACATTATATGGGAATTAATTATTTTTCAATCATAGATGATAAAGAGTCCAAAAATATTCTGAAACAGATTTGTCTTGGGTTAGGTAAAGATTTATCTAATCAAGGACTTAAGGATATAAAAGCAAAAATAAGTACTTATAAAAGTAACTTAGTAAAACCAGAAAAAGTATTAACTGATTATTGTAGTAATAATTTAGAAGATACTTTCGTAGCATCAGCTTATAGGGAATATCAAAATCAATGTTGGAGAGAAAAAAGCTTTGATTTTGATGACCTTATTATATATACAATTATGTTACTTTCATCTTATCCAGAAGTTATTAAATGGGTACATGAAAATATAAAATATGTCATGGTTGATGAAAGTCAAGATACTTCAACAGACCAATATCAATTAATAAGATTATTGGCTGGACAAAACAATCTTATGATGGTAGGAGATATTAATCAAAGTATTTACAGATTTAGAAATGCTAGACCAGAATATCTTAATGATTTCTGTAAACTTTATCCGACAGCTAAAATGTTAAAGCTTGAAACAAATTATCGTTCTACTAAAAATATTGTTATGGCTGCTAATGCTGTAATAAACCACAATTCATTTGGAGAAAAGATTAACATGGTTTCTGCTAATGAAATTGGTGATAAGATTGGTTTTAAATACTTTGATGGAATAATTCCGGGAACAAATAATGAAGTTGCAGAAGCTAAATGGATTGCTTCAGAAATAAAACTATTGGTTTCTAATAATAAGAAATCATATGAAGATTTTGCGATTATATATCGTACAAATATTCAAAGTAAGGATTTAGAAAAAGTATTTTTTCAATCTGGCATTCCTTATACAGTAATTGGTTCATCTTCTTTCTGGAGTTCAAAAGAAATGAAAGACTTACTTGCATTTTGTAAGATTACATTCAATCCTAATGATGTTTCTTCATTTAAAAGAGCATTATCAACAATCAGAGGTGTTGGTAAAACTACTATAGATAAAATAACAAATTACATGAAAAACAATAACTTAAAAGCATATGAAACTTTATCTCATATAGCTTTAAATAATCCTACATTATATAAAGTAAGTTCTAAATCTCAAATAGAGTTAGACAAACTTAATAAGTTATTAAACTATGGATATACAACATGTAGTGAAGTTGCAAAATATGTAGTTGATAATACAGCTTATGCAGATGATTTACGAATGAGTAGTTCTGATGAAGCACAAGAAAAACTTGAAATCATTAATGAAACAATAGAATCATTTATCCAATTTGAAAACAATGGTGATGATGCGGGTTCTGTTATTGACCAAATTTCTCTTATGTCAGATGCTAAAGGTGCAAAGAAAGAAGAATTAAATGCTGTTAAACTTATGTCAGCACATTCTTGTAAAGGTCTTGAATTTGATACTGTATTTGTTAGTGGAACTGAAGAAGGATTATTCCCACATTGGAATTCCCTTAAATCAAGTAATCCAACTAAAGCAGTAGAAGAAGAAAGAAGACTGTTTTATGTAGCTATAACAAGAGCTAAAAAGAAATTATATCTTACAGCATGTAAAAAACGAAAAGACCAAGTTGTAAAATTAAGTCGATTCGTTAATGAGATACCAAAAGAATTGTTAGAAGATTGCTTTTAATAACAAGTGTTACAAATTAATTTTTAAATAGGTATTATTTTAATGTAGGAGGTTGTACAAATGTCAGAATTCAATTATAAAGATAAATCTGCTCCAAAACTTTCTGATGATTTTAAAAGAAAGTTTATTATTACTATAGGTAAAGGTGGAGCAGAAGCAATTAAGGTAGATGGGTTAATTGCTTTAGCACATGAAAAGGGTATTAAGTCTATGAGGACTACAATTACTCAGTACCCATCTCAAGAAAACCAGTGGACATGTATTGCTGCAACTACAGTTATTGGATATGATTGGAATCCTGTAACTGAAAAAGTAGAAGAAGTAACATATGAGGATTTTGCAGATGCTAATCCAAACAATTGTACTTCTATGACAAAAAGTTCTTATATAAGAATGGCATCAACAAGAAGTGTTGGAAGAGCATTAAGAAAATATACTAATATTGATATGGTATGTTCTGATGAAATTGCAAATACTGTTGACAATTTTGAACCACCAATCGAAATGGATGAACTTGTTACAATTAAAAACTTAATAACAACAAAACATATTACTCCAGATAACTTTACTAAATTAATGATACAAAAATTTGGTCATACAAATTATCAAGGTTTAACTCAAAAACAAGGATTTGAGTTAATTGATTTACTTAATGGATTACCAACACAGCAGCAAGAGTCCACTCCAAAAACTCAGGGATAGTCCTGCACAGGCAACATTAGTTGCCGAAAGGAGTGATTAAATGTTATTGTCAAACAAACGTGTAAAGGTTGTAATGCCAATAGCTGTTATTACATTGGTATTAACAGCCCCACCACTTACTTGTAGTGACAAAGAAGAACAAGTAATTGAGATAGAGAAAGAGTATACAGCATTAACTGTTACGAATGCACCACATTTATGTAGTGGTGTATCTCTTACTCTTAGCGAAATACTAGAATCATCCGGTAAAATTAATGTTGCCGAAGAAGAACATGGAGTTACATCAGATAGAAGAGAAAAGTTAAATACAACATCTCCTGTTTCAAGTGAAGTACCAACTATCACACCAGAAGAAACAGAAGAACCAGTAAAATTAGCTTCTAACGGAGAACAGTATGTATATTATGAAGTTTACGATTTTTATTATGGTTCAGATGAATATCATAGTTTAGATTGTAACCTTCAAGAATATACATACGATTTATGTATTGAATATGGAATAGAGAAATATTATACTTTAATTCTATGTCAATTATATTATGAATCTCAGTATAAACCTGATGCAGTTAGTGAATCAAGTGATTATGGAATTGCACAAATAAATAAATGTAATCACAAATGGCTTTCTGAAGAATTAGGAATTACTGATTTCCTAGATGCTAAGCAAAGTATTCTATGCAATATTTATTTGATGTCAAATAATCTTAAAAAATATAGTGTAGAATCCTCTTTATTCTGTTATAATACAGGTAGCCCGAATGGTTCTAATACATATAATCGTAACATTTTTTATATGTGGAACAATGGTGTTAGAAAAATAGAAGAATAGGAGTGAACGATAAAATGATTTCTGTATATAGTTATGAAAAAGCTTGCAATATTCTTGATTTATTTTCTAAGAATCAAATCATTGCTTTGAGAATTTATCTTGATACATCTCTTGGAGAAGAAAATTCTAAATATGTTTTTGATTATAAGACATATGAAGATTATCCAGAAGATGAACGTGTTAATATACGTTCTGAATTCAATGAGAAAAATTTACAGTTAATAAATCAAACAATGGCTAAACTAAATGAATTTGTAAGTATGATGGAAGTTGATAATGTTTCTTTCTTTGATTTAACATTTGATATTTTAAAGAAAGAATTCAATTATTCCAAGACTTATAAAAAGCCTTTAGAGTCCATTGTTGAGCCGGATGTAGATGAATCTTATCAGGAATTTATTACTAAATTTGAAAAGTTCATAACACAGAATGGAATTCATAAGATGAATATTCCGGGATTATATGAAAAGAGTTCTGGAAGTGGTAAGCAACAACGTGGTGCAAAGTATAGTCCAATTAGTTTTGGACAATTAGTATGTAAACTAAAGGATGTGATTGTTGACAATGGCTATAACAATTAATATTAAGCCAGAGTCTATAATTGAATACACTCAGTTAGAAAATGGTCCCGACTTTTCTTATAATGAAAAGTTTGGGGCCATTATTATTAAAGCTGGTGAATCAAAATGGCTCTTCAGAAAATGTAAAACAATAAAATTGAATAAAGTGTATTATGATGATAACAGATATAATTTATTATTTATGTCTGCTAATAATAGAAAGTTTGATACTCCTGTTAAACTTATGATATGTGGATATGAAAATATTATATTATATAATACTGGTATTATTCCTAAACATATCAAAAAAGGAGAAGTGTTAGGATATGCTATCCTTATACCAAAGATAGAATCTCATATGCTAGAATTAAAATAGAATATTATAGACTTAATATAAGTTTTATGATAGAATAAAAATAGGAGGTGTAATAAAATGTTACAAATTACAGTTGAACATTATAAAGACGAAACAGTGTCTGTACAAAAAATTTGTGAGGATTCTACTATACTTGCTGTAATGCAAGATACAGGAACTATTGATTTAGATGTATGCATTCCATTTATTAATCAACAAATAAAAGTACATCATAATTATGTTGATGATAATGAAAAAAGTTATGTATTAACAGCTAAATTAGAAGCAATTGAAATTGACCCTATAACACAAGTAAAATGCATTAGATATACGCCAATACACAAATAGGAGGTTAATATGAAAATACTCCATATAACTGATTCACACGGTACGGTTAAATCTCCAGAAAGCCGTACCGATTTATTTTATTTAACTTTCCTTAGAAAACTTGCTGAGATTACTTATATAGTGAAACTACAGAAAATAGATATGGTACTTCATACAGGTGATTTATTTCATTCTTCAAGAGTGTCTAATAAATTTATGGGACAAATTGCTGAAATAATTCAAGGTTGGGGAGTACCATTATATGTAGTTCCGGGTAATCATGATATTGATGGTTATACGATAGATACTATAGACCAGACTAGTTTAGGCTTATTAGCAAAGACTGGAGTATTAGCTCTACTTACAAGAGATAATCCAATAAGAATAAATGCAGTTCAACAACCAGATGGTAGAGTATTTACAGTAGCTATTAGTGGACAAGAATATTATCCTGAAATAGATACTGGAAATATGGAAGATTTTGAAATGCAACAAGATGAAGCTGATATAAATATATTAGCTATTCATGGGTATATTGCAGATACACAACAGCATCCTAATATTAGATGTACTTATCCTAAAGACATTATTACAGATGCTGATATAATATTATCTGGACATTATCATAGGTCATTTGCTCTTGATGTAGGAGACACATCTTATTATAATCCCGGTTCAATGCTTCGTGTAGAAATGACAGATTATAATAAAAAACATATGCCTCAGTATGGAATTCTTGAAATAGAGTTAGATAAATCTGATTGCGTTGTATATGATTATAAATTTCATCAGTTTAGAATTGCTAAACCAAGTTCAGCAGTTTTTGATTTTAATTCTAATGTTGCAATTAAAAAGCATGGAATTACATTAGAAAATTTTAAAACAAGTATTGTTAATACAATGCAAAGTGTAAATATTAATACATCTGTTTCACCAATAGATACGATAAGACAAGCTATATCTGATTATTGTGTATTACAGAAATATGATTCTACTAAAACACATTTATTAGATACAACTGCACAACAAATTTATAATACAGCATCTACTCAGGTAACTGATGATGATGCAATAGCAACAAAAGGATTTATCCCATCTGCTATTCCTGTAAAAGTAAAATCTATTGATATAGTAAATTTTCAATCACATGAAAATACTCATGTAGATTTTAATGATGGTTTAAATATTATTATAGGAGAATCAAATAATGGTAAGACAAGTATTTTAAGAGCAATGGATTGGGTTATAGATAATCAGCCTCTTGGTACTGATTTTATCATGACAGGTAAAAATTATTGTAAAGTAAGAATTACTTATGACAATGATACTTTTATTGAAAGGTATCGAACATTAAAAGATACTGGTTACTATCGTGTAGGTGTTATTAATAATGGACAGGAAACTTATCAGGAATATAAAGGATTTACCAATAATGTTCCTGTAGAAGTAATGAATGTTCATCAAATGCCTAAGATAAGCATTACAAAAAGTATAGAAACTCATTTAAATAAGATTAGTCAGTTAGAAAGACCATTTTTGATAACTGAAAATACAAATGAAAAAGCTGCTGCTATTGGTAGAATCACAGGTACTAACATAGTTGATGTTGCTATCAAAAATGTAGGTTCTGATATTGCATCAGATAAAAAACATTTAAAAGCAAATATAAAGATGAAATCAGAATTAGAAGCTCAGAGAGACCTTATTGATATTAATAAATTAAAATCATTAAAGTCATTTTATGAATCTGCATTAAATAAGATTAAAGAGCTTCAAGAATTATATAATTCTGCTAGGAATATAAAATTAACAAAAGAAAATTGTGATGACAGCATAGCTCAATGTACAAAAACTATAGATTATTGTCAGTCTATTATAAAAAATAAAAAAGTAACAGATGAAGCTCAGGAATTAATCGTTAGTATTAATACTATGATAAATCTGCTTAATAAATACGAATTAATTAATGAATCTATTAAAGATTTAAATGATAAGATAAAAATTTATAATGAAATTATAAAACAAAAGAATACTATAGATAGTTGTGATAGTGCTATTTCTAAAATAAATTCTTTAATGATTTTATTAAAGAAACAGAAAAATATAGATGTACAGATAAGTTCTAAAAAAGCTTTTATAAGTAATCTCAGTGAATTTACTTCTTGTAGTAAATTAATTGACGATGCAATAAAAAGCTATAATAAAGTAATACAAGGATTAACATTGTATCGTAGAAATCAAACCACACAAACTAATATTCAAAACTATAGTGATGATTCTTCTTGCATATTAGCTACGATTGGTAGTTTAAATTCAGAATTAGAAGAACATCAAAATGCTATGAAAGAATATGTTTTGTCTAATAAAATTTGTCCTTGTTGTGGACAAAAGATAACAGATAAAAATGTTTCTAGTATTATTAATAATTTCTCTAAGGAGGTTTAATATGTCTATCAATATACAAGAATATGAGAACAATTTAATTACTTATAATCAACAGATTACAGCTAAGAAAAATGAAATTTCTAATGCTGAAAAGGAATTAATTGTTGCTCAGACTCAATTAAAAAATTATGAACAACAGGCAAAGGATATTGAAGAAGAATGTCTTCAGCTAACAGGAAAGCCAATTAGTGAACTTGAAAGTGTATTAACAAAAAGTATGGCACAGCTTGATAAAATTATGAAAAAAGTAACTACAGTATCTGATACAAGTAAGACATCTGTTTTTACAGACGAAGATTTACAGGACACAATGCAGTTTGCATCAGAAGAACTTAGTTAGGAGGAATTCATATGCAACATGTCCAAGATATATACTATGATACTGGGTTTATCTCAAATGAAATTGAGAATTTAAACTCTAAAATAAATGATTATAATGATATTATGGGACGAATAAGTATCATGGATAATCAGATTTCTGCTATAGAAGCAAATATTCAATTGCAAGAAGAATTAAGCACTATTCTTATTGACTCTGCTAAAATAATGCGTGATAAAGCAAAAGCTCATTTTGAAAAGATTGTAACTGATGCTTTACAATTTGTTTCTCAAGATAGTAATTGTAAATTTGTAATTGAAGAAAGTATGGTAAGAGGAAAACCTGCATATGAATTTTATATAGAAACCATTGTAAATGGAGAAGTATGTAGAAAGAAACCTGAAGAATCTTGTGGTGGCGGTTTTATTGATATTATATCAGTAACAGCTAAAGTAGCATATCTCAAGATATTTAATAATCCAAAAATTATGAATGTATGTTTTCAAATGGATGAACCGGGTAAAATGGTATCAGAACAGATGTCTGTTAAATTTGCGGAATATATTAAATTCTTAGGAAAACAATTTGGACTACAGATTATTATGGTTACTCATAATGAAAATATATCTTCAATTGCAAATGATACATTTGTTGTTAGTAAAAATAGAAATGGAATAAGTGTTGTATCTCCATTTGTGAATTTAACAACTTCAACAATTACAGAAGATATTAATAATATTCTTAAGGAGGAAGATAATGTCAAAGGGAAATAAAATTAAATTATCAATAGCAGATGGAGAATATGCAATTTATATTGAAATACCTAAAGATAAATTTAATTCAATGGATTCTACTGTAATCATAGAACAGTTAAAAAAATTTCTCAGACTTCTAATGGGAGAAGAAAAAGAGAATAATACTGAAACTTGTCCTATGGTACAGATTCCAGAAAAGAAAGAAGAAGTAAAACAAAGTATTACAACTAACAATGATGAATTCAGGATTAGAGAAAGAATTCCTAATAACGTTATTGATATTAAAGAACTTGATATTAAACAGGCTATTACAGAAAAAGCACTTGTAAGATGTCCTAAATGTGGACAGGCTCATTGTCTTGCTGTTCATTCCGGTAGTAAAGTTTATATAATGGAAAGAAACTTTGACAAAAATGATTTTAATACAATAGCAGAATTTGATTCTCTTACTAGTAAAGGATTCATAGGTATGTGTTGTAAACCAGAAACTGATAAGAAAGCTTATTTTGATGATTTACAAAGTGTTCCTGTTATTAGTTATGATGATTTTGCACTTGATAACAATACTGAGGTATTTTGTCCTGTATGTTGCAAATCTGATTCTTTTCTTAATTGGAAAAACGCATATGAAAATCCTTTAGAATATTTCGAGACAGAGCATTTATGTGATGTATGTGGAGGAGAAGTCATTACTAAAATGGTTAAAAAACAAAAGATAAATAAGTGTGAGATTTGTGGACATGAAACAAAATACAAGGAGGAATAATTATGGATAATGAATTGTTCCCTATATTAGGGACCAGACCAAAAGAATATATTCCTTGGGAATGCATTCAACCACATGAAGAACAAGCTTTAAAGAATCATGGACAGACTCTTAAAAGACTTGCTGAACGTGGTGGATTAGATTGGACAGAAGTATTAGCTGTATTAGAAGACCGTCAATGGATAAGAATGGATGAATCAGAAGCTGAAGAAAAAGTATTAGAGATTATAGGACAAAAAGAATGGATTGTTCCTGTAACTTGGGAAATGTGTGGTTTAATAAAAGTAAAAGCCAAATCAGCTTCTGATGCATTCAATAAAGTAAAGAACGATGAAGAAGATTATGAATTACCATTAGAAAAGAATTATATTGATGGTAGTTTTACTACATCTTATGATACAGAAGAAATGATAGAAAATTATACAAAAATGTATAAAGAAGGGAAAATAATATTATGAAACCATCTCAATATGTTATTGAGAATCTTGATAATGGCTTTGTAGTTAGATGGGATGAAAATCCTATTTTATTTGATTCTCAAGAAGAAGCAGAAGAATTTATTGATACGTTCCCTGAATTTTTCAAAGGATGTAATTATAAATTATCTAAAGGAATTTATTTCCTAGATAATTCTATTAATTACAAAGATATTCCAAAAGAAAAATTAGAAGAACAAAAAGAAATGGAATAGGAGGAAATAAAATGTCCAGAACATTACAAGAAGTATTAAATACAGATTTATCACCTGATAAAATGGGAGATTTTACTCCTAATGAACTTGCAGATTATCTTGTTAAAAATGGAATTGTAGATAATGCGGCAGATATGAATCGTCTTGTTATTGAAGGTATTCAAAAGGCTTTAAATGAAGATGATGAATTTCCTATCAGATACTATGCTAAAAATGAAGAAATGCCTGAAAAATCCAAGATTGTTGAGAATCCGGGAGAGATGTTGACAGATGAACTTGTACATGCTATGAAAGGAACAAATCTTTCATAAATACTATATAAATTACTATTCCTTTCGGGAATATATATAGTATTTTAAAGGAGGCTAGGCATGGATATTAACACAGACGAATTGAAAGCCGCAGCCCCTATCATAGACTATGTAGAGAAATTCTATAGTGACAAAATACCCTTTGTAGAAAAGTCTAGTAACTGCTGCAAAGGGTATTGTATTTGGCATAAAGATACCGAATCTCCATCTCTTGCTTTCTTCAGAAACGGAACGTATAAATGTTTTGGTTGTGGAAAGCATGGAGATGTTATAACTTTAGTTGAGACAATAGAAAACTTACAGTTTCAGGAGGCATGTAAATTGATAGGGGACAATGTAGGATATGAAGTGATTTTAACACCACCAAATCCATATCATGAAAATTATAAAGATGTTATGGATAATCACTCAAGAAGATATTGGTATAATTTACAAATGAGTGAATTTGCAAAAGAATATCTAATGGTAACAAGAGGTCTTACTAAAGAAACCCTTGATTTATTCCGTGTAGGATTAACTGATGTAAATGAATATAAATACCGTAAAGATATGGGCGGAATATCATATAGAATATCATTCCCAATTCTTGAAAATAAAATTCATAACCCAAAATGTATTGGTATGGGTTATAGAACTTTAAAAGATGAAAAACCTAAATATATTAATGACTGTAATCAAGAAGGGAAACAAAATCAAGACCCTAATGTTGCAGGAATTTTTATTAAAGGAAATGTATTATATGGTTATCCAATGGCTTATAAAGCTATAAAAGAAAAAGGTTATGCTATAGTTACTGAAGGTTATATAGATGTATTATCAATGCATCAGGCAGGTCTTACAAATACAGTATCTATAATGGGAACTTCATTTACAGAAAATCAGGTACAATTGATAAAGAATATGACAAATAGTATTTTACTTATACTTGATTCAGATAATGCAGGCATTAATGCAATGTTAAAAATATTACCAATGTTATTCAAATATGGATTAAACGTAATGATATGTACATTACAAAAAGGTATGGACCCTGCTGATTTATGTTTAATAAATAATTTTGATAACAAAATAGTATCTCAAATAATACATGGTAATTCAGTTTCAGCAGAAAAATTCTTAATTGATACTTCAGTATCAAAGTATGAAACATATGTTATTACTGAAAGAAGAAGAGTGATACAAAATATTATGCCTATATTTGATAATATAGAAGATAGTAGAACAAAAGATATTTATATAGATATGTTATATAAACGTCTTAATATGAAATAAGGAGGTACAATATGGTATTTATAGTTGATTACGATAAAGAAGAAAACAACGTTCATATAGCTACTGATGGTGCATCCGGAGCTATATATGATGTTGACAAAAATAATGTAGCAAGAGATATAGGATATGCTGTAGAATGTTATGTACAAGATTATGTAGAGGCAGGTGAGCTATAATGAATTTTAAAGGATATTCTTTAGAACCAGTTTATAATGAAGATAATAGCGTTGCTTATTATCAATATACAATGATTTTTGAGGAGGAATAATATGGTAACAAATGAAAGATTAAATGAAGCTTTAAAAAGCATGGGTAAAGATTCACCTTATGGAGATGCTAAGATAATTGGATTAGACGATACAATTAAGTTTAATTGTAAACGTTGTGGAAAATGTTGTAGTGGAAGGTCTGATATTATTATAAATCCATTTGATGTATATCAGATTGCAAAGACTCTGAACATAACAACAAAAGAAGTAATTGAAAATTATTGTGAAGTATATTGTGGAAATAATTCTTGTCTTCCTATTGTTGTACTAAAAGAAGATGAAAGAGGATTATGTCCATTTCTTAAGTTCTTTCCTGACCAAGGAAAATTTGGTTGTTCTATTAATGACTCTAAACCGGGAGCTTGTATTATGCATCCAATTGGTATTGTAAGAAGCTTTGACAAAACAAATAATAAAAATGACAAACAGTTTATTGAGGTTCCTTCTTGTGATGTACATGGTACAGATGTTGAAGTAAAGGTAAAAGATTTTATTAAACCTTATCTTGATAATGAAGAATGTCATGAAGCTGGAAGTATTTTAATGTTTGAACCTACTAAATATGTTAATAGTAGAAAATTCATTAAGGGATTCGTAAATAGAGATGAAGACTCTATGAAAGAATATTTTACAGAAGATAAAATAAATTTAATTAAATCCATAAGTGATTTTATTACACAAGCATCTTATATGACTTATATGAGTTCGACTATAAGTTCTTTATATGATTTTGATATTAATAAAGGATTTATGGAACAGCTTGATGAAGTAAAAGACAGAATAAAAGAAAATTGTATGAAGATGGTTTCAACATTTGCTTTATTGGGTCTTAACTTCTGTTCTGAAGATTTAACTGAAGAAAATGTATTAGAAATAAAGGATACAATAGATAAACTTGAAAAGGAATACGAAGAATTTTGTAAAAATGAAGAACGAGTAAAAGATGCAATAGGTACAATGAATGTATTTGAAAAAAAATTAGAAGAAAGTGAGGAGAAGAATTAATGGCAAATGCAAGTTTTATTAATGATGTAGAAGAAGCATTAAAACTTACGGAAGAAATTAAGAAACTTGAAGCACGAAAGAAAACCCTTACTGAATCAATAAAAACAGAAATGCTTGCTACTGGACAAGATGTTTTTGATTATAACGGAAGCAAGATTCAGTTAATTAAATCTACAAGAGTATCTGTTAAGAAAGGTATGAAAGAGAAATTAATACTTTTCTTAAAGCAAAAGAATTTAGGTTCTTGTATTACTCTTAATCCTGATATTAACAAAGAAAGTCTTGAAACTGAAATTAATGTTGGCAATGTATCTCAAAGTGAAATTAACCAGTATATGAATTTTTCAGAAGTAAATTCTATTAGGATAACATTATAATGGAATACGAAGAATATCTTAATTCATTGAGTACAGAAGAAAAAGAATATGTTGCCAATTTTTTCAAAAGAAAAGAGTATGTAGAAAAGTTAAATGAAACAGCTATTAATAATACAGATAGTATTATAAGTTCAAGTAAAGGTAATTGTAACTCTAAGATAGCTGTTATTTCAAATAACTATAAAAACTTAGATACAGTTATTAAATTTGTTAAGCCAATGTTTGAAAGCATTAATACAAGTTTATGGAATATATATATTACATCTGTTATTAAGTCTGATAATGAAGATTTAAGTTTGTGGAATCAAATGATACAGCATGAAATGAATGCTGTATCTCCATTATTTACTTTTATGTTTGTCAATGATAAACAAAGTTTTACAGAAGAAGAAATTATTATATTTAATAAAAATTTTCCAGTAGTATATGTAAACATGGATGATGTAAACTATGTATTAAACAAAGATAATTTTAAAACAGAAAGATACGTTCAGATAATGAATGATTTTTATAAATATGTATTAAAAATTATTCAATACAGAGAAATAGAAATTGCAGAATAGGAGTGAATAAAATGGCATTAGAACAACCAGTAGATTATAATGCTACACAGTCACAAACACAAAATGTAATACCTTCTGCTCCACCAGTATTTAATCCAGAAACTGTATATCGTTCTTATACAAATTCTCAGTGGACTATGAAAGAAGATTGGTATGTAAATAAAGTAAATAATCTTACTATACCTTTATCACCAAGTCCTGCTGATATTGCTAATGTTGCAAATGATTTGGAACGATTATTAGTAACAGCAAGACTTGATATGTCTTTCATTGAGCAATCTTATGATAAGTATGAATTATTATATAAACTTCAGGAGAAGATTATATATAACGAATTATACAATTATAACATAGGTGTAACTCAAAATCAGAAACTTACTGTTGCAGAACGAGAAGGATATGTAGCAAGTATAATAAAGAATACTCCATGGGACGGAGGTAAATTATCTTTATTTGATTTAAGAACACTTAGTCGTTCAAGATATACATTTATGCAAGGTGTTATTAAAGCATTAACGGATAAGAAAGATTTATTAATTACTCATTCATCTGTTATTAAGACAGAAGCAAGTATTAATGGAATGAGTAGTTCAGTACCAAACAATAATGGATATAGGAGGAATTAAAATGGATAAATATATCGGAACAAAAATCATTGAAGCAAAGTCAATGAATAGAGGAGATTACAATAAATATCGTGGATGGGATATTCCGGAAAATGAAAATCCAGATGATGAAGGTTATCTTGTAAAATATTCAGATGGTTATGAAAGTTGGAGTCCTGAAAAGCAGTTTAATGATGCTTATCATAGATGTGACAACATGACTTTTGGACTTGCTATTGAAGCAATGAAGAAAGGATTAAAAGTCGCAAGAAAAGGTTGGAATGGAAAAGGAATGTTTTTATATTATGTTCCTGAAAATAAGTATTTAGCTGTAACAAAAGCAGGTAAAGAAATTGCAGATAATGATTTAAAAGTAAACTATGGTGCATATATTGCAATGTATACTGCTCAGAAAAATGTTGTACCATGGCTTGCTTCACAAACAGATATGTTAAGTGAAGATTATTATATTATTGATTAAATATTTACAACCCTCTGCTATTATTATATATACATTATATAATAATAGCAGAGGGTTGGTATGTTAAAAGAAGACTTTATTGAAGTAACAGTTAATAATAGTACAATAAAATGGTATAAAGAAAAAGGATATGAAATTCCATTACATAAAGTACAGTTATATTATACAAATAAAAAAGGTGAAAAGAAAAAAAATGGAATAGAATATAGAGTAAAAAAAGGAACAAAAATAACTGTAAAAGTTAGTGATTTACCACCTAAATCAAATGAGATGATTACATTAATTTGTGAAGAATGTGGAAAAGAATATACAACAAGATATAGTTTCTATAAAACTAAAAAAACAAATAAATGTTCAGAATGTCAAAAAAGAATACTTAAACAAGAAGGATGTCATACATATTGGGTTAATAAATTAATAACAAATAATCCAAATGCTAAATGTGATATTAGCGGAGAAACTGATAAAAGATTCTTAGTGTTACATCATTTATTAAGTAAAAACAAAGGTGGGAAAAATACAGAAGAAAATTATGTTATATTAACAGCAAATTATCATATGGCTTTTCATAATGAATTAGGAGGTACACAATATGGATGTACACCTGAACAATATTATAATTTTAAAAATAAGGAATTGCAAACAATGAAAAATAAAGATATGTTAAGTGAAGATTGGGAGGTAATAGAGTAATGGATAATCCTGTAATAGAAAGAGAATGTTTTAAATCAGGAGATATTATTCGTCATTTTAAAAGAGATTTTTGTACTGAAGAAGAGAAAAAACAAAATAAATATCTCTATGAAGTTATTGGTATAGCATTTCATTCTGAAACAAATAAATTAATGCTTGTTTATAAAGCATTGTATTTCCCTTTTGAAATGTATGTACGTCCATTAGATATGACAATGTCTTTAACTGATAAAGAAAAATATCCTAATGCAAAACAAAAGTTTCGTCTTGAATTATTTAATTTTTCTAAGGAGGATTAATATGTCTTGTGAATATGAAAGTACATGTCTTAATTCTAGTAAATGTTTTAGATGTTATGGTCAGTCATTATTAAAGTTAAAACATGAAAAACGTAAGTCATTTGCAAGTCAATCTACTAAGAAAGATTTAAACAAGACAAATTCTTGGGAAAGTTTAGAACAGGATGTTTCTAATAAACTTAACCAAATACCAACTATATCAGAAGCCCGAAGAAGTCGGGCTTCTGGTGCTCTATGGTTTGAAAAAGGAGATATAGTAGATGACATTTTACATCCTGAATGTAAAGAAAGAACACCAAATGAATTAAAATCTGGAGAACATAGTATGAGTATTAAACGTGAATGGCTTGAAAAAGCAAAAGAAGAATGTATTCATACTAATAAAACTATGTGTCTTCCTTTTAGATTTAAGGGTGATGAAAATATTTATTGTATCTTTGAAATGAATGACATTGCATCTTTAATAACAACTATGAAGTCATACATACAAGATAACGAACTTAAAGAAGCAGAAATAAAACGATTACAATCTATAATAGAAAGGAACGAATAATATGAATGATAATTTATTATCATTTGAAGGACATGATGTAGAAGTATTTGAATTAAATGGAACAGTGTTATTTAATCCAAAACATGTTGCAGAATGTTTAGATATTGCAGACGTTAAAAGTAGTATTCGTAATTTTAATAAAAATCAAATAGTAAAAGTAAAAAATTCAGATGTGCATACTATGCACTTCCGAAAATTAAATAATGCTGGTGAGAATTTCATTACAGAAAGTGGAGTATATAAACTAGCATTTAGAAGTCGTAAACCAGAAGCAGAAAGATTTACTAATTGGGTTACGGATATTGTTCTTCCTCAGATAAGAAAAACTGGTGGATATATTCCAACAACAGTTCAAGCAAAACCAATGACAGATGCAGAAATTATGGCTTCTGCATTGTTAATTGCACAACGTACAATAGAGGAAAGAGACAAAGCATTAATAACTGCTAATGATACTATTAAACAATTACAACCAAAAGCTGATTATGTTGATATGGTATTACAGGCAAAAGGTTTGTTAAATGTAACACAGATTGCTCAGGATTATGGAATGTCTGCTGTTGCATTTAATCAATTACTTGAAAAGCTTGGAATTCAATACAAAGATAAAAGAACCGGACAATGGATATTATATGCTAAGTATAAAGGTCTTGGATGGGTCGGTTCTTCTTCAAAAGATATTACAAGAACAGATGGAACTCCAGATGTTGTAGTACATACTAAGTGGACTCAGAAAGGTCGTTTAGGTCTTTATGAGATATTAAAGAAAAACAATTATATACCTGTTATGGAAGCAATGCATGAAGATTATGTAAACGGAAATTAAGGAGTGTTAATATGCCATCAAATAGATATAATCTTAGTAAAAAAGTAAAAGATAAATGGTATCCTATTATAAAATTATAAAAGATTTTTTGGATACTCTTGATAACTGGAAACCAGAATATGAAGATGATGATACAAAAAAGACAGAGCTTGATTTATCTGATACAGGACTTAATCCATATACATTAAGAGATTTATTAATTGATGAATTTGGATATGAAGAAGATGAAGATAAATTCGATACGAATGGCTGGCAAATGGATTTTTGGATTTATCTTAATAAACCGGGTCATGCGTCATTATCTATAACTGGTACTGGAATTACATTTGAACTTAATTTGAATTATTGTGAGGATGATGATTAATGAAAAATTATAAAACTTTATATGATAAAGAACAAGAAGAGCTTAGAAAAGAGAATTATAAAAAGTACATGGGTGATATACACAGAGGAGATGTGTTCTATTTTGATAAAGGATTTGTGACAGGAGTTGAACAGCAAGGAGGTAGACCGGGAGTTATTGTATCAAATGATGCATGTAATAACTCAAGTGAATTTTTACTTGTATGTTATTTAACTACTCAGCCAAAGACTAGTCTTCCAACTCATGTATCTGTAATGTGTGAACAGGAATCTATTTGCTTATGTGAACAGATTCATACATTATCAAAAGAGAAAATGCAAAATTTTTATTGTTCTGTAACTCCAGAAGAAATGGAACAAATTGATAAGGCATTAGTTACTACATTAGGTATTGATTTAAATAATTTAGTCCCAGAAGAATATAAAGAAGCTTTAGAAAAAGTGAAAGAACTTGAAGCAGATATATATGAACGGAATAAAATTATAAATGAACAATCAGAATGTATAAATGACTTAAAGAATCAAATTGTTTCATTACAGAATAGTATTGTTACTGTTGAGAATACTCCAGAATATATAAGAGCATGTGCAGAAAGAGATGTATATATTAAGCTTTATAATGATTTATTGAATCATAAATAAGCTTTTTATAAATAAATATATAAGGAGGATAACATGAGAGTAATTAAAGCTGGTTATGAAATTTTACCTAAACAGAAAAATCTCATGAAGAAAATCGAATTAGTAGCAAGGACTTGCTATAAATCCGAAGACTTAATTACAGAAGATTCTTGTGTAAAAATGGTTAATAATCTTATTCAAAGACAACATTATGCTATGTTAGAACATGCAACATTAGTTCTTAATGTAGATAGTAATTCTTTTAATGATGCATTAGGATTAGTAAACCATTTAGAGAAAGGATTAAAATTAAGAAAAGACTATAAAACATTTAAGTCTTATCTTAACTTTACTGATTACAATGCATATTATATTATTTCTGGTAATATTCGTGCATGGCTCGAATTTTTAAATGAATGTGTTGAGGCAATCGGTAAGATTCCATTATTCTTTAAAAAGTATCTTGAGCAAAATAAGACAGATGATAATCTTGTTTTATTTAAATCATTTTATCAGGAAAATGGTGGAATGTTTGTATATCCAGAAGAAGAAATCTGGTGTTGTCAGATTAAAGATACAAGTAAATTATCAATAAGAGAAAGACTTATTCATGAAACATTATCTGTTAAATTTACAGTAGATAGAGGTGTTACACATGAATTAGTTCGTATGAGAGATTGCAGTTTTGCTCAGGAATCTACAAGATATTGTAATTATTCTAAAGGTAAATTCGGTAATGAAATTACAGTAATTGAACCTTATTTTTGGGATACTACACCTGAAACTGGTACTAAAGAAAATATTGCTTGCTATAATGCTTGGTATGATAGCTGTAAATATGCTGAATCAAAATATTTTAATATTCTTAATAATGGTGGTACTCCTCAACAGGCAAGAGATGTATTACCTACTTCAGTTAAAGCAGATATTATTATGACAACAAATATTCGTGAATGGGTTCATATCTTAGAATTAAGAGCATTAGGAACAACAGGTAAGCCACATCCTCAAATGGAAGAAGTAATGATTCCTTTAGCAAAAGAACTTGCTTCAGGATTATTATCTGATTTTACTTGTATTGATTCTGTAGATAAAATGCTTTCTTTATAATATATGAATGATTGCTATAAAGAAGATATATTTATAGTATGCAAAGAAACCAATTTTAATACAAATCAAGTTGTTGTATATGATGTGGGATTCGTAGATAAAGATAATTTACGAATCCCATTCTTACAATTAAGAGAAAGATATAACATTAATTTAAAATATTATGCTATACTAGAATCTAAACTTGATGTTAAAGATTATATTATAAATCTTATTAAAAAAGGAATTGATAGCATATTATATACATATGTGTAAAGAGGTGTTTGTATTATGAATCCATTAGAATATCTTGATGCATTAGAAGAAATGCAATTAAGTAAAATTAAACAAGACAGTAAACAACAATATACAAAAGACGAAGTTATAAATTTACTAAAAGAAGTAGGTATTGGATATAGGAAATCTATTTATAATGGAGAATATATTTTAAACCTAGATACATTACAAAAGTCTAATATAACAATAAAAGATACAGAATTTGCTATTCAAAAGATTATTACTGATGATGATAAATATTTATTATTTATTCAAATTACTGATATATTAGATGAATCTTTTAGTGAGGAAGATTTAGCTATAATGGCTGAAGAAATACAGAGAGCTGTTAAGAAAAGTAATAATATTGCAGGCGTTGTCATATTACCATCTAATATGGAAATATCTTTAATTACAGCTAAGTTAGAAACATTATCTTATGCAAAGACATTAAAATTTACAGAGCAAGATTTTGATTTTATAAAAAGTCTTAATCTTAAACCAGATGAAAACGGAGTAATAGATTACAGAAAAACTATTATAGAAACATTAGGGGATTATTATAAAAATGAAGCAACTGCATCTGATAATTTTGCAAGTCCTTATACTACTTTAAGCAGTAGTTTAAATAATAGGTCTTCTTCTGTTCTTGATAAATATTTTTATTAATTGTAACATTTTGTTGCATATAATAATTAAATATGCTATAATGATACCATAATAATTAATAAACAAATAAGGAGGCAATTGTTATGGTATCAAACGAGCAAGTTATCGGAACAGACATTAAAAAGTGTCCTGACTGTGGAGCAGACATGGTAAAAACGGGTGACAATGACCCACTAGTTATGGAACACACAAAATATAAGTGTACAAGTTGTGGTAATGAACATAACGTATACGAACAATAAGAAATAAGGGCTGTTTATACAGCCCTATTTTATATTTATCTTAAAAGAAAAGGAGAATAAAATTATGAAAAACTTTGATGTAAATTACATTGTAAACGAAGAAAAAGGTATTGTAGTATGCACTATTTCTAATTGTGCAGCAAATGCTATTGCTTTAGTTGATAGTACTACAGATGCGTTTGGTGTACCATATGGTATTCCTGAAGTTTTCTTTATGAATAGTCAGTATAAAGGTGTAGCTAAATGTATGCCAGAAGATACTTTTGATGTAGAGTATGGTAAGAAGCTTGCTTACAGAAAAGCATATCTTAAATATGCAACAGCTCTTGAAAGAAAAGTAAAGTATATTGCAAATGACCACAAGAGATATGTGGAAGAAATTCTTGCTAACTTTGATAAAGCTGTTGATAAAGTAGATGGTAAGACATTAGCTGCAACTGAATTATACCATAAAGTATTAGAGGAAGCAAGATAATGAAACAGCCTAAAAAGTTGAAACGTGAACAAAAGATAGAAATATCTAAATTAAGACCAGATATTGATTTATCAAAATATAGATTGGTATCTGAATCTTATGAAGAATTTGTACTTACTGATTCAGCAACTAACAAAGAAAACATAGTTATCAAGAGATAACAAATGGGGGTGATGCATATGCATCACCCCCTAAGCTTTTTATTCAGCTTTTAACGGTTCTTTTAATGGTTCAACAGAACTTTCTATAGTAGCATTCTCTGAAGCTTCTTTTTCGGCTAATACACGCTTCATTTCAGCTAATGAATCTTCGATAATTTTCTTAAGCATATCTTCTCTTATAAATAAACTAATAATTGGATATGTTTTCTTAATGGTTGATAACACTTCTGCAAATTTAATTTGTCCTGTCTTACTTCCCCATTCTTCTTCTGCAACATTTACTAAGTAAAGAGCTGCTGCATATAAACCCTTTTTGCCTTTTTTAATTACATATACAATTACTGCAATAGCAATGATTACAAGTAATATAATATAAGGGTTGTTAATGAGTGACTCAATAAAATTATTAACTATTGACATAATAATGTCCTCCTTTATATGTTGTTTTCTTTAATATACTCTTTTATTTTATTTACTGCAATCTTTTTATGCTTAACAATAGTAATTCTATGACATCCATATATACTTGCTATTTCAGCATCTGTTTTATGTTGAGCAAATGACATTACTATTAGTTCTCTTTCGTATGATGTTAAACATTTAAATATTTCACTACAAGTATTTCCATTAGTCCAATTAAAGTTAAGTGAATCCATTTCATATGGGTCAACTTCTTTTTCTTCTCTTAAAATTAATGTATTATTACAAGATTTTAATCTTTGCTGTCTATCTGTTTTTGCTATCATCTTTTCTATTATTTTATCTGTATCAGTATCTTTTAGTATTACTTTCATTCCTAATTTATCTATTGTAGATATATTAGAATCTATATTCTTTAATGCACTAGAATTCATTATATCATCACAATTGAATTCACTCTCTATACTATACATTTCAAAATGTGCTAGAGGGTCTCCAATTATTTTCGTTAAAGAATTATAGGCATCAAAATGAAAACATTTATTTACATACATATGGAATGTTCCATTCTTTTTATGATACTTATCTCCTTCTTGTGTTATCTTATATTTGTTTGCCATGTTCAATAAAGTACATGTTAGTTCATTATATATATCCCAATATTCAAATTTAGAAAATAGTTTTTGAATTTTAATACATGCCTCAGAAAATAATGCACCTCTTTCTGAGGCATTTTTTGCTTGTTCTCTATCAGTTTTAGATATAAATAAACTAATGAATCTAGTTAAAGATTTATCGTAAGGTCTTTTAAATTTACTATTGTATTCTTGATTGTTTTCTCCATAATATCCATAACATATAAAATCAGTGTACTTTTTAATAAATCTATGAAATACACTAATTATATATTGAGCAGCTTCTGCATTACCTGTTTTATATAATATTAAATTATCATTTAGTGTTTTATAATCTTCTTCAATAAATTTTTTATATTCTGTTGGGAATTTATTATCGAATTCCATTTTAATTTGCTTAGAATAAGAATGAACAGAATCATCAAAAAGAGAATACGAATCTGTATTCTCTTGAAATTCTAAATCAAATTCCATATTCTCTTCTATGTATTCTGCCATTATATCAACTCCTGCATTTGTTTAAGTGAGCAATCCCAATACAAACAGAATCATACATATCACTTGTTTTCTGCTTATTGTTTTTGTCACTATATGGACCGATTCTGTCTACTAATTCTGGATATAATTCAAGAATTTTATTAGCGACTTCTTCTTTCTTTGCATTACCACTGAGTCCTAAATTTTTTCTTGTTTCTTTTGGTTCCTGTGTATACACAGGAACCTCATTCATTAAAAAATGATTTATAATAGCTCCTCTTAATTTAGCAAGCTGTAAACCAGTTTTAAGATTTCTTGAATTAGAGAATCCGTCTTCCATTGCAATTTCTTTTATATTATTATTAATTAAAAATATGTTATCTAATTCTGTAACAATATCTTTAATTCTTATATTTTCTGAAATACCAGATTTAGTTGTATATCTACAAATATCTATTATTTCTCTTGTATCAGAATCAATAATAGAATAGCCAGTAGAACTAAGTGATGGGTCTATAGCTAATATATTAAAACTCATAAAATCACCTGTTTTTATTATAATATTTTTAAAATTATTTGTCCAATGGTTTTGGAATCTCTAATAATTCAGGTTTTATAAACTCTGCTTTCTTATTATCTAACATTGCATCATTAATTTCTTTTTGTAATTTTTCATCTGCTATTGTTTTATTATCATCAGTAATTACCATATCTCCAAATTGAGTTCTCATATTCATCATAATATGCTTCCTTCTTTCTTAATATAATTTTCACATTGATTTCTATAGGTACAATGAAAACATTTTGTATCAGGTGATATTGTATATATATTATTACTAATACATTTTACTGTATTTATTACAGTTTGTTTTAATATATTAAAATCACTTTTATCTCTATAGGATGGAACCATTTTTTCTTTGTATATATTAGCATAAACGACTTGATAATTTGGTGCAGTAAATGTAGTTTCAAAAGCATATGCCGCTGCTGTTAATTCTAAGTCATATCTCATTTGCATTAATGTTTGAAACTTATCTTTTCTATGTTGAAATTTAATAATTTGAAATATGTTATCTTCTTCTGTTTGTAATTCTCTTATATATTCCCATTTACCTGTAAGTATAATATTATTTGATATTCTTATTTCATATCCTTTATTTATCAATATAGGGTATTGACTACCCTGCTTCATAAGATTATGAAATGATATTAAAGATTCTATTCCATTTTTTCTTAATAAATCATATCTATCTCTCATTGAAGCAGATGGTGTAGTCATTAATTTAATTAATGATTTATCTTTAATCCAATGTTTTCCCCATAATTTAGTAAGATAGCCTATATCAACACTACTATTACTTTTAAGTAAATTTATATAAGAATAAAAACATTTTCTTAATATTCTATCATAAGCTTCAGTTAAATTTTCTAATCCGGGATTATTATACTTAAGCTTATAATATACTGGACAATAATTGTAATCCAGTATTTCTTGTATGTCTATTTTATAATCTTTGTTGTGGGATTTGTCTACCTGCACGAAGTCCACTTTTTCTTTCTGCTATTAGTCCCGGAGTTTCTCTGTCACATCTATCAAACTGTGCTTGCTGACAGTCCCAATGTATTTGCCATTTGAATTCTCTTTTTCTAATATTGTGGTCTTTACTGAAATCTTCTGGCTTCATTATTTTACCACATATACGACATCTAATATATTCTCCCGGTTTAGGAGGGTCAGGAAGCATATAATTTTTACCTTTTTGTTTTTCTTCTTGTAAAGCTTGACTCTGTGCTTGTTTTACATATTCAGCTAATTCTTCATTGCTAGGTAATGCCATATTATTCACCTACTATCTCTAAACTAAGTTGTTTGATTTCTTTCATTATATCATCTGAAACAAAAATAGTAAAATTCTTACGTTTAATCATTTTATCTCTATCTGCATAAGTATGACTACAAATAGGAATTTTACATGTTTGACATGCTACATATAAATGACTTGCTTTGTTCATACATTTAGAACAAATAGGACAAGGATTATATCTTGGACATGTTTTTGCTTTAGGTTCTTTTTCTTCAAATATGTCTTTATTGTTACGCATTAATCTATCGTTTTTATCTAATTCTTTTCTAAGTTTTTGTTCATCAAATTTAGGCATACCAGTAATAGGGTCTACCTGAGTATCTGATTTTGCCATATCGTATAATCCTTGTAGATAATTGTTATTCATTACAATCACTCTCCTTTATATAAATTACAGCCAACCCATACTGGAGGTTGAGTTATACCTAAAATACTTAAATATATTTTTGGTTTTTCATTATTATCAATACATCTTTTAATGTATTCTAATTCTTTTTCATCTGGTTCCCAGCAACTTGTTAATGATTGGCATCCAAATTCTTCATTTATTCCTCTATCTATTGGTAAATCAAAACAATTATCTGCTTTGTATAAAGTATTAGCTTGTTCAAAATTAATTGCTTGCATGTTATTCTCCTTAATTTAAAATTTCATAGATATAACTGTCGTGATATTCTCCACGCCTGTCTTTAAATACATCTGTAAGTTTTATAATATTTCCATTATATTTTTTACAGAATCTATCATAACTTCTTTTAGCCGGATTTCCACTTACTAATCTCCATTCAATTCTATGAAGTTTATATTCGTGAATAAGTTTTTCAAGTTCATTAAATAAATCTCTACCTATTATTGGATTACCTCTATCAAAAGAAATTAATCCAAAGTTATATGCACTTGAGCTATACCAGTCAATAACATATGCTAAATAACCTTTAAGATTATTATTGTTATCAACAATAGCATATTGATATGTGCAAGCATCTGGATTTTCTGATATGTCAGGAGTCCAGCTATCAAGATAACCAGTTTCATACATCATATCATCAGTATAAAAATAATTTTTAAAGTTATTTTCTATTTCTTTTTTGAAGAGTATTGCAGGTTTAAGCATTTTAATTCCCCCTTACATAATCTTTTACAAATTGTTCTGCTTTTTTGAGGTCTTCTATAGTTCCATCATTATGAATAGTATAATCATATTCATAATTGTACACATTTGCATCTGCCATATTCGACATTATTTGCTCTACTGAATCTCTTGTTATTAAAACTGTTTTAGCATTAAATTCTTTTACAGCTCTTTTAATTTCTTCTGGTTCTCTTATATGTAGAAATAAGATATTATCTCTTTTATCTTTATTGAATTTGTTTACTTGTTCTTTCATACTTTGAAAAGGCATATCGCAGTATTCGCCAGTTAGTAATTTTAAATCAGATAAGAACTTTCTATCTTTTTCTGTTTTAGATTTTCCGTCCCATCCTATTTCAATTGCAATTTCTTTTACTTTGTGTACAGAAGAAAAGTTTACAACTGGAAAGAATTGTGATACTAATTCAACAAAAGTATCTTTACCAACACCGCCAGAACCATTAATAATAAATATCTTTTTCATACTTATAACTCCTATATAATCCAATTTGTTTTTGTTGTACTAAGACCTTTTTCCTGAAACTTTAATAATGTTTTTTTAATTTTAGTATTTGTTTCAAGTTCTAATTTTTTATTAGCACACATAGTTAAAAAATCTGCCATAGGCCAACTAAATCCTACAGTTGCATTTTGGGAAATATTAAATATATAAACAGAATAACATTGATTCATTAATTCTGTTTTTATATAATAGTCATTTACATTAGATACAGAATCTTCAATAATGTCTTTAATGAAGTTCTGCATTGTTTGGTCTATTATTGCAAGTCCTGTAAATAATGATTTATATTTAGTATCTTTCTTTGATAGCTCTATTAAATCGTTTAAAGTCATTCCTTGTTTAATTTCCATTTTTCTTTGCCTCCTTAGTTAATGCTTCTTCTAATGATAATGTTTTAAGTCTTTTACTTAAAGCTTGTTTTGTAATACCTATATCATTAGCCCATTCTGTTAAAGATTTTGTTTCATCATTATGTGTTAATTTATATCCTTTAGCTCCTACTTTAATGCCATTTTTTCTATTCATTTCAAGTTGCTCTTTTGCTATTTCTGCTCTTAAACAACCACATGATTGAGTGCTTTTATTTAATAAAGACGCTTCTGGAACTATTATAATGTTTTTACATTTACACCTGCATCTACACCATTTACCTAATTTTTTAGCATATTTTTTTTCTTTAGGTGGTTTTACATTTATTTCAATTACCTCTAATCTATTAAACACATCTCCTACTTGTATCAATTTTATCACTTCCTAACTATATAATTGATTTGTAAAATTCTTTTGTGTTGTAGGGTCACACTCTTTCATGAGTGCCATTTCAGGGAAGAATTCAAAGAATACTCTTCCTTTAAATGTATTAAATTTGTTTTTTGCAAAATGTACTTCAAATATAGGTTGTTTAAATGGATTATTATTTCTCATGAAATAAATATTTGCATTTTCTCCTTTGTAATGAACTTCATTGTATACCAATAAAATAGCTTTTGCTTCGTATTTTATTTTTACTGATTCTCTTAAATCATCTAGCATTGCTCTACGATTACCGTTAATCTTTTTCAATTCTCCGGTACATAACATGATAATATCGTATTTAATAGATACGTCTGCACACCATTGAGCCATAAAATCATATTTTTCTTTGTCAGACATATTAGGTTTTGACATAGTATTTAAATCATGGAAGTTATCAATACAAACAACTAATTGTTTATCAATGTTATTAGATTTAAAATATATAAGCATACGTTCAATTTCTTTTTCAATATCCTCTATAAAAGTACTGAATGTAGCGTCATATGCTCTGTAATTACTTACATTATTACGAATATTAATTAAAGCATTTTTACGTCTTACAAGCATTAATGGATATTGCGTATAATTAAGTGGTGTTTTAACAGCATTTATGATTACTTTACCAGAACATGCTGCTACTCTTGATAGTTTATCAGCCATAGAATCATCAAGCGAAAAGTCCATTACATAAGCATTTGGATTATTAACTGATGTTTGCCATGCTATTTGTGATAAAAATGCTGTTTTACCTAAATTACTATCTCCACCTATAATTATAAAGCCCGGATGTAATCCACCATCAAATGCTTTATCTATTGCAGGAAAGCCAGTAGTAAGTCCTTTATTTTTCTGACTCCATGCTTTTGTTTCAAAGTCATCTATTGTTTGCCACATGGCTAATTCATAATCTTCTGTTGGTTTATTTGGATATGCAAATTTTACTGGAACTGCTTTTCCATTTCCCATATCTAAACTACAATTATTTTCTTCATATGCATTATCTTGTGATGGTATTGCAGGACCATAAAAGTTAGGATTTACTACAGTTATATCACTTCCAGTTTCTTTGTCTTGTATTACTATTTTTTGTTCGTCCATTATTTCACCTTGTTCCCACTTAATATATTTATATTGACGTTATATAAAGGTATTAGCATATGAAAACCATAGAAGCCAGTTTTTGTACCTCTGCTTCGTAATGCTGGTGATAATATCAAATCATCACTCTGATATGTATTAAGTGTCATTTTTGTAGCCAAACCACATATACTAACTGTCTTAATGTCCGGATTATATATGCATATGATTTGTGCATATTCATTTCGTTTAGGTATTATAGGGAATTTATCTTTTTCTACAGTTTTAATTCCAACTGTATACCCCGGAATATCAGGCACATTATAATAATTTGAATTACCAACAGACCAATCAATAATAGAAATATTAAATAATTTTTCTACAGCCATTTCACCGATAAGACCTGTAAAAAATCTTTTTATTTCGTTATTATTGTCTTTCATATGATGTTGTTCATTTATTTTATGTGATGCTATCTGCATAGCAAGTCCTAATACCTTATCAATTTCTTCTTGCGTAAAATGTATTTCCACAAAGTTTTTGATATACGGGTATATCATTGTTTGATAAGTTATCGGTTCTTTGTTTTGTTGCATTTAACTTTTCTTCTTTCTTAATAAAAACTTTACAGGTAGTGTCACAAATAGATAATGATTGTAATGTAGCACAACCAAATTGTTTTTCTGAATTAAAAATACTTTTAACCGTTTTAATAAGCTCGTTTGTCCCAGTAGGTTTTATATTGTTATCATTCCAGTCAGATATTAAATCAATTGTTTCATCTAATGTTTTACCATATGATTTATAAAAACCTGCAAGACATGCAATAGTAATATTGCGTTCTCCCTCTTGTGCTCCATTTTCTAATATGGATTGAATACAAGGTGGGATGAAATTAAAAGTTTTCTTATATCTTCTGTTCTTATTTTTATTTTCTTGTTCTTTATTTCTTAAGTATTCTTCTATTATTTTTTGATATGCTCTATTAGCAGTTGGTAATTCAGAATATACTGGATATTCAATTACTCTTTGTTTTACAGCCATTTCTCTTATTTGGTCTATAGATAATGTCTGTAATTCATTTAATGTAATTGGTATTTTATAAAGACCAGATTTTTCATGTCTTGTATTAGGTATTCTGAATAATCTTTTATTATCATATATTTGTGTATCAACTGTTTTATTAGGTGTAAATCCTTTTGCTAAGTTAGCTATGTATTTATAAATACAATTAAGTTCTGCACTTGGAGTTACTCCTAATATTCCAGCAGGTAATATAATATGGAGACCTTTATTACCGCTGAAATATATTTTTAGCCATTCTTTTTTAACTAAGAAAACAACTTCTATCATATTAAGAACGACAATAGCATCTTTTCTAACATGTTCAAAGTCGTTTACATCATCAAAGTCAAAATACATGTCTCCATACATTAAAGAGTTATCAATATCTGTTGTGTTATACCGGAAAGCACTACAGAAACAACTATACTGATTCCTCTCATTAATAAATTGGTTAATTGTTCCGTAAGGAATATAACGATTCCTTGTAAACATATACTGATTATTCCGTTCATATCCAAAACCTACCTCTGCTATATTCATATTACATAAATTCTTTTCTTTTTCTTGGTTCAATCTTATCACCACCATTAGCTGAACAGTTATTTATTATGTTATTCATATAGTTTTTAGCAGTTTGATAGTAATTATCGAATTTATTAAAATCAAATTCTCTATCTTCGATATTATCTGCTATTGCTTCAAACATAAATAATACTGTATCAATTCCGTACTTTTTAACATAATGCTCTATCAATCCCTTTAATCTTGAGTATTGCCATTGATAAGTATTTACATATCCAAAGGATAATAAATATTTCATCAAGTTTTCCATTGTATAGCTTGCGGCTATTTCTACAAAGTACTCTTGTTTAGTGCTAACCATAGTTCCTGTATTGTAATCTATATCAGTTACACTTGGCTCTGGTTGTATTCTTAATTCTTTATGAAAATACATTTGACTTTGTTTAAGAATGTTTTCATACTTAGAAGTATAATTCAATATATTTGATATATGAAAATTATTTTTATTTTCTATACTGTTCATATATCTAAGCATAATAGAAGTACATTCTTTTAATGTATATCCTTTATCAAGAATATAAGAAAATTTATTTATAATATTAGCAAGTTCATCTTTATTGATTTTTCTACCAACAAATAACATGGTATAGAATGCCGCTAAATCATATACAGAACCTTTATTGGTTAGCACGGAGCTTTTCCCACTGATTTAGTCCATTCGATAAATGCATCTATGTTTGATGGGTTTAAGTCTTCTTTCTTGGAAAGTTTATTGTCCCATGAATTTATGTAGTTTCCTAACATTGTATCATTTGTAATATTTAATCTTTGTTTAAATTCATTGATGGCATTTATTTGATTTTGTGTAAATCCGTGAGATACTACTTGTTGTTGCTGAGGTTGTGATGGTTGTTGTTCTGCTCCATACACTTTTGAAGCGGCATTACCTGATAACAATTTATCAAGCTCATTTAAATCCATGTCTACTTCATCAAAAGGAATTTCTTCTCTAGGGTCTTTTTCAAATTGTTCAGCAGTAGTTATTTTATTACTTTCTTGAACCATATTTAAAATTTCCTCTTGAGATAATGGCTGTGACTGCTGTTGTAATGGTTGTGATTGTTGAGTAGGTGCTGTTGGTTGTATTGATTGTTCTATTTGTTTATTAGGAACAACAATTTGAATGGCATTTGTTATAGCATACAAATGAGCATCTGACGCATCTGCTGTTTTATATACATGTCTACCATATAAGATATGTCCCGGAAGATATACTCTTACCTCGATTACAGATTGTATATTGTCAAGTCTTTCGTCCCTTACTGTTTCCCAAGTATACTTGATACCTGCATTTGTAAGGTTTTGTAATATTGTTTTTGGTTTTATGTCAATAATCGGAAATTCTTTTAGAATACCATTGTTGACATACATTTCATATAAAGCTTCGTTTAACATATTATTTACTCCTTTCATAAAATAAATAAAAATTAGGTGTAACTTTATATTACACCTAATTTTCCGTATTGTCAACAAGAATATTTTATTTTTAAGATAATTTATATTTAACAGAACATTTGTTTATGTTTGGAGTATCTATTGTTCCTTCTATTGTAAATCTAACCATGAGTTTATGTCCAGTTAAAATAAATGGTAATGAGTCAGAAACTTTATGAGTATTACCATCAGCATCATAATAATAATATTCTTTATAAATATTTTCAAGTACTGATGAATCAATATTATTATTGCAGAATATTTCTGTATCATATATTTTTATATTTTTATCAGTTTCTGTAAAATCAAATACCATATCAAATTCACTATGGTCTTTTGTATATCTATTATAATTAACATCTAAATCTCTAATACCAAGATACCAAACTCTACGATTATTTTGTGCATCATATTCATAATTTCGTTGACGAAGTTTTATTCTAATTTGATTTGTTTGTATTGGTTTAAAATTTAGTTTTATATTAGGAGCATTTTTAATAACTCCTCTTGTGTATTTATTTCCGAATATGTCTTCATATTCTTCTTCAGAATAGCATGTATGATATTCTAATCCCGGAATTGTTTGCCAAGCTCCGTTAGTTTTATATTCAACATTCATAATATCTACATAACCAGATGGATATGGAGATAATATAATTTGATTAACCATTCTTGATGTTATAATGTCCTCAGGAAGTCCTATAACAACCTCATTTTCAATACTTTCTACAGAGGTGTCAGTTACTATGCGTCTAAACCAAACAGTGCTTATATTGCCATCTAAAGCATTTGAAATGTCACTGTCTTCTATTGTTAAAATATGTTCATTATCTGTATTAAATGAATCTGGCCCTACATATATTTTTAAACTAGGAGGTATTAATGTTTCATCATAAGTATCATCATATAATCTTGTTTTACTTACAGAACTAATAATATTGGCAATAATGTCATTAGTATTTGAATCAATTACAGCAGAGAATGGACTTAATTCATCAACAGTTGCATCTATAGCATATCTTGTAATAGTTCTAAAATCTTCTGGTGCTAATAATAAATTATCATATTGTTCTTCTATTAAAGAAAGTTTAGTCAATGTTTCTTCTAAACGTTTTGCATAACAAGTAGATTCTATATTAGCTGCAACACTCATTTCATACATTTCTTTTTGTAATGTATTTGCTTTATTAAACAAATCAAGAATGTCATTAAATACTTGTTCTTGCATTTGATTTAATTTATGACTATCACTTATTTCTCTTGTTTTAAATTCTATTTCCTGAATAGAAGGTATGTTCTTAATTTGTAAATCCATTTTATTATCTCCTTCCGTTTAATGATTCTATTCTTTTATCCATTATAATACAAGTATTTAATGTATTTGTACCAATATTTTGTAAACTAGATACATCATTATACATTTGTTTATATTGGTTTTCTAAATCATTAAAGATATTAAATAAAGTAGTAATATTATTATATACGAATTTATTATAAGCATCAAACTTTTCACTTTCCATTGGCCCTCTTCTTCTGTGATTAAGTTTTGTTGCTTCTGGATATAATAAATCAATCTCAGTAGGAGAATAACCAGATTCTGTAGTATTTTCTGCTTCTACGCCAGTTACAATGAAATTACATGTATGTTCTTTGTAATTAAGAGTTATTTCATTTGGGCCTACTTTATCTATAATAGTTGTTGTTACAGTAAAGTCTTTTATTAAACTTACGTTTCCGTTATTCCAATAAGCTTTACATATTACTTTTTCTGGATTATAAGTTTTTCCTTTTCTTATTGGAGGTCCACTATATTCTGCTGTAATATATAATATTTCTTTTTCTGGTAAGAAACCTTCTACAATAAAATTAGTAGTTAAGACATTACCTGAGTTAGTTACATATGTAACTGTAATGATATTATCTTTTTCGTATAAAATGGTTTGTTTATCTACTGTATAATGTGCTTGGTCTAGTTCTTCCCAATAAGAATTAGTATTAGTTGAATCTTGATAATATATTTTTACAGTAAGATATGACATCATAAAATCATGTCCTACTTCTACTTTTGGTCCATTATAAAATGCTTTTATTTGTGTTGCATAAGCATCATAATGATTTATTTCTACAGTACATTCAAATCCTTGATAATAAATAGTTAATATACCATTATTATTTTCTGTAATAGTATCTCCATTTAAATATGTCCAATCTGTTATTGTACTTGCAGAACCATCTGAGTAATTTGCTATTACTATAATATTTTTACGTTTTGGTTTTTTATTCATAGCTACAGATGGACCATCATATTCAGCTTGAATACCTACTAAACGTTTTACTCCCGGAACAACAAATGAAGCAGTCCATATATTTTTACCATATACTACTGTAGCTATGAATACATTTGAACCTACTTTATTTATTTTATTTGTTGATATTCCATCAGAACGTGTAACGGAATAAGTACCAACCATAAATTTTGATGTATGACCATCATCAAAATGTCCTGTTACAGTAAGATAATCATAATTAAAAGCTTCATCCATAGCTACAGCAGGACCATCATATTGTGCTGTAATAGCTGTAATATTTGCTGTTAAATAATCATCTTTTAATATAACAACATATCTTGATAATTTTGAATCATATGAATCGCCAAAACAAATAACAGTACTTTCTGTAACAACAAAAGGCTCTACATAAGTTAAAGCTCCTTCATTGTTTTCCATTTCAGTTCTCATTGCATTTAATGTAGCTGAAAAATTAGCATTAATTTCTTCTATTGTTTTAAATCCATAATCAGAAAATTTTCTTGTTTTATAATTAACGCCATGAATAAAATTTCCAACACTAGGATTTTGTAATTGTACTTCAACATTAGTATACCAAATATCTAATCCGTTAAGATTTGTGATAGGTGTGGAATAATTATATTCATCTACTGGAACGATATATCCTTCAAGTCTATACCAGTTATTAGTATCTAATCTAACCATAATATTCCTCCTATCTTCCTGTTATTCTAAAGTTAATGATTTCTGGTGATACATTTTTATTATTACTATGAAGTACAGCCATTATTCTAAATGTTAATTTATTATTAGAGAAATAGTATGCCATATCTTCTCTTAAAGAATAATAAGACATAAAATATCCCATGTCTTCTATATCTGATTTTATCATATCTTCTGGAGTACATTTTACACATATATAATTATCTTTAATTGTATAGTATTTATAGTTTGGCTCCATTTGTTTATCTAATACATACCAGTTAATATATTTCATTGGTGGAAATGCAAATACATTATTCGTAACTTCTTTAAAGTTAATATTATGATATAACCATCTATCAGTTCCTGCCCCGGCTGTAGCAGGAGCATATATTGCTATTTGTATTTTGTTTATACCTTTTTTAAGAGCGAAGCTATAAAAATTTTCTTCATCATTTCCTGTCTTAGATACTTCTAATCCATTGATAAATACTTTTTGCTGAGTATTTTTTACCACGTTTGCTGAAGCCGTATCCATTATACGAATATATTTATCATATACGTTTGTAGATTGTTCTAATGAAACATATTGTGTAAATACATATAAAGTATTTGGATGTAATTTAAAACTTGTATAATTTTCGCAATCCATAAATAATTGATTTGCAGTACATTTATCTGTATATTCTGTAAAATCAAATGAATTAAAACTAAATGATTCATCATATTCTTGGTCGTCTTTTTTTTGGTATCTTATAACAGACCACATATTATATCCGGGAGTAATTTTTACACTATTACGATTTACTGTATTTGGTATTTTATATAATTTGTATAATTCAGTTGCAGCGGGTTCCATTTCTCCAAAATCATTACTATCTTTTAAATGATAATTCAGTATTTTATTTTTCTTTTCAAACATAAATAAATCATGAGCTTTATGATTTTCTATACTGTCCCATCCTACTTTACTATCACCATTATCAAAACCAATGAAATAATCTATTCTTGTATCATTATAAATTCTATCTGTAACATTTAATGTTATAGAGTTTACTAAATCATCAAATTCTATTTTTTTTGATACAAATACAGATTTAGATTCAAAAGTTTCAAGAGCAACTGATATATTTTTTAATATATAATAATATTCATAATATTCAGTATTGCTTTCTGTTAAACCATAACCATCTGCTTCTGATTTAATGATATTAATTTTAATGTATTGAATAGTTTTTGTAGGAAAATTCCATTCTATTAAATTTGTACCTGTAATATCATGTACATTAATATAGTTTTCTCCATCTTCTGATAAGCTTAATTCACATTTTAATTGTCTTGAAGATGTAAAACTAAATAATACAGTATTAATATCCATTAATGATTTTAAATCTATAATAATAGATATTTCCATTTCTTGATTTTTATCTGATTTACAAACTACTGTATATACAGAATCTATAGTATCAGTAAGTATATTACTTAATTCTCCTTCTGTTGTTCTCTTTTTAAATTTATCTATTCCTGTTATTTTTATATCAGAATTTGATATATTAATTTTATTTATCTTTGTATTTGATTTTTCTGTATACATTTTCTTTTGTAATAAATCAATAAAAGCTGTTGTATATGGAATATTTCTTTCAGAATCTCCATAATATTCAACGTCATATAAATCGTCAAATACTTGAACATATTGTTTACCTGCAATACTTGAATTCATTATTTCATTAATGTTTTGTACTCTTAATGATAGTTTTTGTATTGCATTCATTACTCTTGTTTTTTCTGTATCATAATATTCTTGAATAGCAACAGCTTTATTATTTGCTTCTATGTTTGCATCATATATAGTTTGCATATCTTGTCCTAACGCTTTGAATGTATAATTATATGCTTCTCTATTAGATGTTTCATATGGTTCTTGTTTGATAGGTGCATAATAAGGCATACCAAGAGTTTTATTATCAAAGAATTCTGATAATAAATTATTCAGTTCATAATTATTTGGTTCAATACCTTTTTTAAGGAGTTCTTGTTTGAACTCCTCTTTTTTAGTATTATACTGGATTTTACTAATACTCAATGTTTTCTCCTCCAGTCTCTACAATTAATTTATATTGATATACAACCGGAGTACTATTTTCCGGATTAGGTACGTTTTTAGGTCTTTCCATTGTTATCTTTAATTGAAATGAATATGCGTCTAATAATAAATTAAGATTTTTACTTTTCTTAATCTTTGAATTATCAGTTGTCATAAGATTTGCAATAGTATCTGTATTAATTGTATATCTGTATATTCCTTCGTATGCTCTATGCATTGGATATATTTGATGCCAATTTACACCGCCATCAAACGTAAGATAATATTTTAATATATTAGGGTCATCACCCGGAATATATTCTTGAGCTTCTAAAGATATTGCAGTTATACATTCTTCTGTTGTATATTTGTTACTTATATATTCTCCATATTCAGAGAAGTTGTAACTTTTAACATATATATTTCTAATACCAATCATATAACGATAAGCGTCTATAATTTCTTGTCCTGCTTTTAATTCTATTGTACTAGAAGGTAATGTAAATAATTTATCTTTAACATAAGTATCAGTTGGATATTCTGTATTAGAATTTCCATATTCAATCCATTGTGTAGAAGGATTATATTTAACTCCTAATAAATTAACTGAAGGTTGTTCTCCTTCTACTCTGGAATATATATCTGTAGTGTCATAATCTTGAAAGATTGACATTGATTTCGTATTTACTTTTGAATAATAATAATGTCCTACTTTAGTGTTATACCAAGAATTTTGAATAAGTGTTAATTCTATTCTTTGAACAGGTTTAGCAGGAAACATTAATATTTTTGTGTCATCAAATGCTGTATTATTCATTACTTGATAAACGTTATTATCTGATGTAATTATATCACATTTTTCTATAATACAATTTTCTATTCCTTTAATATCAGATAAATATGGTTTTAAACTTATCCAGCTACATGTATCAGATGAATTTGTATATATAATTAGTTTTAATTTTAATGGACCATCTGATACCCAACTAACTCCTTCAGCATATGAAAATCCATAATTATTACATTCTTGTCTAACTGAATCAGGAATACTAAATAATTCATACTCAAACCAAGTATCAAGATTATTATCGTGTATAGCTTTGATTTTATTATGAAGACCATCTTGACCAATAAAATGTAAATCTTTATTTAATGTATCGACACAATGAGTATTACCCGGAAAACCATTACTTACTGTTTCATCTATTTCTACATTTGTTATTTCTATTTTAGAACTATTATAATAAGATAATGTAAGTATTCCTTCGTTTGTATGTATAACACATGATTTATCGTCTTGAGTATTACCCATTATGGTTTTATCATTAAATAATTCTGTAAAAATAACAACTCCGGATGATTGATTTAATGTAATATTTTCTATAATATTATTAACTTGCTGAGTTAAATAGTTTATTTCATTTGTCATCATAGTTCTATTTAACTCAGCATCAGTAAATGACTGTTTAATATTAGAGGATAAGGATTGACAATCATTAATAATATATTGCATATCTCCATATGCTTCAGTAATCATTGCATTATAATCATCTGAAATTGGGGCAAAAGCAGCAGGTCTAAATTCAAAACTAGGTTTGTTTAGACTATTATAAAAATCAGTTATCATAGTTTTTATTCTATAATAATATTCTGTTTTTGTTCTTATTTTTCCATTTTCATAATCATGCTGAATTTCACTCAGTATTAATGCAAGTTTATTATCTATTGTTTTTGATTTGTCTGTATATTGTAATAGATTGCCCATATCCATTCTCCTTTAAATACTATTTCTTACCTTTTTTCTTTTTCTTTTTTGATGACGATTTTTTACATGCCATAACAATTACCTCCTTATTTAAATGCTAACTCTATTTTACTTAAAGCTATTAATACTTTATTTCTATAAATAGCTTGAGTCGCCATTACATGAGTTGGTAAACAAATTGAATTTAAGTATTTGATACCTAAATCCATTGCTTCTTTTAATTTGTCTTTATTAATACTAGAGCCTGAATCAAAACCGTTATCCATTTTAGAAATTGTATTTGTGATTTCATATGGATTAACATAACCATTTAATTCATCTGTTAAAATATTTTCTATTTTTTGTTTTGTTGCTTCTTTCATGTTTTATCCTCCTATGGTGTAATCATAGATTCTAATTTTTTTTGAACTGCTGCTTGAACAAACTTAGCCCAATCATATGATTTTCTCATACCAACATCAGTAAAGTTATCCATTTCAAGTTTTGACATTTCTTCATAAACCATATTACCTATTTCTAATGGTTCAAGTTCATTTTCAATTCCTTCCATTATAGAATGGATTGGAAATGTTTTAACCTGTGTTAATGCATCTTTAGGTAAAATTTCACTTGGAATATTCATTAACTCCTGTTTTGTTTCGTCTGTTACTGTATACTTTGCCATGGTTTAATCCTCCCTTTATTTATGGTAATACTGATAATGAATCTTTGTACTTCTTTATTGTTTTTCTGATTTCATTCATTGCAATAATAATTTGATTATTAGTAATTGATTTTGTATTTACTGTCTGCAATGGAATAAACTCTTTATCTGGTTTTTGTAAATAACTATGCATTTCTAATAATACATCTTCATCATATGTGCCATCTTCTTTAATTGCTTTACAGATTTTATTGGCAGCATGTGTTAATTCCTGAGTAGGAATATACTTACCAAGATAATCTTGTAATGTTTGATGAATACTTAATTTTAATTCTTCCATGTTCATTCTCCTTTTTTATTTTGCTATTTTTCTTGCTATGTCTAAAACATTTGTACCACTAACAACAGAACCTCCAAATGCTAATCCTGCTCCTATAGCACCAGCTCCTGCCACATGAACTCCAGTATTTATTATACCTCTATTTTCTTGACCAGAAGTATATAAACTACTTATCGGTAATGTTGCACCTACTGCTGTTGTTCCAATTGCTATTGCTTTTCCTAATGTTGAGTTCATATAAACACCTCCTTTTACAGTGTTGTGAATTCTAATTTATAGTTATGCAATACTGGTGTTACCCAAAAATCTCTCTTAGAATTTTTTCTAAGAATGATTTTAAGTCTTAATTTAGAATCAAAGCTAGGATAATTAATTTCTATCTTTTCATTTTTTAAAATAGGTCTGTTAAAATAAACGTATTTTCCATTTGTATAATATTGAGTATATTGAGTTGTGTTAGGTATAAAATTTTTATAACTATCAGATGGATTAAGTTTATTTGTAACACATTGTATAGGACTATTTGTTTTGTCTGATTGTATATTAACGGAACCTGTATCAAGATTGATTATCTTAACATAACTATTTGTAGCTTCTGGATTGTTATGATTATAATATGGATAATTATTTAATTCATAACAAGCTGCTCCAGTTCCTGATATGACTTCATATGAATTATTTGGAATTGGGTTGTCTTCTGATATTAAGTTTAATTCTTTTGAATCATCTGTTGGTGTATATGAAACAGTGTATAGTGCAAAATGGTCTATGTTAGAAACTTCTATTGCTATTACATTTCCAGATTTGTCTGTTCTTAAAATATAATCAGCATCTTCTGTTAATACAGTATCATCCATTCTTACTATAGGTCTTTCCATTATTGGTTTCATATTGCCATCTTTATCATATGTTTCAATGACACCACATACAGCTTTATGTCTTAAATAACAATAAGCATAATCTAATTGAAGTCTTTCACAATAGATATAATCTTTATTTTTAGGACAAATAGAATGCCAGTCATTATATTCTGGATTTTCTTTTGTTGTTACATAATATTCTATATCAGAAATAATTCTTCCATTGTCTTCAGAATTAAAATGTTCTTCTTCTGTTGTAATAGATAAAGACTTAATACTTCCTGAAGCTTGTATTTCTTTTGAAACATAAACTCCTGTTTGTTGAAATTCAGAATAATTAGGAATAATATTATAAAATCCATATGTATACTGATATTTTGTTACTGGAAGCATTTTATTTTTATTATTGATTAGTAGACCATTAATATCAAGCTGTTTATTAGTGTTCATTTTATTATTAATATACAACCAAATAGGGTCGTCAGCAGCACGGTCTAAATACATAGGTTTAAACACCATTGTATTATCAGACAATAATTTTTCTGATTCTGGATTTGTTGCATTAAACCATAATTCATTTTTAAACATTTGGTCTGAAGATATTAAGTAAGTATCTTTAATACAATGTAATTGATTTATTAAAATATATAATCTTTTACATTTAATTTCTGGAAAATGAAATTCATATTCTTTCTTAAGTGAAGTTACTGTAAGCCACGGATATTTTTCATTGTTAGGACATAATACATCATAACAATCGTCATCTTCATCATCTGTTAATGAATATCTTATAGCTATGACATCTATAGGGAAATTACCAAATGGATTTAATATTAATTCATTTATTTTTGTCATAGCTTCGAATTGAATACATATCTCACATAATGCCCCTTTTGGATAATCATAAAAGGAACGATTGTATTGTCTAAGATATTCAAAATCTTCATATTCCATTCCTTTAATTTTCATCTCTTCGTCACATAAAATAGTTTCACTCCAATAACTAGATTTAGAAGTACTTATTGCATTTTCTAATTTTGCTTCAGCATTACGAGCTTTAATAAAACCAGAACCATATTGTTTGGTCAAAAATATTTCTCCTAATTGAACTCCTGATTTATACATTAAGACATTTTGCTGTCTTGTATAATTAAGAGTAATAGTTTCTTGGTCCGGATTATATTTTACATAAGTTACTTTAGGAACTATTTCTCCATATCGTTCACGATAATACTTTGTATTTGTTTCTTGATTATTAGAAGTTCTGAAGCTATCTATAAAACATTCTGGATGTCCTTTAACTCCTATAATAGCTTCTACTTCTGATAGTTTATCATTTAATGAACCAATAGTAGAATGCAATGTATTGATAATACTTTGGTTTAATTTTTGATGTTTATTTAATGTATCATAAAGTTCGTTTATATAATCAAACGTTGTCAATATATCAAGATATAACTCATATGCTGTTTTGTTATAAGCATTTGCATCTGTTAAATCTGATTGTAATCTTAATGTTGTTGCTAATGTTCTTGATTGTATATCTGATAATATTTCTGATTTATAAGCAGCTTTTTGAAGAGAAGTCATATAACCCATATTCATTAATTCTTCAATCACTTCATCAATCATTTTTTCTTTAATTGAATTTAGTGTATTATCTTGTATTTGCATATGAATCCTCCTAAGTTATATTTCTTTTCGAGTATATATTATATAATATTTTACCAATAGAAATATCTAATGGTAAAACTACACCCGGTTTTAATGGTTGAAATTTAGCATATAATTTATTATTTGTTGTTCCTGCACTTATAACATAATCTTCTGTTATATAAGGAAGTTTTGTTCTTGTATTATTATATACTAATTCTGGTTCTATTTCTATACTGTCTGCAACATAATCAGAAGGTATAGAAGAAAAATCTATATCTTGTTCTTGTTCTACATTATCAGATAATTCTATATCTTTATAACCAATAAAATTTACATCTAAGAATTTTGAATCTATTTGAGAGAAACAACCATAACCATATTTTGATATTCCTTCAAATAAATATCCATCTCCTATTTCGTTAAGATTAAATTCCATACAAATATTATTGTTAATTATATTTGAATTCAAATCTGACCTATATATTTTAAAATTATTATCGTTTCTTTGTATTCTTACTCTTAATGAATTTCCACTCCAGTTTGTTTCTGATGGATTAAATGTGCTATCATAACATATTTCATTTTGATATTCTGTTTGGTATCCTAATACTACACATAATTTATTCGGATTATCAGTAAATGTATCTAATCCCATAGATACGTTTAAAGATAATGTATATATAGTATCATCTGTTTCATTAACTGCAAGTATAATAGTAATTACATCATTATCTCCATTATCTGATGTAAGTGTTACTTCATGTGTATAATGTTTATATTTATTAGAGCTTAAGAACATTAAATGTTCTGAATCATTTACATTACATTTAAAAGTTCCTAGCATATTATCATATGTCCATCTATTTATTTTATCTGTTCCAGAATATATATTTTTTATATGACTAAAACTTCCATCATGTTTAACTCCAATAACAGAAGAATTATCATACATGTCTTTCATAGTGTCTCCATTATCTGATGATACGGTCCCTTCTATTGTGCCTAACATTTCTGCAATGTCTATTTCTTGAGTTGAAATTAGTAATAGCATATTATTAATAGCTTGTGAAACTAGTAATAAGTCTTCTATATTTGGATAGTTATTTTCGATATTCTCTTTAATAGTTTTTAATTCATTTTCTTTTTCTTTTATATAATTTATCAATAAATTATTAATATATTCATCAGCATTATTTATATAATCGTATAATCTTTGCATAAACAAATATATCTGATTAATTAAATTATCAATTACAGTTTTGTTTGTTTCGTATATATTAATTAAATTACTTCTTTTTATTTCAAGTGAATTTATTAATACATCAATAATAGAACCAAGACTCTCAAGTTCAACTAAATCTATTTGAGTTTTGGTTCCAGTGTATTTTAGTTTATTTAATATAGCCATATTAGCATGTAAATGATAGCCGTATTTACCTAATTCTTTTTTAAGTTCATCTAATGTTTTTCTTAAATTTACAACATCTAATATTCTATGATGATGTTCTGTTGGATTTCTTTTATTAGATAATCTTTCATCATTTCCCATACATATTGTATCTTGTTCAGTTCCAAAATCTTTATTGAATGCTGTAAGTTTTTCAAAAGCTTTTTCTCCATTCAAATCAGTAATATTAATATTAACTATACCAAATTTATTATTCAGAGTATCTACTCCTGATTTTTGATATATAATACTAGCTTTATATCTGGACATAGCCTCAGTAATAATTGCATTAATACTTGAGGCATTATTTATTTCTTCTAAATCAAAATATCTTTTAATTATTCTTAATAAGTATCTATCTAATTCATTTAGTTCTTTGGTGTAATAATTATCTTTTTTCTCTTTAAATTCCATTTATTACACCCCCGGTATATTATTCTTTGTGCTTATTTTTACTTTTATTGTAGATGAATCAATAAAAGTATTCCATGCAGTTGTGTCTTCTTTTGTTGATGTTATTCTTATAATAGATTTATTTATCAATTCCCCTTTTATTGTGTATAATAAATTACCTGCTTCCGCATATATAAATGGAAAATTAGTTGTTATGTTTTTATTGGATACAGGGTCTGTATAATTAATATAAAAATCTATTTTAAAGTCTTTATCATTTAAAGTAGACAAAGCGTTTATAACATCTGTTGGTAAATTTAATTCGTATTCTATATTAGAATCGTTACTTGTAATAAAACCATTAATATTAGTTTCATATATTGTATGGAACTGTTGGTTCAATGCATCAATAACAGAATTCAACTGAGTTTTATTTATTTTTTTATTTAATTCAATATCAATTTCATTTTTCTTAGTTTGTAATACTGTATCACAATATGTTTCAACTTCTGTTTTTAATTCATTATCTTTATCATCTATATATGTTTTTATATTATTGTAATCAGTTTGATATTGATTTAATTCATTTGTTATTTCAGTAATTAAATTATTTACTTTTGTTTGAGTATCTGTAATTGATTCGTCTACTTTTGATATTTCTGTATTGATTTTTTCTTCTGCTGTGTCTAATAAAGTTAAATCTATTTCTGTTTTAGTTCCAGAATATATAAGCATATTTAATACTTTTAAATTATCATGCTTATGTGTTTTATTCCCAAGCATATTAATGCTATTTTTAATAGAACTTATTTCTCCTTCAAGTCCATTTATTTCAGACATTTCATGAGTATGAGGTAATGGATGTCTATCATCAGATAGTCTAGGGTCATTACCCATACAAGCTGTATTTTCTTCTGAACCAAAATTTACATTAAAAGCAGAAAGTTTGGGAGAGATTAATGGTTCTCCCCCTAAACTTTCTAATGTAATAGTTACTTCTCCTGTTTTCCCATTAACACTAACAACTCCTGCATTGTCTATGTTAAGTTCTTCTTTCATTTGCTCTACTGCTTTTTTGATGATGTACTCTCTGGAGTCATCATCTATATTATTAGAACTAAAATATTGTTTTATAATATCCAATAAATATCTTTCAACGCTATCAGTTCCTTTTATGAAATTATTATTTGCTAATTCTTCCATTCTCATAGATTATGACACCCCTGAATTCTTATCTATTAATTGTTGTAATTCATTTTCTAGTTTCATATATTTAACTTCTTGTCCGCCATCGGGATAAGTAATACTGATATTATCAAGATTCTTTTTCTTAACATAAGTACGTTGTTCAACTGTAACAACAACGTTATCAATATTGTTTTTGGAATTAAGATAATCTTCGTAGCCGAGTTTAATGATTTGAGATACTTCAGCTCCATCATAATCCGGATATACTGTTTTGGCAAATGCAAGTCTATTATCATTATCTGGATTATATATAAGAGATACAGTATCTAAAGGTTCTCTTACTTCTACTACCTTATCTTCTTGAGCACGGTCACGAACAATTATTGTTATACCATCATCATCTCCAATGGCTATCTCAGGGAAAGCGTTGAAGGTCAGGATTAGTCATTCCATAATCTTTTTCAACTTGAGCGTCCCAATATAATATAGCATATCCATTTATGATAGGACTTTCGCCTAATGCATTTTTTGTTAATTGAGCTACAAGACTAAATCCATATTTGATATTACTTGATAAATGTAATGGAGTTTTTAATGCATTAGCACTAATAGGATAAGATTCTCCATTCATTAATTTCAAATAATATTTAATACTTGCACCTGTTGGTACATATTGGTTTGTTACTAAAAAGAAATCATTTAATTCAATTTCTTCTCCATGAACACTATGAACTCTGATACTTGTAACAGTTCCTGCATCATGGTCTTTATCAATATAAATATTATTTAGTTTTGAGTCTAATACATAATTACTTGAGTCTACTTTATTTATATATTGACCATTTTCATATACATCTAAGAACATTGCATTTGTATATAAATTATTCTCGAATATAGTATATACACGTTCTTGAAATGCTGTATCTTTAATTATATTTGTATCTTCTTGATGTTCATTAATATTTTCTTGAATCTGATTAACATCCTGAGCATCAATTCTTTCTGTTGAATCATTGACATGCCTTTTATATTTTGTATATCTTCTTGTTGTATCCATCTCATTCATTGCCATTGATAACCACCTCCTTTTATTAAGTTTCTATTATTAAGACACAAGGTTCTGAATATTTTCCATATACGTCTTGTACATAAAACGTATAATTATAAGTAGCTCCACCAATTGCATTAAAATCAATATTGATTTCTTGTTGAACAGATGATTCGCTAAATACTGCTATTTTTTCTGATTCATCTATATTATATTTATTACATCCAAACATTTTATGTTGAGATTTATTATAAAATAAGCCGTCCTTACGAATAATGGTTAATGCTAATAAATCATTATTTGATTTATCAATAGCAGCTTCTCTTGTAGAAATGTCATCTGATGTGATGTCTTTTTTGTAGATTAATAATTTTTCGTTAGATACTGGTAAATTACTTTGATATGTTGGTTCACAAAAATCTCCATATTTACCATCATAGATATTCCGTATCTTAAATGATTTTAATTTTCTATAATTATATGCCATATTATTCATACGCCATATATTCGGAATTCTTAATGTAATATGATTAAATAGTGTTGCACATCTTGTATCAACTTCTATTTCAGTATTACTAAATATTTTAACGTTATCTACAAATGGTGTTCCGTATCTATTATAAGTAATAGGATTTTCTATATCACCAAATATAATATTTGTATTCCAATCAGGTGTTGCAATTGGATACCATGTGTCATGCGGAAATCCTGTATAATCATCACATGCTAGTATTTCTCTTGTTCCTTGATTTTTATAATCTGATAATAATATTTCAGCTTTAACTTGAGATAAATGGGTAATTAAATTATTTGTATTATCGACTCCAATTACAGAATAATAATACATAATACCGTTATATGTAATATCTAATGGAACAAGTTTTAATATAGCCGAACTTGTATATTCATTATACATATGACTTGTAAATACTGTTTCATATTCTGTTGCTGGAATAGAAACTGGTTCCGGTCCTATATAATTAACTCCCGGAAGAACTTTTGTTGAATCATCATATACAACATATTCATTATCTTCTAAGTTAGAATCTAAGTAATCAGCTTCATCTATTACTATTACTGGAATAAGATTTTTAATCTTAGCAATAGTATTAATGTCATTTGCATTTTTAGAACGATATATATAGAATTTTAAATCTTTATTGTCACTTGGTTTTACTTTTATTTTAATACAATATGCCATTTTATTCTCTCCTTATTCCAAAAATGCGGGATGCTTTTTGCACATCCCGCATCATGAATATATTATAATATCAAACAGAAATGCATTCAAGTGTTAATTCTGGTGTCTGATTTATAACATTTGTATAACTATCTTCTACGATTAGGTTATATTGTGGCATATCATATTTAGAATAACTATCAACATATTCTATTATAGGATATATACCAGCTCCTAACCATTTTTTAACTTTTTCTTCTATGTCTGTTTGAGTAAATCTACCACCATATTCTTTTAATATACTATTATCAAGTCTTACTATAATAACTGCATTTTCTTGATATGGTGTTCCATCATAGCAACCAATATCTAAATAAAAATCAGATTCCGGTTCAAGTTCTTTTCTTAATGAATCTTTCATTTCTTCTATTACTCCACCACCTCTTGTTCTTGTGTCTATTAAGATAGTAGATTGTAATGAAGTATTTTGTCTAATATATACAGAACCAATATAAATATCTAATTCAGATTCTGGTTCGTATTTATCAATTGTATGATATAATGTTTCTTTATTTTCAAGTAATATTCTATCTAATTCTTCATCTGTATTTATTAAGTCATCATTTTCATCATCTATTTGGTATCTAATTGTCGGTCTTAAATAAAAATAAATTGTTTTGTTAAATAGATTTTTAGTAGGAACTAATTCACTTGGCTCTTTATTTAAATCTGCATAAGTATGATATTGATTAGGGTTTAAATCTATTCTTGCAAAATCTAATTCATTTCTATTAAAACCTCTATAAACATAAAATTCTTCTAAGTAAGTATAGTCTACTAAAATAATATCATTTTCTGATATTGCTTCTTTTGTTATTATAATGCCTTCAGAAAATGAAATATTTGCTATATTGATGTCATATAATTCATCTTCTTTTTGACGATAAACATTTATTGTTTGAATATCATCTCTTAAATATAATGGATGATTTCTAACTTTAATCATATGAGGATTAAGAATTTCTGCTTGTTCTTTTTCTATATCTACATATGGTTTTCCATATTTACCCCAATATTGTTCATCATATTCAGGCATTGAATAACAAACTTTTGTATGGGTTCCATATTGGTCCATTACTTGAGAGTAATGCCCGAACTGAATTAATGGATACCAAGACTCAAGTAAATGTTCTTCTCTAGGTGCTTTAACTGAAATATTTCTAACATCTAAACATTTAACCATATAGCCTGCATATATCTTTCCTTTTTCTACGATATATGGGTTATTGATAATAAGTTTTTTAGTATATGTTCCAGTTTTAGAATTATAAAATCCAGTATCTAAAGTTGTTTCTGCTGTTATTACTCCAGACCCGTCTGGATTACATGTTATATTAATAGCACCTATAAAATCTGAATTTAATGTTTCTTCTACTGGTTTGCAATAAAAGATAAATTCATGTGAATTACTTGATGTAATAATTGGAGCTTCTCCAGAAGATGCTTGGTCTTTAATAATAATATCAAATGGTGACATGTAATTTTCATATTCTTTTGGAGATATAATCATACTTCTGCCAATGAATTTATTATATTCAGATTCTACCGCATATTCTTTATTTAATATTCTGCCTTGTCTTTTTTGACTGGTAAATACTTTTTCTCCACCAGCTCCTCCTGTTATTTTTTTATAAGCAGTTACTTGATATTCAAATGTAATATATCTTCTTGTATCTTCTATAATATTTGGATTTAGTATTTTAATTTTATTAGTTCTTGTAGCTTTATTTACTGGAACTACATTAAAATCTAATCCGTTTATCATAAATGGTTTATTATAAATATCTTCATCAATACCATTCTGAGTATTAATAATTTCATCTGTATTAAAATCAACAAAAGCATTATAAGTTGCTTTATAAGTATCAGTTGTTTTTGAAATAAACGAAGTAAATAAACTAGCGTTATATTTTTTAACCTCTTTTATTTCTTGTACTTCACCATTTATTATTTCTTGTTTGGTTTCATATTCAGATGGTTCTAATTTTAATTGATATTTATAACTATCTGGAATATTTTTAAGATTACTTGTATATACTTTTATAGCATCTCCTTCATAAAAACCGTTATCATCAGGACCACGGTAGTCATGTATTGGATATTTTAAATCATATTTATAAAAACAAGCTGTATTATCTTTAAATACATCAGTTATATAAAACTGTTCTGCTTCTATTTTATAATAATTATTTCCATTTACATCAAGTCTTCTTAAGAAACCTTCATCATCTGGATACATAAGAATATCAGGATTTAATTCAGGATTTACATTACCTACGCCTTCGCCTTTAATAATACTTCCCCTATAGTATGCAACACCATCATATGTATGCCATACTTTACGAATGATTCCTGTATAATGACATTTAGCTTCCCATGATACAGGATATATCTTAATTTCTTCATAAGGTTTTATTAATATACCAGAATAATTGGCATATACATACCAATTGTGAATTCCATCTTCATTTTCTGATATATGTGTATATTTAATATTATATCCTGCAAGATAATAATCTCCTGCTCCTTCTACAACGTTATCACCAGATATAGTTTTCTTTTCATAATCTTTTCTGTATATTTCTATTTTATATTTAGCACGACTTGCAGCATTATCTGTTTCCCATTGTGATAATATTTTTCCCATTTTGCTACTTTTACCGTTACAGGTATATGTAGACATCATAGTAATAAAATCTTGAATTTCATCATCTGTTGTAAAACTTGTTTTAGTAAATGGGTCACTAGAAGCTTGTTTTGCATATAAACTAATATATCCATATTCTTCTTGATAAGATGGTACTCCTTCACTTTCTGATGCCCAATGCATAGGGTCTTTTTCTACGTTAGTAAATACTAATGGATTTCCATCTTCAGTTATATATCCGTCATATGGATTATTTCCCCACTTATGACCAGATGAATCATATACTCCGTCAACTTTAACTATTAGTTCTTTAGGCCATGGAGAACCTGAATCTATATTAGGATTTTTCATATAGTAGTTTAACTGACTATTTACAACTTCTTTTTGACATAATTCATGGTCTTTTATTTCTAAATATAACGTATTATTAATAATTTCTGTTTTTGTATTTTTTACTTCATAATCTGTTGTATCTAAAAAAAGATTTCCTTTAAAACCATCTTCGTCTTGATAATCTGTAGATGTTGGGACATCTCCTTTATCATCAACAATAAATGTTTTGTCTATTTGCATATTCTTTTCTGTCACATGATTTTTTTCATACCATTTGACCCAAACACGGGGAAGGAGACCAGTGTATCCTTCCTCGTCATTCCATATAGCAGACTTTTCAAATAAATCGTCATTTGCTTCTGGCATGTCAAATAAATATCTATATATTTCTTCAACACGGTGGTCAATTGTATTTCTAGGTGCATCAGCACATAAAACTTTTTCTGCATCAGTAGCTGTTGGATTAAAATAATAAGCCATATTAACAGCGTTTTTAGGAACACGTTTTCCTATTCTAATGCTTGGTTCTTTTTTATAATTCTCTAAGAATTCATTATATGGTTTTGTAGGTAAAAACATATTCTCTTCACCGCCTAATAACTTGTTATTTGTATTGATGTTTCTAAGTTTGTTAGTTCATCATCTAATAATACTTTTGCTGTAATTGTATCTACTCCGCTAAAATAAGATGATTCATATATTGCATGAACAACTCCATTCATATCTGTTTCATAGTTATCACATCTTAATGTACCGTTATTACAGTCTATTTTAACTTCTTTTGCTATTACAGGATTATTAATAATGTCTAATACTTCTATTTGAACATCTACTGAGTCTAATCCTCCAGCTTTAACACGTTTTGGATTACACCAGATTTTAATCTTATAAGGAACGTTATGTTCTTCTGTAAGATATATAAATCCAGAATAATCTGTTCTATATACTGGATTAAGACTTAATTTTTTAGCTACGAATTTATTTGTTTGTTTATTTGTTTCAAACATTACTTTGAATTTTTTCCTATGTGTAATTGTTATATCATCAATTGTTTCTTCATATTCATCTGGTAATGCAAATGTATCTTTATCTGTATATACAGTAATAATAGTTGTGTTATTTTTTCTATCTATTTCAGCATAAAAAGAATTCTTAATATTATAAGTTACTGTTATTATGTCATTTATATCTAAGAAATTTTTAAACATTAATAGATGATTAACTATATTGTAATCTTCTATTTCATCATCATTAATCCATACTTTCATTGTTTCTAATTCAAAATCATTACGTTTTAATTCTATATAATTTTCTTTAGTTTGCATAGTATGAATCTCTGTTATAATCATATCATCTGGATTAACATTATAGATTTCTTTAAATGGAATTCCATTTACGTCTTCTACTGTTATTGGACAATATTGTTGAGGTGTTCCAGTAATAGTTATCTTATTATTTTTTGTAAATATATATGGTAATTGATTTAGTAAATCAATAGTTGCTTCAGAAGCGGCTGCTTGTATTGAGCCATTTAATAAACTTGGGTCTGGATTTGGATTTAATATATTAGTATCGAATAATAAAAATACATCTGGATTAGTAGATTTAATATCAATACTTGTAATATTATTTAATTCAAATCCTTTTTCTATAACTTCTGATGAAATATAATCACTTATTTGTGGAACAACTTCATGATAGAATCCATCTTTAGTTATTTTAAATGTTTCAAGTTTCATAAAATGTCCGGTAATATCTTCTGGTTCATAAGAACCTGTCATAGATATACCTTTAATATAAGGTAGCACAACTTCTGTTTCTAATGTTTTTACTGATAAGTGTACCCAATATACTTTTTCATCTTTAGGTATTATTATTCTAAATCTATAATATTTGTATCCCATATTAAGATTTACTGCTGTCATTGGTTGCCATTGTATATTTTCAAGTATTAAATCATTAATATCATTTGAATATGCTACGTTCATAATTACTTTGTTACTAGTAGTAAACATATCTAATGATATACCAGTAGGGCAAGCATATTGAATTATTTTAGAAATTGCATATCCTTCTGCATTATAAGTACCTGTTGTTATATGGTCTGTTATAGTAACTATATTTTGGCTTACTGTATCATCAATATAATCAACCCAATCTAAATAACAACATAAATAATCGTCCCATTCATACGGTGTATGTTGTTCTGTTGCAGATAATACAGTTTTTAATTGATACCCACAACTTAATACTGTATTAGGTACTGTATTATTTGTAAATAGAGTCCAGTCTGTCCATTTACCTTCTTCTAGGTCAAAACTACGAACAAATAATTCAAGACCAGTATTTGACCCATCTGTATTTATATAATCTAATTTTAAAGCATTTGCAATAGTTAAAGGATTATCAAATAATATAACAGGAGAATACCAAGTAGAAGCTTCATAATGTTTATATTTTTGACCTTCTATTACAGGCTTTAAAGTTAATCCTTTATTTTTTTCCCATGTAAATTTTTCTTCATCTTGTAATAATTCAACTATTGTATTTTTGTTAATAGAATAGTCTTCTTTTGGACCACCATCTTTTTTCATGTTTACATCAAAATTAATGAAAACAGTTCCTTCATCATAAACAGTTTCTTCTGTTTTATCAAAGTCAGCTTTTACATCAAATTCAGAGTACAAATATCTTTCATGTTGATTTGTATAGTAATAACCATTGTGAATTCTTGGACTCCATTTTGATGTAGCATTTATGATTCCTCTATATGTTACAGGTACAACACAATTATTATCATCATCAAATACAACTTCTGTAGGATAACGTGTAGCTAACACATCTCCATTATCTGTTTCTACTTTAAGATAATAATTGTCGTAATTTCCTGATGTTTTATTTACAAAATATCCATCTATATATACTGGAGAATCTGCATCTGGATTACAAGAAAACTTAAATTCTATGTTTTCTGTTTTTTCTAATAAAGTAAATCTATAAATAATTTCTTCATCTGTTTGTTCTTCTATTGTTATGTCTATATTATTTGAATCTGAATTACATGAAAAGATACATGCTGTTAAGTTATCTCCTGAAAATTTAACTTTATATCTTCCTTTTTCAAGAGTTGCAAATGGACCAGATAAAGTTCCTCCTTGATTTATTTGAATACTGTTATCTCCATTTAATTCACAGTTATCTTTCCATGAATCTTCTGTATTGAGATAATTATAAAATAAATCATTTTCTGATTCATTGTCTGCAACTGGTCTTGTAATTTGTTGTATCATTTCAAGTGGTTCTTGACTGAACATTTCTATTTGTTCTGTCTCATAAGTAGATAATGTTTCATAATAATCTATATCTTTATAAGTGAGACTATCAGAACTGAAAGTTACATAATCTCCATTAATTTGAGTATATCCAGAACCAACAGGGCTTTCATGATGCCATTTATAAGATACTAAAGCATCAGAAGGGTAAAATTCTGTTATTCTAATATAAATTTTAATTGTATCTGCATGAGTAGCAAGTACTGTAGTAGGTATATTAAATTCTGGAGTATCTACTATTAAATCTTGTTTACCTGATAAATTATCTTCTCTGTATCTTCCGTTTACTAGACCATACATTGAGTCCATATTTGGTCCCGGAATTTCATCATAATAATCTTGAGTTTTTAACATTTTACGAGCAAAGAAATGTACATATTGTGAAATCCAATGACCATCACAATCATATATATTATTTGCATAATTCCATGTAGCATTTAATCCGTATTTAAATTCTAATGGATTTTGAGCTGGATTAGTATAATCAAATAATGCATAGTAATTATCATTTAATGCTGTACTATTTATTTCAACATTCTTTGCATAATAAACTGTTAATATGATTACATGTTTATCTTGAGAATCCGGATTACAATCTGGAAGTATTTCATAGTAAGGTGTATAAGCATCAGGGTCTAGTAAATTAAATCTATAATTTAATACAGGAGACTGCCAATGCGTATCTATTTTTACTATCATATCTTGGTCAATACCATCACCATATATTTGCATATAATTAGGGTCCGGTACTTTAAGAACTAATTCTTTTTTAAAAATATGACTAGAATCTATATTACTATTACCATAAGTATAGTTTTTATTTTCACGATTCTTTAATAGATTAGCTAAGTCATTCTTAAAGAATATTGTTTCTTGTGGTCTGTTATAAGCATTTACAGCTACATGACCATATCTTGTGCAATCATAAATAATTGCATTTGTATATCCAGAAATCCATACAAATGAATTATTTGTTGCCACATATTCATCATCAACATTATCTGTTGTAGATAAATTAGGAACATCTGAATTTACATTAATTGTTCCCATCATACCATAATCATAATTTGTATTAAATGTTAAACTAGGTATAGAATCTTCATCACCATAAGTATAAGTATCTTTTATGTGAATATTTTTAAATACATCACCGATTATATTTCCATCTTCATCTTTAACGTTATTATTTTTATTATATCCTGATTGCCATTCTGGAGTTGCTTCTTTAGCGGCAGTTAATAATTCTAGTATGGATTTATTACTCATTTTAGTTGCTGATAATTTTTGTAATACTTCAGCACGTTTTGTACTATCTTTATATCCAACAGGAGTTTTTGTATCGTCAAATGTAAAACTTAAAGTTTCTGATTCAAGATGTACTGTTTTATAATCAATACTTATATGTGGAATTTCTACGTCTATTTCTTCTTCATGTGTAATTGTTATTGTTTGATTTGTTAAGTCTATAACTGCTTGTTCAAATGCACTTGTCCAATCTACAGAATCTGCTACATTAGCTGTTCCTGCATTTTTTATACCATTTAAAGTATCTACTATTGCTTGATTATATGCAGTATCTGTAACATAATCATAATCTGCTTTATTTGGTTTACAGCAATAAATAGTATAAATAGATTCTGCAACACTAGCATTTGCATGTGAACTAATATAGTTTATCATATTTTGTTTTACTTGAGCATTTACTGGATTATGAGGGCTTCCTAAATGAGAACCACCATTAGAAGTTCCATCACCTGTTCCATACTCATTAGCAAATCCATCTGTAAAGAATAGCATTATTTTTACATCTAATGTTGGATAAGCATTTGCTGCAACTAATCCAAATCCCCAATCTGTCCATTCTCCTATTGTATGTCCTTCAAATTTATATACAGAACCAGTCCAAGTTATTCCATCTATTGCTGTTTTTGCTACTTCAGGGTCTGTTGTTTTTATAGTCCATGCGTTAGATGACCAACAGCAAACAATATATTCAACAGAAGAAATACCAATATCATTTGCTACATCTCTAAATTTATTTATAGCGGCTTTAGCTGCTGATTTCATTGCATTCATACGTCCATGATTTACTGTATTAGATGTTGTATCATATCTCATGGATGTTGAAATATCTAATGAAATTATAAAACTAGTTGGGAAGTTTTGGACTACTTGTTCTTTCCATTTAATTTTTTTCTTAACAGTATTAGTACCCGGAATTTCTTTATATAAATCAATAAAAGCATATACTCTTGCATATACTGTAACAGGTTTAGTAGCCCATAAATATTCTGTTTTATACATTTCTTGCCATGGATAAGCATCTAATTTAAAAGTTACTTCACCTTCTTGTTCTTCTATCGTTTCTTTTGCTTCAAGACATATTTTATAATTAAATCCAACTTGGTCATATCTTTTTTCTCTTTGAGTATATTTACCAGTAAGAATAAAATATGCTTTGAATTTTTCATAAAAGTCTTTATCCATTTGTTTATAGACTTTTAAATCATTGAAATCTCCAATACCTGATTTGAAAGCTGTCAAATTTTCTTTGACAACTTCACGTTCATCATCAGTTATTGTCCAGTCATGTTCTCTTTCTATATAATATTTATCAAGACTTATCTGAGGATTAACAGTTTCTGTTGTTACTGTTACTTCTCCGGAAGGTAAAGATGTTTGTGTATCAGTATAATTAATTAATCTTCTTGAATATGCAGTATTAGGCTCTAATCCTGTTTCTACATAATGATTAGCACCTATTGGAATTGTAGCAATGATTTTTGTTTTATCTTCTTCAGAAGTAAAATCAACTGGTTCTGAAATTAAATAATGAGCATATTGTTCATCATCAGGCCATGTCCATACAATAGTGTTAGAATCATATGAAGTTCCATGTAAATTAGGAACCGGTAATGGCGGTTCCTTTGGATATATATAACATTTAATATCTGGTTTTAATGTAAAAGCATTTATGTCTACAGGATTTTCAAAAAACACTTCTACATTTTCTGTTAATGTTGTAATTTCATATTCATCAATTACAACGTCATCAGAAGTAATTTGTTCTGCTTCACAATAATCTTTAACTTCTTGTGCAAATAAATCAAGAACATATATATTGCTATGTAGTACATGGTAATTATCATATAAAACATTGTCATTAATAGTTGTAATTTCAGACTCGAAGTTTTTATTAAAGATTACGGAACTGTTGATTATGTTATTTAAAACTGTAAGTTTTATTGTATATGATATTAACATAGCACAATCTGTCCTTTCTAAATTTTTTGAATGTTTTGGTCTGCTATAACATAATAACCATTATCTAATTTATACATCTTAACAGGAGTATAATTAATTTCGCATACTACATTACATACTTCACCTTTCTTTAATTTACCTTGAGGATTTTTCTCTGTAGGATATTTATAAAGTTTTGTATTTCCAGTTAATGCTGTTATCTGAAACAAATAAACTTCTTTAGTATTAACTATTATTTTGTTTTCTTCTTCTTTTATTGTTTCAGTTATTTCTGTAGCAACTGATTCAACCGTTTTCTTTTTTCTTGGCATTTAAATTACCTCCTCGTTATATGTTTTAATTAAAGTTGTTTTTATATTAAAGTTGTCTTTTAATACAATCCATTCAGTAGCATATTTCATATGAAGCCCTGAATTTATAGGTAATATCATTCTAAATTTACCTTTGAATAAAGCTTTGTTTAATCTATTTAGTGTTACATATATTTTACCTAAATTATTGTCATAAAGCAATGGTGAGCAATAATCTGTTACATCTTCTTCATAACCATTATCGTGTATTAAAAACATTTGAAATTCTTTATCTATGTATCTCTTGTTAGTATAACCGTATACCATAAAATAATCAATAAAGGTTTTCCCGTTCTCAATATAAGTAGCCTTGAAGATATTTTGTCCAGTATGTGTAATTAAATTATCATCTACTGTATAATCAACAGAAAGCACATCTTTAAACTCTTTATCAGAGTAAATAAGATGTGCATGTAAATCTTTAGGATTATACTTTTCACCAACAAGAACTGGAGCACCATGATAATGTATTTCAAATTCGATTGGTTCTTTCATATAATCACCCTTTATAGTTTTTAAATCCTTTTATAGACCCATTCATTAAAGTTGGTATTGTTCCATATCCAGATGTTTCATAATTGTTTGGGTCCCAATAATGTTCATTCCACTTAAAATTATTCCAGAATATAGGACATTCGGCATTCATTATATCTATATAATGTTTTAATTCTGATTTAGGTTTATTATCTATAGTAAATATTTCATTTTGTAATTTAGTATCATCTTTATTCCAGAGTTTATGCATTTCTAATCCATATGCATAAGTTACATCTGCTATAGATAAATCTGTATCAGGATTACCTTTAAGCATTACAGTTCCAGATTCAGTGATAAATATTTTATTTAAATCAAAATACTCACCATTTATTTTAATGGAATTTAATACTATCATTGCATCTGTTAATTCTAAATCTAATTTTGGATTTTTCCACATTAGATTACGTCTTAATCCTAATTCTCTTGCAATACCGTTTATAAGACCATCTCTTGATGCATTTGCTGGATTCTTAAATACATCTTCAATACGTTTTTTATATTCTACATTTGGCTCTTCTGGTATTCTAGGACAACATAACAGTAATCCGAATTCATCAAAGAAATTCCATACATGATGTGGAATTAATTCTTGTTTATAAATTTGATTGTTAATTTCAAATTCTATGTATCCATTTGAATACATAGCATCTACATTAAACTTTTTTCTTACATATACTATATTTCGTTTTTCATCTACAAAATAAGTATTTAATGCATTTAGATTTTTTGTTTTTATGTTTTGGTCTATGCCAAAAAATTCTTTTAGATTATTTGCTTTTTTAAGTCCTGCTCCATATGCTATTACGCTTGTGATGTCACCTGCTTTTAATGGCATTGGAATAATTGCTTTATAACAAAAATCTACTTGGTCAATATCAATAGTATTCATGTAACACTGTTTATATGCATAGTCTAAAACAAAACGCATATCATCTAGTTTTAATCCTACTATATTTAAGAATCTTGCTCCAATACTATCAGCACTACCTTTACGCATTTTAAACCAGTGAGGTAAAGCATTTAATATTAAATTAGTGTATTTTGCAAATTTTAATTCTGCCATAGATTTTCACTATCCATTCCAACGAGATTTTGTTTCCCTTACATCAATATGAGTAAAAGTTACATAAGTACCAATGCCACCTGTATTTTTTAATAATGTTTCTGCAAATTTTACGACTTCTTTTGGAGAAACTCCACTTACTACAATATCTGCTGCTGTGCCATATAAGTGTTGAGATTGTGAAGCTCCACCTACTTTTTTATTATGGCTAGGTGTACGATATGCTGAATTAATTATAACAGGTTTTCCAAAATGTGAACGAATTTTTTGTAAGATTTCTACTAATTCTGGAGCGATAAAGATTACATCACTACCATCCTGACAAGCAAATTCTCTTACTTTAAAGTTTGTAGATACTTGTTTATTGCCATCTACTTTTTTTGAATAAGCATATATTGTTGGTTTCATAATCTACCTCCTAGATTTTTAATAAAAATTTCATTCCGTATCTATTATAGTTAAGTCCGCCTTGCATAGTTGCAATAGTTACATAATCGCCCGGGCAATAATATGTTTCTCCATTAATTTCATAGTCAGTATCAACTGTTAAATTTATTGGACCAGTTAGTATGTCATCACTAAAAGTAACTCGACCCCAACAACAGATAGGTTTTTGTAACGCAATATTGTTATCAGTACCTAATTGAATTTTAGATGAATGTAATGTATAAGTGTTGTTTACTAAATCCATAAATATGATATTACTTGACAAAGAACTCCTATCTATGTTTACAGTTGTATTATAAGCAGGGTAAGAGTAGCTACCTGTATAAGGATTAAGTTTTGGACTTTCACACCATATTAATTTATGATAAGTTGTCCAATTATATGCACTGCTATATGGACTTGCTGTATTATAAGTATTACATCCACCAGATACATATACAACCTCTTTCCCATTTATATCAATGCCTTTGATTAAACAGCACATTGTAAATTTTATTGTTTTGTCAGCATATGGTCTATATTCTATTAATAGAAAATCAGTATTATAACGAATTTCTATAGTATAATCTATTTCCATGTATTCAGTATTACTTTTATTAATTCTAGCATTAGGAAGTATATAAGTACTGTGGTTAGCCGTTCCTGCATCTATAAACTTAAATGAATACTGTAATGGGGAATATTCGTAATGCCTATGCATTATAGGAATAAGCGAATAACTGGATGTATGAGCACTAGCCAATAAAACCGTTGGAGAAAAGTCAAGACCCCATATTTGAAAGTATGGAGTTTGTTTGCTTGCAACATAATCAGAATGTTCCGAAAAAGTAATGTCTAAAGGCAAATTTTCCAACATAGATTTTAAGTCATTTCAAAACAGCTCTGACGGCTCCTTATAAAGGTAACTAATATTTTTTAATGCACCTGTATAGTCATATAAACCTGCTGCTACTTTTGTATAAGAATCTATTACATGATGAAAGTTTTGAGATATATGTGGCATATTATACTTCCTCCTCTACTAAATTTTCTTCTTGTGTATAATCTTCTTCTGTTAACTCTAACGTTACTGCGATAGTAGATAAATCTATAGGTTCATAGTCTTCTAAATGAAAAGCTAATGGAGTATAATCATGAACAGTAAATTTGTGAATGGGTTTACTCTTCATCTTCGATTGCATGACTATCGCTAATGGTAACGGTTCTGCCGTTTCACTCTTAATACTTCTAATTAAGTTTTCGTATTCACCAAGAGGAACTTTATTAGTAGCAATCATTCGCTCACTAATAGCTTTTTCAATATCATCAATAGCGGTCCGTGTGTAATCTATTAATTTAGATATACGACTCATGATACCACCTCTTCTTCTGTTCTATTGATAGATTCTAGTATTGCTTCTAAGTCATTAACTTCTTGTTGTAATAAAGCATTTTGTTGTTCCAATTCTTCTTGTATGTTATATATAAGAATATTCCCAAAGTACAAAACACAAGTGGTATCATTTATTTTAACTACATACAGAATATTTTCTTTTTCTGTAATATTGTCATATTCTTCTTGGGTTTCACAAATTACTATCTGTGTAAAATTTTTAAGAATTCCATTATCAGATAATTTAATGGTATTACAATGTTTACAAATGTATAAGTAATCACAATTGCTATTTTCTTTTTGTCTTAACTCTTCAAAACGTTCTTCTGAGTTTACTTCTACTATTTTTAGCATATTATCACCTATATAATTATATTATGTTGTCCATAATGATAAGAATCTATAATAATTGGTTTTACAAATATTTCACAATCTTGTTCTATCATATAAGATTTTTCTATTATATCCTGATAATAAATTATTTTTATTTTTGTATTAGAATTAATAGTTATTTTATTTGTATTAATCGTAAATATTTTAGCAGATTTATTAATTGTATAATATAACTTACTAATTTGAATATCATTTACTAATATAATAATATCATGGTCTTTATCCATATAAATATTATTAGGAAGATTCCATGTTGCATTATTAGAATATTCTAATTCTATTTCTGCTTTTACAGGAGACGGAATAACTGGATTTTGTATTGTATCTATTAAATCAATACGAATTCCAGAATTATATGTATCATCTACTGTTTTTGTATATATTTCATAGCTTAATACATTTTTAGATGTTAATCTTGGAAAACGTATTGTTTTTTTAATACTTGCAGGTATTATATAATCCATTAATAACCACTCCTTATAAAATTACTATATTATCTACTTCTGTACTTAATGCAAATCTCTCAAACCAACGACATGATTGATTTACATAAAGTGCTTTCTGATTATTAATATAAAAATCGACACATTGATTTGAAATAATGTTATCAGATACGTTCATTATGATTTGTGTTAATTTGTTTATAATAATGTCTTCCCCAACACCAAGAGTATTTATATAATCTGATAGAGCTGTTTGAACATCATAACGAATTGTTTGTGCATCAGCATCAGATACGTTATCTTTTAAATATAATTTGTATTTAAATTTAACATAGGTTAAAGTAGGTGTTACTACTTTAAATCTAATACCATATCCTACAGTTTCGTTAATATTATTTGTTACATTTTTTAATACAGTATCTGAATCTACATTACTTTCTAATATAATTATAACAGTAAATGTACCAGTACCCATTGCAAATGGTTTAAGTTTAACATCATATACGCCATCAGTTGTTAATGCTGCCAATCTTATTGCTGTTTCATTTGATGTAGCAAGTGTTAAACATTGTTGAGATATTCTATATCTATAATCATCATCTGATTCAGAATCTTTTCTTTTGCATTGAAGTAATAAACCAATAGCATTAAGAGCTGCTCCATCTGAAGTAGATAAGAAAGCTCTTAAATGATTTACAGTTAAAACTCTATATAAAGTAGATACGTTTTTATTTATAATACTTAAAAACAATCTCGCAATAGTTCCCGGACTATCACTAAATCCTATAGCTGTTAATTCTTTTAATGACTCTTCTTGAAGTTCATCAAAATTTTTTGTATTAAGAACTATCATTTTATTCCTCCGTTTTATTATTCTAAATTATTCTTTATAGCTTCTTTCATAGAAGATACTAAAATATCTTTAAAAGTTGATTCGTTTTCTTCTATTTCTTCAATATTTAAACTAGCAATAGATACATTATTTAAATTGTTTTCTTCGTTGTAAGTTAATAACAAATAATTGTCTAATATATCTTTTGCTTTTTCATATATTATTTCTTTTATTACTTCAGAAGCTGTAGATGGTAATAAAATTGGGTCATTACCAGAATAAATACCAGAACTTGTTTTTTCATAATTTAATGGTTCAAATGTCTCTTGATTAATATCATCTTTAAATGTATTTTCAATAGTACTATTTCCTGATGTTGACGTAATTAAATTTTGTGTATTATAAATACAATTTTTAAAAGTAGCATTTCCAATAGCAATTGCTGAAAAAATATTAGAAGCATTAAATGTACAGTTAATAAAAAATTTATTTGATATAGTTCCATTATAACTATTATTTAAGTACATAAAAACATCATTTGGTTTTAGCCCATTATCTGATTTATCAAATAAACAATTTTCAAATACAGCTTTGTTGTTTGGAGAATAAAAATATGCCATTATATAATTGCCTCCATAATATGCAGGCATTGAATTATCACATTTAAATCTTAATTTTTTGAAATTAGTTGTATATGCAAAATCTGTACAATTATACGGGTTAAGAAATTTAATAATTGTATTTATTCCATTACCAATCCATGTTATTTCTGTATTAGATTTAGACATTAAAGCTAATCCATTAAATTTATATTCTCCATCTTTTATATAAATAACAGGATTAGATGTTGTTATAGCATTTAATGCTTTTTGAATTGTATCTATTTCTGTATTTGGTTCGACAATGATTGTTTCTGTATAAGCCATGTTTACCTCCCAAATCTAATTTTAATACCTTTTACCAAATCAAGTTCTATTATAAGTTCTACAGATTTTTCACCGAATTCATCATTAGTATAAATTTTTAAATAAACTGAATATATTAAATGAGTTGAATCTTTTATATTAGATGTAACTAATATATCATTTTCGTCCCATAAATTATCAAATGTTAATACATTTATAATTTTTTCTTTACCATATTCTATAGTACTTTCTTTAATAGAACGTCCTACAAGTTCTTCTAAATCAGCTCCTACTTCATCATAAAACCATCCATGTGCAATAGATTTGATTCTGGTATAAGCTAATTGAATTCTTAATTCATCATCAGTGATTTTATTTATTTCATGTTCTTCCTGATTTATAACAAGTTCACCTGTTTCATCTATATCAAAATCAAATCCTGCCATTATATATCACCTATTTCTTTTCCGTTTATTTTAAAAGAGCCATAAACTTCTATTGATTTAGAGTTAGGTGATATACGAATACCTGTATTATTATTTACAAATATATCAATATCACCATTATCTTTAAATTTAACAGTAGAATTATTTTTTATATTAGTAATTCCGTCTTCTGATGTTTTATATTTATCTATTTCCATAATTATTTTTCTTACTTCTTGTATAGCTTCTGTATCTGTATAATCTTTTGTTATTAATGAATATCTACTAGATACAGAATCATTAAAGTAATCATCTGTCATAGGAGTTATTTTTATTGAGTTTATATCTATATTGTTTATATTACTATCTACAATATACGCTCCTTGGTCAGAGTTAGTTTTCTTTGAATATATATTATCATAATATTGGTCATCACACAAATTAGTAATAACTGGACATAATAAATTATTTCCGATAAAACTAATCCAACATTTTTGTCCTATTTTAAGGGCGGCTTGAGATAAACCGCCCATATTTATTTTTACTGCTATATTATCTGCTGTCATTATTGACCCGTTATTAGGATTAGCAAATTTAACAGATGCTGTATTTTTTATGTTATCGTATTCAGTAATTTCTGCTACAGTATCACTGTATCGTATATTATTATTATTTTCTATTTTTTGTTGAAGTTTATCACCAATGATACCCATAATATTCCTCCTGAATTATTCATCTGATTGGTCTGACATATTAGAAGCTTCACCGGGGTCTCCTTCTTCAGAAGATGCACCTGATAAACTATCTGATATTGTTTCTTCTGATGTATTTGTACTTCCAGTAAGCAATAGTTTTTCTCCAGATAATATAGGTGCATATGGACTACTCTTATGCATCATTGGGAGTAATACTAATACATTGTTCCATCTAAAGTAATCTATAATAGCACTTAATAAGATGTCTAATAATAATCCGACTACAAAACCTATGATAGTTCCTAATCCCGGAGCAGCTACAGTTCCACCAGAAGTAAGTATTGCTTTAAAGCTTATACTTCCTACTGTATATATTTCTTTAGCTGTTTTTGCTATTTTAACAGCTTTACTTGTAGCATCTATTCCTTTATAAATATTATAAGCATTTTTTACTGTAGACCCTATTGTTTTTATTTCTTTTAAAGCTTGTGCATAGTCAATAGCTTTTATTGTATTATATATTGCTTTTGCCGACTTAACACTTTTACTGATAGCGGCTGTTGCCATAATACCTCTTTCAACTACTTGAGCTAATGTTGCTATTCCAGCTATGGTCTTACAAGTATTATACCAGTCAGCAACTTTATCTGCATTATCTTTTATTGTTTTTTTAACAGACATATAATAACTGAATGCACCACCAACTGTCATAATATTAGTAAGTACAACTTGTGCTTGTGATTCTTGCATTGTACTCATTCCTATCATTCCCGGAGTTATTGTTGTTGTAAATCCAGTTTTTGAACTCAATGAATGAATAACAGTTCTTGCTGTACATAAACCAGTTAAATCATTAAATCTGTCATTTAAATAAATATAATCATCAGGTTGTATTCCTGCATCACCAAGAATTAATATATCTCCTTGATATGCTTTTTCCCAGTTCCATAATAACTGAGTTATTCCAACACGACATGCTCCTTCTTTACCCATGTCAGCACCAAGCCATTCCCATAATTGGTCTGGACCTATTATATTTTGTGATACAGATGAATCAAATATTTTAGTACTTTGCTGAGAAAAGTTAATTGATTTATCTGAATATAAAGTAGGAGTAGCTTTAGGACTTTTACCTAATGTGTACATTACAATGGCATTTGTATATATATCTCTTGATGTTGTTAACATTTGGTTATCTATGATTTCTGATAAACTATCTACAAAATGACATTGAGCAAATGTTTTTGCTTCTTCAAACATTTCTCCATTTATTAAATCATATCTATATTTTATTAAGAACCAAGGTAATCCTAAGAAAAATCTCGATTCAAATTGATGATATAATGGCATACCTATATATTCTGGTACATTCATTACTGCCATTTGTATAGCATCCCATGGAGTTTTATTATATTGACTAAAACATAAATTCTTTTCTCCATCAAAGAATCCCCAGAATGGAGTATACATAGCTAAAGAACCATCATAACTTCCTCTATACACGTTTTTAATTATATCATACTGTGTTTCTCTCCAACATTTAACAAAATTATCAGCAATTCCTCTACCGAAAGTAGCTATTGCTTCAACTGCTGTTCCTAATGTATTTACTACAGCTTCTGCTGTATCAGCTATAACATTAGTACCTAATTCTACTGTTGGTATAAAATCTAAATGTTCAGACATATATAATCCGAAATGTTCTATACCATATTTGTTTGGTTCTCCCCATGCATTATTAACTTTATTAAGCCATGATTGTCTAGCTGTTAATAAATCAATACATATATTAGAAGATTCTTGTGATTCAAATATACCATTAACATCTTTTGGATTATCAGAAATAATAGAATTAGTTAATTCTACTCCATCTGATACACATACGAATTGTGTAATATCTCCTACTTGTAAATCACTGATATAACCATTCATTACAACTGGAAGGCTTAATGGGTCTGAACCGTATCCCATTCTTAAATGCATACGACATCCAGCTCTTATTACCATTGAATCATATATAATATTTTTCTGGTCTACTAATGTTTGAGTAAGTTTAGGACCGAATCCCGGAAGCATTCCAAAATGTTGATACATAAATTTTTGGAATTTATTATATTCACTGTCACTAGCTGGACTATAATAAAATGCATTTGGAGGTAATGTATCAAGATTACCATATGAATTAGTAACAGTTACAGTAGCTGTATTAACTGGAGAATCATCATAATTTGCAACCTGTATTTCTACAAGTGAACGTAAAGCATAATAATTAGCCCACAATTTTCTACCATCTAACCAATTACCATCTTCATCTACAATACAGAAAAGATAAGTTGGAAATGCTTTTACTAATCTTCCCTTTCCTGAATATTCACATTGATTAACAAATGATGTCATTAAAGTTTGCACATCTGTATTGTAATTCTTTTGATAAGCTGATTCTTGATTACCTGTCTTTCCTTCCATTGCATTAATAAACCATCCAGAGTCTCCGTTCATTTCAGACGATTTAACTAATACAGGTCTACCAAAGTATTTTGCAAAGCTTGCATCTAAATCTGTAACTCCTGTATTTATTTCTGTTGTTTCTTGAGTCGTTGTATCTGATACTGTTTTATTATCTGTATCATCATCAGTCAAAATATATTTTTTATCTGATGTTTTATTTCCGTTATGCCAGAATGTAAAATCACCTAATGTACCTGCTCTTTTATATTGTTTATCAAGATTTGCATAAGTAGAATTACCGGAATCTAATCCTAAATAATTTACTAACTGATTATTAAAAGCACGTTCTCCATTACAGAATACATTTTCAGCGGCTTTGTACGCTGTACTACTTACAGGTAAATTTTTACTATATTGTCCTTTAAATATGCTACTATTTAATACGTTATTCAAATTCCCGTATTTAGCTTTTTTATCTGTAAGTCTATCATAAATTAATTGTGCTAATGCTACTTGAGATGTATATGGTTTTCCTAATTGTATATTAGCTATTGTTTTTGCAATAGCTTCTAATTCTGATTTTGTAATATAATCTGCATCTGCACCACTTGTTATAGTAGTTTTAGAAGAAGATTTTGATAATTTTTTATTTGCTACTTCAGTTAATTTTCCAGATGTTTCTGGACCAACAATACCATCTACTTTGATTTTATATTTTGTTTGGAAATCTTTAACAGCTTGTTCTGTTAATGGTCCATATTTTCCATCTATATCAAGTCCTGCGTCATTTAATTCATTTAATAATTTCTGTAATTGTTTTACTTCATCTCCACTGTCTCCTCTTTTAAGATTCATATTTACAGTGACTGTAGTGCCAGTTGTTGTTTCTTGTTTTACATCTTGTGAACTTTTAGTACCTCTTACTAAATCATTTACTTGTAAAACACGCAAGAAACCTGCATACATAGGAACTTCACATACTCTATTTTTACCTGAACTTGCATGGATTATTTTACCATCACCTGCATATACAGCTATATGTCCCATACTTGTATTTCTTTCGCTTCCATATATGTGAAATAAATCTCCCGGAACTGCATGAGCCATTAATTCTTTATAATTGCTTGTACTTGATACTTTCCATTTTTGAGTAAATACCCCTTTACTTATTAGTTTATCAACTCCACTAGTTATAAAAGATGTTGATATTACGCCTAATTCCATAAGACATTTACTTATAAGTCCAGAACAATCATAAGAATTTGGTCCTAATCTTCTTGCATTACTGTATGTTGCTCCAATTTTTTTTCTAGCTAATGCAACTAATTTCATTTGAAGTTCTGTTGCACCATTAGCTTGTGTATCATAATCATAATTACTTATATCAGAATCAGTTATTTCATCACTACCAAATTTAGTTCTTGTTATTGTAGTTGTTTTTGGTTTTGGATTAGGATTAGTATATTCTACTCCAGCTTCAGCTCTGTCTTCTTCTGTTTCATCCATCATTTTCTTATAAGTTTCTGGATAGAATACATAAAAATCAGGGTCAACAAAACCTTCATACCATTCAGAATTATCTATTACATCTGGAACATTTGTAACAAATCCATAACTATCAACATTAAGATTTGTTATTTTAGATATTCCATGTAACATACGTTGTGGAGTTCTAGGGTATTTATTTATAGGATATTTGCCTAATGCTCCACCATCTCTATTTGTATGAGATTCTCTAAATGTTATTATTTTAGAAATTACTTCGTCTACTTCTTTATATGTTGGTAATTTTAAATCAGGATACAATTCACTTATTGTTCTTAATTTATTTTCAACACAAATATCTTGTTTTACTTTTTCTTTTAATCCAGATGGAGTTTGGCTAATAGCATTTGATTTTGTACCAGTTCCATTAATATTTGAACTATTACCTTCAAAAGGACTTAATCCATGTATACCTTCATTTTCTTTTTGATATATATCATAAGATACACAATTTATTTGACATATAAATAGTCCCGGAAAATCAGGTACTGTATGAGTTGTCACATTATCTATCATTACAAATTTAGAACCACATAATTCTACTAATTCAGATTCTAATTTAACAAATCCTAAACTCGTACAATCTTTATGATTTCTAGTAATCATGTTATTCATGATATTACATTTTTCTAATGCATTTACTATATCTTCATTTGTTGTTTCAAATGTAATATTAAACATGGTATCCATACCGCCCATATATTGAACTGTAGGATGTGCTTGTTCTGCCATTTGAATATTTGTAAGTATATTAGAATATCCACATTGAAATGTAGCAATACTTATATTATCTGTTTCGCTATCTATATAAGTTTCAAAATTACTAGGATGTTCATCAGATGGGTCTTCAACATGAAATTGTCCATTATCATCTGTATATACTATTTTACGGTCAAGAATTATATCATAAAAACTAAAGGAGTTTTTCTTTCCTTTTAGGTTCCATTTTTCGTCATACCATAATTCATTATCAGTATCGTAATCTATATCTTCGTTAAATATAGAGTCATTTAAAATACTAATCTTGAATTTATTTAATGATTTATTAACAGGAATAGATTGTAATTTACCATATTCATGACTTTCTGTTAATTGTCTTTGATAGTAAAATCTAAATAAATCCCAGTCAATAAAGTCATTAAAGAACATAGTATGTGTTTCAATATAAGGATATAAATCTACTTCTTGTAATGTAAGATTAGCAATCATCATATCCGGAAATCCTTCTACTGTGCTACATATAATAGATTGCAAAGCAACTGTATGGATATTGTATGTATTGTTAATCGTATAGTTTTCTATAGGTAAAAAAGGAGTACATTTAAATTGAGCTAATAATTGTCTAAGTCCATCTACATAATAATATCCTTCTGGACTTTCTACTTTATAACCATTTATTTGATTATATCCATGAAATACTAATTCAATAGATATTGTTCTTTTTGAATATCCGTTTTTTATTTTTTGAGTATTTTCTTGTCTTAATGTTACTAATTCTTGACTATTTGATTCAGAAACAATAGAAATAGCTTGTGGAGGTATAACAAAACAACAATCTCCCAATGTAAGATTGTATATCGTATTATAATATCTATGTCCATATTCTATATAATCTAATTTCTGCAATGGTTCTATTCTTCTTAATGGGTCCACTTTTACAAGTTCATCCATCATTGCAATAGATAAATCATCTGAAATATCAAGATAACCTGCATTAAAATATTTATAAAAATGTTCTGAATTTGCACCGTCTTCTGCTTTTTTATTTTGTGAAGAAGAACTTGAGTTTGAAGTGTTTGTTGTTGAGCCAGAACTACTTCCTTTAAACTGGTTATACCAGTAATTAGCGTAGAATTTCCTTTCATCTAGTACTTTAACTCCGGCATTTTCATAGCCTTTTTCAAAAGCAATAGTTGCAGAATCTACATCAGTTGCATTTTTAATTAAATTTAATGTACCGACATATCCTCCTGATAATTCTTCCCATGACCAATCTAATTGTGTATTAAGGTCACTCCATTGAGTGTTTCGTTTTTTGGCATAATTAATTAATCCATTTTTTCTTGTATGATATGTCCATTGAGCTAAACCTATACCGGGATTTGATGCACCACTTTGTATTGCTCCTGCATCTAAATGGCTTTCTCTTTCATAATTTCCGAGAATAGCAGCACATCCTGCATCACTAATACCTTTTGATTTATAATAATCCCATATGGTTTTTGCTGTTCCGCTATGAGCAGATAACTGTGCTTCTGTCCATTGACTTCCCATTATTGTTCCTCCTTAACAGTATTACGGAGCTTTGTTTCAGCCCCGCTTTACTTATACTAATTCTGAGAACTTTCTTTCAAGCCAATTACTACTTACTTGGCTTCTATCATCATAGACATTGATATTTGTATCTCCGCCTGTTTGAGCTGAAAGTTGTCTAGCCATATCCATTTGGTTTATTTTATTTTTTGATTTAGCTGACATTTTAAATTGCAAACCGGAAGAAGAATCAGTATATATTGTTTTTCTTCCTGTATTTGAAGATGGTGCTTTTTGTGATAATGAACTATTGTTAATAGGTCCAGTAGAGTCTTTATGGTTTAATTCAGGAGCTAAAGGAGATTCAGTATCACCTGAACTCATTATATTACTTACTAAACCAAGAGCTGCAAGACCCATTGTAATTTTACCCGGAGTTGTTTTTGCAAATTCTTTTGCTCCGTTTAAAGTCTTTTTAAATAAATCTCCGGCATATTCTTTAGCTATTTTTTTACCACTTGCATTTAATCCTTCTTCAGTTGCTGCTTCAGCACCTTCTTGCAATATCTTTTCATTTAATTCTTTTAAAGATATTATATCGTTATGTGAAGCACCTTGCAATCCATTAATGCTAGTTATTTTACCGTTTTTTGATTCTACAAATTGTAATAATCTATCTTTAGTTGTATCATATGCATGTTTAGATAAAGTATCTTCTCCTCTATCAGTAAAGTTTAATATTTCATCTATATCAGCTTTTGTTAAATCACTAAATCTTCTTCCATATAAACCATTTTCTGTATTGATACCAACTCTCATGTCTTCTAAATTACTAGAATTCCAATTAAATATAGTATCTAAATCAGATATTGTAGAAGCTTTTATATTAAGTGAACTAATATAATCGTTATTATATTTTCTATATTTGTTTAATATTTTTTCTGCTTCATCTTTAACATTTGTATAACTTGCAAAATCTTTTGAAGCTTTCTGTATATCAATTATTTTTTCTTCATATCCTTTAAAGACATCAGTAGTTGCTCTTGGATTTGTATTTACAAATTGTTGATATTCTAATGTATTTATTTTACTTAGTCCAACATCATTAGCAATTTTCTTTAGAGCATCATCAAATATAACACTTGTTGATGTTTGTCTGTTTTTACCTCGTTGTATAATTTGTCTATTAATATCAGTAAGTAAATCATCTATAGCTCCTAGATTTTTAAAAGCGTTTTCTTTTTGGTATCTAGGATTATTTCTAATGAATTCTGCTTTGTTAATAAAATCAATAAAATCTTCTTGATTAACTGAACTCATATATGAATTTATCTTTTTAATCGTAGTTTTATTTGATTTATTTAAAGTATTTGATTCTAAATCTGATAAGAATTTCATTGCCATATCTGTATTTCCTCTGGAATACATTTGAGCAAATTTATTTACATTACTATCAGATACAAGTTTATTTATTTGTCTTCTAAATCCTCTTATATCTCCGGTAACTTCTGCCATACTATATCCTCTAAAATTACCAAATTTGCTTTGTAATTTAGATTGAATTTCTGGAGCTGTTCCACTAATAACAGTTCCTTTAGGTGTCCAGTCTGGTAATCCTTTTGATATAGTTCCATTATTTAAATCAAATGTATCGAAACTAATTGAATGTATAAAATCATTATCTGTTTCAATTTTATTTAATCTATATAATATAGGATTTCCATCTTTTGTAGATATGAATACAGCATCTTCATATATAGCTTGTAAAGCATCATTATGATAGTAACCCATATTAAAAGAATTCTGTAATTCGAGCATTGTATTATATACAGATTTAATTGCTGTATCATTTTTTATTCCATTCTTTTGTGCATAGTTTACATAGTTTTGTATTTGTTCTATATAATCAAGTGCTGTATTTATACTTTTTATTGTACTTGGTGCTTTGTAATTAAACTTAATTCTTGCTCTATCATCTTGTGATAATTCTGTAATAGAACCTATAAATTTATTTAATTTTTCTTCTTCGAACTTACTTCCCATAGCTTGTCGAATAAGTCGTTGTCCATTTTCTGTGTTACCTTTAAATAATTCCATAACACCTTCATTGTATTTTCTTGTTTCTGAAATGCTAAGACCTTGATAACTATGCTTAACATCAATAGCTTTTTGTTCTGTCTCTGGTAACAATCCCATGTTACCTATGTGTAAATCAGTTTTTATTCTATTGTATTTCGCTTTTGATTCTCTATCTCCTATTTCAAGTGCTTCTTTCATAGATTCATATAGCACTTGATTTACTGTATAGTTAATATTACTTACAGTACCAATTTCTCCTTTAGTGATTTTAGCTTTGATAGCTGCGGCATTTGTTTCCATGTTTTTAATCATGTTACCGTATTTTTTATCCCAAGCATTAAATACGGTATTTATTTCTTCTGGAGTATATTCTGAAACATCTATTCCGATTAATCTATCTAATTTAAGCTCTGTAAGTAATTCATTTCTTGTTGTTTCTTGCATTGTATTACTAATAGCAGCTTTTCTCATGTTTATAGTATCTGATATAAAATCAACAGCACTTCCATATTCTTTGCCATTGATAACTCTTGTAACTGATTCGTTTATTTTATCAGAAGACTTTTTAATTAAGTCTGCCATTATTTCGTTATTTCTTAAATTATATACTTGCATTTCATATGCTTTACTGAAAGCAGAATACAATTTATTTTCAGCTCTTGATAATAATTTTCCTTTTTCTCCGAGCATTAATTTAACTACACCTTTATCACCATCATGGTCCATATTTAGTCTGTGTCCTAATGCTCCGGTAACTACCATTTCGTCTTTTCTTAAGTCTTTATTAAGTCTGAAAATAGCAGTATTAACACTATCTTCCATGAAGGTTGGGTAACGTGCCGCTAAACCAAATGTACCTACATTTTCTAAATAATTTTCAGTTACTTTTTCAAACATGCTATCAAGTACATTTAAATCTTTTTCTAATTCTTTAATACGATTTCTTGCTTCTTTTGTTGCTTTTTTATTTATTTCCTCTATTATATCTGATGATAAAGTATCAGTACCATAATATCCTTTATAATAATCTACTAAATCTCTTGTTTCTGATTCTACGATAGAATTAAAATAATTTCTTTTGTTTTTTGTATTTTTTTTGCCTCTTATTATTTCATTTAAATATTTGTATTCTTCTTTAAAGTTATCACCTCTAAGGTATGTTAAACCTATAATTTCATCTGTATTTAAATTTTTATAATTAACTGTATCTTTTATAGATGAATTAAATTTATTAAATAAATCATCATTAATATATGGTTTATATTTTTCTGTATTTAGGTATAAATCAATACCTGTTTCTTTGAAGTCAACACCTTTTTGTATAAATCCTTCTTTACTCATTTCAACTATATCATCATAATATAGTATTCCATCTTTTATTGTTGTATATTTCCTTCCAGTAAGTCCTGTAGAAGCAATATCAATATCATAATTTATATTACCTTCTCTTACTGCTTGTATTATTTCTTCTCTCATAGCAGAGTTAGATTTGTCAAGCCAAGCACTATAATTATTTGTTATTGCATTAACAGTTGGAACGATAGTGCTATCTGCGTGTAACATACCAGAATTTTTCATTGGTATTTCCAATGTTTTAGAAACAATATAAGATTTTTTATTTGAATAGTCTAAATCAGAAGCAAGTGTTATATATAGTTTTTTAACTGCTTCATTTAAATCTTTTTTGCTTTGTTCAAGACCATTTTTCTTACCATAATCTTTTGCTATTTGTAAAGCATTATTTAAATCTCTTATAGTTTGTGTATATTGCACTTCTCCTTTAAATGGAGTTATATCATATAATGGTACAATAAGTTGACCTATTTTTTTATCAATTAGTTTTCCGTTTTCTTTAATTCCAAAATTATCAAATGCAATTCCATCTCCAAGATTTATTCTAAGTGCAGCTATATTATTTATGTCTTTACCTTGAGCTTTTGCTATTTGTTCTATTTGGTCACTATACTTTACTTCTTTTCCATCTATTAATTTATAAATACCAGTTTTAGTTAATTCACTAGCATCACTACCAGAAGGAGCTATATTTATATTATCTAAACTAATATCTAATATTAAATTAGAATTTTGTAATGTCTCTGGTGCATTCATATATTGTGTAGATAATTCAATACCTTTTACAGTATTTAAAGCACTAGTTCTTTTCATACCAAATGCTTTATCTATTGGAGTCTTTGAACTGTCTATTCCTTCTATAGATTCTTCATAGATTTTATCTGCAATATAATTAAATACACTAACTCTTTCACCATTTGCTTTTTTAACAGAATTAAATTTATCCCATCCTTCTTCTAATGTAAAATAATCATCAATTTGTTCCATAAATTTAGACCTAAAGTTTGCTTCCATTCTAGGGTCCAAATTCATTGCTCCACCCATAGATTCGTTATTAATACCCCTATGGAATGTACCTCTAAATACTTGATTTTTATCTGACTCATTTATTTCATCTACGATTGTTTTCCATACATTTTGATATTTATCATTAGTATCAAGTGCTCTTCTATTTATTTCTTTTAAGACATTATCAACTTGACCAAATGCTCCAGATTGATTCATCTGTGTTTGGTCATAAGTAATATTGCCTTTATAGTTTATAAGTCTTAATCCGTCAGAACCTGCTTGTGTAAATATATTATCTAATTCAGTAAATAATGCATTATCTCCAGTTTCAGATATATATTTATTAGTATTATAGAATATTCTGTTTAAATAATTACCTTCTATAATTCCAAAAGAACTATGTTTTAAAATTGGTAAATCAAATATACCAGATACATTTGAACCGAATACTTCATCAAAAATTGCATCTGAATAATACATATATGCATTTTTAGCAGTATCTCCTTGTCCTAATACATCTCTAAAAATACCGTTTGTAAAACTATCAAATTCAGGAGTATATGCTGTAAATTTTTCATTTCCGATAAAACCTTTAATAGAACTTACACCTTGTACTTCTTCTATTAAATGTCCTTTACCAGTAGCAAGAAAATCTTCAACACTTCCTGTAATATAACCACTAGGTCCATTATATTTTCTTGTATCACCATTAGATAAAACAAATGTTGTTCCTTGTTTTATATAATTGTTATTATTTATAATTTCGTTATAAGTCTTATTATTTTTTAAGAAACCTAATTGTAAATCTTCAATAGGATTGATTTCTACTGTTCTAATGTTAGGAGATAAGAATAGGTCATTATTTGCAAATGATGCTCTTAATATACCTCTTGACTCGTATACATTTGTGCTTGTATTTTTCATTACATCAAATGCTTGTTGTAATAAACGTCTACTTTCATCTTGAGATATACCAAATTTAGTAGCTGCATCTTTATAAACAGATTCGAATACATCATCAAAATTATCATCTAATTTTTTAAATTTACTAATAATTTGAGCTGAATCCATCTGTTTAAAGTTAGCTGTAATACCATCTTCTAATTGACCGTATTTAATACCATTAGCTACATCATAATTTTTAAATGCATCTGCTAACTCTGCTCTTTGAGTTGTCATTGCATCATATCCTATTTTTATTTGTAATTTATCTATAGTGTCTTGTCCTAATTGTGCTTTAACTCTATCTGGTAAAAACTTTTGAGCAGTTGGTTGCTGAGTATTAACAGGACGAATAGTAGAATCAAATACTCCATACTGATTAAACATTGTTGTATCTAACAATGCAATTTTTTTATCATGTGTTGATTTTTCTTTTACTATTTGAGATATTCTATCTTTATTACTTGAAAGCCAGTTAATAATTCCTTTTGTTTTATCAGAATATACATAACCGTTATCCATTCTATTTTTTACATAATCAATAAAAGTAAAATCTGCTTCTGGTCCTGTAATTTTGTAATTATTTTCAAGACCCATAGGAACTGAAGCAAAATGTTTTAAGAAGTATTCATCAAATTCTTCACTAACACTTCTTCCAGATTTTACTCTATCAATTAATTTTTCTAGTTTTTCAACACTGTTTTCTGTAGTTTCTCCTGCAAGTCTTAATATGTTATCAGACATTACGGTATTTTTTCTTAAAACATCTTTCTTTGCAGTTTCTAATGCAAGTATCTCAAATGCTTGAATATCTAATTGAGATGATTGCATAATGTCAGCTATATTAGGAGCAAATACTTTTTGAAATTTTCCATCAACAAATAAAGACTGGTATCCAGATGGACCCGGCATACCTACGATAACTCCATTTTGTGCTCTTCTAAATATTTTAGTCATCTTGGAATATTTTTCAGAAGTACTAATAGAAGTATCTTGAGAAATATCTAATAATGACTGTCTTACTTTTCTATATGCTGAGTTAATCATATCAGCATCATCTGTTAATGCTATGTCTAAATTTTCTAAAATACTTTCTCCACTTTTTACACCATGGTCATAAAATGATAAATGATTTTGACTCATTTTTTGAAATCCATTTTCACCTGTTCTAATAGTATTAAATGAATATCCCATTTCTTTATCATCTATTCCTAGTAAAGAAAAAAATGAATCATTATAAGCATTTTTATCAATTTCGATTTCTGTTTTATTAATTGCAGGTAATTGGAATACCGCTGCGTAATTGTTATCTTTTATAAGATTGATTTTTTCTTTAAAAGATAAATCAGTATTACCCATTGTTTCCATCACTTTTGCAAGATTAGAATCTCTATCTGTATTTAAATTTAATAATATAAATGCGTCTTCATTACTTTTACCAGAATAAGCAAACTGAGTTATATAATCTGTTTTCTCATTTGTTTTAAAAGTAGTTAATCCAAATGGTCCAGACTTTCTGTTTAGAAATAGCATTCTATCTATTTCGTCAGCAGCTTCTTCTGAATAATTAAGATTAGAAATTAATTGTTTTCTGATTTCATCTCTATCAAGTGTAGTTTGTATATCACTAACACCAGATATAATTTTATTCATTTTTGTTTGTATACTATCTGATTTATCTTGATTTAATTCTTTAAATATTTCTCCAATAGACGGAAAACTACTTATTCTTCCATCAGAAAATCTAATAGGAGTAGTAGCGTGATATTTATTTCCTCTTGCACCAAATAAAACACTAGAACCAGTTATATTTTCTGCTTTATGAGTCATAAAGTTTATTATACTGTCTTTATTTGAAAGACCGTCAAATTTAGAGAAGTCTTTCTTCATAAAATCAGTATAATTAAATCCGGTAGCCATAGTTGGATTAATGTATTTAGTTTGTATTTCAGAAACTAACATCTCTGATAATTTTCTAGGTTGTATTTCATCTATGGTATGAACTTTGAATTTACTAATTTCTTTTGCTATTTCATCACTAGTCATATTTTGTTTTTCTAATGCTTCAGTAATGGAGTTTAATACATCATTGTTTTTTACTCCTGCTGTTTTATAGAAATCCATTAGAAAATCTAAATTTACTATTCCATTTTCATATAAATTATCTACGGCTTTTACCATAGAATTTGCTACTTGTATAGAGTTTGCATCTTTGCCAGTTTTAGAATAAAAGTTTCTAGTTAAAACATTTATTGCATTTTCTCTATTTTGAAAATCTAAATTTACTAGTGAACCAGACATATTAATGTCCATAGCAAATAAATCTCTTCTTGAAGGTAAAAACATATCACTTGGTACATCTTTTACATATTGATGTGATACTCCATTTGAATGTGCTTCAATACCTTCAATAAGAGAATCTCTCATTCTTTCAGCGGCAATAGTTTTTTGATAATTATTAAAATCTGTTACATCTAATTGTGAAGTAATATAGTCTATTAAAGAAGACTCGTCATGTATTCTTCCATAACTTGCTTTAAAGTCTCTTAATAAACTTTTATATACATCTTTATCATCTGGTATATCAAAAGATTGTTTTAATACTGATATAATTTTATCATCATATTTATCCGTTTCTGCTATGTCTTTAATAATATATTCGTTAATTTTATCTCTACCGCCTAATTCAGAAGCAGTTATATTGTATGCTTTATAATATTGATTTAATTTTTCATATCCACCTTCATATGTTTTTTCACCAATATTATAAGTTATATTTCTTGTACTAAATAAATCTTCGTAATTTCTTCTAGCTTTATCTGCATTAACAATATAATCATTTAGATTAATTGCTTCTTGAGTTATATTATCTGTACTATCTATTAAAAAGTTTTTCTTAATAGATGATTGCATATCTTCTAATGAATCAAAAACTTTTACAAAAGATTCACCTGTATTAGATGCAGCGGTATTAAATTCTACTCCAACTTTACCATCTTTGTATTGTTTAATACCACCTATTGAATAATAGCGTCCACGTTGTACTCCAGATACATCATATATACTTCCATTTTGTAAATAATCTAATCCGTTTTTGTCAAATGCAATAGAATTTAATGCATATAATACAGTATTCTCGTTTGGTTCAAAAGTATTTAATACTTGTGTTTTTGATTTAGCTGCTAATGATGCTAATCCTTGACTATTATAAAAGTTTTTATTTGCTATTATTTCATTAGCAACTTTTGTATCAGAAGCTGCGTTATGTGCTGTATCTTCGAATGTAATACCGAGAGCTTGTGCAATTCCTTCTTGAGATGCTCTACGTCTTGCTCCTGTATTAATAAATCCATGTTGTCCAGCTATTTGAGTAGCAATAGATATATCTTTATTATCAGATATGTGTTGTATTGCAGTATAAGCATCTATTGTATTTGATTTACTCAGATTATCTCCAAATTTAGATTTATAAATAGGTAAATCAAAAATATTTGTATTATAACCTGCAATAAAAGTATTTTCTCTTTTTGATTCTTTATCAAAAAATTTTACTATTCTATCTTTTAATGTTTGATTTGCAGTAATATTTGTATTTAATGTTTGAGTTCTTAATCCTGCTAATTCAAATCTTTTTTGTACTCCTGAATATACATTTGGATTAATGTTTTTATAGCCTGCATTTATTACAGCTTTTTCATAAACATCTTCTGATATTCCACCTAATACAGATAGATTTATTAAACCTCTTTCAATAGCATTAAGATTAAATCCTTGTGATGGAGCTAAAGATTTTACTGTTACAACATCTCCTATATTAGTTATATGAGACATACCAAAAACATTTTCTATATTTCCTGCATATCTTGAAAGTCTTTCTAATTCACTTTCAATCATAGCTCTTTCTGATTTATCAAAAGAATCTAATCCGTATTCTTTTACTTTTTTAATATCAGTTAAATATTGACTTAACTGTGTTTCATTAATACCAAAAGCAATAGAGTGTGAATTTGATGAATTAACACTTCTTTTTCCTATGATACTTTCAGTAATACCAAGTTCAGTTATAGCACTAAAATCATCTAAGCTATTTGGATTTCCAACTCTTAATGTCTCAAAGTCAAATCCTATTAATCTGGTTTTACTAGATGTATTTAAAGAATCATTTAATGCTTGCCATTGTTTTTGTTGTATTGCAAAATCTAAATCTGCGACACTATCAGTAGGATTAATAAGTGATATATTACTATATACACTTGAACCATCAAAGAGAGATTTATTTGATTGCATATGTTTAAAAAATTCTTCTCTTGTTCCTTTAAATATAGGACTAAATGAAGTATCATATGGTGTAAATGATGGTGTTTCATTACTCCAGTTATTTCTTTGTATATCTGCATTATACATATAAATCTCTCCTTAACTTTATATATTCATGTTATAAATAGCATCAGATATATCATCTCTACTATCTTGATAAACATTTAATGTATTTTTATTTCCTTTAGCATTAAAGTAAGGCGTAACAACTGCGTCTTCATATCCTGCTTTACCTAATATACTTTGCAATCTTAATTGTACCATACGGTTAGAATTTTGTGAACGAATTTTAGGAACTGGTATATTAGTTTGATTTGCTTGACTTATTTGGTCATTCCATAAATCAAATTCACCCATATCTAATTTATTATTGTGTACAAGTTTAACTTTTACATCTTCTATATCTGTATTTTCGTCCCATCCTATCCAACTTGCATCTGGTAAACCATGGGTTTGAAAATATTCTTGAAGACTAGGTTTTTCGTCTACTTCCATACCCCACGCTTGTTGTAAACCTCTTTTTAAATAATCTGGAGCTACTCTAAGTATTTTGTCTTTTTCTTCTTCTGGTGCTTTCATAAAGTATTTAAAATACTGTCTTTCTTTTTTAGGGAGAGCTTTCATTAAATTATTTAAAGGGTCTCCAGTTTCATAACCATACATTGTTTGGTCTGCTTGTTGTTTATAACTTACTGCTTTTACTACGTTTTCTGGAATACGTTCTACTGAACGGTTACTTTGTATCTTAGTAAGTTCTTGATTTATAGATTTGATAATAGATTTAGCATCTGCATCCATATCAAGATTTTCAGGTGCTCCATACTTAAAATCAAATTGTTTTCTATGTTTATAATCAAGTTTGACTACTTTCTTAAAGTCTTTTAATTCATTTGTTTTATTTTTATTATAAATACCTTGTAATTCTTTAGAACCTTCTAATTTGGTAACATCTATATGGTCTTCTTTAAGAGCTTTTTCTTTATACTTTTCATATAAACTCATATTTTTTACATATTTTAATGTATCAAAATATTCATTTAATTCAGCTTGTTTTTTTCTTCTTTCTGGAATCCAATCTTTATCTTTTGTTTTTTGAGTATTTGCATAAGTGCCTCCGACTAATCCGATTGTGCCTCCTGCAATTCCTCCTATCATTTTTCCAAATTTAGAACCACCAAATAAAGAACCTAAGAATGTTCCAAGTACTGTTGCTGTTACTATTCCACCCGGTCCATTATTACCATGAGATATAACTTTATCTATCATTTCAGGACCTAAGTAATCTCTAATAGGATTATTCCAAGATTGAAAGTCTTTACCATAAACTTCTCTATCTCTATATTGTTCATATGGAGATTTTACTTGAAAGAATTTATTACCTATAAATGGTAGACTACCTATTCCATGAGTAATTCTTTCCATGGCTGAGCCAAATGCTATTTCATTTTTAGTATATCTAGCATGAATAGCTGCTGGACTGTCATCATCTTTTTCTGTTGCTAATCCTTTATTAAGCATTAATTTATTTACATTTCTTCCATTAGAATAAACAACAGCACGGATAGATTCTGTTGAATCTTTTTTAAATTTATTAGCTTCATCATAATCATATCCGATAGTAATTGTTTTACCACGTTTAATGTATTTCTTTAATTCTTTTGATGCGGCTTCATTCATTGTAGTATTTTTATCATATTTATCTGTATTAGATTCGTTTATATGAACACCTGCAAATTTTATAGCATGTTCTACTCCATATCTATCAACTAATAAAGTATTATTATCTAATACTTTTTTAACAGTAACTCTTTCTGTTTCAAGATTGCTTGTTTTAAATTTATATGGATATACTCTTAATGGTTCTTTTTGTTGTTTTACTCTTTCGTTTATTTGAGATATTTCTTCTTGCTCTTCTTTTGTTAGATTTGGGTCATTTGCAAGTCTAGCTTTAATAGATTGGAATTCGTCTGAGTAAGGAGCTACATCTGCTAATATTCTATATCTATCAAGATTAGAATATAATTCTCCTCTGCCAATGGTTCCATTTTCAATTCCTGTGTATATTTCATTCCTTGCTTGATTTAATGTATTTAAATTTTGTTGCAATAAGTTTTTATCAAATTGAAATCCCATAGTAAAAGTTTGTTCAGGATTATCTCTATTAACATAATAAATATATCCATTTGATTTTTTATTTCCAGTAGCCCATAAATAATAATTAGTTTGAGATTGATGTTCAAATTCTGGATGACCTTGTTGTAATATTTTATTAAATTTTTTATCACCAACTGTTTTAATGTCTACTATTGCTTTGCCAGTTCTTGATGTTGAGTCATGTATTAAAGCATCATAATATCCTAATATATTATTTTGTTTATCTTCTATTTTTCCTTCTGTATTTATTGCAAGACCAGATTCTAACCAAGCTTTTTCTATTTGGTCATGCATTTTTGTACCAGACTCTGTTACTTCAATTCCAAATGAGTCCATTGTATCTTGATTTAATAAATGTTTCTGAATATCTTCTTTTGATTTGCCTATATAACTAGAACCTATTCCTAATTCAAATAATTTTTTAGTATTAATTCCAGCTAATCTTTCATATCCTTCACCCGGAAGTCTTTCTTCACCATTATCAACTTTTGAATAAGGGTCTCCGTGTTTAAAATCAGTAAAGTAATTACGTCCCGGCATCCATGAAGGCATAGTATTTCGTATTGGATTTATATATTCAGTACCTGTATTCCTTTTTTGTACAAAACGTCTAAAGATTTCTGATGCATCTCCACCAAAACCACCAAGGTTTTCGTCCCAAAATGATTTGTTAAATGAATACGCATAATTAGAATCTTCTATTGTTTTTGCATCTACATTAGCTTCTCCTGTAATAAATGCTTGTGTTTCAAAACCTTTCATACCAAAGAAATCTGCTAATGTATTAAATTCTTCACCTGCATTATATATAAATGAATTGTTTATTTTTTCATTTGTATAATCAGCTAGTTGCGGATTAAATTTATTTTCATCTTTTAATTCAACTCTTGAATCTGCTTCGGGGAATCTTTTAATACTGTATTCTTTTAATCTCTGATTAGCTTCCCATGTCGTCAATGTATCAGGAATATCCACAAGAGATGTACTTCCAGAAGGAGTTGTATATATTTCTAAGTTAGATAAGTTACCCATGAAACTAGAAAAAGTATTATCTGTTTGTGTAGGTAATATATTTCCTGATATTATGTTTTGAGGAGATGAATTATATTGTACTACTTCTTGTGCTTGTTTAGCACTTACAGTTCTTGCGTATCCATCTTTTGTTTGAGATTCTTTATAAGTATTGTTTACACTTGTTATTATATTAGAATTGATAAATGCATTATTATAAGCAGATTGCCTTTGATATAAAGTAATTTGATTTACATAATCTACAATAGCTACATTTTCATCATTTTTTTCTACTGGTTTATTATTTTCCCAGTATTCTTCATGCATTCTTTTTTGTGGATTAATAACATTACCAACAGTAGCAGAATATAATGGTCCTATTATAGGTATATTATTTCCTTCTTTTGAAGTTAATAAATATGGTCTATCATAATAATGTTTTTTATCATAATGGTTTCTATCTAATATAAAATGATTAATAGGAGCTAATGGATTTACTGGATTTGGATACCAAGTGTTAGAATAATATTCTTGTCTTGAACCCCATTTTGAATCACTGAAATCAACATCAGCTTCTATTCTACGATATAGATTTGGTCTCCAATACATGATTTTACCACCAGTAAAAGGAGTATTTCCCATACCCCAATATCTAGCTTTACGAATTGGGTCATATCCATTTTCTATATAATCTTCTCTTTCTTCATATGTTTGTGTTAATCCAAGATGATATATTCCCGGAAGCTCATTTATCTGGTCAAAACCCGGAGTAAATTCTTCTATTTTTTTATTTAGTTTAGTAATTCCAAGAATATCTTTAACTTTATGCATACCTAAATCTAATGGTTTTACAATATTACTTGTAATAAATTTAGTTATGTTATTTTTATTGCCAGTTCCGTCTTCATTATTATTAAATAAATTGAATATAGGCTCAGATAATGCATTTAACATTTCAGGGGCTTGTGTTATTGCATATATTGGCAATACTCTTTTTAAAGCTATATTTTTAATATATTCTGGCAAACTACCTTTAGATTCAGTACCAAATCCTAACTGAGGAGCTATAGCATTAAGTCTTCCAAATACATTATCAAATAATCCATAAGCTCTTAATGATGTTTCAGTTGTTAAATTACTTATAGTATCATCTTTATTTCTACCTGCAAAGAATTGTCCTAAATAATCTTTTGTAAAACTTATTTTATTTTCTATTCCTTCTTGTTCTTTTAAATCATTAATACTCATTCCTTTTCTTGTAGCAATGAATTTTCTTGAAGGTTCAGTAGAATCAGTTATTTCGTTTATAATATCTTTTGGTCCGTTACCAAATATATTTTCTGGAGTTTTAACATCTATTGCTTCATACATGTTAAACTTACTTGTAAGCTTATGTATTTTGTTAGTTAAAAAAGAATCTATATCTGGATTAAAAGCCCATTCGTTATCTATATCAATACGTTCTCTATCTGGATTAAATCTTGCCTTGTGAACATAGTTATCAGGTTTTCCTGAATCTAACCATTTGTTTGCTTTATCAAGATAACTATAAAGTTTTCCTTTTAAAGAACCACTGTCTATTTCTTGTTTTATGTTATCTTTTAATTTAAAATCATAGTAATTTAAATTAGCCATTTTTCTAGCAGTTTCTACTTTTTTATTAAACCCATATTGTCCTGCTCTTGAAATATCGTTTAATACAATGTTGTCTGCTACCTGTTCAAGCCCGTTTTCTGCCATTTTAAAAGCTTTTCCGTTTATAACGAATAAATCCTCACCTAAGAATTTTTGACCCGCTTCTCCGGTAATAAAAGGCTGTATACTGTTTTTTGATAACATACCAAAACTAGGTTTACGAATTCTCGCATTAGTCCAACTTGGGAATAAACTTGTTAAAGGATTGAAACCTAAACCGGGTATCTGAAAATCTTTTGTTATACTTTCTTTAATACCTTTTAGCATTTCATCAGACATTCTTAAATCTATTAAATTACCAGATTCATCTATTAAAATATTTTTGTCTAATATTAATCTTTTTGTATTTTCCCAGTCTCCAATCATGTTAGTAGTTTTTCCAGATTTATTTATATATCTAAAGTCACTACTACCCATTACACCTAATAATTCATCTGCCGAATTATATACTTGAGTTCCAGTATTATCTTTTAAATTTATTTTAGCTCCTTCTTTTGCTTTATAAATATATTTACTTCCTTCATCAAGTTGTACTTTTTCAGGTGCTTCCATTATATCCTGTAACATTACAGGTCTATATCCATTTATTTTTAATAATCTTCTTTCTTCTTCTTGTGATAATGTATGCATATTAATAAATTCTTGAGTAGCTTTTTCATTAACAAATAATCTTGCATTAGGATTATTTGCATTTACTTCTCTACTAAATTTTCTTAATTCTTTCATACCAGTAATTAAATCAGAGTCATAATATTTTTGTCTATATGAATCTACTCTTTTAGTGTTTTCTTCTATTAATCTCTTTAATTGATTAACATCTTCTACTGTATCATTAATTACTTTTCTTGCATATCCTAATCTTATATCACCTTTTTCTATTTCAGATACTGTATCTAATCCAAGTGATTTTAATTTGTTTATTCCTTTACCTCTAAAGATACTGTCTTTTGGGACTCTATATCCCATTTCCTTTAATTTATCTGGAGATAGATTTTCAAATTTTGTCCATTCTTTAATACCTTTAAGATTCATGTATGCTTTATCAGTACTATTTTTAGCTACTGATTCAAATACTTCCATTCCTGATTTTACTAATGGTTGTAGCATACCTTTTTTATACATAGCATATAGACCTGCACTTGCTGCTAGTACAGGCACTAATGTATTTAAAGGACTTTCTGTTTTATCAGCACTCATGTCGTCTTTATAAGTATCACTTGCTAATCTTTTTCTTTGCAATTTGTTGTCTAACGGCATCTAATATCACCTCATTATCATATGAAGTTCCAATAATTAATGGAAAATCTATAATGTCATTTTCTAATTTTAATTCTGACTTAAAATGGAACATTGGGTCTATTCCGTGTTGATATAAATTTTTAATGAATTCAGGATTATTAGAATTCATTTGGTCATATTCTTCTTCCATATTTTTTGTTTTGTCATTTAAATGATAATCAAAACCTTTTAACTTTGCAACACGTTCAGCTCTTGCTGTTGTTTCCATTAATTGTTGCCATGTCCAATCTTTCATTTCTTCATATGTGTATTCTGGAATAAATGCTTTAATCATATCCATACATTGTTCTTCTAATGTTACATTATTTTTTGCATTGTAATAACATTCCATAATTTTATCTATATCAGTAAAACCAGATTCTTTTTCTATAATATCAGCTATATAATCAGCCATGCCTGCAAAATAAGAATAATTAAAATCAAAATCTTCTGGATATAAACATCCTGTGTTACATATATTATCATGTAAATCATATTCGGTTTCTGATATGGATTTAATATATTTATATTCTTTTTTTGATAAAGTTCTAAATATAAATTCTTCATTTGAAAAACGGACATAAATAATTTTATGTCCGTTGTATTTTTCTTTTAAATACATTATAGTATCTTCTGTTATCATATTATTACCTCCTATAAAACTTCGATTCCGTATTCAGCAGTAAATCCGGAATTTTCCATTATGATTTTAGATAATGTAGAAGGATAACCTGCTTCGTTAGCAGCCATTGATTTGAAATCATAATTTCTAGGATGTAATACACATGTTGAACATATAATTTCTTCTCTCATTAAAGCATCTACATTTTGCATTGCAACGATTTGTTTATATTCAAATCTATTAAGTGTTCTAAATATAAAATGCTTATCTATTATTTGAGTATGTAAAACATGTCCTTGTCCATATTGTTTTTTCCATATTTCTATTTGTGAAAAATAAGGACCATTTTCGTATATTTGGAAATCTTCATCGTTAATAGGATTTTCTTGAAAATCTTCTTCTATTGTATTTATTGGTGCTTCTTCAATAGAAGGATAATTTTCTTCTTCTCTAAATTCTGCATATATGTCTTCTGTTGGTGATGGTTCCTGTTTCTTCTGAGCTTGTAATTTAAGCTTAGCAGCATTTGTTAAATCATCTAAATTTTTATTATCAGCCATTACTTATATTCTCCTTTATTATTGATATTTTATTTCTTCTTCAGTATTTAAATCATCTAATGAACAATTCATTATTTCTAATTCATGTTGTAATTCTATTTCTCTTTCTTTTTCTTCTTGTGTAATTCCATCACGGCGTATTAACTCTAGTTCTTTTTTAATTTGGTTTTTCTTATCTTCGATATGTTCTGCTTTTGCCATGTTAATATAAAATCCTATATAAGAAGCTAATATAGCAAGGACTCCACATATTAAATATTGTAATGCACTAATGTCTTGTATTCTATGCATTTCGTACATAGAATAAATAATTACAATGACTACAATAATGATTACAATAAAACCAATTAATTTTGACATTGCAGTAAATCTTGTAGATTGCTGTTGTTTCTTTTTCCTTCTTCTTCTCATAATATCACTCCTATTCATATTTTTGATTATCTTTAAATTCATCAGACTCTGTTAAATCTTGTCCGATAAATTCATAGGTTTCTGATATAGGATTGCCGGAAGTATCATATTCAGTACTTACTCCACGCATATAGACATTATGAATTGTTTTAGTTATTGTATTGTTTCCTAATGTAATAACAATATCTTGATTATTTTTTCTTGCATCCTTAGTATTACTACTTGAAAAGAATGAATCAAAGTGTGGATTTTCATTTCCAGATGTATCTACAGTTATGTCTTCTGCATTTTCTGAATATATAATATCAGATAAATTATTAGATACATTTATTAAAGCATTTAATGTATCATCATTTATGATACCTGTTTCTTCTAGTCCATTGTTTTTCTGGAATTCCATTACACATTGTTCAACACCTTCGTCATATAAGTTTATATCATCATATGAGTATTTATTATAAATATCAATTCCAGCTTTGTTAATTAAATCTCTGATAGCTAACATATATGGACCACTATCACCATATTTTATTTCTGTGACATCATCAGTGAAGTCTTTTACTGTTGTAGCCATTTTACACCTCCACTATTTTAGATGATTCAACATATCCGTCTTTACCATCAATTGTTCTTATTTGAGAAAAGACTCCTAAATCTTGTATCAAATAAAATTCTTCATTTGGTTGTAATGTATATACTATTCCAGATGCTGTAGTTAATCCTGCATATACATTTGTTTTTTGTTCTACTTTTTTTCTAGGAACATTTTGTACTTCTATTTGAGTATCTATTTCAGCCATTGTATCATTATTAAGAGTACCAGATACAGATTGTATATTATTATCTCTTTGGAACTGTTTAATAGCTGCTCTTGTTTGGTCATCATATGTTCCTGAATCAGAAGCATTGTATCCTAATTGTTTTAATTTATTTTGATATTCAAATACATTATCATTTGTATAACTTGTATTAGTATTGTTATCAGTATTATTAATCCATTCTGTATTGTTCTTTTTATTTTCTTCTAATTGATTTTTAGTATTTATTTCTTCTAATGTAGAAGGTTCTACAACAGTTTTATAAGAATCTTGTTCTTCTGGATTTTTAATAGGCATTTTAAAAATACCTGTAACTATTCTATTACCAACAGACATATCATCAAATGTTCGTGAAGCATATCCGTATATAGGTTTTAATTGTTCATTTAATGAAAAACTAATATAAGATATTTCTGACTGTTGTTTATTATTTAAATAAACTTTTGTGTCAGTTCCAGAATAATATTCTTCTAAGAATAAATTTTCTTCTCTTTGTTGTATTCTCGGTATATATTTATGAGTCATTGACATATTTATTCACCTCTGTAATTTATTATCCACTTATAACTTTCTCCGTTATATGGATAAACGATATATTCTATTTTTACTGGGTATCCGTTGCTAATATTATAAGTGAATAAATTTTGAAAATTACTAAAATCTATTTTTTCTTGTACTTCTTTTTGTATATTAAATTGTTTTGTAATTGAATTGATTTTATTGTTTGAATAATAAGCAATAGCACAACATTTAATTGACGTATCTTTAGCTGAATAAACATTTATATCAAATCCTTTAAATAAAGGTGTATTCATATCTAAAGAAGTTAATTCGTATTTACCTTGTACATTTTGAGACTGAATTGTAATATTATTATTTGTAATATTAGTCATTGTGTTACCAGTTAATACCTGAATCACTCTCCACGTTTCTTCGTTTACAATACCTAATATACATGCAATGTTATTTTCTGTCTGTAATTTCTTAATAAATTTTATAGTCTTTTCATCATATATTCCGGGATTATAATCTATCATTCCAAGTTGTTTTAGTAATTCTTGTAATAATATTACATATGGTCCTGTTTCTCCTCTATTAATAGTTGGGAATGCAATATCTTTATTTGAATATTCATAACTAAATATATCATTAACATTTACATATCCTTGTTCTATTTTATAAAATTCATGTCCAGATTCATATAAAGTTTCATTTGTTGTTTTATCAACAAAAGTCTTTTCTGGAATTTTATCATAAATCTCTAATATTGTATTATATGGTTTTATATCTACAACATTGGAATATACATTTGGATAAGTATAAACTCTACTTCCAGATTCATTTATTACGATACCAGTTATCATTGTTTTTTCATTTGGGTCTTCTGTTAATGCCAAATATGTTTTTGAATCTACGATTCCTGTTATCATAAGATTTTGTGCTGACTGAAATTTTTTTACGGCTTGTTCTGTATTTGAATCGTACATATAGTTAAGCCAATCATAAAAATTCCATGCTCTTAGTCTTTCTTGTACATATCCGACATCATCACCTACCATTAGATTAGTCGGATTATATTGTAAATCTCTAATATGATTTTTTAATATACGTTTATTTTCTATGTTAATAGTTTGTTCTTTCTTTTTATTAAGATAAGCTCTCTCTAATGATAATGTATAATCATTACTATTTAATTTGTTTACTCTTTCGTTAAATTCATCTTCATCTGTTATATAAAATCCTGCAAGTCTTATTTCATTAATAGATTTTTTATTAGATGAATGAAATACTTTATTTGGTCCTGTAGTATTACCAGCTTTAAATGTTTCTATATCTCTTGCTACAAAACTTAAAGTATTTTCAGTAAATAAATCTTCAACTGATACTACTTGACCTTCATCTGTTATGTCCACACCATATAAAAACATACTTACATATGAACCATATTCATTTGCTGATACTACCATTAAATCAAATAAAGGAAGTTCATCTGCTTTTAATTCCTGATATTGAGCTAACCATTTTAAATTATCTGTTTCTAATAATTCGTTAAGCCAATGTTGATTAATTAAAGTAAAAATCATTGTACCTGCGAATATTCTTGAACCTCTTGTTATACCATTTATATTAGTACGTCCTAAATTAATTACAGGTTGCTTTGTTCTATAAGCTGAATAAGATACTGTTGTTATAGAACCAAGAACTACGGGATTACTTCCCGGCATTAATATAAAAACAAGAGTATCTGTACCAGAGAAAGATTTATAATAATTTGATATAAAATTATATTCTGCTTTACCCATGTTTTCAGCCTCCTAATTTATTTAGATTATAGCATATAAAAAACCATAAGCCAAGCAATTAAACTTGGCTTATGGTCTATATATAAGTAATGGCTAGTAAACCTATATAACTGGATTATTCTACATCAGTTACATCTTTAGGATTCATTAATCCACCCTTTTCTCTCTGGTATACACCACGGATTAGTGGACTCAATCTACGAGCAATCCATGTTACCTGTCTTGACATTACTACTGTATCAACAGATGCTCCAGAAGATTCATTCAGAATATCTACGTCATAGATTTTCTGGAATGCTGTATTACCATACTCAGAAGCAAATGTAAGAGTAATATCAAATGGAGGTAATGTATCTGCATAGATTACGTCACCACCACGGATAGGTGTGAAACCTGCTGGTACGTTAATAGTTGATTCAGAATCAGTCCATGCATCAGGGTCCTGATTAACAAATCCATTCTCTTTGAAAGAAGGTTTGTTATTAGAACCAGAAGCAGTCTGAGCACTAATTTCATTAGTATAATCACCTGCGACATCTGCTCCATAACTGAAACCATAACCATCTCTATTTTCACCAGTTAAAGCTGCTGTTGTAACTTTGTCATTCCATTTAATCATATCCAGAGCATTCTGGAAGTTTTCTGAGTATCTGGAAGCACCGATATTAGCAGCCGCTGTAAACATTGCTGTAGGAGCAATCTGGTCCCATACAGACTGTAATGCTTCTACTAATGAATCATGGTCAAATACTGCAAATACCATAGAACCTGCAATACCACGTTTACCACGACTAAATGAACGAGCGTCAGGAGAACCACATGTGAATACAGGTGCTTTATCTCTTTGAACAGCCCATGAAATCTGTTGTAATTCACCGATAACTTTGTTAGCAAATGTAGCTACCAAATCTGCACCGGAGAAACTTGTTAAAGTTTGAATTGTAGGACTTGCCATTTCATTTTCCTCCTTTTTTATTTAGTACCCCGACCTAAGTTGTCTTAAGCCGGGATACCATTATTGATTAGGCAGTAGCTCTTAATGCTACAACGGTTGTAATCTTTCTCAATTCCTGAGGAGCTACAAGAGTTAATGCAATTGAGCATTCACCGATAAGTACTTGCTGAACAGTTGCACTGATTTCAAACTCAAAGTACTGGATTACTCCTTGTTCTTTTAAGTATGTTAATCTCTTAGAGATAAGTGCTGCAAGAGCATTACGCTGTTCAACTGTATTTGGTTCACCGATAAATGGGTCTGCAACTTCACGAACTTCGTCAACACATTTAGTTACTACTTTTACTGTAGTAAGTCTTGTGTAATCAGAAGTAGAAGCACCGCATGTACATCCATCAACAACATAAGGAACCTTACTTGCTGTAGATACGCCTTCATTCTTTGACTTGAATGTAACGAATCTATTACCAGTTAATTCATTTAATTGTTTATTTGAGAATTTATATCTCATTCCTGTACAACCCGGTAAAGCTTTATTGGTTGGAGCAGATTGTGCTTTTAATGTAGCATTTAATGCTGCATAAGCAATTGCAGGAGAACCATAGTATTTTCCTAATGTAGGAGAAGTACAAATTGGTTCAGGACCTACTACAACTGATGTGTACCAACCAATATCCATTGGATTGTTATCTTCATCATATATGATATTTCCATCATTATCTTTCATGTAATGAGTATTATCATATTCAAGTAATTTTTCAACATAGTTCTGAATTCCAACTAATGTTGTGTTAGTGTTAGGCTTTACATCCATAAAACCGTGAACCATTTTTGTTCTGTAAGTTAATACAGCACATAATAGAGCCAGTTCATAATGGAAGCTGTTCTTTGAAATAGAAGGGCTAACTTTTGAATCTGCATATACACCTGCAACATAGATGTAATCTACATTGTAGTTTTCAAGTACTTGATATGCACCACGTTCAATTAAATAGCCTTCACTATTTCTTTTACCTGAAAGTGCAACAAACATTTCGTCATTTGTTGGAGATACTCCATTTGTACCACCTGTGAAGTTTACAGTAATTGAATTTGCAGTTCCAACAGGGATTGAAGCTGTAGGAGCGTCTTCAAAATCTGTAATAGCTTCGAATACATTGTTCAGAGTATGGTCAGCAATCGCATCTCTTAATGAACCAAATGTAGGATAGTCAAATGACTTAAATGCTAATGGAGCTTCTGAGTTAGAGTATTTTTTAGAATTAGGTTTAACTAGTGTAATTAAACGACCAACTTCGCCTGCTTCATTTGTGATTAATTCTACAGTTACAGATGCTTCATTGTAAACTTCACCACCGTATACACTCTTAAATGTAATGCTCTCAGTTACAGTTTCAGTTACTTCGTAATTGTAAACTAATTTCAGTAAAGCACCCATTGTAATGTATCCTAAAGGAATAACATTAGGAACTTTAGATAAATCTACAATTACTTTATTGTTAGTTGAATCATAAGTAATTACTCCGTTTGCATCACTTAATTTAGACACAACGTTTGTTCCTGTAGAATCATATAAATATATTTCTTCTCCAGTAGCAGGAACTTTATCAGCATCTAATACGATTTCCTGAGGAACGTACATTACTGACTGAGTAACCATTGTTGTTTTATCAATTTCAGTATATACAACGTAGTCTACTGTATAGTTATCACCAACATTAATTGTAGGAGTTCCGGCAGAACCAGTTTCTACGAATTTAAGTGTTAATGTTCCATCTGCATTTAATGTAGCATCTGAGATTGTTTTTTCATCAGAAGCTGCATCTTTTAATTTAATTGTTGCGTAAACAGTATCACCTGCATATGTTGTAATAGCTGTAACTCCTGCTGTAGTTGGAACACCATGATTATCATTAGTTGCTGAACCCGGTGTAAGACCATCTAAGTTATAAGAGTACATGTCAGCAATTGCAGGAACTGTAACTTCAATAATGTTATCTCCGTTACCATCTAATGCTGTATTATCAGCAACAACTGCTCCAGATTCTGTTGATAATGTTGAAGGGTCAACCACTTCAATTTTATAGTTAATAGTAATGTCTCCTCTGGCAGGAACCTGATTAGCACTGATTACGATTTCATTTGGAATATTGAAAGTATTTGCAATTGAACTTCCTGCAATAGGATGTGTAATTGCAATATCTTCTTTCTTGATTGCACCGTATTTACCACTTGGAACTCCAGTCATATCTAATGCTACGGTATATTTTTTATTACCTTCAGCATTAAATTCGGAAATGAATTCCTGTAACTCAGTGTTTGTGTTTGAATTTGTTTCAATGGTAGCTGATGCACTTGAACCTGTTACTCTCATACATCTTATATCATTGAAACCAGCTTTGTAAGCTTGTCTTGCATACTTTGTTAAAGTAGTGCCGTTTGGAATACCTGCACTGTTAACGTCATCACCAAATAATTTCTGGACATTTTCAACATCAACAGCTACTGGCTCATTTACAGGACCGTCAATAGCAGTACCTATAATAAGCAAACTTTTAGAGCTACCAGTAACAGCAGTTTCTCTAAGTTGCATTCCGCCATCTTTAAATTCTACAAGATGTCCCGGCAGATTTGGATATAAGTTTGTAATAGCCATTTTATTTTCCTCCTTTAAAATTTGCTATATTTAATATTAATTAAATATCTTCATAATCTACACCTGTATCTTGATTAAAAAAATCAAATTCTATTTCTACAGGGTCTTGGCTGTTGCTAGTTATATTTTGATTTGCTTCAACAACCATTTTTACTTTTTCCTCACTAATAGCTTTAACACCAATATCTGCATTAATTCTATTGATTAAGCTTTGTCTTATTGGAGTGATTCTTTCAAATCTAACCCAGTACATAAGACATTTCATTGGAACTTGTTCTGTAAAGTTTAAGGAGTTTCTTGAAGATACTTCTTTTAAAAATAATATCTCACTAACGCCTTGTCTTTTTAAATATCCTGTATATATAGCTAATAGTGATTCAAATTTATATTGTAATTGTCTTGTTTCTTTAGCAGTTCTTCCATAAAAATCAAATTCTACAACACAGTCAAACCATTGTCTATAAATTAATAATGAATCTCCGGTATATTGACCATTTACTTTTTCTTTTACTGTATTAATTAATACAGGTTTTAATGGCATCTTTTCTGCTATATCTCTATTGTTTATATCAACAGTTATTTGTGGAGTAACAATCTTTGAACTATCTTCACCTTTCTTAAGGTCTGGAGATATTTCTCCCCAATTACTACCCCAAGCAGCGTTTAATAACTTTTTAAGAATATCACATAATTGTTCTATTCCATCTATGTTATCATCAGCCATTAATGAAAGCTCTCCTAATGAAAAATAATTGTTTTCAATATTCTCTCTAGGATTAATTTGATTTTCATTATAAGTATAAGTAGTATCATTTTTTTCTGCTATTATTTTAGATACATCATTTTTTACTGTTGTACCAAAATAATTGGCAAATGCTTTTTCCATGTTATCCATTACTATCACCTTCTTCTTCATATTCTATATTAATAATAGGGCAAATAGTAATAGGTTTAATCATGTAACAGCTTTCTAGGTTTAAATATACTCGTATTTCGTTCCAACTGTAGTAAGGGACTATTGTAAAGCTATACTTAGTAATAATATCTTTTTTTACTAAAGTATTTAATATCTTTCTTATATCTTTATCCATTACATCATTTGAAATTAAATCATTTATGTTCATTCCTACATAAAATTGAAATAATTTATTGAGATAAGAAATAGCTAATTGAATCATTCTTATATTAGCAAATAATTTTAATTCACTATTAGGAAATTCTTCATTTGGTACAAAAGCTGTTATACCATCATATACAACTGGTGTTTCATATAATGGGCTATGTCTAAACATTATTATTCCAGTATCGGATAATTCAGATAAATATTCTTCTTCTAATTCATGATAAATAGAAATAGAATTTGATATTGGAATATTTGTTGTTCCTTCTGTTATTAATATTTTAGAACATAAAGCAGCATATGCAAAGTATCCATTATCTATTTCTGTTTTATTGTATTTTATATCTCCACCTATTACAGAAACTAAAAAACTATAAAAAGGATTATCACAACATTTTAAATTATATTCAAAACAAGCTTTGTACATTTTAGTAATATCATTTGACTGATTGTATATGTCACTCCATTCTTTATAAGAAGGATTGAATCCTAAAATGCCATGTGTTACAACACCAAAATTTAATTGGCTTAAACAAAAGTTTATTAGTTGATTCATGTATGATAATGGAGTACCCAATGTATTTTCTGTAAGATAATCTTTTGTTGGTTGATAATATTTTTTACCATAATGAATTTCATCTGCATACATATCGTTTGGATAAATATCATCTATAAAAGCTTGTACTGGTATTATAATATCAATATCTTCTGATTCTAATATTTCATATGTTCTATCAAGACAATTATACAACATATTTTTTGTATATTCTAATCCACATTGTCCACCATTTAAATATAATTCTGGAGGATTACATGGATAAAATGCTACGTCTGTTCTTGTCATTGGGTCTACACTATAATGAACATATATCTTATTTTTAGAATCTTTATTAATAGCTTCTACAAGCTTTTCAATATATTTGTATTCATCATAATAATATTTATATGTATTACCGCCTAGCTCTGTTGGTAATTGAAATCCCAAATAATTTGTTTCTACAATTATTTTTATTTCATTATAAATTTCATTACTTTCAGAAGCTGTTACAATAAAGCCTTTATGAATAATTTCTCCATCAAATGTATTAACATTAAGATAAGTAGAAGAATGCTCTCCTGTAGTTTTAACAAGATAAATATTATTATCTTTAGAAACAGATTTTATTTTATGAAATGCATCTATTAGCGTACCATATTTCCCAAATTTGGTTTTTACACCAACTGTTGACCTACATAATATAGGTTCATTAGTTGGACCAAATTCTGAAGAGCCTAATATATAAATACGTCTTCCATGCAAATCGGAATTCAATATTTCATTTATTAAATCGTCTCTTCTGTCTTGGTAAGTAGTTTCAGAGGCCATATAAATTTCTCTCCTTTCCCAAGAATTCGTTTTGCTTTTGATGGTAGTCTGTGTAATACAGAATTGAATTTTATTACTTCATCTGGTTTGTTATTAACATGTACACCATACACTTCTATTCTACCATTAGTTCCACGCATTTCATATACATTTGTTACTTCTAATACTTTAATAACATCTATTGGTTTACCATCTTTCCATGATACTTTTAAGATAAAATCTCTTTCTTTTGGAAGTGCTTCATATTCAAAATAATAAACTTCATCTTTATGGTCAATTGCACCAATAGGTTGTACTTGCACTTTATTATTAGATGAATATGCTGATATAGAACTTTCTATTGCTTTAAATTTTTGTATAGAAGCAAAATATCCAGAGCCAAAACATTTTGGACATTTAGGATTTCCCGTTTTTTCTAAATCATCAAAACAATCACATCTAACAAATTTTATATTTCTTATGTATAAAACATCAATGCTGAACTCACTATTTAGTAAGTTCAGCTCATGTCTTAAATCTATTTCTACATTTGTTATTTCTCCAATATTTTTACTGAATTCATACATTAGAAAGTTCCCCTTTCACTATATTGATAGTTTACACTACCTTTAACTGCACTACCAATAAAGTTCATACCACCAAATATAGCTTCTTCTGCTTCTTCTAAATCACTGTTAAGACGTTTTAATAATTCATCTATATATGGAAGTTTGGTTGATTTCTCTATTGTAATATCACCTATTGTTTTTGTTACAGAACCATAATTATATGATATTCCATAATATCTTGCATATATTAAATCTATTTCAGATTTTATTTTAACCCATTTAGAAACAATTCTATTTGGACTTGTATATTCTTCTGTTTCAGGGTCAGGAGTAATCGTATCTTCTATAGACATACCTTCAGATGCTTCATCATCTTCTAAGGCTTCGTTAATTCTATTTATAATTTCCCAACTGTTTCTATGAATTACAGATAAAATATATTCTTCTGTAAATCCTTGAATAAATTCACCAATGTCTTCTTGTATCTTTTTAACTGTACTAAACATTGGCGTAAATTTTGTTACAAATTGCCAATCAATATCTTTATCATTTATTTTTAAATGAATAGTATATCTATTATTAAATTTTAGCTTTTTTACTGATGTATATTTTTTATATAATGCATTTGCTGTATCTCTTTTTCCAAATGACATTATTTGAATATTTTCAGCTTCTTTATTTGATATTATAGAAACAATATCACCTTCTGATATTTTTCTATTAAATATTATTTTACCGTTATCAGGTAAAGTAACATAGTCTAAATTATCTCCGAAAGATTGCAGAGCACCATTTAGATAAACATTAATGCTATCTTTTACAAATGGTTTATTCATTGTGAAAATCTGCTGGTCTTTCTTGGCTATGTAATTTTCCTTAATTGAATAACTGCTCTGCATTCTATCACCTTTTCTAATTATTGTTAATTATGACCATGATATTTATCTATGTCATATTCAATTTTTGTAATACGTTTTTCATGATTATCAAGTGTTTCATCTTGTTCTGTATTATGTTCCCATATACGTCTATGACTTTCAGTATTTTTTTCACCCATTTGACTTACTGCTTCTTTTAGACCTTCAACAGAAACTGTTAGTTTTGTCATTATTTTAGTAAGTTTCGTCAATGGTGTTACAACTGATACAAGGAATCCAAATAGAGCAATTATTCCGGCTACAATTTCCCATGTCATAATGTTTTCCTCCTTCTGTTATTATATATTAAAAAAGGCAGCTACACAACTATTTTGGATAACTGCCTTAGATAAATTTATGAAGAGACTAAGAAGTAGTTGTTCCATCATCAACTGTATAAGTAACAACATCAGCTAAAGCTTCATTAATAGCTTCAGTTACTGCTGACAATACAGCATTTTGAACATAATCTACAAGTACTGCTTCTGTAATTAATTTATCAGTAGAAGGAGTTGAATCATTTACTGTTGTTGCTTTTTCAAGGTAAACTCCACCATTTGTTTCATCAACTTTTAGAGAAGTCTCTGTACTTTTGATATTTAATTCTGCTTTAATTTTATTATCCGAATTCATTGACATATTAATAGAGTTCGAATTTTCTACATCATAAACAGATGTTAAATAACTTACAAGAGAGATGAAATAATAACTTTCTCCTCCATCTTCAGCATCAGTATCTGCTGTAAATAAAAGACCTACATCTCCTTCTTTTGCTCCTGAAGGTAATTGAATTGATGAATTTGTAAGGTCATCTGCTGTTAAAGTATGACTTTCTACTTTACGGAAGAAAGCTGCATTAACGATACTAGAATCACTAAGCTTTGCATTAATTAAATCCATTATTGCTTTTGTTGAAGCAATTGTATTGTTATCTCCAGTATAACCATCTGTACTCATATCAGTTGTTAAGATATTCTGAATATAAGTAGAAATTAATTCATCTGAATATGAATCTAATGTGCTTCCATTGTAAAAATATAATCCTGTAAGTGTTTCTGAATTATATGTAACATTGCTGAGAACATATAATTTTCCTGATTCTGGACTTGTTAAAGTCCCTGATGTCATTACAACAGTATTTTGAGCACCACCGCCAAATAAAGGTGTATCACCAAGATAACCAATACCAGTACTTAATAAATAAAATGTCATACTGTCTTTAGTTGTAATGGCATCATATTGGGCTTGTGGGTCAGAACCTGTTAATAATTTAAACTTAAATTTAGTTGCCATATTTTATCATCCTTTCTAGTATTTATTGTACTATATAATATACTATGCTATAGAATTTTAAGTAGTCAAACTTTATGTCAAGTTATTGTTTTCAAATGCTTGAGCAATAGTAGTTTCTAACATTGTTTTTATTGTTGATTTAGATTCAGTTATTGTTTCTTTTGAACTTGATATATTTTCAACAAATTCATCATTTTCGATAGAAAATGTTGTAATATTTTTGTTTAAAAAAGCTTTTACTATTTCATCATAAACTTTTGTTTTTATTATTTGTGATATTGGATTAATTAATTCTGTTAATGTAATAGACCCATTTCCTCCATTACCACCAGTGCAACCTGATACAATAGTAGATTTTCCACCAGTAGCAGTTAAAGTTCCTTCTGAAATACAGTTAGTTGAAAAAATATTTATAGAGCCACCACCTGAAGAACCGCCTGAACAAGCAACACCATTATTATAACCTTTAGGATAAGTTGACCCTATACCATTTGATTCAATAATACCATTATTTTCAAGAACTGATGTAAATATTACTAATAATCCACCAGTGCCATTTGGAGAATTACTGGTAACATTTCCAGTAACAGTAACATTTGCACCTGAAATTGGTGCGGCATCTTTTCCTGAAGGATTTCCTACACCACCACTAGCAGTATACATAGTACTAGATGTTCTTCTTCCTAATGCAACACCACCTGCTCCACCTGTATTACTACCACTATATCCAACCATACCTTTATCTAAAGCAGAAGATACTTCACCACCACCAGTACCACCTGAATAAGAAGTTCCAGAACCGCCACTTCCTCCAGTAGTATTTTTTCTCATTGAAGCACCTGCTCCTCCGCCACCAGTACTTCTATTAGTACCATTTATACCTGCATTTCCATTTACTTGCCCTTTTACACCTTTTCCTCCATTACTACCTATTGCTGGAACATATTCGTCATTATATAAATAAACATCTTGACCTTCAGCAGATGCTCCTCTTGCAGCCATTGATATTTTTCCATTGTTAATTAATGTTCCTGCTACATATATTATCATTCCTTTTTTACGAACTTGTGGAATTAATGTAATTCCAGAATTAATAGTTAGATTTTTATGAAACTTTAATATTAGCATTTGTGAATCAGCAGTAGTATTTCCAAATGTTGTATTAGTATTACTTAATACAACATTATCATTGTAATTAATTATTTGAAATTTTATTTCAATATTATTAGTAGTACAATGATATATATAAATACCATCTGATATATTTTGCTTTAGTAATTCATATAAAGTTTTTGCATAATATGTTTGCATAGTATTCCCCCTACAGCATTCTTTGATAGTAAGGAACGATAATATTTAAAATTTGTTCTCCATCTGGATATTTTATTTTGATATTATATTCTCCTGATTTTGTAAAAGTACCTTTAATATATCCCGGAAGATATATTAAATCTTCTGGTAAATTTATTACATCTGAAACATTATCTAACATTTTTATTTCTATAAAAGAATTCTTTTGTACTATTAATGACATATCAGTATAATTTGAAGTCTTATCTGGTATTATAACTTCTATTTTACTATTTACATTTACAGTTGTTCCTGCAAATGATAATACAGATTCTTTTTTTTCAGAATCATACACTATAGCTGTTTTTGGATTATACTTAATGTTAGTAGGTTGTAATGATGATAAATAAATTTTCTTTGGTAAATAATAAAAATCTTGTGTTTCATGTATTCTTGCATCTCTTATAATAATTTTAGATGATTCAAGTTCTTGTTCTTTTTCTTTATATACTTGTACAGTATATGGTATAAGACTATTTATATATAATTTATCTTTTGATTTTAAAACATTTTCATTTGTATTATGTTGAGGAATTACAAAACTATTTGATGTATCTCTTGTTAAATAACAAAAATTATTGCTTTTAGCATCTCTAACAAAAGCTCTGTCATTACTTGATACGAATATTTTTGCTGTTGTATTTTTTACAAATGCTTTTCCATCAAAATTCATATTATCACATCCTAACTTATAAATTTAGGATAAATAGTAATTGGGCTTGCTCCTGTTATAGTAATTCCTATTTGTTGTTTTCCTGTTCCATTATAAGTAAATCTTAATATTGTACTGTTATTTTCAGTAAATATTGCAGGACCATTTATTGTAAGTTCAAATATTCCTGAGAATTCTTTGCCTAAATAATTCAATGCTGAGAATTCAACATAAGTACTTATTGATGTACCTGTATATTCATAATATTCTTTTTCATATTGTATTTCTACTGATTGAGCATCTTCAAGATTTATCATATGAACAGAACTATCTATTTTAATATACCATATTCTTTGAAGTTCATCTAATCCAACTGAATAGCATCCTGTAACTTCAAAATTAATGGATTCGTATTTAAATGTTGTTTGATTAAATTTTAATATTTGAAAAGCATTTTGCTTAGCAATTATTAAATGTTCTTTTGCTTCATCATAAATAAATCCACCTATTTGTTTGGCTCCGTCTATTTGATTATATCCTGTAAATGTTAAACTAGTAGCTGAATTAATTCTAAAAGTATAAATACCTTGAATAGGGATATAATTTGAATTGTCATAATTCATCTGATATACAACAACATTTAAATATTTTATTCCATTAAATTCGCTTATAAAATTTCTTATTGTACTATTAAGACTACTATTATGAATAAAATCTATTTTTGTTTTACCATTTCCCCATGTTATTGATACATCTTGCATTGTAAATCCATCTGTAAAAGTTTTTGTTGTATCATATGAATACAAGTCTATTGGTTGTTCTTGATTAGCTGCATTGTATAAGAATAATCCATATGTATTATCATCTATTTTATATGGAGTATCACTTATATTTGTAAGATAATAATTATAAGCAGTTGTTTCTTTGCCTCGATATATTGCTTGAGAAACTGAGGTAGAATTATTAACTTTATCATATTTTAAGGTGTATATATTTTGTTTAGCAAAATATATAAAGTAAATATACATGTCATCTGAATAAATTTGTTTTAGTTTTCCATAATTATAACCTGCTGATGAAGACCAACAACTAACTACAGTGTATGTTATTTTATCCATTCTGTATAAATAAAATGATGTATTACTTCTTAATGTCCACCAAATATAACTATCATTTTGTCCTACAAATTCTAAGAATTGATAATTACCCGAATTATAAACATTTAAAATTTTTATTTTACCATTTTCTGTTTCTTCAAAAGTAATTAATTTAGAAGACCTTGAACCTGATATATATCCTTCTAATGTTCTCATATAATATCTATTTTCATATTTGGAGTCTTTTACTATATTAAATTCATCATTAGGATAATTCCATGTATAATCTTGTAAGAATAATTGTTTTCTTATAGATAAACTATATGGAGAGCCTATTAAACAGCATGTTTCAAAAGGTACAGGAGATAATCTTTCTTTTGTATAATATTGTGTGTTTAACATAAATCCATTTGATGTTTCTATTGCTTTTGGAGTTATTCCTGTAATAATTGTATATGTTGAACTTGAAATTTTCATATCATACCTCCTAAGTATTCTGAGTTATTATTACTTCTATATTACCATATCCAGTTATAGTTACAGGAACTGTTCTTAACCCTGTTTTTAAAGTTGATATTACTAGAGTTTTTTCATTATTTTCTTTAAAAACTACTGGACCTGTTAATGTAAGTTTTACATTTGTTTCAAGATATTCATCTAAGAAATTCTTAGCATAAAAACTTACTGTTGTATCTATTTTTGAACTATCATCTTTATCATATAATTCTTCAGTAAAATCTGCTTGTAATATACAAGCATTTGTATTAGTTAACATTTCTATGCTACGGTCACTATATTGAACAATAAATCTATTAAGAGAATCAAAACCGATTTGCATAAATGCTCCACCTTTTCGATAAGTACATATCATTTTTTCTTTTGTTTTATCAAAAGAATAAAACAATACACAATTAGACATGTACCATACTTGATGTTTTGAATCTTCATTTTCTAATGACCCATAGCATCCATCTGTTAATAGAATAGTGTCAATAACATCAAAAGAAGTATTATTAAATTTAAGTAATACATGTTTGTGTTGTTCTGCCCATTCTGGAACATTTGGTGATGCATGAATCAAGCATGAAACATAAATGTTTGAATTTACATTGATTACTCTTAATGTATAGTGAATGTAATCTCCATATTCCATATTTGACTCAGGTGAACTATCCATAATATAACCATTAAGATTGATGTCTAATAATTCTGTATTTACAGTATCAGTTACTGTATCCAAAGATATTTTCATCATTTTATATGAATAAGTCCCACTACTATCTATATGACAAGTTAACACATAAAAATAATCATTTATCTTAATAGGATTACAACACATAGATTTATTACACGTTATTGTTTCAGTCCATATTACTGAAAATACTTTTGTTGAAGTGTTTATTTTTACAATTTGTCTTGTATAAAGATTTGACTCAGTTAATATATATACAACATCATTATTTGCATAAAGCAAAAAATTAGCCCAAGATGTTGCAAATAACCTTGTATATGCAAAAGACTGTTTGTGCAATAGAGAAATACAACAATATAAATCACCTACTTGATTATCTTTAAGATAATTTGTATAAATAGAAAGAATAAAATATTCGTCTGTTTCATGTAATATTTTAATATCTCCTTTATGATTATGAACATTACCAGCATTTACAACATTAAAATTATTTATACAATTATATTTTTTGGCAACACTGTCATATTGCATTTTCCAAAGTTGTGGTCGGTCACATCCTCCTGTTATACAGTGACGTATAGTGTAAAAAACATTTGGGTCATTTTTATCTTGAATAATATTTTGTTTATTATGTTCATTATTGTTTTGTATTACACGCATTCTCCCTTCTGCATTTGTGACAAAACCTGTTTTATCTATGCTTGTCTGCAATAACATATAGGGACTGTTTGTGTCTAGCAAATTAAACTTCATCGGAATTGGCTTTAATGTTTGCTTATCGTAAAGTTGAGTATTCATTACGAAATGTTCTGGAAATTCTATTAATTTAGGAATAGTTGTAGTTATACTACTTGTGTTATCCATTAATTCCATATATTTTCCTCCTATATATAATTAACGTACAAAAATAAATCATAACTACCTTGTATAAATATTTCTATATTAGGAATATTAGGAAGTTTGTATCTTTGTACTTCTGATTTTGTTAATGTATCATTTAATGTTTCTATCTCATTCTCTAGTATTTTAATTGTTAATATATCTGTATCAGAATTATTTTTTATCATAAATTCCAAATTAAGTATAACATCTGATGTTAAATTATACAATGAAGATATGTCGATAATACTTGTAAGGTTTGTATTGATTCCAGAAAATTCATGTGTTTTATGTTTTGTAGTATTAGCTGAAATTTCTTGTATTTTATCAGTAATAATGTTATATCTTTCATTAAATGTTTGATTTTGTTCTTTAAGTTTATCATTGATTTCGTCTTTTACTTTTTCTATATCATCAGTTGTTGCACTATTAGTAGGAATCTTAGGAACATAATATCCATCTGAATATTTAACTAATGCATTATTAGTTTGGCTTGATATTAAAAAACTTTGTACATAATATCCGTTAGAATATTTAACTAAAGCATTATTAGCAGTAGGTGATAAAATTATATCTTTATCTGTAACAATAGTTGTGTTTCCTCCAGTAGATATATCATTCCATTTATTATTATAATAATACTGTAATTTGTTTTCATAATATCTAAGACTATGAGCACCTGATTCAGAGTATATTGTTTCTAATATATGAGATGACAAATCTTGAACGAATAATCCATCTGATTTTTGTTTAATTGCATTATTTTTATCAGTAGAAATATTTGCTCCTGTTCCTATTTCTTTTCCATTATATGATAAATTGCCATTAGTAGATTCTGATAAATTATCAAGGACATTTTTATTCGGGAAAAGTCCTTTAAATATATCTATAATATTTTGTCTTGAAAAATTTTTCATGGACTAGTCACCGCCTCATTTATATCTTTAATAATTTCTTGTATTTCATCAGAAGTATATTCTTCTATTGCTAAATCTATATTAGTATATAAGCCATCATTTAATATTTCTAACATATTATTATCTTGTTTAGATATAATAGCTTCAGCTTTTAATGGACCTTTACCACTAAAATAAATATTTTGATAATAAGATTTTGGTTGTGATTGAGCACAATATCCATATTGTGTTTTACCTCTAAATAAATATCCCCATGAATAATTATCTAAGTCAATCTCTATCAAAGTATTTTGATTAATGGCTGTTGTCCCATAATTAGAAGCTGCACATGTTATAGTAGAGCCAGCCTTATTTACTTCTAATGTAATTGTATTAGAACTCCAACCACTAGTAGTATGATTGCCCGGAATTGTTCCATTTGTTTTATTACCTTTTTTGAATAATACTTGTTCATCAGGTAATGATTTATCATATATTAAAGCATAATAATAATTACCTACATGAGATTCTCCACCTTTATTAACCACTAGAGATAATGTATGTGGATTTCCATTATCATCTAAAGCATATGCTATTACAAGACCAATACAATCGTTATCCGAATCTGTTGATTTTAAAGTAGCTCTATGTGTATATGTTCTATATTTTACTGTTGATATAAAACCAGTAAAAGTAGATGTATTCTGAGGTTGTACAAATGATTGTAAAGTACTGTCATAATACCATGCATTTGCTTCTGATGTATTTGCAATATTATTCCATGAACCATTATGTGCAAATCTAGTTCCTGAATCATACATTGTTTTAAGAGTCTCACCTTTACCTTCCATGGTAAGATGAATACTTTTTGTATCTTCTAATTCAACATCAAGATATTTATCAACATATAATCCACTAGTTTTTACTACTAATGCATTGTCTTCGGATTTGAAAATATTTACGTTCCCTGTTAGTGTTCTTGTTGTTTTATCATATTCTAATGTTAATGAACTTGTATTTATAATGTTTTCAATACCTGATGCATTTTTAATATTTATATCTATTTGTTTTAACCTATCTTCAAGTCCTGTAATAGCTGAGATAGGATGCTGGTCAGGTAAATCTCTATTGTATAATTCATCATGGTTGTATGTACCTGTACCATTGATGACACCGTATTTTACAAGTCTGACACCCACAATGATACCTCCTATCTCATTCTATGTTTATCTTAAATCTATAAGCACCAGCTTTTTTATAAAAGTTTTGCATTATTTTATCAGTTAGTTTTATTAATATGCTCTTTCCTTCGGTTGGTTGAATATTAGGAATAGTGACAACATCAGAGAAAGAATAATTTTCTTCATTTTCATCATATAATGATACTCCTATTGTTTCATTTCCATCATAATATGGACTATATGAAGTAACACTTACTTTAAGATTTTCTAATTCATATTCTTCTTGATTATAAATATCTATTCTTATAGTCTGTTCATGATGATAAAATGTTCCTAAATCAAACAATTCTTCTTGATTTAATTCTTGATTATCAATACATACTTTAATATCATACCAATATGAATACTTATCCCCACCAATTAATTCTGGTATTTCGTATTCATATATAATTTTTTTATTTTGAAGAATAACTAATCTTATGTTTTCAAAAGGTATTTTTAATAAAGTAGTATCTATAAATATCTGATTGTTTTTTCTTTTAACAGGATTAGAATTCATATCATATATTAAAGCTCCATCTTGAGTTCTTAATTCTATATCCTGATTTTCTTTTATATTGTCTATTATAACATAGTTATTATTATATAAAACAGCATACTCAACATAAAAATTGCTATTAGTTATATCTTTTTCAAACGAATATAAAAAGAATCCGACTCTATTAGAGTCAGCTAATTCTGTATTACCTACTTCAATCCAATTTACACAATCTGTACTAGCCCAAAATGTATATCTTGAATTTAGTTTAGTAAATTTTATATATGGATACATAACATCTACAAAACTTGATGAACTATTTTTATCAGAAGAATTTGTATTTCCTGAGTTAGATGTAGAAGTAGAAGGATATATACCATCATCATCTTCGATTGAATATTCAACGTATTTTTCTAAGAATTGATTTATGAAATCAATTATCTGGTCTTCTGTTTGATTTGCATTTGTAATGTAGCTAGGTTTTGTAGCAATATAACTTTGGCATTCAGCATAAAAGGTGTCATTACTCATAATAATGACACCTCCTATATCATTAGCATCAATAGGCTTATGATTTATTTTACACATGAAAGAAAAATTGCCTTCTGGTTCTTCCAGTGTTATTGTTTTATATAAGTCTGAATGCCTAATTCTAAGACCATCTTCTCCGAATTCTATATCTTGATAGTTATTCGGAGAAGGAGTCCATATTAAAGAACTTTGTTTAAAATCTTCATATAACAATAATCCAGATTCTGTCTTATTTAATTTAGGCATATGCTCACCACCTTATACAATTTCAATGTATTGGTCTAATGGAACAACTTTGCCTATTTTAATATTGGAATGTCCAATAATATTAGCTAATACTCTTGCCTTTGTCATAGCTGAATTTAATGAGGCATGAGTTGAATGTATAAACCATGGTGATAATGGTACTTTTTCCATTCTGTCCTTTAATACATATGGGAAAGCATTTGTATTTTTATCAGAATACATAAAATCTCTTGATTTATACATAAAGAACATATTAAATTTAGGGTTAATAGAATTGTTACCATAAATTAATAAGTCTTGTATTTTTCTTTCTTGTGTAGGATTTGATGACTTACAAAATTCAAATGTTTCTACTGAATAGTTACCCTTTTCAGGAACTGTATCAAAACAAGAAATCCAAGTTTCGTTTACTATATTTGTTATAGGCATTTTCATGTCCACATTATAGTATCTACATAATACTTCATATTTTGTTGCTGCCATGATATACCTCCTTAATTAATCTTAATGAATTGTTCTGTAGGAACTATTTTAATCAATTTTACGTTTTCAATACCTACTGATTTTACAATTGCTTTTGTTTTTTCAAGTGCTGATGTTAAAGAACCATGAGTAGATAATATAAACCATGGGCTTTGCTCTACTCTATCATAAGTATCACAAATAACATATGGATAGTCTGCTGATTCTTCGTAATGAGCAGGTATTGTATATGTTTCAATATGAGATGGTTGAATTCTTATTTTTGAACATGAATTATTTTTATCTGTTACACATCTTGAAGATGTAGCATGATTACCACTTTTTGATGCTGGAACTTCATCAATAAATACAGGACCTTCATATACATCTTGTGTAGAATGATAACCGTATTCATCTGTATATCCACTGATTGATTTTACAATACCAGCAACTTTATATGATGTAATATCTTCTATAGAAGCTAATTTATATATAGTAGCTTCTATAATTAAATTTTTTACTTCTTCTGTTGTATAATAATTTTTATTACTAGCAAGAGATTCGTCTTCTATTACTGTAATGTCTTTTGGTATATTATTTTTAGCAACTACTACACCGTTTTCTATAGTATCTCCTTCCATTAATAAGTAATCTCCAGAATAATCTCCATCAACTGCTCTTGATGTTAAATCTTTAATTGCTTTTTTATCACGAATAACATATCCTGTACTTTCAGGAAGCCACACTTTTTTATTAATTCTTTTTGTTCCAGTAAATTTAAATAACATATTATAATTATCATTTGCTGTATTGTTACCATTAATAATTAATTCTGATTTTTCATTGTTTGCATCTAGTATTTCATCATCCAAACCAACAGCAATTTTATGTTCATCATGATAAAATTCAAGAACACTATTGTACTTAGATTCAACATCATTTGTAATAAATTGATTTGAATTTGGATTTGTATATCTATATAGTACTTGATATTTTGTTGCAGCCATCTTAAATCCTCCTTATTATGTTTCTTTAATTGTAAGGCGTTTACCTTTTATTTTATTGGCATGATGTAACTCCCAATAATTTTCTAATCTTTTATATAATTCAGATATAGCTAAGTTACCTTCTCTAAATTTATTAAAAGCTTCTTGTTCATCATCATACATATTAGCTAATATTATCATTTTATTTACTATATCATTTAATGGCATATTACCAGCTTTTAGTTCCGGGTCATATTCTATATTAAGATTTTTATAAGTACCTTTCTTAATAATAATATTACCTATATAGCAATAACCGATATTATTACTTGCAGAACGTTTTAGTATGATTTCATTTTCATCATCTGTTGCAGGTAAATCATAACTAATTAAAGAATGATTTGAATATATTGTGTCTACTAATAAACCATTTATATAAACATCAATAGCTCCTCCTGTAAAACTAACAGAGAATGTTATTTGACTATCTTCTCTGTTAGATGCATATAATTTAATATACGCTTCATGTCCAATTGATGTTGATTCGGTTGACAATACTTTTAAATTAGTATCAACATAAAATCCTGATAATTGATTCTTTATCATACATTCACCTGTTTGAAGATTTGACTTTAAATCTTCGTATTCACAAGTTATTTTATATTGAGCATTATGCATTACACTTGTTTCACCAAACCAACGTATTTGTCTAAAAACTCTTAATGCTGGTTCAAGATATTCACTACCTGAATAAGTTGTAACAATATATGAATACATATAATCAAGCATTAATTTTAAAGAATCTACCATTGACATATTGCCAAACTTAAAAATATTTGCATACCATACTTGATAGAATTTAGTAAATATAGTATACATTAAATCTGTTGGTACATCTATATAAACAATACCTATTTCTTCATAATCTGGAGTAGGATGCTTTATTGGATATTTAGCTATAAAAGTATTGTTATCTATTATCTTTATTGGTTTTCTTGGCATCATAGTTTTTTTATTAAATATAGCTTCTTCAAAAGAACTATAGTCAATATCTTTTTCTGGAAGTAATAATTCATCTATACCGTAATAATCATAATTTGGGTCTATTGGGTCTTCGTATTGATAAACATAAGCCCAATTATATGTTTTTTCTACTGGTTTTTCTAAATCTTTTATTATCTTTTGCATATGCATCATTTCTGAAACATATTCATTTGTTTCATATTGATGTTTAGTAATAAATATATAATTATCAACATTAGCTTTATTTATTTCTTTTGTTAAGCTTGTTTCTTTAGATTTATACAATTCTTTTTGCTTTATATTAGCACTAAGATAAGTATTTTTTATTGCTTCATATTCTGCTTTATTAACAGATATATCATTTTCTGTTATATAAGCTTCATATATATCTTTAGAAACAAAATCATCTTTAAAAACATTAGCGAGATATATGTTTTTGTTTATCCATATTTCATTTGTTAATGTAATATTTTTCAATGGTGCATCTACATAAATATTTTTATATAAATAAATATGTTTTATTATCTTATCTAAGAATAGATTTTTATGATTAACAAATAGTTCTTTAGTATTTTTATCTAATACAATAGTATTCTCTATAAAAGCTTTTTTGTAATGTTTTGTAACATTTATAATATTCTCATATATTATACCATGTTTTGACTCCTTTTCAACAAATGCATTACTCATATTTATTAAACATGATTTAGCATTTTTTGATAGCATAAGATTATGATAATATTCTATGAAAGCTTTTTTACGTTCTGTAATAACAAATAAATTATTTAATGTATCTGTTCTTTTTATATCCCTTTCTAAGAATAATTCTGTATTATTAGAAAAAGTATTTTTAGATTTTATACTTAGAAACTGATTGTCTTGTTCTTTGTATAAATCTTTTTCTGACATTATAAGACCTATTGTATTATTATGAATTATAATACCAACAGGAAGCTCAGATTTAGTCAAAACAGCATCTGTAATGTTTATAGAGATATGATACTTATCTCTATAAATAAAATCTGTATAATTGTCAATTACAAAACCTTTACGAATTTTTGATATATATGTTTCTGTATCATTAATATTAAACCTTTTTCTTTCTTTCTTTAAGTAATTGTTTGTATTACTAATACTAAAACCATGTCTATCTTTATATAGATATACTTCTGTATCGTTTATTCTAAATCCTTTTCTTATTTTATCTAATTGTCTTAAATGTAAATCATCATGGAATATTCTAAATCCATGTCTGTCTTTATATAAAAATATAGAATCATTTTTTATAGTAAATTCATGTCTATCTTTATATAAAAATTCTGTATCATCTTTTATAATAAATTCTTTTTTTGATGATTCTAAAAATGATTCTGTTTTGTTAACTATAAATTTATGTTTATCTTTTGATAATACAATATCTTCTTTAATAAAAATGTCATGATTAAATTTGTATACAAAAAGATTTTCTTTTCTAAAACAAAATTTTCTTTTAGCATGATAACCAAGTATAATATCTCTTGATTTTATAAGTCTTTTTTTATATTTTGCTAATTTTGGTATTTTATATTGTACAGCAGTTTTCTTTTTTTGTTTTATCATTGTAGATAATTCTTTATATAAATAATTTTTTTCATGACTTAAACTCATGTATATATTTTTTTCTATATCATGTAATTTTTTATATTTTTTGCTAAGTATAATAAAATCACTTATCAAAAAATTATTTGAATTAATTTTGACATTTACTTGTTTATATAAATTTATATCTAATTTAGATGTAATTTTAGTAATACTTATATTACTTTTTATAAACATGTTACTACTGTTTATTCTTGATAACGAAGTATTACTATTAATAGACATTTCTTTAACAGGTCTTTCTATATAATAATAATTATATATACTTAATATATCATCTTTTATTCTTGATACCATATAATCATCATATATAGATAACTCGTTTATTGGCTTATATAAATTAATATCATCATGTATATTTAAATTATTTATTGGCCTATTAAGACTGATAGTTTTGTATATACTTAAAATATTATCTGGTCTATTAACAAATAAATTATCATAAACATTTAGTTTATTAATAGGTTTATTTAAAATAATATTTCTGTATACATTTAATTCCTTATCATAGTTAGTTAAGAAATAATCATCATATACTTCTAATGAAAAATATTTATTTAATCCTTTTAGCTTTACAATAGTTATTTTTTTTGGAATATATTTTTCACTAAAATAATTATCATAAATATTAAATTCACTAGAGTCTTGATGTGCTAATATATCTTTAAATATATTTAATAAAATATATTTATCTGCAAATGTATCATCTAATATAAATACTCCATTTCTTTCTTCGTTTATACTTAATTCATCATGTATTACAAAACCATTGTTGTTTTTTATATTATTTTTTATATCATCTTGTATTCTAAATTCAGAATCAGTTCTTTTTGCTAATAATGTTTTATCATAAGAAAAAATGCCCCGTCTTTTTCTTGCGACAAAGATAGGGGCATTGAATTTACTTAAATCAGAAAGGATGTCTCTGCTATAGGTAAATGCATATTCATTTGTCGTAGCGTATGAATATTCAAATGGTTGTATTCTACCCATAGCAGATGAATTAAATTCAAAACTATAATTCATTTAGACATCTCCTTTTTATTTATGGTGTAGTTGCTCCTCCACCTGAACCACTAGAAGTAGATGGTGTTAAATCATTTAAAGCAAATCTATAGAATATAGTGATGTAACTAATTGCACCATCATATCCGTTAATGCTTATTACACATCTAAGAACTAATTTGGTCTTAGTAGGAGTAACAATTGGGTTTAATGTAAGTATAATATTATTTGCTACTGATTGCAATCCCATTGAAGAATATTCGGTTGCAGGTATTGTAACAGGTGAAGTATCAACTGTAGCTGGGTCAACAACTGTCCAGTTAACATTTGTTACTTTAATACTTGATTTTGTTAAATCATTTGATGCTGTAGCTGATGATACTCCAGAAGTACCAAACATTTCAAGTATAGAAGAATTAGCACCAGTTATATCAAAGAATACAGTTCTTTCTGTTGCATCATTAATTGTTGATAATGAGAATACTGAACTGTAAGCCGTATCTTTAATACTAAATAAAGAAACATTCTCTGTTAAATATTCAGATACCTCTTTATTTGTAAGAGCCATTGAAAGCGTCTTTAAATTAAATGTTACTGAGTCAATCATTGATGATGAACTAATACCTTGAATACTTATAGATGCTTTTAATGTTAAGCCACCAATACGCAGATATGTTTTTCCATAAGCATTTTCTAACTTAGATGTAGTTATATCTAACATAGAACTTGATATTTTTATATCTTTCTGTTCATATATATCAGAATAAGCAGGTCTTGTTATATCACCAGTAGAAACATCAACACGTTTTTCATTATCAATTATAGGACTTAAAACGTCTTGTATAACTGTCCATGTTACATTAACTGGTTCTGTAACTAAATCACTTGTGATTGTCTTCATAAGCTTCAATGGATAAATTACATTGTACATACCATTTGTTGAAGGGTCAGAAGACTCAGCAGCATTGTTTCCTCTAATATTATCCCATGTAATAGTATTTAATACAGATTGTACTAATTCTTGAGCTGTATAAGGTTCAATACCAATTGTAATATTTCTTTCAGCTATTGCTGCATTTTTTGTAACAGTAATAGTTAATGAACCTACAACAGAATTTGAACCATATGGAGGACGTTTTGTTACAATACCGTCACTATTAAAATATTTTGAGATGTCATCTCCTGAAACAACGTATTTAACGTTTGTTTCATTTTCTCCAACTGAAGGCATATATGCCGTTAAGTTAGAAGTAATACCTGTAACACCATTTGCAAGTAATTTATTTGAAATAGTATTAAGGTCTGTCATTACTGCCTGTTCATCTGTAAGGCCTGCTTTTTTAACCATACATTTAAAATCTTGGTAAGCAGTATAATGACCTTTTGGACTTGTTACTCTAGCTCTTAAAGTAACTCCAGTTTGTGTATCTTGTTGTGTAACAACACCAACAAAGTTAGCCATAACTTTACCTCCGTTCTATTATATTTTCTTTATGTTCTTTATGTTAATAGCTGCTGTAACTGTTTTACCAATTCCAATTACTACTCTGTCATTGTTTACTTCAATTACATCATATTCTTTATAGAATAATCTAAAAGGTGAACCAGTATAAGTAATTGCATTAATTACTTTAACCTTATCTCCCTTTTTTATTGTTCCAGTAGTTGTAGTATTAGAAGAAGAATTTTTTATAAGTTCGTTAACTCTTGTTTGCACTTGAGAATAGTTATATCCAGCAGCTTCAAGTTTTACTTTTCTGTCTATTCCATTTCCCCATTTTCCTGCAATAACTTCTTTAGCAATTTCTTCTACAGAAGAAAGTTTTGTAGTAGCATATTTTTTATAATATGTTTCTCCATAATCTGCTCTTCTTATTTGTACTGCTTCGCTTTGGTCTGCTGGTCTTTCGTATTCTAATAAAACAACGTCAGAAGCTTCTCTAACAGATGTAGCATTTTTTAGAGTATTAAATACTGTTGTATATCCTTGTATTTCTTTCCATAAGAAATCAAGTTGCATCTCTAAATCTCCAATAGAAGTTTTCTTAGCTTTTGCAAAATCTAATAAATTTTGTTTACGACTCCAATATGTCCATTGTGCTAATCCATATCCCGCAGAATCTTTTACAAAATTATTATATGTTCCATTATCTACTGCATTTGTATATGTTATATCAGTAAAGCCAAGTTTTTTTTCATATGAATTTTGAAGATTTGTAGGGATTAATCCAGATTCTGCATGTAAATTTCCCATAAGACCTGCAATTCCATAATCATTTAATCCTTTGCTTTTTAGATAATTCCATATTTTTTCTTCATTATTTGAACCTTTTAATGACATAAATAAAACTCCTTTCTAATAAGGCTCCAGTTAATCACTGGAGCCTTTATCTTAGATTGTTCCAGAAGTAAAAATTACGTTTATATCTGTGTCTCTAATAACATCTGATATGTTAATAATATAATCGTTTCCGGATTTAGTTAATTGGTCTTTTGTCATTGTTTTAGTAGTTCCATCACTTGTATTTATTTCTACTTTATCAACTTCCCATCCGGTATCTGGTTGAATTGTAGCAGAATAGTCTTCTCCGTAATTGATAACACTAATTGGCGTTGTTTTAAGTAAACCAGAACCTTTTGTAATACCAATCTTAACTTCGCATGGATACTTAATCAAATCTTGTGTTAAATCACATGTTCCAAATTTCTTAATTAAGTAATTATCTCCAGCTTCTTCTACTTCGTATACAATGAATTTGTATCCCGGCTTAGCGTTCTTTAATTCAAGAATTTCTGTTCCAGATGAATTAGAAATTTCTCCACAGAACGGAACACCTTCTACTCCATAATAATAATCTTCTGTTGCATATACGCCTTCATTATTTGGAGGTGTCATTTTTACTTTGATAACAGCATCTTCATTAATCTCTGGTTGTTTAGCTATAACACCATAGTAAATTTTATTTGAACTTGTGTCAGCAGTAAAGCCTGTTACATCAAATTCAACTTGACTAGCTAATTTGCTTCCTGCAAAACTATCTACTGAACTTAGTTTACTTGAATCAATTGTTTCTGCTGTTAAAGGAGAAGTACTATCACCTTTAAGACCAGTAGATACTAATTTTACATCAATTGGGTTGTATTCTGTTTTATTGTCTTCTGTTTCCATCCACTTAGAATTAGGAGCAACACTCCATAATACAGTCGAACCATTTGATGTTTTTGATAATGGATAGATATTACTTGAAATACCCCACCATGATTCATTTGCAAGTAATCTAAGTTCATCAATTGCAATTTCAACGATTTTCTTTTCATCAGCAAAGTTTGGTTCTATTTCGTTTTTCTTTATAGCAACACCATATCTTGCATTAGGTGAATCACTTAATGGAGAGAAAGGAGCCGTTACTGGGAAGTATACATAAGTCTCTTCGTATTCCTCAGGGTCTTTTTCAAAGTCCTTATTAATAACAAGTTCATCAAATGGATATAAACTTGAATTATCAATAACAAGCATGTCATTAAGCATACCTCTAGGACCATCATTACCATGAGTAACTTTGATTCTGTCAGCATAGTATTCATTTGTGTACATTGATTTACCATACATAACTTTAGACATATATTCTTCAGTTGTTGTAAACATCATATGATGTTTCTGATAATATGCTTTTGATTGTGTATGATACATCATTATTGATGTTGTTCCATCTGATGTATTTAAACCGTATGTGTCTGTCTTTTTAACATTAACAACATTACCAAATAAATCACGTTCTACACCACTGTTTAAGACTACTTTTTCTTCGTAATATGGATAACCAATATACAAAGTATAATTAGAATCATATGACTGGTGTATAGAGATAACAGCTTGATTATCTTCTACATAATTGATTTGATATACAGTTTTTAATTCAGTTACAGGAATTCCGTTTGCATCTAATATAATGTATTTAGGCCATAAAGATTTATTATAGTATCTTCCTTCTGGAAGTTGTACATAATATTCTGTAACACCTTCAATACACTTGTTAGAATAAGCATTTTGTAAGAATGCTGTAAATTCAGGTGATGTATAGTCATTACCTGTATAATCAATTGAACTGTAATTCTTCTCTTTTGTTAATTCGCTCTTGCAAGGTTCAGTACTTGAAGATACAAATAAAGCAAAGTTACCTGCTGTATCATTAACAGAAAAATCAAATGAATCAATTTTACCGCAATAACATGCAGAAATAAGATGTCTATCTCTTGAATAATCAAGTGATGGATTACCCATGATTATTAAATCAAATCTGTCATTGTTGGTATTTAACCAATAACGGATTTTGGTTTCTCCGTTCAATCCTGCTGTCTGTAATGGGACTAATAAAGTACCATCAGAAACTGTATTAGTTGAGACATCAGCATCTACTTCATCTTGATAGATTTCTTCGAAATCCTGATACCAAGATAATTTACAGAAATCTGATACATGTGCTCTTTGCACTACAACTTCACCTTTATCGTTGTATACTGTTTCAGAAGGGCCATCACCTTCATCATTTAAATCGTCAAACAAACGCATTAATAAATAATGGTTATTCAACATATAAGTTCTTTCTGATACTTCTTCGTGTGCTTCTTTTTCAACATCATACCTTAATACGATATTTCCGTTCTTAGCTATATCTCCTGTAATAGGAGTTAAGAATTGAATACCACGGTTATTTAATACAGCAGGGTCATACTGCCATAGAGATGAATCTAATGGAATATAGACACCATCAATATAGTATTCTGGAATAACAGTAGTGATAATATTATCTTGTTCTGATGCTTCTTTAATAACGTATGTACCAGATACAGTATATACATTTTTTGTAGTTATAGCTTCAACTGATAATATATATCTATCATCATTTTCATATACAGCTTGGAATTTTAATGTTGTAAAGCTTTGGAACTGATTATCGTCAACGTTTAGAGTACTTCTAATCGCATTGTATAAATCATTGTCTTTTGCTTTAATTTCAAGAATTTTAGTCTTATCAAACTCTAATTCAGCAGTAGAAGCTCCTGCAATTGTTGGTGCATAGAATCCTTCTTTCTCTGCATTTTCTCCATAAATAGAAATAATTTTAGAAATAATAAGTTTAAATTCTGATGATATTGTATATATAATTGTATTTTTATTTGTTTCATCTAAAGGAGTGATTGTACAGCAATCATTTTCTGGAAGAGTTATAACTTCTTCGATACGTTTTGTAACGCTTAATGCATTCTTGTACATATCTTTTGTAATAACCTTAGGAATTACACCTTCTCTTTCGCAATCAAGTGGATATTCTTCTGGATTTGCAACATAAGTAGGTTTATAGATTTCAAGATACATAGTTAAACTTTTCTTTAATGTATCATTATCTTCTACTAAATCATCTGCTGCTGTGTTTACCTCTACAGGAGTTGTTTCTGTTTTTAATATAACTGTATCAGAAATTTGATTTACCTGATTTAATATTTTTGCCTTATATTCATCAGCAGTCATATTATCCCAGTCAATATTAATTGTACTGTCAGGTTTTGGATATACAATATCCCAGTTCTTTGATTGTAAAATAAAAGGTGGAAGTAATGTATTTCCTTCTACGTCTTTTACTTCATTTGAACGTACACCTATAGATAAAACTTTTGCAAGTTCTTTTACAATATCCTTTGTAGAACAAAGTCCTTCGTAATATCTATAAGACTTGTATTTTTGTTCAGACATTTTGTTTTCCTCCTATCTTATTTAATTATACACTTATTATCCCGTTGTTGGAATAACTGGCGTAGTAATATCTTCTTCTTCAGGGTCTTTTTCATATCCTTTTTCAACTAACATTCGAATTCCTAACCATACTTTTTTAGAAGTACCTGATACATTATTGAATTCTAATTTAAACTTTGTTTTTTGTTCAAGTTTATATACATAAGTTGAAGTACCGATATAAAGACCTTCTTTTACTTCTGTAGGATACCATGTTTCAAACCATAATTCATCATTTACATATAAATTATAAAAATCTTCTTCTCCATATCCACTACATGTAACAACTAATGCTAATAGTTCAGCATCTCTTTCTGGAGATTCATATTCTAATTCATATTTACCTGATATAGCTGGAATGGACATGGCTACCATTTTATTGTATGGTTGAGATAATTGAGCAAAATTCTTGATTTCTTCAATGTATTTTACTTTATCTAATTCACCACCAACAGAATAATTAGTAACAAAACCCATTATATCACTCCTTATAAGTTACTAATTGGAGGGTATAATAATGTTCCATTTTGTGTAGTTATTACCACATTATCAATATACCCGATTCCCCAATCAATTGTACATAGTATACTACGTTTTAATTCTGTAAACATAAAAGGCATATTGGCTTTACTAATATCTTCTACAAGTATATTTCCATCTTCATCTTGTTCAAATAGATTTTTCCATCCTTCTATGCTTAGAATATTATCATAATATATCTTAGGATATTGTTCATCTGAAGTTGAAAATCCAACAGGAGGTATAACTGTAATGCCAACCCAGTTACCAGAAGTGTAAATACCGTTAATGTTCTGAGAAACATATTTAATATTATTATTAAAATCTATATATAATACATTATTTTTAATTGATATTTCAGGTTCCGGACCTAATTCTTTATTCCATTGATAAACTGCATAAGTATGATTTTCTTCTTTTTCTTCTGGTATTACTGGTTCTACATATTCTTTAACTGATACAGTTAAATTAATTATATTATCTTTATCATCTTTAAAACAAAATGTTTGTATATCGTCATCTGCTCTTAACCATACAATAACAGATTTTAAAGTCTTATCTATATCTTCTTGTGAAGCTGTATCTAAATCAATTCCATTGAATATATTAACATCTGTTTTTTCTGATTCATCTATTGAATACATTTCTGCCCAATTACCAGAAGACTGAGCTGCATCATATGTAATATATTCATTGTTTGTATTAAATTCTATTATGATTCCATACCATTTATGTTCATCCATAATAGAACCACCAGAATAATAAGAATTAAGCATTGCGTTCTCTGTTACAATTAATTCATAATCATTAACAGTTTTTTTATTAAAACTTATATCTATATTATTCTGATTTTCAATATACTTGTCAGAAGTTTCTTGTTCTTTACCGGGTAAATTCACTGGTAAAGTTTTAATTACATTATTGATTTTAAATGGATAAAGACTTTCTGATTTTTCTAATCTTTTTAATATATCAGATAACGATTCTTCTATTAATTTATTAAAGCTATCCTTGTCAATCAAACCATTTTTAATATACGTTGATAACTCGGATAGCTTTATTTGACATGTATCATGTTCATCTTCAATTATCAGAATATCGTCACCATTAAGTTCAAGAGCTTCTTTTTCTGGTAGCTCTTTTACTTTTTTAATACCATATAGCATAATGCCACCTCATTTATTCTGTATCTGATTCTATGGTTTCGATATTTTCTCCACTGATAGTTGATAATACTGTTGTTTCTTTTTCATCTTCTGGTATTACTGGGGTGAATATTATATAAGTACAATCATATTGCGTATCATATATAACAGCCCAAGAGCCATTTACTTCTCCATGTTCATAAGAAACATCATCTTCTTCATCAAATGCTTCTCCTGTAACCATAAAATCATTTAAATCAAGTTGTTCTTCACTTATTTCACCCTTTATTTTAATATAAAATATATTTGTTTTCAAGCTGTTATTTATACTGCCATCAGCAGGAAATACTTCTAATATTTCAAGTTCTTCTTCAATATCAGCAAGAAAATCTGCTAAATATATTTCTTCTGATTGGTCATCTTCTGCAATTACAGCATCAGTTACTTCTTTAATAAAAAACTGACATGGTTCACTCCATTCTCCGCCTTCTGATTTAACTCTAACATAATATATACCTTCTTTATAAGGTATATCAGGAGTAAATGTTATAATATCATCATCTTCACCAACTATAAATGTTTCAAATAACAATACTTCAAATTTATTTGATTTTGATATTTGAATTATATAAGATGGAGCTTGTTGAGACTTCCATTGTATTTCTGGAATAACACTTGAAATCATTCCAAATGAAGGCGATATTATTTCACATTTTGGATAGCTCTTAGTTATTTCTGTATTAAAAGCAAATACATATTTATTTAAGAGTCTATTACCTGTAATATCTGTTATTGTATTATTTAATACAACAATATATCTTGTATCTATGTTAAGAGGTTTTTTAGGTGTGAACTTAATAACCCTGTCAGCATATGTTAATGTACCTTTTACAATATTAAATTTTTCACTTGATTTGAGACTCGTTATACCATTATAAACTCCATCATAATCTTCAAATACTATTATAGAGTTATTCAGCGTGGACTTATTAATATCCCCGCTGAATTTAATCTCTATAGGTTTATTCACATTAACATTCGTTTGATGTGCTTCAGGAGTTGTTGATATAACAGATAATCCTAATGTTTCATTACCGTTATTCATAAAAAATACTCCTATTCTGCTGCTTCATCAACTGGATTTGTTTGTGCTCTTTTACCTCTTTTATTTGTTGTTTTCTTTTCTTCAACAGCCGCTTCTACTTCCTGAGATGGTGATTCTTCTTTCTGGTCTGGAGTAGCTGTTGTTTCTGACTTTACCGGTTCTGTTTTAGTTTCAGTCTTTTTTGTGTTATTGTTAACATTCGTCTTTCCTGATTCTAAATCAATAACTCCATTAACATCAACAAGAGTATTACTTTTTAATGCTCTTAGAATATATGGACTAACCCTGTCAGTAATACCAACAGGGTTAGCTAATGTTAAGTGAAGTTTTGTAACAGGACAGAAGAATGCATAGTTACCCGGTTTTCTTTGATTTAATCTGAGTTCTATAGTAGCCATGTTCTTCCTCCGTTCTATTATTTATTAAGTGTAATAACTCTTTCAGGTGTTGCATAAGACTTAGCCATGCTAATATTCTTAGCTGAGCAGATTGCACGACCCTCATTATAAGTACCGAATCCGTATCTTTCAATAACTTTTACGTTATTTAAATCCCTTGCTGGGTCACGGAATTCTTCTGTCTTAAGGTCTTCTTTAACAATCTGAACACCAACGTTATTAGCATCTACACAGAACATATCGAAAGTTTTAGCAACTTTGTCGATAGGTGCAAATGGTGATAAGCTAACGTTGAATGCAAATGGGATACGTCCCTGAATGCTTTCTGGACCAAGTTTAAACTGAGCATTTGGCATTTCTCTCTTAATGTCCTTATCGAAAGGTGCTGTAAGAGAACCAGTTAAACCGTTACGAGCAAATACAGTCCATACTAACGGATGCATGATTAAGTCAGTTGGTGTATATTCGTTATTATATACACAGATGATTAAATCAAGTAAATCATCAATTGACATTGTATCATTTAAGTTACCCTCGAAGTCAAGACCAGTTGTTCCTGCTTCAGGATATTTACTTCTTAAGTTGTTATCGAATACTGTCCAGCCATGACGTTTCCATTCATCAAAAGCTTTCTGCTCTTTTAAACGAGCCATAGCACGACCAGCTTCAGCTAACATTACAGAGATAAGGTCAAACTCTAAATCCTTCTGTAATTCGTCTGTATACTGGATTCTAACACCACTCTTACCAACGTGGATAAGAGAGTTCTTTGCTAAATTCCAGTCAACGCTTTCTTCTGGAATTTCCTGACCTTCGGCTACGTCATGTGCTCTCATAACACCGATAGATGGGAACATTACTGCTTGACCATTTTTTAATCTAATTTTCTTATAGAATTTAGAAGCAAGATATACAGGGTCTGCTGCTTCTCTCATTGTGCCAATGATAATTCTTGGAATTAATACTTTTGCCTGTGGTGATGCAACGAAGTCTTTAAAAGTAAAGCCCGGTACATTTTTACCATCAAGTACTTTACCAAATGCATCAAATACTTTTGCATCATCTTCTGTCATCTGATAGTCTTCTATTTCGGAATCTGTAAGTGGTAAGCCCTTTTCTAATTTATCTTGAATGGACTTTTGAAGTTCCGCATTACGCTCTTCCATTTGGTCTAAAACGCTCAAAATAGCCATGTTTATTTTCCTCCTTGATATTTAAGGTATTGGGGGCTTTATTGCCCCCTTCCCATATTATTTTTTAAGTAATACGAACATTTCACCTTGAACACCCTTAAAGTCAGAGTAAGAAGGTGTGCCGTAATGCATTGCCTTGTATGTTGCTGTTACTTTCTTTTCACCAGTTACAGTACTTGGAACTTTAACTGTAATTCTACCTTTAACATAATCAACTGTTACGTTTTCAGCAGGAACTACGTCATCTCCAATTTTAACTACAATGCCTTCCTGTAAATTCTTTAATTTACCTCCGGCGAAGTCAACTGCTTGGAACTGTACTAATGTATCAGCGGCTGTACCGTCAGAAACTGTACCGATTTCCATATCAGTATATTCTGTATCATTCTTACCAAATCCATCATAGTTACCAGAACCATCATGTAGACCTGTAAGACCTGTAGGATTTGTAAGTAACTGAGACTGATAATTCTGGAAGATTGTATTTCCTTCTGCGTATGTTGGGTCATATGGATAACCTTCATCAGATGGAACGTTAGATACACCAGAACGGTTGATGAACTGGTCATCTTCTTTCTTGTACTGTTCTTCCCATAACATCCATTGTAACCATCCAGTAGGCTCTGAGTTCAAATCAGATGCAAGAACCTGACCAACAACTTCATGATAAGAATCTTTAGTTGGGTCCCACTTGGTTAAACGTCCAGAAGCAGTAGCTTTTAAATAATCACCATTTTCACATTTGCCGATTACAGCACCCCATGGCATTCTGTTTTCAACAGAGATAGCTAATTCTTCTTCAAGTAAACCTGCTTTGTCCATTGTACTAGCAGGAGTAAATCCCGGCATATAAGGTAATTTTACATATTCTAATGTAATAATTGAAGGCTGATTACCACCGAATCTGTCCATCTGGAACCAATCCTTAGTAAAATTGTAAGGAGCCATACCGATTGTATTGTTGTTTAATGCAAGACCCGGAAGTGTAATAGAAGCAAGATATTTGTTAGATACATAATCTTTAACAGATTTTGCAACACCTACGACACGACCTTTTGGAATAACAACTTCTTCCATGCCCGGTCCACCATACTGATAATTGAATAATACACCTTCCTTAAATACACCACTCATAGTTTTGTCCATGAATGTTGGGTCAAGAATCCATTTTTCAGCAGGAGACATATGACCAGAACGAACCAAAGCTGTGTTACTTCTTGAACCCTGTTGGTTTTCATAACCTCTAAATAAAGCCATTTTTGTTTTCCTCCTTTAATTATCGTTTAGAAATCTTTTTGATTATGTCATTTGCATAATCATCTACTGATTTCTTTTTATTTGAATCTTCAACATTAGCTTTTGAGTTAGAATCTTCTGTTTTAGACCCTATTGGGTTTCCATTAGCGTCTGTAACAGTTGAATTCTGTTCACCTGCATTTGCTAATGTCGGATTCTGTACTGTAGCTGGCTGTCTTTGTGAGTCAGTTGTTGAAGTTTCATTCTTTTTAATTGAATCTAATGTAGCCTGTAAATCTTTCATAGACTGGCTAATTAATTCCTTATGTCTTTCAGAAGACTTAGAATCTTCTAATTTCTTTTGAGAAATTTCTAATTCAACGATTTGGTCTGCAATAATTTTTTTATTTGCAAGAGCCAATTCAATGCATTGGTCTTTCATTGCAATTGAATCTTGAACAGCTTCCTCTTTTTCTTTTTCAGCATCTGCTAATTTTGCTTCAGCTTCTTCTTTTGCTTTGTTAGCATCAGCGAGCTGCTTTTCTAAATCAGCAATTTTCTGATTAGCATCCTCTAATTGTTTTGTAACATCATCTTTGTTGTCATCAGTTGTTGCAGAATTGTCAGTATTAGTAGTGCTATCCTGATTTTCTGTAGCTGATGGAGTTGCTGTTGAATCAGTTGTTTTTGATGTAGGATTACCTAATAATTCATCAATCATTGCTACCAGTTTATTTCTCTGGTCGTTTGAAGACTGTGAACTTTGGTTTTGTGTTGCTCCCATGTCTCCGACTCCTTCCTTATTGTTGTCATTATTTTCTTCTTTATCTTCATCTGTGATAACTGTAACTTTAACAACTTGAGCAAAATCATCTGCCGGGTTATTAACTGTTGAGACTTCGTGATATTCAATATCTCTTGCTCCCCAGTAACATACTTGGTCTTTGTATGTTTCACCTCTCCAGTGACCACAGAATTTGAACTTACCATCTTTGAGAATTGTTTTACCACATATATTACATGTAACAGTTCCCATTGAACCACCAATACTTACAGTGCCATATCTACCATCTAAGAATTTTTCAATAGCATCTTTATCAGTTACTCTTGTTTTAAGATGAATAGCACTTCTTTCATCTGTTAATTTAGATGGTCCAAACCATGATTGTTTAATTCTACCAAGAGGTTCTGAATAAGAATTATGATTTTTAAGCATTGGTTTATTAAAAGGATTTATAAAGGATTCAGCATCTTTTTCCATACTGTCTTCATAATAAATACAATAATTATGGTTTTTACCTGAATGAGTAGCTTCTGTTTCAACATCAAGTGCTATGATGTTTACTTTACCTGATGCTGAATCTCTTAATAATTGATTTGCATCAATTACTTCTCCTTTTGAATTAACATATTGCACATCATTTTGTACATGGACTCTGTTTCTCAATGAATCATTGATGTTATGACTTTCGCCTTCACCCATGTCGCCATTAAAATCAAAGATTTTTGTATCGTCTACAGAAAACTCTTTGTTATTGGCATCTTTAATTTGTATTACTGCCATTTTAGAACTCCTTTCATGAACAATCTATGAATTTAGTAGCGTTTGTCTTATACCTTAGATAGTTTATAATCGTATCTCCGAATAAGTTGACTCTGACGGTTATCATGTCACTAACGCTACCCTTTGATGTTGAATATACATTAGTTCCTGTTAAGTCATCATGTATATTTGAACAAAGTTTTACAGAGTTCTTAATAAGCATTTCATCAATAATATTTGTTAATGCTTCATCTTTGACTTTTGCTTTCATAGTATAAGAAATGTCTTTAATATGTTTTGCTACTATTTTTTCAACATTAGATTGTAATATTTGTTGTCTATTAGTATAACAATTTATTACATATTTGTCCATTTCATCATTCATTTTATTTACACTATCTTTTACAAGACCGATAATAGCATTGTATTCATCTTTTCCAGAAGATGAAGATTTCTTAGATTTCTGTCCTCCGGAATTCTTTTCTTTATTATTTGTTTCTTTACTTCCAGTAGAAGAATCACTTGAACTTGATTCTGCATTAAGCTCTGCTTGAAGTTTAAGTGTTTCTCTTGTAATGAGTTCAACAAATAATTTCTCTCTATCGGTATCAGCAATTGGGTCCATACCAAGTAATTCACGCATTTCGTCTTCAGTAATAGCATTATGTTCATATTTATAAATTGCATGAACTTCTTTTTTGATTTTAACATCAACGTCATTATCATGAAATTTAAGTTCAGCAACTTGGTCTGGATTAAGTACTGGGTCATATCCACCTTCCATTAAAAGCTCTTTTACTATAAATGAGTTAAAGAACATTTCAATGATTTTAGTAATAGCACGGATTCTATCAGCCATTTCTGATGTCATATTATCACCAGTTGAACGGTTTGCTGTATCTCCACGACCCCACATAATAGCAGGAATACCCATACCTGAAAACACTCTGTCTTCCATGTATCTTAAATATGGTTCAGCATCAATAACTTTATCTGATGCAATAGGCGTTATTGTTACTCTTTCTGTTGTAACTATACCGCCTTCTACGTCCATATTATTGATTTCTTCAATAATTTTATCTACTTCTTTTTCTGTACCCGGTTGGTCTTCTGTACCAACTTTAACATGATGAAATGGATAAATATTTCGATACATCATTTTAAGAACGTTTTCTTCCGCTTGTCTTAATGCTCTAATATCATCAAGAACTGGAACTAAAAAACTTGTTCCATAAGCATTTCCTTTTGGTCTTTTGTAATAAAAATGGATTACATCTTCAGGGTTAAATTCCTGTTCGCCTGCATCTGTTTCTTGTTTCCATTTAGTAATGACTCCATGTTCATCTCTCATTACTGTCATTGTAGAAGGATTAGCACAAAAATAACCTACAACTGGGTCTTTTCCTCCAAGTCCTTGAACATTGACTCCTTGAGGTAATACATTTACATCATTACTTCTTGATTTTACAATCATACAGTTTCCATATTTAACTAGGTCTTCAGCAATATCCATTAAAAATTGATTTGTTGGTGTCCCAGTTGCTTCTGCTATGTATTCAAGTCTAAGCTTTAAATATTCAACTGTATTAACATCTTTTCCATAGAAACTATATCCTTCTTTGAATATCTGGTCAACATACTTATCAACACCTTGTCTTACATATGAATCTGTATTATAGGCATTTTCTATGTCTTCCATGTCAAAGTCTGGTTCTTCAAAATCATTATCATCATTAGTTTTATAAACTATTTGTTTAATAAACTCTGATGCTAACTCTCTTTGACCACCAGAAGAAGCATCTCTGGATTCAGGTGCAGCGGGAAGGAGTTCTTTAAAAAATGTATTGGCTATAAACCTTTTAAATTTATTCATTATTTCACCATCCCGTTTTCAAAATTTTAATATACGTTTATTAAGTATTAAGTGTAGCTAATTGTTGCATAAAGACTTCTTAACTGCTTTTTTTCAGTCATTAAATTACTTAATGACTCTATATAATATACATTTCCGAGAGTTGTTCTTGTAATATCTTCAATAGCATTATCAAGATTGTTCTCAAATGATGATATTTTTGATAATAAATAACTTCCATCAGGAGATGATTCAGCTACTATATTATAAAATTGATTTAATTCACTACGTTTAATATAGTAATTATATAATGCTTTTCTTGTAGTATCAACACTTTGTTGTATATCATATGAAGCAGTCCTAGCATTTATTTCATCATCAACTTCATTAAATAAACGTTCAACCATTGGTAATAATATAGAGTTAGTCATATTACTATCATCTTCTGCATATGCAACTTCTTCTAATTGAATACATGCTCCATCTATTTTTGAACTATATGTGTTAATTGATTTGTTTAATATAGAATCGTATGACAATGTTAAATAATTAATTCCTTTTCCATTTTTATCTTTTTGAGTTAATACTGACATTATATCGTCATCTTTTGCTTTACATTCTTCATCTGTTATATTCGAAGTTCCATAATATAATATTTTTAATGTTTCATTAAAAACATTGAGTCTTTCTTTTTCTATTTCTAATATTTGAATAATTTCTGGAATCTGATTTTTACTAATATCTGTTTTATGATATTCTAAAAATTCATTTGCATATACTGTATTTCCATTTTCTATTGCTTCTATAAAAGTCTCTATATTAGAATATTTATCATATTCATTCTCATTAAAAGCTTCTGATAATCTATCAATTATTTCATTTATAGATACGATATTATCACTTATATTAGAAATAACTAAACTAGGTTGATTATCTAAATAACTTTGAATAGTATTTGTATAACTATTATTGTTATTAACATATTCATTTACAATATTAACATTTGATTCATTTGTAGGATTTGATTTTTCATATTTTAAATCCGGGCGGTATCCTATTACCGCACCGGAATCTATTAATTGGTCTTTAATTTCCATTAGAATGTCCTCCTTTGAAATGACGGAATTCTTTTATTCTGTCTTCTAATTGGACTAACACTAACAATACCTTCTTGGTCAGAAGTTTTTATTATTTTAACAAAAGGTTCTTCTTGAGTTTCACCTATATCACGACTTTTTACATGTTCATCTCTTGCATCAAGAGTTCCAATGAATACAGTCTTTATAGAGTAAATTTTCTTTAATAAACTACCATACTTTTGTTCAAATAGCAATAGTGCAAGATTCATTGCATCAATAGCATGTTCGTTTTCATCAGTATAGATTGGTAATCCGAAACTTGATATTGATTTAACTCTGTATTCTTCTAATTGAGAAATCATTCCTTTATCTGAACCGTCTAATACAATTTTTCCTTTCTCAAATAAGTTAACTGAATTATTAACCATGAAAGGTTTAATATGTTTTTGGTCTTTTTTCTTAGTATATGGGTCACGCACTTCAATCTTTTGAGAGAACTGATAACCGATAACTTTATCTGCAAGTCCTGTTTCAGGATGTTCCATTCCGTATTTGTGAAGCATTTCTAATTGTACTTCACCATATCCACGGTCAATTCCTATCCAATCAAATTGATATTCTTCATTAAGTTCTACTATTTTATTCATTGCATTTACATAAGTAAAATCTGAACGTGGAACTTCTATTCTAAATAACATCTTGAATAAAGGAACAATACGACCCTCATGGTCTTGATGAAATCTATCTAATTCCATACATACCATATTAGTTGCTGCTGAATATTTATCCCAATCAACTCCAAGTATTCTAATATTCTGTCCTTGTGTTCTTGATAGATATGATTTTCTATCTTCTTTTGCCCATTTAGTAATATATCTAAATTTGAGTCTTTCACCTTCTGCAACAGCGGCTTCAATAAATCTCTTTTGATATACACCCATTTCTTCTTCACCGAATTCAGCCATAACTTCTTGAATGTATCTCATATCAGATAATTCATCTTTAATATCTTCAAGATAAGTTTGTTGTGTATCAGGATTTATTTTTAATAATTCTTTATTAACATTTGATGGAGCATATATTTCTGTCCAACCATTACCTTCACCAACTTCTGTTTCTGTAATTTCATATCCACTAAATCTATTATTTTTAATATCATCTTGTGTAGGGAAATATTTTTTAGAAGCTCCTGTACACCATCTATAATATTCTTCATGTTTACCAGATGGAGTAGAAGCACATATTAATCTAATACGTTCCGGTGCTTCATTACGAATATTAAGAATGTTTGTAATCTGATTAGAACCTATGTAATCACATTCGTCTAATATAAGTAAATCTGCTCTTTGTCCACGGGTAGAGTTAGCACCACCAGAAGAATTATTAGCTCCGGCAGTTAAACCTAAAATATTAGATACAATTCCATTAATAGTGAAATTAAGATTATGTTGAACATCTCTTGTAACTAATGATTTTAATACAGGAGATATTTCTATTAACTGATGTAATCTTTTAAAAATTAAATCAATCTGTGTTTCATATGGTGTTGCAATAATAATATCATATTGATTATTTGGACCTCTATTATATTGTGTATATGCAAACCATAGAATTAAAACACACATGTCATCTGTTTTTCCAAGTCTTCGTCCTAATCTTAATACTAATTTTTTAGAACGTTTTCCTTCATCAAGAATTGCATGTTGGTAATCTCTTGCTTCCCAGTCAAGATAAACTTTAGCCCAAAGAATAGGATTATTTGTTATTACATATTCTAAAGCTTCTTTAAAATTTAATCCGTATTGATTTTCTACGAAATTTACTTTTTTAACTATATTTTTATCTAATGGAACCAATAGATTCATTATCTGATTGCATTCTATATCATTTAATTGTCCTATTGTTTGTGCTACTGCTGCCATTTAATCACCTACAATTTTTCACTGTTTTTTCAAAAAACAGTGATTTTTTGTTTTTTAAGTATACGTTTGACTCGATTTTAAATAATTTCTAGCTTCATTACCTAATACAGAATTTACATTTTGACCATTAGAACGTAATTGATTAATTGCTCTTTGTCTCATTGTATAACCTGCATTTGACATATTAAAATATCCTGACCCAACTCGTCCTGAACCAGTGTATTTCATTTGTTTTTGATATTCTGCATTTTGTTTTGATGTTTGTAACATCATATCATATCCTATTGTAGCTCCAAAATAAGCAAGACTTCCAACAGGCCCTAAATATGCACTAGCTAAAAAATCCATTCCTGTTTTAGCCGCTGTTACAGCAATGTTATCTCCTTGTTTTCTTGAACTAGAAATTGTTCCTACAGTACCAAGACCAACTTCCATTGCTGTACCAATTACAGCTCCTGCTGTCCATTTTGTAAGCATTCTACTTTTTAATGTACCCATGATATTAACCTTCTCTCATATTATGAAGAGCAAATACTATATCTCCACTAACTCCGGCTTGATTAACATTGTCAAAACTATTTTTCACTATATCTTGCATTACTTCAGGGTCTCCGTTAGATATTTTATTAATATTATCTATAAAACCGGACCCATCATAAGATACTAATCTATCAAGATTTTCTCCTACTGAAGTATGTCCTAATTTTTGAAATCTGCTTCCACCATTTTCTAACATTGCTCCACCAGTTGAAGCAACCATTGTTGCACCTATTGCAACACCAATACCAGCGGCATTTAATTTTTTACCTATTGCTCTTTCATATAATGTAGCATTTTCTAATGCATCCCCTGTTAATTCTTTAGTTAATGTTTTATTTGTAAGTTTCCCAACTTTTTTACCGACCTTTCCTGCCGCTTTAGCAGTATTTATTGTAGCATTTCCAACGCCTTCTACTATTTTTTCACTTACTCCACCAACAGCCATTGTTGCTTTGGCTGTCCCTTTTACGGCTGTTTTAGCACCTTTTAATGCTCCATTAAATACAAAATTAACAGCTTTGCCAACTGTTTTATCCATCAAAGTTCCCATAATATCACTCCTCAGGTTGGATTAAAGAATTTAACTCACTGTTATCATTTTGATTATCGTATTCGTTTATTTGTTCATCAAAATCAATTGTATCAATATCAATAATTGTTTGTTCACGAATAGCTTTCTGAACTTCTTGGAATATCTTAATAGCATTTTCTGTAGGACTAGCTGATTTACTTTTATCATTTGCTTTATCTTTTCTAGTAGCATTTAATTGATTTAAAATTTTTACTTTTTTATCTTGTAATACTAATAAATGTTCAGATTCTGGAGATATAATATCACCATAATAAGGTTTACATTTTTTATCTATGTCTAATAATGTTTTGCTCATAAAATCTCCAGACATAGCTATTTTATTTTCACATCTCATTTGTTGTACTTCGATTGTTACTAAATCTTTAATTAAAGTAGCATCTACTAAATCTTCTTCTGCTATTGTATCTCCATCTGTTTTTAAACCAAAGTGTATACAATATTGATTGAATCTTGCTATTATAGCACCAATTTCCATAGGACATCTTTGACCAATAACCCTATTTGCTACATCAACTGTACAAGTATCTTTATATGCACAGTCTTGTACTTGACATATAATAGGTACAGAAGCAAACATACCATGTTTAGAAGTACGAATCATTGCTGACTTATTAATTTCTTGAATAAGTGCAGTATTTAATCCCCACATCTGAGTCATTGCTGTATTATCATCTATTTTTCCTATATTAATTAAAGGTTGTTTTTGTTTTTCTATAATTTCATCTGCCATATTACCACCTATTCACATTTTACATATTTAATATTAGAATAATCACTGTATTGATTATTTTCATATACAGCTCTTACCTTATATTCATATGTATTAAATTTTTTAACTGTATCATCAACATACATTTTACAATTTAATAATTTATTTCTGAATAATTTATTTCTTGGAAATCTTAAAAACGTAAAAGGTTCATCAAGTTCTTCTAATTTTAATATAGTTAATAATTCATCATTTCTATATATCTCATATGATGTTGCTGTTTTATCATATTCTATTACAAGATAAGCTTTATTATCTACACAAGTGTATGAAACAGTATAAAGTTTTGGATTTATCATAATACACCTCTAAATAAATGGTATTCCGGCAATATCACGTTCACCATATTCATTTGTTATAGGTGTACCTCCGTGAACAAGTCTAGCAGTTGTCATTGTTCCCATATATGCACCTGCCGCAACACCAGCTCTTATTCTATTCTTTTTAGGGTCACTTGTTTTAAAATACTCAGGTATATTTTTAGGATTATGTTTATAAACAAAATTAGCAATACCTTCTCCGTCTTCAATAAAATTACTTGCTATTTTATTTTTTCTTATTTTTTCTTTTGTATCTTCTACTGATATACCTTTAATTGTTTCACTATCTAAAGAGTCAATGAGTGCTTTTTTCTTATTAGTTTTACCTTCTGCTTCTTGTAATAATTTTAAATATGCTCCATCTTGAAATCTTTCAGAAATAGTTGTAGCTATTGTTTTAGCTTCTTCTATATTTCCTGAATTCAAATTTGCTCTTAATTTATTAAATTCTGTAGTATATGCATCTGTTTTACTAGCAGAACTAAATACTTTATCAAATTCATTTATATCAAGATTACTCATGACTGTATTTTTTCTTTGCATTGTTTGTCTTGCTATATTAGCAAGCTCTTCTGGAGATTGTTTTACATAAGTATTCCATCCATTTTGTAATCCTTCAACAGATATATTTTTAGCTAGACTACTTATATAATCCCAACCTTCTTTCGCCATATTATTTAATCCCATAATCAATCACCCTTTGCAAATGAACGTTGTCCTTTATTTTCATATCCTATAGATGGAGAACGACCATAATTAATTTTATTTTTCATGTTTTGATATATGTTTTTATTAGAACCTAATGAATTATTAGATGGAATTAAAGTTCTACCATAAACATCATAGCCAGAAGCAGCCATTTTAGCTTGCATATCTACATTACCTCTTGTTAACATATCATAAGATAAAGTATTACCTGCGTTATCTTTTGAATATTTATTTTTACTTGCTTCTATTTCCATTCTAATATAAGTACTTAATTGATTTTTAAAATCAGGACTTTTAATAATATTCCATATAAGGTTTTCCATTTCTTTTCTTTGTGAATCAAATGGCATATACATATATTATTCCTCCTTTAAAAACTATCATTTTCAGTTAATTCTGATATACCAAATGCTGTTCCCATAACTACACCAGTTGCTATTACAGGATGTTTCTTAGCTTTTTCCCATATATTAATTCCAGAATGGTCTGGATTTCCTGAAGCAATATTTTTACTTACAAGTTTATTATATTCTGTCTTTAATTCAGCGGCATCAGATGCATTGTAACCTTTTTTTGTAAAATAACTATAAATATCATCTGGCTTTTCCCATGTGCCTGATTTACTAGGGACATTTACTAATCTTTCATTTAAATAACTTCTATATGCATTTAATTCTTCTGAATGACTACTTTTATTAATTGCTTTATTTATTCCTCTTAAATCAGAATCTGCTGATGTTGCAAAATCTAATACACTTACATTGTCATTTATGTCATTTATGTATTTTTTTTGCATACCATAATTAAAGTTTAAATCACCTGCTTTTGGATGTAATTCAATAGCTTTTTCTACTGGAGTACTTGAACTTGATTCTAGTAATGGAACAGTTGGTCCATTAACACCACTAGTTCTATAAGAATTTAAACCACCACCAACAGATAATTCGGTAGTATTTACTGGTCTATTTGAAGAGATTGGAGGAGTCGTACTATCAACAACAATACTTTCATTATCTACAACCTCTCCTTTAACTTTTTCAATCCATGCTTCACCATTAGTACTTTGTCCTTTAGAATTAAGTTTAGCATTTTGTGATAAAACCATATTATCTGGAACATATGCACTATAAATATCCTCTAATCGTTTATCATAATCTGCTCTAAAATCTTTCATTAAAGTTTTTCTTTGGTCTTCTGTAAGATTTTTACCCATATCGGAAAAATCAAAATTTTTATATTCTTTTCCGAATAAACCTTTTCCTTTTTCCGCTGCGTATATTTGTTGGTCAAAAGCTCTTCTAATAAATTGTTCATCATACATATTAGAATAAGCTTTTTCTAATTCTATTTGAGAACCTACATTATATTTATTATTATATAATTTTAAAGACATTGTATCTAATTGGTCTTTCATGGTATCTCTTGCTTCTTTAAGCATTACGAAACCATTTTCTCCACCTTTTCTAGCGGTTACATTATTTACAACATCATAAAATTCATCTGCATTAAATGCCATTCCAGAAACTTTTTGAGAACCATTTATCCATAGTTTTCTAACGTCATCAATACCGCCTTTTATAAAGTTTACTGCATTCTCAAGCCAAGCCATGAAAATTCACCTCTTTCTTATAATAATATTACCATAAATACTACTATAAATATACGGTATTATTGAATTCCTTTGTCATTTAGCATTTTATTATATGCTGCATTTTCAGTAATTTCACATTCAGGACAGAATAATTTATTTGATTCACAACGTCTTATATAGAATTCTTTATCACACTTCATACATTTGCACGGTTTATCTTTACGATTTTCTTTATTTGCTACTGGAATATTATACGTTCTACGAATTCTTTGTATTGAACCTCTAGCATATCCTAATTGTTCTCCTATTTCAGAATCATTTAACCCCTCTTGTTGGGATAATCTTGTTATTTGTTCTACTATAAGATTTTTTGCCATTTTATATTCAACTCCTTAATCTGTTACTAATTGTTACATTCAGTTTATCATAATATAGTATAAATTAAAAGTCAAAATAAAAAACAGAGGTTTTATTCTCTGCTTATAATATATGTAAATGTTTTAATATCTCAATTTTTAGTTTTTTATCATCTACTAATAATAATTTTCCTTCGGTTTTCTTAGTGGATTTTACTTCGTAAAAAATATTATTAGGACTTAATTTTACACCAACTGATTCAAATGCTTGTTTTGTTATTTCTATTGTTCGTTTCGTTCCAATAGAAACAGAATAACAATCCGCTACCATTTCTTCAAATTGGTTTATGTCATCCTGTATCATAATTTTTCCTCCTATACATTAAAATTTTTATATATATATTTTTTATGACCGGGCGTAAGCCCCGCAATAATTTTTTCATATATAAACCCTACCCCTTTATTATTCCTTTATCTATTAAGATTTGTTTTTTAAAATCTTTATCTTCTATTAAAAGTATTTTTCCATTTTCAACATAGTTATGTTCTATGAATAGATTATGTTCCGTGTCAACGGAAACATTAATCTTTTTCATTGTTTCTTTAATTTGTTTTATTGTTTTGGCTTCGCCAATAAAAATATTATATTCTTGAATAATTTTATCCTGTTCTAAGTCTTTTAATTGTTGTTTTATTATTTCAGCGTTAGCTGAATCTAAAAATAAGCTCATGTTATCATCCTTTTTATTTTGATTGTATCATAAATTAATTAAAAGTGCAACAAAATGTTACAGCAGTATAGGGATAAAATATATAAAAATTTTGGGGGGAAGCTGGTATATATTTATGAGAAACAAAACGAAGTTCGAAACCCCACCCTCTTTGGAATGGTAATCGAACAAAACAAAAAAGAAAGGAATAGGTGATTATTATGACAATCTACAAAAAGAACAATGAGGTTATTAGTAAGGCAAGTGTAGCAAAAGAACAGAAACTTATTAATATGTACAATCAATTGTATGGTACTAACTATACAGTTGAATCAGTAGGCATTGATGTTATCAAAAAGAATAAAGGAACAACTAGACCTACAACAAATAATAATAAGTATTTCGCATATTATTTCAGAACAGGTGAAGTGTTTAAACCTGATGTAGTACATGCAGAAGAGAAACGTAAAGAACTAAAAGCATTAAAGGTTAGAAAAAAAGGTTAGAAAATAAGAAAGGATAAGGTGAGTGTTATGACTAAGATTAAGAGTATTGTAGAGGATTGTATCAATGGATGTACAGTACACAATGTTAATGAAGAATGTATGCATTTTAATATTAATTATTATGTTAATAATGCATATGGACAGGGAACTAAACACTATTGCTTCGTATATAAGGTAAAAGACTTAGAAGAAAACCTCTATAACATTATTAGAGATAATCTCTCTAAGGATAGTGATGTAGTAATAACAGACATTACTATTAAACATAATGATGAAGTAATAAGAGTTAATAAAAACAATTATCCATATAGTCTTAGCTATTTCATGGAAACATTAATCTAATAATATATGACCAGCTCATGTCGTTAAACCGAGCAGAAAGGAGCTTATTATGACAGGATTACAAATGACACTATGTATTGTTTCAATGGAGGAGTTAACAGAATACTCTGCTAATAATGGATTAACATTAACAGAGACTGTTGCACAAATTAACTCTGCTGTATATTCATGTGACAGTAAATATGAAACATACGAAGTTAGAGCACAGAGGACACTCAATAACAGATAGTCTTACATATTACGAAAGGAGGTGATGCCAAGTTATATAAATCTGCATATAAAGGAGGTGAATATATGAATATGCGAGATTTATTATTGTTACATATTGATAAAGAAAATGACAGACTTAATGATTATGGAAATATATTAATACCCATAAGACATAAGAATGCATCTTCAGATTTTCAGTCTAATGTGATGTTTGAAACTTTAGCTATTGAATTTGAGAACATTACAGAAAAACTAAATAACGTAAACTTTGTTGTTATTAATTGTATAAACAATAAAGAATTATTAAGAACATGTGTTGATTACATTAATGAGATTTCATTTATGGTAATGAACTTTATGTTAAATATTGAATCCCTTAATTAGGGTAGAAAGAAGGTTGCTATGAGTAGTAAATATGAATTCATTAAGGATTTCGTAGAATCAGATATGCAATTTGAGGACTTTGATGCATCACAACTTGAGTTTCTTAAAGAGCAAATAGTTGAGTTAGACATTCATGTAGACATCATGGATGAAAGAACCTTTTATAAGGTTAAACGTACTTTAAATGATGTTTATTCTAAAACGTCAAAGATTGTAGAAGCTAATAACAACGATAAAGAAGAAAGCGAGGAGATTACTATGAGTAAATCAGTAAACACAAACAATGTAACTATTAACAATAACAATAATATGGAGGATGATACTATGAGAAACATTAATGTAGCTGTAACAGAAGAGGAACTTACAATGGGAGAAAAGGCTAAAGCATTTGCAGAAGGTGCAAAAGAGAAACTTACAGATGGTTTCAAATTTGTTACTGAAAATGTTGATGTAGCTGCTGAAGAAGTAAAGAAGATGGCTAACATGAGTGACAGAGAACTTGAAGAGTACTTAAAGACAAATAGTAAATCTGTTTTAGACAGAATTGTTGATGCAGTTAAGAAGTATTCTGGAAAGATGAAAGACAATGCTGAGTTCTTTCCTAATCTTAAGAACAGAGCTGATAAAGCTGATAATATTATCGAGCTTATCAAAGAAGTTCTTGATGAAGAAGAATTATCTGGATGGGGTAAATTCAAAGCCATTGTAAAAGAACTAGTAAAATGGTTAGTAAGATTGTTACTTAAAGTTGGTGCTATAGTACTTAAGATTGCATTTACTTTAGTTGTTGGTACTGTAAAGATTGGTGCTACAGCATTAGTAACAGCAGGTAGAACTTTAGGTGTTGTTAACAGAGAAGTAATTAAACCTACTGTTAATGCAGGTAAAACTGCTTGGGCTAATCATAAAGCTAGAAAATCTGAAGCAGACTTCGAAGATGATTTCGATGATGACTTTGATGTAGTAGAAGAAATGTTATTCGAAGACTAATATTTAGCTAACATTCACATGGGAGGTTGGTTGGGTGAATGGGAGGAAATACTAAGGAGGACAACACTAATGACAACCGGGATAAGTATTTACAACAGCAACACACTTAGTTGACATCAATGGAAATGACTTGAATCCGGGGGGATAGTTGTCACTTTACTATCTCAGGAAATAAAAGAGCCTGAGTAAGGTTCTTTTATCTTTTCTGAGTCTTTAAAACTTATTGTCTAACCAGAGTGGTCAGCTTTTGACCTCTCTTTTTTATTATGAAAGGAGTCATTATTATGGCAAAGAAAATTAATAACACTAATGTAACTATTAACAACACAACAATTAAGGAGGAAAAAACTATGAAGAAAGATTACACATTGAATGGAACAATTAACGCAACAACATGGCAGGAGTTTAGAGTTGTTATGAAAGAAGCTGGTATTAATACTGGAACTAAATCATATGCTCAGTTAGTTGAGGAATATAATGCATTATCAAAAGATAATGGCGTTACTGTTCCTGTTGGAGATTTATGCAATGATAAATACTATCCTGATTGCCAGAATGATGATTCTGATAATCATGTAGTATTAGATAAGAAGCATGGAGATTATGTTGTTAAGAATATTGTTAAAGCTTCTTTCATTGCAACAAAAGGTGATAGCAAAGAACAGCGTATTGTGACAATGCATAAGTTATTTGGTATTATTAGAAAAGCTTATGCTAATGGTAATGAACAGATTGATGAAGCTTTTATCAAAGATATTATCAATCAGTTAGTAATCCTTAAATACATTTGCTTTAAGAAATATGAATCTGGTGCTATGATATTCTATCCTACAGTTAAAGCATCTGAATATGTAAAGAACAATAAATAATAATTATATTGCTGAGCTATCGGCATGACGGGCAGAAAGGTGGTCTATTATGACAAGATACAAAATTATTGATGTAGTAACTAACAACGGAACTGATTATTTAAGATTAAAGAATATTAAGAGAGATATGTCTCCTAGTATTCTGGTAACACCTGATGAATGTCTTCTTGTCCCATATAAAGATAAGTATGTCTTTGTATTGAAGAAAGACTTAAGTATCCATAATAAGATTAAAGAGTTAGTCTTTGACTTATTTGCAGGCATTATTATCGGTGGTATTGTATTATTTATTTTATTCTCATGGTTATCATATGAACCAGAAGGATATTATAGATATAAAGATGGTAATGCTGATGGTACTGGTATTTATTATGAATGGTATGAAGGAGGTGACAAATAATGTTGGATTGGTATTGGGAAAATGATGACACATGTATCTTTACTGCAAATGGCAAAGAGATTACCAGATGTAATGATGAAGAGTTCGATAATGTTCTGGAAAGATTGCTATTAGATTACGAATAATTTTACATAGCCCCGCCGCAAGGCGGGGCGTTATCAATTAAGGAGGCTTATTATGCAAGTAAATAAATTAACAGGAACTATTAACATACTTAACATTAAGACTTATATATATGATGATAATATATATAGTCAACTAGAACTTCCAATAAATACTGATATTAATGTTAAGTATAATAACTTATCAGGAGGTATTATATATAACCAAACAGGTAAGTATGATATTCAAGTCATTCATTCTTTCACCCTTCGGGACTAGCCTTCATGGTTTCTGGCAATAATGCTTTTAAATTGTCTACTTGACAGGACAGTATAGATATATTATATTATGTCTTGTTGAGTAGACAATTATATAGGAGGTATTATCATGAACAAAACACAGAAAAGAGTTTATGACTTTATTAATTATTTATGTAGCTCATGTCTATTACATGATGATAATAATCATAAACTGGATAACTTACCTGTCTTGTTGACTAGACAGGCTATTGCTAATAAACTATGTCTATCTAATAAGACAGTAGAAAGAGCACTTGAATATTTAATAGCTAATAAATATATATATAGAATAGAATTCGGTAATAATTATATATATAATACTAAGCCTATTAATATTAACCATGACTTCTTATGTAGAGTAAGATGTTGACATGTCTTGTTAGAGAGACACTTCTATAGATTAAATAGCTTATATAAGCGAATACATGAGTGTTAGTATATATATAAGCGTATAATAACGTCTATAGTGTTTGAGGATATATATAATAATAAATAACTATTTATTATGTTATATTATTAAAATATATATTGTCCGAGAGGAGGCTATTTTTGCCCCCTCTCTTTATTTTTAAGGTTATTTAATCTAAATTGTAACAATTCGTGCTTTTAATTAATATCTTATATATAGGCTTTAGTATTATTATTCTTATACTCTTGCTATTATATATATCTTGACTATAGGGTTTGATATTAGTATTCATTCTCTATAGTCTTTTATATATTATTTATTATTATTTTATATAGGAGGTGATGTTATTGTTATTCATTATTAAGCTTTTATTATTAGGTATCTTATCTATCTTTCTTATCTTATTAGATGTTATTATATCTTTAATAGATTTTATTATTAGACTATCAGATAAGATATTTAGTAAATGATTACTGGTTGTTTTTTGATGTTATTATACACATTATTTTAGGTCTTTTTGGCTTAAATGTGTGTTTAATATACATAGCTTATTTTATTTTAGTAGCATGGTTTTTGATAATTTCTTTAACTATGCTACTTTTTGTTACTCTTATTTATTATTACATACCACAGAAAGGATGGTGTTATTATGTCTATTGTTATAGGCAATATGAAATCTTTAAACATGCATTATGATGAATTATGGTTCATCATGAGGTCTATGGATTGGTTTGTTTATGAGAAAGTCGGTAATAGATTTAAACAATACGATAAGACTAGAATTAAACAGGCTAATTATAGATTGTTAATGCAACCTAATGTAAAAGTCATTGATGAATTATCTCCATCACATGATTTATTTACATGGTATATGATTCGTAGACAGAAAGGAGAATGGAACATAAATACTTTTATTAATGATTATGTTCCTGCTTTTATAAGAGGTATTATCACTAATGAGGACGCTAAGAACCGTTTAAATGAACTCTGGAATCTTGATAGACAGAATAAAACGGTTTTATTAGTTTGTACATGTCAAGAAGAAGAGATGTGTCATAGGTCAATCATTGCAGGAATATTGCATGGTGTTGGCTGTAATGTAATATCTGCCTTCGGTAATAACATCTCACGGTATGATATTTATTATAAATTATATCGTGAAGAAGAAAAGAAAATTAAATAATGTGTAACTAGCTCTCCCATTCGGGAGAGCTTAAATTTAATTGAAAGGATTATGTTTAATTAAAGAAAGGATTATGGTGATTATTATGACAGTTAATGAATTAAGAAGTAATGTTTGGAAAGCAGTTAAAGGTAATGGTTCTTATACATGGAAGGATATTTGCTCCATGAAAAGAGAAGAGCTTGAAGCTATGATGTCTACTAAAGGAGACAATTTATTAGATAGCTCTATTTTTAAGACTGTTCATGCTCCAGAAACTGTTGGAGATGTTACATTTACTGGTAAGAGATTACGCAAAGACATTGTTGAGCGTAATTATGAGAAGAAATGCTCTAGCATGAGTGAGTTTGAAGTTGAACGTGCTAAAGCAGAAATTATTAACCGTGCTGAAATCTTAGGATGTACTCCAGATTTATCATGGGAAGAAATTTATAATACCCATAAGGATTTACAGCACAGAGTTTGCCACCAGAAACGTGAGATTACAAAACAGATTAAGGTTTGTGGCTATAACTTAACTCCAGATTGTGAATCCGGATATTTCACTTTTAATTTAAGTAAAGTAATGGATGTTGCTGATATTAAGAATGACACTGATATTAAAGAGTGGTTGTTCGAAGTTGCTGTTCCATATGCAGATTTAATGGAAACATGCGATAGTTTAGGTGTTAATCTTGTAACTTTTGACCCAGAAGAAATTCCAGTTCCGGGCAATATGGATTTAAAGGGAGCATTAAATCATGCTTATAAATATGGTATGATTGATGTTTCTACTGGTGATAAATACTTCCCAATTGGCTTAAGTGCATCTAAAGCTAGAAGTGGTGGTGTAATCTGGTTAGCAAATGTTGGTGACTGGAATGCAATGGAGAAACTTAGAGCACAGGTTCTTCATCTTACTCAGGAAGAGTATGATAATATGAAGAAAGATAAATGTGTTATTGCTAAGTTTGAAACTGGTTCTATTGGTATGAGAACTAGTTCTGTTATTAATGTGTCTAAAGCAGGTGCTAAGCTTCGTGGTGATAACAATGTATTAAAGAATATTAAATGCAAAGTTATTCCAGATATTGTTAGCAATGTTCAGCTTAAGACACTTGAACCAGATAAAGGAGTTGTTGGCGAAATGAAGCCATTCTCCTTTAATGTAGTTGATAGAGAATATGAAGTTATCTATTCAGATGGTTCTTCTCTAATTAAATTACAGAAGTTTATTGATATTCTTCATCAGGCTGGTGAAATCACAGATAAGCAGTATCAGATGTTCACAACTAAGTGGGCTGAATCTGGATATGATGTTAGTATTCTTCGTAATGATGAAGAGATGTATAAGTTTTTAACATCTAAGGATTTTAAATGCTTAATGCAGGTAAGATTCTTTGGTGGTGTTAAAGGAACTGTTATCCCTGTTGCAGAAATGGATGGAGATGAAAGGCTTGCTGATGTAGATATGCTTGTATTTAAGAAATCAGCTAAATATATCTCTGAAGACGCTCCTTTTGAGGTTATTAATTTTCCTCATAAAAAAGAAAGAGCACAGCTTAATTATCAGTTTGTACAATCAACTGTAACTGATGGTAAAGTATTAATCAAAGGTGCAGAGAAAGCATTTGAGAATGTAAAAGATGTTCTTAAGAGTGCTGATAATGCATTGAAATTTGTAGCAGGTGTTCGTGGTCTTAATGATGAAGGTGATGACCTTTTAACTAAATTGGCTAATGATTTAGAAACAGAGCCTAGACTTATTACAGAGCATTATCATCATCAGCAAATTCTTAATAAAGTTGAGAAGTTTGTAAAGGAGGTAGGCTACGGTAGAATCCCTGTTAATGGAGCATTTAAATATATTATCTCAGACCCTGTTTGGTTATATCATCAGGCTATGGGAGATGATTTTGAATCAGCTCTTAATGCAGGAGAGGTTTATTGTAATGGTATTGATGGATTTGAAGCAGGAATGTGGAGAAGCCCAATGATTCATTATAGTGAACCACAGAAAGTTACATGTAAAGATATTGATTATCTTTGGATGTACAAAGACATCATTGTTCTTAATGTAAAGGACGCTATTGCTCCTGCTTTAGGTGGAGCAGATTTTGATGGAGATAAGTGCTTAATCATTGTTGATTACAGAAATGATAGCTTTGAATCAGACTTTGTACAGCAGATTCAGTCTCCGGGTTACATTGTTTATGATGAAGGTAATACTGCTCCTAAAGTAGACAATAATATTGAAAACAGAATTAAATATTATGTTGATTTGTCTACTCCAAATAGAACAGGTGTTATTACAAACTGGGCTACTTGTGCTAATGATTTAATGATTAATGCTCAGTTAAATAATGATACTAAAGCATATAACTGGTTTAAACGTCTTCTTGTTCGTTTAAGATTTGCTCAGGGTTGGGAAATTGATTTACCTAAAACTGGTGTATCTGCTGATGGACCAGATGGTGATATGTTACCAGTTAACTATTGTAAGCCTGCTATGAAACCACAATGGTTTGTTGATATGTGTGGATATAATGGTAGACCTACTACTACTGTAACTAAAGATGGAAAATCCATTGTATATAAAGGTAATTCTCCAATGGAACAATTACATCAGTATGCAGAAGAGTTCTGGAGTTCTATTATTGCAGGACAAATTGTTACTCCTAACACTATGTTAGAGGTAATTGGTGCTACTTTGACAGAAACAGAACGCAATGCTTTTGAAACTGTAAAGAATCAGGTTATTGAATATGAAAGACTTTACAGAAATGAAACTAGAAACATTATCAGTCTTATGAATAATGGTGTTATTTCTGATGAAGAACAGAAATTAATGTTTGAAAATCTTATTGATATACACCGTAATTCATTAAATTCTTTGTTAGGTGGAGATATTACAAGTGATGTTGTTGCTTATGCTTGTTATTATGCATCTAACTTTAGAAAAAGTGCTGATGGAAACAATGAAAAAGTTTCTGGAAAGAGAAGCTATGGTTGGGTATGTTATTATGCTGAAACATTAGCTCTTTTATACAGAAATAATAATGGTATGTCATTAATTGCATTGCCAGATAAAGAAATGGACAATGTAGAAATCATTGATGGAGAATTACTTATTGACGGAAAGTTTGTTAGACAGGTAGAGTATCCAGATGGTTCTTATTCTATTAAGGTTATTGATGATAAACCATTTATTGTTGTACCTAAAGTACTCCCTGTTATTACAGAAGAAGAAAAGAGACAGGCTGAAATTGCATATGCCAATAAACAGTTCTCTTTTGAATGTGCAACATTTACAGCTTATAATCAGCATTTAAATTCAGAACAGTTCATTGATACAATTAAAGCTAATAATAATAGTTTTGATATAGTATTATTAACAAACGGTTCTGTTGCTTTATGTATGAATGGATTGGTTTACGCTTCTATTAAGGAGTGTCCGTCTGAAATCATCAATAAGAGAGTGTCATTATCTAGTCATAGTGATTTATTATTTATTCCTAAAGCTCAGAGAAAGACTACTCTTATGAAAGATGATACTTATGCTTATTGCAAAATGCTTAGATTTACAGTAATGATTAGAGTTGGTGAATCAATTGACACAAACATTAGTGTTCCAGAAACCAACTATTCCTCTACACCTTCTAATGATTATTATCAGGGAGTAGAAGACCCATCTATGTCTTATGACTATGATGAACTAATAAAAATGTATGGTCTTAATTAATTTATACTGTCCCACTCCCATTCGGGAGTGGGATAAATATTTTTGAAAGGAGTAATTGTTATGACTGATAAATTAAAAAGTATATTAAAAGTTGCTAGAGAATATCCAGAGAATCTCTTTACAATTGAATATAGAAATAAAAATCTTATTCATTATGGAGGAGAGTCTACAACATGCAAAGGAGATAATCTTTATAGCAATATAGTAAGAATATATGAAAATAAGAATTTTGTTATAAAGAATATTTATATGCAATTGTGTACAGCTATTGAAGTTAAAGACCTTTTTAAGGAGGATAATTATGAACATTAATGTATCTTTAAATCATGTAGAACCAGCATGGATAAGTAATGAAATTGATTGTATTGTTAGAAATCATATTATCTGTAAAGATGGTTTTGAGGTATCAGTACAAGCAAGTAAACATCATTATTGTTATCCAAGAGAAACTAAGAAATATCATGATTATTTTGAATTATTATGTGATATTTCTAATGATAAGGATTTACTTGAACCTTATTATGATGGAACTATTTGTGCTTATGTTCCAAAAGCTATTGTTGAGATACTTATTCTCAGACATGGTTCTATTAATTGGAATTTAACACCAAGAAAGGAGAAATAATTATGAAAATAGGAATTACGGAGAGAGGAGACGCAGGTATTAATTTATCATGGGTTTCTAAAGTAAATACTGTTGATGGTATGATTTTAATTACAAAAAATCTTACTGAAACATTTTGTTTACAAGTACTTGATTTATATAATAAAGGTTACAAAATTATTGTTCATTGTACTTGTACAGGTTATGGTAATTCATCTCTTGAACCAAATGTTCCAGATTATAAAACACAGCTTAAACATTTGGCATATTTAATAGATATGGGATTTCCGGCAGATAATTGTGTTCTTCGTATTGACCCTATATTTCCTTCAGAAAAAGGATTGAACAGAGTTCGTGAAGTAATTAATTACTTTATATCTTTAAATACTGGAGTTACACGAATTCGTATATCAATTGTTGACGAGTATAAGCATGTAAAGGAACGTTATCGTCAACATGGTTGGAATCCTTTATATGGTGATAACTTTGGGCCTTCTAATGAACAGGTAGAAATGGTTGCTTATTTACTTAATGCTTATGCATTTACTTATGAAGTATGTGCAGAAGATTATCTTGCTAAAAGACTTCGTGATTCAATGATAATTGGTTGTATTAGCCCAAAGGATTTACGAATTATGGGCATCCCTTATGCTAATTTAAATGAATTGTCTATTAATCCTCAAAACCGCAAAGGATGTCATTGTCTGTCATGTAAAACAGAATTACTTACAGACCGTAAACAATGTCCTAATGGTTGTGTATATTGTTTCTGGAAAGGAGGTAAATAATATGTTTTTCACAGATAAATATGATTTTTTATCTAATATGCATCCTTGTAAAGTAGAAGTATGTATTGGTATGATACCATATACTTTTACATGTGCTGAATCTGCTTTTCAGGCTTGTAAATGTCCAGAAAGAGTTAATGAATTTGTCAATCTTGATGGTTATCAAGCTAAAAAATTAGGTAGAAAAGTTCAGTTAAGACCAGACTGGGAACAAATTAAAATTGATTGTATGAAAGCAATTGTGAAAGCTAAATTTGACCAAAATACATTTTTAGGATTACGACTTAAATCATTGAAAGGAGATATTGTAGAACATAATACATGGAATGATACTTTTTGGGGAGTATGTAATGGTACTGGAGAAAATAATTTAGGTAAGATATTAATGGATTTAAGAGATTATTATAATCCATTTTATTGTCTTGTTGTTGGTTCCAGAGACTTTAATGATTATCAATTAATGTGTACTGTTCTTGACCATTTATTACAGAATAAGAAATATATAGTAATTGTATCAGGAGGAGCGAAAGGAGCAGACAGTTTAGCTGAAAGATATGCTAATGAACATCCTAATTGTAGGCTAAAAGTATTTCTTGCTAATTGGGATAAGTATGGTAAATCAGCAGGTTATAGACGTAATGAACAAATGCATTTATATATTTCAGCTCCTTCGGATAATGATAGAGGAGTTGTAGCATTTTGGGACGGTCAATCGAAAGGAACAGCCCATAATTTTGAGCTTGCAATTAAATACAATACTCCAATTAAGATTTATAATTATCTTACTGGTAAATATATTCCCAATCCCCATTCGGGGATTTAATAGTCATAATAAGGCTATTATCCTTTCAGTTGACTTATGGTGTACTAAGTGTCGCTGTAGGTCAACACGACCTTTATGAGGTGTGCTTCGCACACCTCTTTTTTTATAGTGCTAACCGAAGACATGGCTTTTTAGAAAGGAGTCTTATTTTGAAGAATTTTAAAGTTTTTGTGGATAATTGTTACATAGGTATTATTAGTATTACTTTGGATAAAGTGAAAAAAATTGAAGATTCAGGCTTTACTTTAATTAAAGCTTAATAGCTTGATAGAAAGGAGCTTTATTATGGCTAAGTTAAATTTGAATGAACAGGAATATAAAGGTATTAAGATATACCTTATCAATAGAAGATATACTAACTATAATGCTATGCGTTATTTATTAGGTTCAAGAAACTCAGGTCAGAATATATGGATACCTAAGTGTTATCTTGAAGAAGACGGAACTTTGAAACAAAATATTAATATTGATTTTGTATTTAAAAAAGCTTTTTGTCAAAAGAAATTTTTATATGCAGGTATTGATATTAATCCTTATGATTGGAGGTAATAATATGAATATAAAACCATTTGCATCAGTAAATTTTTGTTATAAATGTGGTTGTCCTGTACCTAAAATAGGAATCACATTAAGGACTAAAGCAGGTAATGTTTCTGCTTCAACTCCATTTATCTGTCCAAAATGCAAATCAAAACAGAAAAAGAAGAGGTGATTTTATGAAAAGACCAGAGATAAATCTTGCAGAAGTTGTTGCAATGATATTAGATATTGAATCAAGTATTAACGTTAAGTGTTTATCTTATGGTCTTTATGATAAGACTAATAAAGAATATATCAACGAGTCTAATAAAGATATTAGCTTTGATTACCATGAAGCTTATGAAAATAAGTTCAGATTTAAGTATACATATGACAAATCTTTAAAAGAGAATAATATTATTTATCTCTTAAAGCATCATGGAGAAATATATTTTCCTATGCTTAAAAAGAATACTCAAAAAGCATATGTAGCTCAATTTGATGTATCAGAGCTTATTTCTAAATATGGAGAAAACTATTCAGTTACACCAGATAAATACTTTGCAGAGAAATTCTGTTGGGTTACTTCTAAATCTAAAAAAGAAACAAATCAACAATTTGAACAAATGGTTTTACCATTAGAAAGTATGAGGTAAATATATGACAGAAACAGAAAAAAGAGAAAGACAATTTCATTGTCAAAGAAAAGCTTTTGCTATATATGATGATAAGTTAAATTGGAATCCAGATAACTTTTATAGTCATCATGAATGGCTTGTAGGAACAGGATTATTTTCTGAAGCTCAATTCGAGGATTTAGTTAGAGGCTATATTGATAATACTGGAATTTACTTTTATCAAGGCAATAATTTTGAAACAAATGAATATGTTGAAGATATTGCAAAATCTTATATGAACTCTATTGATAAAGAATTGCCAGTTTATTGTGGAGTAATTAAAGGTGAAATTGGAAGCCATTGGAAGCCTATTAAACAGATAAGATAAGAAGGTGACAATATGAATAATGTTCAAAGATTTCGTGAAGTATTAAATCTTTTTGACCAAGGTTGTAGACTTAAGTTTCATTATGGTTCAGGAAATGATAATGACCTTTATGCTATGGCAGATAATGGTAAATTAGGCATTATTATGCAGAAACATGAAGCAGAGAAAGAACCAGAAGAAGTTTTAATGACAGTCGATTATTCTTATCCAGCATGGTTATCAATTGTATCAGACGGTATGAAAGAAATACATGGTGATGATATGTTTGATTTGATTGACCATACTTATGATAAACCACCAGTATTATGTATTACAACAAATGGTGATTTAAATAAGAATGGAGAATGTGTAATGGGGAAAGGAGTTGCTCTTCAATTTAAAAACCTTTTTCCGAAATTACCAAAATATATTGGAGATTTAATTAAACAATATGGTAATCGTGTGTTTAACTTAGGTTTATATGACTATATTACAAGTTCAGGAAAACATGTACCAATTAGGATTATGACTTTTCCTACAAAACATCATTGGAAAGAAGATAGTGATATTAACTTAATCAAAAAGTCATGTGAAGAGATTATTCAGGTATGCGATAAGTATAATTGTGATACTGTATTTCTTCCTGCTCCGGGTGTAAATAATGGTAGGTTGAATTATAAAAATACTGTTGAGCCTGTTATATCTTTAATACTTGATAGTAGATTTTATATTTGCTTTAAATAACCATTACCCCTTTCGGGGTAATAATAAACTCCTTTCGAGGTGTTGATAGTTACATGATAAGGTACAAATGAAAAGACGGTTGGCTATTTATAGTCAGCCGTAATTTTCAAAAAATTTAATAAAAAAGGAGACTTCAATATGAAAATTGTATTAACAGGTAGAGAATTAAGTGCTATTAAAAGTATTATGGAGCATACAGAAAGTGGTTCTGTAAATGAATTGGCTAAAGAATTAAAGGATAATAAGGTTATTTCTTATTCAGTACAGCCACTTAAAAAAGAGATTGAAATAGAAGTAAATCCAGATTATGTATCAGACTTTTTGGATGTATATGACAGATTTATTGGTATTATTGTTGACCAAACAAAAGCACTGTTTAAAACAGCGGTAATGCTTAGTGAAGAAACTAGCAAAATTGTAGAGAAATATGTGGGAGGTGACGATAATGCCTAATGTTAATTTGAGAGACATTCAGCTTGCTATCAAAGATAGTATAGGTTCTGATACATATGACAGTAATGAAATAGTTGAAAGTAAAAAAAATTATTATACTGAATGTGATATGCATTCTCTTATTGAAAGGGGGAATGTTCCATGTTCGGTATTTTGTTAGTAACTGGAATATGTTGCAAAGTACATCCTATTTTGGGTGTACTTTGTTTTTGTATGTTAACATTTTAAAAGAAATGAGGTGATAGTATGGAAAGTCAGAAAACTTCTGCTATTCACTGTCCTCAATGTGGTTCTGTATGCAACAAGACTGAAACTCCATTAACTCATGAACATTCAATTGAATGCAGAGTTTGTGGCTATCAGGAAATTAAAACCACCTCAAATATTGAAAAGTTCAAAGGTTATGGTTCTCTTGTTGTAAATGATACAGTAGTGTTATTCCATGAACCAATACAATTTGATAAAGAGCAAGAAATATTAAAGAGTATTACAGAAAATCAGAATGCAAACTTTATTAAATGGACAGATGAACATGGTTTAACAGTTCTGAAAGGAGAACTGCCACAAGAGTTTACAGATGAAGAAATCGAACAGAAAATAGCGGAAGAAGAATACTGGAAAAGTCTAAGATATTCTTCTAACTATAATTCTGATGATTATGTTGACTTTTAAATTGCCCCATTCGGGGCAATTATAGTAACACAAAATTATTTAGAAAGGAGTGTCATTTTATGGAAGCTGAAACCATGAAAGTTGACGGTTCTAAATGTATTAATGTCAAGGTAACGCCATCAACAGAGGAGACTCCTAATGTTGAAATCGAAGCTGATGATTTTTTAAATCAGTTTAGTGATAAACCGCTTACTGAAGACCCAAATGCCAAGAAGAAATTAAATTCTATTATTGGTTATCTTAAGTCTAGCAGATTTAAGAAAAAGGTAAATTCAGAGGCTTACAAGACTGGTGTTCCACCAAAGAAAGTTGCTCAAGGAGTAATTAGCAAAGCATTTGGAATTGTCGGTGATATTTTAGGTATCGCAGTTGATACCGTAAGTTGCACATTAAATGGTCTTGTTGATTTACTATCTAACATTCTCCATAGAGGAATCGACTTAGTAACAAAAATCGTTAATGGAATATGTAGAGTTGTAACATTCAACCAAACAGCATGTGCTTCTTAAAAGACGCTCCCATGCGGGAGCTTAATAGTAACTAAAATTCAAACAATTTTGTGGGCTAACCCTTCCACAATAAATAAGTAGGGTACGCATAAGGAGGCGTATTATTATGTTAAGAACAATTTGTAGTGGTAGAACTGTATGGGTAAAAGAACTTGTAACAGAGAAGCGTCAGGGACCGAATGGAGAGTTTGACGCAAAGAGCATCTTATTCCGTATTGCAACTCCAAGAAACTACACAAGAACTGTAACAAAAGACGGACAGCAGGTAGAAGAGCGTCCTACAGATTTCATTCTTTGTCGTGCAAACGGTTCAACAGCACAGGTTATCGCAGACAACTGTTCAGCAGTTGGTCCAGACGGTAAGCTTATTAGCCGTCATTTGGAACTTATCGGACATATCGAAACATATGTTACAGACCGTACATTCAAGGTTGAAAACCTTCCGTTGTCTATCGCAAACGTTGGTACTGTAAATGTATCTTTTGATACAACACAGAAAGTTGACGGACATATTTTCGTTGTAGATGAAATCGAATTCCTTGACCCTAAGCCACAGCCAAAGGTACAGGCAGGTACAGCTACAGTAAGTAACGTTCAGGTTGCAGTTCCAACACAGGGTACACCAGTTCAGGCAACAGCACCAGTTCAGGCTCAGCCAGCTCAGACAGCAACTCCAGTTCAGGCACAGGCAGGCGTAGCACAGGCTACTACAGCACAGCCAGTACAGAATGCAGTTGCAGGAGCAATGAATCCACCTGTAGTTCCAGAAGGATATACAGGACAGGAATCTCCGTTCTAATCCAGATGTAAGATTTTGTTGCATTTCCTTTCCAGTCGGGTTATACTTTATGTATGACTTGACTGGAAAGGAGTTTTTATTTGTATGGATAAGAAAGAAACATTAGATATGAATTTAGAACAAACTTTAATGGAAGACGAGCATTTTAAAGAAGGTGCTACCGAATACGAAAGAATTATGGAACAATCCATGAATATCTCAGAAGAGATTACATCAGCTCTTATAAAAGAGATTGTAAAGAAAACTGATACCGGAGAGAAGGCTAATACACTTACTCTTACAACAGCAATTATGGCAACAGCTAAGACTTTAATTAATTTATCTTCATATGTTTATGAAACAGAAGATGAATTAAAAGATGTTATTATTAAAGCAAGAGAAACTGTTGTTAATACTGTTATTCCTGCTCTACTTAACCCACAGCCTTGTGGAGAATGTCCGGAATGTAAAAATGGACAGCCTTGTTCAAATCCTAAAATGGATACGGAAATGTTACAGACAAGAACATTACCTATTCTTTGTGCATCATTATTGGAATATGATTTATGGAATAAGACAATGTATATGTACACAGAAGGAAGAGAATTTTTAAATCAAGATGTTGCCGAAGACAAGGCTAAAGAGGAGGGAAAAGAAAATGCTGAATGAGAAAATAACATCATCTAATCCACTTAGTATTATGCCAGAAGATTTCTATCATGATACATTAAGAAAGGATTTTATTGAAGTTTTATCAAAAGTAAAGTTTGACCCAGTACTTACTTTAACAGTAGAAGAAGTAATGAACAAAGCAGATGGTTCTTCTGTTAATAAACAATATGAACAATTAATAGAAGATTTAAATCCATTAGTTATAGCTTTATTAAGCAAAAATTATCAAAAATCAGATGAATTTATTCGTGCTGATGATAAAGAAAAGGTTATTGTTCGTAAGTTAACAAAAGATGTACAGGATTTGATTACTATAGCAAAATGTACAAAAAAACCGGAAAAGAATACAGAAACATCAGTAAGAGAAAGACTTAATTATGACAAAGACAAAAAAGAGAATGTAATTTTGGATTCTGAAGACTCTTTACAACAGAGAGAAAGAATTCCAAATATAGAATAAGGAGGTACTTTACCATATGCGATTACCAAAATTTAATTCGCTTGAAGAGGTAAAGGAATTCATCAGTAGCACCGATTCTTCTGTAATCGGTGCTATTAATTTTATAGACTCAGAAGGAAAGTCTGTACAAATGTCGATGGATGACTTTATCAAAAAAGTAGGTCTTGATGAAGCCGCTGAGTTCATTTATAAGACAAGTAACGAAGGAGAAATGAAAGGTGTTCAATTCTCAAAAGATGAATTAAACAAAATTCTTGAAAAGTTTAAGAATGACCCTGATTCTCTTACAGAAGAAGAGAAGACGATTTTGTATCTTGTTATGCAGGATATGAAATCATCAAATAATACTTTTAGTGTAGCCAATGATTTATTTACATTGTTTACAAAATCAATTGTAGATGTTGGCGGAAATTTAACTAGCACCTATTCTGGATTATTAAGTGTTATTCTTACTTTTATGGAAGATACTTTTACATTAAGTTCTGATTTAGCTGTTCATATGGACAACCAGAATACTTATAATGAAATAGTTAAAAGTATAACAGACCAGATTGTTATACCAGAAGGCATTGATGAAGCTTGCCTGTTAATAGGGCTTTTCCATATCATAGGAGAACGGTTTGTAGGTTCTGATTTAACAAGAAATATGAAAGTTAATTATCATGATTTTGCAAATCGTCTAGGTCTTGATATGGATTTCCTTTTTGGAGAAAAACAAGAAGTTTCCTCTATACCAGATGATGTAGAAAATCTTGAAAAAGAACTTTTGCCAGATGTAAAAAGCTTTTTGGGTTTGAATAAACCAGAGAGTAAAGAAAAAGGCAATGTTGTAAATTTAGATATTCGGAAAACATTAAAAGAGGATAAGTTATAATCCGGAGGAAATATGGCAAATAATATTCCAGATGAAACATTAAAAAATGTATGTAAAATAGGTCAAGGTATTAATTGTTGCAGGTATATATTATGTGGACAAAATGGTTTTGAATGTGGAAAGCTTACAAAGCTGAAAGAAATCATTGATAAACGTGTAAGTATTATGGTTGCAAAAGGAGACAACTGTAAGGGGCTAGAATAATTTCTAAGCCCCTTTCGGGGCTTCAATAGTATTTTATATCTATTTTTTATATACCCCTTTCGGGGTATTAATAGAATTTTGATATTGACACTTTTTTCATGTTGTGTTAATATTTCAATTATCACAAAAAGTAACATTTGTGCTCTAAAAAACATACAGGTATAACCATGTGCATAAGGTGTTTAATCATCACCGTCATGGAGATAACCGAAGTGGTACGGATAACAATAGACTGATAGGTTTATTGTTACGCACGTTGACTCAACAGTAATGTTGAAGATGGAGAGAAGAACTTCTCAACACCTAAGGTATCGTGTATACTTATACAATGTGTTAGTGCAACTTGCTTCTGGCAGGAGTAATAGACGCTTACCCGAAAGGTAAGAAGAATCCATGGAACTATTTTTGCGTGGAAAACAAAAATAACAACATGGAAATTCCAAATAATCCTGTTTGCCGTGAATGAAAGAAATTTCAGTATAACGGAAGCAACGTTTGTTGTAGCCCAAGGCATTAAAAAAACATATATTTGATTTGGTATCAAAATATAATCTGAATGATGGGTGAAGCTTAGAGGTATCAGTCCTCTATGAGTTTAAGGTTAGCAAAGTGTGTTAACATCACCTTATGGTGAGTGTTACAGAGCTAGTTAACTAAGGTAAGAAGTTTAAAGATGACGGTCTTTAAGCTCAGACTTATCTTCTCATTCGCATAATAAACATTAGGTATAAATAATAGGATGAAGGTCCATACTTGTATGTTTTTTAGGGCATAATTGCTCTAATATATTTTAAGTAGAAACAACTCAGGTCCTATCGGTTGATTAGGCAGGCGAGGTACAGTGAGGTAGGTTTCCGACATCAAGTTACTTAGAGTATGGTTCAAATCGGTATAAAATGTCTACGCCTGAGAATCTGGGAGTGGATTCTTGAAAGAGTATCTAAGAGTAGTTTAGCGACAAAATTAGAAATGGTATCGTAAGCTGGTAGCTGAAAAACGACTACACGCCTAATCTATAACTTAAAATATATTATTGGTTTGTAGCTCAACGGTAGAGCACTCGGCTGTTAACCGAGGGGTTGTGGGTTCGAATCCCACCATTCCAGTTATTCTAGTGTATAGACCTCTGTTTTCGGACATGTTCGCACACTGGCGGAAGTTTAGTGTAAACTTTTTAGCACACCGCCGGAAGAAAAATACATAGATAAGGCCCCATGGTCTAGCGGTCAAGGACACCACCCTTTCACGGTGGTAACATCGGGTTCAAATCCCGTTGGGGTCACTTGGAGAAGAGGTAGGTTGGAGGAATGGGTAATCCCCGTATGTGAGCAATTGGTTAGCGGTTAGGATGCTGCTAGACACCATAGCTAAAATTCAGGTTCGCTTCTCCATTAAGGCGGGATAGAGCAGTCTGGAAGCTCACTAGGCTCATAACCTAGAGGTCACTGGTTCAAATCCGGTTCCCGCAATTGAATAAGTAATGCTATTAGCTAAGTACTCTTATTCACACATGGCACTATGAGCATTATTTATTTAATGCTTGTAGTGCCAATATTTTTGTAAGCAGGTGTGGTGGAATGGCATACACGAAGGACTTAAAATCCTTTGGGAGAAATCCTTGCGAGTTCAAGTCTCGCTACCTGCATTAAGTCGATATGGTGGAATTGGCAGACACGCCAGATTTAGGTTCTGGTTCTTCGGAGTATGAGTTCAAGTCTCATTATCGACATTTGCCCCAATTGCACAGTTGGTAGTGCGACTGCCTTGTAAGCAGTAGGTCGGCGGTTCGAGTCCGTCTTGGGGCTTTTATGGAGAGTTACTCTAATTGGTAAGAGGGCGGTCTTGAAAACCGTTGTAGCTGTAAAAAGCGATGGGAGTTCAAGTCTCTCACTCTCCGTTATGAATTAAGCATAAGTAATTCATAGAATCATGAATACACCAGTAATCATGGATACTTTTAGCTTATGCAGTTTATCATGTACTTAACATGAAGGCTTTTATTTATGAAACGACAGTCTATAAATAAAAGCCGAAGTCTCCGGAGTCTTACTCAAGTGGTGAAGAGGGAATCCTGCTAAGGTTCTAGTACCGTAAGGTAGCGAAGGTTCGAACCCTTCAGGCTCCGTTTATTTTATCGGGATGTAGTTCAGTTTGGCTAGAATGCATGATTTGGGTTCATGAGGTCGCAGGTTCGAATCCTGTCATCCCGATTTAATTTAAAAATTACATAATATTCGAGAAAGGAGAACGATTATGATTACTTTTATATATGATGTAATATTTGGTTATGTATTGTTCTTCTTTTTAGAAGATACATTCACATATATTGAAACTAATAAGGAGGTAAGCCAGAAAAATAATAGCAGTAATTGCTTACGACAGTTGTTGAGGTTCTGTCGGTTGACATGGCATCCTGTCCCTATTAAGCCTACAAATACATAGTTAAGCGGATTTAATATAATGCGAAAGCGAAACCTCAAAATGATAGTAAACTATCATAAACTTAACTTATATGTAAGAGTAGGCTAATTCATAAAAAAATATATATAAACTAAATTTAGGCATATTCGCTGCGTAATGAACTTAAAGCAGAATAAGCGTTGCGATACAGAAGGTACTGTAAGCCAAGTAAAAACCCGTTAAGACATTATGTGATGTATTCACTTAAATGGTAAAAAACAAAGAATTTCACACTTTTATAAATAATTTAAATAATAGATGATATATATAAATATCATCGAACTAATAGAGATTAATAGAGATTTTTTATGTCATAGACCGCCGTTAATAGTTAATGCGGCGGTCTTTTTTTGGAATAATAGTTTAATTGGATAAAACATCAATAACAATATTGAAGATAAGGTTCGAGTCCTTAAAATTCCATTCTTACTGGGTTCCTGAATAGGAGTAGATTCTACCGATTAAGAATTTAGAATTCCTTTGTAAGACAACCGAACTACCTTTATTGGTACTAACATAATTTAAGTACTATTTTGTTTATTGAAAACTTTGTGTGTTTCTTTTAATATGTTTTTATCAATACAAATACTGATTTTATCAGATAGGTTAAAGCAGAAGAAAGCATTTATTAGTTAGGTAGTCTAATAAATAAAGATTGGTTAAGAAAAAGATGGCGGTTATTAGTTAGCCATGGACAATAACTAATAATGACGTTGCAAATCTATCTTAACCGCCTATGGACCGTTAGCTCAGTTGATTAGAGCGTTCGGCTCATAACCGAATGGTCCGGGGTTTGAGTCCCTGACGGTCCATTATTAGGCAGTTCCCATTTGGGAACTGCCATTTTTATTTCCCCCTTTCGGGGAATAAAAAGAATTTATCAAAGAAAGGATAATAATATGAGCAATATAGAAGAAACAAAGAATATGTGTTCTAAAGTATTTATGTATTGATTTATGGAAGAAAAAGAAAATCCTGAAATGAAATATAAACCTGAAGACGAAGAATTTTTAAGAATTTCTTTTATTACAAAGATAATACTTAAAAAATTTCAAGCATTTGATATTCAGATTCATTTGCCTATTCATTTATTAATGATTTTATCATTATGTACAAATGAGAATCCGGGACAAACTCAAATAGTCCTTAAAGATTTATTGTTAAGTATTAAATCTAAAAAAGGTCCGATACCAAGCGGTTATGTAATCACTTCTGATGATTTTTCTTTAGCATTTCCATTTTCTTTTCCTATTATGGAAATACCAGAGGTTAATAAGAAATATGAAAAATTATGGAATGAACAAAAAAGAAAAAAGGAAAATCCATTAGAATCAGATAATTCATGTGATACAGTTGAATGGTGGAAAGAAGTAATGTTATAGGAGGATAAAATGGTAAAAAAGATTAAACATTTTAAACTTGAGAATTTTAAACCAGAAGAATTACAAAAAATCGAAGATGAAATTAATGCTTTTACAACTACACACAATGTATTAGATATTAAAGTAACTTCTTGTTGTAATTCATTTGGATGGCTTATGATGTATATCGTCATTTACGAAAAGGAGGAATAAAATGGCTGCATTGCAAGGTACTAAAAGAATATGGAAACAGGAATCTGAATTTAAAAATCTTGCTGATGCTGAATTAGTACAACAGGAAATAGACCAGATTGCATTTCAAGATGTTAATGGAAAATGTAAAAATCAAGCATTAGTAGATTTTGCAAGACAGAATCCTTCTTCAGAAACACATAAATGTATGGAATGGAATGACACAGTTGCAGGTGAAAAATACAGATTACATCAAGCTGCTCGTATCAAAGATGGTATTCGTACTATTGTTATACCTGAAGCTACTGTAAAAGTAGAAAGAGAAGAACCAAAAGAAATAAAGATTGTTACTAATCATTCTTTACCAACACCGGGAGAAGGACATAAATCTATTGAGATTATTCTTAAAGATAAAGGTGACACATTAGCATTAGAAAAAGAAATGTATCATGTATTAGAAGTATTTGCTAATTCGTTTAAAACACGTTTTGCATTAGCTCCAAATGCAGGTAAATATATTCAAATGCTTGATGATATTGTTGCTCAACTTCCAAAGATATAAAAATATTACTACAGAGTATAGATATTGGCTTTAATTAGTCAATAGGACACAACATAATATCAAACAATAAAAGAGCATAAAATATCATACATTATCGTAAAATATTATATTGGCTTTATTAGAGCCTTTATTTATACTCTGTAGTATTTCCATTAAATAAATATTGGCTTTAATTAGCCAAGTATATCTCAAAACATAATATAATAACGTATCTTATCGTAGCATAACGTAAAATATTTGGCTCTTTAGAGCCTTTATTTATTTAATGGAATTGTTATATACATAAATAAGAGCTTCAATGCTCAACGCAAAACACAGTACTATACCATACGATAGTCTAGGATAGCTAAAATTAGATTAGAATAGGATAACATATTATATTTTATTGTACTGTTTTATTGAAGTTCTTATTTATGCGTATAGCATAAGGCATTATGTGCCATAACAGGACACCATAAAGTATTGTAGTGATAGAATAAAATAGTTTAGTGTACAATAGCATAATGCCTTTTTTATTTTATGTATACAAATAAGGGCTTTAGCTCTATAACAGTTTATTAGACAGTAGCTTAGACTAAGCTAGAATAGGATACTGTAAAATATTATAAGATAAAACATTATAGAATACTAAAGCTTTTATTTGTATGTATAAACATACTATTAACCATACCGTATAATATTTCAGTATACTTTATTATAGTATAAAATACGGTTAACAAATAGAACAAAGCCAAGGAGGAAAAGATTATGGCAGGAAAGAAAAATGAGACAATGGTTAATGAAGAGAAAAAAGAAGTGGTAAAAATTAAGCCATTCAAAAAAGAAGCAATTCTTGTTACTATTAAGGGTGATTGTGATTTAATCCTTAACAAGATGACAGATGAAGCAATTGAAGACATTAAAAGTACTCAGACTAAAACAGCTAAGGGTACAAAAGAACCTATTAATATGTGGCAACGTCTTGTAGGTGGATTACACTGGATGGATGGTAAAGAAAACACATACACAGAAGAAGGTTATTACAATGCATTAAAGAATAACCGTGTTGGATATGATGCATCTGGTATTAAGAAAGGTATTTGTGATGCAGCAGTTCGTGTATTAGGTGAATCCAAATCTACGATTATTAATGCCAATATTCAGGTTGTTCCCGAAAAACAGAATTTGGTTCCGATTAAGTTTGGAGAAACAGAAATTGATGAATCAATCATTACCAACTGGAAGGGTAATGTATTTCTTACATATAGGACAATCTTTAGAGATTGGACATCTACATTTGTTGTAGAGTATCTTCCAGATAATATTTCAAGAGACCAAGTTATTGAACTTCTTCAGGCAATGGGATTTGCCGGAGGTATTGGTGCTCATCGTGTCGGTCTTAAAGGTGGAACAAATGGTAAATTCCATGTAGAAGCTGTTGAAATGGCATAAAATACATGAGAAGGAAAACTCATTTAAACCCCTAAGAAGAAAACGTGACCCGGCTGCTATGAAGTCCGGAAAAACAAATATTGCACTTAGTTGAAACAAAAGCAATTAAAATGGAGACTTTGTAATAAAATCCTAATTACAAACATGGATATATTATCCGTTAAACCATAGCTAGGTAAATAAAAAATAATAAGGAGATAATTATCATGGGATTTGAAAATACTCATATGGGAATGAAATTTTTTAATGTACAGGTTCCGCAGTTAATTGATTCTATAAATCGTGTTGCTGATGGTCTTGATAAACTTAATAAACCATCAAAAGAAGAACATTACAAAGAGTTATTAAACTCTATTATTGACCATGTTTCTAATTGTGAAAACAATTCTACTACTATTAAGACTTTATTATGTTGGGGTTTTACTGTAGAAGATTTGGTTCATGAATTTAATTTTAGTGAATCTGATGTTAAAGATTGTGAAGAGGACATGGACGATTTTACACCAGTTTATTAGGAGGTACTTATGATTACTATATGTATGACTAACGGAGGAAGTTATGATAATGTAAATTCTATTAATGGACATGATGCTTCTGAAATTAAACCTGAAATCATTATTGAAATATTAGAGAATGATACATTTATGAATATAGTTCTTAATAATGGTGGAAAGAAAGCTATACTCAGAACATCATGTATATCATCAATCAACTATTTTTAGGAGGTAAATTATGAAGAAAGCTTTTTATACGATATTTACCTTTGTAATAATTATTATTATTTGGTATAAATTATCGTTAACAGCTAATCCATTATTTATTCCTAATCCATTAGTTGTTTTTAAAGATTTTAAAATCTTAATATCAGATGGGACTATATTCATTCATTTGTTATATACTTTCAGACGTATTATGATTGCTACATGTCTATCTGGAATCATCGCATTACCTTTAGGATTACTTGTTCGTAATTCTAAAATAGCTAAAGCAACTATTTATCCTATTATTATGCTTTTACGTTATATACCAGTAACTGCATTTTATCCATTATTAATTATGTGGGTAGGAATAGGAGAAGAAATGAAAATAGCATTTTTATTTATTGCTACATTTGTATATATGTTACCATCAGTTGTTTTAGCTCTTGAAGAAGTAAATGAAGAATTAATTGAAACTGGATTAACTATTGGTATGAATAAATTTCAGATTATTACCAGAATACAATTACCATCTACGTTACCAAGTATTTTAAACAGTTTTGTTATGATGGTAGGTATAGGATGGACATATTGTGCTGTTGTTGAAACAATTAACGCTAAATATGGATTAGGATATATTATCCATCAAGCTACAGCAAGAGGAAAAACAGATTTAGTATTCATGTCTATCATTGTTATCATGATTGTCAGTTTTGTATTTGACAATCTATGTAAATTTATTATCAGACATGTCTTTAAATGGAGGTATGTAAATGATAACAATAGATAATGTATCAATAGGTTACAATTTTCTTGTAATTCGTAACAATTTGAATTATACTTTTGAGAAGGATAAAATATATGGAATTCTAGGAGAATCAGGAGTAGGCAAAACTACTTTTTTAAAAACTATTGCAGGTTTATTAAAGCCTATAAAAGGTACTATAAAGGTGGAAAAAGGTCTAAAAAGGTCTATTTACATGATGCATCAATCTTATACTTGTTTTGATTGGTTAACATGTATAGACAATATTCTGATTACAGAAAGAATCAAACATTATAAGATTACAAAAGAAGTGCGAGAAAAAGCAGAAAAAGCTCTTAATGATGTTTGGTTACTAGAACACATTAACAAATATCCTACACAATTATCTGGTGGGCAAAGACAAAGGCTTGCCCTTGCTAGAACATTATTTACTTCTCCACAAGTAATATTAATGGATGAACCATTATCAGCACTTGATGAAGAAACAAGACGGTGTATGCAGGATTTAATCCTGAATATACATAAAGAAACCCATAATACAATTATTATGGTTACACACAGTTCTGATGAAGCCAACAGAATGTGTGATGAAATCATAAAATTTTAAGAAGGATAATTACATGGCTAAGAAAAGTATTTTCGAAAAGATGGGCTTAGTTGAAAAAGTAGATGATGATTATGATACAGAATCATATACTGACCAGAATTTCGATGAAACTGAAGAAGAATTGCCTGAAGTAAATACTGAAGGAGTATCTCAGGATAATCTTATTGCTGATATATATACAGCAAATGATTTAACTGATATGGATAAATCTATCTTCAAAGCAGAAGAAATTAAGGCTACATTACCTGCAACTATGACTACTGAAGCTATGAAAGCTACTGTTATTGGAATTCTTTCTTCATTCAAATTAACAGCAGAAGGATTAGCTCAGGATGCTGCTGACAGAATTGTTACTGTAGGTAATGGTTCAAGTAATCCGGTTGTAGATAATGATACTGAAGAACATCGTGCAATGAACCGCCGTACAGATGTGTCATTTAAGATTATTGAATCAAATTGATTGACACATTTTGTTACATGTAATATAATAAAACGGTAATGTAATAATTTTTCATTGATACATTAAACCTCGTATTGGTGACAATGTTAATTCATTGTCACCGAACATTGGGCTATCGCCAAGCGGTAAGGCACAGGACTTTGACTCCTGCATTCGTTGGTTCGAATCC